>ERZ1673741.76-NODE-76-length-130730-cov-76.671651_pt1 | contig 130730 bp, 153 predicted proteins | sample MGYA00580209_ERZ1673741 | MGnify/ENA primary metagenome ERZ1673741 (study PRJEB41218, sample SAMN15661754) | gut metagenome | host: Homo sapiens | place: Canada: London | collected 2015-08-20/2019-03-30 | study: EMG produced TPA metagenomics assembly of... | reverse complement strand
ATTTGCCAAGACACCCATCAGCGATACCGCTTTACAGGCGAAGCTGAACGGTTCGTCTGTAGGCTGCGATTGAAGAGGGAGCAGACGAAACCAAAAAGAGGTAACAAATCAACTTTGCCACCTCTCTTTGTCTTTATACTTAAAGTTCTTTAGACCATTTCTTACCCCATGGGGTATAAAGCCATGCTAAAAAAGCCAATGCTGGTACTAAGCAAATAGCAAAAGTTAATCCTAAAGCATTCATAATTTTATCTTTTTGATATTATTAATCCAATTATAGCCAAGACTATTGTCAAGACAATCCCCAAGTATATAGCCGATACCGTGCCATCTTGGTCTGTCTTTATTATTTTAAAAAGTGCCGCCAATCCACCCAAGACCATGATAGTGTATGTAGATTTGCTCATGTCAAAGAAATACTTGATTACAGTTTCTCTGATAAACCTTTCTTTCTCATTTTTCTGTTTCATTTTCTTAATTGTTGGCAAAGTTACGAAAAAGTTTCGTAACTTGCAAGTTATTACTAATATTTATTTCACTATTCTACTATAATCCTTAGTTTGCCCCTTATCTTTGTTTTCGATACGGATTTGAACCATCGTTCTTGCAGGGATGGTATCTGGCATTCTAGCCATAAGATATTCAATAACATCATTTACATTATTGAAGCCGACATCTTCCACCTTCACTAGAGCCTTGCCTCTATAATACAGCGTACCTTTGATGAGCTGCTTATATGAGAATCTTTCGAAATGGTCACCTTTCTCATCTGAAACATGAGTAGTAGAGCGATCTTCCGTGAAGAAAATCTTCTCCACCACCTTTTCATTGAGTTCCCAGGCTGGCGTAAAATCTAGCTTCACATAAGTTCTCGTAACTCTATAGCGATCAGAGTGGTTCATTGCAAAGCCAACCTCTGCCAACGTAGCCCCACATTCATTTTGAGCCACAGTAGCCCACGTATGGCGAAAAGTATAGACGCAATAAGTTTCATCATGCTTCATACCAAGTGATTTCTCGCAAACTTTTCTTATGCCAATGTTGACATTGGCACCGAAAGAGTCACTGGAAGTCATTCTTTGGTGGAAATTAAACAAGTAAGGCGACTCGGTCTTATCCAAATACTTCTCAAATAAAGGCAGGATGATTCCAGGCACTCGCATCTCGATATAAGCATTATCTCGTCGGGCATTTCTTGTCTTTGCTCGCTCATAGCCAATTATTCCATCATGATAGTCCTCTTTCTTCAACCTGTAAATATCAACGGTATTGATACCAGCCAAGCACATGACCATCATAGCAACATCCCTGCCTAATTCTGGCAAAGGAAAGACTCTGTCGCTCTCTGGAAGTGGGGCAGCAAAGAACGCCCGAACTTCTTCCATGGTGATGGCCTTCTTCTCAGGAACATCAGAACTTGGTATTTTCACCTTTAGCCAAGGATTTGTAGTGATTCGAATCATACCATTATCATAATCATTGAACTCAGCCAATGCTTGCTTGAAAATCTGTCTCACACAAACAGGGTACATCTCCTTGGCTCTAGCTGTCTTAGATAGAGCTTTTATCCAACCATTGATAAACTGGGTAGTAAGCTGGGAGAACATAACCTTGTTGCTTCCGGCATATCTTTCCAAATGCTGATAAGCCAATTCGTAGTTTCTTGCATTTCGCTCATGCCCATCATTATACATTTCATCATGATATTTTCTAGCGTAGTCAGAAAAACATATGTCCGCAGTACCTTTCTCCAAATATGCCACAACATCATGGACGCTCCACTTTCTAATCTCCACCTTATTCAACAACTCTGCAAACTTTGCGATTCTTGCAGAACAAGACTGAAGGACAAAAGGATCCTTAACCTCTCTGTTTTTCTTGTCCACACCTTTAGAATCAACAATTTTATCCGTCCTTATATATTTCACTCCACGATTGTGAGTGATACGGATGTAAACTGGCCAAAAGCCATCATTTCTCTGTTTCTGAACAATTACCTTAAATGTAGCCATAAAACTTCTAAACACGCTCTAAACGTTAAACAAAATTACTCTAAAACTTTTCTAAACATTTCGTTTCATTTTTAGCATTTTAGTGCTACTATTGCTAAAAACGAATTAAGAGGAAAGCCCCTGTTTAAAGGACTTTCCTCTTAATTAACTGATAATCAACAAATATACTTTATTCTTCGACAGCAGCCTGCGCCGCAGCAAGTCTGGCGATTGGCACGCGGAATGGAGAGCATGAAGCGTAGTTCATGCCAACCTTAGCACAGAACTTAACTGATGATGGCTCACCACCATGCTCACCGCAGATACCTGTGCGGAGGTTAGGACGGGTAGCACGACCATTCTCTACAGCCATCTTGATGAGCTGACCAACACCCTCCTGGTCGAGAACCTGGAATGGGTCAACCTTCAAGATCTTCTTCTCCATGTATGCAGGGAGGAATGAAGCGATGTCGTCACGAGAGTAACCGAAGGTCATCTGTGTCAAGTCGTTAGTACCGAATGAGAAGTACTGAGCCTCCTCTGCAATCTGACCTGCTGTAAGGGCAGCACGAGGAATCTCAATCATGGTACCAATCTCAAATTCTACCTCTACGCCGTACTCAGCGAATACCTCCTTAGAAGTAGCGAGGATGATAGTCTTCTGCTGCTTGAGCTCCTGAACGGTACCAATAAGCGGAACCATGATTTCAGGACATGGGTTGTAACCTTCCTTCTTCAACTCGCAAGCTGCACCGAGGATGGCGCGAGTCTGCATAGCTGTAATCTCTGGGAATGTAATACCGAGACGGCAACCACGATGACCGAGCATTGGGTTATTCTCTGCCAGAGAGTTCACACGCTTCTTGATTTCCTCAACGCTTACACCCATCTCCTTAGCCATGGTCTCCTGACCAGCCAAATCGTGAGGTACGAACTCGTGGAGAGGTGGGTCGAGCAAGCGGATGTTCACGTGGCAGCCATCCATAGCCTTGAGGATGCCGTAGAAGTCAGCCTTCTGGTATGGGAGGAGCTTGGCAAGTGCCTTCTCGCGACCCTCTACTGAGTCTGCCAGAATCATCTCACGCATGGCAACAATCTTCTGATCATCGAAGAACATGTGCTCTGTACGTGTCAAACCGATACCCTTGGCACCGAATGCACGGGCTACCTCAGCATCGTGTGGAGTATCTGCATTGGTACGGATCTCCATCTTTGTATATTTGTCGCAGAGGTCCATCAGCTCCTTGAAGTCGCCTGAAAGCTCTGCAGCCTTTGTCTCAATCTGTCCTGCGTAAACCTGACCTGTAGTACCGTTCAGAGAGATGTAATCACCCTCCTTGTAAACTACACCATCAATCTCAACAGTCTTAGTCTTGTAATCTACGTTGATAGAGCCGGCACCTGATACACAGCACTTACCCATACCACGGGCTACAACGGCAGCGTGAGAAGTCATACCACCACGAGCGGTAAGGATACCCTCGGCAGCTGACATACCAGCGAGGTCTTCAGGAGATGTTTCGATACGAACCATGATAACCTTCTTGCCGTCCTCATGCCACTCCTGAGCATCGTCTGCATGGAATACAATCTGACCGCAGGCAGCACCTGGAGATGCAGGGAGACCCTGAGTGATGACCTTAGCCTTAGAGAGAGCCAGCTTATCGAATACTGGGTGCAAAAGCTCATCGAGCTTCTGAGGCTCACAGCGGAGGATAGCAGTCTTCTCATCAATCATACCCTCGTGGAGGAGGTCCATGGCAATCTTCACCATAGCGGTACCTGTACGCTTACCGTTACGTGTCTGGAGGAACCAGAGCTTGCCTTCCTGTACGGTGAACTCCATATCCTGCATATCGTGATAGTGGTGCTCCAGCTTATCCTGGAGAGCGTCGAGCTCCTTGTAAAGCTCAGGCATAGCCTCTTCCATAGAAGGATACTTAGCAACGCGCTCCTCCTCAGAAATACCGGCACGCTCAGCCCAGCGCTGAGAACCAATCTTTGTAATCTGCTGTGGAGTACGGATACCGGCTACCACGTCCTCACCCTGTGCATTGATAAGATACTCACCATTGAAGAGATTCTCACCATTACCAGCGTCACGTGAGAAACAAACACCTGTAGCAGATGTATCGCCCATGTTACCGAATACCATAGCCATGACAGATACGGCAGTACCCCACTCATCAGGAATGCCTTCCATCTTGCGGTAGAGGATAGCACGCTCGTTCATCCAAGAACGGAATACAGCGCAGATAGCGCCCCAGAGCTGATCGATTGGGTTGGTAGGGAAATCCTGACCGGTCTGCTCCTTGATGGCAGCCTTGAAGAGTTCAACGAGCTTCTTGAGCGACTCTACAGAGAGGTCCTTGTCAAGTGTAACACCCTGCTCTTCCTTCACCTTTTCGATGATAGCCTCGAATGGGTCGATATCTTCCTTGTTTACAGGCTTCAATCCCATAACGACGTCACCGTACATCTGTACGAAACGGCGATATGAATCGTATACGAAATGAGGGTTACCGGTCTTCTTGACCAATCCCTCAGCTACTTCGTCATTCAAACCGAGGTTGAGGATGGTATCCATCATACCAGGCATAGATGCACGTGCACCTGAGCGTACTGATACGAGGAGCGGATTCTCAACAGAACCGAACTTGCTGTTCATCAATGCCTCTGTATGAGCCACAGCAGCCATCACTTCGTCCTGAAGAAGTTCTTTGATTTTTTCCTCACCCACTTCATAATATTCATTACAAGTGTCTGTAGTAATGGTGAAACCTGGAGGAACAGGTACACCAATCAGGTTCATTTCGGCAAGGTTTGCGCCTTTACCACCAAGTACTTCTCGCATTTGGGCATTGCCTTCTGCTTTTCCGTTTCCGAATGTATAAACTCTTTTTTCGTTCATAATTGTTATAGGTATAATATTTTATTCCGTTTAACGTTATTAATTGTAATGCAAAGATACGATTTTTATTTGATACTACCAAACTTTTATACGCTTTTTTGCTATCCCGAGATTACATTTTACACTGTTGACGCACACACGGGCAGAAAATTAACAATCCCGAATACGATAGAAAGATATTTGACGAATCTGAAAGTGCGTCTCTCGGGATTGCAGCCTGGATTTTCGATGTTTTTTACCCCCGCCCGATGCATCTGAAACTGCGTCCCGACGTAGCGATGGCTACGTCGGGACGTACGAAAGATTGCGTCGGGATGTAGCAACGGCTGCGTCGGGACGCGTTTAAAGGTAAAAAAGTAAAAAGGTAAAAAAGTAAAAAGATTATCAGGCGATAACAAAAGTAACAAAAGTAACAGGTGACTTCTGATGTAAAAATGTGAATGTGAATGTGAATTTGAAATGTAAATGCAAAGAAAAAAGAATGCATGTAATGATATTAATATCATTTAATTCATATATAATAAGGTACGCGCGTACGAACAATTTAAATATATACTATCAAAAATCATCAACAAACAGCCTTGACAAAAGGATACACATGACAGTCCGTTTTCTTCACTTACATTTCAAATTCACATTCACATTCACATTTCATCCCTTTACAACCACAGAATATTACCTGTTACTTTTGTTACTTTTGTTATCGCCTCACAATCTTTTTACTTTTTTACCTTTTTACTTTTTTACCTTCAAAAGCCTTTTCACCTTCACGTGATTCAGGACAAGGATGAAAATAATTTGGGACAACTCTTGCATTTCTCATAAAATTGCCGTATCTTTGCACCCATAAAAAAATACAAAACATTATTATGGCAAGAAAACGTAAACCATTACCTCTGTTAGAGAACATCACCATCGAGGCAGTAGCAGCCGAGGGTAAGTGCATCACACGCGTAGATGAGCAGGTCATCTTCGTACCTTTCTGTGTGCCAGGAGATGTTGTCGACTTGCAGGTAGTAAAGAAGAAACATAAGTATTGCGAAGCCAAGGTGGTTCGCTTCATCAAGAAGAGCGAGGTGCGACAGGAGCCTATGTGCGAGCACTTCGGCATCTGCGGCGGATGCAAATGGCAGAACCTGCCTTACGAAGAGCAGATCAAGGCGAAGCAGAAGCAGGTGGAAGACCAGCTCACCCGCATCGGAAAGATTGAACTACCTGAGTTCCGCCCTATCATGGGCAGCGTGAAGACTCAGGAGTACCGCAACAAGATAGAGTTCGGATGCAGCAACAAGCGATGGTTCACCGCCGAGGAACTGGCTCAGCTCCCTCAGAAAGAGGATGATACCGTAACATCGCTCAAGGAGCGCCACGCCCAGAACGCCATCGGTTTCCATATCACCGGAGCCTTCGACAAGATTTATCCTATCAAGAAGTGCTGGCTGATGGATGACCTCTGCAACGAAATCCGCAACTTCGTATTCGAATACGCTGATTCTCACGACTATACCTTCTACGATCTCCGTGAGCAGCACGGTTTGCTCCGCAACATGATGATCCGTAATTCGAACACCGGAGAGTGGATGCTCGTCTTCCAGTTCCACTACGATGAGGAGGGCGATGAGCAGAGAGCATTGGAGCTGATGCAGCAGGTGGCTGACAAATTCCCTCAGATTACATCGCTCATGTATGTAGACAACCAGAAGGGAAACGACACCATCAACGACCTGGAACTCAGCCTCTTCAAGGGCAACGACCATATCTACGAACTGATGGAAGACCTGAAGTTCAAGGTGGGTCCGAAGAGTTTCTACCAGACCAATACCGAGCAGGCTTACCACCTCTACTGCGTGGCCCGCGAGTTTGCCAACCTTACCGGAGATGAGCTGGTTTACGACCTCTATACCGGCACCGGAACCATCGCCAACTTCGTGGCTCACAAGGCAAAGAAGGTAATCGGTATCGAGTACGTGCCAGAGGCCATAGAGGATGCCAAGGTGAATTCTCAGGTGAACAACATCGAGAACACCCTCTTCTATGCAGGCGACATGAAGGATATCCTGACCAACGATTTCATCGCGCAGCACGGTCGTCCTGACGTCATCATCACCGACCCACCACGTGCCGGAATGCACCCAGACGTAATAAACGTCATCCTGAATGCAGCACCAAAGCGCATCGTATACGTAAGCTGCAACCCGGCAACCCAGGCTCGCGACCTGCAGCTGATGGATGCGGAGTATAAGGTAGCTGCCGTACAGCCGGTGGACATGTTCCCTCATACCCCTCACGTAGAGAACGTGGTATTGCTCGAAAAGAGATAAACCTAGAAATCAAAATAGAAACAAGATGAAGAAAACCATCATCATGGCGCTCATGGCTGTAGCTTCGGTCTCAGCCAGCGCCCAGCAGAAGCAGACCATCGAAATACCATCATGGTTGAGCAACGTGAAATTGTCGGGGTATGGAATGACCCAGTATCAGTACAGCGGACAGAAAGATGCTGAATCCAACTCATTCAACATCCGTATGGCGCGTATCTCTCTCGAAGGTCGCATAGCAAGCGACTTCTACTGGAAAACTCAGATTCAGTTCAACGGCAACACCTCTACCCTCGGTTCCAGTCCGAGAATGGTGGATCTGTTTGCTGAATGGCAGAAATATGAATACTTCAAGGTGAAGATCGGTCAGTTCAAGAACCCGTTCACCTTTGAGAATCCGATGCACCCTATCGACCAAGGCTTCATGGGATATTCACAGAACGTGAGCAAGCTGGCAGGTTTCAGCGACCGTGCCGGAGAACATGCATCCAACGGCCGTGACATCGGTTTGCAGTTCCAGGGTGATTTCCTCAAGAATGCCAACGGCAGAAACCTGCTGCACTATCAGATTGGTGTATTCAACGGACAGGGAACCAATACCAAGGACGTTGACCAGCAGAAGAATGTGATTGGTGGTATATGGGTAATGCCTGTAAGCGGCATGCGCATCGGTGCCTTCGGATGGACCGGTTCTTATGCAAGAAAGGGTAATTGGACGGAAACTGTTGCTGACCCAACCTCTAGCGTAACCCCTGGTGCTACCAAAGAGATTACGCATACCAACGAAGTTCGCAAGCTCTCTCAGAACCGCTACGCCTTCTCTTTCGAATACAAGAAAGATGGCTGGACCGTACGTTCTGAGTACATCCACTCTACCGGCAAGGCTTTTGCCAAGAGCATCACCAACTTCAACGATGCCAACGCCAAGGACTGCAATCTGAATGCAAAAATCGGCGACAAGGCACAGGGTGTATATGGATTGGTTATCGCCCCATTGGCTCAGCTGCCAAAGAACAGCCGTATCGACGTGAAGGCGCGTTACGACATGTATCAGCCTAACGGCAAGAGCAACATGCAGAGAACCCAGTATGAGGCAGGTTTGAACTTCCACATCGGCAAGCGAATCTCTATCCTTACCGAGTATGCACTCATCAACGACAAGACACTTGCGAAGCATAATTACTCCATGGCAGATGCCGAGGTTTGCTTCCGATTCTAACACGCCCTGAACCAACGGCCATTGGTCGAAGTAAAAGGTTAAGGGCAGAAGGAAGATTGCCCCACACGCCCTGAAAGGGCAGAAGCTCCTAGCCCAGGGCAGCGCCCTGGGTATTATTGGCATATACAAAAACGCCCTGTAAGGGCAAAAGCTTTAAAAACATTAGAAAGCTTTTGCCCTTACAGGGCGACTTTGTTGATTGCGGCTTTCAACCCAGGGTGTTGCCCTGGGCTAGGAGCTTCTGCCCTTTCAGGGCGTGTGAAGCAAACTTATCTTAGAACGAATAAGAGAAACCTACTGACATGAATTCCTTAAACTGCCAATAGCTCTTATCATCCTTGCGCTTCACACCATCGTCGAAACGAGGATAGAGGAAGATGTTGGTAGAAATATAGCGGTTAAACTGGAAGGTAATGGTGTTTTCCCACTCTATTTCAGCACGCTTGTAAGTGGTGTATCCCCAGAGACGGGTCTTCCACTTGATATTATCCGCTATCTGCCACGACAGGTCGAAAGTACACTCTGAACCGTAATCGGTCATGCCATGCTTCCCCTCATCCAGTCCGTACCGCGTAGCCAGCGACGCTCTACCCACATACTTCCAGTTGAAAGCCAGAGGAGCAAGATGGGCACTACCCTTCAGGCGGTGATGGAACCAGTCTACATTATAATCCATACCGACAGAGAGGTTCAGATTGAATGGCGAGAAGAAATCGGAGTAAACCTTTTTGTCATTGTTCTTGTAACCATGCGTAAACTGGGTCTGGCCGACAACCTGAATGGTGTAATACCACTTCTTTGAAGCCTGCAGACCGAGCTTTCCGGTGTATCGAATCATATCATCGCTCGTCTTCAGCGTATGAACCGTATCACCCTTCGAAGTCTGGTAACCCAGGCGCATCTCCACCTTATTCTCCCATTTAACCTTCTGCTTGTTATTGTAGTTGGCAAAAATCGTCACTCTTCCGAGCACCGAATAATTACTCTCACCACCCTTATACCAGTTGTCAGAAACATAGTTTTGCAGGAACTGGAGATAATAGTCACCGCCTATGGTCCAGAAGTTAGGACGGGTGATGATGATATCCATCGGTGCCGCATCCACCTCAATCGCCTTCGGAGCCACCTGCTCTACGATGTCAGGATGATTCTTTTTCGGTTTGCTCTGAGTAGCCAGCGGTGCTCCCACCTCTTTGAGATGAGTCTCGGTATCGCGCACCAGGTCGGGACGCGTGAGATAAACCTCCATCAGAGTCTGGTCGAGCATTGTACCGAGCGAATCCTTCACCCCATCCTGAGGTTTCAGTCGCAACATGCGGGCTGCCGGCCCATGATAGAACGTGAGCGGCGTAAAGAGCTGGGCATATCTGATGTCCTTAGAGTCCATCTTCATGGAATCGATGCGCTGCCGGGTCTTCATAAGCGAATCAGCATAGATGTCAGCCACCGTTTTCTGCGGCACTTTTTCCACCTCAACCTTTTTCACTTTGCGCTGGGCAGAAACAGGCGTCAGAGCCGAGAGGAACGCAAGAACGAGTAATCCAAATTTTATTTTCATACCTTAATTTTATAAATTTGGGCACAAAGGTAATAAATAATTCATAAATCTATGCCCTTTATTAGAAATATTTTTGCTCATTTCACAAAAATGTCGTAACTTTGCACCCAAATAATTCTAATTTAAATTATAAATATCGTGGCTGAAACAAAGTACATCTTCGTAACTGGTGGTGTGGTTTCTTCTTTGGGTAAAGGAATCATATCTTCATCCATCGGTAAACTTCTTCAAGCAAGAGGTTACAACATTACTATCCAAAAGTTTGACCCATACATCAACATCGACCCGGGTACGCTGAACCCGTATGAGCATGGTGAGTGCTACGTAACGGTAGATGGTATGGAGACCGACCTGGACCTCGGACACTACGAGCGATTCACCGGCATCCAAACTACGAAAGCGAATTCTCTCACCACTGGTCGTATCTACAAGGCAGTCATCGACAAGGAGCGTCGTGGCGATTATCTCGGCAAAACCATCCAGGTGGTGCCTCACATCACCGACGAGATCAAGCGCAACGTGAAGCTGCTCGGCAAGAAGTATCACTATGACTTCGTGATTACCGAGATTGGCGGAACCATCGGCGACATCGAGAGCGCCCCTTACATGGAGGCTATCCGACAGCTGAAATGGGAACTGGGCAAGAACGCCATCAACGTTCACCTTACCTATGTGCCTTATCTGAAGGCAGCAGGCGAGTTGAAGACAAAGCCTACCCAGCACTCCGTGAAGGAACTGCAGAGCGTAGGTATTCAGCCAGATGTTCTGATTCTCCGCACCGAGAAGCATCTCGAAGAGGGAATCATGAAGAAGGTAGCCAGCTTCTGTAACGTAGACCTGGACTGCGTGATTCAGAGCGAAGACCTTCCTAGCATCTACGAGGTGCCTGTAAACATGCAGAACCAGGGCCTCGACACCGCCATCCTCCGCAAGATGGGCGAGCCTATCGGCGAAACACCAGCGCTGGGTCCTTGGAAGACATTCCTCGACCGCAGAAACAAGGCTACAGAGGTGGTAAACATCGGTCTCGTAGGCAAGTATGACCTGCAGGATGCATACAAGAGTATCCGCGAGAGTCTCTCACATGCCGGCACCTACAACGACCATAAGGTGAAGATCACCTTCATCAACTCAGAATATCTCACAGAAGAGAACGTGGCAGAACAGCTGAAGGGACAGGACGGCATCGTCATCTGCCCAGGATTCGGCCAGCGAGGCATCGAGGGCAAGATTATCGCCGCCCACTATACCCGCACCCACGACATCCCTACCTTCGGCATCTGCCTGGGTATGCAGATGATGGTCATCGAGTTTGCCCGCAACGTATTGGGCTACAAGGATGCCAACTCACGCGAGATGGACGAGAAGACTCCACACAATGTCATCGACATCATGGAGGAGCAGAAGAACATATCAAACATGGGTGGAACCATGCGTCTCGGCGCTTACGAGTGTGTGCTGAAACAGGGTTCACGCGTGTTCAATATCTATAAGAAGGAGCATATTCAGGAACGCCACCGCCACCGCTATGAGTTCAACAACGAGTTCCAGCATGAATTCGAGAAGAACGGCATGATGTGCGTAGGCAGAAACCCTGAGAGCGACCTGGTAGAAATCGTAGAAATCCCAGGCTTGAAGTGGTACGTAGGTACACAGTATCATCCTGAATACCAGAGTACGGTGCTGAAACCACATCCACTTTTCATGGATTTCGTAAAGACAGCAATAGAAAACAAAAAGTAAATATTAGGAGTTAAAGGAGTGATCCCCTTTACTCCTTTAATTTCAAATTTTAAAAATGAACAAGAACAACATTATCGGTTTCCTCCTGATTGCCGTAGTGCTGATTGGCTTTAGCTGGTACAACCAGCCATCTGCCGAAGAACAGAGAGCGGCATTCGTTCAGGACTCCATCGCCAAGGCTAAACATGCCGAGATGGAAAAGGCCAGCAAGGCTGCCGCTGCTAAGCGCCAGACTAATGCCAAAGCAAAGGTTGAGGCAGACTCAACCGCCCTCTTCTATTCGGCACTCAAAGGCCAGGCTAAGAAGATTGTATTGAAAAACGACAAGGTAGAATTAACACTCAACACCAAGGGTGCTACTGTAGAGAAGGCTGTCATCAAGGGCTATGTGGGACACAACCTGCAGGTGAAAGACGGTTCGGCTGATGCCAAGGACGTAACCCTCTTCGAGGGTAAAGACCAGAGCCTCAAGTTCATGCTCGAGGCTAAGGAGGCCAACATCATCACCAGCGATCTCTACTTCACTCCATCCAACGTGACCGACAAGTCTGTAACCATGACCGCTGTGGCTGGTGAAGGCAAGACGCTCACCCTGACTTATACATTGGGCGATGACTACATGCTGCACATGAGCCTGCAGGCAAATGGTATGGCTGGTCTGTTCTCACCTAATTATAATAAGATGGATGTTGACTGGAGCGACAAGGCACGTCAGCAGGAACGTGGTTTCATGTTCGAAAACCGTTACACTACCCTCACCTACCATAATGCAGAAGGCGGTACCGACCATCTGAGCGAGGGCAGCGAGAAAATAGACGAGAAAATAGAAGAAGCCATCGACTGGGTATCATTCAAGAACCAGTTCTTCTCTGCCATCATCGTATCAAAGGATAACTTCGAGAAGGATGCCTTCATGACCTCTATCCCTCAGGAGAAGGGTTCTGGCTATCTGAAGCAGTTCCAGGCTAAGATGAAGACAGCTTTCGACCCAACCGGTAAGAAGGCATCTGAGTTTGAGTTCTACTTCGGTCCTAACGACTTCCAGATTCTGAAGAATACCGAGAAGGAAAGTACCTTCGGCAAGGACTTGGAATTCCAGAAGCTCGTATACCTGGGATGGCCTATCATCCGCTGGATCAACCGTTTCTTCACACTCTACGTATTCGACTGGTTGAGCAACGTGTTCCCAATGGGTATCGTATTGATTCTCATCACCTTGCTCCTCAAGCTCATCACCTACCCTATGGTAAAGAAGAGCTACATGAGTTCAGCCAAGATGCGCGTGCTGAAACCAAAACTCGAAGCTGCTACAGCTCAGTATAACAAGCCTGAGGACCAGATGCAGAAGCAGCAGGCGATGATGGCGGAATATGCCAAGTATGGTGTAAGCCCATTATCCGGTTGCTTGCCTATGCTGATTCAGATGCCGGTTTGGGTTGCGATGTTCAACTTCGTGCCTAATGCCATCCAGCTTCGTGGTGAGAAGTTCTTGTGGATGAACGACTTGAGTACCTTCGACCCAATCTTCGAATGGAACACCAACATCTGGCTGATTGGCGACCACTTGAGTTTGACCTGTATCCTGTTCTGTGTAGCCAACCTGTTGTACTCTTGGATGACCATGCGTCAGCAGCGCGACCAGATGGTAGGTCAGCAGGCAGAGCAGATGAAGATGATGCAGTGGATGATGTATCTCATGCCATTGATGTTCTTCTTCATGTTCAATGACTACTCAGCCGGTCTGAACTTCTACTACTTCATCTCATTGTTCTTCAGTGCCGCTATCATGTGGACCCTGCGCAAGACTACCGACGATGAGAAACTCCTCGCCATCCTTGAGAAGCGCTATCAGGAGAACAAGAACAACCCTAAGAAGGCAAGCGGCCTGATGGCAAGAATGCAGGCTCTCCAGGAGATGCAGCGCCAGCAGCAGGCTGAGATGATGCGCAAGCAGGCAGAACTGAACGAGAAAAAGAACAATCTCGGAAAATAAAGATTACCAGATAAAAATGAAAGCGTAATGATTACCACCAGTAAAGGTATTCGTTACGCTTTTTTTGTACCCGAAAAGGTATAATTAGTTAAATGATATTATAAATTATACCTTTTCGGGGGTATTTTCATTTTTTATTCGTATATTTGCCCCCGAAAGGGTATAATATAATATTATTCCGTATATAATATTACCCGATAGGGTATAAAACAACAAGAATATGAGCAATACATTATCATCATACGTTAAGGAAATGCGCAAGCAATTCGGATTGACGCAAGTAGATCTGGCGGCGAAATCGGGCGTAGGACTCAGATTCGTAAGAGAACTGGAACAGGGAAAGGAAACACTACGACTCGACAAGGTAAACCAGGTCCTCCTGCTGTTTGGTCAGGAAATAGGACCCGTTCCTATCAAAAAAGAATAATTTGCCCGCTAAGCGTTCCTGCGGATTCACCAAGAATATCTCCCGCTAGGCGTTCCTGCGGATTTGCAATCCGCCTCAAGCAAGAATGCATAAGGAATGATGGGAGTATGAAAAAATCAATAAAGTAATGAAACAAGGAAAAATATATCTCTACAACCAATACGTAGGTCTGCTGACGGAAGACGAGACAGGCTTTACCTTCGCTTACGATGCTGATTATCTGGCATCGGATGATGCCGAGGCTGTAAGTCTGACGCTCCCCTTATCCAACGAGCCCTACCACGACACCGTTTTGTTCCCATTCTTCGATGGATTAATTCCCGAAGGATGGCTGCTGAACATTGCAGAAAGCAGTTGGAAAATCAACCAGCGCGACAGAATGTCGCTCCTCCTTGCCTGCTGCAAGGATTGCATCGGAGCCGTCAGCGTGATTCCGGTAGAATAAAAAACTAGAAAGGAGAAAGAATTATGGAGAAATGTCTATATTGCTATAAACCGCTCAAGCCGGGTCAGGTAGATTACCATCCCGCCTGCGCACGCAAACTCTTCGACACCAAGGAAGCCCCTGTCCTACCCTACGTTAGAAAGGAAATTGGCGACCTGGCAAAACAGGTAGTGCGTGCCCAGACCACCCTCACCGGTGTGCAGGCGAAGCTCTCACTCGATGTAAATCCGGGCGGAAAGAACGAACCATCCCGCTTCACCATCGTAGGTCTTTGGGGAAAATATATCCTCAAGCCACAAACCGACCGCTACCGCTGTCTACCGGAAATAGAAGATCTCACGATGCATCTCGCCGAAGCCGCCAAGATAGCTGTAGTTCCCCACGGACTGATACGCTTTGCCGATGGTGAACTCTGTTATATCACCCGGAGAATAGACCGACTGGATGATGGACAAAAGGTACCGATGGAAGATATGTGCCAGCTGTCAGAGCGCCTTACCGAATACAAATATAAAGGTTCCTACGAGCAGGTAGCCAGACTCATCAAGAAGTATTCATCCTTCTCGCAGCTCGACCTCGTGAACTATTGGGAAGTGGTCATCTTCTCATGGATTACGGGCAACGCTGACATGCACCTCAAAAACTTCTCGCTCTACAACAACCGCAAGTTGGGTTATGGCTTAACTCCAGCCTACGACCTCCTCTGCACGAAGATTGTTATGCCAGAAGATACCGAAGAGCTCGCCCTGACGCTCAACGGAAGAAAGAGAAAGATTCAGAAATCTGATTTCGTCAAGGTAATGACCGCCTCGGGCCTCAGCGACAAGGTAATCAACAACATAGCCAAGAAGTTCCGCCGTTCCATCGTGAAATGGCTCGACCTGATAGAAGCCTCTTTCCTTCCGGACAGCATGAAGAAGGAATACAAGAAACTGATTCTCAGCAGAGTTATGGCATTAAGATAATGTCTCTGTATAAAATAAAAATAAATCACCCCCGAAAAGGTATAATTAATCAAACTTCGAGATTAACTATACCTTTTCGGGGGTATATTGTTTAAAGCAAATTTGCTTCTTCAATAGTATCCAACCCGAATTCACTTCTTCAATACCGGCTCGCAGGTGATATTCACACCGAGCTTCTTGAAGATCTTCTGGTCTACATCACTCAACATTACGGTGCAATGAGCCTGGCAGCCACGGAGCTTTGGCAACTGCTCCAATGCCTTCTTGCAGTTCTCATCATTCTCAGAAAGAACAGAGAGGGCTACGAGAACCTCATCAGTATGAAGACGAGGATTATGACCACCGAGATAATTCACCTTGGTATGCTGGATAGGCTCAATCATCGACTGAGGAATCAGTTTCAATTCATGGTCGATGCCCGCCAGCTGCTTGGTAACATTCAGAATCAATGCCGCACTACAGCCCAGCAGCTCGCTGCTATGACCACAGATGATGGTACCATCCTCCAATTCAATGGCCGAAGAAGTATGTCCCGTCTCCTTCTTATGATTCTTGGCAGCAACCGTCACCTTGCGATAATCAGTAGTAATCTTAGCCTGATTGAAGAGCATCTGAATCTTGTTAATCTCATCATCGTTGCAAGCGCCAGCCGCCATCTTGTTGGTAGCCGCATAGTAACGGCGGACAATCTCGTTCTTGGATGCCTCGCAGCAAGCCTCATCATCAGAGATGCAGAAGCCTACCATATTCACACCCATATCCGTAGGAGACTTGTATGGATTGCTTCCATAGATTCCCTCGAACAGCGCATTGAGCACAGGATAAATCTCTACATCACGATTATAGTTGATAGCAATCTTGTTGTATGCCTCCAGATGGAACGGGTCTATCATGTTCACATCGTTCAGATCGGCAGTAGCTGCCTCGTATGCGATGTTCACAGGATGCTTCAATGGGAGATTCCACACAGGGAATGTCTCAAACTTAGCATAACCGGCACGCACACCACGCTTGTTCTCATTATAAAGCTGACTCAGGCAAACCGCCATCTTACCGCTGCCAGGACCCGGCGCAGTAACAATAACCAGCGGACGCTCTGTTTCAACATAATCGTTCTGACCGAAGCCCTCGTCAGAGGCAATCAGACTCACGTTGTGAGGATAGCCCTCGATGAGATAATGGCAGTAAGTCTTGATGCCCTCGCGCTCCAGACGCTGTTTGAAGGCGATGGCTGCAGGCTGACCATTATAATGAGTGATGACAACAGACCCCACCATGAAACCACGGTTTTGGAACTCACCACGAAGGCGCAACACGTCCTCATCGTAAGTAATGCCCAAGTCGGCACGCTTCTTGTTTTTCTCAATATCGGCTGCACTAATCACGATAACAATCTCAATGCTATCGCTGATTTTCTGGAACATGCGCAGTTTGCTGTCAGGCTGGAAACCAGGCAAAACTCTGCTGGCATGATGATCGTCAAAAAGTTTACCGCCCAATTCGAGGTAAAGCTTTCCGTCAAACTGTGAGATTCTCTCCTTAATGTGTTCTGACTGAATCTTCAGATACTTCTCGTTATCGAAACCTATCTTCATACTACTTTAAATAAAACTATTTCGCTATTATTTTGCAAATTTGACTGCAAAAGTACAAAAAAGTATTGAATTATCCAACAAGAAAAGCGGAAAGTTGCTTATTTTTCTGTCATGGCAGAGGTTTCAGCCCCTCCCATCTCACATTCCAATTGCCATCATGCGGAAATCCAGGGTTCGGATGCGTACTTCCATCCCATCCCGCACACATCATTCCCACAGCCATCAGCAGACCGCCATTACCCGGAAGATACAGACGGAGACGGGCATCTTGATAGTTGTGCCCACTCACCAGATAGGTATTCTTCTGCTGTTTCATGAGCAAGGCTCCTACAGCATTCTGCGGTTCGCACATTCTGGCGGCGCACATCGCCATCATCGGATAGTCCCAGCCCCAAGAGGTAGCCCATTTCCAGTTTTTCCAAATCCACTGTTCCGTCTTCTTCATCTTCGCCAAATCTACCTGGGCAACATTCAGAGGCAATACCCCCACAGCGCCCATTACAGCAGGATGATCGCTGAACATACGTTCCTTCCGGTAAGTATCCGGTTCGGTTTCTGCAGCCAGATACAGACTGTCCTTATCTGCCAGAGGCGAAATCTTGCGGATGATATCTTCCCAATGGGCATCACGCTGCTTGCCCAGACGCTCCCGCCACAGCTGTGCCACCTCGAGAGCAAAATGCCAGTAGCTCAATTCGAATGGCGGATTCACGGTTGTTGCTGCCGGCAATGTTTCCTGAGCTGCAATACAGCCCCGAAGCGTATAACGGTTGTTCACCTGGTCGTAGGTTGCAAAATCGCCCATAAACTGAGCGGTTTTCTCTACCAGTCTGCCGTATTTCTGCAAGACGGCAGGCGAAGGATTGGCACGGTACAGCATCTCTGCCAGATAGATGAGATGGGGCTGCTGCCAAATCAGAAAACTGCCAGTACTCGATGGAGCCTCGCCGGCATCAGGGTCGGTCATCTTCATCCATCTCACCCCCTTGAATCCCTGTCTCTCTGCTATCTTCCGCGCATTCTTCTCAGCCTTCAGATACCAGGAAAGCGAACGGTCAAGAAGTTCGGGATGTCCCCAGGTAGCAAACTGCAACTGGTGCCAGAGTATCATTTCGAGATGAAATTTTCCAAACCATGAATTATAGGTCAGTCCCGTTTCCTGAGGAGGTGTATCTCCCGCATCCTGTATAGCCAGAAGATACTGACTCAGCACTACTCTACGTTCTAACTCTCTGGCACGAGGGTCTTTGCACAGACCAAAGTCTACGATGCCCCCTTGCTTCCAATACCGGTTCCAATAAGCTTTCGCATCTGATGCCACCTGCGGGAAGCACTTATCAGGAGATACCTGGACTGGCAATTTCTCCAGATATTCACAACTCACGCTCAGTTCATTTCCTTTAGCCACCAGCTGATAAAAGTTCTTTCCCTTCTGTTTCAGGGCAGCCTTTCCTTCCCATCGCAGTACCACATAATATAGGGTTGCATCAACTACCCGTTTCAAGGTAGCCGACTGAGCAGTATGAGCCACCAAGGTGGTAGAATGCAGCTGATCTTTCGTCCAGTCACACGCATCATCACAATGTCCACCTGTAGGATAAGCGAATTTCACATCTACCGCAACTTTTCCTCCTTTTCCCGACGCAATGCCCCGGGAAATGATGTGGGTGGCCAGCATATCGCGTTCAGGATCGCAGACGGTCTGCACCTGATAACGGTACTTCTGGTATTCGAAAGAACTACGGATGATTCCATTCCACATATCTAGCTTCTGATCTACGTTCTTCACCTGTCTTGGATCAGAACCGAGCGATAAGCCCACAGTTCCCAGATGCAGGCGATGAGGATTCACGCGAAACCAGTCGGCAGCCGCCTTCTTGCGCTTGTCATTCTTGATTTGAGTAGCATAAATCTCCTTGTGTCCTCTCCCGAAATCATATTCTTTCCATGTTTCCTCCTCCTTGAAACCTTCCGGGTTTTGGAACGAATGCCAGCCCCAATCACTCATCGTTCCCAGCGGCACACCTTTGGCATAAGCCTTTGGGAAGGACTGCAATCCTGTTCCGTCAACGGTGACGGCAAAGCCACCATTACCCACACTGAGAGATGACAGGGAATCCATCCCCATGACATGAGGATTGTTTCTTGTCACCACCTGATATCTGTCAATCTGCTGGGCAAAACTTCTGTTTCCACCCCACCCGATACTTCCATAGACGAATGCTATGAATAAAACCAGTTTCTTCATCTTGCTAAATTCCGTTCGTTTTTAATCAATTCGTTTTCTCTTGCTTTAATAGATTTCTATAATATTCCGCAAAAGTACAAAAAAAAGTTGCTTTCGAACAATGTTTTACGCAAATTATTCTTAATTCTCAAGGATTTGCCGTATCTTTGCATCTTGCAATGGGCAGCATAACATGTCATATCGCAAAAACATGAATTTTAAAAGAAAATATAACCGACAAATGAAAAAGAATTTACGTACCGCCTCTATCTGCGTGCAGGGAGGCTATGAGCCAAAGAACGGCGAACCGATTGAGCTTCACTTAACGCGATAAGCATTCACACTGAGTATCAATACTTTACGAGATTTAACGAGTAAAATATAAAGTAAAAAACGCCCGAAAAACCCCGTAAATATGATAAAAACTGATAGACTTTGCAAGTAATATGCAAGCTAATAGGAGATAGAATTATGAAGGTTTACGTTGAAGACAAGACATATAAGGTGTATTTCTCCATCACTCATAAGTGTAAGAGATTCTATATATACACAGGATTGCAATCGACAGAGAAGTTTGATGGTATGGTATTTCCTCGTTCAGACAAGTCTGCAAAGGCAAAGACTAAGCGACTGGCAGAGCTATATTCAAACGTGGAAGACTATATACTGCTGCACAAGGGTGAGGACGTTCCGATGCTAAAAAGCCATCTGAAAGAGATTATAAAGGGTGGCAAGGTCGCTGAGAAGAATTTCCTCGACTATATGCAGATGTGTGCGGATTCCAAGAATTTGAAAGCTGGCACGAAGAGAGTATATGATGTGACTATCATCAGAATCAGAAATTTTGATGCTAAGTGTACATTTGATACCATCACTAGAGACTGGCTCGATAAGTTTGTGAAGCATGAATATGATAGAGGGCGAATGCCTAACGGAGTTCATATTGATTTGAGAAATATCAAGGCAACATTCAATTGGGCAATTGATAATGAGATAACAACCCTATTCCCATTCCGTAAGTACGTACTTCCACATGAGGAAACAAGAAAGCGTTGTTTATCTCTAGAACAGATGAGACAGTTGCGTGATGCAGAGTTCCACACTAACCCTCAACGTGAATCAAGGGATTTGTTCATGCTAGGTTTCTATTTGATTGGTATCAATATATCAGACCTTCTCGATTTGAAGCCAACAGACCTTCGTGGCGGCAGAATATGTTACAAGCGCAACAAGACAGGACGATTGTATGATATAAAGGTAGAACCAGAGGCGTTGGAGATTATCAAGCGATACAAAGGTAAGAAATACCTTTTAAAGTATAAGGACAACAGTAAGTTCAATCTCAAACACTTTGAGAGCAATTTGAATTTCAGACTTAAAAAGTTAGGTAAATTCAGAGAATATAGTAAAGAACCGATGTTCCCATATCTTTCCACCTACTATAATCGCCATACGTGGGCAACGCTAGCAAGCGAGATTGATATACCGATGGAAGTTATAGGTAGGGCATTAGGTCATGCGATGTGGGATAATGCGGTAACATCAACCTATATCAAGTATGATACAAAGAAGATTGATGAAGCCAACCGCAAGGTTATTGATTACCTTAACAAAGATTTGAAAGATACAGATTTATAATTATTACAATTAAAAGAGCAAATAAAAAGGGAGGCTACGAACCTCCCTTTCTTGCTATTTATCCGATAGAATTGTTTCTATCTTCTTACGATAGTCAACAGAGCCGTCAATGAATGCGTGCATAAACAGAATACTATCGCTTATTGGTACGCTGATAGGCTCGTTGATGAAGTCCTTTGTGACTTCTGAGTTATTCACCAATGCGGAAACAAGACGTTTCTTTTCGTAATTGAAGCCTTGTGTAAATCCTGCGGCGAATGGTGTAAGCGAGTGAAAGAATGGTGTTTGTTCTTCACTCAGATTTTGCAGTCTCTGTTTCAGAGTCAGTTCCTTTGTCTTTTCCATCATTATTTTTCTTTTCAATTTCTTTCTTCATTTTATGCAAGCGTTCAACTTCTTGCTCGTAGAGGTTGTCAATTGCATCAGAATACTTTAGGTATTGTGTAAGGCTCTTCTTGCGCTGCATAAACTCAGCCTTATTCTTATACTTCATACCTTGTATTGCGGTCTGTCTGTGACGCTGCATTTCAAGTTGCAGCTCATTATAAGTCCATACCGTTGTCTGTACCGCTTTTTTCTCATTACTCTGTATTTCCTTTGAGAGGTTAACAAGAGCTTTGTATCTTCTGTTCTCCTCGCTTATTACCAGTTTGAATATTCCCCAACTGAATACGAATCCAAACCAAACGAATGCAACACTCCAACTGCCAGTACAAGCGTTGGATATTGCAAACGTAACACCCAATAACATTTCGGCATAGTAAACATCGAACCATCCGAAACACTTCTTAATCATTTTCTTCATGTTTTTTGTTTGATAAATTATTGTTGAGACGAATATAGAAATCCTCATCACTTTCTCCATTCTGCTTAAAGCTAAGATTGTTCTCTTCGATAAAGTCGAGGATAATCCAAATGCTCTTTTTCCCGAGGTTTCTAATCTTATCCAAATCAGACTTACCATGGAATTTGCGGAGTAAATCGCCTACGGTATATACGTCGCACCATCTGAACATATTCAGAATACGAACAGGAAAGCCACAGTCGTTTACATCTTTACCAAGTATTAATGGTGGAAGTATTGTTCCACCGATAGGAGTATCGCCTTTTGCACGTCTGTATTCATCATAACTAGCTTGTGTTGCTTTTAGTTTCTTCTTTAAACCATCAATCACGATTCTCAAATCTTGATTTGTAGCAATCTCGGCAATGGCGGCATCCTCGTTGTACGTCAGCTTATTGCACGTCTTCTCTACAATCTGTCTGATTCTAGTTGCTGATACGCCATACTTGATTGACAACTCATCATACGTCATCCCATAAATAATGTCCTTTAGCAACTTAGATTCACGATAGCTGAGTTTTGGAGTAATGCCAAGATACGACATAGCGTTTATTACGCCAAAAAGCATACCAACAGCGTTTGCAGCCAGTTTGCCGTTTGCGGTCGCTCTGTTTCTCAACTCGGTAAGTTCAACGTTTATTGCACGCTTGTGCGCTTCAACTTCTTTGAGCTTATCATCTATCATCTTTTCGTTGGCTGCAAGCATCTTGTACTTCTCGGCGTATTTCTCAACATCCTCGCTGTTCACATACAAGATGCCATGTTCGCCTACACAACTACCTATGAGACCTTGCTCAATGTAGTTACTGATTGTCTGTCTAGATAATCCCAGTATCTCGGCAGCTTTATTTCTTGTGATTCTAGCCATATTACTAACTATTTTATTGTTTCAGATTTTAATCTGCCAATCTCGATTCCAACTGTTGGATAACGTTGTCGATTGTCTTCCCCTTATAGTCAAGAGCAATCTCCTTTAACACTGCAATCTGAGCCGTAATTCTAATTCTATCTGCTACTACCATCATAATCAATTTCTTAAAATGTGAACACTAACAGCCTTGTTTACTGCATTAGGCTGTGATTCGTTAAAACTCTTGATAAAGTTACGTTCCATTTCGTCAGGAAACATAGCTTTTTTCGGTTTCGGCATTGATAATGTGCCTACTACTTTGTACCCCCCCGTAAGCGTAATTACGCACTTACGAGTGATTCTTTCTTCTCCAAACATATTCTCTAAATTTAAACTTTCAATACTTAAAAATCAGCCTTCGTACTTACCATGAACTCTTGCGTGACAATTACGGCAAAGTACTTTAACATCGTTGCAAGTGTATTCCCAAGGAAGTAAACCAGTCTTGTAGCCTACGTGGTGTACCTGCAATCGCTCCGTAGAACCGCAAACCTCACATTTGTGACCTCGAACCGCAAATATAAATTGTCGGAATGCAAGCCATCTTGGGTCTTGCAGAAACTCGTCATAATTCATTTTTACGGCTTTTGTTCTAGCAGCAGCTACCCTTCTTTGGTATTTCTGCTTACTTTCACGCTTTCTTTGCTTTGGAATGCCAAGAAGAACTGCCTGGTCGTTCTTTCGTCTCTGACTCACGACACTATTTCTAGCGTCAACTAATGAAGTCCATGACTTAGTACGAACACCTTTTGCTGTAGTCCAATCTCTAGCATCGAACTCATTATAGAGAGCGAAAGGGTCAATATCATATCCTTTTCTCTCTATGTAGCTACAAAACTCCTCCAATGATGGAGTATCTCTAACAATATCATTTTTCATAATCTCTACTCTATTATGTTGTTATTCTTTTTTAAAATGGTTCAGTCGCATGAATGCGAAATCTCCACTCTGCCACTACTATTATTATGTGCGATTTTTTACCCACTTAATTTTATGCTCAACTTTGTATTGGTTAGTTCCGCTTTTTGCCTTAGATATTTGTCTTTTCAGAACTTTGTATTTGTTGGCACAACGTAACTGACCTTTCCTGTATTTTGCAGAAATAATAATGAGTGTTCCATCTGCGGTACGAAAACTTTGATTGTTGGTGCATACGCACGCATCAATGTTTGTTTCGGTGCATTGGATTATCTTTTGCACTATTCCAGACTTAACGAGTGATTTTATAACACTCTTAGCTTGATACATAGTTCCATTAATATCTTGCATCATTCTGCTGTTAGAGTAACTTCCAGTGTACTTATTATCGAATGGTTTCTTCAACATACGAGCTTCCGTCTTACGAGCGTTTCGTACACTTTTAATAGAGTGCCCATTAACGGCTCTACCATGCGTATTGATGACTTCTTCGATAGTATTTATCTTATTACAGATAACAGCTTTGCGTACAAGATTTTTAAGGACTGGCAAACTAAGATGCTTTATTTCTTCTCGTCTTGTCTTGTAACTATAATATTCGCTACTATGGATTTTGTTCGCTATGATTTTCTTCACACCGAACTTATTAGTATCTATTCTGCAATAACCAAACTTTATTGCCAAATTCAGATATTGCGTAAATGTTGGCTTATTGAAACCAAGAGCCTTCGCTGCTTGATTCTTTGAGTTATAGTGAAGGTCTGATGCACGGAAAAGGAACTTAATCTTTAGGGCAAAACAGAATGCCACCAATCGGTCTTTGTCGCTCAGTGCAATCTTAGCTTGCTCTATTCCTAATCTAATATTGTGCATACCTCTGATATTTAAATTAGAAACTCCAATGGGTCAGAGGTAGAGGTTAGCCCATCGGAGTTTACTGTTTGGCATAAATGTGTGCTCAATCGGTTGCCAGCCGAATGGCAATATCTTTCCTTTCAACATATTACTCAGCCTCTACACCTTTCATTTGTGACACAAAGGTAAGCATTTTATTTCAGACTGAGTGTACTTATTTTTCCGTTAAAATTATTAGTATGGGATAATGAGAGATACGGGTATTTTAGGGAAAATATTATGTTTGTTTAACACACAAAAATGCCCCACACCACCAAAAATGATGATGCAGGGCGATATGATAGGTATAAAAGAAATGCAATAGGAAAGCCCCACCATTGAGCACCAACGGCAGGGCTGAAATAGAAATATGAATTCCAATAGTTGTTTTGCAAAGATAAGCAAAATATCTGAGAACTCAAAGAGATAGTGAAAATTTCTTCTGTAAGCGGCTAAAATAGTTTTAGTGCAGTGTATTAAAATCTATATTCAATATTTCCGTTATTGCGAATCGTCTTACCATCATACCAAAAGATATATAAGCATCCAAAATCATCTTCTGTCAAATGAGAATAAAGAAATTTAGTTGTATTATGATACATTCTTTGAATGCAATACATTCCATGTTCTTTTGATATTCCATTTGTACGATGATAATTGTAGTATATTGCTGAATTACTGCTTGTGATATTGATTCTCCATTGAGACCAAGTATTCCAAGATGTACCACCAAACCATCCGTCTTGCGTCCAAACATCACCTGCAAATGATGCAGTCGTTTCGTTTGTTCGTTTCATGTGCAGAGTTTTAGAACAGTATGCAGTAGAATTTACTCCATCACGCAATGAACATTTTAAAGTAATACCATCTTTTGTTTCTGTGATAGCAAACTCATCCGTCATTCCTGTGTATTCATTTGGAACATATATAGTGTTTTCTTTAAGATAACCGATTCCGTTCCCCATATAATGAGTTCCACAATAATACTTAATCATACCATTAGACGATATAGCAATAAAAATTGTGTCGTTACTATCATCTTCCCATACTCCATCGTAGTCTGCCAATGTCTTTTGTATATCTTCTGGGATATTGTCTTCTCGGCTATCACTACTGCAAGCCACCATAGAGAAAGCTGCAATCATAATTGCCATAAATATTAAAATCTTTTTCATAATTAAGTTTATTTCAGAAAACGAAAAATTACTTTTTGGATTTTACATTGATTAATCGCAATAAAACTGCTCTGTTTCGTAAACTGGGTCTTTGAAATCAACAACGTCACCATCCTCATCTAGGATTTCCTTAACTCCATCATAGACTTCATAATGAAAATTATTGCTGCGACCTTCCCAGCAGTTATCATTGTCGCATACCTTATCATACCCTTTGGTATTTTCGGTGCAATATTGCTTTGCTTCATCCAATGTATCAAACTCTGCAACATTGTTTATCTCAACCGTATTATTGTAATATATCTGATATTTCTTCATAATTTAAGACTTAACCGTGATGTCGAGGGCTTAATTTTTGTTATGGGTATTGTATGGCTAGAAATGCCAATGTTGGAGTAAGACTTGCGTATCAGATGAAACCGTCATTTTTGCGAAATCAGGTATTGTATTACAAATTCCGTTTAATTCCGCTTTTTTCATCAATTCCTCTGCATCCTCTTTTGTGTCAAACAAAGCAGCATCAGTTCTTGATGAAACGTAATGCAAACTACTGCCTAAGAATGCAACAATCATGTGTCTGCTATTATAGATAGTTACGTAATACACCTTTCTTCTATCTACTATTTTTCCTGTAGAGTCTTGTAATTTCATATATAATGCCTTATCCGTGTTGGCGAGGGCTGAATATTTATATTATTTTCAAAAGATAACGCAATATGCGTCATTATATTGTGTGTAGGGCAGAAATTTTAATTTTTATTTCTGCCCATGGCGCAATCGAACAATGTGCCGATTAGCCAAATTGCTATTAAGAATGCCATAACTTAAACCTCTTCTGTATTATTATTGTTGTTATTCAGTTCCTTGTAATACTGCTGAATCTCCTCATCAGTCATACCCTTTTCTCGCATTACACGGTAGTTTGCAGAACCACGTCTGAAATAAACCTGACTGCCATAGACTGAGCGTAGATTGTAATACGCACTCCTTACTAGTTCTTTGGTTAACACCTTGCCAGTGGACGAATAAACACCCATCTGCTGCAACATCATAGCTGCATCCGCAAAGTTAGGTGTAGTCAATTCTGTGAAGTCATTGGTACACTTCTTAACCACATTCCATATAGCCTTGTTACAAGGTTTCTCAGCAGCCTCTTTCTTGCGCTTTTCCGATGCCGCCTTCTGTGCATTTGATAAATCGCATTTTCTAGGTCTGCCTAATTTCTTAACGACCTTACCAGACTTTGAGATAAATTCTCCGTCTTGTGCCAACTTCTGCTTGCGTACTTCCAATGCGCTCTGTGTTCGCTCTTGAATGAGTTCACGTTCCATCTGTGCCGAGAATGAGAAAGCGAACAACAACATTTCGTCAATCGCTTTCAGATGGCTGCAATCAAGGTCAATACCCATCTGAACGATAACTAATCGAACACCACGTGGTTTCAGTTCGTCATTCACAAACTTGTTGATGTCGCTCATAGAACGACCGATACGGCTAACTTCGGACACGATAAGTATATCACCCTTATCAAGCATCGGCAACACTACCTTACCAAGGTTTCTATCCTTATAAGATACCTTGCCCGATACACCTTCCTCCTTCACTTCGTGAGTAGCTTTCAGATTGTGACAATTCAACCATTCGTTGATTGTTCTTTCCTGCTGCTCCAATGTCTGCTTTTCAGTAGAGACACGACTGTATATTATTACTTTCTGCTTTGGCTCATCATCATCGGTCATGTTTGCCTTTGCGTTGCAGCTTTTGTCGGAACGGCAAAGGTAGTGACCTCCTGCCATCATGCAATAAGGGCAATCCTTACAGCCGATGTTCACGATGTCGTATTTTACAGATGCGCCACCTTCATTCTTGATTTCTGTTGTCTTCATTTCTCCTATCTCCTATCCTATCTCTTATTACTTAAAACGTTACTTTCTGTTATTTATTATCCACGATAATAGAATGATACATGAAAATCGCTACTTTTACGCTCTCGGTCATTCTCAATCACTCCAAACATATAAGTATCAATTACGTAATCTACATCATTATTCTTATCATGTTCAATTCTCTTCACCCATTCCTCAACAACATCGGGACACCAAGCATCGCCAAGGAATCTAACTAGCAATTTATTATCGGTTTCCTGTCTTACCAATATTGGCTCGTTGCCGACAAATCCAACCTTTTCTGTATTGTCTTTGTTCCAAGAATAATGCCCATCGTTAAATAAATCTTCTAACAACTCGTCAATGCCAAGGTCTTTTTCATTAATAGGGCAATGAGCCGCCTTGTCAATGCCACCGTCTGCCCACTGCTCCAATGCTACATGAATATCGTAAGGAACTCGGATAATGTCGCTTGTGTTTTCTCCCCACCATTCCTTCTGATAAACAAAGAAACGACCATAATCATCTATTGGGCATAACTTTGCACGGATAGACTTAAATATCTCCTCAGTCTTCTTATAATAGAAACGTCTGGTAGATGGATTTTTATAGTTAGTCAGATATACAAAACATCTAGTTTCTTGCTTTGAGATACCGCCAAGAATGTTTCTGAAACTGCAACTATCATCACCAAATCCACCTTTGGTGATGGTTCTCTTCAATACTCGCTCCTCTTCTTTTGTAAGCTGAGATAAGCAATCTTCAATCTCTGTAGTCCACATAATATAATCTCCTATAATACATTAAACAAAACACTTTCCAACTCGCCTTCGTCTTCCAATATGCCACTATCGTACATTGCTCTTGCGGTATTCTCTGCGGATTCGGATGACGCTGCATCCACCTCTACCTTATAGGTGACTTTTTCAACAATTTCTACTACGTACTTCTTCATTGTCTTATTACTTTAATTCTTGTTCCACAATATCGAAATTATCCCACGTCTCACCTTCGTTGTCTGAGATATGATAGAATGAGCCTGATACGCTGATTTGGAAATCGTCACAATCCAATGAATGCTTATAGCTTTCCAATGTGTTCAGACCTTTGTCTTCCATCGCTTTTCTAGCCTTGTCTATGGTTGAGAATACTTCTGCATCAACCTCAACTGCCTCACCCAATCCATGTTGGTGTGAATTGATAACTACATATACTTTCATAGCTTAACCCTTTCTACTATTTTGAAGTGATTATTCTTATAAAATCTAACAATACGTCTAAGTTTGATTTGGTTAGATAGAAATATTCAAATGTACCTAAACCCCATATACTTTCAGATGTATATTCTGCATGTATATCCATATAAGCAGGTGATACATGAGGAAACTTAAAGCAAGGAATATTCTGATGCTCACGAAACTCTATTTCCTCTGTGATAACATACCCACGAATGAAGAATATAGTACTAAGTTCTGTTTTTGCATCATCAACGTAAGTTGCTCCTACATTAAAACTAGATAAATTGCACCTACCGATATTCTGCTTAATATATTCCAGTGCATCTTCTTTTGTTATTGTCTGTTCCATATTGATTAATGTATAAGTTTTGTTTCGATAAACATTATTTGATGAATATCCAAGACGATAGTCTCTTTAAGAAATGAGTCGTTTATTATAAGTAACTCATTCGTTCCGTCTACTCTATACTTACAAACATTGAAGTCTATATGAAAAAGGTTATTAGGGATGGCAATGTAAATTACCTTGCTTTCTGCTTTGGCTACCTTGATAGCCTTTCTTAATTGATTTACGTTCATTTTATGATGTATTATAAAAGTTTGTATATGTTATTAATTCACTCATTTCTTTGCTACGTGGAGGTGGCAAAGGTAGTGTGTGTACTACTTTGCCAACACCACATAAGCAATCGCCTACAGCCGCATTTAACGGCTTGTTTGCTGCAATATCCAACCGCATATTGTTCGGTGGAATATCCAAGCATACCGGAACACCGATATAGATAGCCACAACCTTTGCGGTTGATGCCGTTTCTTTGCACTCTGAGACGTTTTCATTTGCCAATGGTGTAATTGTCCGCTCGGTGCATTTCTCGCTTGTTTGATGCTCATTTGGTACGCTATTCAAATATGTATGAATCATATCCATTATGGTATTCTCATCTGTATATTCAACAACCATACAATGAGAAATCATTTCCTCAAACTCGCTTTTCTCTGCTCCACCGTGCCAAAGAAAACTCCCATCGGCTCTAATCTCTGTATATAAGTAATGAGGGTATTTTATTGTATTGTACCCAGAAACTTTATATGCCAACTTATTTTTGAAGTCGATAAATACCTTTCCTTTCCAATCAATCGGCTCGCTCGGTGTATCATCAGGTACGGCTGCAATCTCTTCTTTTGATGCCAATGATTTCTTCTGCTGCTCCTTAAATAGCTTTTCCAATTTTACACCATCCTTAAAGAAGAAAGCGCATCCACGATAGGAATTACTCTTTGTTCGCTTTTCATCTGGCATAAACTCTTTGCAGAATCCCGACAATGTAAACAGTTCACCACAAAATGATACCTTATTGTCTTCTGCTGCAATAACCTCTGTACCATCAACGAATGTAAGTGCATCGCCTACATTTACACCGATAGCATCAAAGCTAAACTTATTGCTAGGCTTATCCAATGATACTACCTTTGCAGATTTATTCGTTTGCTCAGTTTTCTTCTCTGTAGCGCACTCTTTTTCCTCAGTTGTAACATTATCCACTTTTGCAGGAATAACGTCTTCTGTAGGCTCATTTGTAGGCATATCAAAAGACTCAGCAAAGCCACAATAATCGTATGCACCAATGTAGCCATCAGATAGTTTGAATCCGTCATACTCATCATCAATATACATCGGCATCATCATACCAACTTCCAAACTACCTACATACACCAAAGCTTCATTAGCATATCTTCCAAGTGCAAAATTGAAGTTTTCAAATCTCAGCAGACTATCAATCTTTAATCCAATCGCAAAATTCTTGTTTGGTATATTTCCGCACTCGCAAGAAATCTCAATACCATCATGATTATCATACATTCCGTTAATTGTGAATGTAATACGATTATCATTTTCTTTATGCTTGATTATTACTAAACCGATAGAGTTAAAACCTTTGTTTTTCTTCAACCATTTAGAAATGCCCTTCCAAGTCTTTTCGTTGATGGTGCAAAGATTATCAGGACTAATCTTAGGTAATACAGAAGAGTAATTTACGTATCTGTTTGCCTCAGTCTTAGAGTAATATCCACTGCATTCAGATACCCAATATGTATTGCCATCTGGTTCACGTACCAACTTGCAAGTAAGAGTACTACCCGACTTAGCCAATGAGCACATCTTTTTGAAGTCTTTTCCATTTACCAAAGGCAAATTATAATCGTATGTAAAATGCTCCGTGCTTACCACATCCAAGCCTTTAATCATCATCGTGTGCCCATCGCTAGCGGCTGCCCTTCCGTTTCTAATATCCAAGCATACATTTTTCATAGAAGGGCGCAAATCATCATTTGCACAATGCAAAGATAGCTTAGAGTAGTATTTGTTGATAAGTACTTTCACGGTGCAAAGTACTTCATTATTATCTTTCTGCTTGATAAACATTCTCTTCTTGCTACCAATACTAGCTAACTTTTCAAACTTAGCTACCAAAGCAAAGATTTGAACTACACAGAATGAGCAAACGAAAGATAGCACATTCACGCTCGCCATCGGTGCAATAAAACAATCTTTCTCTACTTGCTTATTACACTCATTCTTATATGATTTCTTTTCAGTCTTCAAATAGCCATCTTTAAATGCGCTATCCTTCATCTTTGCCAAATCTGAGGCGGTGTAATTGCCTTCTTTTACATTTACACCCTCATTAAAAACCTTATCGGCTATCTCATACAACTTGTTTAAGATAGCCAAATTCATTTCTTTTTCACTCATATCTCTATAGATTAATTGATGTATCTAAAATCATTTTTACCCAAACAAAACAAAGTATATCCACCTTTGTAAAATTGGATTAATTCGCCCTGCTGTGAGGTGTAGTCATCCACCCAATACGTATCACCCCATTTATCAATACGCATATATGAATTAATGCAAACACTACTTTTTAACTGAATCTTTCTCATTTCATTCTATTTAAATATACATATCCAATTCCTTTTCCAATTCTTCTTTGTTGCAATCAGAAAACCAACTGCAAATGGTATCAATTGCCCACATATAGGAATTTGCTCCATCATCAAACAATATCCAAAACATTTCAGCGTATTTGCTAAAATTACGATTAATATTGTGCTCTTTGTACCATTTAATGGTACGTTCATATTCGGCTACCAATTCATTTTTGGTAAGCATTCTAATTTCTTCTGTAGTCATATATCCAATTGTTTAAAAGTTACACATTTAACGGCTCTAAGATTGATATACAATCATTCCCGATTTGATGATGTTGCTTGTACAATACCAATGTATCAATAACTCGCTTATCATCTACAATATTCTTTCCAGAGTGAAGGGTATTATCTGTAATACTCTCGCCAACTTCAAAAAGACTACCTACTGCAATATGGTTATTAATGCAGGCTATTTGATTCTGTGGCATATTTGCCAAAGTTACAATATACTTTTTCATTTCCTTTTCTCCTATCTTTATTTGTGCCGTGCCAAATCTCGCTTTTGGAGGTAGTCTCTAACTACTCACGGCTATAGTAACTTTTAAGCAATATATTTCAAAAGTCTGTTTTTATTGTACTCGTTTATTCCAATAAGGTATTTTGTATCTCTTGTATCTATATATTTTAATATCCCTTTTGTGATTTTGCGAAAATCATTATCACGGTGTGGATGATGGGAATATATAATATCGGATATTATTGCAACAAGTTCACGACATCCAACTTTATAAGTATATTTATAGTAACAATATGGATAATTGTTGCAAGAATTTAAGAAAGTAATAATAACAAATTTCTTCAATGCTTTTATATTTATATTCATATCTTTGTAATTTAGCCGTTTATTTACTCTATATAGCCTTATATTTGGCTAGTTGATAAGTTGTACCAATAACCAAATATAAGGGCGCACACTCTATTATTTAATCCTCAAATTTGGAGATAGTACTAGTTATTTCGCTAACAACTTGCAGCAGATTATCCAAATATAAGGTATCATAAACCAAAGTATTTTTGAATGTAAAATGCAATTCAAACTCATTTGTTTCTTCGTGCCAAATATCAAAGCGCACATCACCTCTTAAACACTCGCAAAAAGTATTGTTACTAACAAATTCATCATTACATGTAATTTGTTCGCTAACTACATTTGCCGTAATACCCAAAGCACGGAGTATTAATGCTAACTTTTTTAATTCTTTCATATTGCTAATTATTTAATGTTACTTTGTGGTGCAAACGGAATCGAACCGTAAACAGATACCGACTATCTTTGCACCTATCCAATATGTTTTATGATATTGTCTTTTTGCCGTAATAGCGCAAATTAAGCATTTCCTTTTGGCTAGTAAGTTTGCAGCCACACAATTTGTTATTTGTGCTGTAGTCTGCACCAAGCGCACGTAAACGGCTGCTAGTTGTAGCCGTATTAAAACCACCATCGGAAAAATACACCTTGCCACGTACTTTTGCATATATATATGTATCATACAAGCGTACAAATACATTTGCACCCTTAATAATTACTTCTGTATTACTTTCTCTGTAGTTAACTTTATTATTTATAGCGTTAACCATTCTTTGCTCTATCTTTCTCATTTTATTTGCGTTTTAAAAGGTTATTTACTCTTTTACGTATTTGTTCCAATTGCGCCCTACAATAATGCCAAGCACGTAAGATATAAGGGCGAAAACGAAAGGTATTGTTATATCCATATCCAAATTAATCTTTAATGTTACCAATTTCCAGAGTTAATGATGTAGTATCTAAAGATGTTAGCCTATCAACCTTTGCAGTAACTTTCAATACTACCATATTACTAGAATTTTCAAGCACACAGAAAGAGTTTATAAATCCTTTGTGTACCATTTGAGTATGCTTTTCAAGAAGGCTACCTAAGCTAATATTTGCTTTTTTAGCCTCAACCTCAAAAGTGAATACATCATTAAAAAACATTATATATCGATAATTCGTACTTATCCATTTTGTATTTGTGTTCATATCCTTATATTATTTGTACCTTTGCACCCACAAATAAGCGAGTGCAAAGGTTATTGTTAGTTACTTGTTTACTATCTCATTAATTTTGTTTGCCGTATCAACCAAAGAATAAGATTGACCGACAAAGCCGCCTCCGTACCAATTGGCACGATAAACGGAAAAGCCCAAATCATTTGCACGCTTTTTGGCAATTGCATACAATTGGCTTTGGCTTAAATTGTCGTTTCTCATTTCCTCATCAGTAGTAAAAGCGAGAAAATGCACTACATATCGAGGATTCCCGTTTATATCATTGTTCACACGGCAAAAGCCGATACCATTAACCACCTTATAGCTGTTTCTGTAGCTTTCAATCTCTTTATTTGTCATATATAGCCCTCCAATTAGTTTTAATTACTTCTTTTCTCCTAATTCTCTTTTTGCCAATTCGTTTGTAGTTTCCCATTCCACATAGTCCCAACTTGTGCCGAAATGGTCTACACAAAGAATATATTTATCCAATAAGTCCGAATAAGTGAAAAGCAAGCCAAATGTTTGCTCCAGGTACTCTACATCGTCATCGGTGCAATCTGTAATAAACCACTGATAAATATCTCTTTGTGTGCCGTCTTCTTCATCAAACAGTTCAAAGCGCATATTATCATAAATAGAAGGGTCTATCTCTGTAATATTGTTGCAGAGGATAAGCGCATTATTACACCAATTTACAGCTACTGAATAATTTGTTTTATAAGTCTTCATACCTAAAATATTTAAAAGTTACTAATTAATTTTGCTAATTCGGAAAAAACTAATAACTTTGCAACCGCTTATGTAACCGAGTTATTAGTTTTTCTTTTAACTTGATTCGCCCACTATCTTTTTAAGGTAGTGGGTTTTTGTTTAAATATGCTTTTCTGCTACTCTATCCCAATACTCATTTATTGAAGTATCAAGAGTAGAAACATAATACCCAAGTGAACAATACTCATCAATCTCAATAATGCCGCATACGTGCATAGCATCTACTAATTTCTTATAAGATGCCGAGCCGATAACGTGGATAGCTAACATATTAAAGTTAACCATAAAATCTTTGTTTAACTTTGTGGATAGCTTATTATATACCTTTGTTATATATTCGATAGCCTTTGCCTCCTTTTCCTCCTTTGCTTTTTGTTCCTTTGCAGTCTTGATTCTTGCGAAGTTCATTTTTGCCCACAATTTGCAAAACTCATCTTTATCAACATCTGCAAACATATACATATTATTGATAATCTCAAACTCAGAAGATGATACCTCCATTCCTACACGCTCAACAAATTCATTGTACATCATATTGCTTTAAATTTTAAGTTACTAATTTGTTCCCTTTGCAAGACTCGAACTTGCAGAAAAGCCGATGTTTTCGCCTGCATCTAGTATGGGTATATATTCCTTTGGTTTTCATTTATCATCTAATTTATTTCGCTACTCTAACTTTTCGCTACTCACTTTAAGATGTTTCAACGCTGAATATATAATGTACTTTGCAGCTACATTCTTTATAAAGGGAAAACCGTTATAATTGTTACTACTAGTTTCTTTATTGATGGCAAACTAGCAAACCGCTTAATACTACTATATCGTATTGTTACACTAACATCTGTTAGGTTTATGATAACGATATTAAGATAATGCCTATCTTACGTTTGCGCTATCTGTTATAAACAGAATCACGGCTGCAAATAGTAAGCGTTTCATTATCACGCTAACATGAAAGTAAATCAAAGAACGAAATGCAATAATATAACTTTGGATTGTCTTGCTTATGTAACCCTTTGTTTCTTGATTGCGTTGCAAAGGTACGGCTTTTTTCTGTATCTGCAAAACTTTTAGGCAAAAATTACACTTTTTCTCGCTTTTTTCTTGAAAATAATTGCTTTTTCTTAAATCTTTACATAAATTGCAATCTCCGCTTTGCAATATGATAGGTTAAATATGGGTTATTAGTTGCTTTTATATGTTTTACCCTATCTTTGCACCTTTGCAGCCTAAAAAATCACGTTTGCAGCCGTTTTCATATATGGTAGTGTGTACGCGTACCTTATATATAGGGAAAACATCTAAAACGCTTTTATTTGCCGTTTATAGGCTTTTTATCGCTTACTAGATAGAAAGTATCTGTTTTGTCGTTTGAGTATCTTTGCAGCCGCTTATTTGATACGCTTTCAGTTATCTAGATTATTTCTAAATAGGTTTTATCTGTTTGCATCCGTATGCTTCCATTTACTTTTTGTTTCACAAAAATTATGTGTGAAACATTATGCAGGTTTCTGTATTTTTATGCAAGTTTAAAATGTATGTTTATGTAAAGTATTATGGTAAATAGAAAACTTTTTGGAAATTTCGAGTTTTCAGCACATTTGCAGAAACGTTCTATCTTTTTACTTTTTGTTTCTTTACTTTTTCTCTTATTTTGGATAATTTAGAGAAAACAGAAACAGAAATGAAAAAGCCGCTTTTTGTGGTGTTTTTGCCCGAAAACGTCCGTTTTTGTCGCAAATAATATATTGATTTTCAGTGATTTATCCCTATATAGGGCAAATTACACCCCACACCCCCCGTTTTTGGCACTCGCAAGGTGGGTCAGCTCTCTTCCGAAAATTTTTTATTTTTTATTTTTTATTTTTTTGTAAAATACTCTGATTTTTCAAATTCCGCTTTTCTACCGAATTTTGAGCATTTTCTAGAACATCATATCTACTTTTGATTTTACATAAGTTTTCGAGATATTCATTTTCGCTTATTTTCGTGCGTCAGGTAGCGTTTTATGCAGCTTCGTGGTGTAGTTTATTACCAGATTATTTTGAACGTCTCAGAACGCGAATTTTGAGCTATTTTTATTTTTGCGGGAAAGTAAGACTACTTTCTACTTTAATGTTCGTTTTTGCTATATATGGTTTGCAGTTTCGATAGTCTATTGCAGGGGTTGTTTGCGAAGCATTCTTCTTAGGGGATGAGTATATAGTTTACTATATACAGGGGTTGACATCCCCTACTACGGCTGCGCGCGAGGGTACAATGGTTTATTTACGTGTTATTATTATATGGGAAAGAGTTCAAATGTTAAATTTTCAATATGAAAAATCTGATTTATGCGGATAGCATATATTTAATTGGGGATATGGGGAAAATGGTACAAATTTGCAATTTGTTAAACTATGTAAAGTTCATTTTTGGCTTGATTTTTTGGCGTATATTTGCAGCATAAATGTTTGATTTACGAATTACCGACTTTGGAATATGGCAGAAAAGAAATTCTACATACAGCGTTACTTGAAGTCCGAGCAGGGTGCTTGGAAGGCAGACGGATTGCGCAAGAGTCTGGAAGATGATTTCGGCGGCGGTTCTGTCCGCTACAAGTCATTGGACGGATTGAACTCAAAGGGTAAGCAGAAGGGTGTATATACCGAGAGCTATCCTGAGAGTGACGCGTTGAGAGTGTTCGTTGACCCGAATGCTAGGCATGAGAGCACCAACGCTACGTTGTCAGTCTGCGTGTTCGGGTATAATGTTGACGGAACTACCGAGCTTTCCATCACTGAGCAGATAAAAGCTGCCGAGAAAGCATGGGATAGTCTGTATGCTTACTTGGAGGGTGCGCTAATTCTGTGGTATGATGATTACAGACAGAAGAAAGCGTTGTTTTTGGTACAGGATGCTACAGAGCCATCAACGGATAACATCAAGAACATTCCGTATCTGCTCTGTTCTGTCAAGTTGGTAAACGTCTTCGGTCAGTCGTTTGATGGTTACAGTACCACGATTGAAGATTGGTTGAAGAATGGTGGAAAGGAGGCTGTAAATGGATAGAGATTGGGTTGGGAACGAAAAAAGCAAATTTATAACACTTGGGGCTAGTAATCATACGGACAAGATTAGAGAAGTTAATGATTTCTATGCAACAGACCCGATTGCGATAGATAAACTGATTTCTTCGTTTGAGCTGCCCGATAAAATTCTAGAGCCAGCGTGTGGAAGTGGATGCTTGGTTGGTCGGCTTTCAGAGTTAGGTCATGAAGTTATCGCCTCTGATGTGGTGAATAGAGGGTGTGGTGAAGTTAAAGATTTCTTTGATATAAAGGAAATGCCAAAAGATTGCAGTTGCATCCTTACGAATCCACCATACAAGTATGCATTAGACTTCATAAAACATTCACTAGACATACTTCCGAATAACGGATTGTGTATCATGTTTTTGAAAACTCAGTTTTTGGAAGGTCAGCGTAGGTATGATGAGCTGTTTAGTAAGAATCCTCCAATGTTTATGTTCCAATTCATCAAGAGAGTGCTTTGCGCTAAGAATGCTGAGTTTCAAAGAATGATTGACGGAGGTGGAAGTGCAGTTTCGTTTGCTTGGTATGTTTGGAAGAAAGGATACAAGGGCGATACTATCATAAAATGGATTTAAAATAACAGCATCCGCAAGGCGGTAGGACGTATCTCTTAGATACAAGTCTAGGCAAACAGAAGGTTCGAGTTCCTTCTACGGTCGGTGGATGCTTTAAAATATATGCGAATTATGAACAAATACAAGACATCAATTGAGGTCAAGGGCGAAAACATCAAGGCATTGTTCGACTGCCCTATCGTTACAGACATCAAGAAAGCAACCGATGCGGTCGATGATGGTTTGGACGTTACCGATATGCTTTATAGCGTTACTGCCGTCAATATGGCAGGTGCTCACAAGCAGGTGAAGCGCGGTTCTGTATTGGCGCAAGACGTTTGCGGTCATTGGGAGATTATGACTGCCGATGAATGGGAGTTGAGGAAAGACGATACCATTAGCGATGGTTCTTCCGAGGGGTTGTAATCATTTAAAAGTTGAGAATATATGCGAATAAAGGAAGAATCACTTGATAAGGCGTTGGAAGCAGCATCGTTGCAGACGAAGGGATTGCCGAAACGCTACACGGATGGTAAAGACCCATTCTGGATAATGGCTGTTGTGCTTGTTCAGAAGCGCAATTTGGAGGAATGCTACTGTATTTATCAGCAGAATGCGGACAAATACATGAAGCTTTTGCAAGACTTCGGTACACCGAGTCCTATCATGTCTATCAAGAGCATTCATCCTTATATGTATCTTGATGAGGCTCAGTTTTTGCCGAGCGGATGCATTGAAGCAAAGAAGAACTTTCTGAAAAATGAGCTTTGTGAAGACCCTATGGCTTATGAGGTCGATGAAATGACGGAATCTGACGTTAATCACGCGTTATTGGAGATTGCCATTGACAAACAGATGAGAGCTGATGAGGAAAACAAGAAAATCAACGTGCTCAATGAGGGAAGCGATTTGGACGGAACGAGATTTGAGGACATTGAACGTCAGAAGTTCGAGTTTGAGTTGGCAGAAATGAGGAAAGATGGGTGTTCCAAGAAAGAAATTAAAGAGTTTATTGACGAGTATAATGCCAGTCATAAGCAGAAAGTTGACGATGAGCCATACATTTCAGATGAAGACCGCATTCATCAGGAAATGGAATCAAAGGACGTTGAGAAAACTCCCGAATGCAGTATTGAAGGTGAGTTTGATGCACCTGAGATAGACTACGATAAGCTTCATGAGGAATCAGAGGCGTTCAAGAAAGAACAGTTGAAGGTTGCCAAGCGCAAGTGGAAGCGTGCCTATGATGCCGATTCAGAGAAGCGTGAAGGAAGAGAGTTCGAGAACGAATTTGGCGAAGATGAGGAATGTGAGACGTTGCAGTTGCCGAATAAAGAAGCCGTTCCTGTAAAGCGAAAGCCAGGCAGACCTAAGAAATCGTCATTGGATTACACTGCTAGCAAGCGCGACACGACAAAGAAACGCGGTCGCAAACCATCATCAACTAAAAAATAACAGATTATGACTAAATCAGAGCTTTTAAATAATACGGAATTTAAGAATGCAAAAGGTGATTTACCTATCATATATATAACATCAGATGATGATGTTGTAAAAATCGGCGGCATTATCAATGCACCTATGGTTGGAAGAATTTATTTTAGTGAGGTTAAGAAAACCATTACGAAGGATGAATTGCTTGCCAACAAAGAGTTTATTTGCGCAAGTGAAGATTCTGAGATACTTATTGATTTCGGCGGCTACAGACGCGAGACGCTTGATTGCTATATCGCGATTGATGATAGTTGCATTAATGTCATTGAGCTATGAGGAATAATCATCACAATCCTAATAAAGTGCCGCCGTTCAAACCAGACCCCGAACATTGGACTAGAAAAGTCCATTCATGGAAGGCGAAGGTCGCATACGAGACTGAGGATGATGCTTGGGAGTTTCTGAAGACTCACCCGAAGCTCATCGAGCAGGGAATGACGGTCTACAGGTGCAATCTGTGCAATATGTTCCACTGCGGGCACAAGTATAACAAGAAATAGTTGAGAATATGAAGAAGAAAGGATATTACGAATACGACCCTGTTATCTATCCAAGGATGTTGTGTGTCGCTATTGGTATGAACCAAGAGGACGCTAACAAGTGTTTTGAAGGTAGAAATGGCGGTGTTTAGAGGGTTGATTTCTCTAATACTGACGCAATAACCTACGATAACGTTAGGGAAAAAGCGAATAAGAAGCTTTGTTCATTTATTAATTTTGCAAGCAAGGATTCTATGAGAATGGGAGTTTGTTGCCACGAGGCTTCTCATGCCTGCGAGGCCATCGAAGATGCTATTGGCATGGAACACGGCGGCGAGCCTTCGGCCTATCTGATTGGTTGGATTGCGTCTTGCATCAACAAGGCTCGTTTGGGTATTGGAGATTTTATTGAGATTGAGAATGATGAAACTAATTAGCAAAGAAGAAGTGAAGAAAAACCATAAGGACATTCTTGGTTTGGATTTGTTGTTTGCGGAGAATTTTCCTCCATATAGTAGATTTTTGGAAAAATGTTTAAATACTTAAAATACATCATGTACGTCGGCATCTGTGGCTACGTGCATACAAAAGGAGAAATAGCTTATGGATAAAAATGAGAAATTAAAACTAGGTGACATTTGCCTTGCACCTAAAGAGTTTTTTCTAAATAATTCCGACGGAAAGCTAAAGAAGAAAATAGAAAGTTATGCGGAAGTCAGAAAAGATGGAAGGGTTATGTGCGCGGTTGTCGAGGATACAAATTCAGTTTTCCCCAACGAATCATTATATACAATCGCCGTAAAACAAAAACAATTTGCACCTCCAATTAGGGTTTGTGTCAGTAAGGATTATAACCTTGATAGTTTTGAATTGCTTTCTAAAGAAGAAATGAAGGTTGCTGGTGTGCTTTGGTTTTGTTTTGGGGTTTAACATAGGAGAAATAGCTTATGAAAGCGATTATTGTAATTAACCTTCCTTTGGGAATGGGCATTGATAGAGAAATCACAGAGCCTTACGGATATGATTTATTCTACGGAGACGAAAATATCGAAGCTCAGTGGGAGAAGCTAGAAAAACTTCGTGAAACTGGTGGCGTTATTATTGTTCAACCAAGCAATAATAGTGCGGTTCGCGAAATTCTTAATCCTTATATTGGTGAGGATGGATTTATCAAGGAATGTGGTTTACGAAAAGTTCACACAGAAGAACACGGTGATTTCTGTATTATCCTTTATCACAACCCATCAGAGGTTATGGCTCTTAGAGCATTTTATTATAATAGTAAGAAGGAATAGCTTATGAATAAATATGGTATTGAGGTTGGAGACCGTTTTTTACTCCCATTCAAATATGTCACTACTAGAAACTGTCCTACCGAAAACGATGATTTTGCAATCGTTAAGCAAAGATGCGAAACACGGGTAGAAGTATTTTGCGACCAGAACGAGCAGTTTGTTTACTACGATTTGATTGTCACAGATTACTGTCCGGTGTTTACGGTTGTAGGCTTTCTAAAAAGCGACAGATACGAAGATGTTGTTTATGTTAAGTATAAAAACAACTCAGAGACATTTATGTGTCAAATGTTGGCTGAATTTGTCTGTACAAACGGAACTCGTATAAATGAATCTGATTTGAAAGATTATAAAAATAGTTAGCTTATGATTAAGAAAGAAGATATTAAGGTCGGGCTGCGATTTTACATCACACGAAATGATTGTTTAAAATGCAATTTTGACCCGATAGGTATTAAGGACGGCAGCACCCATATTCTGTTCAATGCCGAGAGAAAGGAGGCTGATGCTTATATATGTACATCTGTTAGCACAGATTACAAGTATTTCGCTCATTTTCGCGAGGAAGATATTATGATGTTTGGTATAAAGTTCGATATAGTAGCACAAGTTGCCGATAATCATAAAATAGATATAAATTCCGACATTGAAATGCATGGAAATATTCTCAATAACTTGCATGATACATACATCAAGAAAAATCGTGATTATGGGAATGCTTTTTCCGAAATGTATGATGAGCTTGGTATCAACTACGGCTACGGAAAGATACGGGAGAAAGTGAATCGTATCAAGACGTTGAAGGATAATGAGGCGCAAGTTGCTAACGAGCCATTGGAAGATGCTCTTCTTGACTGCGCTAACTATTGTATCTTGACATTGATGGAATATCAAAAACGTAAGGAACATGGAACAGACTGATTATACTTGCAAAGATTGTTTCTTCTTCAAGGATGGGGTTTGCAATGACCCTAATGAGGTTAGGTTTACTTCTGAGGAGAACCCATCTTGCATTGGTTTCGAGTACAAAACGATTGTAGAACAAAAATAAATATATAGTTATGGCTAGAATTGCAAAAAAGAAGACTGTTGACAACAATGCAGGTTTGCTTAAAGTTGTTGTCGGAATCAACAGAAAAGATGTTGAAAGTGTTACCGACTTCGGGCATTTCTTCATCGTAATTTTGAAGGATTGTGCTATTTTCCACACACACATTGGATTTGAAGCACGTTTTAAGCGTTGGGGCGGTGTTGATATGGAAGGGCACGCGCTTACTACTACAACATTCGCGTGGCTTGAAAATCTTGTCGCGATGAAGAACGAAGTAAATGGAAAAGAAAATGATATTTTCCCTGAGACTGATGTTACTTATCAAGATATGCTTGATAGCATGGTTATCATCACAGAAGCCAACATTACTCATCCGATTACAGCGTTCACTGATGCAGATGATGCTGCAAAATTTGCAAAAGAAAAACTTGATTACCTCGGTCGTATGCAGAAAGAGATGGAAACTGTAATGAACACTCCAGTTTCCGAAGAGACAGAGGAAGACTTGAAGAAGAACTTTGAGCACGGTCAGCAAGCAATATTGGCAGAGCAAGCAGCCGAGGCTCTTAATCAAGGAAAGGAATAGCTTATGTATAATGAATGGTATATAGAACTGAAATACGGACTATTCCGAGATTACAGGATTGTAAGGATGTGTGATGCTAACGGAGTGAAACGAGACGGTATCTTTATACCATTCATTCAGAACGGAATCAAATGGGATGGTGTAAAGGTTAAGAATCCTGTTCAGTATCTAAAACCTATTTGGGCTGCCGCCGATGGCTCAAGACTTCACAAGTTAGTTCCCATGGTTTCTGTGGATTTCAGACAAAAGATGGAAGATGCAGGTGTATTGTCACCAGATGATAAATACCCTTGTGATACGGTAGGTTACGTTTATAAAGATAAAAATAAGATTTAACGGCTATGATATACTTAGGTAATGATACGATGGATAAGGTAGAACGGATGGTTTGCGAACAAGTGAACACGGCTATGAGTATTGAGGAGAAAGAAGGAGTCAATGCAGATGATTTATATGTCGGCAATACTAACATTCCTTTTGCGAGAGCGGTAGCCAGAAACTTTGTTCTTGACGTTCTACACAATCGGTATGGCTTTTCCTATGCCGTTATTGCACAGCGCGCGGACATCAACGAGAAATCTGCTATGCGATGTGTCCGCAAGTGTCACGAACTTGTCGGGTACGATAAAACCTATGCGTATGTGAGCACTTTAATTAACGATAGATTGAGAGAATGGTATGGGGAATAGCAATGAATTATTGACGTTGAAGCGCAATGCCCTAAGATTGGGATTGTGCGGAGAATATAAAGGGAAATGGGATTCTGCCGCGAGTAAGCGAGAATTGGTAAATATGGCTCTTGATTCAAACGGAATTGAGTTTATGGCTGATTCTATAGCTTTCGGATGGGGATTGTCAAAAGAGTACCTTTTGAAAGAGTTTGGTGAGTTTGCCAATGGATTCTATCAATGTAACGAGCACGGATATACTAGCGAAATGTATATAGGTGCTCATGGAGTTATCAAGGCGCGCTCTACGATTATTCTAGTCGCGTACTGCAAGGATTTGGAAATTGAAGTTCCTGAGAATATGGTTACTCGCATTTATGTGTGCGGAAAGAGTGAAGTTCGCATTGAATGCAAAGGAAAATGTGACCTTGTAGAGTACGGAGAGGATAATGATGTTAAAATCATTGGCTACGATGACGCAAATATGACGCTAGGAACGATTTATGTATCAGAGTGGAATAGTTGTAAGGATGAACAAAAATAACGTCTTACAGCTCATTTAAATAGCAAAGTTTGGTAAAAATATTTATATTATTTTCTAGTTCTTAGAGTGTACGGCGGTACAACACAGACATAAAGTGTAATTTTACTTTTTGTATTAGTTAAGGTTTAGTTAGATTTATGTTGATTAAAAAGGGCAAGTTCAGTTGTGAAACCGAGCTTGCCCTAATTTTATGTATAGAACACAGAAAACTAATTCATAAATACCTTGATACCATTTCTTCCTTGCTTGTGACCGCCCTTTACACAGCTAGCCAAAGTGTCGCGAATATCGGTAAGTATTGTTGTCTGCAATCTCAACTCAATGAGTACAGGACTGTTTGAAGTGTCTTGTGTTATCGCGTTGATACTATTGCCGAGCTTTTCTAACAGAGTGTCGCGGATGATACGAATGTCTGCTTGTTGAGTAGCTACATAATATCGTATGCTGTTGATTATCGACTCCAACGCCTGTGCGGTTGATTCTGTAACAGACTGAATACCTTGCTGCAAAGCAGAGATATTTGAACTGCCAGCAGGTTTGACGTTGAGAACATCCATCAAATTCTTTGCATACTCATTGAATAATGCAAGTTTCTCGTCTTTCAGTTCCTTGATACCTTCGAGTTCTTTCTTGGTAACGTCAAGACCATTGTTTCCACCTTCGCTGCCCTCAGATACCGCTTTGTCGAATGCTTCAATGATAGGCTGAATGTATTTTGAAGCAGCTCTATTCATTAACTGTTTGGCGAGCATTGTATTGAAATACTCGTCAAACTTATTATTGAGTGCTTCGAGTGCATCACTACCTTCATTGAAAGCATCTACCCACGCTTCCGAGAAAGCTTCAGCAGCAGATTTGTAGTTAGACTGAGAACCGAAGCCGCCAAGTGATTCTGTCATAGACTCACCTAATTCTTTGATTGTAGTGTTCAAATCATCAATCTGCTGTTCCCATTCTTGAATCTTACCTTCATCGGGCTTCTTGCGACCGCGCTCTGCATTAATCATTGCTTGGTACGCCTTCTGCTGCTTTTTAAGGGCATCGACCGATTTTTTGTTATATTCGTAGAGCCTTTGTGTATCAAAGGCATCGTCCATACTCTTTTTAAGCTTTTCGTAAGCGTGTTGCAAGGAATTTACAGCGCGTTCTTGGCGTGCAATTTCCTTATCAATCTTTCCTTCGTTGCTAAAGAGTTTAGCTACGCCTGTAAGCGCGCCCATTGCGCCCGATACGACACCTGCATAGTTTTTGCTATAATACGAACCGATTGCCTGACCGATATTGTCAACGACACTAAGAGTGTTTTCGAGTTGTTCATCAGAACCGCCCAAAGCTTCAAACAATCCATTGAATGCTGTTGCCATCGTAGATACAACACTCGTAATATCCGTCACGGATTTTGAGAACTTAGCTTTCGCCTGCTCTTCCTCAGTCATAATCGTTCCGAGCTTTGTAATCTGCTCATCGGTGAGGTTTAACTGAGATTTCAAAGAATCACGAATGCTTTTGTTGGTTGCTAACTTCAACTTTAAGGTTGTAACAACGCTTTCGTTCGCATCCTTATTCTTTGTCAGTTCGTTATATTCCTGTTCCAAAGACTCAACATAAGTATTTTGGTTCTGCAATTTGCTCGTCAAATCTGCTCTAAGTCCGTTAAGCTCTACGTATTTATCCACGCCGCCAGACTCCTTTAAGTCTTTGTTAGCCTTAATCATTTCTTTAAGCCCGCTAGTGAAAGCCTTGAAAGGATTGCGTGAATTACGAACTTCATTGACCTTATTAATCTGTTCCGCAATAGTCTTCAACTCTGTTGGGTCTAGGTCTCTAAGCTCTGTACGCAACTGTTGCAGTCTTTCTGCCATCGCATCAAGTGCCTTAGAAGAAACTTGGTCTAGATTATCAAACAGACGAACATACATGTCGCTATTTTTGAAATCTTTCCAAGTGTTTTCGCCAGTCTTCTTTTTGTAGTCCAAGTCAATATTATCAAGTAATTTCTTCTGAGTTTCAGGGTCAGAGAAATTCTTCATTATTGCTGTTCTATCCGCGATATATTTTCTATCAAGCTGTAACTGGTCTGACAAGCGTTGCTTATACTCTTTGAAGAGTTTTTGGGCAGTATCAGTCGTGTCTTGCTTGATTTTCTGATTGAGCTTTTGTGTCTGATTGAGATATTCTTTTTCGACATCACTTCCAGAAAACTTTTTCCTTATGACTTCGGCGGTATTCTCCAAATCAGAGTTGTATCGCTGAATAACCTTATCGCCCCATTTTGTGAAATCTTTACCATAATGAGTTTCGTAGTCTTTGATGATATACTTATTAAACTCATTATTTATGTCTTCCTGTACTTCATCAAACGACTTCGTGAGGTCTCCAAACATAGACTTAATAAGTTCATCAGACATACCCTCATCTTTCAGTTTTTTGTACAAGTCCATCTGAGAGAATGCATCATTGACATTTCTAGATATATCATCCTTTAATTTGTTGTATTCCTTCTCAGAAACTTTCAAATCAATGTCTGCCGAAATGCGGAATGCGTTACCTCGCTTTGTCAATTCCTTGTACTGAGAACCAATCTCACGAATGCGTTTTGCTACAGATGCATCGTCTGGCAGAATATCAGAAGCTTTCCATCCTACATTTTGCGCTGCCTCTTTAAAATACTTACGAGTAGCAGATAATGCGGTTTCTTTTGATTCCGTCTTAATCAACTCGTTGTATTTAGAGTTCATATCCTTTAACAGTGAAATGCGCTCTTGCAAGATGTCTCTTTGTGCCTTATCTTGCTTGATTCTATTTTTTTTAGCATCAACCTCAAAAGGGTTAACACCCAAAGCTAACGCTTGCTGAGTCGCGGCTTTCTTCAATTCCCTAACCTTGGCTCTCACCTTGGCTACAGAAATTACCATTTGGTTTGCTCCAATTTCACCAGCCTTGAATATCTTTCGGATAGTATCATCAACTGTTATTGTAGGCGAGTTTTTGCCAACAGCAGCGAGTCTCTTTTCAACTTCTTTCCAAGATTTTGCAGCCTTTGCTGCTTGGTCTCCTTTCCCAATAAAACCTTCAAAAGCCTTATCGTCATCAATTTCCTTGACAACGAGGCTAATGCCATACTTTTTCTTTGCAAAGAAATCATTGATATAATCATCAACCCAAGATACTTGCTTCTCCATATTGGCTCTATCAATATACACATTGATGCCAAAGTGTCTATAAGCAAGGTCTCTCTCGTATTGACTCCAATCGCGCTCGGCTGCAATTCTGTCAATTACGCCCTGTATCTTTATAGGGTTATTGCTATATTTTTTTCTAAGGTCTCCAAATACTGCATCAAATTCGCTGTTCAATTCTTGCGCCTTATCTTGCACGCTGTTCATTGCACGGATAAGGTCATTGAAATCTGCTTGCGAAGTACCAATAAAAGATGGCATTTTATAGTCACTGCCGCCTTGTGCTATGTTGATTTTCTTTATCAACTCATACATACGTGTCATATAGTCAATGTTGGATTCGTTATCCTTTTGACCTGCACGTATCTCATCAAAGTATTTCTTCGTGGTCGAAGTGGCTTGTTTGTAGTTCGCGTTAATGTTTGCTACAACTCTCTCCATTTGTGAAGACTTTGCGAGAGCATCAATCACGGCATCCTTGTAATCGTCCGCATCATCATCAAGTCCATCAGTAAACCAAGTGTTTTTTGCATCATTCTTGGCGTAATTTCTTCTGATAACCTCAATGCTATCAATGAAATCTTTATACTCTTTTTCAACCTTACTGAAAGTAGCGTTAAGTTGGTTTGCATCGAGACTATCTACATTGATTTTAAAAGTCAGTCCGTCTTTTGATGCGGCATCAATAAGCTTTTGTAACGTTGTACGTCTATCTTCGACATTCTTTTCTAAATCCTTTCCTTCTAATTTGCCATTTGCATTTGTGGCTGCATTTGCTAGGTCGTTGTACGTTCCAGCCAAAGCACCTATTGCACCCTTTGCCTTTATGGTTTCTTCTTCGGCTTTACGTACATTCTCGTTGTACTTGGAAATCTTATCATAAACAGTAGTTATTACTTCTGCTACAGCGTAAATTGCAAGACCTACGCCTATACCTGATAATGAACTTTTAACGAGACCGCCAAAATCTTTGAGAGCTTTTTTCATTCCATTCAAGGAATTTACGAAAAGAGCCTTATATCTCACGATACCTGTGCCAGATGCTTGCGAAAAAGCTTGTCCGAGACTAGTCTTTGCAAACATAGAGTTAGCCTTTATAGCAATAAGAATAGGTATAAGAGCTTTTCCTATTTCTGCAAGTGCTTTCCAATTATCAAGCATAGAAGTACCCCAGCTTACCATCCCCTTCATTGTGCCTTCGTTAGCCTTGCCAATATCATTAAGCATCACATCGAAAGCATCCTTCAAGTTGGAAATCTTACCTTGGAGAGTCTCAGCCTGAATCTCTTGCATATTGTAGAATGTTCCACCCTTATCGGTCATGCGTTGGAATATTGCCTCAACATCCTCAAATGTAACCTTGCGCTTGGAAATCATATCAACAATCTGTGCAGTCGTGTACGCTTCTCCCTTAACTTCCTTGAAGTATTGTTGCAGCTCGCCATACATATTAATACCAGCCTCGGTAAACTGACGAACCTCAGAACCGCGAAGGTATGCAGCAGCCTTGACTTGTCCGTATGCAAGGATAAGTCTTCCCATATCAACGCCAAGACCTGCTGAAACATCGGCAAGTCGCTTGGTTGTATCATAAAGTTTATCAGACTCAATTCGGTAAGCGGAAAGTTGTCGTGTGTAATCCACCAAGTCCTTGATACGGAAAGGTGATTTAACGGCAAGTTCTACAGTCTTGTTGAAAATCTCGTCTGCCTTTGGTTTGTTCTGCAAGATAGCTTCGAGTGAACGCTCTGAAAGTTCAAACTGACCTCTGACTGATGCAATCTGCTCGACAAAATTCTTGACAGAACCCACTGAGAATGCAAATGCCATACGCTGTGCCCAACGTGACATATATCCAGCCATATATGATGTTTGTTCAGTCAACGCGCGAGAATTAACACCAGCCTCTTTCAAGTTTTTGTTATGTTGCTCAATTGCAGCATTGAGAATATCCAATTTTCGCTTATAATCAGCATCGGTTTGAGACAACTTCATACGAGCCTCTTTCAGATATTCAATAGCGCGTACTTGGCGGTTGAGCGTATTTGCAGTAGCAGAGAAATCAAGCGCGCCTTGATATGTGGTGTTTGCCTTGTTATTTCTCGTCTGATAGTCTTTTGCTCTATCAGCGTATGCCTTTCTCTGTTTGTTGTTGTAAGATTGTTCTGCACTAACCATCTTATCAAGAGCCTTCTGAAAAGCAACAGCACGTTCATTATACATCTGCTGCTGGTATCGTAACTCATCCTGTAATGACTTCTTTCGCTTAATAAGTGCATCTTGGTCTGCCTTGGTGAGATTTTGTGTTGTATCTCGCAACATACTTTCAATAGAACCAATTTCTTGCTTTAACTCAGCAATATTCATACCGCTAGCACCCTTTGCCGATTCCTGTAATCTCTGAAATGCAAGTGCCGCTTGCATAATACCACTAGTGCCAGAACCATTCATCTTAGATAGCTGTGCTACCATATTTTGAATGTTCTGTGCTGCTGACGTAATGTTATTGTTCATGTTACCTGCACTCGCACCTACGTTTGAGATACCACTGCTTGCATTTGAAGCAGATGCGTTGATTGTTGCGAGTTTTGCTATAACTTGGTCTAAAGAATTAAGGAACGGCTTAGTACCAACAGACATATCCTTGAAAGATTGTGTTACACTAGACGCGGTATTTTTAGCCGTATCTTGTAACTTCTGCAACTTATCATCAGCCTCTTTGATTTTCTTCAATGCGGACTCTGGTATAACAAGAGCACTGCCTAATGCTGAATCTGCCATAATTCAAAAGTTTAAGAGTTTATAAAATAGGTATTCCAAGGTCATTGAGATTTCGTAAATCCTCTGCGCCATTGATTACCTTTGCATTCTTTAATTTGTCGTTCTTCTGATTGTTGCCTTTATCTGACGATATGTACTCTATATGAGTAAAATCCATAGACGCAAGGCGAATCTGCGGAACGGTCATTCTCCACTTATATTCTTCTTGCGAGCACCATGTGTTGGCACGTAAGAAATCTATCATTTGTCCGTATTCTGTTCGTGACGGGATAATTCGGCTGCTTGTTTCTTCCTCATCAGAGCTTGATTGCGGACGGTCTGAATCACATTGGTACTCGCGAAGAAAAAATCCACATCTAGCAAATTGAGAATCTCAACGAGTAATGTTGCCCAATCTTTGATGTCATAGTCTCCCCAAAGCAACTGGTCGTAAACTTGTTGGTATTCCTCAGAATCAATGCGTTTCTTGTCATTTAGCAAGGATAGTGTGATTACTCTTGCCACAGATGGAATGTTGATAGCAAACTCCTTGATAACGTCACCCATTGATAAGTTTTCGCCCTTGACAATCTTGCAAGCCTCCTCTGCTATCATCCATTGAGTGCCTGGCTTCAATGCTCTTATCTCCCACTCTGTACCTTGCAATTTTACGATTGTAGGAGAATCGTTCATAATTTGCGCCAGACGTTCCATTGCTGCATCAGATAGAGGAGAACTAGGTAACACCTTATTCTCGTCTTCTACAGCTTGTTTCTTAGCCTTATTCGGGTCTTTTTGTGCTCTATATACTTTTCCCATATATATGAATTACTTTCTAATCATACTTACTGTTCCATTATACTTCTTGGATAGGTTTTGTAGCTTTTGAAACGACATTGAAATAACTCTGTAAGATTGTTTCAGATTACCACCGCCATCTTCCAATATCTTAGCGTATGGCATAGTCGCAACGACAGCCAAATCAATTACTCCACTAGGGGAATAATCGTTTTTGAGATATTCGTTTATCGCCTCACGACCTTTAATTTCTTCTCCATACCAATTCTTGCCTTTGGATGCTTTTGGCGAGGATGATAAGTAACCTATCTTTTCAAGCTTGCCTTCGATATAAATGCCATATCCGTAAGAATCATAAAGGTTGTGCGTTCGATGTGTGTACGTAATTTCTTGAATACACTCCCTTAATACAATCTTTGCATCCTTGTCTAATTCCTTCGTAATAAGCTTTAATGCTTTTTTGTATAATGTTTCAGCCATAAATGATAAAACTTAAAAAGGAGCGGACAGCATAAAAGCCGCCGCCCCTTGTATATAGTCGAGAATTGTTGAAGAATCTACATTACACACTAGCAGTTGGCAATGAATAGTTGTGGTCAACATAGAATGGTGTGCGAACAGTCTTAGCGCCAACGGTAAGCGCAATATCCTTGGCAGTACCAGCCAATGCAATACGAGCCAAGTTTGAATTGAGAGACTCAATAGTCAACTTAGAATTGAGCTGAACCTTTGGAAGAACGTAAGCCTCCATTGTGGTTCCGTTAGGTTGAACCTGTACAACATCAATCTTTGCATACTTTGCTTTGTAAGTAGAAGGTGCAAGAGTCTTCTTTCCTGTTGCATCGTCTGTAAAGTCGCACAATGCAGTCAAAAGTTCCTTTTGCGTATCACCAATCTCTGCTGCAAACTGCCACTTACCAAGCTTAACAATGGAAATGATAGGAGAATCAGAAGTCTCACACTCAACATCGGTGGTATCGTTATCATCTTGTGAAATAGATGTAGTGTTCTCAATAACATCCTCAAGAATGTAAGAATCACCCTTTGGAGCAGATTCATCGGTCTCTGTGCCATCAAACAATGTGGCAACAATATAATCTGGCTTGATGAACTTGACAGCTCCAGCACCAGTATTTACAACCTTTTTCGCCATAATATAATGAGTTTTAAATGTTACATTTAATAGATTTTATATATTTATCTTGCGATAACTGAAACAGAAATTATCTGAAAATGGAACTGACGATTTGAATCATATCCGCTATCACGGTAAAGAACTTGAATTGTATAGTCCTTATTATTAGAGTGTTTAATCACATCGTCAAGGATTCCTTCCATCTTGTCAAGTAGTTTAACGTTCTTTCTAAGTGGAGTTCCCTTTGGTCTTGCATAGAGATAAATGTTAGCATAGCCAGAGGAGTAACCGCCATGTTCTCTTTGCTGACCTACGTCAACATTTACAAAATCATCCCAGTCTTTGCTAGTTGTAGGAGGTAACTCTCCGACAAATATGTTGTCTGAGATTTTTCCTTTAGTAAGAAGCATCGAAAAGAAATTTTCAATGCGAGACAATCTGCGATTAATCCTCTGTGCCATACCTTGTTATCCTAAATACATTTTACCTTATGATGAAAAAACTAAATATCAGTACCTTTGATGTAAGCTACACATCCATGCATCTGTGTCGGATAAACGCCAATAACCATTCCGTCAACATCCATTCCATACATCTTTCCGCGGAAACGAATGCCAGCATTCAATCCTTCAGGAATATATTCTTCCTCTTTTCCATCTTCTCCCTCTTTCGTGGGCATCGGAAAATAGATTGTATATCCTAACGTAACTACGCCCGAATTAAACAGCTTATTGGTTTCCTGAATATCGCAATCAGTTTCAAAAATGATAGTTTCTACATTTTCTATTTCGTCTGAGCTAGTATCAGTATCACCTAACATATCCCCATCGCTTCCGATAAGGTCTCCATCTTCTTTCGGCTTTTGTTCCGAGCGGTAGAACATACCATGATAGGCATATTCATCCAAAGAATTTCTGTCAGTGTACATAGCTTACCAATCTGTTTCTTCAATCCATTTAACCTCTCCATCGGTTTCATTGAGAGCATCAAGTTTATCATCCTCTCCATACTTCTTGTAAAGTCTTTTGAGTTCTGATTTGATACTCAGCAATGCCGCCGACGTGATGGTCTGAGCACCTACTGTAAGAGTATATGCGCCATGTTGGTTTGTGGTCGATGCAGTCTGATAGACACCGAATACAATCTTTTCTAAGAGTGCAATCTTACATCTGTCTTTCTGTTCTTCTGTCAAGTCCAGATAAGACTCAACATCAGAAACACCGCAATCCAAAGCGACATTATTTAATGCTGACTTGTCAAAGACAAAGTTAGTCATGCCGCTCAAATAGTCTAATATGTCAAACTTCGATGCTGCCATTGAGAGATAAATGAATTAAATGTTATCGTATATTGTGAATGAACCACCATTAATCACCTGCTACTGAGGTATCAATGATTACGTGGTTCATAAAGTCGAGAAGTGCAGGACAAGCTGACATCATGACCTTAGTCTGCCACTCGCGGAACTGACCGTTATCCATTGCGTAGTTTCCTACGGTAACGAGTCCGTCAGCGATTGAAGCCCAAGAAACATCAATGTTCTTTGCGCCATACTTCTGTTGAAGTGTCTGGTCGTAGATAGGAGTCCACTTGAACTCAACGCTATCACCAGTAGGGCAAAGTACAACAATCTTATCATCCCAACCTTGCACGAATGTGTCAGTTGTAACAGTCTTGTTGCGCTCCTTCTCAACGACAATCTCGATAGGAGAAAGACCTGTCATGTCGGAAAGTGATTTCTTGAAGTCTTCGTCCAAAATCTGCATGTTAGCAGTATATGCGCGGTCGTGAGCCTTGCACCAGTTGATGTACCACTCCTTAACTTCCTTGTTCTGCAAGAATACATCGCGGTACATCTTGCGAGTCATCTTCCATACGAGAGAAATCTCAGTACCGCCACGCTCATCGCGATAATCGTCTTCAATCTTTCTCATCTGTGAGATAAGGTTGCAGTCTGGGTCAGTCCAAGCTTTTGCACCAGCTTTCTTGCGGTTCTCTGTTGGGAATGGCTCAACCTTCTGCAAGAACTGCTGCAAACCTTCAGCCTTGCCCTTCCAACTCATCTTTGCAGTTGTCATAATCTGTGCTGTCAAGTTAGAGAGTGTTGCCTCTGCTGAGTTCTTACCTACCTGAACAACATCGCGCACCCAAGCAGCCATAAGGTCTGCATCGTTGCCGAACTGTTCAAAAAGTTTCTCTTTGTACTCGCGTTGTCTTGCGTTTTCAGACCACTTGTAACCGATGAAGTCTGGAATTGTACCTGTGTACATCTCCAAGCCCTCGTTGTCCATTTCTGGAGCATCACCAAGCGGAGCGCGAAGGTGCATCAAAGGAGCTGCCTCTGCCTTGCGAGACTTGATGCTGAATGAAGCCACGCCATCGTAGTCTGTAGGTGTAGGCATAGAAGCTCTACGACCTTGTGTGAGATACCAGCCATAGTTAGTATAGAGCAACCCCTTGGTGTTCAAGAAGGTTCTCAGAAAGTTGATGTTATCCTTAGAAGAGAACAACTTGGCGTATCTCGAATTGTTAAAATCACATTGTTGCATATCCTGAATACTTAAATTAATGATATGTTATCCTATTGTTATCCTATTGAATTGGAGCGGTTAGAATCCGAACCATCCGTTCTCTGTTCTTGTGTTCATCGCAAGTACGGCTGGTGGAAGCTTGTTGCACTTTGCCAAGTTCAAGATTACTCTTGAATCCTTAATCAATGCTGGAGTATAAGAGTACTGAGCACCCTCACCTTCCTCAATATTGGTTGACAAGTTAGGGTCATAGAAGAAGTCGTTGTCGCGGTCGAAGTAAGCGTTAGGATTTGTAACCATAGGAGCTACGGTTGCACCTGCCTTTTCTGCCTCTACGAGAATATCGCCAACCTTCAATGCAACTGCAAGAGTTGCAGAAAGAGTGAGCTTCCAAACATCCTTGCCACCTTCGGTTGCTTTCTCTACAGCTGTAATGGTAACACCCAAAGACTTCTTCGTAAAGTCTGACTGTGCCACCATGATATTATCACCTGCAAAAGGAATGTGATGATAGCCATCATTGACAACCAAAATATCAGTGTCGGTGGTTGTAGCTGCCTTTGCCAATTCGTAATACTTCAAAATCTTGACGGTCTGACCGCCATTCTTGCCGTAAGTGTCTGGGTCATATTCGCACAAATCACCTGCGTAAGTCTTAGCGCGACCCTTGAACGGATTTGTGATAACACCACCAAAAGGAGGGTAAACGAATGCGTCCTTGTTACCGCTTACGAGGTTAATGAAAACGCTTCTATGACCGCCAATCTTACCATGTGCTTGGATAAGTGTACGACCGCCAAAGTGACCGCCATATCCATGCTTCAAATAGAAATCATCTGCTGCTGCCATAATTTGTAAATTTGTTTAATAGTGAATGAATAATGTTATTCGCCTGCGTCAGGGTTCACGATACCCACAACATCTGAGAAATCGTCAGCCTTGTCATTGTCACCACCGCCAGCACTACCTGGAGTGTTGTTGTTTGGCTTTGAATGAGAGAGATTGTAAAACTCTTCCGCATCGGTAAATTCCTGCTCGATGTCCGAATCCTTAGTGAGGTTCAACTTGTTCATGTACTTGTCAATCCACTTACTATCGTTGATACCTTTCTCCTTGAACTTGGCGAGAAGTTCACTACGTTTCTGCGATACAAGCTTAGATGCTTCATACTCTGCATCCTTCTTCTCTAGAGCTTCCAAGCGTTCCAAAAGCTTCTTTTCAACAGCCGAAGGCTCTTTGTCATCATCCTTTGGATTTGGCTTAATGTCGGGATGCTCATCGTTCCATTTCTTGATGAAGTCGGCATTGTCCTTCTCGTAGTTGCCGTTAAGGGAAACATACTGCGGCAAAATCTTCTTCACCAAATCATCTAACTCTGTATCTTCACCAACTAAGAGGTCAAAGTGGGAATCACTCAAACTCTTGATTGTCTTTTCACTGATGGAAAGGTGTTTTCCGTTTGCAGTGAGCTTTGCTTTTAGGGTGTCTAAAAGTTGTTGTTTTGTAAACTTCATATTACTAATTTTTAAAATTCTGCTGCAAAGATAATTAAATAATGTGTTGATTTATTTGTTTTTAGAAACTCTATTTGTTACGTAACCAATATAGAATTATTTTCACGCTATTATATATTATAAATTAGGTATCTTTGCAGCATGAACACGAATAAAGATATAGAAATCAGACCACAAGAGGGCTTTCAAATGTCCTTTGCAAGTAGCAACGTTGACGTTGTTTTTGGTGGCGGAAATCTCGGAGGAGGCAAATCGTATGGTCTTGTACTTGCGATGGCAGAGCCGTTAATGACCGACCCAGATTTTCGTGCAATGATTTCACGCCGTTCACTTAGTAATCAAAAAGCAGGTGGAGGATTCGTAGAGAAGTTTAAACAGATATTCGGAGCTGATTTTGTAAAAGTCAGAGAGAGCGAGAATCCGCGCGTTACATTTCCGAATGGAACGTTTGTCGATTTGACGTATCTTGACGATTCCAATATGGATAAGTTGAGAGAACGCGCGAAAGGATGGGAGTACGATTTGATTGCGATTGACGAGTTGACGGAGATGACTTGGGAAGTTTTCTCATACGTTATGACTCGAAACAGAGGTCAGAGCAAGACGTTTACAGGTAAGTTCTTTGCAACACTTAATCCGAAGCGTAGCCACTGGACAAGAATATTCCTTGATTGGTATATTGGTTCAGATGGTTTTATCATCCCAGAGCGTGATGGTGTAGTCAGATACTTCTATTGTGCAGGACCGACTGTTAAGGATGTTGTTTGGGGGATGTCTAAGCGAGAAGTCTATGAGAAATGTAAAATAGATATAGACAGAAAGCTTAAAACCATTGGCGGCAACTTTGGATATGAAGTAATGATTAAGAGCTTTGTTTTCTATCAAGGTAAACTTGGTTCAAACAAGAAGATGCTTGAAAACAATTCTGGCTATTTAGGTTCTGTAGCTGCATCGGGCGGCAGAATGGCACAAGCTCTTATGGAGGGCAACTTCAATGTTGACCCAGAAGAGGATGAGGATATACCGATTCCAAGCCAAGCGGCAAGAGATTGCTTCATAAAAGACCCTGCTGTGAATGGTGATAAATGGATAACAATCGACTTGGCAGATTACGGAAAGGATAACACTACGATGTTGTCGTGGAACGGATTCCATGTCGTCAATTACGAAATCGTAATGCATTCGACACCGCGAATCAATGCGGAAAGAGCTAGATTATTCGCGGCAAGTGAGGGAGTGGCAGAAAGTCATATTATCTATGATGCTACGGCAGGTAGGTATTTCAATGATTATATACCCGATGCTATCCCTTATATATCAGCAGCAAAGGCAATGGGAATTTATTATTTGTCTGCTATGACAATAAAAGACCTATGTTACTTGCGACTGAGCTACATGATTAAGCGAGGACAGCTTACATTCTCTGATAAGGTTGCAAATGCGGTTTATACGCATCAAAACCTCAAATACAGAGTTTCCATACAGAATGAGTTCATGGAAGAATGCGCGGTAGTTCGCTTTGATAAGATGCAGAGTGGAAAGAAGAAGTTGCAGAGCAAGAAGGAAATGAACCGAAATCTTGGAAAAGACCGTTCTATGGACGTGCTCGACCCTTGCGCAATGAGAATGTACCCATGTTTGAATATGGAGTATGGTAGCGAGCTACAGGAGGGATTCAGACTTGCAGCACAGGAAGTTGAAGAGAAAAATCCTAATGCTCAGAGCATTTATGATGATACGTTGTACTATTAATTATAGAATATATGCTGAAAAAAGAAAATATAAAAATGATTCTTGAATCCGTGCGGATTGACTGGGATAAATGTGATGAGAAAGACATTGCATTTGCTATCCTCTGTGACGCATTGGAAGATAAGACTTTAGCGTATCGTCTTGCTTATCGTAAGAGTGAAAAGGATGCCGCGAAATTCTACGAAACTCCACGATTCAAGAAACTGCTAGATGTTCTAGAACCTTTCGGTATCGGCAATGTGAATAACAACGCTATTACCAAAGAAGAGAACAAAAACGAGCTTCTTAAAATGCTTGACAAGATAGACCAAGCTCTTAGTGACGGAAATCTTGAACCGAAAGATGCATTGAAGATGCAGACTGATATACGTGTAAAGCTGAATGACAAATTCGAAATGGAAGAGTCACAGAAGCAGAAGCGAATCATCGTAGTACCAAGCAAACACGATATTGTTTGTCCTACTACAAACAGAGAATGTAACTACTGGGCTTCAAAAAAAGCTTGTTGCAGACATTATGGATTGATTGACCCACAAGAGAACAACGATTCACAAAATAGCAACGATGTTGAACCATCATTAAACGACAATAACGATGAGTAGAAAGAGACAAGATATAATTAATGATTTTTTGGAGAATCCTCAGAAACTGCTTCTGAAAAAGCCGTTTTTAAGGGGTTCGCGCGCTATTACCATCAATGACTCTTCTGATGGTTCGGATATTAAGACAAACTTCCGCAAAGAAGCACAGCTTCCGAATATCAGTAAGATAGTCGTAAGCCAAGAGCGTTTTGCGAAGGAGTTAGACCCTTATTCTCACAGGGTATTGTTTGATACGAACTTACCTTCTGTATGCTGCAAGCTTGATGATGGCAGTTATTGCGAGATTGAGTTTAAGAAGTTTGGCATTCCTATGCAACAGCGTATTGTTGACAAGAAGGCTCTTTGTTTAGGTGGTAATAAACGTAACCATATCTTGCATGACAGCAATCCGACTGATAAGCTCAAAAAGAACTTTGCCGATTTCAAGTGGCATTGGAAAGAGACAAATCAGGATGGTATCGAAATGCAAGCTATACGTATTCAGCAGAGTTATGGTGATGTTGGCTTACTCGTTTACATGAATGAGGATAACGAAGTAAAAAGTAGGCTATTCTCGTATGAAGATGGCTATCAGATTATCACACACAAAGACGATAATGGAGAACCGCTTCTTGATTGCGTGTATTATCGCACAGAGGATAATGTAAGACACATTGATGCATACGATAAGACATATCATTATCATTTCACAGATGTATTCGTTCAGGACGTTGATACAAACGAAGTACTGAAAGGCTGGTGCTTGGAAAGCAAGGAAGAACACGGATTCTCGGAGAGTCCACTTGTTACAAAGCGTGGTGATGTTGCTTGGAATAACGGTCAAGACCTTATCGAGCTATTCGAGATTATCTATAATCTGTTTGCGGTCATTCAGAAACGTCACGGATGGGGAATCCTTTATATCAAGGGTAAGCTCAATGAAACCGCAAAGAAGATTGCTGGTTCTATCATCCTGAATGATACAAGCATTGAAGGAAATGGCAGCGCAGAGTTTAAGACTCCACCTTCTCCACAGAACATGATTGAGTTCATGCAGTCAATTCTCGACCAGTTGCAGATTGCTACAGGATGTACATTTATCTTGCCGAAGGATATTAAGTCTAGTGGCGATATAAGCGGTTTGGCAATTCAAATGACGCGTTCTTTGGATATTGAGGAGGCTAGTAATGCAGCTATTGAATGGCAGAATTTCGTTAGCAAACATTCAAGACTATTCAAGGAAGGACTGGCAAAGCAGTTGGTTGCAAGCGGTGAGAATCCTACTGCAATTACTGAGTTTAAGCAGATGAGAATCAGTACATCATTTAAGCCTTGGCAGCCATTCGATGAAAGTGCATGGAATCAGATGCTTTGTACATTGAGCGGTGCAGGTTTGATTTCTACCAAGACTGGTGTTGAAAAGAATACTGTTTCTGCACCTGACGAGGAAGTAAGATTGCAGACTCAGCAAGAAGAGGCAGATGAACGTGCCGAAAAACAAGCTGAGATTACCGCAATGACAAAGAATACAAACAATAATAAAGAATAAACATGAAGGCAGAATCATTATACATACAGAAGTTGACTTACGATGAGAACACTGGTAATGAAATTATCGGTTTGTTCCCATCGGAAGCTAACCCTGCTATTGTATCATCATATACCTACGATGCAAAACGTATGGGTGGTGCTCCTACCCTTACTGCTACAATATATTCATCTGAGCCTTTGCAATGGAAGAAGGAAGAGTTCGTAGAGTACAATGACGATAGGTTCTTTGTGTCCTATACACCAAGCTCTACAAAGGATAATTCGTCTAAAATGTGGAAGAGTGAAATCACTTTCACATCTAGAAGAGAATTGCTTGATAACACTCTGTTCTTTGATGTTGTCGTTGATGATGTTGATACACAGAATAAAGACAGATACCGTTCAAACCAGACAAAGTTCACGTTTGGTGGAACTATCCATGAGTTTGTTGCTCGCGTCAATAGCTCAATGGCATATTGTGGATTGTATCGTCCTACAGATGAATACAAGGGATATTACGTTGTTATTGATGAAGGGTATGGAACAGATGAAGTTAAGGAAGTATCATTTGAAGACCAATATTTGACTGATGTCTTGCAACTTATCAATACAACTTTTGAACTTGATTACTACTGGGATGGCAATGTTTGTCATGTCGGCAAGGTACAGCACGACTTAACAGATACACCTATAAAATATGGTAGTAGTGATGCCCTTATATCCGTATCAAAGGAGAATGCGAACTATAAGATAGTTGACATGATAACAGGTTACGGTTCATCTGATAACCTGCCATATTACTATCCTAATGATGATGAGTTTGGTGATGCAGTTTTTGATGTTGAAAACATCAATAAAGGCGGTGTATCTATACAACTATCTAAGATGGTTGGGTGTTTAGGTAATGCTAATTGTTATAATAACAAACTTACTCTATACAATGTTATTAATGGCAAAGAAGTAGCATTAAAACTGAACTATGCAAGTGAATTTTACTGGGCATCAAGCGGAGAATCATCATCAACAGATGGTCAATATTCTTTTGGTGATAATGTACGTATGTTTGTTGACGCAAAAAGTGGAGTTCACGTTGATTTTAGCAGTTTGAATATCGTATGTGTATATAACGGCACAGGAATTAACGGACAATACAAGTTAGTTACTGAACAAGGTGTTCCTAGAATAACAATAAGATGGAAAAACATCACTACTGGTGAAGAAGGATATGTTATTTCAGATAAAAATGTAGGTACTACAGCATCAATGGATATTGTTTCACAAGGTATATATCAATTTGATGTAAATTATGTGCTTTCATACAAATCTTCATCTATTAGGATAAATACTAACGGAGTTGTGATAAACTTATCTGCTCAGAAAAGCGATTTTACAATCACGAAAAGCGGTTATTTGGAAATGTCATATACTCCTAATTATGGAAACTTTGTCTTTAAGGATGCAAAAGGAGGCAAATTCTATAATTTAGAAGATTTGGGTATTACAATGCCAATATTATCATCTTCTGAATATTATTCTGCTGAATATAAGTTCGATTCTCGTAAAGAAGATGTAAATAATTCAGGGTCTAAAGTAGATGTCTATTATGTAGGATTACATGACGCTGATAACGGAGCAGAAAATCCTGTATCAATAACGGTAATAGATAGAGTCTGGATTGCACCATCATCGGTACTTATGCCTTCTATATATCGCAACACGAAAGGTGCAGAGCGTTTCTATTATGCTTTGAATAACACCCACAAGTTACCAAGCGGTAATGGATATTACGAGTTTGTAAACTTGTATAAGAAAGGAAATCCTCATCAAGGAACTGTTACTTTTGGTAATATAAAGCCAACTATCAAAGGAATTGTAAATGCAGAAGGACAGTTGTTTGGAGAGATTGCAGATGTTGCTTTTGATAGTGCTGATAGTGATGTAAAGGATAGCGATGGAAATTATATTCATAGCTATTTCTATATAAAGCTACATAAGTTTAACGGTGATTTTGGATTTGACTTATTTGCTCATGCTTTGGCTAGCGAATCAGCAAAGATAAATCTCATCAAGAGTAACGGATGCCCTGCATGCTCATTTGTGATTTACAATCAGCCGAGTGCTGACAATTCAAAGTTTTATAACTGCGTAAGTGTTGATGAAAAAGGAAACTTAAAACCAGTTCGCACAGATAAGAATGACTATATATTTGCTAACGCTAGCGATGCTTACGAAGATAAGCTAAACCAAGATTCAACTCAGAAAGAGTTATGGATTGCAGTTCAGAAGGACACATCAACACTAGGTATCGTAATGCCAAACGCGAGTGCTGGCTTTAAACCGCAAAAGGGAGATTTGTTTGTCATCACAGGCATCAAACCACCAAAGGTTCTTGTAACGGCAGCAGAGAAACGACTTGATGATGCTCTTATTAAGCACATGAGCGAAAACAATACAGACCAGTTCAACTACTCTGTTAAGTTTTCTCGCGTATTCTTACAAGAGAATACCGACTTTGCAAGTAAGCTAAACGAGAATGCAAAGCTGTCAATACAAATACAGGGCGATTCGGATAGCGATGGAAATCTTATTAGTCACGAAGTTTTCGTCAGCAACTACTCTGTAAAGGTTGATAACGATGAGCTGGCAGAAGTTGAGATTGAGCTTGTTAATTCGTTGGAAGTTACAAAGAGTGATACGAAGCAGATTATTGATGCAGTAAAAGGAGAAACTGTTAAATCTCTATCTAGCATGGTTGGTGGTAGTAATACCAATAGCTTTAATGCTAGTATAACCGATAAAATGTATCTCTCTAAACTGAAAGACGATACCGCAAATGGTACTATCACCTTTCAGAAGGTTCAGAAGTTCTTGCAGGGATTGCTTGTCGGTGGAGGCTCGTGGACTCCAGATGCAGAAGGTCGCTCTCATCTTATTACCGACTACCTGGAGGTGAGGATGAAGGCTATCTTCGAGGAGCTGGTTATCAAGGAAACCTCCACCATCGGTGGTAAGGAGATTATTTCTCCTGCTGGAGGTGTGGTGGCTCATAATGTAGAAGTTGTTACTGTGACATATAACAATGTGTCACAGAAGGCTTATCGTTGCTACTTCCTCGCAGAGCAGGAAGGCGATTCTGTAGATAATGATTTCGCTATTGACGACCAGGTGCGTTCAGAGTCATTCAACGTTCGCAAGGGCACTTATCATAAGGTGGGTAATCACTTTTACTGGCGATTGGTAATCGGTCGTGACGAGGAACCTGTGGAGCTGGAAGGAAAGAAGTATCATTACATCGACCTCTCCGATACCGATTGCGCCACGGCTAGCGATGTTCCTGCTAAAGGTGATGTGCTCAACCAGTGCGGTAATAGAACCGATGTGGAACGTCAGAACTGCCTTATCTTCTCTGCGGTAGATACCTATTCTCCATCCATCAGCCTCTATCACGGCATCAATAGCTACTCCTTTGCAAACAAGGAGTTTGTGGGATATGGTGTGAATAAGCAGACCAACAAGGCATTTTTCAATGTTTATGGCGATATGTATGTAGGCGACCGACCTACCAAGGATAATGGTTACGAGGGAAGCAGCTACGTCAAGTATGACAGCGCAACCAAACAGGTAGTCATCAAGGGTAAGCTCTCCGCAAAATCAACCGTAGATGGCAAGGAATTGTCTCAGTACATCAAAGAGAACTCAGCGAAGGGCTTGACCGAGGAACAGGTGAATAATATCATCAATAACTCGCAGGTCATAGCTGACTTGCAGAATCAGGTTGATGGAGCTATTGAAACGTGGTTCTATGATGGTGTGCCTACGTTGACCAATGCTCCAGCCAGCAGTTGGACGACCAATAAGGATAAAGATACCCATCTGGGCGACTTGTATTACGACAACAAGACGGGCAAGGCATACCGCTTTGCCAAGGATGGGAACACCTACAAGTGGACTATCATTACGGACACCGACATTGCTAAAGCCCTTGCTGATGCAAGTAAGGCGCAGGAAACGGCAGACGGAAAGATGAAGGTGTTCAGCAGTCAGCCTACACCGCCATATCAAGTGGGTGATATTTGGGTTAATGCTACCTATCCGTCTGACGGAAGTACATACAAGAATGAGGTGTTGCGCTGCCAGACCGACAAGAAGGCTGGTTCTCAGTTCGCTATTGCCGATTGGATTAAAGCTTCCAAATACACCGATGACACCGTGGCTAACGCAGCAAAGAAGGCAGCGGAAGAGGCGAAGAAGGCGGCAGAGACCGCACAGACGAACATTACGAATCTCGGCAAAACCGTCACCATCAACAAGAAGGCATTCGATAGCTATGTCAAGGATGGCTACCTAGAGCCTTCCGAGATTGCGGCTATGGCGCAGGATTCCAAGCGACTTGAAGATGATTTCGCAGCCGCTGAGAAGTCATACAATGAGGTGAAGGGAGCAGAGGTGCTGAAGAGCACCAAGGAACTTACCGACCTCAACACCGCTTTTGCTACCCTCACTACTGCCAAGACGGAACTCGTTACGTATCTGTCAGACATATCAAGCAGATACAATGCGGCTGATACTAACGGCAAGGCTACTATCGTATCTGCCGTGGGAACGAAGTTTACTAACTTCCAAAGCGCATATTCGGCATTTTACGATAAGTTGGGTTTGGCAAACGCCTATATCACTAGCAAGATATATGGCGACTTGAAGCAGAATATTACCGACCTTGCAGGCTACAAGTATATCAAGGACGCACTCGGTCAGACAACAGATATTGATGGCGGTCTTGTAATGACAACACTCCTTGCTTTGAGAGACGCAGACGGAAACATTCAGAGTGGTATCAACGGAGCGATAGACACGAACAGAGGAAAGAAGAGCATCGCAACTTGGTGGGGTGGTCAGATGGTGGATAAGGACTACAATAGCGGAAGCCTTACTCCTGCTACTTCCCTCGTTCGCTTTGACGGTTCGGGCTATCTCGCAAATGGTGCAATCTGGTGGGACGTGGACGGAAAGGTTCACGCTGACCCTACATCATTTATCATCAGCGAGAAGAATCTTGGCGCATACCTTGCATTCTTTGAGCCTACATGGAAGAGCGGTAGCAATGGCACTAACATAAAAGACCTTGTGGCTTTGACTCCGCAAGCTCCTTTTACGACACTCAGCGTAAGCAATGATTTGTTGGTAGAGGGAAAGCTTAAGATTGGTAGCATTACCCTCAGCGTGGTAAATGGTGCTTTGAAGATTGATGGCAATGTGTATTCCACAGGTGGCATGAGCGCATACGGCGAGGGCACTAGCAATGGTGGTGGCTTGAACGGAAGCATCGTTCCTTTCGACAAGGCTAAGTCCTTGACGGCACAAAACGAGGGAACGGAGATTGCTTCAGCTTGGTCTATCAAGAAGCTCTATGATATGATTAACAGCATTGATGTCACAGGACAGCTGGCTGACTACTTGAAGAAGACGGAAGCATCTACCTTGTATCAGCCAAAGGGGAACTATCTCACCTCCCACCAAGACATCAGCGGAAAGAGTGACAAGACACATACGCACAGCGTGAAGATTAATGGTGTCACTAAGACCATCGCAGCCACAGGTGGAACAGCCGTTGACTTGGGAACTTACCTTACTTCTCATCAGTCCTTGGCTGCTTACTTGAAGTCTGCCGATGCGGAGAAGACCTATAGCAAGTTGGGACACACCCACGCATTCAGCGAGATTACGGGAAAGCCAACAACACTTGCTGGCTATGGAGTCACCGATGGAGTCAATACGGTTACGCTTAGTGGCTCAGGGAACGCCGTTACTAGCGCAAGCATAGACGGTCACACCTTGACTTTGACAAAGGGAAGCACATTCTCCCTCAGCGGTCACACCCATACCTTCGCTAGCTTGACCTCAAAGCCTACTACAATAGCAGGATATGGCATCACGGACGCTTATACCAAGGCGCAAGTGGACTCGACTGTGGCTAAGTATCTCCCTCTAGCTGGAGGAACAATAACAGGTGCGCTTACCGTCAACGGCATCGCTACCTTCAAGAGCAAGGTTGCCATTGGCGACATCTACATCATCAATGATGGAAGCGGCAATCTCTACGTTCAGAAGACGGACGGAAAGACCGCCGCCAACTTCTATGCGACAGGCGGCATCACGGCATACGGAGCAGCAAGTAGTGGCGCAGGCGGTGGCGGATTGAATGCAAGCGTAATCAGCTATGCGAGAATCATAAAGGGAAGCTATACAGATGCAGACTTGACGAGTATTCCGAATGCCTATGCTATCAAGGCTCTCAGCAGTCGAATTGACAATATAGCTACAGAGCTTGGTGGTCTGAATCTCTCCTGGAATAACATCACGGGTAAACCATCAACGTTCGCACCTAGTGCGCATACCCATAAGTGGACAGAAATCACTGACCGCATCACGAAGGTAAGCCAGCTTACCAACGATGCTGGGTATCTGACTGCTCATCAGTCTCTCGCAAGCTATTATACCAAGGCGGAGATTGATGCAAAGGGCTATACTACCAATAAGGGTACTGTTACATCAGTGGCTCTTACCCTCCCTACAGGTTTGGTGTGCACAACAAAGACCATCACGACAAGCGGCACGTTTGCCATTAGTCTTGCCTCTGGGTACTCCATTCCAACAACGACAAAGCAGACGGCTTGGGATGGTGCGGTATCAGCAAAGCATACTCATAGCAATAAGTCTGTGTTGGATGGTATTTCATCTGCGAAGGTAGCTCATTGGGATAGTGCCTATGACTGGTACGCCCTTATGACTACTGACGAGGAGACTGCGGATGGCATTATCAATAAGTGGAACGAGGTGGTGAGCTTCCTCGCCAATATTGCGCAGACTGACACTCTTAGCGGTATTGTTGATGGAATCAATAAGTCTATATCTGACGAGGTAGCAAGAGCGAAAAAGGCAGAAGGGGTAAATGCTTCGGGCATATCCGCAAACAAAGGGAGTATCGCCACCTTGCAAGGCTACTTCACAAACGGTTCAGCGAAGAAGGCTCTCCAGCTTACTAATGCTCGCAAATTGTGGGGAAATTCGTTCAATGGCACTGCTGACATCAATGGCAGTATCATCGTGCCTAGCGGAAAGTATATCTCTATCGGCAACATAAAGATGGAGTATGATGCAACCAATAAGGCGTTGAAGATTACGAACACTACGACTAACGAGGTGGCAAACCTCTACACTAGTGGTGGTATTTCTGCCTATGGTGTGGGAACATCATCATCAAGTGGTGGTGGTCTCAACGGCTCTGTAAAGGCGTATGCCGATTCCATCAAGCTCACAAGCGAGAACCTTAGCGAGATTGCAAGTGCCTATTCCATCGCCGTGCTTAACAACTCGTTGAACGCTGCCATTGGTAGAATCTCCACCTTGGAGGGTGGTAGCGCAACAAGCATTGAAACCACAGGCTCGGGCAATGCCGTAACTAGCGTGTCGAAGAGTGGAACAAAGATAACCTTCACAAAAGGCTCTACATTCTCGCTCAATGGGCATACACATACTTTTGCAAGTTTGACCTCTAAGCCAACAAGTCTCAGCGGATATGGTATCACAGACGGTGTGAATGCCGTTAGCGTAACAGGCTCGGGCAATGCGGTTACGGCTGCATCTGTAAGTGGGCATACCTTGACCTTGACAAAGGGAAGCACATTCAGCTTGTCTAACCATACTCATTATGTGGGAACGACACAGGTGCAGGGCAGCAGTGCCGAGCAAGCCTTGACAGGAATCACCAAGATAGACAACATCTTGAAGTTGTCAAAGGCTACCGTCACCGTCAACACAAGTTACAAGGCAGAGCAGAATCGCTTGGTGATTTATGGAAGTACCTATGGCAACGATGCAAACTACATCAAGTCTGCTGGAAAGCTGTCCTATGGCGATGGCGGTCCACAATTGGTTTTCTCAACTGGCGAGAACCCAGATGCAAGTGGTGTTCAATCGGCTGCATTGGTTTATACTGACCATGATAAGATTGGAGCAGGTGTAAGCCTTTCGTTCGTGACGAACCAAGGCGACGCTTACTTCATCGCTCCACACATCAAGGCTCTCACGGCATTCCAAGGAAACCTTGCGTGGAGCTATATCACCAACAAGCCAACCACCTTGTCGGGATTTGGCATTACTGATGGCTTGCGTTCGGTAACTCAACCAAGTGGAAGCAACGTGTTCGTTACAGGCATATCCACTAGTGGAACAGCCGTCACCTACACCAAGAGCTACACAAAGAAGAGCCTTTCTGCGGTTGGCACTTCGGGATGGATTAACGCATCGATCGATGGCAACATTATTCCTGACATGAGCTTCATAGCTTATTGGAACGGAGCATATAGTGGCACAAGTTCAAACCTCGCCTATTGCAACAAGGGTGCTTTTGGCTCGTTTGCCATCAAGAACAGCCTTGCCTTCTCTGAACTTACAAGCAAGCCAACAACGATAAGTGGGTATGGCATTACTGATGCTTATACGAAGTCACAGGTGGATGCCATCGCCGCAAAGTACTTGCCTTTGACAGGTGGAACGCTCACAGGTCAGCTTAAGATTGTGGCAAGCGCATTGAATGGTGCTTACAATGGTTTGCTTATTGGCGACGATTGCTGCATTGGTGATTGCAACTTAGGTAACACCATCGGTTTGATGGGCGTTGTCAACAACAACGCTGGAATGGTGAAGTTCGGCAAGGGAGGTATGCAATTCGGCTACAACGGCTCGAACCACATAGCTTCAACCACCGCACAATGGACAAACCTCAATGCGGATTTGCTCGATGGTTGGCACAAAGACAACATCGTATGGTCGGGAGCGGTAAACAGCAACACCGCAAGCCTTTCCCACTATTGGGCGAAGTTGTTTGACATTACCGTCACAGGCAACCAATATGATGATAGAAGTTTCACGTTCCTCTTCTCCAACGGATTTAACGATACCTATTCGGTTGTCGTGTTGAGAATCCGTCAGAATGGAGCGAAGGACTCTGGGGCATACAACTTTAACATATCCTTGCGTGAGTTGGTTGGAAACATGTCTTCAAGGTTGCGTGTGTACTACAACAATGCAACTGGCAATGTTCAACTTTGGGGAAATTGCCAAGATCAATATGGAAGTCTGTCTTACACAATCATCAAGAAGACAGGACGTACGTCTGCCGATTTCACAAGCCAAGGAACTTTGGTGACAAATACATCGTTCTCTGCGGCTCAAAGCTTACCAGCAACCACAGGGGATAGCCCTTACACCTTGCTTGATGGTGCTACGAGAATTGGCATCGTGAAGCAAGCAGACCAACTTGTAACGGCTCGCTCGCTATGGGGTCAGTCCTTCAACGGAACAGCAAACGTGAGCGGCAACATGACAGGTGTGGGCAACATCAATACTTCCGCAGCACCAGCAGGAACTATCTACACAAACAACTGGTTCAGAAGCAAGGGAAGCACTGGTTGGTATAGTGAAGACCACGGCGGCGGTTGGTACATGAGCGACAACACTTGGATTCGCAACTGGGGTAGCAAGGATGTATACCTCTCCAACAAACTTAGCGTGAATGGTAACGTCGGCATCGGAACGGCCTCACCATCTTACAAGCTGCATGTTGTTGGCGACATCTACACAACAACCAAGGTCAACATCAACGGCATCGTCTTGGAGAAGGATTCGGACGGTAACTTGAAGGTCAACGGAAACCTCTATGCCACAGGTGGAATAAGCGCATACGGAACTAGCTCTGCTGGAAGTGGCGGCGGATTGAGTGGTAGCGTTCTCGCATGGGACTCCGCTATCAAGATGCCTAACGCTACGAATGGAAGTTCCGACACTACCAAGACGGAATCATCTTTCTTGGCCAGTGCTTGGTCTATAAAGCAGCTTTACAACAAGGTTACTAGCTTGGAGGGTGGCTCGGCAATGAACGTTAGCGTGAGCGGAAGCGGGAATGCCGTGACTTCCATCAGCAAGAGCGGCACTACTATCAGCGTTGTTAAGGGTAGCACGTTTAGCCTAAGTGGGCATACCCACAAGTGGGCAGACATCACGGATAGACCATCTTCGTTGAAGAACCCAAGTGCCCTCTCATGGAGCGGATATTCAAGCGGAAGCTATGATGGTAGTGCGGCTAAGAGCATAAGCATTCCAAACAACACGAACCAATTGACGAATGGAGCAGGATTCATTACGGCTAGCGCAAGCATCACAGGTAACGCCGCAACAGCAACCAAGGTGAACCACTCCCTTTCGGTCTTCGGCAAGTCATTCAATGGTTCGGCTGATGTGACCGTTGCGGACACGGACTTGATTACTTCCATATCAATAGCCACAGCGAACTTGACCGATAAGACGGAGATTCTTACTTCCTGGGCGAGCGACAATGGATTCAACGACAGCAACGCCAAGAATAGGATATATAGAAGACCAGCGTCGGCAATATGGGGTTACATTAACAGCAAGACAATCTCCAATGCGGATAAGTTGGATAATGTCCACCTCAACGGCATATTCACCGCTTTGAGCAACACGAACAATGGAGTGAGCATGACAATCGGAACGGTTGCAAAATCGTTGGCGAACATGCAAGTGTACTCAGCGACAAAGTTGGTGACGGCTAGGAACATCGCCCTTGGGCATGATTTCCGTGGTTCGGCAAACTTCGACGGCTCAGGCAATATTACCATCAACGGACATATCAATTCTGCTTCGATTAACTTAAGCTCGACAGACCCTAACCCATTCAAGAGAATTGCGCATTTTCAAACTGCGAATAGTTGGAACGATAATGCTTTGTTGCTGTATCTCAGCCAAGGATATGTTGGCGGTAATGTCGGCATCTGTAGGGTTGAGTTCCAAACGAACAACGTAACCGAAACTGGCTCTGCTAGCGTTTATGTAAGGTGGTTGGTTCGCTATGGCTATGTATCTGATTCCGTGCAAGTAGGATATTATTCCGCAAAGGGTAATAGTTACATGGATGTGTTTGTCAAGACCACTGGCGGTTATCAAGGAACGGTCATAAGATGTTTGCAAGATTCTAGAGGTGGCATCAACTCTAATGTTTCTTTGTTTGCGGCTACCCAAACCACGGAGGCTTATACTTCCATCGAGGCTGCGGCTAAGGCATTGTACAATATGGCATACACCTCCATCGTCAAAGGCTCTGATGTTGGAACAGTCAACTATGCTAACAGTGCAGGAAATTCTGACACCTTAGACGGAATACATGCCAACGGATTGTTCACGAACTTGTCGAACAGCGGTAACAACCTCTCAATCACTATCGGTGGCACAAACAAGACTCTGACCGTCAAGTATGCCGCATCCGCAGGAAATGCCGATACCTTGGACGGTGTTCATGCCTCGGGCTTGTTCACCAATCTGTCCAATAGTGGGAACAATATTTCCATTACCATTGGCGGCACGAATAAGACGTTGACAGCTGCCTATGCCACGAATTGTGACACCGTGGACGGCTATCATGCTCAGTCAGGAAGTAGCAAGCCGTATGGCAAGATTCCTGTAATTGGAACTGACGGCGTGATAGAACTTGGACATTGCATTGATTTCCACCACGACAACACCACAGGCAGCGACTATTCCGTAAGGTTGCAGACCAACGGCAACCACAGCAATGTGGTAACGCTTCCAACGGCGACAGGAACCTTGGCACTTACATCGGACAATGTAGCCAGTGCCACGAAGCTGGCTAATACTAGAACAATTTGGGGTCAGTCATTCAACGGAACAGGCAACGTGAGCGGTGCATTGAGTGGTGCGACCACCATATCTGCTAGCAATACCATCAGTACATCGTTGCAGAATGGTGCGCTTAAGATTGGTAACAAGTCTGCTCCGATTAGTGCCATTGATGCGCAAGTTATTTTCAACACAGGTGCGGCTATTCGCTTTGGCGAGACAAACTGGGATTGGGATCAGTGGGCAGGATTGAAGTACACTCATAGCAACAAGACTGTCTACCTTGGCATTGCGGACGGAAGTGTGTTCAACGCAAATCATGCGCAGAGTTATGGTAAACTTCAGCTTAAGGCAATAGATAGAATACTGTTTGATTCAGATTCCGACAGCTTTCAAATACATTGTGATAATAGCAATGAACGTCTTCGTATTGGCTCTTCTGATAATAGTGGATACGTATTAGTTTCGGATATTGGTAATTGGGACACAGACGGCGATGATGAGAACGGTGCTAATAATTGGCGCATAAGTATAGATGGTTCTAGTTGGTTTAAGAGAATTTATTGTCCAGGTATTTATACTGCTGATAGTATTACTTCTACATCAAACAAAGTTTTGTTGCTTTCGGGGAATGTTATACGAGAATATCATCGTGATGGCTCACCTTATTATAGTTCCATTACATTTAATGAAACCACTTTAGATTTAAGTGCTTATGGTAACATAGGGCTTACTAGCTCACACGGTATAACCATCGAAGGTGGAAGTGGTACAATATCAATGGTAGCATCGGGTGGTTTTGATGTAACTTATCGTACTGCTAGTCTCAGCGTCTCTCAAACAGGAGCTTCGGAATATACTTGGACTTTTAACAATGGCTCTATCAAGACAACAGGCGGCATAACAGCTTATCAGTCTTCCGATGAACGCTTGAAGCACAACATACACGGCGTTGACAGCTTGGCTATCATCAAGGCAATGGGTGGAACGGTGGCATTCCGATACAATGAAGACGACAAGGCTAGCATCGGATGGATTGCCCAAAGGGTTCTTCACAACACATTGATGCAAGACCTTGTGGAGAAGGACGAAGACGGCTATCTTAAGATTAACTATTGGTCGCCAAAGCTGATTGCTGTAGCCTTCGGTGCTATCGAGCAAGTTGACGATGAGGTCGCCAAGTTGAAGGCTAGGGTTAGAGAGTTGGAGAATGAAGTTGAACAATTAAAAAGTGATAGATTATGAGTTTGAAAGATGGAATCATCAGTGCTCCTGTGAGCATAGACGATGTTAAAAGTGTTCTTGGAGAGAGTAGCAACGACCTTGCTACCCTCTGCAAGAGTGGAAACGTGAATGCCTTTTCAAAGCACAAGCCAGTTCCCTACAACAAGCTGTTCACAGATGAGAATGAATATGTGCAAGGGAAGGACTACAATTATGGTTTAAGCAAGCCTTTCAAGTATGCGGTCGCACAGCTATACACGAAAGGCTCTACCGTTGGCGATAGTATATTTGACGAAGACAGACCTCTTACGTACACGCACCCAGCAGGTGGTGCAAGCGACCCCTTCCGCATAGGCGATTTCCGCAATTACACAAACAAGATGGATTGGTCTAACAGCGGATTGAGCAATATGTTGTTTCGAATAAATTCATTCGGTGTGACGAACGGCAAGGCTTATATAAATGATGAAGTTGGCATTGGCTTGCAGATAGCTAGTGAGATCCAAGACAGGCTGTTAAACTTCTACGAGGTAATGACGGACGCAAACTTGTCTATCTATCCTTCCTTGTTGTTCCGATTGCCAGCCGTGACCTCTGGGGATACGAACTATATAAGCAAGGGTGGATATGTCTATAAGATTATATCCGCTCCTTACACCTTGGCTCAGATTAAGGGAGGAAGCGTCAAGTACTCCACGCCCTACAAGATTGAGTTTACGGTTAATGGGACAACTTACAACCTCGGAACGTTCGTAGCAGGAACGAAGTACTATTTCTCAATCAGCATCAATCTAAGCGAGCAAGTTTTTAGCTTATACAAGGAAAAGAAAATCAGCATTTTGCCTTGCTTCACATGGGATAGATTCTACTTCAAGCTGCGAAACGAGAACTCTGCCGCACAGATGTTCGCATTGCCTAATGTCGTGGTGAATGGTGCTGGCACGAATTGCCTTGATGATGTGGACTTCACGTTTACACTTGGCAATGCAGGTTCTTCTCCAACAGCCGATGTTCCACCAAAGATAGCGGTACAGGCGATTTCTCCACTTACGTTTACGTTTGACAGCAATGGTAGCATCACCATCAACAGCATTAAGTTCAAATTTACAAACCAAAGCGAAGGCAATATTAGTAGAAGCATACAAATTACTTCCGTTCAAGTTGCCATCTACGGAAAGAATAGTAGTGGTGCAATAGCTGGCATCTCCAGCCAATCACCAACCTCTGTGATTTCAAGTGCAGACAAGATGATGCTCACAATGAATAGCTTTGTCTATGGTGGTATTACTTATTGGGATTTGGTTAATTCTTCCAGTAAGCCTTTGACGGCGAAGAGATATACAACTAGTGGGTTTAGTAGCTATGCGGTCGGAATATTTATCAGTATCATGGACAACACAAGCGGAAAGACAAACAGTGCAACATTCTATTATGGAATAGGATAGATTATTTAACATTAAAAAGTTGTGAATACAAAATAATATTCTTATCTTTGCACCATAATATAGAATGTTATTCTGCTTATGTTTGCAAACAGGAGAATATGTTAGTTTAAACGTTTAAATTTAAGGAATAATGAAAGTAACTTTTGGAAAAATGACAGAGTTCAAGCGAGAGGTTGACATCGTGAACGATTCGACCAAGGTGAGGGGCAATGTAGCCGTCAGTGACGGAAGCATTGTCAGTGTTGACAATGGTGTTGTGTTGGACGGTGACGGCAACCAGATTGCCACGTTCAGCCAGTATTCCACGGAAAACCTGAACGTGAACTACAACACATCGGACTTGCAGAAGATGATTGATGCCGTAACAAACATCAACACCTTCTCAGCCTATGTGAAGGAGCATGTTGATGAGTTGTCTGATGGCATAGCTTCCGACTCAGTGGTTGATTAATTATTAGCTTGGTTTGTGGGTATGAAAGCGGAAAGCAAGTAATACCCACTTCCTTGCTAATTTGTTTAGAGATTAAAGTGTTAAAATAGTGTTTTGTGCAGGTTATTTCGTATCTTGCACATGAATTAATAATTAAATCAAGCGAATTTATGAAGAAGATTAAGACAATCGAGGCGGTCAACGCCTACAAGACATTGAAGGGCTTCAAGACAAGCTCTTTGAGTGAGGAAACTATGCTGGCGGTATGGAAGAACATGAAGGCTCTCCGTTCCATCGCCGACACCTTCGACAAGGACAAAGAGGAGGCGCAGGAGTCCTTGAAGGATGACAAGTTCGAGGAAATGCAAGGCAAGCTCAAAACCGCACAGGAGAACGAGCGCAAGATGAAGGAGGAGGGCTACACCTACACCAAGGAGGACACAGACCTCTTGCAAGAGGTGAACGCCTACTTCGCTGGCTTCAGCAAGAAGACCATGGAATACTTCAACGAACTCGCCGACAAGGAGGTCGAGGTGGAAATCACCGAGGTCGAGGAAGCCGAGCTGCTTAAGGCTATCAAGGCTTGCGAGAAGAGCTTCGATGACATGGAGATGCTCGCTTGCATCTGCAAGTAACGTAAAAGAAAATGAGAATGTTTCTTTATTGTGGGCGGCTGATTATTTCGGTCGCCCATCATTTTTACTTACAATCTGTAATTTACCCACCCCATTTTTGCAGCCATCTACTTTCAGATTGTTACTTTTCGCAAAGTTTAACACAAAAATATTATCGTTTCCGTTGATTTTGTGTTAAGAAGTGTATCTTTGCACCATCATTTAATTTAAATCAACGAATTATGAACAATTAACTATAGACAAAAGGAGGTATTTCAATGACAGAAGAACAAAAAGACGAAGTCCATCGGTTAGTTCAATCAGTCGGTGTTGTACAGTTGTCAAGAGTAATGTTTAAGGACATGGACGTTAGCGAAATTATAAACGTCATTATCCTTGCAGGTAGAGGCTACAGCATAAAGCTACTCACTTGGTTTAAGTATTATTGTGAAGTGATGCCTCTGTTTATCATGCTTTTTCATATTGCATGCATGGTAACATTTGCGTCTCATGAAAAAGAAATGTGCGTATGGTTTAAGGAGAATTGGGTATCGGCAGCATTTATCTATTTCTCAGTTTACATCCATCCGCTTGTGCTTATACTTGCTAGCAGATTCTTTTGGCTCTGCTACAGATGGCGTATCCCGATGATAATCTACCTATTTGGGATAAATGCTATTCATATTGTATACTGGAATGTTTTTACCACCAACGAAATGGTGGAATCTAATGTTGTAATACTTGTAATGACCATTATATTTTATGGATATGGTTTTGCCGATAAGTATTACTCAGGCAAGGGCTGTCAAAGTTTAATCTCTAGATTATAATGATATGGGAAAGTTATTTGGTTATCACACCTTGGGAGTGTTATTAAAATCGTTGTCTGACTCTTGCTTTCGAGCAGACGAGCAAGAGAAGAGAGGGGAGAAGGTAACTGCTTGCGGAATGAGCAGCGATGAGATAGAAGACCTTTGTGAGAACTATCTGCCGTATGCTCTCAACCCTATGTTGAGCACCGAGGAGGTCAAGGAGATGCTTCACGTTTCTGATGCAACATTGAATAGAATGGTTGCTAGGGGCGACATTCCGAATGGCGAGTGCAAAAAACGAGGACACACCCGATATTTTAAGAAGTGGGATATTCTTCACTTCATAAAGAGCAAGAGAGGTAAGTGATTGCCTCTCTTTTTTATTTGGTACAATATAATAGACAAAAACACACATATTTCCCCGAAAAATATACGCACTTTTTGCCTTAAATTATACGTAACGATATATGATACTACCTACTATCACCTTAAATCACTGATAATCAGCTACTAAAAGAAAGTGTGATAGAGTTATATTTGCTCTCCCCTATTCTTCGTACCTTTGCATCCGTAATCGATTACATAGTGTTAGTTAATATTAAGGATTTCAAAAGATTGTATTATGGAAATGACAGATGCAAAGGTCGTAGAGAAGAAAATCTACGAAGAGGGAAAGAAGCACGATGATTATGCTTCTAAGGCAACAGGCAATGCTGGTCTTACCCTTGGTATCATCGGCACAGCACTCGGTGCTGGTGCTTGGTTGCTTGGCGGTAACAATCGCAGCGTGTTTGGCTCACTCGGCAGCAATATGCCTGAGAACGTAAACATCAACACCTACGGAGCTAACTCAAGCTCAAATCAGCCAACCGCCTTACAGGTAATGGAGAAGGAATGCGCTGATGAGGTGAAGTTGCTTACCGACATGTTCGGTTTGAAGCTCGACACAGCTAACAAGTTCTACGCTATGCGTGAGACAGATATTGCCGAGAAGTTCGGTCTTTACAAGTCGCAGGTAGATGCTATCAACGCTGAGAACCGCCGTGCAATGCAGGCTGAGTTCGGTTTGTACAAGTCTCAGATTGATGCGGACTTCGGTTTGTACAAGAATCAGAGAGACCAGTACGATGCGTTGCAAGCAAAGTATTGCGACCTCGACAAGAAGGTAGCCGTGATGGAAGCCCTCACTCCTTACAAGGAGAAGCTTATGATGGCTTACGTGAACGAGAAGACCTGCAACTGCCTGCGTGGTCAGTTGGTACTCCCATCTACGCCAGTAATTTCGGGCTACGGCAGCTATTGCTGTAACGGTACTGCTCCTTCCACGCCCACTACAGGAGCGTAACAGAGCAAGAAAGTCTGTAAAAAGGACTAAAAAGAAATGAGTTGGTGAGGGGTGTTTGCCCTCGTTGGTGGATGCCCTCTCACCTCTCTATAATATATCACCAACTTTAAAGATATTGATTGTTATGATGAATTTTGGTAACAGCCCATTATTGGATATGGGCACAAATCAGCAACAGCCGCAGATGATGGATGCCGAGCTACAGAAGATGTACGAAGCTATACAACAGAAGCGAGCATCTATCAATATGCAAGCGCAGCAATCCGCCACCCCACTTTGGGATGAGATTGATAAGATTGAGGACAATCTTACAGGCGCACAACGTCAGTACTTGATGCAGAATCAGGAATACGTCAATAGCTTGCAATATGTGTCTAAGCTAGTGCAAGACGAGGAATTGCGCATCATACGCCCTCGTATCGAAAGTACTCAGCAAGGACAGGAAGCATTAAAGAAACATTTGTCTTTGATGCAAAGATTGAGAAAAGAAGTAGCGCAAGCAGAAGAACAGAAAACTGCTATGCTTAACGACTACATGACAAATCATAGTGACAAAACGTGGCAAGAGTATCTCGCTATGGTTCAAGGGACAAAGAAGGGAGGAACTAAGAAATGAACGTAACAGAATTGAAAGAGAAACTGCTTACATCGCTTGATTTGTGGGCAGATGCAAGAATTAGCGACATGGTTAAAGAGAATCCTGCACTGGCTATCCCTTCCGTGTACATGAAGCGAGCTTCGCACAATATTATCGCAAAGCACAAGGATAGTTGGGGCAAGAGCATTGACAACGCTACCCTATTCATTGCTGATGAAGACGGCAACATAGATGCTGATACCATATTCTCAGACCTTATGCAGATGTTGGAGAATATAAGCAACTATGAGTTTGATTTCGGCTTTATCAAAGGTCGCATTGATGGCGGTGCATTGTCTATTGATTTGCCTGACAACATCATCACCACGATTTTGTTCGGCAGCAAGAAGAGTATCAGCTTCACCAAAAATGATTTTGAAGAGCTGAGAAGTCTGATAACAGCAGAATAATAACATATATAAATACAAGACAATATGGAAGCAAAAGAGATTATGAGTAAGTTCGATGAGCTGTATGGAATGATGGCATCATCAGCAAACGTAAAGTATATGCACGTATTCGGTAATACGATGCGTTGCATGATGAAGGATATGGCATCGAAGCACCCAGAGCTTGCGCAAGAGTATCTTGATAAGCTTTGCGCTATCAAGTGGAAGAACTATCTCACCAAGAAGGAGGCATCTGAGATTGTAAACGGTATGAATCCATCTGCAACTTGGGATATGCAGACGTGGCTCAATGCGATGACTAGCCTCGGACTAGCAACAGAGGAGAAGCCTTACTATAACGATTACGCCCTTTACGTTGCGATGAATCAGGTTGTAAGCGACCACGGATGCACAATTGCAAAGATACTTGGCAAGGAAGATGTTAAGGACATTGATACAGAACATCTTGTTAAGTACGCCAACCACCTTGCACTCGACTTGTTAAAAGATAAGGATGGCGTGTACGACATCAGAGAGTATTTCTTGAAGTAACACTAAAAACATAAGGTTATGAAAAAGGTATTTGAAAACATATTGGCAAGCAACGATATACAGACTATTAAGAATTGTGTTGCAACAATGGCTGATTGTTGCGAAGTTGGAATGAATGACGGTGTAATGCTTGATATGATGAAGCAAGTTCAATGTGAGATTGGTGAGTGCCATTTTGATGAAGAAATGGCAGATATGCATCTTTGCCTCATCGGTCAGCTTCATACTAAAGATGTAGCCAAGGACTATTGGCATGAGGTCAAGAACGACAACATCAATCTCGAAGACTGGTGTGTCCTTTGGGGGGAAATGGTAAAACGCAATGACGAAAAGATAAAGAAATGGTTTCCTAAAATCAATGCGCTCGATTATGAACGTAAGATTTTCGATGAGTGCATTTCTTTCTTAAATAACGGAGAATTGCCGTATCATGATTTAAAAGTATAAAGTTTTTCGTTATTCTGAATGAAGTTTCGGTTTTTTTTGCTATCTTTGCAGAAAGAGACCGAAACTTTATTTTTATTAATTATTCAGGATAACAGATTATGACAGATTTATTAGATTCTTCACAGATTCGGCAGATAGGTGTTACTATATTTTCAGCTATACTTGCCTTTGCAACGCCAACAGAAGGTTTTGTTCTGGCGTTGGTTATCGCCTTTGGCTTCAACATCTTCTGTGGTATGCGAGCTGACGGCGTGAGTGTTGTACGATGCAAGAACTTTTCTGCATCGAAGTTCAAGAACGCACTTTTAGAAATGCTCTTGTATATTGTTATTGTGTATGTCATGTATGGAATCATGGTAAGTTGCAACGATAATACAGAAGCATTATTTGTGATTAAGATGCTTACGTATATATTCTGCTATGTGTATATATGCAATTCGTTCAAGAACCTTATTAAGGCATACCCTAAGAATGTTGCATTCAGAGTTATTTATTATGTTCTGAGGTTTGAGTTTGCGAAGGCATTGCCGAGCTATTGGAAACCGATTATTGACAGGCTCAACAATGAGTTTGATAAAAAAGAGGAGGAAAATAAAAATGGAAGTACTAATTGATAGAGCTTGGAAAAAGGATGGCTATACTATTAGCCGCCTGTACGTGAATGGCAAATTGTTCGGATGCAATACTCTTGAAGATACAGACAGAGGATTGAATCAGAAAATGGATTTGGACGAAATCAAAAACAAAAAGGTATATGGGCAGACTGCAATACCAATCGGCAGCTATGAATGTGTATATACCTATTCTAACAGATTCAAGAAGATGTTGCCATTACTTCTGAATGTCAAAGGATTTGAAGGAATACGCATACATAGCGGTAACTCTGCAAAAGATACTGAGGGGTGTATTCTTATCGGTAAAAACGATAAGAAAGGATGGGTTAGCGATTCTCGATTTTGGACAAACAAGCTCATTCAGACCATGAAGACAGCTTGGGATAAAAAGGAAAAAGTAACGATTGTAATTCAGTAAGCTTATGAAACTGATTGATAAGATAACAAGAGTTGTAATTGCTATTGCAGTAGCAATGCTGATTCTATCAATGTTCTGTAGATGCACTACTACTAAGTATGTTCCTGTTACAGAATACAAAGATAGGGTCGTAGTAAAGACGGATTCTTTGTTGAAGACTGATTCCGTCTATGTGCATGATAGCGTATCTGTTTATATTAGAGGTGATACAGTATTCAAGGATAAGTATCAACTTCGATATAAAGACCGATACATTATAAGAAATAAATCTGATACTTTGATTGTGCGAGATTCAATCCCATATAAAGTTGAGGTTGATAAGCAACTATCAAAGACCGATAAAGCTTTCTTGAATATAGGTAAGATAGCATCAGTTTGTCTTTTTATAGGCATTCTCGCATTTTTGGGTTGGATATACTGGAAGTTAAAACTACATAAACGTTCTTAGTTTTTTCTTATGTTTTTATTTTGGTTATTGATTTATAAACAAAAAAGGGGTGACCGCACGTGATGTGTAGCCACCCCTAAACATATAGATAATGCACAGAAGTTATTCGTCAGCCTGAATAAAAGAGATTCTATACTTTTCAGTATAGTAATTCTCGTTTTTCACACGTATTGTTTGTGAATCGTAATATAATACAGTTTTGTCAACAGTTTCATAGAAATAACCATACTTTTTCCTAAGATGATACATCGCATTTTGTATGCGTTTTGGAGTGATACGAACTTTATATTTCGTATTTTGTTCTAGACCACTTCTTACACGCCACGATTCCATCTTTCTTGTATGAGCAATCTTCTTGCTTAGTTTGGAATAATCGTATGATTTTCTACCAGAAGACCTCCGTTGTCTTACATATTCATCTATTCTTTTCTGTGTTTCTTCGGTGTGCCTAAGATGATTCTTTGCAGCACACCGAATTATAGTAGTCTTGGCAAATCCTGTAATTTCTGCTATTTCCCTTGAAGACATCGTTGGATATAACTCAATTACTTTCTCTGTAAGACCTTTTATCTTAGAGTACCATACCATAAACTAACGGTTATCACCGCTACCATGCAACTTTCCTCTTAATTGGCGAGAGTGAAGTTTGTCATAGTTCATTTTTCCTATATCACTAAGTTTGAATCCAATATCGTGAGAAAGGGTTGCGCAATACCATAGTACATCACCAATCTCTTTGGCAATTTCCAACTTCTTTTCATCTGTAAAAACAGAATTGTTATCACGCAACACTTTCTTAACCTTATCGGAAACTTCACCAGCTTCACCTGTCAATCCCAATGTAGGATAAATGATAGGGTTAGGATAAATAGCAGTCTCTAGAGCTAACTTCTGATACTCATCTAATGTTAAATTCTTATTTTCCATTTTAATATTTAAAGTTTAAAATTCATGTTCATCACATACTTGGTCACAAGATGATTCGTGCTGATTATTACAACACCATCCTACGCCGTAAACGTCTTCGTTGTCAAACCAATGACAGTTACCACAACATCTTTCTTCTTCTTTCATACGCTGTACTGTTTTAATCTTTCTGCATCACGTTGAACATCTCTTAGCTTGAACGGATGCTTCTTATTGTACTTTATCAATTCGTTAATATACCTACGGGCATTCCAGTGATTTATTAAACTTATCGCCTTGATGATACGGTGGTCTTTAAAATCGACTTTATATCCATCTCCTGGTAATAATATGCGATTATAGCAAAGGTAACGAAATATCCAATAAGGCGTATTGTGCCTCATTATCTTCTTAGCTAATCTAATCTTCATAAGCTACTTCTTTATCTGTACTTTTATCTACTACCTCTACATACTTCAATTTAGCGAATCGGTAGGAGCGATACACTGCACAAAGATTTTTCACTTTAGAAGTGAAGCACTGAATGCAGCCTGTATAATCATTAAATCCTAAGATGATATACTTATCTTCAATATACCCTGCTACGTATGCGCCAATACCCTTTCCTTTATAAAGAACTCGCTCACCTAGATGAGCATAGAAAAATTCCTCGTTTGTCATACGCTACTTGAATTTAATGATAAAAAACTCAGTATCAAGCCACTTGTCGGGGCATAAGCCTTTCTTAGGTTTGCCGATGGTGACACTCACAATCTCCTTTTCTATACGTGGACTATTCTTGCGGTAGCCATTGATGAAGAGGACGTGGGTGTAAGGGCGATAAAGCACCTTTCCGCAATATGTTTCTGCCGCCACATCATAAGCTACTTCGCAGTTAGTGGTCAGTCGTTTAATCCAATACGGCTTTATCTCCCGATACTCTTCCGTCTTTCTTCCATCAGCAATCATGTCGAACCATTGCTTGCTGACGGTGAGGGTCAATACTTTCTTTTCCATCCTTACACCTCCTCCCAGTCATTTGCTAGAATATCCTCAGAATCTTTGAAAACACAAGGAAAGAATTTGCCATCGCATACAGCCACAATAGTCTCAGAGACAATATGGATATAAGCTCCACATTCTTTCCAAATTACCCTTCTCACTTTCTTTCCTTCCTTCATTCTTCTCAGAGCCTCCGAGAAGTCAAATGTTTCCTTTCTCATTTCTTCTTTCTTTTTAATACTCATACGTTACTTCTTTTTATCGAAATTGTTGCCAACAACTTTACCATCAACCATTTCGTCTTCTTTTATGTAATAACATAAAGGATAAGAAAATACTCTTTTATTGTAACCAATTAAGGAATTTGCAAAAGTGCCTTTAGCGTAAACGATTTCAGATTTAGACTCTCCTTCTAGAATATCACCTTCCCAAACCTCATTGCCTTCACAATCTTTCAATCCTGTAAACTGACAGACGGTAGAAGGGTCAACACCAATAACATTATAATCGCTCATACTGCTAAAGTAATCTACTATGTAGGCTCTTTCCTTTATCCCAGCAGTACTTCTGATTAGGCTACCATAAATCCATTCTCCGTTATCAAGGCGTTTAGCCTTGAACTTTATGTTTTCTAGTTTCATAACTAATGATTATTATAACCTAACAAACATGATAAAATATACTCAGCATCTTGTCTGTTCCAAGCAAAAACAAGATGCTCTTTCCCTTTTTTGTCTTTTATAAGATATACTCCTCTTAGTCTCATACCCATATTTCCAAACCTTTAATATTCTTTTCAACAGGTTCATCCTTCCATGTAAGAGAGTGACCTATTAATTGTTTTATTCGTCCTTTGGGCAGCTCACACCAATAGTCAACGGCATCCATTTCCCAATAAGGCTTACCATCGCCAATGTCTTCACGATAAGGCTTTTGGGCAAAAACGAACTCCTTTCCATCTGCATTACAACACAAAAAAGCCATACTCAATCCTCCTTAACTTTTACGCCAAACGGAAGTCCGTCGACAAAGGTATATTCTTCAAATACTCTCTTATAGTTAAAAGGAGTTTCATTTAATCCAATTACCACTTGACTTGCAATACCTTTAATCATGTAATACCCACTTTCTGTATCTTTCAACTTCACCCACCCAAACGGCTGATGCTTTAACATTTCTTGCCAGCACTCTTCTGCGTCCTTAAATGGACGGTACTTTGGTTCTGACTTAATTCGGTACTCTGTATTATTCCAAAACTCAATCTCTGTCATTTCCGTCCAATCATTCGGAATATCTGTGCCTTCTACGGCACTTGGTTTTGTCCTACACTCAATCACCTTTCCTTCTGCAAATGCTTGCAAGATAGGGTAAAACTCTTTAGCTTGATTTCTGTCCATAATTAACTATAAATTTATATATTATTTTAGAGTAGTCTAAATTAGAACATATTTAAAACACATTAACATTGTTATTGTTTATATAATCATATAAATGATTACCTTTGCACTCGGATTCTAGGACATCATAGTCCCCCATCGGCGACACTACACGCCGTTCTTCCTCTGTTCAAGGAGATTACAAAGCCCCTTAGTTGCCGCTTAGGGGCTTTTTTCTTGTACTGCTTTGTAGTGGGCAGTATTCCCCCAGATAGAGAAGTCTGGATAAACGATGGAGGGACTTTTGATGGAAAAGAATCCAAATGACAACAAGGTTCGTGTTTTCTGCAAGTACATCATTAGGAACGGAAAGCGCATCTATCCCAAAAATGGGACTTGCTTTTCTTTCTTAGTATAAGCAGAATGAATCTTTTTCGGGGTAGCGGCAACTACCCCTTTTTACTTTGGTTCATACAACTCACAAGACTTGCGATTTATTCCTCCAACTTTTCAATAGGTTTCCAATGAGTGATAGAAGCCATTCTTCCTTTCCATAAGATAATGAAGCCATTACTATCTTTTGGGACAGTTGCGCATTCTACTCTTTTGTTTTTAAAAACATTATCAGGAGCCATCTTGCTTGTTACAAAGACTTCTTCTCCATAAGGTGGCAACCCATCCTCAACAGATACCCAGTCTGGCTTGTTGAGTTCCTTCAAAGCTTCTTCTAAGTTAGAGATAACGCTATGTTGGTTAGCATACCTACTCCAAATGATAGCTTGTTCTATCAGCTCTTCAACTTTCTTCTTATCCATAGTTATAAATTAAAATATTCACGTATCTGCTCACCTGTCATGTGATATACCTCAGATATTCGGCAGTCTCTAATTGGGCTATCCCATACACTGGTAAGTTCATCATTACAACTACCATCAGTAACACGCTCTACGGCTTCTTCTTGTCCAGTTGCAAAGTCAACGCTTAGAAGCCACTTTTCTTCATTACTAAGTCCTTTTCCATCCAAAGCTATATTCAGAGCAATTTGCAACTCGTCATGAGCCTTGTCTGAATAACCAATAGCCTTATCTAGATGAAGTTTGATTGATTTCTCTTTCTTATCCATAGTTACTTACTTAAATTGTTTCTTATTCATCCTCCAACTCTTTAAGTGCATCCTGCAAATTGACAATCGCTTTTTCAAGTTCTTTCTGTCTGCCTTCTATTACCTTTGTCTTTTCATCAAAGATACCAGAACATGCATATACAGAAGCAACTTGCATTTTAGCATATTGTATTTTCTCGATAGCTTTTTCTTTACTCATTACTTATCCTCCTTTGCCTTTTTTAGATAAAAGACTCTCCAATCTTCAAAAGTCCAATCTCTTGTGTTATGAGTAAGATTGAAAACTTCCGTATCTTTATCTAACTGGAATAACAGCCAAGCATAATCTTCATATCGCTGTCTTAGCAATCTCTTGCGACACAATCTTACATGCTTGTATAACTTATAATCAGCGGTTGCAGCATCAAAGATTATTTTACCTACTATTGCTAACAGATAAGCAGATATAACACCTAATGCAATCCAACCTAATATTGTAATTACTAAGTCCATATTCTCTTCGTTTACCCTCTCCCTGTTACCAAGGATAGAAATGTTTTTAATGTGAACTATTGCTTTTTTCTTTGCTCATTATCATTCTCGTAAGGTATTAATTGTAATTATTGAGGCAATAGCGAGTACTGCCCCAAGAAAAATTAACCCTATTAACAGATGCACTTCAAATGCTACTATGAGTAAGGGTGTAATAAAGAGAAATACCCCTATAAATAGCATTGCAGACGCTATATTTCCTATTATTTTTTTTCTTTACTTCTTTCATATTTCTTTATTTTACCCTCTCCCTTTTACAGGAGAGGATGGTTAGTTAATCTTCTACAATAAATTCATTTTCAGTGCAAGTGTCAATAGCTCTGATTGCTACCCAAACAGCTTGCTTCTGTTCATCGTCTGTAAGACTGCTTCTAATCTCACACAACTTTCTCTTTGCTTCTGTTGCATTCATATTCTATCAATTTGCGCCAGAAGGCAGTTCACTAATCAGAATCACGTTATCATTTGTTACGTTGATTCCCTTAACTATCTCTACTTTGTCTCCATGCTGAAAGCAGACCTTTCGTTTGCCTAGAGAACTCAATACTTTTGCTACTTGTTCTGATGTCATATTTTTTAAATTATGCCCGGAGGCGGTTAGGATTTAACTATATAAAATTGTTCATAAACAGTAGATTTCACAACAATAGGTTCAGAACCTAAGTCGTTATCATCTATCTTGATGGCAATTTCCATATCACCCTCTTCATCGTAAACATCTTGAAGCTGTTGAATAAATTCACTTATAAGCATTTTATTATATTTTTATACCCGAAGGCGTTATTAACTTATTCAAAATAGTTTTCTGAATCTCCGTCACAACTTTCATGCTCACATACCTTCCGTTTCCAAATCTCACAATAAAGTAAATCTGTTTCAGTTGGTTTTGCATGTTTGCAGTATTTACAAACTTGATACATTGTATCCATACACCTACACCTCCATTTTTGAGTTAAGCCCTAGACCAAATAGAAGGTGCTGGAGTTCGTGAATATACTTTATTGTAAAAAGCATGGTCTTCTCATTTATGTAAGCGTATATACCATCTTCTGTAAATTCAAGTACTACATAATTTGCATTTTTTATCTTTAAAGCATACTTACCATTTATGGACTTCCATCCATTCTTCTCTAGAATCTCAGGAGTAAAAGGAACACCAGATAACTCTGCTCGGTTTACTGGATGTCTTATATAAGATAACTCATAGTTATTTAACCCAAGTGTATCTATAATTGTATGTATTCTGTTTTTATACATAACAATATCATTAACTATATATTTCTGTGCCATACGCTTTACACTAATCTCCTTTCTTTTTAGGAACATACTCATCTAACTCATCGTCAAACTCATAGCAGTCTGGGCAGTAGTGCTTATCGCCTATCTCTGCCCATTCGCTTTCCATTGCTTGCTCTTTTGCAGTTCCTTCGTCCAACCAAGCCACAATGCCATTAAACTCTTCAATGAAGGTCTTTCCACATCTGTCACAAACGACAGAGTACATAGTAACTGACTTAATCATGGTTGCATCCTTTCAGTAAATCGTCAATATATATCCACCTCTTGATAGTACAGTCGCTGCGCTTAAAACTAGATTCATCCCAACCAAAGTTGGTTAGGTGCGAAGTAACATAGTCTATCTCATCCGTCATGTTGAGTGGTCTATGATACACAACTTCTACCAAACATTTATGGTACTTTTTGGGATTTTCATCAATAGCATGCCACAAGTCTTTAATAAACTCATTGATAGCCCACTTAGCACCTAGTCCAATAGCTTCTTTGATGTCCTCTTTGTAGAACATTTCCTCTTTAGCATCATTATCGAAGACTACTTCTTCGCCATTTAACAGGAATCTATCTTCATAGATTTCTTCCTTGGCTTCTTCTATTTTCTTATCTATCATATTATTAAGTTTTATAATGACCTCCACGACCAGTATTGTGCTGGGGCTAAGAAGGTATATGGGCATAAAGCCTTGACTTACTTTCGCTCATTCTGTGTCGTGGAGGTTGTATTATTCAAAATTTGCTGTAGCCATATTATTTCACTCTCTTGAATTGAACGTTTTTTCTATCTTTTCTAGTGCTTGCGCTACAATTAAAATTATTGCAGACAGTTTCATAAATGTTGCTACTTATCTCATCGAAGAAACAGCCATTGCATTCTTCTTTCTCGGTCTTAACCACCTTCAAGACGATTTCTGACCCAATAGGTAAATCTTCCATAATTACACCTCCTCGTTGTATTTATAAACAAGCCCGACAACCAGCTTTACAAGCTCATTGTTCGTCATAACTCTAGTGTCTGTATTACCAAGTCTCAGCTCATCAATGATACGTTCTGCAACCTTCTTGATGTGTCCCATCTTTGACAGAGGGAAACGCTCAATGTCGGCAGCCTTGTCGAGGTGGAAACTCTCACGAAGGTAATCTGCACGAATAATGTTAGTTATTGAAGACTGTCGAGTAACTACCCATACACCCTCTTCTATGGAATCATACAAGAGCATATTCGTAGGTTCATACTTTCCATTTATCTTTCTATAGAAAGTCTTCGATATATCAAGGTCAGGAATCTTGTATTCCTGATAGCGACCTTTACTGTTCTTTGTGTAAAGTTTTGGAATCTTTTTCATTTTTCTTACGTTTTAAGTTAGCTATTCTAGTTTCTCTAAGGTATTCCTCAGATTTCTTCAATCCGAGTTTCTTAGCTTGTTTAGCGACCGCGTAAACGCTTCTGCCAACTATTCTAGCAATATCTTTGTTAGAGGAGTCTGAATAACCTGTTTTCAATGCCCTTAATTGAGCTTCATTCCAAGTAGTGCCAGTATTATCTTGTGCGTCTTCTCCATCTATGATAATTCCGTTTATATCAAGATTAAGACCACTGAATATGCAAGCATTCGCAAGTGCTTTTTCGGCACGTTTATAATCAAGCACCTTTTTGCCGATGATTTCGAATCCGAGAGAGAGTTTGTCAGGGCACTCTGAAAACACTTTCTTATCTACAGATTCAGGATATATAGCTTCCACTGCATTACGCATACGAGAATGAACACCCTTAATTGGGATAATAAAGTATTCTGCAATATTTGTTGCCCAAGAACCGTTATATTCATCCATTGTCTTTCTAAATGCAGAAACAGAAGATTCAAGCATTCCGCTCAATATTCCAGACATAACAACCATTGTGTACATCTTATGTCTTTCAATATGATGCTTTGAAAATTGGTTATCTAACGCATAATAACATTTCCTTACATCATCTTGTAGATTGAACTTGATGATAAAAGTAAGCTTATCCCATATCTCAGACATGCCGTCAGCTTTCATTCGTTCTTTGAACAATTCAATCAATTCATCTGAAAATTCCTTCGCCTCTGTCATTCTTCTCTTTACATCAAACTTAAATAGCTTTTCATCTTCCGATACCAGTTTGAATGTTTCATCTATGTTAGACTTGACAATTTTAGCAAAGCCGCCTACCATAGAATAGAAAAGCATGTAGAGTTTGCTTATCTGTTCTTTTGATGGAACTGCAAGAGGAATACCTGCGAGTACACACGAATTATTTGGATTCCAATTTGTCTGCATACTATTTAAGAAAGACTTTAAATACACCACCTATTGCATTATCAACACTAATGCCTTCAGTTAGAAAATCACTTTTGAGAATATCATCAATAGAGTAACTCCAATCGCAACTACCTGTAAGACCACCCCAAGGGCAAAATGTCTTAAAACCAGATGATACATTATTGGCAGTATCGTAGTTACACACGTAATAGTTGTAACGTTTAGCAATTCTTTTATCATGATTAGATAATCCGTCCAAAGGAATCCTATAAACGTAATATTTTAGAGACAACGTAATTCTATCAGCAGTTGCATCAATGTAAAAGTCGCTACCACACTCGCCAAATTTTTCATTGGTAACATGTACGTTTCCATACATATCTGATATTGCATCTATCTTTTTGGATGCCAATCTTTTCATTAAGCCTTCTGTAATACCTTTTTGTTTTTCAGCCTCAACAAACGATTTAAGAAGTTCTTGTTGTAACAGTCCGCATTCTGTAGTTGCTTGTGCAGACAAATTATTGATTACCATTCCGTCCATATTACTTTGATTTAATGTTTCCGTATGCAGCATGGAAGCTATCAAGCTGCTGTGTTGTGTGAACTAACTTCTGGTTGTAACTATCTCGTTCTGCCCTAGCCTTAGAGATAAAGATGAAGCTAACGATGAAAGATATTACTACCGTTACCACGATAAACAACCAAGGCAGCTTGTGAACTGCCTTATTGATTGTTCTTCCTATATTTCTTAGGATAACCCAAGAATAAACACAAATGAACACTACCGCTTGTTTTGTGGTTGCGTTCTCAATACGTTCTTTCTGCGTCATTTTGAAATATTTTTTTTGTTAATGATTATATGTGACAATCATACATCGTTAGAAGAGTGTCAGGAGGAAGTGATGCAAGAAGTTGTTTCACTTCTTCAATCCACACATCTTTATCCTTTTCATCTGATACTACGGCAAACCAACCCATTTTTCCACGCTCATACCATTTTCCGTCCTTAACAACTGCGAATACTGATATTTCTTCTATATTGGATATATCCTTAATGCGAGCTTGGTCGCAACGACCTTCTGCCTTTAATTTTTTGAAATAGTTAATGCCTTCTCTTGAATAGAATGTAGGAGCAAATTCTGGATAGAATAATGGAGCATCCATTGATATATCCTTTAATTGAAGTCTTCCAGCATATCTGCCTCCCATTTGATACCAATCCCATTTGGCATCATTATTATAGGTGCGCCAAACGCTGCCGTCCTCATGTATCTCAATATCCTCGCTTCCTTCATCTATATCCATACGATAATATTTCACGGCATCCTCATACATCTGTTCGTCCGTCCAGTTAAGATGCTTTGGAAATTCGTTCTCGATATAATCTGCATGTTCCTTGCAACAGTTGGCAAGATATGCATCTTTATCTTGTAGGAACACATCATAGTAATTCTTTTTGTATTCCTCAATCTCCTTACGTTTTTCACTAATAAGCTGCTCTTTAGTCATGTATAAATGCATAGGCAGCTCTAGATTTTCATCATACTTGGCGAGTTGTTTCTCTGGCTCATCGCCAATTACCAATGTTAAAAAATGACTCATATTTATCTATATATTAATTCGTTTTCAATTCTAGAATTTACTTGGTTCGGTTGCACCAGTTATCGGTAGATTTCCAATAACCAGCTAACCATATTTCTTTCTTGGATGCGTCAGGATGCTCACTGAGCCATTCCTCTGCCATTTTACTTACGTCTGCCATTTTGGTCTCGTTTTGATTCTTTTTCAAGTTTTCTCTTTAGCTTTTCAAGAGGTGATTTTTCAATATCGACACCATTTAAGCGGCAATGTTCTTCGTAGGATATTGCATTTCTTCTAGATTCCTCATCTTCTTTCTTTTGTTTCTCAGCTAACTTCTGAGAATCAATTTCAGCTCTCTTTTCATAGATTTTACACATGTATTTTTCGAGAGCAATAAAAAGTTTTTGAGGATTCACTGTCTTCCCTACATAGATTTCGCCATACTCACCCATAGAAAACTCGTAGAAGAATCTAGTAAGTTCACTAGGCGTAAGGTGATAGTATTCTTGTCTGATACGCTGCGCCATCGCCTTGAACTGGTAAGGAGTAGTCGAATCAATAGCACCAATAACCATAAACAAGTCAATGAGCATCATCTTAATCCAAAACTCGCTTGCACCCTCTTTGAAGTACTTATCAATACTAACAAACGACATACCGCCTCTAGCTACAGAATCATATACAGATGTGATTGCATCTGTCCGATTTTGCAGAGTAGGATATTTGTCTAAGAATAGCGCATATTGTTTGCCATATTTTGCTACCGCTTGGCTACATTCAGTCGGCAAGGATTGAACTAATTTTGTTGAAAGTTCGTTGCTGTTGTTCATAACTATTCACACCATTATTTTTAGGAGCAAACAACCCTGTATAGTTGTTGCCCATGGAATACTCAACGATAACCTTTGCGTATTCGGGATTTCCGTTTGATAACTGTAGAAGTTTCTTTTTAAGAGCTTCTAACCCACGTGGCTTGTAAGTCTGACGTTTTTCTTTCTTGTATGCAAGCCACATATCAAGAGCTTCTTTGCAAGGATAATATTCTTCTTGTTTTTGCTCTGTAGTAATCTCGAAATCCGACAAATCGTTTCCTAACGAGAATGCAGCACCCATACAAAATATTCTCTGTTTCTCTGCGTCATTAGGAAACAATTCGCTAGACTTCTGACGTATGTTAGTTGGTAACATCATAAGCTATTGTATGTATTTTTGTTGTCTTTCTATATCATGCTGAATATGCAGTAGCGCGATATATTCATCAGAATCGGGAAAATCAAATCCAGCCTCTTCTTTTGCCCACAATTTGAAATCAGAAATTGATTTACTCATTTCGTCTTTCGTAAGGTCGGCAGAAGAACGAAGATACTTATAGCATTCTCCTGTGAATTTATCAACCCCCTCTCTGAGAAATATATCTTTGTTCACTACTAGCTTATAGAAATGTGTCTTAACTTCGTCTAGAGTGTAGCCGTATTGAAGAGCAAATGCAGATAGAAGTAAATGAAGGTAGGCATTCTGATTTAAGGAACGCCCACGCTTCTCTTTCAGTTCTACCATAGCACCTTTGGTCTCCAACTCGGTTACTTTTGCTCTAAACTTTTCAAGTTCAAACACATTTTTCAGATTGAACCACATAAGCGTTGAATGCTCGTTTGATTAATTCTACACTAGAAGGGAAGGTCATCAGAGTTCCCTCGTTGCTGTGCTTGCTGCTGTGCAGACTGCTGTTCAGGTGGAAACAGATTTTGCTGATTCGTCGGGTTTGCCACGCCAGCAGCATTAGCAGAACTTGCCATAGCTTGTTGTGACACCTTAGTAACATTCCAGGCACGGATGCTGTTGAACCAACGACCCTGATACTCGTGAGCATCAATATCGAAAGAAACGAGGATTTCCTCACCACTATGAATGTTGAACTGAGCCAGACGGTCTGCTCCGAAAACATCAAAGGCCATCTTCTTAGGATATTGCTCTTGTGTTTCTATTACATAGGTCTGCAATTTCCACTCACCTCTTGCAGATACGCCGCTTCTTTCAGGTAAAACGGCAATAACTTTTCCTTGAATTTCCATTATTTTTTATTTAAAGAATTTTGTAAAACCAAATCAGCCAACTCATCAAAGTAGGCAACATCCTTAATAGCGGAATCTTGTTCACCAGTAACCTTTGATGCTATAGAACCTTTCTTCATAATCAAGCTATAAAGATAACTGTCAATAGTATCAATTCCCATCAGGATCCACGATGTAACAGCATTTTTCTGTCCGTTACGATAAGCACGGCATTCACACTGAGATAAGTCTGCCATCGTCCAAGGTAACTCCGTGAATACGACATTCGATGAAGCTGTAAGAGTTAACCCTACACCAGCAGCCTTAATGGAACAGATAATGATTCGCTTCTTCTTAGCTTGAAAAGAGTCAATAGCCCATTGTTTCTGCTGCTGATTATCAGAGCCAGTAACGGAACATACCTCATTAGGAAACTCCTTTTTGATTGCATCAACAACATCACGATGTTCTGCAAACACAATTATCTGTTCTTCCGTATCATGTAGAAACTCGATTGTTGCTTTCATCTTTCCCTTTCCAGATATAGAACGAAGATTCATAAATTTAACTAATGCCTTCATTCGTAGCTTTTTTCTAGCTTCATCCTCAGAGCAATTCTTATATTCAAGAAGGAATGTAAGCAAGTCTTTTTGGCAAGTATCATACTCTTCTTGTGTTTCAGAATCAAGAGCAACACTAATTGTTGTTCTTGTTAGTTCAGGCAAATCTTTGAGCACATCTTTCTTTTCCCTACGGAAGTAACATGTTTCGTGAATCTTTTGATTAAGCTCTTCGAGATTCTCGTTTTCTCCATATCTATTACAGAACTCGCCATATCCGCCAAATTCATCAATTCTACCAAGAATAGCCAACTGACAAGCCATATCAGTAGCATGGTTAACCACAGGCGTACCAGTCAGTTCGTAGATATATTCCTTGCCTTGGCAAATACCCATTATTATTTTTGACTGCCTTGTCGTTGGGTCTTTAACTCTTGCAGACTCGTCAATAATGACAGATTTCATAATATCGACCTCATTCCTAAAAATGAAATTTTTAAGCTTTAACGGCTTTTCTCCGAGTGATACAACGAAATATTTAGCAAGAGACTCGTAGTTGCATATAACCACATCATACAAATCCATCTTAGTAAGATGATAGCCGTATGTTGCGTTTACAGAATCCGTAAGGATAAGCGGACGAAGATTTGTGAATTTCTTGATTTCACGTTCCCAATTGACTTTGAGGGCAGCAGGGCAAATGACTAAACAAGGAGTCGCTTTTGCACGTTCAATTGCAACGATGGATTGAACCGTCTTGCCAGTTCCCATATCATCCCCATTTATGCAACGCTTCATAGCAAGTTCCATGCGTACACCCTCTTCTTGATAATCGTATAATTTTGGTTTATCTGACATAATAATAATTATAATAAACACCACATTCTGAAAGCCCATTCAAGAGCCTTCTCTCTACCACGCAAATACAACTCGTCACCACGTTCAATCTTTTTGTAGAATACTTTCTTCTTAGTCTTTGAAACTGCAAAGATAAAGTCTTGATTTCCATATCTAGGGTCAATGCTATGCGTCAAGTCCATATACCATGCACGGCTTCTATCCCAGTCCACGAAATCAATCTGAGCTTCAAATTGTTCTTGTGACGTAGCCGCGGTAGTCTTCAAGTCACCGCCAAACTCGCCAAGCCACCAGTCGAATTTACATCGCACAGGTAGTTCAAACTCGAAGCCTTGATATTCCATCTTCATGTGTGGATTGATGAATGTTTTCTGACCGACCGCATTTTTCAAAACAAAATCAAGAAATCTGTCCTTTGTTGCTTGTTTCTTTAATACCGCAAGTCTGTCTAATCCCCATTTCCATTCTTTCTCTGTGTATTTCTCATCATCAACCGTCATAGCATAATGATTACACTTTTCTGGTTCGGTAACGAGAGCATCAACGAGAGTGCCAAGATGGAATGCCTTTTTCTTGTCTGATTCCTTAACGAAGTTAAGTTGTGGGTTAAGAGCGAACTTCAATGCGGTGAGGTCTGAGTTGGAAACCTCACCACGTGAATAATAAGGGTCAAACGGTTGCTCTGCCATATTACTTAGCTGTTACTTCATCCTCATATTTAATATAAGGGGAAACGATATACTCCTCCTCATTGTTAGCATGTTTCTCGCAAGCTTTGCGCATAAACTCCAACTTAGAAGCAAGTTTGTCAGGTGACATAGAAGAACCCTCAATCGTCCACCACTGCTGAATAATATCGAGCCAAGCGTTTTTGTCAGTAACGACAAGACGTTTTGTGACCTTTATTTTCTGCTTACTTGTGTTGTCAACAGAAGTCTGAGCGAAGAGTGACTGAGCTTGTGCAGTAGCATGTTGTGCAGCGTTTTCAGCATCACGTTTCTCTTGCTCTGCTGCAAGCTTGCGTTGTTGCTCTTCCTTGGCGGCTTCATCAGCCTTACGGATAGCTTCTTCCTTAGCCTTACGTTCAGCCTCAGCAGCGGCAGCTTCTGCCTCCTTGCGTTTGCGTTCTTCTTCGGCAGCTTTCAGTTCTGCCTCCTTGCGCTTGCGTTCTTCTTCGGCAGCTTTCAGTTCTGCCTCCTTGCGCTTGCGTTCCTCCTCATCTTTGATGCGTTGGATTTCTTCTTGCTTTTTACGCTCTTCCTCGGCAGCCTTACGTGCTTCCTCTTCCTTGCGTTTGCGTTCCTCCTCTGCCTTACGTGCTTCATCTTCCTTACGTTTGCGTTCCTCTTCTGCCTTCTTGATTTCAAGAAGTTCAGCAATCTTAGAGTCAAACTTCATAAGGAGTTCGTCACGTGTAGCAGTGACAGTCTGCTTATAAGACGCAAGCAACGATGCGGAAATTTCCTTGTATGCGCCGTTCATAATATCCTTTGCGTCATTCTCCTCAATTTCAGAAGAGTATGAAGGCTTGTTATTAACGAACAGATGTCCGAGGTCAAGAACATCAGAACACTCTGTAATACGTTTCTTAACTTCATCCTTGTTATCAAGTGTGAGAAGAGAGAACGTATTATTAAGTGAGTTGATAGCAGCAGAAGAATGCTCAGTAAGAAGATTGTTGAGCGTATCAATAGTAGCTGTCTTCAACTTAATCTTAGCCTCCTTAATGCGCTCTAGTCGCAAGCGTTCTTGCTCTGCTTTCTTCTGCTGTTCTAGCTTGTAGGCAGCATACTCATTGCGCTTCTCCTGAATCTTATAGACAACAGAATCTGTATTCTTGGCAGAGATAAGGCTCTCCATCATCGTAAATCCTTTACGGACAATATCGAACACTTGGGTAACACCCTTACGTTTCTCCGTCATTGCTTTCTCTGTCAGTTTAGCCTTCTTGATAAATTCAGCAGCTTTCTCGTCAAGAGCATCATTCATACCAGACGCACTAATATCAGACAGAAGAGATTCACCTGCCTGAACACATGCCTCATAAGACTTTCTGTTAGCTTGCACCGCATTTTCCGTATCGGATTTGAGCGTTGCAATCTGTCTTGTAATATTGTTTGCTTGTTGTTGTACCAACTGCAATTCTGTATTTTCAGCCATACTTTATAAATTAAAATGGAGAATCATCGTCAACCTTTGCCTTAACACCATTTTTCTGTGTTTCAGCTTGCGAAGCACCAAATGCTTCTTGTTGTTGCTGTTGTTGAGGTTGGCTGTCAACATCAGCTTGCAACATACCACCAAGACCGACAGGTAACTTAGGATAAGTCTTAAACGCATGCTTGCAAGTCTTAGAGATAAGGAATCCTGTATCAATATCCTTGAAGTACGTTCTACCATCATTACCAGTATAACAACCGCCATATAGAGCGTTAGCCTTGCGGTCTTGACCGCCAAATTTAGCAGAATATTCACGCAATCTGTCGATACCTTCGCGGTCAAGAACGAAGTAATCGTATGAGTTATTTGGAAGGATAATCTTTACGTAACAAGCAACGATACGTGAATTTGTTGGTCGTGGATAGGTCTTCACATAATCAACAAATTTATGACCGTCACGCTCACCGAAGCGGAAATCATCGCAATCATATACCACTACAGGGTTGTCACAACGAAGAATCTGTCCAGCCCTTTGACGAAGAAGAATCTCACCATATCCTGTATATGTAATCTTAGCCGTATAAGTTGATTGTCGGGTGTTCTTGTCGTAGTTGCTATAGCCCATAAGGTAACAGAGTGTCGTAGTTCCCTTTTCGAGAGACAATCCGTTAATCGCCAAGTTCATGAAAGCATCGTGAATATTCAACGATGTAGCTTTTTCGAGATAACCCTTAAATGAGCCATTGAGAAGCTCATTATTAAACAGAGCCTTCTGTTCTTCAAAGAACACTTCTCCACCCTCTCCGAACTTCTGATTGTACACCTCAATAAACTTATCTCTTGCCAAGTCGCAAATCTGATTATGAGGCGTTTTATTTAACTGTTCTATATCCATTTGTATAGATTTTAAAATTAGTGAACTCTATCAATATAACTAAAGTACGTCTCCACCATTACCGAGCCAGTAGATGTAGGTCTTTCGTAATAATGCGGAATTGTACCTAACTTTCTGCCATCACCATCTTGGTAATTCAGAAAAATAGCTCTAGCCGCCACTTCTCTTGACTTGTTTGCAGTAAGTTCCATCAAGCAAGCGTGTAACTTGCGTTGATGGATTACAGCATTAGCCATTTTTGACGGCATAGATGCTATAAGTTTGTCTATTCTACTCATTCTTTTCCTCTTTGTTTTCGGAAGATGGAGCGTGATGTTCGAATACATCGAAGACCTTTGTTTCGTTGAGACCTACGATGTCGTAATCAATCATTGTTTTCGCCATTACCTCATCAATATATCGAAGAGCACGTGCCAACGACTTAGCCTGAACCAAGTAAGTAACGTTAGAACGCTTCTCATTGTCTGATTTCTCATCAATAGTGATAAACTGGAGTTTTGCCTTGTACCACTTATCATCATCATCCAAGTCAGAGAAGAAAATCTCGCCATAGTTGGTTTTCTTTGCGCTTGTAACGGCAGAATCGCCACTAATATAGCAACTCATTTCTTCAATGACAGATGTTTCTGCCTCGGTGCAAGAAAGTGCATCAACAACATAAAGTTCATTGACTACTTTCTCCGAGCCATCCTCCATTGCCTTTTGGTACTTGATTCTAGTCTCATACCAAGATGCTGTTCTTGCTCTCATTACTCACCATCCTTTCCTTCTTCTACCAAAGACGCAAGCTTATCGAATAAGTCCTTGGCAACCTCGCCTTTGATTTCGATGCACTTTACGTTGCCGTCACCATCACCACTGCCACCTTCACCATTGTGAAGTGTTTCATCCTCGCTCTCCAAACGTTTGCGAAGAGCCAAATTCTCATTGTCGTGCAACAACTGGTCGAGAATCAGTACACAGTTTGTCTTCTCAATTTCTTTGTCATTGCGAACAACCTCATCAGTACCATTGATGATTTTCACCAATTCCTCGTACTCTTCCTTTGTCTCACAGTTACGTGCGACACAACCGATAACCTTAAAACGGTCAATCTCAAAAACCAACTTAATTTTGTCTTTTGCCATAATAGCTACATATTTAATTAATTAAACAATAATAATCTTTCTCTTTCGACTCTTTTCTTTTTGCATCGCTTTACGCTAGCCTTGCAAAGTTCAGTATTATCTCTGTAATAATCTCTTTGCTTTTGCAGTCTTTCTTCACGATTTCTCATATATCTTTCGTGGTCGAGCTGGCTGCGTCTTGATTCACTTCTCATTTTGCTAATCTTCTTTATCCAGACCTAGCATCATCGCTATTGCGCCAACAACTGCAAACATAAGAGCGGTTGCAGCAAGCGCAAATAAAATTATACTCATAGTCCTAGCTTTTTAATAACGTTGTCTTTTGCATGGTTATATCCTCCGATGAATGCCAAAGCTATTACATAAGCAAGCGCATCATCATAGCCGTCACTTCCACCATACGCAACATTCTTGTCTGCGTACTTATAGGCTGCGTCTATCATTTCTTCCGAATATCCGCAGTCTATCAGGTTTTTATATTTCTCACTATTCTTATCAATCATAATTCAAACCTCGTTATAACTTTCTTTCCGCATACAGTCTTGCTTGCGAAGTTGATTATCTCGGCAGCAACTACAAGAACAAGCATAGCAACAAGATAACATATATAATACATACCTTTCATTATCCAAAAACTTTTTTAATCTTTTCTATCTTTTCAGAATTTAATCTACGATAACAATCGAAGTAACCAGTTACATATATGGAGAATAGATTCAAAGCTCTCATATTAAAGTAACCATCGTCACAAAAATCCAATATCTTACAAACTAACGCCCAAGGCTCATTTGGGTCTAATCCCATAATTTTCATACGCTCAAAATCGCCTTTTGTCAATGGGTCTTTCTTTAATTCTTCAATCGTTAATATCGCCATTATACACCTCCCATACTTTGAAAAAAATGAGCCTCGGCAGTTGGCAAAATTTAAGTGATGAATCCTACAAGGATTGTATTGACTATTTCCCGATGGTCGGTCGGAACTGCCTTGGCTCGTTAAACATTGACCTACTCTAAAGACATCTAAAGTACCGATGATAGCCACCAAATTTCAAGAGTGCTACTATTTCTAGCAGTGTCGTACCATTATCGTTCTTGCCCAAGGAACACTATCATCGGTTGGGCTTGGTTATGAAAGAAAATAATATCCAAAGAATAATCGGTGCAGTGCTCAGACTATTACAAAGTGAACCTCACGCAAGTTCCACCGCACCGATTCACGTGAGCATATATAGGGCAAATGAAAAACTACATATCGAACAATGTAGGTGCATTTGTATCAGCCTCGGCAGCTTTACAATTCTTTACAGCTTCATTAAAGTAACTATCCTTTAATTCAAAGCCGACACCAAAGCGACCCATCTTAATTGACTGATAAACCTCAGAACCGATTCCAAGGAATGGTGTAAGAACCTTATCACCCTTGTTACTCCAAAGAGTTATTGCTCGCTCGATTGTTTCAAGTTGTAATGGACAGATATGCTTCTCGTCATTCTCGTCACGACCCTTAATACCATTAAGTGTTTTAGAATAATCAATATCCATCCACACTGGCGAGGCGTACTTTTGCCAAGTATCAACAGATATATCACAATGAACTGGGTGTTCATGCTCGCCTTCCTTACGGAATACCATAAGATAGTCAGGGATTCCGACACGGCTCATAGCCGCATCTTTCTTTACTTGCTTATGGAGAAGACCGAGTGCCTTTGTTCTCTGCATTTCAGTTACAGGATTCTTCCAAATCGTTACTCTTGAGTGATAGATGAAGCCTACTTCTTGAAATGCTTCAAGAATCATACCTGAGAAGTCACGAAGACCGATATATCCTTCCTTGCCTTTTTGGATAGGCAAGTCCATACAATGAACGGCAACGTTACGACCGCTCCAAAGAACTCTGTATAGTTCTTTAACAAGATATTTGAAGGCAGTAAAGAACTCCTTATAGTCCTTTGAATTACCCATATCCTCTAACTTATCGGAATATGTGTAAAGTTCCGCAAATGGTGGAGAGAAAATAGAGAAACCTATACTCTCATCGGGAACATTCTGAATGAGCTGTACGCAATCGCCTAGGCGAATGTCACAGTTTTTTGATTGATACTTGTTGTCAACTTCCATCTTCTTTAACTTTATCTGATTATTGATGTTACGACACATAGCTTCGGTCATAGACTTCTGCATTTCAAGGAACTGCTTTTGCTTTTCCTCGAATGATGATTTCACGTTCTGCATCGTATCAAGAGTAATGATGTGGATATTCACCTCATCTTTCTGACCGAAGCGATATGAACGTCTGATACCTTGATAGGTAGCTTCAAATGAAAAATCAAGTGAAGCAAACATCTGATTACGGCAGTTCTGATAGTTAAGACCGAATGATGCAATCTTCAACTTAGTGACAAGCACCCTAAACTCGTTGTTAGCAAATCCGAGCAACTTATCTTTCTTGTATTGCTTGCTATCACTACCTTTAACCTCAACTGCATCGGGAATCAGTTCACGAAGAACCTTGCCTTCCTCATCTTGCCCAATCCAGATAATCCAATTCTCAGAAGAAGCATTAACAATCTCAGCAACTCTTTCAAGACGTTGCTTGATAGTTCTTCTAAGCTCTTTATGGAAATCCGTTGCAGACACAGCCATATCATTAAAGAGAGCACCGTTATCTTTCTTCTCGGTAACGATGTAGTCTTCAATAACATTCATTGGTGGAAGAATATATCCATCATCGCTAAAACCAATATCAGATGGTTTACTGAGCATTACTGCCCAAGTAGAAACGAAATCCCAAAAATCTTGTTGTGCATGACCTTTCAGTCTCCAATCAGATGTAGAACCGCCATCATGAACAAAGTACATCGCAAGCATTTCGTTTCTTGTCATAATATTCAAGAACTCTGCATGATTGCAAAGCTCGGTTGTGTCGTTTGGAGAAGGCGTTGCAGTACAACACAACTTATAAGGTGTATTCTTGAAATCCTCAATAAGAGCGGTTCTTGTCTTACCTGCAAAGTTCTTCAATATTGAACTCTCATCAAGAACGACCCCCCCAAACAGATAAGCATCAATGTTATCCATATTATCATAGTTGGTAATATAGATACCAGCATCCAAGTCCTGGTCGAATGTCGTAAGAGCAATCTCAGTTACTTTGTAGCCGAAATGAACTCCTTCTTTGATTGTCTGACCTATAACACCCAATGGCGCAAGAATAAGAACAGGTTTATTAATGTGGTTAACCACTTGTTGTGCCCACTCTAATTGCTGGTACGTCTTTCCCAATCCACAGTCTTCAAACATAGCAAAGCGACCAACTTTCAATGCTCGCTTAACACAATACTTTTGAAATGGGAATAGTTGAGGACTCAAATCACTATCCTCAACGTCAAAACCGCTTTCTTGAACGGCAGTCTGTTTTTCTGAGAGAAATTTCAGATAACCGTCTAATTCTTTTGTATTCATCTATTAAACTGTTTTTAAAAGGATGCTTCGTTTCCGAGGTTTCAAAAGACACACCACATGCCAAACTTACGAGAGGTTTTATTTCCCCTTGGTGCGTTTTCGATTCATACTCTTGCCCAAAGAGCAACTCCACATCCTATTCTACGGCAACCTTAGTCGGCGTAGGGGCGGTTTACATAACTAACTATAAATTTTAAATAAATTATGAATGAATTAAATCTCACAATAACTATTTCCGTCAGGTGGGTAGTCGATTATCTTCCATTCGTTCTTCTTGATATGGATAGCTTCACGAAAAACCACAAACGGCTCACCATTATGACGTTTCTTGTTGTGTGCAACAATCTTATTGATACACCCCTTGGCAGTTATTCTGAACTCCCTGAGAGAATGGGTGTACTTAGATTTCACATCACATACAATCAACTTTTTATCTTCCCAAAATATGAAGTCTGGTTTATAGCTATGACCGCTAACCATCAGTCTTTTATCGTACCGAACCTTTGTTTTGAGTTGTTTCGGCACAATCATATAAAGGGATTTGAATATACCGAGTTTTACTTGTCTGTGAATACAAGAAACTCGTTTATCAGCAAGAAGAATTTGGTGATACAGATATTCTTCTTTACTATCGTACTCAGTACCATCTTTCGATGTGTACTTGTGTTGAATAACCCTAGCAGCAGCCATAGCTAATATTCTTTAGATACGTTGCTCGGATTCCAAACTAGTTGTTGGTAAGCAGCATCACCGAACTTCTGCCATTCTCCTGTCGCAAACTCAACAAGCCAATCATTTGTATGAGCAATCAGACAACCTCTAGTCTTGTTGTCTTTGAACTGACAAGTAATTGACTTGCCATCTTCACCGACATCAACAGACTGCAAGCATTTCAGACCTTGCAGCGTTTTCAAGTGGTCTCTGTGAACCTTTATACTATATATAATCTTCATGTTCTTTTCGCTTAAAAACCTTGGCGGCAGACTAACTTAATAATCTGACCGCCAAGGAAAAACAGCCTAATTTTAAAATTTAATCATTTCTATATGACAAAGTAAAAATGCGCCCTTAGATGGTATCGAGCCATCTTCTCTACATACTGGTCGGAGCATTAAATCTGCGTATGTAGCGCATTACCTAATTGCTTTAAGGGCAAAACTCAACGACTTATCACAAGCAGTTGAGAAAAAAAATTATTTAAGTAAAAAAAATAAATTATTTAAGTAAAAAAAACACTTAAAAAGTGTCGATTCCAAATAAAGTACAACAACTTTCACAAGCAGAAGTACATAGATGAAAAAAAATGCAGTAGTTCTAGACTGACTCGAACAATCTCTAAGAGAACCAAAATCTCTTGTGCTACCGTTACACCATAGAACCAGAAGCATCATATTCTCACGAACTTGATGCTAAAACTTAGAAAACTTTACCTTATAACCTTATAACCAAAAAAATGAGTGTTGCAGGTGCAGAATTCGAATCTACGACCTCTAGGACATGAACCTAGCGAGCTACCACTGCTCCAACCTGCAATTTGTGCAGCCTATCTTCACAGACAGACTGCATTGCCATCATTGTCAAATTCAAATTATGTTATATAAACATATAAACAAACAAGTAATCAAATAAAATATTTATGCAAAAACATTTAGAACTTTGGAGATATTGTCGGATTCGAACCAACATTTCCATACGATAAGAACGGTATCTTCAAGTTGTATGACGTGCTTCCGTTTACACTAAATATCTCTTTGTTGTTATTTAATTAAAGTATTGAGAAGTAATCTCTACTTTAAGTAGTGTTTAAGTCTCATTCTTTGACTCAACTCTGTTCAGAGTTGGCTAGACTGCTATCTCTGAATTATCATTATCCTTTGCTTTCCACGACAATTCTTCTCGCTTGGCTGGATGCCAATATTATTTCCGTGGTAGTTCATCAGTGATAATTTCATCAATAACAGAATTACTAGTCTTACGTATATCGCATACCCTTTCGTAATCTCACCGCGTGCCAGTGCCGCTCCTTTACTACCTTCTTATATGCGCATACTATTCTGTGCATTTTATCAATATATCAAAGAACTCTTCTCTAGCTTTCAGTTTCATCACTTGTAGTGATAATCTGATTCTAAAAGAATTGCGGTTTCAGCAGGATTCGAACCTACGACCTATCGGTTAACAGCCGACCGCTCTAACCATCTGAGCTATGAAACCATATTGGGCGAGCATATAAAAGAACTAGTTAAAAACTCGCCCATCCACCACACTTGGTGATATTAAACAACAGAACTCTAATATACACGATGGCTTTCAAGCAGATTATCTATATCGCTTGCGAGGAAGAATGCAGAGTGACCTATCATGCAGTGTGGTAGCTTTCCGCTCTTTCTCAACTCAACTATGAACGACTTTCCCATGCCTATGTATGATGCAGCTTCATCAGTTGACAGCCATTTCTTAGCAATCTTTTCGACCACTACTTTCTTCTTCGGTGTTGCCATTTTATTATTCTCCTATTACTTTTCAAGCATCCTTTGAAGAAATGCTTTTTCGTTTTCTAGACATTGTACTCGTTCTTCAAGTCTTGCCTTTTCGATTCGTAATTGTGTTGCGTCATCTATCTGACCTATCATTACAGGTGCATCACCTTTTCCGTAGGCGAGCCATTGTAAATCAACCTTTAGGTTAGAGCAAATAGCCATCATAGCTGCCTTGGTAAAATTCTGCTTACCTCTTAGCATCTTTGATAGGTTAGAGCAATCGAGACCAACATCAATCGAAAACGACCTTGTGGACTTGTAGTTGCCCAACTCTATAACCTTTGCAACCCTCTGACGAACCTCTTCTTGATTATATTCTATCTTCATTATTTCTCTTCAAATAACTATATTTAACCAAAAAAGTTTGGTGGAATGAAGTTAAATAACTATCTTTGCAGTTGATAAATAGCTTAGACGGTGTTTTGAACTCCGTCCCACCTTTTTCGTCTATCAGTGTTGTAACTGATTAACGATTGCAAAGGTACGGAAATAACCTCAAATAACCAAACTTTTTGAAGAGAAAGTTTTGTTATTCTTGGTTATTTAACCTTTGTTTACGAAAGATGGCGCATAATGTGTGATTTCTAAACAGATTTTAAGAATTATGAATGATATTGCGAAGAACTTAAAGTTTTGCTTCGACATAAGTAAATTCAAGTCGATGTCACAGTTTTGTAAGGTAATAGGTATAGACCAAGCTAATCTCAGCAAGAAGATGAGCGAAAGCAATACCAAGTATTCTTTCACAAAGAATGATATTCAAAAGATTTGTTACAATCTTGGTTTGAGAAAAGAGTGGCTAGAGAACTCGGATGGCGAAATGTTTGATGATAAAGCTGCCGTTAGCCCAAGTGACTGGGTTTTCGGTAAAGACAGAACACCTAATATAAATATGGTGAACGAGGATAATGCCCATCACAATAAACAGATTGTTAGCAATAATGATTCGAAAGAAGTAGAGTTGCTGAAAGAACAGATTGAAGACCTGCGCAAGCAAGTAGAGAGCAAGGATGCTCAAATCAAGCAGCTAATGGATTTGCTTGCAAAGAAGTAGGAATGCAAGTAATATGCAAGTAAGGTATAATTTTAACACAATATGGAAACAAAGAAACTATCAGTAAACACTATATGTGTGAGGGGTGGATATACCCCAAAAAATGGTGAGCCGATTGAAGTGCCAATTTATCAAAGCACTACTTTCAAGTATGACAACTCTGAGGAGATGGCTATGCTCTTCGACCTGAAGAAGGAAGGCTACTTCTATACCCGCCTCCAGAACCCTACCAACGATGTTGTAGCTAAGAAGATTGCCGAACTCGAAGGTGGCGTGGGAGCCGTTTTAACCAGCAGCGGTCAGGCTGCCAACTTCTATGCAGTGTTCAACATCTGCGAAGCGGGCGACCATATCGTTACATCCAATGAGATTTATGGTGGAACCTTCAATCTCTTCGGGGTAACCCTGAAGAAGCTCGGCATCGAGTGTACTTTCGTGAATCCGAACGATAGCGAAGAAGAAATCCAGAAGGCATTCCGCCCTAACACCAAGGTTGTTTTCGGCGAAACCATCAGCAACCCGGGCTGCGCAGTACTCGACATCGAGAAGTTTGCACGCATTGCTCACAAGAATGGGGTGCCTCTCATCGTTGACAACACCTTCGCTACGCCTATCAACTGCCGCCCATTCGAATGGGGTGCCGACATCGTTACCCACAGTACTACCAAATATATGGATGGTACAGCATCACAGGTAGGTGGCGTGGTAGTAGACAGCGGCAACTTCGACTGGATGGCTCATGCTGATAAGTTCCCTGGTCTCTGCACACCGGATGACAGCTACCATGGTCTGACCTATGTGAAGGCTTTCGGCAAGATGGGTTACACCACCAAACTCGTAGCTCAGCTGATGCGCGATCTCGGCAGCATCCCTGCCCCAATGAATTCGTTCATCCTCAACCTCGGTCTTCAGAGTCTCCACCTCCGTATGCGCCAGCATTGTGCCAATGCACAGAAGGTAGCAGAATTCCTGCAGAACGATGAACGCGTGGCTTGGGTTCATTATAGCGGTCTGGAGGGCGATGAGTATCATGCGCTTGCCCAGAAGTATATGCCAAACGGCACCTGTGGTGTTATCGCCTTCGGATTGAAGGGAGATCGCGAGACAGCCATCAAGTTTATGGATTCTCTCGACATGATCAACATCGTAACCCACGTAGCCGATGCCCGCACCTGTGTGCTCCATCCAGCCAGTCACACCCATCGCCAGCTCAGCGAAGAGCAGTTGAAGGAAGCAGGTGTTGCGCCAGATCTGATTCGTCTCTCCGTAGGTATCGAAGATGTAGAAGACATCCTCGATGATATCAAGCAGGCTTTGGATCAGATTTAAGTCCAATAGGATACATAACAACAAAGCAACATTATAACAGTAAAATTAGAAACATGATTAAAGCTATGATTTTAGCTGCTGCGGCTCTCACGATGGGCACAGCAGCTGATGCACAGACTATGATTCAGAAAAATGACATCAAGGTGGAAAACCACCTGATGACTCCTGAAGCTCTCTGGGCTATGGGACGTATCGGTGGCGCCGAAGCTTCGCCTAACGGCAAGCAGGTGGTGTACCAGGTGGGTTACTACAGTGTAAAGGAGAACAAGGGTCATCAGATGCTCTTCATCATGGATGCCAACGGCAAGAACCAGAAGGCACTGACCACGGATGCAAAGAGCGAAACAGATGCTGCCTGGATTCAGGGCGGACAGAAGATTGCCTTCATCCGCGACGGACAGCTCTGGAGCATGAACCCTGACGGTACAGGCAGAAAGCAGCTCACCAACGACAAGTTGGGCATCCAGGGCTTCCGCTTCTCTCCTGACGGCAAGAAGGTAATCCTCATCAAGGAACTCCCTTACCACGGAACCATCAAGGAGAATCCTTCTGATCTTCCATTGGCTACCGGCCGTCTCGTAACTGATATGAACTATCGCCACTGGGACCACTACGTAGAGAGCCTTCTCCATCCTTTCGTGGCTGATGTGGCTGAAGACGGTACCATCAACGCCGGCGAAGACATCCTGAAGGATGAACCATTCGAGTGTCCTATGGCTCCATTCGGTGGCATCGAGCAGCTGGCATGGAGTCCGGATTCCAAGACCATCGCCTATACCTGCCGCAAGAAAGAGGGCGTTCAGTATGCCATCTCTACCGACTCTGATATCTACCTATATAATATAGGTACGCGCGAGACCAAGAACCTCTGCAAGGAGGCTGGCTATGTTGAGCCTAAGATTGATGCTACCAAGAGCATGAAGAACCAGGCTGTCAACGCTCCTGAGAATCTGAAGAATAATCCGGGTTACGACGTGAACCCTCAGTTCTCTGCAGACGGCAAGTACATCGCTTGGCAGAGCATGGCTCGCGATGGCTATGAGAGCGACCGCAACCGCCTCTGTGTTTACGAACTCGCTACCGGTAAGAAGAACTATGTATCAGAGAAGTTCGACTCTAACGTAGAGGGCTTCGTATGGAACAAGGACAACAAGAGCCTCAGCTTCATCGGTGTATGGCACGGAACCCTGAACCTCTATCAGGCTAACTTCAAGGGCGAAGTAAAGCAGATTACCAACGAGTGGGCTGACTACGGAAGCATCTCGCTTGCCAACAACGGCAACAAACTTCTTGCTACCAAAGCTAGCATGAGTCATCCTACTGATATCTACATCGTAACTCCAGGCAAGAATGCCAAGAGTACCAAGGTAGAGCAGATTTCCCGCGAGAACGACCACATTCTGAACCAGTTGAATATGGGTAAGTGTGAGCAGCGTTGGGTAAAGACTACCGACGGCAAGCAGATGCTGGTATGGATCATGTTGCCATCTAATTTCGATGCCAACAAGAAGTATCCTACCCTTCTCTTCTGCGAGGGTGGTCCTCAGAGTCCGGTAAGCCAGTTTTGGAGCTACCGCTGGAACATCCAGATCATGGCAGCCAACGGTTATGTAGTCGTATTGCCAAACCGCCGCGGTCTCCCTGGTTTCGGAAGCGCATGGAACGAAGAGATTTCTGGCGACTGGACAGGCCAGTGCATGAACGATTATCTTTCAGCTATTGATGATGCTGCCAACAATCTTCCTTACGTAGACAAGGATCGTTTGGGTTGTGTAGGTGCCAGCTTCGGTGGTTTCTCAGTATACTATCTCGCCGGTCATCACAACAAGCGTTTCAAGGCATTCCTCTCTCACGATGGTGCTTTCAACCTGGAGAGCATGTACACCGATACCGAGGAGGCTTGGTTCTCTAACTGGGAATACGAGGATGCTTACTGGAACAAGGACCAGACTGCCAACGCCAAGAAGACTTACGAGAACAGTCCTCACAAGTTCGTTGACAAGTGGGATACTCCAATCCTCTGCATCCACGGCGAGAAGGATTACCGCATCAATGCCAACCAGGGCATGGGCGCCTTCAACGCAGCCCGCATGCGTGGCATCCCAGCCGAGCTCCTCATCTATCCTGATGAGAACCACTGGGTATTGAAGCCACAGAACGGCGTGCTCTGGCAGCGCACTTTCTTCGGCTGGTTAGACAAGTGGTTGAAGAAATAATATATTAAAAACGAAAAAAACGAGGTAACAGGTTACGCCTGATACCTCGTTTTTTTCTTAAAGACTTTTAAGCCATTCTTTACCAGATTTGGTACTCAACCAAATATTTATTATCAAAGCTACTACTCCTGTACCAGCCAATGTCATAATTAATGCTTCCATATCTTTACAATTTAGAAATTCTGTACCCAATCGTAGACAACAAACTAGTGGAAACTAAACCTGCAACAAAGAGCCAAACACTAATAGTTGTTACATCTTCTTTTAAAAACATAGTTACTACATCTCCCACAACCATAGCTGTGAAAGTAGCCTTAGCCAAATCATAGAAGAATTTACTCAAGTTCTCTCGGCTAGACCTTAGCTTTTCTCTATCTTCCCGAGCTGTCATACGCTTTTATATTTAAAACATTGCAAAAATACAACTTTCTTTTCAAACTAGCAAAGAAAAAGATGTTTTTTTCTGGAAATATGATAAAAAGGCTTGCTTCGAAAAATGAAGCAAGCCTTTTTTATATATTATAATTCTAAGATTTAGCTTACGCGATTCAACTTCTTGATGATAGAGAAGATGAAGAGAGCTGAAACCAGGCAAATACCTGCGAGAACACCCCAGATGGCAATGAGGTTGAAGTTCTGACCCCACATGATGCCAGGAATCATAACCAACTGGTTACCGATGGCTGTTGCACCAAACCAGAGACCCATCATCAAACCAGCATACTTTGGAGGAGCTACCTTCGATACAAATGAAATACCGATTGGAGAAAGCAGAAGCTCTGCGAATGTAAGGATGAGGTATGTAGAGATGAGGAGGTTAGCACTTACACGTGTACCCTCTGTAGCAGGATCACCCTGTGTCAAAGGAAGCTCCAGTCCCATAGAACCTACAGCCATCCATACGAAACCGAGAGCTGCAACGAGCATACCCAAACCAATCTTCTCTGGCGATGTAGGCTCCTTGCCAATCTTGTGAAGCCATGAGAACAAAGCAACGCTCACTGGTGTCAATGCCACTACATAGCATGGGTTGAACTGCTGGAAGATAGGAGCCTCAACATCTACGGCACCTTCAAGGTTGCTGTACTTGTAGAAGAGGAAAGCGATGGCAGCAACAATCACACCAAGAGAGATGCCCTTACCCTTGCCAGTCTTGCTCTGTGCCAGACCGAAGCAACCGTAAACCACGAAGATGCAGGCTACGAGGTTGGTAACATCGAATGCCATAGACTGCAGACCCTCTGAAGTCTTCTGTGTATAATCGCGGGCAAAGAGTGTCAATGTATTACCGTTCTGGTGGAAAGCCATCCAGAAGAAGATAACCACAGCGAATACGAGACAGAGGCAGATGATGCGCTCCTTGGTCTCAGCCTTAGAAAGTTCGTTTGTCTCCTTGGCAGAAGTCTTATCATCCTTACTCTTGGTCTCAGAAGCAAGAACATGCTTGTATGTAAAGCTGAAAGCATAGTAGATAGCGATACTGAAAATCAGTGAAGCACATGCCACGGCAAATGCGAAGTGGTATGAATCCTCCACAGAAACGCTCAGGCTCTCCTGCGCCCACTTCATAATCTTAATGGCAGCAGTAGGAGCAAACATAGCACCGATGTTGATAGCCATATAGAAGAGTGAGAAACCGGAATCACGTTTGCTGGCATACTGTGGCTCGTCGTAGAGACGTCCAACCATCACCTGCAGATTACCTTTGAACAGACCGGTTCCCAAAGCGATGAGGATAAGTGAAATACCCATGGCAGCAACGGCAACGGTTTCCTTGCCAAGAGGAAGCGAGAGAACAAGATAACCTATGAACATGATGAAGATACCTGTGGTAACCATACGTCCAAAGCCAAACTTGTCGGCTGCGATACCACCGATGATAGGAAGGAAATAAACCATCATCAGGAATGTAGAGTAAATAGTACTTGCCAATCCGGTTTCAAAACCGAAGTTGGCCTGCAAATAGAGCAAGAACACCGCAAGCATGGTATAATAACCAAAACGCTCACCGGTATTCGCCAAAGCCAAGGCCCACAGACCTTTTGGTTGATTCTCAAACATAATTTTTTGTTTTATTATTATTTTATTATTTAGTTATTCTTTTCTCGCAATTTGTGTGCAAAGATACATAAATTATTCCATATTTCAAACTTATTGCACAAAAAACCGCACATCGCATAGCACTTTTCCACTGAAAATCGGCTAAAATTCTAAAAAACAGACAAATCAGATAAAAAATTTCCGTTTATATTACAACGTAATTGCATTTTTTTTCGTACCTTTGCACCCCGAAACCATGAGGAGGTTTCGGGATACACAAAAATACTTCAAAAAATTCTAAATAGAAAGGTAAAAGGATATTTATGAGACAACTTAAGATTAGTAAGAGTATAACCAACCGTTCCAGTGAAGCACTCGACAAGTACTTGGTGGAGATTGGTAGAGAGCCTATGGTCTCTATCGATGAAGAAATCGAACTTGCCCAGAAGATTCGCAAAGGCGGTCGTGAGGGAGAACGTGCCAAAGAGAAATTGGTAAAAGCAAACCTTCGTTTCGTTGTATCTGTTGCTAAGCAATATCAGCACCAAGGTCTTTCTCTTACCGACCTCATCGACGAGGGTAACATCGGTTTGGTAAAGGCTGCTGAAAAGTTTGACGAGACCCGCGGCTTTAAGTTTATCTCATACGCCGTATGGTGGATTCGTCAGAGCATCCTGCAGGCTATTGCCGAGCAGAGCCGTATCGTTCGCCTGCCTTTGAACCAGGTAGGTGCATTGAGTAAGATTAGTGCAGAAATCAGTAAGTTTGAGCAGGAGAACCAGCGCAAACCTTCTGTTGCTGAGCTCGCTCAAATTACAAAGATGGAAGAAAGCAAGATTGACCAGACTATCAAGGCTGACAATCACCACATGAGTATCGATGCTCCATTCGGTAGCGATGATGATGACAATGCTATGGTCGACGTGATGGCTTCGGGTGATGACAGCCGTACCGACAAGGGTGTAGACTTCGAGTCTATGGCGAGCGAGCTTGACCGCGTTCTCAATTCTGTATTGAAAGACCGTGAGCGCAAGATTCTGTGCTACTGCTATGGTATCGGTTGCCACGAGAAGGGTTTGGAGGAAATCGGTAGCGAGTTCAACCTTACCCGTGAGCGTGTTCGCCAGATTCGCGAAAAGAGTATCATCAAGCTCCGTGATAGCGGTAAGATCAAAATCTTGATGAAATACTTGGGATAAGTTAAGTGAAGAGTGAAGAACGAAGAGTGAAGAATTCTTTTGCTTTTCTTCACTAGGGATTGAAGACGAGAGAAAAATCAGATAAAAACTAAGTTGCTCATAGCAACGAAAGTAAAAAAGGGCAATCAGTTGGTTCATACCAAACCTGATTGCCCTTTCTCTTTAAATATTATATATAAAGAATCAGCAATTGAATTCTTCACTCTTCGTTCTTCACTCTTCACTTAATTCACAAAGTTACCAGTCTTGTCAAGAAATCCGTTCTCGCCATCTTTTGATGCTTCGAAGTAAGGATATTCATCACGCAAGCAAATTTCGTCGTAAAGGAAATCCGCCACTACCGTATCGTTACCATCCGGCATTACCAGTCCCATCTTGCCATTCTTCTCTGCTATTACCGGCATGATGCTCAAGTCATCATTATAAATGTAGCAGGTGCGCAAGAAATCATAAGTTGGCGAGAGTAAGATGTTGCCTTGATGATCTTTCATACCGAACTTTCCATCCTGCTCAAATACTTCATGATATTGAATGTATTTTGCCTTGATGCGCTGGTAATAGAAAACCATCTTGCGCTTATCGTTGACAAAATCCAGCATATACTGGAAGGTGTCACAATAGTTGGCTACCGAACGGACCAGAATCATCTTCAAGTCAAGACCATCCAATGCTTTTCTGTTCAGATCAATATACTTGGCTATCGCCTTCTCCTTCTCTGGTACAGAGAGGCTGGCTAGCCTTTCCTCAAATTTCAACATAGCTTGCTTGGTACCCGACATACCCTTGATATACCGGTGTATCTGTCTGCCCATCTCAGAACATACAAACTTGTCAATCTCCTGCTGCTCTATAGGGTCAGCATAGTCCTTAATCAATGATTCAGGTGTCGCATTCATGGTTATTTCCTTTCTTTTAAAAATTATACTTTCAAAGATTTTGAAGAACAAAGAGCAAACGGATTCTTCACTCTTCGTTCTTTACTCTTCACTCAATTTGCTCTTTGTTCTTCGCTCTTCACTTATTTCACATTAGGCTTCTGCAATCCGTATCCCTTTCTCTTATCTTCAAACAAGAGGAGGAAAGAGATGATAATAGCAATCACACCGAAGGCAGCAAAGATGGTCATCGTCTGGGTATAGTCGATAACACCATCAGCACCCGTGTTAGCCTGGTTCACCTTTCCAATCCATACCGGAATGAGAGCCAGTCCGATGTTCTGGATATAGAAGATAAGGGCGTATGCAGTTCCTAAGAGTTTCATTGGGATAATCTTTGGCACAGATGGCCACATGGCTGATGGTACCAGTCCAAAAGCGATGCCCAGGATGAGCATCAGCACGATGGCAAGCACCCATGAGTTGATTGGCAGGGCAAACATGACGTGCACAAAGGTCAGGAGGCAACTGCCGATAATCATCAGCGTAGCACCCTTGCCATACTTATCGTATATACTACCGAAGAGCGGTGTGAGGAAGATGGTACCGAATGGCAACATCGCAGGAATCAGACCTGCCAAATTAGCATCCACACCATACTTGAAAATCATCAGTTTGGTGGCAAACTTCAGGAATGGGAATACACCGGCATAGAACATCAGGCAAAGGAATGCCACATACCAGAAACCTGTTGTCTTGAACAAACCGCCCAAGTCTGAAAACTTGAAACCTTCTTCCGGTTCTGTAGCTACAGCTGCTGCAGAAGCATCCTCCTTCTTGTCCATCACGCAATAAACCAGATAAACCAGTACACCTGCGCAAAGCAATACGGCGCCTAAAGCAACAGAAGCAGAAACACCGCCCATCGCCTTGGCAAAAGGAAGAGAAGCACTCAGAGCTGCAGCAGTTCCCAAACGAGCCGTAGCTACCTGTACACCCATTGCCAGAGCTAACTCATGACCCGTAAACCATTTCACGATGACCTTGCTCACTGTGATACCGCATATCTCGCAGCCCACGCCATAGATGGCAAAGCCAAGAGCAGCTATCACTACCTGTGTACTATAAGTACCGAAGAATGGCACAGTAACCATTCCGTCAAACTCATGACCTAAAGCATACCACTTCAACAAGGCGCCACCAAACATCAGGACGGTAGAGAGGATACCAGTGAAACGGATGCCAAACTTATCGAGGATAAGACCACCGAAGAAGAGAAGCAGGAGGAACACATTGAAGTATCCGTAAGCTCCAGAGAAGAAACCGTACTCATCCGAATTCCATCCGAGTCCGAGACCATTCTCTGCTCCCTTGGCTGCTGTCAAGAGAGGCTCCAGTGGAGACATCACATCTGTAAAAAAGTAACCGAACATCATCGTGATACTCACGATGAGGAGGGCGGTCCAGCGAGCTGACTTCGAGTCGCTCAATTTCATCTGCATTTTTTCTGTTGTACTCATTTTCTTTAAAACATAAATGATAATTTCATTATCACTATTTTCTATTAACTATTAACTGTAAACTATTAACTACTTTCTCCTAACGTTCTTCGTTCTGGTGATATCAAAGAGATAAGAGAGTTTCAGAACAATCTGTCCGTAGTTACTCTTTCCGAAATAATCACGCTTAGAAGCACCGTAGATATTTCCCAGACCATAGTAGTAGCGGGCTTCAGCAAGGAAATGCCCCACCTTCGGAATACTGTATTCAGCACCCAGGCCCAAGGCGATACCATAATCGAGTTTGTTCTTGACTGCCATTGTATCCTGAGCTACCACCGGACTTACTCGGTTGTTGTCGGTTGCCGGCATGTGCTCTACCGAGAAGTTAGTCTTCTGCGAATCACTCAGATAGAGGCCAAACTGCGGACCGGCATTCACGAAGATATTCAGTCCTCTTATCTCCCTACCCCATGCCAGATGCGCAAAGATTGGCACCTGAATATAGTTGATGGTACGCTTGTAAGCCATCGCCTCTTTGGTTTCGGTGATAATCACCGGATTATTCTCCATATCCAGGATATCCTCTTCCCATCCTGCCTGCGCATAGTTTACTTCGGCATAGATAGAACAGATGGTCTTGAAATATTTCTCGCAGGTATATCTCATCGAGAAACCGCCCGTCAGTCCGCCGTGCTGCTTCTGCTGTACCTCGGGTATGAATCCTACGCTACTCATCATATAGCCCCCATTAAAACCGATGGCGAAATCATTACGATGCTCTCCTATCTGTGCCGAAACTGGAATTCCGAAGATGAGCATCAGAATCAGCAGCCCAATATTTCTATTCATTATCAACTATAAATTGTAAACTATAAATTGTAAACTATAAACTAGTACTTCACCGCCTCTATCTGATGATTAAAGGTATAGTGAATCAACTGGAAACTCTTGTTCTTGTATCCTCCTCTACTGGTCTTCTCGAAACGGAGTGGAGTCTGCACAGGCTGGTAAGTCATCTGCTGGCGCTCACCTGTAAAGTTCTTGCCATATCTCTTGACACCCTGAATCAGATACATTCCGTGATCGAAACCGGTGATGGCGAATCTTGGCTGTGCCACCATCATAGGCTGATGGAACCATCGCTCATAACGGCTCTCAAGCGCCTTGGTCTGTGCTGAGTTCGGGTTATAATAGAAGGTGGAAGGGATATAAGTATCATACTTATAGAATCTTTCCAGATTATACTTGGCATACATCAGCCATTCGGTATAGCCGAAGAGCGAAATAGCTGCACCCGGATACTTCGCATCAAATTCGTCAAGTTTGTTCAATACCTGAGTCAACTGTGGTGAACGTCCCGTATTCAGGATAATCACATTCTGCTTGGAAGGCATGAAAGCCTTGGCAAACTGCTCGATACTTGAATTCACATTGGTGATGCTATAATTGATTTTCCTGCGTTCCAGTTCCTTGCGCAGACCGAACGTAAAGTTGCCCTTTCTCGAAGTAGAATCATTGCAGTCTACAAAGATAGGATGCACATTGGTAAAACGGCTCAGGAATGCCTTGATGGTCGCATCATTCAGCGCATCATCGCTCTGATAAACCTGGAAAATCTCTTTGTTTCTTTCTACATCATCTCCGCTGATAGAGAACGGAATCACCATTTTGATGCCGTAGTTCTTGCAGAAGTTGGTCAGCGGAGCCACCTGCTTGGTATAAAGTGGACCAAAGATGATGTCGCATTGGTTAGCGCCTTCCTGCAAGAGTGTATTCCGGATATCAGCATCAATAGGAACGTTCCAGGCACGCACATCTATATCGGTGCCCTGCTGCTTCAGGGTTTCGCAAGCCAGCAGCAAACCGCGGTAATACTCCACCATTCGCTTGCCGTCGCCATCAACATTATGCAAAGGTAACATCACGCCTACCTTTACCGCATTTCTGGCAACAGCAGCCTTTGAGGTTGCCGGAGCTGTAGCAGTTTTCTGAACCTTCGCCCCATTCCCCGACTTCTGACCGTTCACCTGATTAGGATTCTTCTGGTCTTTGGTGTATGGAATAAAGAGCGTAGCTCCCTTCTGCAGCATGTATCCCTCACGCTTCATCTCCGGATTGGCATCCATCAGTTCAGGAAGGCTCAATCCGTATTTGTTGGCGATACCAAAGATGGTATCTTTCTTCTTAACCGTGTAAATGTCGCGCCATTTTACAGTCTGCGCGCCAATGCTGACACTGAGCAGAAGCCCAACGAACAGCAGGAAATATCTCATTTTTTGTCTCATATCCCAAGATTTTTTTAACGATATCTTCAAATATTTCATGTTTTCATCTGCAAAAATACAAAAAATCTTGCATCTGACGCAATATCTCTCATCTTTTTATTATCTTTGCACAAATTATTTTAGAAATGAGACGAAAAATAGCATTACTTTGCATCATGTTGCCACTTTTAACGTGTCAATTAGACGCTCAGGAAGTCAACGACGACGAGGAGGACAACACAGAAGAGACGACCAAGGTCAGTTCTCTTCTCATGCCGAATGCCTTCTCTCCAAATGGCGATGGCATCAACGACATCTATAAGCCCAAGGATGGTTACCGGAATATCGAAGAGTTCCACGCCTATATATATAATAGGTGGGGACAGAAACTCTATGAATGGACCGACCCTGCCACGGGATGGGATGGCACCTACCGCGGGAAACCGGTCAAGGAGGGTGTCTACTTCTGTCTCGTCAAGGCGAAGGGGGCAGATGGCGTGGTGTATAACATCAAACGTGATGTCAACCTGCTCAGAGGTTATACCGAAGAGCAGAACAGTAACTATTAGGCAAACAGCAATTAGCAGAATTGGAATATGAATTCAGAAGAAAAGATAAATGTATGGGGCGCACGGGTCCACAACCTCAAAAACATAGATGTGGAGATTCCGCGTGATTCCCTCACCGTGATTACCGGACTCTCAGGTTCGGGCAAGAGTTCACTGGCATTCGACACCATCTTTGCCGAAGGTCAGCGCAGATATATCGAAACTTTCTCTGCCTATGCCCGCAACTTCCTGGGTAATATGGAACGCCCGGATGTTGACAAGATTACGGGATTGAGTCCGGTCATCAGCATCGAACAGAAAACCACCAACAAGAATCCCCGCTCTACCGTGGGCACTACCACTGAGATTTACGACTATCTCCGTCTGCTCTATGCCCGCGCCGGTACTGCATACAGCTATCAGAGTGGCGAGGAGATGATGAAATATACCGAGGAACAGGTCATCGACATGATTCTCAGCGATTATAAGGGCAAGGCTATCTTCCTGCTCGCTCCCCTCGTTCGCCAGCGCAAGGGTCATTACCGCGAACTCTTCGAAAGTATGCGCAAAAAGGGGTATCTCTACGTGCGACTCGACGGCAACATCCTCGAAATCGTTCCCAATATGAAAACCGACCGCTACAAGAACCACAATATAGAAGCTGTTGTAGATAAACTGGTGGTGAAGGAAGAGGATGAGGAACGTATCCGCAAGAGTGTGGCGACGGCTATGAAACAGGGCGACGGCATGGTGATGGTTCTTGAGAAAGGTGCCAAGGAGGCCAAGACTTACTCCAAGCGTCTCATGGACCCTGTAACGGGTATCGCCTACCAGGATCCAGCTCCTAACATGTTCTCCTTCAACTCTCCCGAAGGTGCCTGTCCGCATTGCAAGGGTCTGGGAAAAGTGAACCAGATTGATATCAAGAAGGTAATTCCCGATGATAAACTCAGCATCCATGAAGGCGGCATCGCTCCGCTCGGCAAATACAAGAACCAGATGATTTTCTGGCAGATAGAATCATTGCTCAGCAAGTATGACCTCAACCTGAAGACACCTATCTGTGAGATTCCGGGCGATGCCATGCAGGAAATTCTCTATGGTTCGCTCGAAAACGTGAAGATAGAAAAGGAAAAGGTGCATACCTCTACCGACTATTTCTGCGCCTACGATGGCATCATCGACTACCTGCAGAAGGTGATGGAGGATGACGAGAGTGCGGCGGGCAAGAAATGGGCCGACCAGTTTATCTCTACCATCGAATGTCCTGAATGCCATGGTTTGCGACTCAAAAAAGAATCGCTCTCTTTCAAAATCTGGGATAAGAATATATCCGAAGTAGCCAGTCTCGACATCGATGAACTGCGCGATTGGCTCGAAGAAGTGGAACAGCATCTGCCTTCGATGAAAGCGAAGGTAGCTCACGAAATCATCAAGGAGTTGCGCTCACGCGTTACCTTCCTCCTCGATGTGGGACTCAATTATCTCTCGCTCAACCGCCAGTCGGCTTCTCTGTCGGGTGGCGAGAGCCAGCGCATCCGTCTGGCTACTCAGATTGGTAGCCAGCTGGTCAATGTGCTCTATATCCTCGATGAGCCGAGCATCGGTCTGCACCAGCGCGACAACGAACGTCTGCTCAACAGTCTGAAGGAACTTCGCGACCTGGGCAATACCGTTATTGTGGTGGAGCACGATGAAGATATGATGCGGGCTGCCGACTGGATAGTAGATATCGGTCCGAAGGCGGGACGCAAGGGAGGTGAAGTTGTCTTCCAGGGCACACCTCAGGAGATGCTCAAGACCGATACCATCACCGCCCAGTATCTCAACGGCAAGATGGCTATTGAGGTGCCTGCCCTCCGCAGAGAAGGCAACGGCAAGCATATTACCATTCACGGAGCAACGGGCAACAACCTCAAGGGGGTGGATGTTGATTTTCCACTCGGCAAACTCATTGTCGTAACAGGTGTCAGCGGCTCAGGCAAATCTACTCTCATCAACGAGACTCTCCAGCCTATCCTCTCGCAGCATTTCTACCGTTCGCTCAAGAAACCGATGCCATACGAGAGCATCGAAGGTATCGAGAATATCGACAAGGTAGTGAATGTAGACCAGAGTCCGATTGGCAGGACGCCTCGCAGCAATCCAGCTACCTACACAGGCGTGTTCAGCGATATCCGCTCACTCTTCGTAGGACTTCCCGAAGCAAAGATCCGCGGTTACAAGCCGGGCAGATTCTCCTTTAACGTGAAAGGTGGAAGATGCGAGGAATGTAAGGGTAACGGATATAAGACCATCGAGATGAACTTCCTGCCAGATGTCTACGTACCTTGTGAGGTATGCCACGGCAAACGCTACAACCGCGAGACGCTGGAGGTAAGATACAAGGGAAAGAGCATAGCCGATGTTCTCGACATGACCATCAACCAGGCGGTAGATTTCTTCGAGAATGTTCCTCAGATACTGCAGAAGATCAAGGCATTACAGAATGTAGGCCTCGGATACATCAGGTTAGGACAGAGTTCCACTACCCTCTCTGGCGGTGAAAGTCAGCGCGTAAAACTGGCTACCGAACTCTCGAAGCGTGATACGGGCAAGACACTCTATATTCTCGATGAACCGACAACCGGTCTGCATTTCGAAGACATCCGCATCCTGATGGATGTACTCCAGAAACTGGTAGATCGTGGCAATACGGTCATCATCATCGAGCACAATCTCGATGTCATCAAACTCGCCGACTGGCTCATCGACATGGGTCCGGAAGGTGGACGAGGCGGCGGTCAACTCCTCTTTGCCGGAACACCAGAAGAAATGGTAAAACAGCAGAAGGGATATACCTACAAGTTCCTCGCCCCTTTACTGAAGAAATCAGGGAAACCTGAATAAATCAGGATAGGAACGAAGGCTGTGACAGAAGAAAATAAAAAAAACGCTCTAAAAGTTTGGATGTTACAAATAATAAGTTTATCTTTGCATAAGATATAAAACAAACAGCGTATGAAACAGGTAGAAGAACGATACATCAGCTTGCTGACCGATTTCGGCTTCAAGCGCATTTTTGGAACAGCAATGAACAAGGATTTGCTCATTTGCTTCCTCAACAGCTTGTTCAATGGCAGACAGGTTGTTAAGGACGTTTCGTATCTGAACCCGGAGCACGTCGGTGATGTTTATACCGACCGCAAGGCTATCTTCGACGTGTATTGCGAAGGAGAAAACGGCGAGAAGTTCATCGTAGAAATGCAGAATGCCTATCAGACTTATTTCAAAGATCGTGCTCTGTTCTATTCTACCTTCCCTATCCGTGAGCAGGCACCCAAAGGTAATGAATGGGATTTCAAGCTCAACCATATCTATACCGTAGCCCTGCTCAATTTCAACATGAACGAGGATGCCTTCGACAAGGAGGATATCCGTCACCATGTACAGTTGTGCGATACCGCTACCCACAAGATTTTCTATGATAAGCTGGAGTTTATCTATGTAGAGATTGCCAAGTTTAATAAGACCTTGGAAGAATTGGAAACACTCTACGAGAAGTGGCTTTATGCACTAAAGAACCTCTATAAACTTACTCAGCGCCCGAAAGAACTGTGCGATAAGGTTTTCGACCGACTTTTCGAGGAAGCAGAGATTGCCAAGTTTACACCTCAGGAGATTCGGGAATATGAAGCTAGTAAAATGGCATATCGGGATATCAAGAACTCTATTGATACGGCGAAAAAAGAAGGTAGAATAGAAGGTAGAACTGAAGCCAACATTGAAACGGCTAAACGTTTGTTGGCTATGGGACTTCCAACAGAACAGGTAGCCAAAGCGACCCAGCTACCTTTGGATATGGTTCAAAATCTGAGCTACTGATAAAAGCGAAAACTAACGTTTTTCTTTTATGCTGGATACCATAACAAATAACCCCAACCTACTTTCTCAAGCGGGTTGGGGCAATTTGTTTCTGTTTAAAATGTAACGATAGCATGGTACCGATTACATCGCTACGCTTGGTAACGATACAGCGCTATCGATGACTGCTATCCATTTATCTTCACAAACATCAAAGGACCAATCCTTGTAAAGGAGGAAGACGTGGATGCTTATATCAGAAGCCATGAAGATGACTTCATAGGACAAGCCGAGGAATCCTTGCCAATCAAATCTTGCAGAAGATTGTTTGAATTATTCGACATAGATACCGACTGGCTTGAATTATAACATACCGCCAAAGTACATGATATATGAATGTACTTTGGCGGTACGCTATTTAAAGAGTTTATTTACTATCAGAGTTATTCTTCCTCTTCAGAATCACAGCCACTATCGGCGAAGCCATCATCGAAACCTGCATCATATCCTTCTTCATACCCAAGCTCATACTCCTTCCTTTTTACCCTTATACCGACATGCATCATCGTAAGAATCGCCTCGTATATTTTCGATACCATCATTATACCCATCCTTCTGCCCCTGATCAAGAGCAGCCTCAATGATTAATATTTAATTAATGATAAAGAAATAAAAAAGAATATTGATATGATATACAATATATCGTATTTTCAGAAACTTTTCTAGTTTTTTTTGTTATTTCTCAAAATAATATTGTACCTTTGCTCTCAAAATAAATATAATTATGAATATAGCATATAACATTAAGATTATGTGGGATTGCTTGATACCTCAAGTTAGAGACTTCAAAAAACAAATCCCTCACTTATGAAAATAAAGAAAAGCTTAAGATTCGTATTTACTTTTTATAAAGAAAGAAAGTGTTTGATGCACTTAATTACAAATCATAAATAAGCATTTTTCTGACATAACAAATCAATCTAAACTTTTGTTGTTCAGAAACTAATATGTTGAATAAGTAAGCTTATAGAATTAAGAAACATAAAATGAATATATTCTCATTCTTCTCTGGAGCCGGCTTCCTTGATTTAGGCTTTGAAACTCAGGGACATTTTAATGTGGTATTCGTCAATGAATTCCACAAGGCCTTTAATGATGTATATAAGTATGCACGCAAAAACATGAATTTGCCAATGCCTATTTACGGACATCATGTAGAAGATATTACTTTATATCTCGACGCAGAGCATCAGGAACGACTTGCGGCACTGAAAGCAATGGTTGAAGAATCAAAAGCTCATCAATTAACTGGATTCATAGGAGGACCTCCATGTCCAGATTTCTCTGTTGCCGGTAAAAATCGAGGTAGAAATGGTGATAATGGTCGTCTTTCCGGTACGTATGCTAGTTTGATATGTGAAGCTATGCCTGATTTCTTCTTGTTCGAGAATGTGAAAGGGCTTTATCGCACAGCAAGGCACCGTGAATTTTTTGAAGAACTCAAACAGCAGTTTAGAGATCACGGATATTATTTGACAGAAAGACTGATTAATTCTTTGGAATATGGAGCTCCGCAAGATAGAGACCGAATTATCTTGATAGGTTTTCATCAGAGTGCAGTTAACAGACTGCACTTGCCGGTTCAAGACAACATGCTTATGGATTTTCCTTGGGATAATCATAAGCTGTATAACCTGGAGGATATTAAAAAACTTCCATGGCCAGGTGTCGAACCTTATCATGAAGGTGTTATGACAAATATGCCTGAAGGAATTATAGAGCAGCTGACTGTGCAGTATTGGTGGAACCGGAACGATGTTATGCATCACCCTAATGCTGATATGTATTTTCAGCCGAGAGCAGGTATATATCGTTTTCAGACCAAAGATGAGGGGGATGTTGCTCGTAAATGTTATAAAAGGCTTCATAGATGGAGATATTCACCAACAGCAGCTTATGGCAATAATGAGGTTCATGTGCATCCTTATCTTCCAAGAAGAATATCTGCTGCAGAGGCATTGGCTATTCAGTCACTCCCACCGGAGTTTGTCTTGCCGCCAACCATTTCGCTGACAGATGCCTTCAAGACAATAGGCAATGGGGTTCCCTATGTTGCAGCACATGCTATAGCAAATACAATTTATGATTACATTCATCAACATAATCCAGAATTATGAAACTGACAATAGAACATGTTATAGATTTAGTTGACCAGCTACCAAAAAATAATCTATATGATTATGTTAGTGGTGGTAAAAACAAGGCCAAACTTATAGGAGTAAACAGAGATGATCAAAAATTAGAAATAGTTAGAGTCAACTCTGATAATTCAGAATCGGGTGCCAATATGTCAAAAGATGTCTTGGAGAAACTGTGCTCCAAGGTTAATTCTAACCAACCTTTCAAATTTGATAGTGTTCTTGACGGAAGCGGCAATACACGTTCTACATTTGAGGCTATATTTGCACATACAACAGAATTCTACACATGTAAAGTTGATAATGTCAAGCACTTGATTTGGGTTCCACAGATTAAGCATGAAATAGGTAAGATCTGTTATTATGATACGATTAAGGATAAAATTCAAGAATTGGGATTAGATTTCTCAACAAGTATAAATATGGCTTATCGAAATTATATAACAGCTATCAAGAGTAAACCATTCCTGCTTCTTGCCGGTATCTCAGGTACTGGCAAGAGTCGCATTGTGCGTGAATTAGCACGTGCTTGCTGGGATGTTGATTCCAATGAGTATGAGGCGCAAAAGCCAAGAAACTTTGAAATGATTCAGGTAAAACCAAATTGGCATGATTCAAGTGAATTGATAGGCTATGTTAGTCGTATTGGCGCAGATCAGGATGGTAATGGTATTTCTTTTGTTGTTGGTGATTTTTTGAAGTTTATAGCGAAAGCTTGGGGAGAACCTGACGTTCCTTATTTCCTATGCTTGGACGAAATGAATCTTGCCCCAGTAGAGCAGTATTTTGCAGAATATCTGAGTGTAATAGAGTCAAGAAAAGTTGATATGGAAGGGAACGTTGTAACTGATCCTATACTAAAGCAGAATGCTCAATCTTGGTATTGGAACCTTTGCACAGAACTTACTGATGATGAAAAATTGAGAGCACAATTCCGTGACAAGGGTATATCTATTCCTCAGAACTTGATTGTAGTAGGAACAGTGAATATGGATGAAACGACCTTCTCTTTCAGCCGTAAGGTACTTGACCGTGCAATGACAATAGAAATGAATGATGTCGATCTTTATGGTGGCTTAACTCATCGTTACGAACAAATCGGTAAACTCTCTTCAGAACATCTTGTTGGAAATGCTGTAGAAGGAGTTGATGTTTACGAATCGAATAAAGATGTTTGTGATGTGGTAATCAACTATTTGCAAGATATTAATAAGAAACTCGAAGGAACACCTTTCAAGGTTGCCTATCGTACAAGAAATGAATTCTTACTCTATATTGTTAATAATCTCCCATACAATAAGGATGATTCTGGAGAAGAGTTATCTTTAGATTTTGTTATAGCTCGTGCATTGGATGAAATCACTAATATGAAGATTCTTTCCCGAATAGAAGGCGATGAAACAAAGGTTAGTGCTGAATTCCTTACAGAGCTAGAAAATACAATAAAAAGGAGTTTAGAGGCTATAAGTCATGAAAGTTTCGCTAAAGAGCAGACGGAAAATACGCACAAGTCTATTTCGTTGGCAAAATTGAGTGAAATGAAGAAACGTCTTTCATCGGGTTATACAAGTTTTTGGAGCTAATATATGGAACTTCTGACGATTAAACATCAAGATTTCACAATGAGCATCGAATGTAGTAAGTTCGATGCCATTTGGCAGAAGGCTGCGAGTAATGTAGGTGTTGAGAATCTTACATCTTCTTACTCGTGGTCTGAAGGTGTGTTGTCTGTAGTCAGAATGGATGAAGAAGGCCATAAAAACGCCCTTTCTCTTGGGGATGATGCGCCTGCAGTATTCTTTGATAATGCAGAATACCCAATATGGGTTGAGTTCGAAGATTATGTAACAGGCGCAGATTTTGGCAGCACTCTTCAGAGCGACAATGAGAATTTTAGCTTCAGAAGAGGGATACTTGCAGGTTTCCTAAATTATAAAAACGATATTGGCAAAAGTGAAATTCTTATCAACTATACTGTTGGAAAAGAGATTCGCCATTTCTCTTTTGGCTTTGAAGTGTTGAGTTCAAAACTGAACTATCATGAGCACTGGAAACAAATAGTAGAAGATATAGAAAAAGAATACCGCATGTTGTCTCTTGATTATCTGAGACGAACTTTTCATGGTTTCACTCCAGATGAAAAAGGGGAAACGCCAGAACTTATATGGTGGAATATATTTGCAGGCGAACAGAAAAAGTTTATCAATGCAGTCAAGAGTATTATTGAGCGCCCTCGTCATAGGCTGCATAGTATTGAAACCTATGTCAGGGCAGATAAGCTAATTCACATACCAATTTCTATTGAAAATGAATTGGCAGAACATCGCAAAGAACAAGCTCACCTTTATCGTGTAGAACGACAAATACAGAGTAATGATACGCAAGAGAACCGCTTCTTGAAGTATGCTCTTCAGCAGATAACTGCAAGATATGAGTCATTGAAAAAACGGATTGAAGCTACTAAGGGGGTATCAGATGCTTTTAAAAGTGAAATGGATTCTGTTTTAGCTACGTTGAAATATCTTGGTAGAAATCCTTTTTTCCGCACCATAGGGCGATACAAGGGCTTGAATCAGGAAAGTATGGTGCTGCAGAAAGCAACCGGTTATAGTCAGGTATATCGAACCTGGAACCTTCTTCGTCGTGCATATTCTTTGTACGACGGCATCTATCGTCTTCAAACCAAAGATATAGCAACACTTTATGAAATTTGGTGTTTTATAGAGGTTAGCCATATTGTAAAGGAACTTCTTGGTGACGATGTGGATATGGATCACCACAACCGAGGTGAAATGAACGGTTTATTCACCTGGAATCTTAAAAAGGGAGAACATTCGTGCATCTTGTTTAAGAAAGACGGAGTGGAGCTTGCAGAACTTGTCTATAATCCCAAGCATACTGATCAAGAAAATGACTCTATCAGCATGGAAAATCTTGTTGTTCCAACTGTTGCTCAAAAGCCGGATATTGTCTTGCAGCTTACAAAGAATGACCTTCAGAAAAATATGAAGATGACTTATCTCTTTGATGCAAAGTATCGTATTGACGGCAAAGTGAATGGTGTTGATACCCCACCAGAGGATGCTATTAATCAGATGCATCGCTATAGGGATGCCATTTATTATAAGGACCATACGTCTGCAGAACTTAAAAAAGAAGTCATAGGTGGTTATATTTTGTTTCCTGGTGGTGGAGAAAAGGTCGATGTCGAAGTCTCAAAATTTTACAAGACAATAAACGAGGTTAATATTGGTGCTTTTCCGCTTCGTCCAAAGGATGCTGAGAATAGAGATTTGTTGGTTAAATTCATTGAATCTTTGATAGGAAGAGCTTCTATAGAGATACTTGATGAGAGTATTCCTCAAAAGGGCTTGTACTATACCTCAGATGAGCCAAAGAATGCAGAATACATGATTTTGACCATTGATAAAGAAGTTAATGATGATTTGAATGCTGTTCTTGATGGTTATGCCAACACAATAGTTATGGGCAAGAAGGGTATAGAAGAAACTAAGGATATTCAAACAATCCGATACATTGCTCCTATCACTTTTGGCAGTCATATTAAGGGCTATTATAGGGTGTCTAAGGCAAATTTGATTCGGGTAGAAGACGAAGAGTATCCTATCCGTATAAAGTTTGATGTTGGCGACTGGGTATCGTTGGAGCATCCTGCTAAATTCGGTATGCCTAAGTGGGCTCTTCGGGGTGTTTGTAAGACTAAAGAAGAATTCTTTAGACATTGCAAAGAGCAGGCTATTTATAAATTGAACGAATAATATAATTAAATATATAAATTATTGATTGTATGATGAATGATTTTCAAGTAAAAAGTAGTCGAAGATTACATTTTGAAGATTTGGAGCCATCAATGTTTGAAATGATGGTTTTAGAAATACTTGATATTTCTGGTATGTATAACGATATTCGTCACTATGGAAAAAAAGGTGCTGATCAGGGCGTTGATATCTATTGTACAGAAAAGAATAGTGGCCTAACATGTTTTGTTCAATGTAAGCGCTATAATAATTTAAAGAAATCACAACTTCGTGCGATTGTTGATAAAATTATTGAAGGGAACAAGGATACTGATGGTCAAAGCTTATTGGTGGTATCATCCTGTGAGGTAAGAAAAGAAGCCCACGAAGATTTTAAAACTTACGCTAAGGTTAAAGGATTCTCTAAGGCAGAAATATGGGGAGAATCAATTTTGACTTCCAAATTGCACCAAGAAAAGTATAAAACAATAATGGAGAACTACTTTGACTCAGGTATAGGCCAAGAAGAGCTTGCTCGAAAAAGAATAGAAGCCGCAAAGCTTGGTGAACAGTTAGTTAATCAAAGCCTATTGCGTAAATTCGTAAAGCTGACTAATGAGGATAGATATCATTTGTTAGAACATCCTTACGATAAATTTAAAGTCTCCAAGGTGATAATTCGTTCTATATACGATGAAGATTATCCTGATACAGATGATGATGGGAAGCATGATTCCTGGTTTAAATCTTTCCCTTTTAATATATATCATGATGGTATCCAGATGAAAATAGCTCCTTGGACTTCCGAAACAATCGTCATCAATTCACATGGAGAATGGATGCTCAAAAACGAATTCGAGAAATGTAAATACGATGGCGAATATATGGAACTAAATGTTGATATTATCGGCAACATTCCTTACTCGTACATTGCAAATATCAAAGAAGATGGAGATGAATATTTTGATTGTCCGATTATATTTTGCGCTTTCAATGGGAAGTCGGGACCATTTACCAATATATGGTATGACTTTTATGACAGAGAAATGCATGCGCACATACGTTTTGAAAAGAGTAGAAAACGAGCATTGATTACCGAAAACGACTATCGGCGTTTGAAAAGAAAATATGGTTTAAAGTAGAGAAGATGTTTCTTCTCCTTGTATAAAATAAACAGAGGGAGTATAAGCTAACTTTTATTGTTACAGTTTATACTCACCTCTATATTTTTTTTGAGTGATATTTCTTTGCCATCTTCGGTTTCTCCGTGGAGACGATTTGAGTTTATGGTATAATGATATAAGGTTCCGTTTGCTTTTTTCCGTCCTGATTGGGAACCAACGTTATAGCAACCATCTGACTTACGACGGTACGTGGGAAAATAACTTGTTTAACTTCATTCGTATCGTCATTTCGAAACTGACACGTGTTTGCCTCATCCTTTCAGTATGAATGGTGTAATTCGGAGAGACGACACTCTCCAGGCTAAGGCTGTACGTGAAGCTGTTACAAACATGGTTATCCACTCTGATTTCATGGTAAATGGAGTTCTGAAGGTTGAGAAATTTGACGATAGTTTTGTGCTAACCAATCCAGGACTTTTAAAATAACCAATCGAGCAAATTTATAAAGGTGGAGAATCTAAAGCACGTAATCAGCACATACAGAACATGTTCCGCATGATAGGCTTTGGCGAAAACCTAGGTTCCGGCTTTCCTCTCATACTAAGTGCTTGGAATGAAAAGCATTGGCTCAAGCCTGAATTATTGGAACAGCCAGATCTTTTACAAGTTAAATTAACTTTGCATATACAAAATGAGCCTGTAAATGAGCCTGTAAATGAGCCTGTAAATGAGCGACAGCAAGCCATTCTTTCTACAATGAAACAAAATCCATCTATAACAAGAGAGAATTTGGCTAATAAGCTAGACGTTTCGATTGCAACATTAAAAAGAGAGCTTACTTCGTTAAGAAAGAAAGGCTACATTTCACGAAGAGGAAGTGATAAAAATGGGCAATGGATAATACTCAAGAATCAGTAAGATATAATAAATATCCCCCAACCTACTTACTCTAGTGGATTGGGGGATTTTGTTTTTATATAGATATCAGTAACAACCATACTTGATATGGGATGGGCATCCAAAAGGACTGCTACCCTTTCATATAGGGAGAATTGGCATTTATTCTATCTAAAGCTAATTCTTTCATTACAAGACATTAAATCTCACAGGCTCCTCGCCTGTACGTAATTTGTAATCTTCATAAAGCATCTTCTGCATCTTGTCAACCATGGCTTTCTTTGTGGCCTTGGCAGATTTCCAACGTCTAAGCGCCTCTTCTCTTGTTAATTTATTCATATCCAATCCTCCATTATTAAATTATGAGCATCCCAAATGTCCGCTCTTTCTAAATTTCATTCTACCAGATTAAGCTTTCAAGAACTACTATCGGGAAGAATACGACTGCAAAGATACGGATTATTTTTGAAACTAAAGCATCTTTATCCTAATAAAATGCAGATTAATTTTATTTTAGCAACACGGCTGCAAAGAAACAGATTGACTTTTCCTGATTTCAGTAGACACTTTTTTACTTTATAAATTAGAAAGGTAGACACTATCAATTTCATAAAACTGATTCACCCTCTTCTTGTTGTTGGATGAGATAGGATATGTTGTTGGAAGAGATAAGATATGTTGTTGGAAGAGATAGGATATGTTGTTGAGACAGTCAGTATCTTCGACCGCACAACAGCTGTTGTGCGCTTGCATAACAGCTGATATGCGCATGCACAACAGCTGTTGCAGGGCAAACGCATTAAACTTTTTACCTTTTAATATATATATGTTTAAGCCGTAT
>ERZ1673741.74-NODE-74-length-132757-cov-16.126652_pt1 | contig 132757 bp, 124 predicted proteins | sample MGYA00580209_ERZ1673741 | MGnify/ENA primary metagenome ERZ1673741 (study PRJEB41218, sample SAMN15661754) | gut metagenome | host: Homo sapiens | place: Canada: London | collected 2015-08-20/2019-03-30 | study: EMG produced TPA metagenomics assembly of... | reverse complement strand
TGTTTCTATGACATCTATATTGCCCACCATCACACCACTTCCGCACACCCGACCCACACTCCGTGTATCGCTGCGAAACTGCTGTCACCGCAGACATATTACCCTATACGCCAAATCACCATATCAAGCCGAAACAGTGCAGTCTGCCCAATGCCCACAAACCGCACCGTTAAGCCGCCTATCCCGATTTACTCCGTTTTCCGTGACATCGAAGCCATGCACTCAACGTGACTCGATACCATCACATTTACTACCAAAATGGTTTTCTCTGACATTTTTTGTTCCTTCCCTGCAATTTCCCTTATAATTATACCACAATGACCTTTTCAAGTCAACGTATATAGCGACAATTCCCCCTGCTTCATATCTATATAGCAGCAATGCTCCAACATCGTGAATCTACACGAAGCTGGAGCATTTTTTCGTCTATTGTAAACTCAAAAAGCGCCTAAATTATACACCAATTTTCCTGCTCTCCCAGCGTACTGTAAAGCAGTGAACGCACCTCCGCTGTTGTGTTGAACATAACCTACTACTAAATCGGAGCGGTCTATAACATACTGATTTCTTATCCTGTAAGCAGACTTGAAATGCGCTAAAGATGACTTTTCACATATTTCAACATCTGTGTAAAAATCCTTGAAGTTATCAACGTTATGCTTGTATTCTGCGGTCATATATGGCAGTACCAGTATATGAGCTGCGTTGCCATAGTCATTTTCTTTCATTATTCTGCGTATGAGAGAAGACACTAACGAATCAAATTCTCCCCCACGGCTCACAAGGAACTCCACATATTCCTGTGAACAAACAAGCTCACGAATAAGGAGTTCAAGCCGGCTTTCTACTTCATTTACATCAGAAACGTCCCTGTGACCAAAAAAGCTGACGGTATAGACTTCCATTTAATCACCCATCACCATTATAACGCTATTTCTTTGTATTGTCAACGCTTTTCATATCTTAAATTTTGCGTTGGATTATACTATAATAATATCAACAGTCAAGTAAACAATATGGGCGAAAGGAGATAAGCCTGGTGGACATTGCAAAAAAACTAAAGGATATACGCAAATCCAAAGACATTAGTGTATACAAGCTCTCACAAATGTCGGGAGTATCTGAGACGCACATCAGAGATTTAGAGCGCGGCGACAGGAACCCATCCATAGATACACTAGCCAAAATCACAGCCGCTATGGGATTATCTCTCCCCGAATTGCTTAATGAAGATGATGGGATATTTTATCTCAACCCCAAAGAACAATCCGTGATAGAGTGCTTTAGGAGTCTGTCTGATGACAAAGCAGATGCCCTAGTTGCTTTTCTGAAAACGCTTAATTCAAACAATAGTAATTGATATAGAAGCCGCTCATCATTCTGAGCGGCTTCTTGGTTATTCTCCTCAAAAATTCAGCAGCCGAAGGACGCGGCCACGGCTGTCCGTTTTATATGGAGTTATCATCGAGGAGAAAATCAATAAGACCTATATTCAGCACTCCGCTGTCATCATACCAGCGCTTTCTGATGTCCTTTCTGATTATCACTTTCGGGAAACTGTCGCCTGTCAGGGCGAACGGTTTCAGCTCCTGCGCCATCTTTTCCTCGTCTGGAAGGGCAAAAGCTGACTGGATATAAACCTTTCTGCCGCTTTTTGAGGCGATAAAGTCAATTTCACGCGCCACCTTTGAGTAGTTGCCGCTGCTGTTCTGTTCTCTGGAATACACCACGCCTACATCAACAGAAAAGCCCCTAATTATCAGCTCGTTGTAGATGATATTCTCCATGATGTGGGTCATCTCCTGCTGACGGAACCATATCCTTGCATTATCCTGTCATTTTGTCAAGCGCTCTATTGAAAAGTACGGTCAGAATGTATCTATTTATTCAGTGGTACTCACAGAAATATATAAACATTCAAAGATTATTGCGTCATGGAATGATAAAGCTCCGCTCGTACCTGAGCGGCGCCTTTTATTTTATCAGAATGGGTAAACATCATCAAAAGATGCCCGAACATTCTTAGCGGAGCCGGCACGTTCTTCCGACTGCTGCTTAAATTTCGGCAAATCAATCTCCTTATATGAAGCAATAACCTGGATTATTGCTTCATCATTAAGATTTTCAAGGTCTTCTGTCTTGTTGATAAACATACTCTCATATCTGATGCCTTCTGGAGTTTCAACTGGGCAATCAAAATTTGTAGCCCTTGCATACTTCTTTCCTTCACTTGTCACACCAAGCTCAACCACGATATTATCGCTGTGATTACGAAGAACACACTGCTCTCCAAACTCATCGTTTACATACTGTGCATAGGCATTATTTACAAGCCGATGGTTTCCGTTTTCATCTGGCTGAGTGCTTGGAACCTTATCGGAGATGGAGGCAAAGAGTTTATTGATTTCAACCGTCAGATTTTCCAGGCTGGACTGGGCATCCTTTTCCTGAATAACACTGTTAGACAGAATATTATTCATCACAGCAGTGGTCGTGAGAGCGCAGCGTACATTACCTTCTTTTATGTCGTCCAGTTTGAACAGCTTAGGTTTTCTGTTTTCCCAGGTCTTCATAGTCATGTTCTGAATCACAACGCCATTGCTTATATCCTCTTTAGCATAAAGAGTGACAGTATCATCAGGAGCAGTCTTGACGGAGATAGACAGTGACATAATAGGAGAACCGTCTTTTCTGAAAAGCGCCGTCTCCTTTTTGGTTTCCTTATCATAACTGGAAGCCTGCTTAACTGACACTACCGCCTTGCTATTGTACTCCGTTCCGTCCTGACGCTTTAAGGTCAGGTTGATGTTCGCATTTTTAAAGGTGTTCATCAGTTCAGTAGCTTTGTCCATAAGAAGCGCACTTGCAGACTTGATATACTGATTGTTCTCAGCTGCCGCAAGAGTTTCCTTTTCGATATATGCCGGTGTATAGTGCTGGGTCTTTGCTTTATCTGAATTCCATGCCATAGTAATATATCCTTTCAAATTACTTCCTTGCTACCGGAGCGGAATACCATCCGGATAAGATGTCCGCTGCCAGTAACAAACAATATGTAAACGGCTGTGGCTGCCGTAGCCTTTGAATCAACCAAGCGCTTTGCCAGGTTTCAGAGCTTTCTCAATTTCTTTAGAGCGCCCTTCTACAATGTCACGATTATACTTTGCAGTAAGTTCTACATGAGCGCCGTTATAATCGTTTATCTCCATGTCTGCCAATACCCGAATGATTCCTGATTTGTCGGTAGGGTAACACCGTTCAGAATAGTTCCAGTCGGTTATTGAACAGGAACTTTTAGCATCATTGGGGTATTTGCTCTCCTGATAGCTTTCAGAAGAAACTGTACTAGCATCCTTTAATTGAACCGTCTTCCAGTTTGAGTTCTTCGCTTTGAATCCTTGTGAGCGGCGTAGTTCTTTCCCTTCAAGAATAACCGGTGGGATTCTAAGCCCCGTTCCCAGTGGTTCTAGTGCTCGGAGCTTATCCAGAGTTTCCGCCTTACCTATTTCGCTAGGCTTTATGTCCAGAAAAGCGGGATAAGGTATACCAACCACATACTCATTCTGATGGTCGTGGATAGCCTTTTCAAAAAGGTGAATATCATTTAAGCTGGAGATTCCGATAGCATCATTGTGACCGCCAAATGTAATCTTCAAATCCTCACCAGTATCTTTAAGAGAGTTGGCAACAAAATCATACAGGCTTGTCATATGGGGAGGATTCCTTCCGCTTCCGCTATATACGAAAGATTGTGTCTCCTCGTTATAATGAGAGGTAATAGCTATTGTAGGCTTGTTGATAGCATCGCAAATCTGACCAGCAACAAGACCACAAAATGCAGTGGGAAGGTTATCGTTCATCTGATATACTGCAACCTTGTCATCTTTTAAGTCGCCATTCCTGTGCCGCTCTATAAAGCTGTAAAAGACAGCATTTTTTATATCTGCCATCATAGCTTTCCTCTCTGCGTTTATTTCTGATAGTTCGGAGATTTTGATGAACGTTTCTGGTTCATTCTTTCCGGAAAGCGCATCGTACATCATCTGTGCTCCGTTTTGCTCAATCACCTCTGACATACGGGAAGCACTATTCAGGAAAGCACCCACATTAAACCCGATTTTCTTTGCCGTGACCTGCTCTTCCCCGATTCCAGCCTTTGCAAGGATATTGCCGAGGACAAAATCCAAATTTGTTTCATCAGCTTTATCTATTAACCCCATCGCATTTCTGATGATAGCTCGATTATACGAGTGAACGTCCAGTACATCGACCATATCAGAAATAGTACCTATGCCGCCTACTACCATCATCGTATTTTTGAACTTGTCATCACAAGGTTCGGTCTTTGCCCAGACAAAATGCCCTGTCTGAGGATTTATGTGAGCCAAACGAAGCAGTGAATTCATATCATCATTTGTGATAAGGTCAAAATTTGCTTCTTTTATCCCTACGGACTTATCAATGGTTCGATATGTAATGTCTTCCTCTTGGCTTGCTGTCAAACCCAGCGTGACATCAAAGTTGAACATTCTGTCTTTAAAAATCCTACAAGACGCAGTGTCCGCTTCTTTTCCAGGTGATACGGTAATGCCTATCCCTTCTTTGGAACACTCACTCGCCAAATCGAACATTCTTCCAGAGGTCTTAGACAAGATGTCCTGCAATCTTTCAAGCGTTGCATCGCATTTGACAGTATGGCTCTCATACGCCTCCAGCTCATTCCACATAGTCTGGGCTACACGAAGCGCAAGCCCTGTCGCACAATAGCACGGGCTTAGCCCGTCTTCGCACACATAGCTCTGGGGATTAAGAAGTCTGACGTCATTAGCAAAATGTTCTTTGTCCTGCTCCGATTGAATAAGGTGATGGTCTAAGATGAAAGTCTTTTCTCCAAAGGTCTTTCTGATATAGTCAAGTTCATTGCTGCCCATATCTCCGATAATATAGAGGGTTTCCGGCTCTGCTTTAAGGTCTTTGGGAACCCCATATGGGTTTCTTCGGTCATTGCAGATGACTTCCAGGTCTATATCTGGCTTCACCTTATGCAGGGTTTTATCTAAGATATAAGCGTTGCATATCCCATCCGCATCATAGTCAGTGATTATTTTCACCTTTTTATTGGCGTCATTCACGACCTCGGACATCAGCTTAACAGCAAAACTATATATCTTGTCAGTAATATCCGGCGGCTCGGCAATTTTGCTCTCTATATCTCTGACTTCTTCCAAAATAGTGTCCAAATCAGTCAGCATCATGTCTTTCATTTCCTATCCACGCTCTTTCCTATTAACGTTCGACAGACTTATTTGCTTTTAACGACTTATACTCGTTCTTGTTTTCATCCCGTGCATCGGCTGCAGTTTTATATTCTGATTTATGGTTCGCAAGCTCATTAACAGCAGACGCATATACGCTCACACAATGCTGACAAAAAGGAGCCGCCTGCATTTCCGGAGTAATCATATCACCGATTATACGATGCGTCCTTACAAATCCCTTGTTGGCGCCAATCTCGTCATACTCTATGTTTATTGCTTCACCTCTGGAGTTAAAGTTGAGCTGCGTTACATCGCCCCTACTATTCTTAAATCGAATGCAGCTGCCATCGTTGGCTATCTGCTTGTCAAGTGCAATACTTGTCCCTTTAAGGTCGTTAGATATTGTACGGAAAATCTTATTTATCCGTTTCTCTCCGCCCTTAGTGAGCCGCTCATAGTTCATATTTGGTGTAGAGACAGTACTCTCCCCTAATGAACGAACATGGTCTTCCGGCAATCCTATAACTTTGGTCAAATACTGCCGCACGGAATCAACCCGAAACATACCGGCTGTGTCATAAGCGTTATTTAGAGTACGGCTGTAATTTATTTTATCTCCACTATTACGCCATGCAGCTGAAATGAGCGCATGATTATCCTTTGGTTTCAGGTTTTCGTTTATTTCATAACATTCCGCAAAGAGCTTTCCTTCTTTAAGGTTAAACACCATCATCATGGACTGCTCCGTATCTGCGATGCAGAACTGGTTCTCATCATTCACAAATGTCGTGTATTTTCCTTCCACAGTAGTAAGGCTCTTCTGTAATTTGTCCTGATTATCTACAACATTATATATTTCACGCGCTCGGTCATTGAGATTTTCTATCACCTTTTCATTGGCAAAATATTTATCCTGCTCGTCTTTTGAGAGGGTACAAACCGCAACGGCATGGATAATACAATCAATGCGAGAGTCAGATTCGGGCAGAGGAACAAGTTCGTATTCATCAGATTCAAGTGCCTGTATCTCAACCGGACTTGACTTATCAACGCTGACAGTAATTGTTTCTGCCTCTCTGCTAAGTCCAACCCGATAAGCAATATTACCTATGGAACCATCTGCGTCCGGCTGAGACAGATAGAGAATGCCGCCACGTTCGTACAATTCATAGGTTTCTGCGTCAGATAAAGAACGTATATCCTCAAAATTCGCAACTCGGTTTTTCAGACCGTCCATCTTTGTCTGGATGTCCTCAATAATAGATTCAGCCTTTTCCGCAGACATATCGTTAAGATTTCCCTTCACTTCGCCGACGGTAGATATAAGGCTGTCTAAGACCTCGTTTGTAAGGGCGTTGGTATAGGACAGTTCATTAAGGTTGTTCTCTATCTCCTTCATTGCTCCATAGTAGCCAGGCTTTCGGAGTATCTCTAAAAGTTCTTTTAGGATTTCTAAAAAGGTTTTTTTCTTCTTTTCAGAATCCTGCATCACACTGCTGGCAAGAGCAGGGGACATCTCTGCGGTGTTATCCATTCATTTCGTCCTTTCTATTTAAGATAAGGAAGTACTTTCTCGGAAAACCATTCGCAAGGCTGCGGAGGTGTACGGAAATACTCACTCAATGCGGCGGTGCTATGAAGTATAGCCCCATCAATAACAAAAGTTATAAGCTGTTGTTTTGATATCGGTTCACAGACATATATTGCCGTTTGGACTTCATCATGCTGAAAAGTGATTTGTCTGTCATTATACCGGATGTTGTAGGCTGTCGGATAAGAACGTTTTATTATGTCCTTTATCTCCTGATATACCACAAAGATTTTCCCAGCATATCTGCGGTCATTGATAGCATACAGGCAGTAAAAAGCCTTATTTGCATACCTGTACCTTTTATAAAAGCCAAACTGGTGATACATCTGCCTCATTGCCGACAGAATTTTCCCCTCAATACCACTGGGACGAACGCTGCCTTCAAGTGGCATCGCCGCTCGTAAAGCTGACTCTGCTGTTGGTATTCCACTTGGATAATAAAACGCCTTATTGCCCGTACCTGTTCTTAGCTGCTCCGGTGTTATAAGGTTTACTTCGGAATAATGCTCAAACTCATAAAAAGTGACTGGTCTGAGCGGCACAATCTGAATCCACATACAATCAAATATATTTCTTTCCAACACCATGTCCTGAACATATAATGCATACCATTGTGTCTTTTCCTTTACTTCTTCGGAGTATATGCTTTTGAGCAAAGGATAGTCAGCAGGGAAAATAAACTCGCTGGAGCGCTTCCCAGTACGAAGGTCATAGGCTCTGCGCACCAGAGGATTGCTGGATTCGAGCGGCACTTTGTACATAAGCATGATATGGTCATCGGTATAAAAAGGCTGAAACTTGATAGAAAAGCTGTCAGCTGTCGTGCCAAGCGATGTAGCAAATGCAGTCACAAAGCTGCTAATCTCCTGAGTGCGTTTCTGGATATTACGAACCTTAAAGACATTAGGCATCTTGCAGGTATCTACGATATCTCCCGCACTTGTTACAGCATAACTAGCTTTCATCTATCATGTCTACCTGTCTATTGATGGTACATCTTTTTTAGCATACATCTTCCTTTCATCAGCCTGTTTAAGAATCTTCTCCCTGATTTTGTTGATTTCCATGCGTAAATCCTCATAATCCGCCACCCTTTCGGCGGTCTGCTGCAATTCGCTTATGTCGTCTATGTAATGCCGCTGTTTTGCGGTCATCTTGATATTGCCAAACATTCCGATATTGAATTTCTTTCTGGCGTCCAGCAGCTTGTCCGCCTCCTGCCATTCGGCAGTTGAGTGGAGAGAGTAAATATCGAAAAAAGCCTGTTTTTCAGCATAAATCAGGCTATCAGCCCTATTAAGCCTTTCCTCACAAATTCCGAGGAGCATTTCTTCAATTCCTGCTTTATCATCTTCCCACATCTGGGCGAGTGATGGTCTGGCAAAGCTCTTTTTAGCACTTCCACCTTCAAGGAACTGCATTTCTTCTTCATAATTGGGATTAGATATGCTCTGTGAATAAGCATCTCCAACACCAATGAGTTGACAGTCGCTGTTGTCAAGAGGAAAAACCTCATAGAACTCGTTTCTCTCCGCTGCACCTTGTGCCTTCTCCCTTGCCCTTTCGACCTCATCAATATTGCTGAACCTTGACATGGACAATCCAAAATCCCTAATAAGAATCTGGCAGGCTTCTGGGAATGATGAATTTGTGCATTCCATCACCAATGAAATAGGAGTAAAGTTCCTATTACAGGAAAAGCAATAGCAGTTGTTCTTGGGGTGGCGGTCATAAATGTATGCGGAAGGCTTTTTGTCTATATGAGCAGGCGAAGGACAATTTATACTGCCTCTGACAGATGTATCAATTCCGGCATATCGCTCAATAGCATCACGGATAGGCACATTCTCATTGAGCGCATCGGCGTCGTACCGCAATGGTACAGTATTTTTACCATTATGCGCCATCATGTTCAGTCCTTTCCGTTTTTATGTGGAGCTTTCTCCTGGATTTCTTCCTTATCCATAGCGGTCTGTCCTTTTGAGATAAGTTCATTTGCATTTTTCAGCAAATCTTTCGCAGCGCCACTGGACATAGGCAGTTCCTTAAAAATACCGGCTATTTCCTCTTTCACCTGTTCTAGCCGCTCAATAACCGTCGAATCCCTATCAGAATGCTCATGCTGCTTGTCCGTGCTTTTTTCTGTGGAACGGTCTGATATAATCTCTATCGTGTTCTCCAGAGTCTTAGTCAGTGCCCTGCTTTGCAATACGACAGCATTTATCAATGTCTGATTCTGCGTAATGAGCGAAGCCATTTGTGTACTTACCGAAGCAATATGCGCCGACATAGCGTTCGTCTGAGCCGTCATAACACTAATAAGAGCAGCTACATCCGGGCTAACTTGGCTCGCCGGAGGCAATCTTTCTGGAACAGTATGCGAAGTGTTTTCTATGGATTTTTCCTGTGGCCTCAAAGAAGAAGGAGGCGCATCCTGAACGGGGGATTTCTCACGTCGGCTTTTGAAGATTTCGCGTTCAACGTATTCACCTTCAACATTTGAACGAAGAACGTCAAGTTCATCTTTATTGATATCTGTAACGTCCTGCTGCGGCAAATCGTTCACCGCTTCCACGATATTATCATAGCCCTCTTCTGCAAAAAGTTCCTCACCGGAATAATACTTGCCTGGATATTCTCCCTCGAAGTTTCTGCCCTTATATGTAGGTGTATGGTCTGTGCTTTTCATTGACGACAGCTCCAGCTGAACCGGTTCAGGTTCGTGCTGTTTCTGAACAGACTCGGGAATTTGAACCGCACTCCCCTGCCCCGCTCTTCCCTGCTCTATCGACAAATTTCTCGTTGATGGACTTCCCTGCTCAACAGCCTGTTCGACATTTTTCGCCTTATCATCTGATTGCTGAGGTTCAATTTCAGTTTGCTTTTCAGACCTAGCATGATTCTTCTGCGCTTCAATTTCACAGTGCTGTTCAGATATCGAAGAAAGCCACTTACCGATAAGGGCGCATCTCATGCCTACATGAGCAGAGTTAGGGTCAATATCCTCGTTATTGGCTATCGCTATATCCTTAAATGAAAAACCTCCAAATTTATTGAGGTCTTTAGATTCGTCAAACAGGACATTCTTGTCGTAATCAGAATCATTATGAGCGCAATAAACATACTCTTTGATAAGCTGGCTGAAATCAATAGAAGGAGCGTCCACGACCGGAAGATTCCCTAATCCAGCTACGGCTGCCTGCGCGAAGCCACGTTTTCCTTCTTTGTCTTTGGATATGGTAATAATAGGATATTCAGTAGGGGAGTACCGCTCAAAAAAACTGTTTATACCCATAGCAGCCTTTTTTTCTGAAAAGAGAGCCTTTTCCGAAACCTGACCGTCCAGTGTAGTCATCTTACCCTGGGAATAAGCGTGTTCGTAATCAATACCCGTGAATTTGAATGCGTCAAACTTTTTACGAGGATTTACGTCATCACGCCGTGCAAGTGCTTTCTGAACAGAACGAGCGTCTGCTTCAATGTCCATAGAGAACTTGGTTTCCGGAACAGCAGTCATTCTTCCATTTTCAATAGGATAGACCGACGCTGAAAACTGAATAGGGACGAGCGGCGGGTTTACATCTGTGGTTGCGCAATGCATTATTACAATGCCTTTGGCTTTGGTCTTTCCATCAAGTATATTGTAGAAATGATTGAGGTCACAGTCGAAATCTCTTTCCTTACAGCGCTCATCAAGCCGGTTTGAAGCAATGAGAGTCGTGAGCTTATCGTCAACAGTACTGTTACGGTATTTTTCTCGTCCTCTTTCAGATGCGTCCTCCAGGTATGTGTTAGCTATACTATTGAATGTCGCTTCTTCCTGAGAAATAAGAATGGATTTTTCCCGACCACAGTATTCAACGAACTTGCCCATCAGCTTACAGCGGTTGTCTACTCCAACGATTTTCTCGCCATTATCCTGCTTCTTGCCGATGTAGTCGCGCAGCGATTCAAGTGTTCCAGCCTTTGCGTCCAGACCATGTTCCTTGAAAAATGCCCTCGTTAATGCAGGCTGGTCTAACACCTCATGAGCGTCTTTTTTCTCCTTGATAAAATCAGCACAACCAATAGTATCAAGCATTTCAATGCAGAAGCAAGCATTATTAGCGATAAACGTTGTATGTGGTTCAGTGCCTTTGAGGAAATCACTGAACCCCTTCCGGAAATCGTCTATTTCAAGGACACCCTGTCCGCTCATATATGCAGCTCTGTCAATTCCGCCCTGAGCAAAAACATCATAATCTTTGTTGGACAATGCCGCATTCAGCGCCTGCGCCGAACACTTCACCAGCTTATCAAAGTGAATTCCAGGTATATATTCTTCGTTCTTGTCATCAAACACATATTCCTGGCAGCACACTCTTGTCGGCTGATGTCCGTTGAACTCACTGTTATTAAGACCAGTAGAGCTGACAGCCATTGTAATGTACGGGACGTGCGTTTTTAATGCTGCCTGTACTCTCAAATAGTCCTCATGTGGAACCTCAAACTTGCTCTTCATTCTTACTCCCTTTCGATTGGCTTGGTTTTCTTAGGTTTTGCGGCATCTCTGGTTTCAGCTATATGCAGTTCCTCTCTGTTGTACTGATAATCCTGTGCAATAGACTGGAATACAGCAGGCATATTGTGAAAGCCTTCTTTCAGCTCGGCATACTGTCCATCGTCTACGATGCGCTGTACCATTTCGCCGATGCCTTTTTCATCTTTTTTCTTGAAATAAAACAGTTCCTCGCCGCTCTTGGGGAATAATACGGTCAGAACACCTTCCTGACCCTCTTTCTCGGATATATAACGCATTGATGCGTCCTGATTATCCTTGCTCTTGCGATAAAACAAAGTCATATCCTGCGTATGTCTTTCCTTCTCGGACTGGAAGAGGTCAAAGAGTTTAGAATTAGGGTTTGTCATTGGTAAAATCTCCTTCAATATAACAATAAAGTACTCGATAGATACAAAAAACGGACACTCTTTGTATAGAATGTCCGTTGTACCATCTCACAAGTGAACGCAATCGTTCTCGCTCGCTCTGATGCGAAACTATAACGGACTATTCCTTCGTCATTTCATTACTTGTGACAAAAGGGGCTTCTACCGCATTTTACTTTATTATTATAACATAAAACAGTAACGATGTCAAGCAAAAACTCGCTCCAGTCAGTCACGTTCTGCTGGGATATTTCGCTTGTTTGACGCCGTTTCCTATCTGTCCTGATGAGTCAGTTCACTCAACGTTTTCAGTTCTTTGTTTGCTTCAACGATATGCTGAATACTCTCATTGGCAACCATTTCCCGTATTTCATCGTTAGTCATGCGAGAGAAATCTACATCATCAAGCTGAGCCGTCTTCTGATAAACTACGTCGTTTTCTGCATTGATGACCTTTGTTTTCGCCTCAATATGGCTTTCGGAGATAACGGTCATTGTGTCCCATTCTGCGAGCTGGATAGCAGAAATAAGGTCTTCCGGAAATTCACTCGGCTTGCTATAATAATCTTCGCCATAGTATATTTCTGTTTTTCCGGAAACCGTAAACTCTGTATACGCCGTTAGTCCGTCCCGTTCCTGAGTAGCGATTTTAGCTAGAACTGTACCTTCGTCCACAAGCATTGAAGAACTTATTTCCTGCAAGTTACCTGCGCGTTCAAAAGCCTGAATATCGTAATTTGCCTTGTCGATTTGCTTAAATTCAGGAGAAGCAACAGTGATGTTTTTGCCCTCACTCTTGGCTTCGTATAACCGCTCATCAGCTTCCTTAAACACTGTTGCTTCAAATCTGCCAAGCATATTGCTCTTTGCTGTGGAGAGAAAATCCCTGGAATCCAGCCCAGCGACACCCAGGCTCACCGTTACCTGAACAGCCTGTTCTTTGTCACTCTCAACGTAAAGCGGTGTAGAGGCAATAGCTGTGCGGATTTTTTCGGCGAGCTGATACATCTCGGTCTCATCTCTTTTGGCAACAACAACAATTTCTTCACCACCCCATCTGGCAGCTTCTTCATCAGGGCGAATATTATCTCTGATAACGTCCGCAACCTGTTTAAGAACTTCATCGCCAGTCTCATGTCCAAAGGCGTCATTAAACGTCTTGAAGTTATCTATGTCTATAACAGCCATAGAGAGCGGCTGATTATTCTGTATCTCGTCATAAGCCACGTTTTTAAGATATCCGTCTAATCCCAGGCGATTATGCAGACCTGTGAGCTTATCAGTTTCTGCAAGTTCTTTCAAGTACTTGTTCTCAAATCCAACTCTGAACGCAGAACCGATTTTGCCCTCTTCAAAGTCAAACGAAGATACATCGTCTTTGGTAAAATCTCCGTTCTTGTTCTTAGCTACTACAACGCCTATGAGAACTCCGGAGCTGCTTTCCATCGGAATAACGACAACATTATGTACACTGGCAGTGGACTGACCATCTCCGATTTCAGCACCATCTTTTACATAGTCATTGGAGATTGTCGCCTCGCCATAGCGCAGTGCCTTCTCCAGATATGAGTTATCCGCTGCCTCTATGTAGCTTCTGTCGCCGTTCTCGTCAAGGGTAAATATCTGATGCCTAGCAGGGTCTATCCGATATATATTGCACTCATTAGTCAGCAGCTCCGTCTTTGCTACATTTGTCATAGCTTCCATCTGCTGCTCAATGGTCTGCGCCGCATAAAGCTGGTTCAGGTGCATTGTAAAAACCTTCTGCCTGTCAGCAATGCTGTTAAGCTGAGTTTCCAGCTTAGGGATTATGCTATCCTTTAATTCTGCGACTTCTTTTTTCAGGCTCTTTATCTCGTCAAGCAGGGTATTCTCATGCTCTTTCTGAGCCTTCCTAACAGCGTCAATTTCCGTTAATAATTCCTCTACTGTCTGTGCCATTATTCGTCCTTTCTATCAGGTGAATCTTAAAATTCCCCAGTGGGGAATTTTTAATTAGTTCGTTGTAATTGTGCTATTAGTCAAGGCCGATATCGTTAGTCTTATGCTTTCCTGCTTTTCGTATGTTAGGCGCACTCATATCAATATCTGACTTGTCGAGCCGCTCTGTTGCGGTCTTAATAAGTCCATCCACAATGGTTGTATGTGTTTTGTCAGATATGCAGCAGCCTTCAAACACACCGAATGCGTCATCAGAAATGCCGTGCTGTTTCAGCACGTTCTTTGCCCACTCTCTTGCCTTGACCGAAAATCTGCCATCAACTCTGTCTGGATTATCAAGACTTGCCTGGTTACGGTATACTTCGTGTGCAAGTACTAGCGCAACACGGTCATTGGGGTATTCTCGTAACACTGATTCCAGCGCAGCAGCCGTATCAACATTAACGCCATACTGCTGTGGCGTAGAATACTTATTCAGAGAACTTGCTATATCTTCCGCACATTTCTGATTCTCATTGGCGCTTTTATTCCATTCAAGCTGTGTACCCTTTTCCTGAGCAGTAAGTTTGCTATATGTTATTAGCGGTGCAAGAAGGTGTGGATTCACATTCGATGTATCTACACCCTGTGAAGCCATGTTCTTCCCGATGCGCTGCATTGTGTCCTTTATGATATCGCTTATCCTCTGGTTATTTCTCGCCTCAATCTTCTGGAGATAAGGCTCATATGCTTTATCAAATGCATTGTTGAACTGTTTGGCGAACCTTGTCGCTCGTGTATATGCAGAAGTAAAGACCTCGCGCCGACCGATATGTATACTGTCGTATGAAAGCTCATTCTTCATATACTTGGTCATTTCAAGAGCTGCCTTTTCATCACAATTTATGCCTATATGTGATGCCACAAGGTATGCAGACATTGCTGATTCAAGATTGTGTGCATCGCCTTTGAGAGGGACATCATGCTTTATTCCAACAACGCTTGATGGTCTTGTTCGGAGCACCTCTTCCGCATAATTCCCAATAATGCGATACATATTCTCCTGTTCTGTGATATCAGGGTCAAGAACCAGGCTTCCAGGTTTCGATCCCATAGCTTTCTCAATACAGTCGATTATATCTGCACAGTTTTCAAGGGATTGAGAAAGAGGCTTGTTCAGATGCAATACATCAAGCAGTTCCTGTAAATTATCGTGATTAGGGTCGAGGGGAACGGTCTGGTATATATCGAACACATTGCCAACGGAGAAACCGTAAAGTACGGTTGCCTGACCATCGCCAAACACCTTATCCAGCAGTTTCTTTTTTTCAGTTTCGTACCTGGCATCTCCCTTTTTCCCATAGTCAAAAGGATGTCTGTCGAGGAATTTTTCTACCTCATCCTGCGTTTTCAGTACTTTTGACAGAGGGCACCATATCTTTATTGCCTTTTCTCCCTTGCCAACATTCCGACCATGCTCGTTCCACGCATTATACCCTTTGACAGCTTCGGCATTAGGCTTCTGTGCAATTACGAGAGCAGTATTATTTATGGAGTAACCATTCATATTAGCGGTAAGGTCAAGGTATCTGCGGTAAGTATCACTCTTGTACATTTCAGTGATTGCATCGAACGTCTTCTGCTTTAGGATATCGCTGCTGTTTGCCTGTCCATGATGTTCTACACTTTTCACATCATAACCGTACCTTTCCTTGATGGCAGATTTAATGGTGCTTTCATCATCGGAAAGTTGTCTATCTATCGTAACGACCACATCGGTCGGAAGGTCAATTACATTGCGGAGATATCTGTCCGCTCTCTCCTCAATGCGTTCTTTCCAGCTGTCAACTACAAACTCTCCCGCGTACAATCTGTCATATTCATCAGCGCTGTTGATTTCATTGTTCGCTATCATATCAAGGATTTCCTGGTTTTCTTCCTCCTGCTCCTGATAGTAAAGCTCCCTTATCTCTTTGGTCGCTATGTCCATTATCTTATCGTATACAGGGCTTGTGCTGAGTTCATACGCAACATTGTGGCAAACAATATCTACATACGGGCTGCTGTCTGCGTTTTTACTGCTTGCTTTCTTGCTATATGCCATCTTTCACTATCCTTTCAAGCATAATAAAAAGGGACACTCTTATACAGAATGTCCCTTGAATTACAGCAACAATACCCCATAGCGCTCCCGCCCTGGGTATAGAAAACTATAACGGACTTTCCTGCAAAGAGGTACTACCGCATTTAACAATATAGTTATAACACGGTTTTTCTAATCTGTCAACGTATTTTTACTATTCCCTTTCGAGAATTGCTTTTTTCGACATAGCTTTGATATTCGGAAGCTCATTCTTGAATTTATCAAAATATGTCCCACCAAACTGAGAAAAATTATCTCTCTCCGCGATGTTATCGAGGAATATATACAACCCCTTTGCGCCGTTTGCGGCTAAAATTTGAGTTTTCTGTATAGAAAACACATATTCATCGTCTGGTTTAACTTTAACAGTCTTTGTCATATCGTTCGTTGCAAAAATTAAAGAGGTATCATTGTTATATGTTACGTTCAAGCCATTATGACGACACGACATACCTTTCACAATCTGTTCTAATTCAAGATTATAGACATCCACCGGATAAATTCTGTGTTGTTGATTGTCATAGGAAAAGTGATAAAGATGCAAGTCATCTGGGGTATACACAAATTCCTCTCTCATATAATTTGAGAATATTTCGTCCTTAATAACTTCACGGCAACTATTATCCGTAGCTAAAAAATACCTTCCATCACACTCCAATAAAGAAGTAGGTGTACCACCAATATCATTGTGAGCTAAGATACGACAGTTAGTAATGTCGATTCTTGCCGTTTTATCCAATTCGGATAACTCCATAAGCAAATCCAGTTTATGGTTCACTATTCTCGAACTTCCTTTCTGGCAGCGTGAATCTGTGACGACAGTTTTTTGCCATCACTATCACTGTTTCTGCAATCTATTACAGAGCCGACTAATTCAGGTTCAGCTTTTTCTACGAGTGCTTTCCAGTCATTTTCACATACTGCAAAACCTTTTTTCATCTCCCGACACAGAAATCGGTAATCATCCTTAGTCAGGAATGGTTTTATCTCCATGGTATTCATACTGCTATCCTGGCAGGAAAGCGTCAAAATATCCTTTTTTGAACATTCCAGATACAGACGGTCTACATCGAAGCCTTTGAGTATTCTGCCCATCTCTGTCTGAGCTTCCGGAGACAGCTTTTCTAAATGAAGTTCGGTACGAAATCCTTCCTGCGTCTTTTTCAACTCTCCAAAGCCTTTTTGAAGTTCATTCCTGAGCACATTGCGGTCAACGGTATAATCCAGTTCACGGACTTTGGAATCGGACATTTGAAGAAGATATTTGATTGTACACTGTGCCTTGTCATAGACGACATATTCATCATTAACAAGACCTGTCAGCTTCTTGTCTGCATACACGGACAGGCATCCGCGCGGTAAATCTGATTTACTAAAGCTACGATTCAGGCATCCACTGGGCTTAAAGCATTTCCCAAGAGCCACTGAATACACCGCCATATAACCGCTGTCACGAGTTCCATTATTCCAACGAGACCCCTTTACGTCCATATAATTCAAGGATTTTCTCGCGTCCGGAGCAAAGTATAAGCCGTTGCCAAACATCTTTCCCGTTATTGACGCGGATGGATTAAGAGAAAGACCCTGTTTTAAGATTGAAAACCAATTTTCAGTCTTACTGCCATGATAAAAGAGCCGGCAGTCCTTTGATGACAAGTGATTATCGCTCTTAAAGTTCTCATAATCCTTTCGCGTCTCTTGATTCTCCACGGCAAAAGCCTTGATAAAGCGGCGCTCTACTGACTGACCACTGTAATCCCGACCCAGATGAGCCAGTATTTCATCTTCCTGCTTATATGTAACTGGGCGAACAATCAATCCATACGCGTCCAGAACGGTACCGTTTTTGTCGCCCTGTGGTTTATTAAGGACGTGTGCAACCTGACCCTTGATGTTGTCTATCATATCCTGCTCACGCTCAATTATCTTCTGAAAATCGCTTGATGTGGACGCCATATAGTAGTTTACATCGTCCATTCTTCTGGGGATATCCAAGAACAAATCTTTCAGTTTGCGATTAAACACCCACACAGAGCAACGCGAATCAAGAGCAATGTCGCTCAATTCTCTAATATCGTTCTCGGCTTCGCGTATCATTTTCTCTGTAACACACTGTTTCGTTATTGTGTAATTGGCTTTCATAAAGTCATTCGATGCTTTAATAAGACCTTCTATCATCGAGTTGACCTCTGTGTCCCCGATTGGCTGGTACTGCAAATCAGCATACGAATCAGCGGCGCTGTACTGCTTACTAACATGGAGGGCAGTTACATCTTCATATCCCTTTTTGATTTTGGACTGGTAGAGTTCATCAAAAGTCTTCTCGTAAGGAGAATAGTGTTTATCCTGACCGTTTTTACCGACTCTTCCATACTTCACGTCCAGACTCAAATCATCATTTTGGGTTATCTCATAATATTTGTTGTGATTACCCAGATTGTCTACGTTAAGAAGGTATACATAATTCTTCATATCATTCCCTCTCTTCCTGTATTACCATTGCCCGTCCTTCCACTTTAAGCTGCGGTTTAATTGTAGACTTCCCAATTCTCTCCTCATCACAGTTCAAAGCCTTCATCATCTTGCTGAGTTGTTTCTCTGTTACAAAGCAGTCATCAAGCTGAGGATAGATAGAATCAAACGAGTACACGACCATACTATCGGACAAATAATCGCCAAGACTTTGAAAATGCAGACTTACTACCGTCTGCGCAGAAAGTGACAAATCATCTGATAATTCGTTTTCGCTTTTCAGATAATTCTCTACGTCTTGACATCGTTCATCATGACGAAATTGTGATGCATCAATCGTACCTCCCACTGCAATTATATTTCCGTTATACAAGTCATTCATCGAAACGAAAAAGAACTCAACCATGTCCCGTTCCCTTTCACCCTGTCTTGATACTTTATCTCTGAGAAAATGGTACTCCTTATTCATTGCAGATACAGTCCACGGTTCAGCATCACATTGATTATACGGTTTACTCTCCCAAAAGGATTCATAAAGCGGAATAGTGAGACGCAAGCGTATTCTTGCATCGTGACTTTGCTTATAAACTGATTTCTGCTCGTTGTATTCACGAACAAGCCGGTCAAAGACCGCTTTTCCGCGCTCGGTCATATTGCTGCTCCTTTCAGACTATACTTCGTATAATATTCAGGTCAACATTATCAAGGTGGTATAAAGCAAGCGAAAGAATATGATAACTTCTTTTATTATTCTCATACTGCTCTTTTTCTTCATCTGTTCCACAACGAAGCCGCTCTGCCGCATCGAGAACCTTGCTTATATTTCCGCCAGCCTCCTGGAGATTCATGCTTATATCGTTTAAGGCACAGCTGCAAAGTACTTCCGGCGAAACAATCTCACTTATACCACTAATAAAGCCAACTATTTCATTGTCAGCCGCATCGTACAAAAAGAATCTAGGTTTTTTCATTGAAAGCTCCGTTATCTGCTCCCAGAAATTCGGTCTGGCAATTTTCATACCCATAACACTGTTTATATTACGGGTGGTTATTCCCTTGATTTCAGAAACCGTATGTAAATCTGAAGTGCTGTACACCTCGAACCTCAACTGTTTCAATACGCTTCTATAAAGCTCACTCCAATAAACAGTGTCCGATTCTTTGCTCATCTTTCGACGTCCTCTCTGCGTATGCTCTTCTTTGACCGGACATTCTGATGTTCTTCTTCATACTTCATTAAAGCATTATGAAGTGAGCGTCCCTCTTTATATGTGAGCGGCACATACACTGTATCTTTCCCGCCAAACTCGCCCTGCTCTGAAAAACCAAGTATGGCTCCGGACAGGCATTGCTCTGCTGTAATGTAGACCTTGTCCTTAAAGTCCACATCTTCATTGAAACCATGAATCCGGTCAAGGGCTTCGTAATACGAAGTATCTTCCATCTGAACTGAATAAATCGTATTCTCGCCGTTTGTATGCTTTGATACAACGTCTATATCAGATATGTCTACCGATTTATATTCGTTTTCTTTGTAACAATCAGCCGCATTGTTCATCTCAACATCATTTGCATTTTTCAGCCAGTTTCCGATGGTAGGCTGTGTTTGAAACCAAAAACTCTTGTTCATTTCTTCAATCAGCCACTTTTTCTCATCATCAGAAAATTCAATGCTGCCATATCTTCTCTCGTTATCACTGTTCATGACAACAACGTATTCTATTGTCGTATTATTCGCAAGTAACTCTTCATCGACAGCTCGCATAAAAGGAGATTTAACATTGACATAAACATCTACATAGAATAAACGGTCGTTAAAATCTTTCTTGAAAGCATCACAGTCACCGTTCCAGTTTTCCTTAACACAGTCGGAGTGATTTAACATGAGTTCCATATAGGCATAGTCACTCATCACCAGCATGAAATTAGCGGAAACCATGTCCTTTTCCATGTCATAATCTAACTGCACCTCATCATCTACAACCACCAGCAGGGATTCCAGTGCTATTTCTTTTGCTTCATTCTGTTTCGTTTCCATAGTCATATCACCTCTCTATTCTCGCTCACATACAATTCTGCGATGCATCATTCCATTATCGTTCTGATGCAGTATCGAATAAGTCACATTTCGCTCCTTAGCCGTCCCAGCCTCAATTCCCCAGTGGGGAATTTCCTTGTTTAGCCGCAATATAATGCGGTTTAGCTGTCATCGTTCGACTTTTTGAATTTTGTCTTTGTCAGCCTGCTGTGGCTTATTTAACTCTGCAATCGTGTCCATGTTTACATCATCTATGTGATTAACTATTAGATCTATTGTATCGAAGTCCCACTTGTGTTTAATATAAAAATCCTGTTCATATGGTGTCCCGTTTTTTAACCGGTTCCCAAGTTCAATATATTCCTGATAGAAACATTCCTCATCTGGCGCTGGTATATTACCGTGCATTAGTTCATTGCGAAGGTCGTGCTCAACGTAATCAGCAATCTCATTATCCATCACTTCCACCACATATCTAGCGTCGCAGGCAAAAGATAATTTATCAAAAACAGGGGCATTTTTATTGAACATGACATATCTACTGTCAGCTTTGATTTCATCATCTGTTGATAAACCGAGTTGTTCCTTAGCAGCATCTCGTACACTGCCAGCGTACTTTGAGTTGAGAGCATCTTCTGTAAAAACAACGGTGTAATCAATGGCTTCTAACAATTCATGCAGCTGAAACGTCCAGTTTGGAGATTCATAAAGCTGCTGCGGCATCCTTTGCTGATACTCTGCGAACAAAGAATCCAGAGAACAATCAGCTAATGACATGGCATAAGCATTTGCTTTCTCAATTATTTCTCTCTGTTCTTCATCAGACAACTCGACATTCAAAGGAGCAATAAGACCATCATCGTTAAGATAGTTTATAATAATGGCTGCTTTCTTTGGTTCAGATTCTACTCCACATCTCTGGGATATGGTCGTATATGCCAAAAGAAAGGCAGCATCGTTTTTCCTCAAATCTCCCGCCACTCCTCTGCGAAGTTCATCGAAATCATTGTGAAACCGTTCCTCGAACAATGAAGTCTTACGAACCAAATCCATATATTCGCAATCTTCAAGCCAAGTTTTGATATCGACATCAACAATAGTATTTGAATTCTTGTCTACTTCGTATGATATCTCTAACCCATCATCGAAGACTAAATTAGATAAATTCATATAGTTATCCTCATACTCACGAATTCCCCAGTGGGGAATTTTCAGAAAATCCGCATTACAAAGCCATTTATATGAGATTTATCGTTCCATATCATCATGATGTTGCTTATTAGCAGATTTGTTCGTTACATCACTACCGTCAGTGTTTAATTGATGATAACCCTTTTCTTCTCTGTCTTCACTGAATTTATCAACTTGAACGCTTTTTTCTCTTTCTATCGTTCCGTAATCATAATACTGCTCATATTTTATATTGCCGCCGACCTTAGCTGTGTCGATTGTAGTCTGGCGTGGTGCCTCATTGTGCACAATTTCGTTTCCATTCCTGACCTGCTCAAAATATTGACGTTCAGTTTCAGGATTTACCCGAAATAATTCTGGTGATGCGTTAGTCGCCATAACATAGCCGTCATTGCTTTCGACAACAACGAGATTGTCTTTGTCTTTTCCATTTTCTATTGACTGAGATGCAACCTCGGTTAATTTATACAACTCACCAGGTCTGGAGTGTTTATCTGCAACCAGGAGAAGTGTATCTTCTGTTATAGCAAACTGGTCAATCTGATATTCTCGCATCAGTGACTCCATATTCAGCGATATAACCTTCAAATCATTTATCGTAATGTTCTCCGGAAAGTTCTCAGCTTCAATCATAGCTGCAAACTCTGTTGACGCGCATAAGAGGTCTAACTTATGAGCGATTAAATCTGCCCGTGCATACTGAACATCATCAGCTTCACCGGAATATTCAGTATAAACTAAATTCACAAAGTTATTATCAAAATTATTAGATAATGTCCTAAGAGCTGAAAGGCATTCGGCTCTTTCCATCAGGCTTTCAATTATGGCTCCATCATGTTCTATTACAATCGGCGTGGCAGCAGTGGCAAAATCAAGAGCATTTCCAACCTCCGTAAAAAGCCGCTGTTCGTAATTGTAATCATTTATTATCTCAATGTCATTTTCGGATAGAGAATCAAAATTCAGCTCTTTGATGTGGTGTTTCTGCCTTTGCATATTATTAACTAAATCCTGAATGCTCAAATTCATATCAATCATGTTATCTTCTCCTAAATATAATTACACCATAGATAACACCACCATCGGAATTCGGTCATAAAAAAACGGGTGTTGAAATACAACACCCGATAATTAGCCACAAAAGTGTGCAAAAATCCCTATAAAAGGGCATAAATCTGCACATTCCTTACTATGACGGACTTTCCAATTAAGGTGCTACCGCATTTAACAAAATCATTATATCATACAATCTGGGCTTTGTCAAGACAGATTTTTTCATTAAGGCATCTATCGCAAGCCAGATGCCTCTCGTGAATATTTTCAGCAAGCAGTAATCGGAATGAAAAATCCATTATAAAAACCTAATCCCATAATTACAGCCATGACTACATTCACATACGAAAATAGAACTGCATTTCTGCCGCCGGTATTGAGTTCTGCAAAACGTATGTATTTCTTTCCGAAAAAAAGAGGCAATCCGACTGATGTGAACATATCAAGATAGAGATGCGTTAGGACTCCTATGAACACTCCCACAAGAGGAGTAAAAAACAAATACGATATAATCAACCCAATAATGCACAGAATCGGGTCATGAAGAATGCCTCTGTGATACTTACCGCCTCGTCCGAATTTCTTACCTACTTTGCAAATGATACCACTTAATGGTCTCGTAATTTTAGCAATAGAGCTTTTGGGATTATCCATATCCGGAATAATGCCACCAACAACCCCACCCATAATTATCAACGTCAGAGTACTCGGTTCAAATGAGAGATTAGGTAAAACACTGTGAATCCTATCCAGATTTACAGCCACCATTGAACAGACTGAGAGTGAATAGACAAAATGGCAACTACCGTTCATACTTCTCCTGACTTTGCAAAGAAAAACCCCACTGTTGAGTGGGGCTTGCTTTTTCCTTTAATTCCGCTTATATGTTAGCAACGCATTTATGCAGGTCTTCCTGTGTAAGTTCAGGATTAAACCCGTAGCTGCCATCTTCATTTATAGGACAGCGAAGAATTTCACTATCATCATAGCAGAACACGGTAGCATAATCAATCTGTTCCTCTGCGTCAATTTCTTTTTTCAGAACAGCATACTTTTTCCCGTATGTGTCTGTAAATTCATCGAGCTTATTGAGGAAGTGCATTTCATTGCCGTCCTCGCTGTTCCAGAAAGCCTTCCAATCTATATATTCGTAAAGGGGATGATGCTCACGGCTGTATGTCGATTCACACTCTTTTCTGTCTTCTGCGTTAAGCGTGTCCAGATGTTCCTTGTTAGTCATTTTATCATCTCCTTTCGTGCAGAATTTACTCCTCTTTCTTGGAGCTTGCAAAGTAAAGATTAAGGGCTTTGTCTATTGTATCGGCAATTACATCTTCACTGGTATCAATGGCAAAATATTTCTTGATTATGGCAGCCTTCACCTTAACTGATTTTGCCTTTTTCGATTTTGTCTTAGGCTTGTAGGTGTTGGTGATAACCATAGCAACGATATCTTCGTTAAGTATACCCTGTTCAGCAATCTCCTTTAACTGAGCCGCCTGTTTCATGGTAACAGAATGTCCCTCTGATACCATTTGGGCAACCTTTCTCTGCTCATTGACAGGGATATAGGAAAGGTCTACGCCAGTTCTCTGGCTAATCTGCTCGTTATCAATAAAAGGCTTTAGGCTATCGTCTAGTTTATAGATGCGAATAAGACGGGCGATTGATGTTTTACCCAGTCCGTATTCTTCACCGACCTTAGCAAGTTTGCTCTTTGCCGGCTCGTCGCTAGTCTTCTCTGCTGAAACCGGTTCTCCATTGAGTACCGCAATTTCCTCACGGATAGCATCGAGCTTTTCCTTAGAGAACATCTTCTCATGACGTCTTGCAACGACCTCTGCCTGCTTGGTTATACGCAGATTTGAGAAACCTCTCTGATAGATATTAGTTTCATCAATGTAGACCTGTGCCTCTTCGTCAGAAATTCCTTCCTTGACAAGACACGGAAACACTGTAAGACCTGCCGCCTCGCCGCAATATTTCCGGTTATTACCGGAAAGAATGATGTACTTTTCACCGTCAATGGGGCGAACAATAAGCGGCTGCAAAATGCCGTTCTGCTTTATGCTCTCCACCATATCGTTGAACTGCTCTCCCTGATAACGGTCATACTCATTATTGTAAACAAGAGCATCACCAGGAATCTCTGTCATCTGATTATTCTGGGCTGTCATCAAGCCCAGATTAAACTTCTTCCCCATTTATATTACCCTCTTCACTATGTATAATTACTTGGTTCTCTTTAACACTTCAAGTGCCAGAGCCTTATATTCCTCTCCGAGCTTTGTCTTCTTTCCGAGAGGTAAAGCAACCATACGTTCGCTGGAATTAGCAGCTTCAACAGACTTGGAAATCTGAGTTTTGAAAACCTTATCGCCATACTTAGCGTTCAGCTTCTCAATGGTAGTCTTGGACATATTTGTTGCATCTACCATTGTGGGAAGAACACCTACAAGCTCCAGCTTTTCATTCAGGCTTTCCTTTACCTGTTCTATAACATCGTTAAGACTGGTAAGACCATCAAGGGCAAACTTCTGAGCCTGAACCGGAATAATTATTCCATCAGCAGCAGTAAGCGCGTTTATAAGTAAAAGGGTAAGTGAAGGTAAGCAGTCAATGAGAATGTAATCATACTTCTGGAACGCTTCCTTTTTGAGAATCTTATCAAGAATACGTTCTCTGCTCATAGCATTAAGAAGCTGATTCTCTACCGCACTGAGGTCAATATCAGAAGGAATGTAATCAAGATTATTAGCGTCGCTGTGGATTATCGCCTCTTCCGGATTAGGATATCTGCCCTGTGCGCCCATAAGACTTGCCATCGTTATTATTTCGTCAGCCTCGTCTTCCGAAGGCTCGAATCCGAGATATGTTGACATATTCGCCTGAGCGTCCAGGTCAACCAGAAGTACCTTCTTACCTTTGAGTTGTAAAGCTGAACCGAGGTTGACAGTAGTGGTGGTCTTGCCTACGCCGCCCTTCTGATTACATATCGCGATTATCTTCATATTTTGCACTCCTTTAATAAAAATTCCCCACTGGGGAATTTTTAATTTCATCCCCCTGGTGCCGTTTGTTAGTACCCCAAGATATGTTTCTATTATATCATGTATTATGCCATTTGTCAAGTAAAACAACGGTATTACAACGTGGGATTAAAGAAATTATTACGATATATTTTCAGCCTTTTTCTCTATTGCTGACGAATTAAAAATATAGTGGAAGGGGGACTGAATAGGAGAACAGTCCCCCTTCAAAAAAGGGTAAAGGTGGGGAAGCTAAATTAGGTGGCAGGCGTCTGAGGAAGTATATTATTCCCTGACGAATTTGAAGTTGCCTGTCTGGGGACTATTTTTTCAGACTGATTCTTTCCGGCAGGAATCAGAGACAGAATGTCGCCGTCCTTGAAAGCCGAAAGAATATCCATAACGGTAATCCCTGCTCGACTTGCAATATCAGCGATTTCATTCAACCGCTCCCCTTCGAGCTGCTTTCCAAGAGCGGCAAGTTCCTGCTTTTTCTCCCTGATTTTTATTTCGATTTCAGCCTTCTGCTGATTAAGAATCATCAGTCCCTTTTCGGCATCGGAAATTCTCTCCTGTGTCGATAAAGGAACGACTCTTTTCGGCTTAGCCATGTTTACACTCTCCTTCAAAGTTCTGCTTGATTACAGATATTGCTCTGCGAACATAACGCTGGTCTTCCGGATAAGTTCCGTCATAATCCTCTACGATTTCATTTATCCGTAAATCCAGAATCTCTGTCGCTCGCTTTTTCAGGTAAACCAAGAAAATGCGTTCTATCTGACGAATACTTTTTTCTTCCTCCGAGGTCAATCCACAATAAAGGCCATCAGAAAATGAACTTACAAAATCGTTAATTATACGTTCATCCATGACATCGCTCAATATATCGTTTATAAGCTCTACACTCTTCTGATCGGAATCCCTCAAATGGGAGAAGCCATAATCAAACTTAGTCGCTGGCATGATAAAAATATCAGACACTCCCTTCGGAAATTGCTACGACCTCTCCCCATGTTAATGTGTCCTTTTTTGCCTTCCACTAAAATAGTGTTTCAGTTTTCGTAAAATAATAACCCATGTTTTATTTTTCTGGTTTGGCACAACAAAATAGATGCGATTTTTCAGAGGCAGGTATATCTTGTTACACCAGCATATCCTTTCCCGTTGTTTTATGTTGTCGAACTTTAGCAAATTATCAGATAATTTGCTAAATGTGTTGACAATATTACAACGATTTGTTATAATATATCAAACCTCTCATACAGGAAAAACACAAAGACGGGAGCGGCTGAAATTGACTATAAAAACAAAATACCTAAATCATATGGCAGATAAAAAAGGAATGAAAAGATGCTTTAACTCTGTCCTGATAGAGTTGCTAAACCGTGCCGAAGGAACCAAAGCCGGTTTATCATTCTCTGTCAATAAGGAAATAAAGGAGGATATCGCTAAACGCTTAGACACATCTATTTCCACTGTAAACAACGCTATAAGCAATTTCTACAAGTCAGGATATCTACATCGCCTTGAACGTGGAAAATATATCTTTGATGCGTCACTTTTTGGTCTTAGGTCATGGAGAGACATTGATAATATTGTAGCGGTCTACAACTATGGCACAGATAATATAAATGCTGTCTTTCAGTATGCAGATGAATCCTAAACAGTAGAGCAGGGAAGAGTATGTGACATCAATAAACTTAAATTATAGCCAATCACATTTTTAACGAGATATTGCAGTTTATTGACAAATGGCATATAATATGTTATAATATATACATAATATTCTGTTTGCGATAAAGGATGAACATAGCAAATGACAAAGAAAAAGAGATTCAAAGCAACCGCAATTATGTATGGAATCCTGGCTGTAATATGCCTAATTAGTATTAAGCAGCTTTATATGCTTTTTATCTTCTGTGCTGCGCTCTGTGTAATAAACGGATATCTCGCTTATAAGCACAAAGACGATAAGCCAAACCCCATTATACAGAAAGCAGCAGATAAAATACGCATCAATAAACGGCAAAGCAAAGAGGATAAAATCAGCCGAAAGAAATTGAAGCAGGAATATAAAGAGCGGCTGAAAGAAATAGAAAAAGAATACGATTTTGACTATGATGAGGAAGCATTTATCGGTGATGAAATCGACAATACTGATACTGAGTAGTCTGCATAAATTACAGCAATAGAGCGCAATAATTAGAAAATTCCCCAGTGGGGAATTATAAAGAAAAGAGGTTATAAAGTGGCTCAGAATCAAGGTAAAACAATCATCATAACCGAAAAGCCAAGCGTTGCCCAGGAATACAGAAAAGTACTTAAAGTAACCAGCAGCTCAACTACTAAAGGCTACATAGAGGGGTACTCTTCGGTAATAAATAAGGAGATTATAATTACATGGGCAGTGGGGCATCTCGTTTCAATCTGTCCTCCTGAACGCCAAAACGAAGCATGGGCTGGAGCATGGAAAAAAGAAAAGCTCCCTATGATTCCGGCTCCATATAAATATGCTCCATTGAAAGCGTCATACGACCAGTATGTAATCGTAAAATCTCTCTATCTCCGCAATGATATTAAAGAGATATACTACGCAGGCGACAGCGGACGAGAGGGCATATACATACAGGCGCTGATACGTAATCAGATTTTCAAATCCGGTACCCGTGGGATAGATGAAAAAGTTGTATGGATAGATAGCTTTACAGAGGAATCCATACTCAACGGAATCAGAAATGCAAAGCCATATACCGCCTATACAAATATGATAGACAGCGGATATATGAGAGCAATTTCCGACTGGCTTATTGGTATGAATTTTACGGAAGGCTTTACCCTGATGACGGGCAACAAATCGGTAGTCAATGTCGGCAGAGTAATGACTCCTACGCTTGCTATGGTCGTGCAGCGCCAGAAGGAAATAGATGAGTTTACAAAGACTCCGTATTTCGGTATTCGAGCAGATGACTTTGCAACATGGAAAGCAATAAAGGGAAGTCGTTATTTCGGCAGCGATGAATTATACAACGAAACAGGATTCCTACACAAACCAGTGGCACACACATTAGCCGACACGCTGAATACCGACCGCAGACTAACAGTCGAAAGCACAAAAATTCAGACCAAGACAGAATATGCACCGTATCTATTCAACCTGGCTGACCTGCAAGCTAAATGCTCCAAAGCGTTTCATATTTCTCCGGCGCAGACGCTTGAAATAGCACAATCTTTGTACGAAAAGAAATATACAACATATCCGAGAACCGATTGTCGATTCCTTTCCTCTGCGGTTGCAGAAGAGTTGAAAAAGACAAAAGGGTATGATATTCCAAAGCGCTATATAGACGACAGCAAAATCACCGACCACTACGCTCTTATTCCTACATTTCAGGGAGATGTGGATAAACTGAGCGACTTGGAGAAAAAAGTGTACCTGACAATCCTGAAAAGATTTACCGATACGCTGCTCCCACCATATATTTACGACGCTGTTTCCGTTCTATACAGGCACTCCAGCAATGAATACTTTGTAGAAAACTACCGCCTTGTCAAGCAGAATGGGTTCAAGGAAAAGAATGCAGACGCAGAACAGGGAAGTTCTGAAAATGAGGACAGAGTATATAATAAGCCTGTGCCTGAAAAGGGAAGTGTGGTAAACGTAAATGCCTTCTCAATTAAGGAACTTGAAACAAAACCACCGGTTCCATACACGACCGGCTCGCTGATTCTGGCGATGGAGAAGGCAGGTAAACTAATCGAGGATGAGGAGCTTCGTGAGCAAATCAAGACTTCCGGTATTGGCACTTCTGCTACAAGAGCAAATATCATAGAAAAGCTCAAAGCCAAGAATTTCATTACAGTCGATAAAAAGCAGAAGATTGCACCAACCGAGGCTGGAAAATCCATCATTCCTCTCATAGCAAAGTACGACCAGGCACTGGTATCACCCATCAAAACAGCAGACATGGAAAACCGCCTTACAGCAATCGCTGACGGGGAGTTACCCAAAGATGATTACCTTCGTTTCATCGAGAAATATGTTACCGATACTACCAATGCAATAATCGCGAGCGGCGTACAAACCATAGCTGGTAAGCCTGATAAATCCGAAAGCAAAGACGGAGCCGACCTGTTATGTCCATGCTGTGGAGCAAAGCTAAAGCACGGAAAGTACGGCTGGTTTTGCGATTGTAAATTTTCTGTTCACAACGAAATCTGCGGACATAAAATAAGCGAAAAGGACATTGCCGATATTACCAAGAAGGGCAAGACAAGAGCACTGACGTTCCGCTCCAAAGCAGGTAAGCAATTCAAGGCACATCTGGTTCTGGACAAAGAAAAGAAAACCACGATTTTTGAGTTCGTAAATGACTGGAAATAATAGAATAACTCATTTAGTGAGGGAGTGACTGCTCCCTCACTTTTTTTAACTGAGAGTGCTTACTCTAGCGATGGGATAGCTTTTTTACAAAAACTGAAACACATTATTATAGAGAAGTTTTTTGAGAAAGGGGACTCATGGCTAGTTTTGAGAAATACAGTGCCGTAAAAGCAGGTGTACTGCTAAAGCATAATAACAGAATGCCTAACGATAACACCGCCCATAGCAACCAAACGATAGACAGTAATAGGACGATTGAAAACTACCATCTGAAAAAAGGGGACATTTCCACACTCCACAACAGACTCGATGAAGTATTCTCAATGGGACGCTCCGACCAAATCGTTCTAGTCGAAATTTGTCTTTCTCTCCCTAAAGATGTTCACATCGACGATGAAAGAGCCTTTTTCCGTGGCGCGTTCAATTTCTTCTGCGATGATTTTGGGGCGAACAATATAATCAATGCGGTAGTACATAAAGACGAATCAACTCCTCACCTCCATCTGGATTTCATTCCTGTGGTAACAAGGGAGGTCGAATACAGCATCAATCATAATAAGTCTTTACTTGCAGAATGGAAGGCAGCTCATGCGGAACGTCTAAGAATGCTAGAAGAAGAACATGGAGCGCCTGTGGTGGAGCGACTTTGCTGCAAGGAGCTTATAACAAAGCAATATCTTGAATCCATGCACGAGCGGCTTGACCGATATATTTCCGAGGAGATAGGGTATAGCTGTGGAATCATCAACGGTGCAACAGTAAATGGCAATAAAAAGATACTGGAACTGAAAACAGATACTCTGAAAAAGGAAACCGAAATCCTCCAAAAGCAGAAAGACTGCCTTGAAAAAGAGATATCCACTATACTTGCTGTTGCCCAGCGCAGTGGTGTCTCCAAAGGTGATATCGGCTTGCTGCCGCTTATGCAGCGTATAGCAGACCTTGAACGGCAAAATACGATTTATAGGAATATCATTTCATCACAGCGATACAGTTTCAGTCAAAAGGAGCTTGAACAGTTACGCGTCCACTCATATTTCCCGGCAATGTCGGCAAACGTCAACTGTTTCGATGGTAAGTTGGAGAACTTTGAAATAGAAGATAACGCCATCGTCCTGATTGAAATATACGATAGGGAAAGGCGCTTCCTGCCCCAGCAGAGATATATTGACAAAGACGATGACCTGAGAAACCAGACTAATCTTGCTCTTCGTATGAATAACGGTGCATCCCTCTTTATCCGTTCATCCAGGACAAGCGACAGGTCGTTTGTCTTTATCCGAACCGATAATGCCAAGCAGACATATCTTGCACTTCTGGACTTTGAACAGCGGCTCCGGCAGCAAGAAGAGGAGTGGAAAGGCAGGAAAATTTATCTGGAGCGACTATCGTATGACGATTATGACCTCGCACGTTCGATTCTGGAAAGAGCACCGTTTGAAAGCATATACCTGACCGGAAGAGAGCGCGAAGAACCAAACAGCAAGGAAATATCAATACAAAAGGGATAATCCCGCAGAAAGGAAACCTTATCATGGCATTTTGGGACAAGAAAAAAAGCAGCCAGACCGCAAGCCAGCCCAGGAAAAAGCCTGTCAGAGGACTCGCTAAATCCGTTCAGGACATTCTTGACTTCGATGGTATAACCGATGGCGGTATCATCATAGGCAAACCCCAGGGTAAATACTGCTGCTTTTCCAAGCTCTATAAGCTGATAGACAGCAATTTTGTGACCGAACCTGATGAAAAGCAGTGGGAGGTTCTTGCTGAGTATACCAAGTTCATAAACCGCTTCCCAGACAATGTGGACATCAATATCGTTATTGTAAACAAGCGCAATACGATGTCTGAGCTTATAAAGGACTTCCACATTGGCGAACAGGGCGATGACCTCGATACCTACCGCCGCGAATACAATGCTATAATCGACAAGAAAATCACAGAAGGCAGAAACGATATCACCAAAGACAAGTATATCATGCTGGTGGCAAAGGAACGCAGCCTCGATGATGCTGAAACAACGTTCAACAACCTCGACCTTTCCCTGAATGACGCAATAAAGGCAATAAATAAAGTCGGAGTAAAGCAGGTAAACTCCTTAGAGCGTATGAAGCTCATCCGAGAAATACTTAACGGTACGGATATCCTGCCGTTTGATAAAGAATATGACAGGTACATTTCCAAGCATGAGAACGGGGAAGGGGATATTCAGTATTCTCTTAATAAGGCATCTCTGAAAAAAGCGGGTGTCAGCATAAAGGACTTAGTTGCTCCGCAGACAATCGCTCGTTCGCGGCAGGCCATTATGCTCAACGATAACAGATACGCCACATCATTTGCATATGCCAATCTCCCGCAGCAGCTTGATACATCGTTCCTAACGAAGACAACGAACCTTCCTTACGAAATGGTTACTGTAATCCAGCTAAACTGTGTTCCCCGCAAAAAGGCGATACAGCTTGTAAAGATGCAGAATACCAGCATAAAGGCGGATGTAATCAAAGCCTCGCAGAGAGCGTATAAGAGCGGATATAGCCCTGAACTCATGGACGAAGACCTGATGAAAGCGCAGCAGGAAGCGAAACAGCTCCGCGCTGATATTGTAAATGATGGTAAGAAACTGTTCTATGCAACGATGGTGGTCACTCTCTTCGGCGAGAGCGAATCCGAACTGAAATCTATCCAGGAACAGTTTACCTCTATATGTTCCGATTTCACCGTTACTCCCTCATATCTTCGTGGGCAGCAGGTACAGGGACTCAATACAGCCTGCCTGCTGACAAAGAGCAAAGTCATCATCGACCGTATGCTTACATCAGACAATGTATGCGCTCTGTTCCCGTTCAATATACAGGAATTGCAGGATAAGAAGGGGCATTTTTACGGCATCAATTCAATCAGCAAAAACATGATTATGTATGACCGGAAACGTTCTAAGCTCGCAAATGGCTTGATATTTGGTCAATCCGGTTCAGGTAAGTCTTTCTACACTAAGGGCGAGATAATCCCGAACCTTCTTCACGGCACCGATGATATGATAATCCTCGACCCTGAAAATGAGTACAGAGTGATTGCTGACGCTTTTGGAGGCACGGTTATCGACCTGGAACTCAAATCGGATTACTGCATCAACCCCTGTGATATGTCCATGGAATGGGATGACCCCAAAGCAACTCCGCTCGCTGAGAAATGCGATTACATGGTCGGTCTGGTAGAAAGCATACTCGGCAGAGGTCGCGAGTGTAACTCTTTCGAGGTCAATGCTATACATAAGGCTACCCAGGCGATGTATGAACCGTACATTGATGAGATGACCCGCCGCAAGAACGATGGAATCAAGCAGAATATCGACACTACCATATGCCCGACACTTGTAGATTTCTTCAATGCTCTCATAGCTCAGAAAACGCCAGAAGCAGCTAAAGTCGCAAACAGCATAGAGCCGTACTGCATAGGTCAGTATAATGTATTTGCGCACCACACGAATGTCCCTACTGGCAAGCGCCTGACAGTATTCAACCTGCTCTCGCTTCCGGAAAAGATGAAAGAGATGGCAATGAAAGTGTGCCTTGCGAACATCTGGACACGAGTTATTAAGAACCGCGAAGATAATGAAAAAAACGGAACTGGCAAATCCATCTGGGTATACCTTGACGAATTCCATCTATTCTTTCAGACAGAAGCGTCAGCTTCCACAATCATGGCGTATTTCAAGCGAGTTCGTAAATACGGCGGTATAATGACCGGCATTACGCAGGACGTGGCTGACCTACTCCGCTCTTCCCAGGGTACAGCCATGTTCAATAACTCCGGATTCTTTGTTTTCCTGAACCAATCTCCGATTGGACGAAACCAGTTACAGCAGCTCTACGGCATTTCTGACACCCTTATCGACTGCATAAAGGACAAGCCATCCGGACAGGGTTTAATTTACAACGGCTCTATTCTTATCCCATTCGATTACCGCCTTCCAACCGACAATGCTCTTTACAGGCATATGTCTACCAATCCGAATGATAAGAAGAACCGTAAGGAACCCACAACCGAAGGCACAGATAATGCAGAATCGCCGGAAAAAACCAAGACGGTAAATCTTGTAAAATAAACGTCTGATATGACATTATCGACAAATCTGCACTTTTGCTTATTTTATCACAGCTATAATATAATGTTATTTCAGATAAAGGTGGCAAAAGAATGAAGCTTAACAACAAGGAAGAAATAAAGCGGTTTCTCAATTACGAAAAATTCTTCTCACCCGAAACGGAATCATACTGCTTGGGTAAAAGCCTTAACGATGCAGCAGATATAATACAGGAAATAATCCTGAACAAGGAAGAGCAGGGATATGTGGGAGATATTATTGAGCGAGTGTTCAAAAATCGCAGCAAATAACATACGCAACGAGCAGGACGCCGATGATTGCATACAGGATGTCATGCTAAAGCTCATGAACGACCCTGATAAAATCGAACAGATGGACGAAAATGCCCTTCGGGGATATCTCAAAAAGCTGATTAAAATAAGCATCTTTGAAAAATACTCCATGGAAGTCGCCAAAAACAAGACTGCATACTGGAGATATAAGCAAATCTCTATGGTTTGCGAAAAATACATGATACAGCCGACCCCACAAAATGCATACCTTATTGCGCCGCTCATGGAAGATGAGCAATATACGATTTCAGCAGTTGAACGAATCCTCCGAGATATCCGACCCCGAAATGTCAGCCTTGACTGCCTTATCGAACTATGATTCCTGCAAGGAGTGAAACCGAATGCTTGACCAATTATACGAACAATTCCGCAGCACAGATGTCTGCTCCTTTCCGTTTAAGGATTACTATACCGACCGCTGCGGCTATTTGAACGAAAATGCTTTCCACTGCTTTACGCAGTCTTTGACTGATAGCAGCGAGGAGTATTATCTCATCTGCCTTAATATAGACCTCAGAAAAGCAAATTCCACAAGCATGGCGCAGGGTGACTATGTTCTCCGGAGGTTCGTACAATCCCTCGAAAACTACTATATATTCCGAGTACAGGGCGAAAAATTTAACATTCTCGCCACCAAAGAGCAGATTCCAGAAATAAAGGCACGGCTGAACGAACCAAACGATTTGTACAAAATCTACTATGGCATCGTATCTGACGCTCCGTTCAAACCCCAAAACTCCGTCGAAGAAAAAGCGATGATAAGAAAAGGAATATCGCTTATGTACGAAAGCAAGGGAGAAAAAGATTCCCCGATAGCACCAGTCAGTGGTATTACGGGAAGCACTCCGAATGAATATCAGGAAGACAAACTGCGAAAATACCGGAAGACGATGTGGTTCAGTACTGTGGAAATCACGATTCTAAAGCCAGAATACAAAAAGGTCTCTGTTATAGTTTTCCCAACCGAATGGAAGCCAGATATGGCATCATTGCCGATAATAGTGGCAGCGTATGATAACATCGACTATAACGTTAAATACGGAAAAAACGTCGTTTTCGGAATAAATGGGATTAGATTCAGCGTTTCCTGCCGCTTCAACCACGAAGAACACCTTGACACGACCATCTACGCCATCGACAAAGGCGATGCAGCGGTCAGGTTCAAGATAGACACTACCGAAGGCATCTGTATTCCTGACAACTTCGGGAAAAAGCTATCTGATACCAAAGAATTATACCCCCTCCGCAAAAACTCCTCCGGCACATACGATTTTGTCATTCTGGAAAATGAACACCTGACGCTAAACACAGATGGGTATTATATCAGCCCTAACGGAAAACGGTACGGAGTTTTTGCTGATGACACAATTTTAGAACTGAAAGGAATGTAGTATGTTCACATTGGAACAAATAAACAACCAGATTCTTCTCAAAGAGTTGGACGAGTGCCTTACAGAATGCCGCATCAGCAATGTCCTCGTTTCCATTATACAGTTTCAGATGACAAAGGAAGGAGAGCTGTCAGAAAACACAATAGAAATGGAGTTATTTTCTGACACCACCTGCGTCATTGACATTGACGATAAAAACAGCATTTTCACCTTATTTCTGAAACGCGATGACGTTCTTGACTATGGTAAAATTCGTGGTATGTGCCAAACCGTTCGTGAAAGGAACACCAAGCGCTTCCTTTACAATGAGAATGGCGACTATGCGCTTTCCATCGAGCTTGTCAAGGAGAAAATCGAAGAAAGCACTGTATGCCACATCTCATTCCTCTTCCCGCTCTGGATAAGCGAGGATGACGGTCGGCTTATGGTCGTGTTTTCCTCAAAAAATGTACACTTCGGTGTTGACAAAATTGATTATGTCGCCGTAAACGATGAGGTGGACTATGCCGAGGAAGTAGAACGTCATGCTCTTGGAAGAGAAAACGACGGTAAAGACGATTTCGATGAGCAGAATGATATCATATCCAACGGTGATTACATAGGATAATAACAGAAGGGGATTCGCATGGACGAGTTAAACTATATCGCAGGTCAGATGAGTGCTGCACAAGCTAAGATATCCGCTGATGTAATGAATATCTTCGCACAGCATTATAACCAAGAGAAAGAAGAGTGGTTTAGCAATGCCCATGGACTTTCCGATGTCTCTGAATACGACAGGAGCAGTTACAAGCGCGTTGCGTTCTTCCGCCAGAGCGACGTCAATCGCTTCGTACAGGATATGCAGTCACAGGGAGTTGACGTTGTTGCAACTCCATTTAAGCTGTACGGTCAGTATATAGCCGAAATCTCCGCCTCACAGGAAGACGGAAGGCAGGCTGCCGAGGTCATTGAAGACTTCAAAATGCGGTATGATATTACTCCGGAGGAAGAAAGAAGACAGGAATATGAACCTCAGCCGCTCCATAGCGGAATAGGCGATGGCCTGGCAGATGTCCTCCTCGTTAATCATCTTGATACACTTGGCACCGCAATACACAAATATCAGGAAATCTCGACTATGCTTGGCAGTGGGCAGTATGGTCAGACCAGTAACCAGGACATTTTCCGCTCTCACCTAGACGAAATGGGTGAAGCAAATCCCCAGCTCCGCTCTGGAAAGGCTAAAGTTGCAACCGTCCTCAATAATGATATTGTTATTATGGATGGCAAAATCGTTTCTGATGAGGCTGTAAGGGAGAATGTTCTCTCTCAGCACCATGAAAGAATGGAGTTTGCCGAAAACAAGATATCCGGCGCCGACAGCAAAATAACAAACCGCCATCTGAATAATGTTACAGCATATATAAATCAGCAGGCAGACCTGTTTGACGAGTACCAGAGGCTTCTTGACAGGAACGAAACCCTGTCTGCCTCCCAGATGCAGAAATATGAAGACGCAAAGTCTCTAATCAGTGGATTCGAGCAGGATTATGGCAGAACTATTGATCCTGAACACCACATCTCGAAATCAGAACTTATTGATTTCAACGATAAAACTCTTAATAAAGCAAGAGAAGCCGGTTTCGATGCTAGTTTCAAAATTGGCGGCTCATTCGATGCCATCACCTGGAAGGCGCTGGACAGTGCTGCTCTTGAAAGCATAGGTATATCCAGTTCCACACAGGCTCTTCTGTACAGCCTGAACAGCAGCGAGCGGCACCTGTCGCTTATCGAAAAGAATTCAGAAGCCATCAGGGAATCCATGTACAGGCAGGACTACGCCGTTACAACTTCTAAAGGCGACCTTTATACCGTCAAAGAGGAACCCTCTGTATTTGCTGCATGGACGCTCGGCTCTCTTGACGACATAACAAATCGTTTCAACACGCAGCAGATAACCAAAGACCTAATCGTACAGAACAAGCTCGCAGCCCTTGATGACAGCGAACAGCAGATGATTTTATCCGCTCTTGGAATGGAGCCTGCCTGTGAAAGTGCGGTCAGCGAAATGCCTGAACTGCTTCAAAAGCAAATGGAAAAGCAGCTCAACAGCGGCGCTTTCACTTCATATTCCGACTTGCTTGACGAAAAGAAAGCAGGTTTATTGGTCGTGGAATATGGAAACGAAGCCAGAGAACAGCTTATCAATGACTTAATTTCAAGCAATAGCGATATATCCCAGCTGCTCAAAGAGCATGGTATCACTAGGGATTCTTTGAAACACATATCCGAAGAAACAACACAAAGGCTGGAAGTACTAATCCACAATGCTACCGGTTCACCAGCAGAAGCCTCCCTCACAGCTATCAAGAATGGCTTTGAAAAGCTAAAGCAGCATGATATCGAATTACATAATGACCTGCTCCAGCGAATCCAGAATAATCTTGCAGAAAGTACATTCTCGCACAAGGATTTGCTTGATATGTCCTCCGAAAAAAGGGAGAAGGTACTTACCTATGGATTAGCCCTGAGCAAACTTGACATCGAGCGTGGAATACTGGACAAGAGTGCTCTTGATGATGTGAAAAAAATCATTGGAGCTAAGTCATCAGCGTTCAAATCTCATAATGCCAGTGTTAATTCGAGCGAAAAGATGCTAACAGAAGCTGCAAGGATGCTTGCTGCCAAAAAGAAAAAGGAAATTTTTGAGAACAACCAGGCAAAGCTGAAAGCTCTGACAGCAGAAGGTATGGATTTAAGGAAGATGTCTGATGAACAGATTCAGACTTCTTTACAGAGCATAATAGACCGAAAAAACAATCAGTCCAGCAGCATTACCAAGACAAAATCCATCCGCGCCAGAGTTGAAGCGAGTGAATATGAAAAGCTGAAACAGGAACTGATGAAGTACTCCGAAGTAGCTTATAAGGCTGCGCTTTTGGAGCCTACCAAAGAGGAAAAGGAAGGACTCCAGAAAATAAACGAGGTATTCGCCCTTACCAAAGCAGACAGAATCATGTTTGCTGGGCAGGCTCCGCTAAAAAAAGAACTTGAACAGATTGAGTGGCTTAAAGGCAAGGTGTTACTGAGCGGCGCGATGACTCCTGAAAAACTGCTCGAAATCAATGCTGCTTTTCTGAAACACGCCGGAACTATGGGTTTCAGCTTTATTACACCATCTGGTTCGTTCGATATAAAGCTGCTCCAGTCACTAAGCATTGAAGATTTGAAGAAGCTGGGCATATCTGTGAATGTACGCAATATGCTGGTTGACATAAACAGAAAAGGCTCCTTCGGAAAGACAAGCCAGTTCGGAAACACTGCCGGTATGGTCGGAAAGGGTATTGGCTTTTTCATTAGAAAAGTTGACGGTTCAGACAGCTGGAACGACGTGTCCGAGCTTATTTCCTATTCCAGGAAAATATCAAAATACACCTATGATACGGTAATCAGCATACAGCGGTTAAGTAATATCCGCCTTACAGACCTGGCAAATCTGCGACGCAGAGGCGGTGTTCAGAACCTGATTCAGCAGTACAAGAAGCCGCTCCCTAAAAAGAATCCCAAGCCGAAAAAAGCACCTGTTAATGCTAAACCTCTGTCAGCTCAACAGATAAAAAGGCAGGAGAAGTATGCCGAAAGGCTGAAAAAGCGGCTCTCTAAGACGTACAGCAAGCAAAATACCATGCTCGCCAAGTTCAGCAAGCAGATGGCTGCATTAAAGAAGAAAATCGCAGAGTCAGCTCTGGGAAAGGCTTTTGCAGCAGCATCTACTGCAATCACTTCATTTGTCACCACGGCGCTGCTGATTTATTTTGGTATTGCAGCTATACTCGCTCTGTTCGTGCAAATATGCATCCTTGTGGCTACCCTCGTTATCGCCCTTGTAGATATGCTTTCAGGCATCGTAAACATAGGAAACTGGTTTGCTCCAAGCAGCTATGACGATACAGTAGCTTGGGCGCTTTACCAGGATTTACTCAACCAGGAGAATCAGTATGTTGCCGAACTCGCTCATACCCCGGAAAAAGCATATGATGAGCGGCAGAACATCAACTACGGCTACGATGGTGAAGACCTTCAAACCTACCTAGCCGGCATAGAGAACCTTGCATACTCTGCCGGCGATGTTCACATCAATCCATTCCATACAGAAAGTTATGCTACGGATGACACGAATGTTAATTATCATACCGTCATCAGCAAATATGATGGCATTCACACCTACGACATAACAACAAACCTCAATGATTACAGCATCATAGAGGTCGAGGATGAGGACACTGCAACGGCAATCTCTGATATCACATATGGCATCAGCAATGGTCATACGAGCAATATAAAAGATATCATTGCGATGACGGATGTTATGTATCAGATGGAAGCAACGGACAGTGATGATGAAAGTATGACCAGTGTTCTTGGTATGTCACCGGCGCAGCTCAATGTTAATGGAATCGGGGAGTATATAGGTTACGGATTCAAGCTGATTGGTGAATTTTTCGTGAACCTGTGGGACACCCTCTTTGGCGAGGGTAGCGACTGGACATACTCTACGATGGAGACAAACGGCGTTACCTATGCCACAGTACAAAATTATGCTTTTCACCTTTTCGAGCTATCTCACCAGCAGTACCTTTACCTCGGTGTTGATTACTGTAACAAGGATAAAGTCATATACAACGCTGATGGTACAGAACTCGACCTATCACATGACAGCCTTGTCGAATACGGAATATGCCCTGAGTCTGTCAATAACGACTTTAAGCTCCGCCTCTATGAGAGAAAACCGGAGCCGTACATTATACGGGAATCCGATGGAAGCCTCAAATTCCTGAATACGCTGAACTCCGATGGGACTCCATTTTTTGATATATCCGTGTCAGTTGAGGACAACCTTGCGTCCGGCGAGGATGTCAAGATGTGCCTTTGGGAGAATATGCCCCTGGAAACCGGAGAGTCCATCAACGGCGAGAATGTTCCTTATGGAACAACCAACGCAGAATTCTGGAATAAAATCACAAGCGACTCTGTGCAGTGCTGGACACAATCCAGCAGTATAAGCCAGGATTTCTCCTTATCCGCCTCCGCAAGCTCTGGTTGGTATACATCTTCATCATCTGCGCTCAATAAAGCAAAAGCGAATGTAGTTACCAGTCTTCAATTCCAGTATAACACCCTTGCTTCGAGCGGAAAGCTGAAAGAAACCTATTATGTCATTACCGAGGATGTCGCAACAGCATACATATACACATACTTCCCCATAGACAGCACTACCGTGTCCTATGGCTCCCCTGACTACGATTATGATTTTGATGATGGAAGAACGTGGGTAGACTGTGACATAAGCGGTGATGTAAAGTACTGCACCCTGACCACGACAACATACAGACGCAACTGCAAGGGGCATACGTTCGTTTACTGCGGCGGTCATGTATCTACACATGAGCAGGGCAACGTATTCTCCGTTACTAATGAACAGATTGCTCTGACCGAAATGCTCGATGAAGGCAATGAGCCGCTCGCTCTTGGAACAGACTATACGAATGGCGGAAGCTCCGGAGGCGGTAACAATCCCTATTCAGACAGCTTCTATCCTGGCACCGGAGTAGTGTTCCCATACAACCAGAACTATCCAGAAATGCACGGGAAGGTAATCCATTCCGGAGTAAACTACAAAGGCGCTGCGTCCGAAGCTGCGGTAACAGGCGGAGGGCTGACTCCCGCCGAAGATATATACCAGGGTACTGCGGTCAGCAAGGGTCTGAACATCATAATAGACCCAAGCGGCAACTGGGGAAAGGGAACGCTGATATCATCAGACGGATTTGAGTATTACAAGTCTGACGACAGTGAAGGTCTGTATTCTGGCGTTGAAGTAGATGGAAATCTCGTAAGATACTGCCGTGATATCTTCGATATTGACTGCATTATCCTGAAAGGCTGCAATATCTTCCCCATGACCGACTTTACCAAGTATGAGGGCTGGACTGCCGACAATATGCTGCTAGTCTGCAATCGCCTTACGATGGACTGGTACGAAGCATACGGTTTCGATATTGCAACAGAAATCGGAGAGTACAACTATAAACTGTCTACACAGGATATAGAAATGCTCCAGGCTGGACTCGCTGCTGAATATGGAACTTCCTACGACCAGGACAGGCAGGAAATCATCAATGCTCTTCTGGCATACGTCGGACGGGGGCATTATACGATGCACCACCACCCATTTACCTACTATACCTTTTACGATTCAGACCAGCTCGAAAATGCAAACCACGGCTATCTGAGCTATCTCTGCACCAGCTCAAACTATGTAGAGAAGATGACCGACAGGGGAGTAGAGCGCATTTCTTTCTCAGGCTCATGCTCTGCCGGAAACGAGATAGATGTAGGTAACTTTGCGATGAACTATCTGGCAAAAAAATATCAGCGTAATACCGGAGGCAGCTACGCTGAAATGGAAGGCTTATCATCGCCTTCTTCACTGCTCCCAGGTGATATTGTAACTCATTCCAAGTACGATGTAGACGCCAATGGCTGCAAGATAGACGTGACGCTTACCGGCTCTGATATAAACGGAGAATTACTGAAAGACTTCCATCTGAACAATCAGGCTGTAGTTTATGTCGGCGCTTTCAGTAACACAGGGATTCAGGCTATGAAGGATTATCTCAAAGGCACCCTGACTGATGACGAATACACAGAGTACATAAGAGATGGTCTGAGGTTGTCAACCGGTCAGGCCATAGAAACTGGAATCCCTATCTGTATCGACCTGAACCAGATGGGAATATACTCCGGACTGCGGCTCCGCACATCAGGCAGCAGTGAGAACCTGGAAAGCTATCTCAACAACTACTTTACTGGCGGCGCTGAGGCAGATGATAAGGCTAAGGCGAACTCTGCGTTAAGTACAACGTATTACTGGCTGATTCATCCTGACAGCCGAACCAAGAAATTCGATGTCCAGAATATCATTTACCCAAGCTGGTAAGGAGCGGCTTTATGTTCTCTAAGTACAGATTATCCACTGACAATACCAAAATCATGCTGATACACCTTCTGCTGAATGGCTTTGATATCAGGAATATCGAATGGCTCGAAGATATCGAGGACAACCGGCAGTATGGCATCAAAATCAAAAAGGTGTTCGGCATAACCAAAGACTTTGTTGATGTGAAGAAAATAGAGCAGGAAATCGAAAGCATCCAGATACCACTAATCTGCTCTCCACTCTCATACGAGTACTACTCCGACGCTCCTACTATTTACATCTACGAAGCAGAACTGCCGAATGTGCCGCTCTGGATTAACGATATGAACGTCATCTCAAAGGTGATGATGATATCCGAAAACAGGGTAGTGTCAAGCAATCCGGCATTTCCGCTTCAAGATGAGCGCTGCCGCTCTAAAGGGTTTATGTATTTCTATGACTATGCCCTGAAAGACGAGTGCGTAATAGGGAAGTGGCACCTGACATACAGGGACAAGGTGTTCTCTATATACTACAATTCAGAATATAAGAACATCTCGGAAGAGCTGCTGCTCTATTCCGTCGAAGGCAGTGATAAGATGTCCTCCTATAAAATGGCAATATATGTTATAACGAGAGCCAGTCTGACTATTGATAGATGGTTCCCTGACAATTTCAATCAGCAGACGTATGAAAAGGTAGGTGTAAACGATGAATGACGACTGGAAAAATGGTTATTCCTCTGCCGAAGATTTCAGTTTCGACAGTGATGACGAGCCTGTATCAGAGGAAGACAGCCCCATCGACACGGAAGCCGGAATAGAGGAAGAATACCAGGAAGGGGAGATTCCTGGGACACTGCGATTCGACCCGAACACTTTTTCTCCGTTCGCCTCAATTTCTGCCCAGGAACACTCTATCCCTGGCGACATCGAACCAGCAATCCTGAATGAAGAAAAAACACCGGACGAAAAAGATAGTGAGCTTTTCTTCCATGAAAGCTGCGCCGCTCTGGACACGCAGAAGGAAAAGCTCACCCGCATCATCGACGGCGTTACTCTACCGGTTAAGAACAACATTGAGGATATTAAGAAACAATATGACCGGAAACCGGTTCGCAAATACACCAACAAGGCTGTAATGCCCAAAGTCACATTTTCCAAACCAAAGGAGCAGGGTGGGGGAAAGGCAAAGAAATTCTTTATTTTCCTGATAGCCTGCGCCTTTGTAGGTGGATTTATGGCGGTAGAAGCCAATTCGTACTTTAATTTCAAGGAAGGTAAGGTGCCTAGTGAGCTGTCATGTGCTTTCTCATGGCTGACCGTTTTCGATACTCTCCCCATCAGTCTATCCCCTATAAATTTCTCGGTAATGGGAATAGCGTTTCTGTTTGGATTCGGTATACTTGGCATCATAGGTTTATTCGTGTATCTCGATAACGAGCAGAAAAAACAGAGCAGAGTCGGGCATGAGCATGGCAATGCCCGTCTGGGAACTCCAAAGGATTTCAAACAGTTCAAGCAGAAATTCATGGAAACCAGCGACAACAATATGCTATTCGGAAAATACCAGGGCGAAGAGTTGGGACTTTCCCTTAACAACAAAAAAGTAAACCGTTCAGCAAATGTCTTAGTCATCGGCGGTACCGGTACTGGTAAGACATTCAAGTACATCAAGCCCAATATATTACAGGAAAACTGTTCAATGATAGTAACAGACCCCTCCGGCGATATTTTCCGGTCATTTGCCCCGTATTTGCTCTCAAAGGGTTATAACGTGTATTTGTTCAATGCGTCGGACTTCACATTGTCGAATCACTACAATCCCCTGATGAACGTATATGACAGTTACGGAAACATCTCCGAGACGCAGGTGGATATCCTTGTTGATTTGTACATGAAAAACGCAAAAGCAGGCAAAGACGCAAGCGGAGGAGACCCATTCTGGGACAAATCGGAAAAAGCCTTCCTGACATCGCTTATATATTACGTCCTTGAAAACGAAGATTACAGGGATAAACGGTGTTTCAGTCAGATTCTGGAACTGGTACAGAAGGCAAAGGTCGATGATGAGTCTGAAGAAGAAAGCCCTCTCACGCAAGAAATGGAAGCATGGTTCAAAAAAATGGACGAAGCCGGTGTCAAATATAAGACCAAAGACTACTATAACACATTCAGAATCGCACCGCAGAAGACAGCCAACACCATACTCATCACTACCGCAGTAGATTTGCAGATATTTGCTACCAAAGAGGTAGACCAGATAACGCAGGAAAGCCCCATCAAGGAAATGAACATAGACATAAATAAAATGGCTTCGCAGCAGTCCTATTTATTCCTCGGCATACCGCAATCACACCAGGCGTATAACTTTCTTATCGCTATGCTGTACTCTCAGCTCTATGGACGGCTTTACGAGCTTGGCGAAAGAAAGCTGCGCGGAAAATATCACATCGGCTATACTCCCGGAACACCGGTATTCGATTATTTTGAAAGCAGGGAAGAGGCACAAGAGTTCTACGAGAGCATTACCCTCGATGACATTGTTCCCAGTGACTACATAAACAACAGGCAGATATACAATATCATGTACAAGGGAAAATCCTATAAAACCTCTATTCTGCGGGAGCCGCTGGAGAAATTCATAAACGAAATAGACAAAATGTGCATCTGGTGCGGCGATGAATTCGCAGGCGGCGACCCTGCACTCCCAATCCACATCAACTTCCTGCTTGACGAGTTCAAAAATATCGGAGAGATACCGAACTTCCTGACAATACTCTCAACATCGCGAAAATACAGGATAGGCTCTCATGTAGTTATCCAGGATATCGGACAGCTGAAAACCATGTATAAGGAAGGCGAGCATGAAACCGTCCTGGCAAACGTTGATACCACTGTTTTTCTTGGCTCAATTCTAACGGAGGATAAGGAGGTAGTTCAAAAGATGCTTGGTAAAACCACCATTCGTCAGAAATCCACATCCTCCAGTAATTCCGGATTATCTACATCTTATACTCCGACAGAGGTTGACCTGATGAGCATTGACGAGATAAGCTCCATAAACCAGAACGGGCGCGATGACGAGCTGGTCATAATCAGAGATGTAACTCCGTATCTCTGCCGGAAGCTCAATCTGACCGAACACAAGCGCTGGGCAGATGTGGGAGCAAGCAAGAAGCAATACCACATCAACCTCGAAGATTACTACTGCAATAACAAGACTATTCACTAAAGGAAAGGACGTATAGCTATATGGGTGATTTTTTAGGCGGCATCATGGACTGGATTGTCTATGAAGTCATTGATTTGAGCGGCACAAGCGCCGAAAACATCAAAATAACACAGGAGCAGATGAATCTCGTTCAACCTATCTGGCAGTACTTCATTCTGTTTGGTGTATGCCTTACGATAGTGTACTTTGTCATCGAACTCAACAAAAAATGGGCATTTGAAGGTCAGAGCTTATCCATAAAAACAGTGTTTATCCCTTTTGCAAAGCTCACAATAGCAATAATACTCATGGCAAATGCGGCTAAGCTGTTTGGAGTACTGGCGAGCTTCAACAACGGCTTTGCAGAATGGAGCGAAGGTATAGCAACATCGTTTGTTTACGGCGGTGATGAGGGCAACGAGGTAGGAGCCTCCATAATGAAAAACCTCGACTTCTGGGCAAAAATCATTATCATTTTTCCTATAATCATGGCTTTTTCCGTAACGCTTATATGTAACCTGGTCTGGGTTTACAAGGCTTTGCTCTATAAGGTTGAACTGATAGTCAGAGTGGCATTTGCCCCTATTGCTCTAGCAGATATCTACTCCGGACTTAATGCAAATGCAATAAAATACATAAAAGGAACTTTATCACTTATCCTTTACGGAGGCTGCCTCATTATGCTGCCTAAGCTATGCATTATGATAGGACTGGGCGACTTCATGCAGATATGGAACAACCTCGCTGCTGGTGACGTTGACGCAAAGGGCATATTCGACATTATCCTCGCATTTGTTAAAATCATCGTCGCACCGATAGCCGCAATCGGTCTTTCCTCCGCTGCTAAAAATCTCCTCAAAGAAGCTGTGGGATAAGTTCCTAAAGCTAACAGAAGCCTCAAATACAGAATTCCTATTTATGTTGTATCGGATTGCAGTCATACTCTGCACCGGTTTGAATCAGTTCCATGTAATGCCGCTCTTTCCACTCCAAATGGTCGATTTTCTTCTGAAACTCCGCCATCTGCCGATAAGCGTTCTCTTTTTGCTGCCGAATAATCTCCAGACGTTCCGTCAAAGTCGATGCGCCTTGCGCACAAAGCTCCATATAGTGTTGGATTTCGGAAAGCGGCATTCCGGTGTCCCGAAGACAGAGTACGATACGAACGCCAACTAAATCTTCTTTTGAGAATTTTCAGACATTGTTTTTATCTCTTGTCAGAAAAGGGAACAGTCCTTTCTTGCAATAGTAACGGATGGTATGTTCCGATTCTCCGACTTCTGCGGCGACCTCTTTTATGGTATACATTGAAAAACCTCCGAAAAAATATCAAAAAATTCTAAAAAGGTATTGACTGAGAGTTACTCTCAAGTGATATTATATGGCACCCTCTAATTATTAAGTGCAGAGATTAACTCTCGTTTTTAAACTTTAGGAATAAATTTTATAATTTAGCGGGAATACAACAAAGAGATTACCCCCTGCTGCCGGATGTGCAGCAGGGGGTAAAGCTATATATGCGATCAAGAATGGTCAAAAAAAGGTCATTGTACCTAAAAAAATACGATTTGTACACTTGTTATCTGCAAGTAAGCATGATAAGATGAAGTCATCAAAGAAAAAGCCGAGATAAAAAGGAGACATGACACTATGAAAAACAACCATTATCTGATTACCGTTTCCCTGTTTCTGTCGCTTGTGGCCTGCAACTTCATCTGGATAAGCCGCACAAAACAGACGCCGATCGTTATGCAGAATGCTCCGGAACAGACCGCAGAGCTTTTTCACCCCGGCGATGAGTGGAATGACTGGAACTGCGGCGAGCGTCTTGAGTGGATACGGAGCCTTGCCGACAAAGAAACAGAACATCTCGGACTATCCCATGTACAAGTGGTATGCGGAAATCCGCAGAAATGCATCGTGGGACAGTACAGCAAAAATACCCACACTATCCTCATAGACAAAGAGTATCTGGAAAACTCGCAGCTCATCAATGTCCTTCAGGTGCTCTGCCACGAAGCCCATCACGTCTATTCCTATGCGCTCATTGACTTGTACCACGCCTCTCCGGAGGAATACCATTCACTCGCCGTATTCAGCAGAGTCAAAGACTACGAAGCCGAATTTTCCTACTACGAAAATGGCATTCATAACTTGGAACGGTATCAGAACCAGCGTGTCGAGCAGGACGCCGATGAGTACGCACAGGACAGGGCATATTATTACTATACCACTCTCCGTTTCAGAAATGTGGAGAAAAAAATATGAGGTACAAATCTGTACGAAATTTATTAAAATTGTGCGAAAATAAACATGTTTGTACACTATTAATTTCGGTTAACAAGTGATAATATTAAGCTACAATCACACAGAAAGGAAAGGTGAATCCAATGAAGATGAGAGGCAATAGGACACCCAAGTGGTGGTTAACGCACCAGGGGGTCATCCACTCCAAAAAAAAGCTGTTCGTCAAGAGGGAATCATTGTTTCGGACGGGTTATACGGACGCAATCGAGCGCAACTTTAAGGAGTTCTGCACCGCCGTTGCGAAAGACCTCCTGATACAGTCCGCATCTGAAAGAAAAAAGCTGATCACCGACTGCGAAGAATACCTCAGGCTCACGTCCCTGAGTGAAACTGACGACCCTGTCGAAAAGGCGAGAAGAGCAGAGGAACGCAGCAGTATTGAAAACGAGATTCTCAAGCTCAACGAGAATATTAACGTAAAAATCCAGCATGCAGCACAATCCATATACCGCGCGCAATCCACCTATAATGCACAGCTGACCGCATACTATTCGGGATTGAAGCAAAATCTGGACATCGACCAGAATGGTATGTTGACGCTTTCAATTGACTATTCACCTTTTTCGTCATTGATGAACGAGTGGGTAGATGAGCGTAAAAGAGTCCGCAGAGTCATCAATATTATCAGGAACGGAGTTGAACACGATGAAGAAGAATAGAAAAAAGCCCGAAACCGAGCTTACGCATCTGACGATTGACAGCGAGTACCTTGATTACTTCAATGCCAATGATAAAGATGGAAAAACTCAATTCGAGCTGGACATTGACACCGTTCTCCACGGTGCGATAGATAAGTACAACTCCGAAGCGCTTACCACCATCATCATGAAGCGTCGTGATACAGCAAAATGCCGCCTGCGTGAAATGCATGAGAGAAACCTCTCCGCTTTTCATCAGGCGGAAACCGATAAAGCAGGCGAAATTGCTCGCTTAATTTCCATGATTAATCATCTTGAAGAAGAGATCAAACGGTTTGAGGAGGCAAATGATCATGAGCAAAACTGACCTTTACCGTAAATATCAGATCAGCGCAAGCGTGTACCAGAATCCCATAAACTATGGGGTTATAGTTCTGGGTATACTGCTGATTGATTTCTTCACAACGCGCATAACGGTCGATGGTCTCTTCTCTTCAAGCACTCAAAACGTTAATCTTCTGGTAACGATATCCATCTGTATCGTTCTGGATGTAATTCCCTTGGGGGTGACAAAAGCACTTGAAGAGATCTCTGACAAACATCGGCGGCGCGTGGGGCTCTGCGTCATGGCAGCAGGCTTTTCCATCGTGTTCGTCACCATTATCTTCATGGGAATCGAAAGATGTTTGAGCGCCGGGCTGCTCTTTGGTGATGAAGTCCTGACCGACTTCAGTGCCGTGGAAATCAGCAGCGAACCGGAAGACTATCAAATCATAATAGTGATCGTTCTCACATTGGTAAATGTTGGCACCTCACTATTTGGAGTTCTAATCACTCTCGAGCGTTCCAAGGTTCAGAAAAAAATCAACTACGCGCTCAACTGCGAAGAACTTGAAGACTGCAAAGCGGAGCTTGTAAGGCTCCAGCAGCCCAGCCGATACCTGGACGAACTTAACGCCGAGTTTGAAGCACTGAACAAAACAATCGACAGTATCGCTGAAGAAGCTGCTGCAAGGGCGGAACTGCTGATTGCCCTCAGCTTCGATCCCAGAACAGTATCAAAGGCATCGAATATAAAGGAGGATGAATTACCATGAAAAAAATTTTCGCTGTAACTATCGCAGTACTTATTACGCTCGCTTCGTTTTCGGGCTGTGAGCTTAACACCGTCACAATCCCAGCTTCCGATCCTTATAATCTGATCATTGTTCTTGGAGTGCGCGCGAATGCCAAAACACCAGACCTCTCGCTTCTCTCTGAAGATCTTCTTAATGCGGCGACAAGCGCTGCCAAAGTCACAATCATAGTGGCTGACGGAGATCCTTTTATCTTCGCGTCTGTTTCCGTGCCGAAGATATCCTACGGTCTTTCGGAAACGAACCGCAGCAAGAAAAAAACCTCCTACGCTGCGCAGCTTGTACAGCTCTGCTCCGAAGCCGCTGCCAAAACCGATGAAGCCGATATCTATAAAAGTTTAGCGCTCACCTCAAGGTGCGTTACGGGATCCGCCGACCATATCGTCGTTCTTGAAAACGGTCTTGGCACTACCGGCCGTGTGGACTTCACCAAAGCGCCCCTCTCCCGCATTGACGTCCGGGAGCTCGCAGACAACATTCTTGACGGAAGCTACTGTCTTGATATGAAGGGAGCTTCGGTAGAATTATTCGGGTTGGGCGAGGTTGCCGGAGTTCAGCCCGAGCTCTCCATGGGGGATTACAAATCGCTGGTAGACTTTTACCAGGTGCTTTTCGAAAAGTCCAATGCAAATGTCAGCGTCAAAACAACCCCATTTTCCACTTCCGGCGAAGTACAAAGCAGCCATAGAGTAAAAGTATGCCCCGTTTCGTCAGACATTTGTAAGATACCGATAAAGCCTGAAGCAAGCCCCGACGAAGCCGTCACTCCCACTCCGAAGGAAGCCGCACCACTCACAGACGGAATGGTGATCGACATCCCCACGACATCCGTAGGATTTATCGCCGACAGTGCAGAACTGCTGGATCCTGCTGCAGCCGCAGACGCATTGGCAGACATCTCCAACAGCCTTAAGTTGTCCGGGTCGGACATGGTGCTGGTCGGTATGACAGCGACATCCGGCAATGCTGATGACGCCAAAGAGCTTTCAGTGAAACGCGCAGAAACCGTCAGAACACTTCTCGAAAACATGGGGGTCGATACCGCAGATTATACTGCTATTGGCACAGGTTATTCCGGCGAGAACCCCTTCCACGTCAACGACATCGAAAACAACAAGCTCATCGAGCCAAAGGCAGTCATGAACAGAACAGTACTGCTCATGACTCTGACAACTGCAGAAAATGCCGGGTTGATTGAAGGAGAGTGATGTATTATGTTTCCTGCTTCGGTTCTGGTTTCTGGGCTTGACCTCACCGTATGTGAGAGTCTTTTCAAGGCTGCGGCTAAGCGTGATGAAATCATGGTCGTGCTGGATTTTAACAGCGGCAGGACGTTCCTGCGCAAATACCTTGAGAGTTCCCGCCGCAATGTCAGCACGGAACTTCCGCACTCTGGATTTTCCTCAAAGGCGGTCGCCGACGCATATTATCGTATCGTTCAGAATGAGATGCAGTACCACTTGCTCAAAGCGGCTCTTTCATTGCTGGAAGAAGTGAGCCTCGCCCTCGACAATACAGACCTCACGCTTGAAAGATATCTGCTCCTCGCGGAGCCGGACGGGTTCAATAACGCAATAGAAACGCTCGAACACAACGGTATGAACGCAGACTTTTTCAGAGCGCGCTACGCCAGGTATGCCGAGAAGCTGAACGACGCGGACGCCGTTCTCGAAATGTCGTCTTTATCCGAGTTCTCCACAGATACTGTATATTACTTGACACCCGCGAAAGCGTTCGACACCGTTGAAAACCGTACTCTGATAAATCGGGTCAATGCGGCGCTCACAAGCGGCTGCACCCCTGTGACGTTTGTCATCAACGAAGGGCTTGTAAACCACGCCGACGATATAACGGAGCTTGTGAGGAACTGCGCCGATGCTGCGAATATCTGCTGTGTGTATTTCACGGCAAACACATTTGCTTCTCCATCTGCCGAGGCTTTGATCTCCTGCTTTGAAAGAGTAGTTTTCACAAGACACGACATCGCTGCCGCAATAAAGATCTCCGAATATTTCGGCACGCATGAGATCAGGGAACAGAAAACAAGCATAACGCAAGACAAACGGTTCCATGCATATTCTTTGCCAGACAAACTCTTCAAACATGATAGAACTATCACAACATCAACAGAGGTAAGAACAGCGCCATTCTTTGAAGCTGAAAGGATAGCACGTCTGCCCACCGGAAGCTGCATTACACTTGACCGAAACACCGGACATATAATGACTACAAGGACTGAGAGGTTATTGTTATGAGTTATCTTCTTGCATTTATTGTTTACACAATTGATCTGGGCGCAGTCTATCTGATATTCGATTCACTTAACGCCGTTCTCGGCGCAGCATCGCTGATCCCCCTCGCCGTACTCATCTGCATGGGTGTCAGCTTCCTTGGACTTCGCCCGAAGCCGCTCAAGAAGCTTCGTTCCCGCGACCGCAATGCCGTTAATGACGCTGCGGAGGAGCTCAGAATGAGCGCAGAACTGCTCGGAATAAAGCTTCCCCGCTTCCGTGTGTATTTCAACACTGGCAGCAGTGTAAACGCATTTGCGGGAGGCTTTAATGCAATCGTTGTTACACAGGGAATGATATCGCAGTATGGCCATGATAGTCGTATATTTGCGTCTGTTCTTGCTCATGAGGCAGCTCACATCAAACACGGTGATGTTATGTTTTCGGCAATTGTGACTGTGAATTTCATTTTCCTCTCGGCAGCGCTTACGGTCAGCTTGTTTGGAGCAGCGCTGCTGGTGGTTTTGATTGCGTCGGTGCTGTTCTCGGTCATATTCAGCGATGTGACCGCACTTTATTTCTCCGGCGGCTTCGGGAGAATATGCGGAAAAGTTGTGGGAGTGCTTAAATTCGTTGTTGAAAGCATTGGGCGGGCAGTCTCAGCAATCTTCTTCAGACATCAGGAACTGAATGCCGACAAATTCTCGGCGCAGCTTGGATTTGCCTACGAGCTGATCTTTTGGCTGGAAGATATGTCGCAGGCAGAATGCTCCGAACAGACTTTTTTCGAGGAGCTGCTCTCGACACATCCTTCGCCTTATACTCGCATAATGAAGCTTGAAGATATCGAAACCAGCGGGGAATTCCTGCTGAAATGAAAGGAGCATCCACTATGTCAGAACACTACATAAAGCGCCCGGCCTTCACCGGAAAGCTTAAAGCCCTGGTAAACAAACTCAACGCCGTCAGCCAAACAAACAGCGATGGTAATCTTGTATCTCCCAATACAGGCGCAGTCATTCCGGAGGGAACACCCGTAGACGGCGGACACCGCAACGGCTTTGAGTTCCGCCATCAGCGGGACTTCGCAGAAGGTATCGGAATGCAGCAGAAAGAATTTAACAGCCTGTTCGGTAATCCCGCATTGTACCAGACAGAGCCTCACGCGGAGAACATCAGCGGCAGGTTTGAAGAACACGACCATGAACAGGGTATGGCGAACGTCACGACCTACGCAGCGTTTCAGGATAATAATATTCTGAAGAACCTCTATGTCATTCAGAACGATGACAGCGATACTGTCTGTTATCTCACGGATGAGGAAGAAATGAAGGAGCTGTACACCCTCCCCCGTACGGACGCATCTGAAGATACCATTGACTACTCTCACGGCTGCAACGCAGACGAGATCGACTTCAGCGATACCAACAGCAGCAGCGAAAATGCCACTGCAGAAACGGACGAGGATATATACACACACTAAAGGAGGACACCGATATGTTGACAGGAAAAAACGCGCTCGGCTCACCCATAGTAATAAACGTTGACAACACCAGCGTTTGCTTCGTCGGCAGGACCAGGTGCGGCAAATCAACGCAGATCAGCAAACTCATCAGCGAATCGGTCAATGACACCGAATGTATCAACATCATTTTTGACATCAAGTCCGATTTTGTTAAGAGGTTCTACAAACCCGGCGACAAGATACTGTCCCTGCACAACAACGGCAGTATCTCTGAAAACTGGAGTCTTATGAGGGAGCTGCTCTTATCTCCCAACCCTGACGATGCCGCTGCTGAACTGGCAGGTTCAGTATTCAGCGAAGCTGTGAGCCACAGCAGTCAGCCTTTTTTCGCAAAATCCGCAAGAACGATTTTTGAAACTTACCTCCGGCTTTTAGTCAGAAAATGCCCTAAAGCTCCGCCTACCAACGAGCAGCTCATCAACTCAGTTCTCTCCTTTGATGAATCCAGACTCATCAACGAGTGCAAACCGTACCCCGAGCTTATGGGCGTCAACAAGCTCATCATGGGTGCGGCTGCCACAGTAGGGGGAATACGAGCCGAACTCAACCAGGCACTTTCAGACACGTTCAAAGGGTCATTTTGCTCAAATGGGTCGTTTTCGATATGCAACTATATCCGAAACAACAGCTGCGGCACAGTGTATCTGGTGACTTCGGTAAACGAGCTTCAGTCTTCCGTAAACGCGTTTCGCATTATTCTCGACCTTGCTGTCAAGGAATCCCTCAGCGGCACGGCTAAAGCTAAGAAACTTTGTTTCTTTATTGATGAGCTGCCCCTGTTAGGTCGGTTGGAACACCTTCAGACGCTGCTGAACTTCGGTGCAGGTTACGGAGCAAGCGCCATTATCGGGTTTCAGAGTGTTGCGCAGCTTGTTAGTGCCTACGATGAAAGCGATGCGAATGCCATCATCAGCGGACTGCGCACCCAAATTGTCTTTAATGCCAACGATAATGCGACAGGAGATTATTTCAGCCTGCGAAGCGGAAAGGAACTCCGCACCGTCACCAGGATGGGAAACGACAGAAAACCATTTATAACCACTGCCGAGCTTCCTGCGGTCACAACTGCGGAGCTTATGCGTCTGAACACCGGGCAGGCATATTGTTTTGCTTCCGGTGAGCCTGCTCGGTTTATTTTCTTCGATGAATGACCCGGCTCACAGCCGCCCGGCAATAAGCTTCAAAGCATTTGTCAGGTTCGCAGACAATATTCCCTGCGTGTGCGAGAAATCGACTCCGTTGCACAGAAGCCCAGGCAAAGTGGTAAATCTTTCCTCTTTGGCTTTGTTGGAATCGCTGATATCACAGCGCATGATGGTGCCATTGGACAAGGACACAAAGTAATAACTGCCGTATGCCGCTATATCGGTTACATGTTTTCCCTCAAAAGACTTAGTAAGGACAGTGTCAGCAATAACATACTCGCCATTATCTGCTTCTTTGAGCAGATAAATACTCAGCTGGTCTCCAGAGCCGTGCGCAATATAAATTCTATCATTAGTGTATGATAACTTTACATACTGCAAACTGAAAGCAGGACCAGGAATACTATTGATTATATTTTTTTGCGTTGAATCGCCTTTTCCGGATGTATATACAGCAATGGAAACCCTACTCGGCGAGATGTACATACAAATAGCACGAACAGCTTTTTCCCTAGCCTTCACTTCATCAATCCTGTATATTTCGCAGATAGGTGTCGAAGAGTCTAACGGAATGATTCTATCAATGTGCTTCTCGCTCTGGAATTGGGTTTCTGTCCGCAGATCCTTGTAAGGAATATAGCTGAACACTACGCGAGGGGTCTTGCCGGCATCATGACTTTCAATCATGATGCCACTTTTAGTCGGGTGAATGGCAGAGAAATTCAGTTCCCTTTGAAAAACTCCCTTGCCATTAACGGGCTTTAGCTCCGGAGACAGCTCAATAAACGAATAGTACTTTGTATATATTTCATTGTCGACGACAAAAACGCCCATTACATTCCCATCGGGCAGGACAAATCCTTTTATCATGTTATAGTACCGGCCCGCTTTTTTCTCGCTTCCAAGCTGAATATGCCGAGCTGTTCCCGTTGTCGGAACGCCATTTCGCACAAAAGCGTAATCCCCGTTCCGCTGCGAATATACATAGGGAATGCCATCGTGTACCACGCACTCAAAATGCTTACATGGTACAGAATAATGCTTATCTGCGCCGATACATGCCATTGTGTCAGCGTCAAAGGTATAGTATGTGTTTGCGCTGAAAGAGTACAGCTTTCCGCCGCTGATGTTCATGAATTCGACATCATTGACAGTTTGCGACATAGCTGTAACCCATACGAGCTCACCGTTTGTCACTTCGTACAGACTGATATTCGCATCAGCATTGAAAATTGAAACGAACTCACGCTTATTATATACGAACGAATATATAAAAAGCGACTTCGGGTCATATCTGTCAGTGCTGAACAGACGTACTTTTGACTTTTTCAGCGGCGATAGATAATACACCTCATCGTCTTCGACAAGAGGTTCGATATTCGCACCTTTTCTTAAAAAACAGTCCCTGATTTTTTCGCAGATTGCTTTATCGTAAATGAAGTCCTGCGGCGTTTTGATTTGCTTTAGTGAAACATAATCATCTTCCAAAGATATACTGAATAGGTTGTAGCCTCTTCTTAGAAATGGTATATCAGAAAGTTCATTCAGCACGTTTTCTGATAAATCATAGAGAAACGCTTCATTAATAAACAATATTGCAAGCAAATCATCGGAGATCACAGCTGCCGCAGCAACTCTTTTGTCTCCGAAATCCGCACTGCCCATATTCCACAGACCAGTTCGAACATCATAGACCAGTAATTCATCGCCAAAACTCAGAAGAAATCTGCCCTTAACAAAAAGCTGGCATATGCCGTAAAATGAAGGAGTATGCCCAAAAGGCAGAAAAGTCCTGTCGGATATCTTAGCATCCCCCAAAACCGCTTTCCTGCTTTGGGTAGACAGAATGACCCCGTTAAGGCCGGTTCTTGTAAGGTCAAGCCCGCTGAAATCAAAGGACGACATATCGTTCCTCCGCACACGGATAACAGACATTATGATCTGTGAAACCGCAACAGCTGACAGGTCGCTCCCAAGCTCCATAAGTTTGTTCTGTATCAATGAGCCGCTCTCGTGTATGTGTTCTCCGCATAGGTCGGCGAAAAGCTCCAGAACGTCGTTCGGAATGCGGTTTCCAAAGCAGGCGTTGATGTTCTCTGCTGTCCTGCCAAATCGCGACTTGCAGTAATTCGCCGCATAGTAATCCCTCAGATCCTGGTGCTTGAATGAGATTGTTTCAAAATCAGTTCCGCTCCATTCGATGTTGAAAAGCTCCCTCGCTTCACGGGAGGAGATCATGGCTTTAAGCTCGGTATCCCTGCCGTCGAAATAAGTGTATGCCTTGCAAGAGGTAACGGCCATTTCGCCGGATATAGCCATATTGTAAGCGAGTAATGCAGCAGCATCACTGATTCCGGAATCGCCCATCAGCAGCGTCGTATAGTTGCCCAGCAGCTCCCCCTTTGTTGACATATTCGGATAAGGCAAACCGCTGAGAGTTCCTTTTATAAGGATAAGGCATTCCATAGCCATTGCCATAGGCGTGCGCAGATAGGGCAGCAGATTGTCGTTCCTGTCGGTTATTTTATGATACTGAGCGGGCGCGTCTGCTCCGAGCGCCTTGTCAAGATAGAACTTCGCCGTTTCGAGGGTCAGTTCGTCAAAGGAATACGTTTCAAACCGTTTTGCGAGGCTGTGTCCGACAAAGGACGGTATTTCCTCCCGCGAGGTCATTACCACACGCACAACGGAATCCACTCCCGAGCCGAAATCATTTTGCAGGCTGCTCAGCACAAAAGACTGTTCATCCCTGGATATCTCGTTGAAACCGTCCAGCAGCAATACAAAGCGCTTCCCGTTAAAATCATCATGCAGCCATTTCGTGAAATTGCTCAGGAATACTCCTTCTGCATGATCGCATAGCAGAGCCTCATTCTGGAACATGATGTACTGAACAAACGACCTGTGCTCATTACAGAACAACGACAGCGGGATATAATACGGGATAATATTCCCCGCCTCCGAAAGCTTCTTTGCCGCTGAAATAAGCGTCACGCTTTTACCTATACCGCCTTGTCCAACCAAAAACAGGTCTTGGTCAGTATTCCCGATAAGCTCGTAGAGAGTATGGCAAAGCACTCCGTCATCTTTTGTGGGACGGAGATTCGGAACATCGGAACCGATTATCTGATCGTTCAGCTCACCGACGGAATAAAGCCGCCCGAAGTTTCCGGCATAGGCTGCGTTTCTCTTGGATATTTCCCGCAGCAGCTCTGTGAATCCGGTGAAGTTGTATTCTTCGGTTTTGGGGGTTACAGCGCAGTCGGTAGATTGGTCGTCAATTTTGGTGGTGGGATTTACGATATCATTATAGAATCTATTCACAAAAAGCTCAATTGGCGAACTGCCATCTTTGTTTCTGAAGTCGAAAGGGAAAATCGCTGCAACAAAAAGTAGGGTAATTATATCCAACAGATTATTATTGTTGTTTTTGGTATTTGTCACAGTTGTTTTTTTAGCATAAAAAACTCTTTGAAGAATACCTTTAATTTTTGTTTCAGAGAATTTTGCAATACAGGAATTGATAAGGCCGTTTATGCAGTTAGACGAGGTGTCCATAAAGATTATCATATCGTCATTATGAGTTACCTTGTATCCATTGGCGTCTGTCGCTACAAGATACATAGAAAACCCTTCCAGAAGTTTCTGCTGGGTATAGGTGCCCTTATTTTTGTTTTTTTTTCGTTCTTCTTTTTTGTCTTCACAAGAAAAAAAAGCATCTATAGCATCATATGGAAATACATGTTTGCCTTTATACATAACTTCATTGAAATACTGAATTTTAAACTTACCATTCAATTCATTACCATAACACACCGGATTATTATCTGCGGTTTGCTCAGTACCGGTTCTAAATCTATAATAGTATTTTGCAAATTCCGGGAAAAGGTTCAAAAAAACAGTTTGTCTTGCAAAAAGTATGCCCCCACATAAATTTTTTATTTTCTCTTTTTTATCTTGAACGAACAACTCCTTGAAAACATCGTTAAATGAAAACATACTTTTTCCTCCTCTGTACCTGTTTTCGCCAGATTGTACCCTTGAAAATATTACACCTTTATGTTAAGTTAAGTATATCACAAAAGCACAGTCCTTGTCAACGAGGAAAACGCAAATGGATATACCGCTGACAGAAAGAGAATTTATATGTCAACACATTATATCCGAACAGAAATAATTCACCTCGACTCACTCACCGGAATGCATGCTCAGCAGGAAGTCAAGATCACTTTCGATGATTCGGCGGAGTACCTCGGAAGATACATTATATCCGCAGCGGGAAAAGCTTTTGTGTTATCGAAGCGCTTTGATCTGCCGAAGATCGTACTGCTTAATGTCATCAGGCATGAGTATGCCCACTACATGGCACATTCTGTCTATCACTGCATGGATCACTCATTCCTGTTCAGGCGATGCTGTGAGCAAATCGGCTGTGACGACAATGTTATACGCGATTTCCTGACCGAGCACAATTTCGGATAGGCTGATACCGCAGCGGATATGAAATCAGACGCAGGGACACACATTATTGAAAGGATGATAAACATGATCTTCATTACCGGCGACACACACGGCGAATTTGAACCGTTCCTTAACCGACTTGCAAAGTATGATCTTACCCCGAACGACACGGTAATCGTTTGCGGAGACTTCGGGTTTGACTGGGGCGACCCATACCATAATGCAATGTTAAAGGAGCTTTCACGTCAGAATTTTACGATAGCTTTCGCAGACGGTAACCACGAAAATTTCGATTTTTTGTATATCCATCCAGAGGAAACCTGGCACGGCGGGAGGATACACCGTGTTGAACAGAACGTGATCCACCTCATGAGAGGACAGATTTTTGAGTTTGAAGGAAAAAGCTTCTTCACATTCGGCGGTGCCTACAGCCGGGATAAGTATATGCGGCGTCCTGGGGTGTCATGGTGGGAGCAGGAGATCCCAAACTCCGCGGAATACAGGACCGCCGCTTCAAACCTTGAAAAGGTAAACTACTCTGTGGACTATGTTCTGACCCATCAGTCCCCCGAAAGAATGATCCGCGCCTTAGGACACGCCCCCGATGCGCACGACCGCGAACTTACTGGATATTTGGATTGGCTCTATGACAACCTTGATTTCAAGAAGTGGTTTGCGGGACACTGGCATGTCAACAGAAGCTTCGACAACGGACGTATGAACATTCTGCTGGACGAAGTTGTCACCATTGAATAAATGAGTTTGTACACTAGCTTTTTTTCAGATGATCTGTTAAGGTGTAAACACCGGGTTAAAGCAAAGCTGTTGGGGCACACCCGATGAAGAAGCTTTCCGGAACTATCAGCATGATTTCATTGAAAAGGAGAAGCATCATGAAAAACAACCACAACATTCTGACCGAAAAAGAAAAGGCAGAGCAGCTCCAGCGTCTTTCCGAGCTGGAAAGGAACCACGATATCGACGAGATCCTTCAGGCGTGTGCTGACGTCCATCCCGATGTCCTCAAGGAGTACATGAAGAATCTTAAGCTGGAAATTGAATCCAACATTGAGTCGCTTCTTAACAACGACGAGGACAAAAAAGCCGCCGATGAGGTCTTCGGTCAGATAATCAGCTTCCTTGAGAATAACGAGTGGCATTACCATATCCCGGACGAAGATAATCACATAGTGACACTTTCGTTCACAATGAAGAACACGCGCCTTTCGCTGTTATCTCACGTTGATCCGATAACGAACCGTATCGATATCTGCGTGACTCTGCCCATCGTCTATAAGGAAAAATACAGATTCTTTATAGCCTGTGAAATAGCAGAGGTCAACGAGCTCATTCCGTTTGGGTCGTTCAAGCTTAATCCTGATGAAAACGCAATTACCTTCGAGTATGCGTATCATTTCTCTGCTCATTCGTTTGACGTACAAGAATATGGCAATCTCTTCGGTATGTGCCTTATCCACGCTGATGTCAACTACGAACGTATATACCGCGCATCAACCCAGCCGAACAGGGAAATGATCATGAAAATTATTGATTCTTTCAAAGAGGAATTACAATAATCTTTGCTACTTCGACAGAATCAACATTCACAGATAGAGGATTTAATTTATGAAAAAGAAGTTTGCCGGCATTTCTGCCATAACCATTGCAGCATCTGTTATACTCTCCGGATGCGGTGAGAACAAACAGCCCACCGTTCACATCAGCAGCGGCCTTCCCCTTGAACGCAATGCATACACCATATGCCGCTGCGAGTACACCTTCAACGACAACAACAGTCTTCTCGTCACCATCGAAGGGGATACCAAAGAACGTGAAGGTTACTCAACACGATCTTATCCGCTGTATAATGAAGATGGTAAGATAGTCCAGTATTTCTCGACCTATGAATCTAAGGATTCTGTTTCTATATTGATACTGGCATTCAACAGCAATGACATCAACAGTGAAAGCTTTGTCGGATCCGGCTCAGTCGTTATCAACGGCGAAGGCGAGTTTCATTTCGAGGAAACAGTGTACTTGGAGGATATTCCCATGGCTGCTGAACTCGTTCTGGAATTCCCGGCATAAGATTTCATATTCATTAACATAATCCATATAACAGGAGGTATAATATGGAAAAAGCATCATTGACCCCGGTTCAATACACAAAGAACTGGAAATATTCAGATGGATCGAATCTGTCACAGAAGACGATGGCATAATCGAAATATTCATGGACGAAGACCAGCACATATCCGGAATGTACTGCGGAATGAAGAACGAGCCTTTTCAGATCTACACAGAAATCAACTCAATCAAAAACTGCGTCAGCATCAGGTTCCCTTTGAATTACTCCGACTCTAACAGGTTCGATATCATTGACATAATTGAAGCCATCAACAAAGACCTGCTTTATGGTTTCTTCAGGATCGACTATAACGAAAAATATGTCATATTTTATCACTCTTACCCTTATTCCGGAACAGTAGATACAGTAGATGTTGATATCTTTAAAAAAATGTTTCCGCTGTATCTTATGACCGTCCAGCTCAAACACAATCGTATCACCCGTTCGGAGAACAAGCTCTAGAGCCGGATTCTCTTTGTTCTTTGATTTGCGTTTTCTACCATATCCTCCGGGGCAATAACACATCCAATGCTTTTCAGGCACATCTGAACCTTCCGAAAATACAGCTTTGGTAAAGTATTCGATAAAAGATGAGAAATTCTTTTGCTCTTTAATATCCCGGTCAACTATTGATCCGAGATAAGCTTCGCGATAATTGGTCATGCATTTGATATCTTCCTGATCATTTTTGTCCCTGTTCTGCTGGCCGAATAAAAACGGAATCTGACCCAGCGCAAAATGTTCCGGGTCGCTGAGTATCCATTGCCCGTTCTTTGAGTCATAGTATCGAAGCTGTTTCGGGAGCGCACTGATATCACCTTCTGCCTGATTAAGAGCGAACTTTTGAAAATCTATTAAAAAGATACGCCGGCGTTCATTTTCAAGAGCGCTGGTAGCTAAAATTCCGATACTGCTGAAGTCAAAGCATTCATCACTTACATTACGATATGCTCTAAATAATGTCATCGCCGAAACAAGGGAATTCCGCGTATCCGGACTGAATTCGCTCCATATCCCGCCCATGCGTTTTTCCAGTTCTTCGCGCGAATTTCTGATGAGATCGTTCTTTTCATCATTCTCGCTCAATTCATCGGTATTAATATTAATTGTTGTAAGCGAATTGCATCCTGATTCACGACGTTTTTCCTTGAGAACATTCGGCAGATCCTTTACTAAATAATCAGACAAAGAGGACAGCTGGGTTTGAATTTCTCCGACCCTGCTGTTGGTATCCTTGACAACACGATTCGTATCATTGGAAACAGCTCGGAGATCATTAAAATTGCTAATCATCATCTGCTTGATCTCAAGCATTTGGCTCTCTATGCCTGCCATCTGTATGCCGTTCTTCTGCTTTTCACGTTCAGCCGCAAGCTCGCATTCTTGTTGCCTAAGCCGGTCAATAAGCCCAGAAATTAATTCTTCGTTTTCATGATTTAATGAAATGTTTCGTTCAAGCTTGCGAAGATGTCTGTCTGCCTCCTTTATCCCTTTTTCAACGGCAAGCCTGTAATATGAAACAGCCTTTATCTCATCTTCGTCAACACCTATACCGTATTCAAAGCACTGACTTGCTTCGTAAAGAGCCTCCTCAATTCCGGCATCGGCGGCTTTAATATACCAGTGCGAAGCCTTTTCGTCACTCTGCTCCACGACGGCCCCATCTTCGAAACATTTCGCAATTCGCAGCTGAGCATCGGGGTCGTTTTGTTCTGACGCTTTCAGGAACAAGTCGGCGGCTTTGCAGAGGTCTTTTTTAACACCCTCTCCGTCAGCGTATAAACAGGCAAGCTCATACTGGGCTATTGAACAAGGTTCATTATCATTATAAACAGCCTTCTTGAATAACTGAATTGCTTTCTTTTTATCCCTTTGAACGCCTTTGCCTTCTGAATAACATATTCCCAAACTATAAGATGCTACAGATATATTGCTTTTGGATGCCTCAAAGAAATACGCTACTGATTTTTTATAATTTTTTCGCACACCTGTGTCATAAAAATAGCATACACCAAGGTTAAACATTGCTTTACTGTTACCAAGCTCAGCCGACTTCATATACCACTCAATAGTTTTGTTTTCATCTTTTAATATATCACCGCCCTCTATGTTGCAAACACCTAGTCTATACATCGCATTACTGTCGCCAAGCTCTGCCGCATTTATATACCACTCTACTACTTTTTTTTGACATTTAGGAACACCACTGCCGTTTTCATAACAGTAACCAAGCATAATTATAGCATTACTGTTACCACACTCAGCCGCTTTTGTATACTACCCTGATTCCGCAAAACTCAAAAAGCAGCATCCAATCTAGGGAAAGTTGTAATCCATACATTACTTCTCCCAAGAGCAAACCTTAGTTTGCGGGCGTGAACAGTGAGGTGACCGGCGATCAGAATCAGATTATCAATAATAGTTCGTATTCTCCGCCTGTTAATTGAATCATGCCGAACAGGCATATCTTGTTTCTTCATCGCTTCCGTGCCGATGATACGGAGAACGTTGTATGCGATCATCGCGAGTTTCAGAATCAGAGCGTTCGTTTCAAATTTGCCGCTTGGCAATCTTTCAATTCCCATATCGGTTTTTATTTCGCTGTGGAATTGCTCACAAACCGCATGGTTATGGTAAAGTTCGATAACATCTTCATCCGAAACATCCAGCGAGGTCCAGTACATATTGATTTCTACATCCGGAATCACGAACAGCTGACCATCCGCTGACATGGTTCTTTCGGTGATCTCATAAACCATTCGGACCGTGATTTTATCGCCTTTTCTCGCTGCGACTTCGCGCCATGTGCTTCCGATGTAAACTGTTTTTCCTTCACGCGGGTGAGTTATGTTCTGGCAGACAGATTTCAGTTTTTCAGCGATCTCAAAACGGTTTTCCCGCCTGAAATTATGCTTTATCAGGAATTTCAGCTGCGGATCTGACCAATGCAGAATCAGCATATTCTCAAGAGCGTCATTTCCTGAATCCATGCGAAAAAGAAGTTGTTTATCGGTCATCTGTTTTGCCGCAGATATTGTTTCAACGAGAAATTCTGGTGTTCCGCACTGGCAATGCTGACTGCCCTCGCGAAGTTCAGCGTTGCACAGATAGCCTTCGGTTCCGATATATGCAAAAATCGGCGCATACCCGTCAACATTTTTGTAAGTCCTGGAAACGCCCTTCTTATGACTACTGGAATTATCGAACGGTGAAACATCAATATCAACCGGAACACAGCCGCAATTCAGCGCAGTCGGCTTGAACCCGCACTCCCGGAACATACTGATATTTCCCTCAAGGATCTGCGTATTCATTGAAGTTCCAATGGCGTCCAGCCTATTTCTCAAAGAAGATTCACTAGGTATACCGCTTCTGAGTCCGAGGGATAGAGTGTAAAATTCCTCATCGGAATGAAACTCGTTGACGTTTTCAAAATCTGATTTTCCGAGTGTCAGAAGTCCAATCATTGTGAGCAGAATATCCCCAGTCCCGATCTGCGGCTGGGAACGTTTTTCGGTTCGCATTCTGTTGGCTTTTCTGATCATATCTGATTTTCCGAGAACCTGTCCTACCAGGGACAACCCGCTGGGTGTAATTAACCTTTCATCGCTTGCTACTATTTCGATTTTCCGCATTTCTCTTCACCTTTCAGGTGCTGTTTTTTCAGCACTTTTTTCGATTCTATTATAGCATATTTATGCGGTTTAGTGAAGATGTGACTCACGCCAGTTTTGCGGAAAGAAGGTAAAAAAAATTTTGAAATTTCTCAATGCTCGTTTCCCAGATAAATGGTTATACAATCCTCTGATTTTTTCATTATCAATCACTTTTTTACAAAAACTGAAACACTTATGTAATGAGGGGGCGAATATATGGAGATTAACATTAGCCAGGACATACGGAAATATAAAACTAAGGATGTCGGAAACTTCTCATTTAAAGAAGCAGGATTTTTGGTTCTGGGATTTGGGCTTGCTTTTATTACATACAAGCTGACTAATAATAGCCTCGAAGTGGCGCTCATTCCTTTTGCGATAGTTGCAGTGTTCGCCTTCTTCAAGCCAAATGGAATGTCATGCTGGCAGTTCCTTAAAACGGTAGGCAAGGAAAAGCTGATACCGTCTACGCTTATTAACGAAACCGATTTTATCTACGATTTGGAAGAATTGAAGGAACAGCTCGGTACTGAGTATCATGTGGTTATACCCGAAGACCTTATCCAAAGCTCCTCGGATAACAAAAATACAATCATTTCAAAGTTTGATGAAGACCTTATTATCCGTTAATGAGGCAAGAAAGGAAGTAATCATGGTAAAAGCAATCCAGACAGCTCCCGCTGCGACTGAGCGCAGAGGCTTTCTCATCTCCAAAATCAAGAGGATAGGCGCAGGTGTATACGGCACCGTGACCGCCGTAGCTGCAACAATCATGCAGGCAAGCGCATTTGGTGATACAGTTACTATCACTGCTACCGATGCAGATGCCAATACAATGATGGGTAACGTCATCGGAATCCTGCTTACAATCACCCGTTTTGTCGGTGTCGCTCTCGCCATCTACGGCGTGTACGAAATCGTAATGTCATTCATGCAGAATCAGCCGGAAGCAAAGACAAAGGGTATCATCATGGCTCTTGCCGGCGTCGTTATGATTGCTCTGAAATCAGTACTCCAGGCGATGAATATTATCGGTTCGTAATCAGCAGAAAATCGTTTTAAGGGGTGTTGGGCTTGCATACCAGGCACCCCTTTATCTTATAGCAGAAAGGATATTTCATTATGAAAATATGCAAAACAATGGCAGCTGCCCTTGCTTCTGTAATTCTGCTGACCGGATGTAGCAACACGAACAACACACAGACCACCGATGCGCCTGACGTAACCGCTATTGATACTGCGACTAAAGAAATCCGGCAGAACGATTTTCGCGGCGGTGTGATGCGTACATATGCTCTCCAGAATAATGTTCTTGCTATCATGGAAAGCATGAAGCGGAACAATATCGTTGTCAGAGAGGATAACCCTAATTCATACTGGACTACAAGCGGGTATCAGGACTTCGTATCAACATTCCTGACGACTCCTATAATAAATTCCACTCAATGGTTCAACGAAGAGCAGACCACCTGGGACGAATTAGTCGCCCAAATGTTCTCTGTTCCTAACAGTTTTACCGTACTTGGTGATGAAGGCGCTTACAAGGCAAAATCCGGTGTGTCCGCCGTTCGCAACGAAAAGGATGACTACACCGTTACCGGAATGAGCGAAAATATTGATACCATGAACGGCACATCGACATACAGAGTTCTCTATGACTGTGACAAAGACTGGTGCAAGGCTTTTACAGATGTCTATATCCCTGGTGCCGGAGTTTCAGGTGTAACAGGACAGCTATACGAATATGCCCGTATCAGTAACAATGTCTTTGCCGTGCAAACAGGAACCGAACGGCTGCTTGTTGTGCTGGAGGATGCAGCGGATGCTGATATTCGGGAACGTCCAATCAAGGAGTTCTATTACAGCAAGCTGTCAGGAGGACAGAGAACGACCTTCAAGCCATACGAGCCACTACCGGAGGAGAATGAAGCCGGCGGTAAAATCGTTGAGAATATCCAGCTAAACAACCTGAGAGCAAAATATCCTCTGCTGAACGAAAATGGAGAGGTAGCCACTCAATATGGCGTATCGAACAGTATATTCTTACAGGACAATGTTTCGGGAACGGATTACAAGTGGGTATTTGAAGACGGAGCATTGCAGCAGGCAATCGTATTTAAGGAAAACACGCTTGTCGTCACGACTTTCAATAAACTGTCCGAAAAATACGAACGTTTCATCTACTCCGTCGAAAAGGTAAACGAATCCCTTGTTTCAGAGATTGAAGCTATGGTAAATATTGAAGGTCTTGTGGGCGTTGTCAGCGTATCAACAACCGAAACGCAAGCCGATTCACCTGCGGACACCTCGGAAGCAGCTGCTATCGGCGGACAACTCTCTGACCTCATTACCAGCATAGTTGAAGACAGCCTCTCAATATCAACGGAGGAAACGTCAGCCCAAAACGATTCTTCGCCTTCTGCGCCGGAGTCATATCCTGAGCCATCTACATCAGCTGCGGAGCCGCAATCCTCTTACGAGGCGAGCAGCACATCTGAAATAAGAGGTGAATAACATGAACAATATGGAAATCATGGGTGCATTGAGCAAAGGACATACCCAAAGCACGATTTACTTCTGTACATATAATCACAGCTCTCTTGAAAAAGCTGCAATCCAGAAACTGGTGGATGATACCGATTATAGCGATGAAATACACGGTGATGATATTGAAATCCTTGCTATTGAAAGCAAAGATGAAATGAAATCAGACATCCGCCTGGTTGGTCTTATTTTTAAGGACGAAACCAACTTCCAACACAAAAGCATCGTCTTAAAGAACTACACCGACCTCCGTGTTTATCTCTATGAAATGGTGGAATGAGAGGGATATATGAGCAGCGAATATGAAAACAGGCTTTATGAAGCTCTTGCAGGCATTGATGAAGAAATGACCAGAATCAAGTCTGCCGCCGCCACTCTGAAAAATGCTGAGGACAAGGAAAAGAACCTCATAACCCTAACTACGATAAATGGGTATATTTCAAATATCCGAAAGATGTACGGAAACCTCGAAATAATCGAAATGGAAGGGGACGACCCTGATGAGAACGAAACCGATTCCAGCGGTTATGCAGATGGTTCTGGATTTCTTAACTGTTGACGCCTTAATGCCCCTGTTTTTCAGGGGCGTTACAGTAAGGCTGCAAAAACCTTGATAATGTCAACTCATGTGAGAAGAAGAGAGTATAATGCAGATATATTAACATTTAGGGGGATTTCAACATGTGGGATTTCTTGGATAAAATGAACTATAATCTGCTTTACAGCTTCGCTGACAATATTGCAGGCAATACCACTTACAATATGTGGAACTCGAAAGACGAATACGAGCAAAAGCAAAATATACTCTACCTCATCTGGTTTATTTACCGATATATACTCGGCTGTGAAACTCTTGAAGAAGCTCTAAAACTTGATGGCATTGCAATACTGTCATATTTTAACTTATATACAACTTGTTTTACAAGGGGACAGATTTTTTTAGGCGGAGGAGAGCTAAAAATTTGCCTGTCACGCAAGAATGATGTCCAAATCATCTTAGAAATATTGTATAATCGTTATGGGTTTCTCGAACAGCTTGACTGTTTCTATCGGCATCAAAAAAACAAAAAGGACAGGCGTTCCGAAAAATGCCTCATGCTGAGAGAAATGTACATAACGTTGAGAGGAAACGAAACCCGTGTCAAATAATCGGTTAAGGATGCTCTTTTTTATATTTGCCGTTATCTTCATATTGTCAGGCATATCTGCCTCTGCTGAAACAGGGATGAGATACAGATTTGATGATGAATACGGAAACTGGATTACTCTTGGAGGAATCAATGAATGGAACGGCACCAAAGCGCGCAGCAGGGAAGAAACAGAAAACCTGGAGTTGACCCTGACCGAAAACGGATATATGCTCATTTCCGGAAACGATATGAGCATATCAATGTCTGAATACACCCAATTTCTTGATGAGAGGACATTTTGGTTCAGCCGATACATGAAAAAGCAGGAACCGGACTGGAATCTGTATAAGGTATATGTTTACGAACCATCGTTCAGGGACTACCAGACTCAGATATCCGGAAAAATCAAGGAACCAGAAAGGTACACGATTCAGGAGCTTTCTGAAAGTACAGTTGTAATCGACTACAAGTACTGGGATATGGACGAAGCCGTTGGAACTATAAGCTACAACTTCAACGACAACATTCCTGATTACTGCGAAAGTGGTTATATTCAGATTATAAGCCAGGTAGATTGTGAAGTTACACTTCTCCAGGCATACACTCGTCAGTACTACCAGTTTTACATAAAGAAAAACCAGCCTCTTCTTGTAAGAGTCGTAACTGGCTGTTATCACATCACCAGTGTAAATGAACAAAGCATAAACGACAACATAAGTAACAGCGGAGAAGATACTCTGCCTTATAATAACCAGATACAGATTGGGACGCATCATACGATTGATAATCCTTACTCAATCGAGCTTTTCAGCCTTGTATCAAAATATAATATCCCAGATGCAAATATAGACGGAAAACCGGATTACTCGCTGAGTACAACAGCAGAATCATTTACCGACACAGATATTCCAGATGAACAGACAGAATTATCTGAAAAGAAAGCTGATTCTCTCAATCATGAAGCAGTGTTCTTGTGGATTATTCTGTTAGCTCTAGCCGTCATAGGTATCATATGGATTATCCAACAAATCAGGAAAGGAGCCAGAAATGCAGACCTCAACGATTAAGGACTTATTGCTTCTATACATATCCGACAACAATATACCGTTACCGGAATGGAAAACTATGTGCAGACACTACGCCCATCGCAACGTCAGCACGCTCCGTGAAATCCTTGAAAAAGACTACCATGCAGTGACCGGGTTTTCAGATGATGAGCTGCGCCGTGCAATAGAATCATTCCCGGACAGCAGTCCAGGATAATGACAGGCAGGTTTGTAGGCTTGTAGAATCAATCCGTTCTGTTAGTTATTTGAGAGAGATTCAGCAAACAGAAATTGACATTTATACTGTTCAATTCCTTGACAAACAATTATAAAACTGATATAATAATTTCACCATTACTATATCAGAATCCACGCACAATATCGCACACTCCCCATATCAGCGATACTCTAAGCGTTCGCAGGAAAACTAAATGCCAAGCTATGTGATTACAAAATACTCATATTGTGACATTTTCATATTCTATAAAACGGGCAAAGGGTATATTTCTCTCTCGGACATAGACTTATCCACTCTTACAATCAAGGATGAAGAGTACTGCACTTTTGATGATGATAGTCCCATTCTTATTGCACTATGGAATGGAAAAGGCTATATAATCTCCCCGGTCACTATTTCAGAACTGATTTCTCTTTCTAAACTCAACAATAACAGTCAATTCATTTCTCAATGTCACACCCTCGTTGGTGACAACAATGAAGCCAACGTTCTAATAGCTATAATCTGTGCAAAGAACATTTGCAATTATCATTATGGCAGAATCACGCTAAAGCAGAATAGCCGTGATTTGGTGTATGAATTTCGCCGACGGGTAATAGTCGATGGGAAAAGAACATATCCCATCATACTGGAGAAGTCTTTCAGGAGAGCTAATTATGGCTAAACCACATAACAAGCCCAAAACGTTATTCATAGCCGCAGTTGCATTGTCAGCAATAGCCTGCGGCTATTGTATTTTTACCGGTCTTGTACAAACATCGGACAACATTGCTATGTCAGACCAGATTTTACAGATAGTCCATCAGAATCAGAGAACTATAAACATCGTATCGGAATTAGCCGATATGGTAAGCAGTGGCTTAAACAGATTATTTCCTGTTCAGTCAGGAGATGAAGGAGTATCAATGAACGGAAAAGAGATTTTTTCTAATACACCATACCTCACCGCTGAAAACGCAGAACAAACTATCTCTGCTATCGAGTATAACGATTCCGTTGAGTCGCAGGCGCTCTATAACAGACTGCAAAAATGCGTGGAGCTTTTCAAAGTAAGATATACGGGCATAGTGACCGGTTTTTGGCTTATTGCCTCTCCAGCTGATGACGGCGGAGTACAGGTAATCACAAGAATCAAAACCAATCTTCCGGTTAAAGAACGTCTGGAACTCTCCGCAGCTATTTCTGACCTAGTTAGGGACGAAATTGCGTATCGTATTACCGATGAAGACATCTCCGACTTAAACAGCGTTCCTATCTCTGACTGGATTATGGAAAATAAGATATACACCATCTACGACATATACAGAGGTTGATTTTATGAGAGCAATCAAGCAGCAAGACCTTGAACTAGCAAAAGCAGACTTACTCACTCATAACGCCGTAATGTCTATGCCAGAAATTGAAACCAACAAAAACCTTTTGTGTATCGCAGTATATCATCTGGCACAGGCTATCGAGAAAAGCTTCAAAGGAATAATAAAAGTCGAGCGTCCAGACATTTTCAGGAGAGAAGACATTCAGAAAAGTCATAACATTGAAACTCTAATGTTCTGTGCAAGCCTTTCCCGCAAAGACCTCATCAAAGAACACCCTCTTATTGCCGAGAACGCTCTGAAACTAAAGAACTTTAACAATATGCGCTACGGCCTTGAACGCATAGACAAAAGCGATATTGAATTGCTATATTCTGCGACACAAAAACTGATAGATAGCCTGGAACAGGAATACGAGCTGAAATATCCGGACAAAGCACAGAACCAATATCATGCAAGCCGCGAATGGGATAATAGAACCAAAGTAACGATTGACCCTCCGCCAGACGAAACGCAGCTTGCGGAGCTTGCAGAAATGGAACTCCAACCTAAGAAACCGCCATATAACAGAAGGTACAAGCCCAGAAATTCGATGGCAAAAACGCAATCAGACACAGAAAGATAAGAATTCCCCACTGGGGAATTTGCGCTTTTTCTCTGCACATTTGGCTTAAAATCAAGGCTTGATGCGCTTAATATAATGGGAAAGAAGGTATATATGGGATATCACAGTAAGGAATACGCCGAAGCTCACAAGGAGCACATCAACAAATTCAAAATGGCTCATTGTATTGGCGTTGCCGAATACATGAGAGAAAATGCCCCCAAATACGGTTTGAACCCCGATGAAATGTACACAATCGGTCTGTTGCACGACATAGGGTATCTCGAAGGACGAGTTGGACACGAGGAATCCGGTCTTGCTATACTAAAGGGCATCGGATTACCGGAGGACAGCAAAGCAGCGTTTGCAGTTTCGCAGCATGGCAAAAACCTGTACGAAGTGGAAACCAACAGTAAAGATACATATAAGGATGGACTGCTCAAAGGCTGCCCAGAACTTGTTCTGCTTTGCGAAGCAGATATGTCTGTAAACGCCCGAGGTTTCACCGTAGGATTTGATGAAAGGCTGAAAGACATAGGCAAAAGGTACGGATTCGACCACATAGCATACAAGACAGCCTCCGCAACTGTGGCTTTTGTTAAGGAACAGCTTGAACATATTGAAAATGAAAAACCACGGGCTACCGCAACTATATATCAGCTTAAAGCAGACGCTATCAGGGATTATGGCTTTTCATCAATAAGAGAGATTGCTGCAAGAGGACTGAATATCAGCAAGGATAACTACGACCTGGTTTACACACTACCTATCGACCGTCCATCAACTTCCCCAGATAACCGCGCCAATCTTCTCGAATCACTGTACACCAAGTTCAATATTGAGCGTCCCGATGATTTTACCGGACACTCGCTCTCTGTTTCAGATGTGATAACTATATTTGATGGCAAATCCAAAGAAAGCTACTATGTTGACGACATCGGATTCAGCACTCTCAACGACTTTGAGCTTGAACAGGAAAAACCGGATAGAACTAAAAAAACATCAAAATCCGTTGAAAGGTAACAGAATTAAATAACACATATAAACTGCGCCAATAAGAGCGCAGTTTTTCTTATTTTTAAATAAAACACACTTTTATGTTGACAAATGGCATATTATTTGATATAATATATACATAAGATAAATATATGAAAGTGAGGATATCCTATGAAAACTGAAAACACAGCAATAAAGAAAACAGTGAGTAAGTCGCTCAACATGATGATTCTTGCATGGTCTTTTGCCGTGATAGGTGGCATAGTTGCAATCGTTCAGTCTGCGAGGCTGACTGCATACGCAGCAAACGGCACAGCGGCTCATAGCATGGAAGAAGTATCTTCTGCTTATGTTTCCGAGTATGAGGATAAGGAAATCATTATTCCAACTTCACTTTACACTCTGCCTACCAAAAAAGATTACAGTGGCACCAAATCATATGAAAGCTACACTGCAATCACAGACCGGAGCAGTTCACAGTTTGCCTTACAGCAGAAAGCATACACCAACGAAGATGCATTCCGCATGATATGCGACAGATATCTTGTAGCAATAGGAACATATTTTGAAGCTCCATGCGGCTCTGTCATAGATATCATACTTGACAATGGAACGGTTATACCGGCTATCGTTGGAGATATCAAGGCAGACGCAGACACAGATATCTGGAACATATTCTCTTCAAATGGCTGTGCTACGGAATTTATTGTTGACGCCAACAAGACCGAAGCATGGATTACCGGAGACGTATCATCGCTCTACCATGAATGGCAGTCCAAAGTCAAAGCCATTCGTGTATATGACGGCAAGAACATCCTTGCCGCCTGATAAATAAGCAAGACAGAAATCAAGGACAAAGGAGTATTGCAATGGTAAAGTTCAGACCCCTCAATCAGGACGAAATCAGCATCAGAGTACAGAGCATCAGCGAAAAGCGCGTTAATCTGCTTCTGTACATCGACGCCAGGACTTGCGAGAATATTCTCGACAATGCCGTTGGCTGCATGAACTGGCAGAGAATTCACTCCAGAGATAACTCCAACTGCACAATCTCCATCTGGTGCGAAGAAAAGAAGATGTGGGTGGCAAAGGAAGATACCGGAACTAGAAGCAATGCCGAGGGAGACAAGGGCATCGCCTCTGACAGCTTCAAGAGAGCCTGCGTAAACTGGGGAATCGGCAGAGAACTCTTTACCGCTCCCATGATATCGCTGCCTGTTGATTTTGTGAACATCATCGAACGCAACGGAAGCAAGAGCACATACGACAAGTTCAGCATAAACTATCTCACCATTGAAGAAAAGGACAGTGCTAAGGAAATCACTGCTCTTGGAATATCTGTCAACGGGAATAGGGTCTGGGCTTGGGAAAAGGGCTATGATAAGCCTAAGTTCTTCTACAACAATCAGAATCCCACCACTAACCAAACAGAACCACCTGCTCCTATCAACTATCAGCAGAACACCAAAAGGGCAAGCAACTGGAAAAGCAAAACAGCATAACGACCAAATGTGAGGGTGGGTAAAACCACTCTCACAATTTCAATAATACGATAGTCTTGACAAATGGCATAAAATGATTTATACTAAAAGCAAAGGAACAGTCAGCATGAACAACGAAAATAAAACAAACCATCGCTACATCAAGGTTGTAAGCATAACCTATTCAGAAATCAGAAACGGAAAGGCTAATGATGTTCTAAACACTATAATCGACATAATCCATGAAAATGGCGGCAACTTTGTTGCTCTCACCACTCAAACCATCGGCGTCGGTGTGACTTCTCCCGTTTTTCTGATTTACAATATCATATACAATGCCTCTCATGCGGTTCCCGAAAGTCAATTTAAGAAAGTGAGAAATCTATGCCTCGCATAAAGAAAATCATTGTCGATGACGTTCTTGAAGAGAAGCTGAAAACTCAAACAACCAGTGAAATAATAACTGAAATCATAAAATCGTCGCCTGTTACTATTCAGGAGCTTTCTTCTCTGTCATGGATAAGCAGGAACACTATCTCAAAGTGGATTACCACGGAGAATTCTACCAAGAGTCGGTTTATCAATCCGCCTGTCCATGTTGCAAGATACCTTAGAATGTGCATTGATGATGTTATGCTCCCGCCAAAGAAAAACAAAGACGTAATTCGCGATATGAGCATATCTGACCTTGCTGACCTCTTAACAGATATTCAGAAGGCAGCGCAAAGCCCGAAAAACGAATATGAAGACATGAAGGGCTTTATCGAAAGTGAATCCCTATACAAGCCCCTGTTCTTTCTGTCCGCAGATGAGAGGAAAGCATATATAAAGGCTGCCTGTGCGAAATCAGAGGCTGACAGGATATCATTCGAGCGAAAATATCCTGCTCCGGAAGACTATCTCGGCATACTTTCGTCAATTCTGAAAAGATATACTCTCATATATGATGATTTGGCTGATATCTGCATGATGACAGACTCCTCAATAGCTAAGTATATAGTTGGTCAGAGAAACCTGGTTCCATGGAAAATACGCTATATCGAGCATTGCGTCAATGACTACTTCAAGCGTGAGCAGAGAGCATTTTCAAACAACTATGAACGCATCCGCTCAATGACAGATGATGAACTGATACAATTCTTATCCCATATATACGGTACAGCCAGAAACTCCGCTATTCCCCAGGAACTAAAAGATTGCCATACGTTCTTAAACGGTCTTGAATTACTAACGGAAAACCCTATTCTAAGGAGCGTTAATGATGAAAGCGGTCGGGATGTACTATGAAGAGATTATTGATACTCTGAACAATGAACAGAAAAATGCTTTGGAACTGCTGAAATCACAAAAGAACATCTTTGTTACCGGAAATGCTGGGACGGGGAAGTCTTATCTGATAAAGGCGTTCACTCTTTTCTGCAAAAAAGAAAAAATCAAACTTATTAAGGCGGCGTCAACAGGAATCGCCGCAGCGGAAATCGGTGGCGTGACAGTCCACTCCTTATTTAAGCTAAGTTCCGGAATCAGCTTCAAGCCCTGCATGATACCAGAATCCTTGCACACAGCGGACTGCCTGCTGATTGATGAAATATCCATGCTAAGAATCGACACATTCGACAGAATCATGGAAGCCATCGAAAGAGCTAACCAGCAAAGGCTCAATCCTCTCCAGCTTATATTTGTCGGCGACTTCTTTCAGCTCGCACCTGTGCTTTCAAAAACAGATAAAAGCATACTAGACGAATACTACAAACGTGATATCAAAGACGGTTACTGCTTTCAGTCACGATACTGGAAAAGCAACCACATTGCTGTATGCAACCTTACTACTGTGATTCGGCAGGAGAATAAAGAGTTCTGCTCTGCACTTGACAAATGTAAGGCCGGCGATGCGTCATGTATCTCATTCTTTACATATAACTCGGCTGTTGATGAGATTCCTGGGGCAATATGGGTATGCGGGATGAACAAAACCGTTTCCGAACGTAACGAAGAAGGTATTGCCCAGCTATCAGGACGGATATACACCGTCCATGCCGACTACGAAGGCACAGCAACTGCTGCGGACAGGCTCTGCGATGAAACACTCACATTCAAAATCGGGGCAAGAGTAGTCATGCTCGTCAATGACAATGAAAATGGACAATATCAGAATGGTTCTATGGGAACAATTCAGAATGTCGTCCGTGATAAAGTCATCATCGAAATGGATAACGGTGTAATCGAAGAGATAGGCAGAAAATCCTTTCCCAAATACGAATACAAAGGAACGAAAACAAAAGTCCTCGCGCAGGTTAAGGTGGGTGCAGCACGTCAATATCCGTTCCGCCTCGGATATGCCGTTACTGTTCACAAATCCCAGGGACAGACGTATGACAGCATGAATCTTGAACCCCAGATTTTCTCTAATGGGCAGCTATATGTGGCGCTGTCACGTTGCAAAACTGTTGGTAAAATCTATGTTCATGGTCATCTCTCAGAAAGAATGGTCATGTGCGCCGATGAAGTGAGTGCATTTTACAGCGACCCTGAGAATTACTCATTCTTTACAGATGAGCCACAGCCGGTCGTCATCAAAGAACCTAAACCAGAAAAACCAAAGCGCCATAAAACAGTCACCATAAAAGTCCCTGAGCACCTGGCTGAAAAGGTGAAGCAATACATTAAAACACTTCAATAATATAATAATCAAGCTCTGACAACAAGAATGCCAGAGCTTTTTGTATTGTAAATCATATTCATCTGTTGACAAATGGCATATTATATGTTATAATATAGTCAAAAGATGCACTAACTGTTTTAGGGCAAGGAGAGAAGCAAAATGGAAAGCTCATCCGTAACAAAAGAGCAAAAGAAACTCCTTTCAAATCACATATCTCGCTCTATTACAGACACTTCCTATCAGATTCTAAAATGGACAGCCATCGCTACAATGACCGTTCATCATGTCGGATATCTTTTATTCTCACTGGGAGCTATCGGGAAAACAGATTACATTGCCTGCTACACCATAGGACGAATGGCTTTCCCGCTGTTCTGTTTTCTGCTGGTAGAGTGCTATTATCATACGCAAAACAGAACAAAGCACCTTGTAAAAATGGCGATGTTAGCTGTCTTTAGCGAAATCCCATGGGATTATTTCTATTCCGGTAAAGCAGCCAACTGGGACACCCAGAATGTGTGTTTCACACTAACACTGGGTTTTTTAATGCTTTATTTCATGGATATTCCGGTCACTGGCATCATTAAAGCCTTTGCGCCAAAAGCAAGCGAGAACACAAAAATAGTAGGTTTCTATGCCAAAGTTGTGAGATTCGATTTATTTGCCGGCTTTTTAATTTTGGCATACCTTTTTCGCTCAGACTACTCATTCTATGGCATTTTTCTGATAGCTATTTTCAGGCTTGCCCATAACAGCAATCACCGTATAGCATGGTTGATAGCTGGGTTAGTTTTTCACATATTCGCAAAGCCTCCGTTTGACGCGGCGCTGCTGTTTTCCCTGGCAGACCTGGTGCTTATCATACCTGCAATATCAGGGAAGCCACTACCTTGTACCGAGCATTTCAGCTTTCTGACAAGCAAAGCGGCAAAGCTGACCGCAAGTTTGTTTTTTCCAGCGCATCTTGTTATTCTATGCGCTATATCAATTATATTATCAGCTTTATAAATGAAAGGAAATTCCTATGGCTTACAATATTGAGATAACCGAAAGAGAACTTATAGAAGCAAACGCCAGGAGAGCATGGAACGCTCTGCAAAGGCGCAAATCAATCAACGAGCGCATCATGTGGAATAACCTTCCTAATGCCCAAAAAGAGCAATTCACAAACTATTACAAAGAAACCGTAGTCGATGTAAATAAGACCAAGAAATCCTGGAATCAGCTCCAGATACAAAAACCAGTCGGTGACAGAATCATGTGGGACGAACTCTCCGAGGAGCGCCAAAACGAGCTTGTAAACCAGTTCAGAAAAACGAACATTTAAGCAGAAAGAAGGTCATTATATGACAATTCCAGAAGACGAGTACTGGGGCATTTCTGATGTATCTCGGTACCTTAATATAGCAAGGGCAACAGCATTGAAACTCATAAAGACAGAAGGCTTCCCAGTTATAATTGTGCAGAACGAAGTTAGAAAGTCTTACAGGATAAGCAAAAATGCTTTTTTCAAATGGGTTTCTGAACACATAGGTAAAACCATTGATATCAAGGACATAAAAATCAAGGACGACTAACAACGGCTTGGCTTTTCAGAAAACTTGGCATATCTTGTTACACCTAGAGGTGCCAGGCACCAACACGAAAATGGATTTGCTTTCCATCATTCTGAATTTTGAAAGGAAAGAAACATGAGTAAAAAGCAGGAACTGTATCTACCGTTATCATGGGCTAATAAAATAGACACCTACTGGAAAGATATAAACGCCGACCCTGAAACCGCACGGGTTATTGTCGAACACCATTATCCCTTTATCGAAAAACTTGCCGCTATTAACTCTAACCCTGTATTTAGTCTTATCTATAACTCGCCGAATACTCCTGAGATGGCAGAAGCCAGAAGTGATATCAATGCCTTCTCACTTGTGAAGGTCTGGGAAAGAAACAAGCAGGTTTATAAATTCGACAGCGATTTCATCAATGAGCTTCTGGACACAGAAAGCATCTACATGACAAAGAACTTATGGGATTATCTTCCTTATGATACCTTATATGTGGATATCTCGGACTGTCCTGACGTCTGCAAGTCTATCATCGGTGATGGCTTTTTCCTGAAAATCGAAAAGGTCAACAACCAGGAAAAGCCCCACTATTGTATTTATGCTGTCAAAGTCACTAATGACATCTTCTTTACAGACATCTTTGTTATTGACAATATTGACAAGGAAACTAAAGTGGACGATATTCCCGCACCAGATAAAGTCAAAATCGCTCGCAGTAACGATGAACTGTATAAGGACGGCAATGCAGCTTCGTTTGACGGTCGCTTGTACAAAATACTAATATTCCAGATTCTGTCCTATCTATCCAGCAGCGAGCCGGACGTTGAAGAGAACGAGAATACCAAACGCACTTACCGTAAGCCTGCTCCTGGTTCAGTTCCCAAGAACAAATTCTCCGAAATCCAACAGTGGGATATCGGCGTTCGTTTCGGCACTGCTTTCCGTAAATGGAAAAAGCAGCAGGCTGCCACGAGCAAGTCATCAGGAGAATCTGGCACAAGGGCAAAACAGCGTCCTCATTCCAGAAGAGCACACTGGTCACACTATTGGTATGGCTCCGGTGAAAACAAGGAAAGAAGACCAAAGTGGATTTCCTCATATTTCGTTAATACAGATGGTGGAGAAGAAACAAACCCAGCTACTATCCACTCTGTAAATAATAACAAAGGCACAGAAGGAGACACCTAACCATGCAGAAATCCCTAAAGCTGATAAGCTCCGTTCTTATCAGCTCATCTTTCGTATTCCTTGTTGGATGCGGTAGCAATGAGAGCAACTCTCCATCAGAGACAACCGCTGCAATTTATGTTCAGGAAGATGAAATGACTCCGACTTCCCAAAATGAAACTATAATTCCCGCTGTGGACAGCGTTACAGAAAGTTCCGTTTCCTCAGACGCTCCGACAAAGTTTCCCGACAGTTCCAACACAGCATTTGAGAATCTTGATGAAGTATACAATACAAGCCTGGCACCCAATGTCCTGGACGATGTTACTTTTACAGTCACACTCACATACACCACGGACTTTAACACCAAAGACCCATCCAATTCAGCATCTGTAATAATTCCGCTGACCGCCGGCACTACATACGCGGACATTTGCAACATTCCTGATTTTAACCTGGTAACACTGGAAGGAGAAAACAGGGTATACTCCGTCGATAAACTTGCTTCCAAAACTGAATCCATATACGAAAAATTCAAGTACTGCGGCATCCCTCACACGGTCAACGGCGCCATAGCTGAATGGACGGATGACTACAACGATGTACATAGAGTTGACCCAGCCATATCACTGGAGCTGGTTAAGAACGGGGAAATCATAACTGACGGAACTAGCCTTGTCAGCAATGACAATTCTGTTCTTGTAAAAGCTATATCTTCTAACAGCGTAGCATACAACAGCGAAACACGGGTTCAAAAAAAGAACACACCGGTTTTCCTTACGTTCACTGTAACTACCCCGGATGGTATAACAGAAGACTATGAAGTTGGTATGAGGTGGGACTCCATAAAGAAGAAACTTGAAAATCAGAATCTGAGAAACGGCTCTGCTGATAGCTTCTATTTTGGAGATAAGGACGCATATTTCGTCCTCAAAAACTCAAACTACTCCCTTGTTTTTGTAAAGGAAGGAACCTACATAGACAACATTTCGCTCATCAAGAACTGAGGAAAGAAAGGAACTACATGAGAAAGCGCAATCTGTTCGTAATTTCTGCGATATCATCGCTTATTCTATTGTCGTCTTGTTCAAACAATGAGAATAGTATTCCGGAGGAAACTACTGCACCCATTTATGTTGACCGTGACGAATTAGAATACGCCGAAGGAGACGGAACCAACGAGCAGCTCCGACCCGATGCGACAGACAGTTCATCCAATGAGTCCACAATGCAGCCGGTCATAGACCAGGAAAGCAGCGAATCCTCTCCTCCCTCAACCACGACTTCCAAGCCTGGTACTACCACACCTGCTCCCGACAACAACCCACTTGACGATATTTACTCTGTCGCAGAAGACCAGGTTTTGGAGAAGACCGATATCTCACTTGGAAAAATGAAAATTGCCTGCTACGATAATCAGTCAGAAAACGGAATGAGCGGGTTAAGCACGGTCATTACATTTGGAGACCAGCCATACGGATATTACAGGGACAATCTGTTTCCGCACAATGGGGCGCAGTACATAGACCAACCGTACACTCTTGATATAGAACAGAATGGATTATCATTCAAATTCGATGGGGCAGGGCACTACATAAGAAAAGCCGGTGAAGAAAACGGCGCACAGCTATGGCTTGAACTAGAAAGCGATGGTTCCATAGTTCCAAACGATAGAGTAGGCAGCATCCAGGCAGCAGATGGCTATGACGTAAATCTTAAAGGCATTGCAGTCCGTCTGGGCGAATTTGAGCGTGTATATTCAAATGGCTATGCGAAATACAAACCAACTGTGCCGGTCACATTTCTCACTGATAAAGTTGATATCGAAGTAGGTATGCCTTTTCAGCTCGTCACCGCTGCGTTGGGCGAAGGCACGGTAATAGCAGTCCAAAACGAGGAAAACCAGACCGAAGAATACCACATCTTCAAAACAAATGATTTTACCCTGATTCTTGAAAAGGCTGAATACCCAGATATCAAACCGTCCATGCAGCCGGACGAGGAAAGCGCCGCTCCAGAGGAAACCATTTTGGTACAGACCGTAATCCTTATCAAAGACGAAATTACTGCGTCTATCAACACTGAGGAAGTCTAGGTCAATGGGGAAGTCTCCGTGCATTTATTGTGAGAAGCTAACCATCCTTCACAAGCTCTGTCTATCCTGTCGGGGCAAGGTACCATCTGGCTATTCACTGAAACACAGCAATGATGAACTATGTACCGCAATAGTGCTTAATGAGCAGGCTCACAAGGCTTTCCGGCAGACAATGAGCGTAGGAACACTTAGTATAGATACTGAGAACCGTATTTTTCATATAGATAACGGCTACTACTATGTCCGCTATCTATCAGGATATAGCTTCTACTCCAGCGAACCACGATTCAAGTATGGGTTATTTGGCAGGACGTCTGTCGTTGCAGACGTATATTTCTCTTTCACGATGCTTGGACAGGAACAACGCATCCGAAGAATCAAGCTGGCTGTCCCATGCAAATATACTAACAACGGCACTTCGGTTTCTGTGGAGCCGCCCGCCTGTATGCAATATGCCAAAGTGACTTTTTCTGATATGCTGGAAAGAGAGGTGCAGCTTATTGAAAGGACTATTCGTACCGCTAAAGCAAGCAAATAATAAAGAGGGCTGGTTATTCGGCCCTTTTGTTTTAATAAGTTATTCTAAGTGCGTTGACAAACGGCATAAAATATGTTATACTTAATACATCAACACCATACATGAAAGGAATAGAGCGTATGAACCAGAATGCACCAAACGCTGCGGAGCTTCAATTCTTGACCAACTATAAAAAAGCACTGGACGAAGACATTGCCGAAGCTGCTAAAACTGTTGAGGAAACCAAGTCCCAGGTTGACAGTATTTACGAGCGTCTGGACAGGCTTGAAAAGTTACTCACAAAGATGACCGAAGACTCCTAGCCCTAACATTTCCCTCATGTATAATTCCATTATTCAATATACCCTGCTCCTTTTCGGCTTTAGAGTATCAAAAAGGAGCAGTTTTCTGTTTATGGATAGAAGTAGCTCTATCAGACAAACGATTTATATGTTTATATAATAAATAGACCAACCATTTTGGGAATATTTTTTGCTTTATGCTGAAATATTTTCCGAGTTCGGAATATTTGTTGACTTTTTGCCCATAATATGTTATAATAGGAACGCTGAAAGGGGCGTTTGTATGGTCACACGACATGAATACCTTGAAAAACTGAAATTATGGCGTGAAGAAAAGGTCATCAAGGTTGTAACTGGTATACGCAGATGCGGAAAATCTACCCTGTTAGAACAGTACAAAGAGTATCTTATCGAAACGGGAATCATGCCGGAACAAATAGTTGCTGTCAACTTTGAAGATTTGGTATACGAGGAGCTGCTTGATTATAAAAAACTCTATGAATATCTTTCAGAGCACATCGTTTCCAATGGGTACACATACATTTTCCTTGATGAGATACAAAAAGTCAACGGATTTGAAAAGGTGGTTGATAGTTTCTATATCAAGGATAATGTGGACATTTACATTACCGGTTCAAACGCTTATCTGCTGTCAGGAGAGCTTGCTACTTTACTATCCGGAAGGTATGTCGAGATAAAAATGCTGCCGCTGTCTTTCAGTGAATATGCTCAGTTACAGACCTCGGGAAAGAGTAATGATGAACTGTTCAATGAATTCATGTCCGAGGGTGGATTCCCTTATATCGCAGCAATGGATAGAACCAAAGAAAAAACCGATATGTACCTTGAAGGAATATACAATACGATAATTGTCAAGGACATAGAAGAACGACAAACCCGAAGAGAGCCAGACACCACTAAAAGAAAGATAAGCGATATTTCTCTCCTCAAAAATATTGCCAAATTCCTTGCTGGCTCAGTAGGAAGCCTTATCAGCGTAAGAAGTGTTTCTGACTATATTGTTTCATCGGGAAGAAAGGTAAGCCCGAATACTGTTTCTGACTATATTGACGCGCTGACCGAAGCGTTTATTTTCTATCCAGTGGAGAGATTCGATATACAGGGCAAGCAGCTTCTCCAGCAGAACCAGAAACTCTATATTGCTGATACCGGATTAAGAAGATATATGCTGCCACGTCGGAATTATGACCTCGGTTTTACACTTGAAAATATCATATATCTTGAACTGTGCAGACGCGGTTATGAGGTCTATGTCGGCAAAAACGGTTCAACAGAAGTGGATTTTGTAGTCAAGAAAAATGATGTTATGGAATACTATCAGGTAACTGCTTCACTAACTGATGAAACCACATTCAAGCGCGAAATCACACCATTTCAAAATATCCGCGACAACTATCCCAAAACAATACTGACCCTTGACAGATTTACCCTCGGTGATTATGAAGGAATCAAGGTTGAGAATGCTGTTGACTGGCTTCTCAAAGCACAATAAATTCAAAGGAAACACTCTGGTGCCGGTCATTCGTCGCCTAATGGATCAGATGAGCACTCGAAGAAGCTCATACATTTACATGGCACAGTAATTCATGAAACCCTAAAATCATAACCTCTATCCCCGTGAGTCAGCTTACGGGGATAATACTATTTGTATAATACAAATCATCAGATGATTTGCTTGTTTGTTGACATTTTAACCGTATAGTGCTATAATTAACCAGAAAGTCATTCTATGTGAAAGGGGAAGTCATGCCGAAGAACAAACCTGACGTATATCTGCCTTTACACTGGGTGAAGACATTACCGGAGCAGACAAATTTGCTGGAAGGAATTTCCCCTGAACAAGTCCGCATATTGTGCGAAGCTCAATATGATGAAGCTGCCAGACAGGATGCTCTGGACAGGTGTCCAAACCTTGTACGGCTTGTAGCTTATGTGAACAGCATTGGAAACAATGAATTGCGTACAGACACATTGTGCAACATTGACGCCATCTCCTTGTTGCAGGTATGGTCGAAAAACAAACAAGTCTATAAATTGGATTCTGATTTTATCAGCGAGCTGATAAATACAAATACCATCTCTGTCACGAAAAACGGATGGGATTATCTGCCGTATTCTACGTTTTATGTAGATCTTTCAGAGAATTCTGATTTATGCCAGAGGATAATCGGAAAAGGTCTGTTTATACGAGTAGAGAAAGGGAAAACTTCAAATCTGGATGCTGCGACACGGCGTAAGGAGATGGTACATTCACGGGAAGCCTACGTTATCCATGTCGTAAAAGTCACAGATGACCTCTTTTTCCGCGACCTCTTCGCCTTTGATAACGAGAACTCGGAAACTGATGTGGATGAGCTGAATCTCCAAAACTCTGTTCTAATCTATAAGTCAGAAGGAGCAGGTACATCGGAATATCATGTTGATGCGAACAATTCCGACATAGACGGTAAATTATACAGAGTGCTAATTGCTCAAATTCTCACATATTTATCCAGTGTTTCCCCTGATATTGAAGAAAACGAAGAAACTAAAAAAACTTATAGGCAGCCTGCTCAGGGTGCAGCTCCCAAAAACAGGTTTTCAGAAATCAGGAAGTGGGATATTGGAGTCCGTTTTGGTTCGGCTTTCCGCAAATGGAAAAGTGGACAGTCGAAATCTCCCAGTACCAATACCACTACCGGCGAGAAAGCAAAAATGCGTCCTCATTCTAGGCGAGCGCATTGGTCTCATTTTTGGTACGGCAGCGGCGAAAACAAGGAACGCCGACCTAAATGGGTAGACTCTTATTTTGTAAATACAGATGAGCAGGAAACATCTGTCGTTATTCATAACGTAAAAAATGAAAAGTAAATCACAACTTATTTGAGGAGGACTAACTAAGACTGAAACAAAAAAACGTATTCCAAGGACTTTGAAGGTCATTGGAATTATACTCACTGTAATGCTGGTTATTGTTGTTGTAATAGCGATATTTGCCAGCATCACTGTGAAAGCAATGAATAATTGCATTGATACAGCGATTGCCGCAATTCAAGAGGAGCATCAGCTGACAGAAATACCGGAAGATGAATATGGTATGGTCAAACTTAATTTCGCAATGACCTTTGATGTTGACCATTATCGAATTGAGGATGTTGGTAATCTGTCAGTTATGAAACTGAATATGGGTGTCATGCAGATGGCTACTTTTGTTTTGACGCATGATGAAAAAGATATTCCGGTTTTATCCGAAGATTATGTGTTTATGCTTCCTATAAGAAAAACTTATCTGGAGATATATGACCTAGTTATAAATAATGACGACACTTATAAATCTTATCTTGAACAGTTTGATGAAATAAAGAGCTATTATGCTGATATTCCAGATATCGACCATTCCGAAACATGGGATAGTAGCTTAATCATAGTTAGTACATATAAACAGGGCAACTCTGGAAATGATAATGCTATCGCCGAAATGCTTGCTGAAAATGTTCGTTTAATGCTTCGTATGGCTGATGAGTACCCTGCTCTTTCAGAGGAAGAAGTGGAAAGCAAACGGCAAATCGTGGTTGATTATTCCGATGGGTTTATTGAAAATGGAGATATTTCTACTGATATGTTCAAGAAAACTCTTGGTGCGGAAACTACTAAGGATTTCTTTGATAAGGTGTTCTTCGGTACGGCATGTAACTGATTATTAAATGACCTAATCGAAAGGTTCCTGTGATTTTTCATGGGAACCTTTTTTATTGAACGGATTGACAAACATATAGATTTGATATATAATATAAGTGTATAGGTTATATTTTGATATACTGTTTATAGGGGAATAGTTCAATGACCGTAGTACAATTGAAGAAAATGGCAGCTAGTGGAAAGTTCGCTCTTATTACGAAGGAGTTTATGGGTAAGACGGGTTCAAGCATTCCTGAGTTATATCAGGGGCATCTTATTTTTACTGGATATAATTCTAATTCCTTGCTCTTTGAAAATGAGAGGAAAGAAACAAGTTTTATTAAGATTGAATCAGCAAAACTTGTAGAATATGGTGGCAGCTATTTAACTGTGTATCTTCCTGCGTATCGTGAGCCTACTGGTTCCGAGCTTGTACTTTTAGAAGCGTGGAAGCGTATAGAATCCCAATTATTGGCTAATAATAAATATTACAATGTTGCTCCTGATAAGAGGGAATTTTTTGAAAGTAGCGGATATCCGTATATGTCTGGATTCACTTATAAAAAGCGATGCTATAATGAGCGGCTCAACAAGGTATACGATTGTTTTGTCAGAGTAGATGTTCAGTTTAAGTTTGATGTGGTAGAGTTGTATGGATTGATAGAAAGATAACATTATCTATTAAACTGATAAAAACATTACTCTCCTTGATTTCTAATTAAATCTCCATTAACGCTATTCTTATTAAGGGGCGTACAAATGGCTTTGTCATGCAGTTTATCTTGTAGAACGGTGGATTAAAAATACGGTTTTTGTGGATTTGAAATACGGTTTTTGTGTAATGATTTTTTTTTAAAGGACAAAGTTAATACGTTTTTTGTGGAATGCTTTTACGCATTCGGGGAATGATTTTTCTTTTGTGTGGATGGAAAATACGTTTGTTGAGGAATGATTTTACGAAAAGTGTGGTAGAAAAATACGCAATAATCTTTAATATTCAACAAAATATAGCCCGTGTGTTGAAAAAAAGTTGAAACTTTGTTAAAAACACTTTTGCTGAGTGGTCTTCATAAATATTATTCCGGAATGATTTGGTAATAAAGTACGTTATACTGCGGTTTGCTTTGTAGAACTGTGGATAGAAAATACCTGAACTGTGGATTAAAAATACCGTTCGAGGGCTTAGTTTTTTTCATATTTGAGGCGTAATTATGGATTTTAGAAGCATTTATGAGGGCTGTTTTTCTTTTTTGTGTCTTGTGCGTGTTTCTGTGGAAAGAAAATATACGAAAAGTGGAATGATAATACTTTTTGTCGGGAAAGGATGTCCTTTTATGATTTGAGACTGATTGTGCGGTTATGTGTTTGTTTTTGGCTTTATATAGCCGTTTTATTGGAGAAACTGTGGAATGAAAATACATATATGTGTGGATTGAAAATACTCGAAATATGGAAGGAAAATACGCTTTAATGCGGATTATGCTGATGACCTTCAAAAGCTATTTGTGTGCTGTGATGTTTTGATTTTCCGGCGACCGTTTGTGATGAGCACCGCGTAACTTACAGTATATTGCGCGTTTGATGTGTTTTATTGTGGATAGAAAATACAAAAAGTGTGGATAGAAAATACGCGTTTATAGTGGTTGTATTTGATTGAACTGTGGATAGAAAATACCCGGAGTCAGGGATTTGTATGCTTATTATGTGATAATGGCTTAGGAACGGCTGGTCTTTCGTAGCTGGTGCACTGTCTATCCGTATTCTAGCGTACTTTTTTGAATCAAAGTGTGGAAAGAAAATACATGAAGAGTGGAATAAAAGTACGTTATTTGATGAATAGAAGTGTGGAAGAAAAAATCAGGTTTTAATTCCGATGTATAGTTCCGAGATTATTCCGTGCAAGACGAGCTATTGTTACCGTAAACAAATGTTAAAGAACTGTATTTACTAGCCGTTTGTTTGACGGAAGTGTGGATAGAAAATACAGAAAGTGTGGAAAGATAATACGAGAGATGTGGAAAAGAAATACTGTAAATGTGGATAAAAAATACGCTCAAATGTGGTGAAAAACATCATAAATGTGGATAGAAAATACTCGAAAAAAGTGGAGTAATTGTACAGGGGTAAAACGCCGTATTCGTGGCTGTAATGGGATTTGAGAGATAATCTTTTTTGTCTAAAGACCTTGCAAAAAGCATTTGTTTGTGTTATAATGTTAGGAAAGAAAGGCGGCTGGAAAATGGAAACTAACAAGAGCAGCAAGAAGAGCAAAAAGACCGCTCAGACTAAAAAGCCCATTATTGTGCTTAACAAAAATAATAAAGTACAGATGGCTAAACCACTGTATCTGCAACTTACAGCTCCGACCGCTAACATGAGTTTGACGGAGTTAAAACTGATAGATGTTTATTTGGCAGCAATCAATTCCCATAAACCGGAGGATAGAGTAGTTGTTCTCGAAAAGGGCGCACTGGAGAACCTTTTTGGAGTGAAGAGAATCCAGAAGGAGATGCTGGACAACTGCTTCAATAAGCTGCTCCAGGCTGTTGTAGTTTTATCCAGTGAGGATTCTGACGGCGATAATACAACGATTGATAAATCCAGTTTCGTGCTGTTTCAGCGAGCGACCTTGACGCAGGATGCCCAGGACGGTTTGTGGAAGGTGACAATGGAGTGCGGCGAGCAGGCTGCACAGCTTATATTCAATATTGATAAAATTGGATATTTGCAGCATCCTCTGGCGAGCACGGCAAAGCTAAAAAGCCGGAGCAGCTATGTTGTTTTGAAGTTCATAGAGAGCCGCCGCAACAATAAGGGACGATACCCGCAGGAATTTGAAATATCGTTCGATGAATTGCGAGAGCAGCTTTATGATAACAAGTATAGCGACTGGCGTGATTTCAGAAGGGCAGTTCTTCTTACGGCTCAGAACGAGATACACGAAAAAACCAACACACGGTTCGACTTTGAACCTATCAGAGTAGGACGAAAGATAAAGACCGTGAAGTTCACAATATACGCAAGAGCGGCAGAAGGCGCCGATGCAAGCCAGGTTGAAGAACCTGCGCCAGGCGCAGATGCTCCTGATGTTGATGTAAGGGTTATTGACAAGGATAAGGCTGATGAAGAGAATCCCTTGCCGGAAGTCATCGTCGAAGCAATCGAAGGGAACCACCATTATTATTACAATAATTCTCATGACGCCCATCTTGAAGAAATGGGCATGAGTAAGGGTGAGGTTTTCTCATCGGAGAAATATGATAAGAATTCCTCGATAGCTTTCTTGGCTGCGGCTTGCAAGAACGAGTTCTCGCCGTCTAAGATGGAATTTGCGGTTCGTTTTTTGAGCGATTACACCAAAGATGAAAGCGAACAGTTCGACTATCTTAGCACAGCATATACTCTGCTGAATAAATATGATGTGCCTGACCCTAAATTAAGGTTCAACTATTATAGAGCATTGCTTGCTAATATATGCGAAAAGCTCACAACGAAAGAAGGAATATACAGTCAGGCGTATGCTTTGGATTCTCCCGCAGCCTTTTTTGGAGCTGCTTGTGCTAATGAGTTTACTGACAGCGAGATGCAGTTTATGCTGCGGTTCATCGGTCGGCATCTTTCAGATGAATATAGAATCTTCACTTACTTGAAAGATGTTTACATACGATTGAACGCTGCCGATAAGGGACATATTGAGAATCGGTTCAACTATTTTAGAACCATAGTTGCAAATGATGAAGAACTGCTTATTCAGATGGGTAATGCAGAGCATGGGCAATTGAGAACTGATTGACACAACTGAAAAGATTGAGCGGATTTCCGAAAAGGGAATCCGCTTTTAAATTGTTCCTATTTTGAAACAGCAACATCTTGACAAATGGCACAAAATAGGTTATAATATATACATAATATTTGCAGGGCGAAAGGAGGACACACCATGATTGTAGTTGTTGACACTGAAACAACTGGTCTTGACAAGCAAGAAGACGAGATATTGCAGTTGTCGGTGATTGACATAAACGGAGTAGAGGTGTATAATAATTACTATAAACCATCTCGACACACTGAATGGAAAGAAGCCGAAGCAGTAAACGGAATAACCCCGGAAATGGTTGCAGATGCTTGCAGCATTGACAGTGAGCTTGAAAAACTCAATGAACTTTTTGCGAAGGTTACAACCTATATCGGGTACAATTCGTACTTTGATATTGATTTCCTAAAGGAAGCCGGCGTAAAATTCCCTGATAACATGGAAGTAGTAGATGTGATGGCGGACTTTGCTCCGATTTATGGGGAGTGGTCGGACAAATACGGATGCTTTAAGTGGCAGAAACTTACCGTATGTGCCTCATTTTATGGGTACGATTGGGGAATTTCAACTGCCCATGACAGTTTGTCTGACTGCCTCGCAACATTGCATTGCTATAAAACTATTAAGAAGTCAAACGCAAAGGAGAACTAAATATGTTTACCAATAGAGTAGGAACCGGAAATACAGCAAGAAACAATCTGGTTGGGCTTACCATCCGAGACAGGCGACTGAAACTGAGAATATCTCAGCGTGAACTCGCTGACCGTCTGACCGTAATCGGATTGGATGTCGATAAGAATGCCGTTCAGCGTATGGAAGACGGCAAGCGTTTCATCACGGATATTGAGATGACCTATCTGGCAAATCTTTTCTGCACCAGTGTTGAGGCTCTTATATCGGAATCTGAATCTATACTGAATACAAAGTGAATAATACGAGCGGCAGGAAGTCTGAGTGATTGATTTTTACGAGTTTCATGCCGCTCGAATACTCTATGGGAGATAAACGCATGAGAGACAAGAATATTGAATGGGCAGCATTGCTATCTGACTTGGAGAATAATTATACTCTGAGCATACGGGATATGTGCTGCAAGCTGAAAGCGTCCAGAGGATGGGTCAGCACTTATATTACGCCAAATCTGCCGGATAAAATAATATTGCCATCTGGTCATGGTAAGGACGCAAAGACCTCGTTAAACTGGGCGTTTGTTGCTAGTGAAATGCTCGGTAGAAAAATCACAGAAAAGCTGTGGTACAGGCAGACTGATTTTGACTCTCTGATGAGTAAATCTATAAGTTCGATTACCAGGCAGACATACTGTGTTCCCTGTGAGTTTTTTGTTACAGATGTTAAAGCATTTTCGGATGAGTATGATGCTTATAGCAAGGAGCTGGCAGACTTGCGCGAAACAGCTTCTATTCCTACCAATAGGAAGTTTATAAGTCTTTTTCGACTGGAGAAAAAGCGGTCGGATTTATGGCGGACATATTTGCGGGAGGAATTGAAAGACATTGTTTCGGCGGGGGAGTGCTATACAACAGGACGGTCGAAGGTTGACCGTATTCCGGTCGAGCTTGATAATGTCGTTTCTATGATGGATAGCTGGATAGCGCCACATGATATCAAGAACTATGGTGATACAGATGAGATGATGTTCCGCCGGTTTTTCAATGAGGGTTACTATCGGGTTGAGCTTGGCTTCGAGAGCAAAGAAGGCACAGCTTGCCGTAAGATATATTATATAAAAGATGGACAGATGCCTAAGCATAAATATGTAGACCAGTATGTAACTCTAAGATACGATGTCTGGCTGACAGCCAAAAGCATCATTATGAAGGATGTACAGTCTGGAGACGTGTAAGCTGCTTTAAGTTCTTGACAAATTCTGCACACCTATGATATAATTATACTAGATTAGTATATGCTCTGATAGGCAGTACAGAAATTCGTTGAGGATAATGCCGGAAGAGGTTTTCGGCATAAAGGAGCGTAGGCATAATGGCTGATATCTTATCGCCTGACATTCTTGAAAAAATCAGGTTTGTGCCAATAAGCGTAGTGGCTCAAATGAAGGGCAAGAGTGTTGTGGCGATTCATCGTGATATAAAGAAGAACAAGCTGATGTTCATGAGGATTGGCGATGAATACCGTGTGGCTATATGGGAGAATGAGTATGCGGATTATCTCAGAAAGGTCAATTATAGTCAATCTGATAAATACCAGATGACTTATGATAGCTGTGTCAAATACGCCAGAACGCATTTGGACGATATAATCCATGCTGAAAATCAGTTCAATTTGTCAACGACAAATGAAGAGAATCTGAGACTGGCATGGGAAGTAGTACTGGGCGCTGCCAATTCACCTTTTGATATGAGATTGTTCAAACACATAAACAGCGTTCTTGGAAAGGGACTTGTTTCAGACGCGGGTGAGGTTCAGCCGGTCGAAACGACTGCTGTCGCGACTGGAATTAGAACAATAATGAACGGCGAAGCTATGACTGTTACAGATAAGGCGATACGGTTTATTCTTCTTCTCATTCGTAACCCGCTTTTTTCTGCAAATAATGAGGCTACGGCATATCTGGCTGGAAATGTGATTCTGATGAATGGCGGAGCTGGGATATTGGTTATTCCGGCTGAAAAACAAGAAGAGTTCAAGACCTTGTTTGAGAAGTGTACCAACAGCAATAATGATAGAGACCTGATTAAGTTCACATATGATGAATGTCTGATAGGTGAGTAAAAATGAAGCAAATGCTCGAAAAGGAACGTCTTCCAGAAAAGAATGGGATATGCCGTCTGTGTGGCAAAGACACGAAAGTGTTTTTGATACCCAGAACAGATGACGAGTGGGTCTGCATAAACTGCGCTGTTGAGCTTGTTATGGAATCAAGAACAAAAAAGCGTATTATTCATGTGAAAAGCACCATCAGAAAAGGCTAAAGAGACCATGATGTCGGTTGACAAATTTCTTGAAAAGATGTAGGCATTTGATTCGCAGATGTCTGGTGGCAGAGTCAAGTTCAGTGACAGCATTATCAGTGCTAAGGACATTTGGAGTAATGATGTCTGTCTGGGGTTATCTTATGCTTGCCGCTGAGGACATCGGTATTTACAAGGGGACGCTTTCGGAGCTGGTGAGATCTATGAAAAGTGCTTTTGACGATGTATCGGTAAGTGATGCCGAGAGGAAGTACAAAGTATAAATGGGCAGAATTCGAGTGTCCTAGCAACTATATGAGCCGTCCCTGCGGGGCGGTTCTTTTTGTTTAACAGTAATCTGCTATAATCGTGTTGACAAATGGCATATTATATGATATAATGTGTACATAAGTAAATTGGGCTGGCGAAAAGAGGATATCAATGAAAGTGGATAAGCTATATGATGTGACTTGCTTTATATGTGGTCATCATCTCAGTTCACACTTTAGCAAGGGTTATGCTGAAACACCGGTTCAGGCGGAGATATGGGCTAAGGATGTCGGTTTCAAGACCAGAAACGGACATAACATTTGCCCGGAGTGTCTAAAATCCGGAATTACGGTAATGGGAAAAGGAGAAGAATCATGCTGATTCCAGTTATAAAAGTGAAGGATAAAGCCAGCGGAACCGAACATATCATTGGCACGAGTAGTCATGATATGTTATATATAAAGAACGGCTCTATTCATTATCTCAACAGACAATGCTTTGATGGAACAAATGGCGGTTATGAATTCATCGGAGAGGATAGTCTGGACGGATTCATCGAGATAGAGATGTGGGACATAGAGGATGTAATTGAGCTGGCTCGAAAAGATAGCAAAGAGACTGTCGAGCGGCGTGAGCGACTTGAAGCAAAAATCAAGCAGTTCCAGGAAGAACGGAAGCAAAACCGCGAGCGCGTGGAGAACTGTGGCATCGTAATGTTTGACGATGATTTGCTCTGATATTTGGCTTTACATAACAAGAAATTAAACCTAGATGTGGAGATTCCCCACAGGAGAATTATTATAAGTATTAAATAGAAAGGACTGATGGAAATGGCTGAGTTCAACCACGATAATGACTTGTTGGCATCAGGGTCATCCCAGGACGAGCGTGAGCAGCGCATCAAGAGTTGTCTGGCAGAAATTGAGCAGGCAATAAAGAATGAGTTCATGGTAGAAGACAGGTCGGATAGCAGCTCTGTGTATATGGTTGCTGCTGATTTCAAGGCTGGCGAGTTTGTGTCTATACCCAAAACTGACGTGGCAGAAATGTTCGCGGACGACAACGAGATTTATTCCTCGTGGAAGTCATCTTATGACGAGTACCTAAAAAAACGTGCAGCGCGGAGCAACATAAAGCCTATCTTTGGATTCAGTAAGAAGAAAAATGAGGGGGATGCGTGATGACTCGGATAAACAATCTGGCAGGTGTTAGTCAGGCAGTGGGCATATTCAGAATGGTGTTTTGGGGCGGCGAATGGCATGGCAAGTGGACAAGACAGAATAGTTCTTTTCTCGGCTTGACTACTACGGAAAAGGAAGTCCTTGAAAACTATTGCGAGTGGCTTCGCACAACCTTTGATTCTGGAATGGATGAAAAGCTCATTGAGTTTGTTCACTCCTATGGCGATAAGTCAGGTAGGGGTACATATTCCATCAATCTTGATATTGATGAAGACAGCTATGCAACAGTCGAATACACCGACGGAGCATCTGACTATCCTGTCTGCATAAGGCTATACCGCAGGGTAAGTATCTGATATCCTCAATAACAGATGTCCGTAGTTCCCCACTGGGGAATTACGGATTTGTTCAACCATGTATAAATATACTGACGCTCACAATTTGTTTACGGCTGTAATAAAATAGTAAATATATATTGAAATTATGTTACTTTGATGATATAATATATGTTGACACAAATCAACAGGCGGTGACATAATGAGCGAAATAGTATTTATAGACAGTGAAATCAATCATAATGGTGAAATCTGCGACTTGGGTGCCGTTAAACCCGAAGGAGGCAGACTTCATACAACCTCGCACAAGGAATTCTCGGAATTTGTATCGGGATGCAAATATGTCTGCGGTCATAATCTCATCTCGCATGACTTGAAGTATGTTGGGCATCTCATATCGGGCGAATATACCCCAATTGATATCCTAATGATATCTCCGCTTCTATTTCCGAAGAAGCCCTACCATCACCTTGTGAAAGGGTACAAGTTAAAGTCAGAACAGCTTAACGACCCTGCAAACGATGCGGAACTGTGTATGGAGCTGTTCTTTGACGAGATGGAAGCCTTTAAGAAGCTAAATGAGAAGCTGAAAGCCATTTACTTCTCACTGCTCGGATTACAGTTCGAGTACATCGGCTTTTTCGACTATGTGGACTACATAAGCTCGGATAACGCAGAGAGCCTGATTCGAGAGTATTTCGCCGACAGCATCTGTGCAAATGCTGATTTGTCTTCACTTATTTCTCACTATCCTGTGGAGCTAACATACTGTCTTGCGCTGATAAGTGCAGATGACCGCTATTCCCTGATTCCTCATTGGGTACATAGAAATTTCCCTGCTGTGGAATATGTTATGAGAGTGCTTCGCGGCACCACTTGCAATAGCTGTGACTTCTGCCGTAGGGAGCATAATATCCATACAAAGTTAAAGCAGTATTTCGGGTATGATGAATTCCGAACCTACGATGGGGAGCCATTACAGGAAAGAGCGGCACAGGCTGCTGTGGACAATAAGTCGCTTATCGCAGTGTTTCCGACCGGCGGCGGAAAATCCGTTACATTTCAGCTTCCTGCTCTGATGTCTGGGGACACCTGCCGTGGGCTTACCGTTGTAATTTCGCCGCTCCAGTCGCTGATGAAAGACCAGGTGGACAATCTCGCTGAAAAAGGAATTACAGACGCAGTGACCATAAATGGTATGCTTGACCCTGTTGAAAGAGCCAATGCAATCGAGCGTGTCCAGAGCGGTATAGCTTCTTTGCTGTATATTTCTCCGGAATCCCTACGCTCAAAGACCATTGAAAGCCTTATGCTCAACCGTCATATAACTCGCTTCGTAATTGACGAGGCACACTGTTTCTCTGCATGGGGACAGGACTTCCGTGTGGATTATCTCTACATAGGTGACTTTATCAGAGAGTTGCAGGAGAAGAAGCAGCTTTCGGAGCCAATCCCCGTATCTTGTTTCACTGCAACTGCAAAGCAGAAGGTCATAAGTGACATAAGCGACTACTTCCGCAACAAACTCGGTATCGAGATGTCTATTTTCGCGTCCGGCGCATCACGTCACAACCTGCGATATGAGGTTCTGTACAAGAATAGTGACGATGAAAAATATCTTGCCCTGCGAAATTTGCTGACTACAAAAAACTGTCCATCTATCGTCTATGTGTCAACGGTAAGAAGGACATTCCATATTGCGGATAAATTATCGGCAGATGGAATAACGGCTTTACCGTACAATGGTAAGATGGACAAGAGTGAAAAAGTCGCAAATCAGGAGCAGTTTATGAATGGCGAGGTCAATGTTATTGTTGCGACCTCGGCATTTGGCATGGGTGTTGATAAGTCTGACGTTGGGCTGGTCGTGCATTTTGATATTTCTCCTTCTCTGGAGGATTATGTTCAGGAAGCAGGCAGAGCCGGTCGTGATGAGAACTTACAGGCAGAGTGCTATGTCCTTTTCAAAGATGAAGACCTTGATGTGCATTTTACTATGTTAAATCAGAGCAAACTGTCTATCAAGGAGATTAACCAGATTTGGCGAGCTGTGAAGGAGGGCTCGCGTTATCGCATGACGTTTACACGTTCGGCTTTGGAGCTTGCGCGAATTGCAGGATGGAACGATGAACAGGATAATGTTGATACTCGTGTCACCAATGCGATAAATGCTCTTGAAACCGCAGGGTATCTTAAACGTGGAAAGAATATGCCGCGTATTTATGCCTCCAGCATTAATGCCAAGAGCTATACTGATGCTGCTGAAAAGATAGAACTCATAGACAATCTGGATGATAAGCACAAGCAGTATGCAAAGAGAATAATTCGTAGCATGATTTCCGAAAAAAGCCGTGCTGACGCAGGAAACGACGAGGCTGAGAGCCGTGTTGACCATCTGGCAGATATTCTCGGTATTGCGATGGAGGATGTTGTTTTTTGTGTTGAAGCAATGCGTGAGAACGGCATTCTTGCAAACGCTAACGACCTTACAGCATTTATTCGCAGAAATGATACTATGAAAAAGTCTGCAACTGTCCTTAGCCGCTATGCTGCTCTGGAACGTTTTCTGCTGAATCATATCACCGAAGGCAACGAGTTTTACAATCTCAAAGACGTAAATGAGCAGGCTCAAAAAGATGACATACCTGGAGTTTCGGTTAAAGCTATAAAGACGCTGCTGTATTTCTTTATGATAAAGGACTATATACAGAAAACTCATATTTCCGGAGAAAATGTGCAAATAGTGCTTACGGATGACGTTGAGAAGATAAAAGCGAAGTCCGAACAGCGCATTTCAGCAGCAGATAAGATATTGGAGCTGCTTTATCAGAAAGCAGAGTCGCTGAAAGAACCGGAAAAAGATGAAGTTCTCGTGGAATTTTCTGAGCTGGAACTCTTGGAATATTGCCAGGAAAACCTTCTTGAAAAGCCTAGCTCCGAAGACATCAAGTCTGCGCTGCTTTATCTCTCAAAGATAGGTGCTATCGACATCGAGGGCGGATTCCTTGTGCTGTACAATGCTATGCAGATAACCCGTCTGGAGCAGAACAACAATATCCGTTACAAGGCGGAGGACTACAAGCAGCTCAATGAGTTTTACAAGCAGAAAATCCAGCAGATACACATTGTCGGCGAGTATGCCAATATGATGACTCGCGACTATGATGCAGCTTTGCAGTTCGTGTCGGACTATTTCGGTATGGATTATAAAAAATTCATAGCTAAGTACTTTGCGAAGCGTGAAAAAGAGATTACACGAAATGTAACGCCCGAAAGATACAAATGTATTTACGGAGGACTTTCACCGCGTCAGCAGGAGATAATAAGCGATGATGCTTCAAAGTACATAGTAGTCACAGCGGGTCCAGGCAGCGGAAAGACCTGGGTACTTGTGCGAAAGCTCGCTTCCCTTTACCAGATGGAAGATATCAAGCAGGAGCAGCTTCTTATGCTGACGTTTTCACGAGCAGCGGCGACGGAATTTAAGCAGCGGTTGACTGCACTCATAGGAAAAACTGCAAGCTGCATGGACATTAAGACCTTCCATAGCTACTGCTTTGATATTTCCGGTAGAGTAGGTTCTTTGGAAAGTTCCGCAGAAATAGTAAAGCAGGCGGCAAAAATGATATCCGAAGGCGAGGTAGAGCAGGGGCAGATAACCAAGACCGTTGCTGTCATTGACGAAGCCCAGGACATGGATGCCAATGAATTTGCTCTGATAAAGGCACTTATGGAGAGCAATGAGGATATGCGTGTTATCGCAGTCGGGGACGATGACCAGAACATATATGAGTTCCGCAAATCGAACTCTGCTTACATGGCGAGCCTCATTACGGATTACGGTGCGACACATTACAGCATGACGGATAACTACCGCAGCTGCCGCAGGATAGTTGCGCTTGCCAATGCTTATGCTGCCAGAATCAAAAAGCGTTTGAAGGACGAGCCTATTCATGCAGTGAGAGAGGAGGATGGCATTGTTAAGCTGATAAAGCACAAAGCAAAGCACATGGACGTCCCTGTTGTCTATTGCTTGGAGTCAACATGGCATGGAGGAACAGCTGCTATCCTCACTACCACAAATGATGATTCTCTGCGTATGCTGGGATTACTGACTAAGCGTGGAATACCGGCAAGGCTGATTCAAAGCAGCGATGGTTTCCGAATGAGCCAGCTTGCAGAGGTAAAGATGTTCTGCAAGAACCTTAAATCTGGTGATGAAGCAAACTCTCCGACAATTTCTAAGTCGGTTTGGGATAACGCAAAGGAGCAGCTTCGCAGTCAGTACGGCACAAGTACTTGTCTGGAAGCAGTTATGAATATGCTGTCTCAGTTTGAAACGGTAAGCGGTGAAACTATGTATCGTTCAGACTTTGATATGTTCATCTTTGAGTCAGGATATGATACTTTTGCCCCTTACGAGCAGGACGCAGTGACTATATCTACAATCCATAAAGCGAAAGGCAGGGAATTCGATAATGTTTATATAATGCTGAACCAGGCGGATGATGGAACGGACGAGGAGAAGCGAAAGATTTATGTAGGCATGACTCGTGCCAGGAATGAGTTATATATTCACTGCAACAGTGGTATTTTCGACGATATATCTGTGGAAGGCGTGGTTAAAGAGAACGACCAGCAGGAATATCCAGAACCCGATGAGTTGGTAATTCAGCTTGGTATGAAGGAAGTTTTCCTTGATTTCTTCATAGGAAAGAAAGCGGATGTATTCAGGTTGAAGAGCGGCGATGAGTTGGATTTACGCGGGGATTTCCTCTACGCAAATGGTAGGCAGCTTGTTATTCTGTCAAAGGGTGTTCGCGACAAATTCGCATCTCTGCGGGAAAAAGGGTATAAGCCATATAAGGCTCTGGTAAGTTTCATCGTTGAGTGGGTAAAAAAAGAAACCGGAGAGTCGGCAGCGGTTATTCTGCCGGAGATATGGTTCAACAAAGCCAAAAAATGATTATGAAAAGACATTTTGTTGTGATGTGAGTCAAAAGTGTCTTTTCATACGATACAGAAAGGAATCGTGTATGGAAGACACTTATACTAAGGATGTAAGCCAACCTCTAAACTTTATAGAGTGCGTTCAGCTCCTACAAAAGCTAGTAGAGAAGAACTATATCCAGAAAGACCCCGAAAGATGAGAATTGTATTCTGGTATATCGTGAACGTGGTGCCAAAGCTCCGGAGGGATGGTATTCTGAAAACCTTTTATCGTGCGCAAATGAGGTGCTGGAGGATATAACAAGCCAGACATACCTCTGTAAGACTTTAGAGGATGACGGCATTGAGTTGAAGTTTGATGCAACCTATAAATGGTTGAGCGAGATATGCCATGACTTTAATGACGGTCAAAAGGACGTCCAGAGTCCAAACGCAGTCAGAAAAAAGGAAAACATGGAACGGTAGACTAGGATTATAGCGGTACTTTTAAGGTGCTGCTTCAACTTGTCGAAAATGAATGAGAGAAATGCCTTGCTCCATCAGTGCAAGGCATATTTTTTGCGATTCGTGGCAGCAATCTTAAACGTGACCCGATTGGTGTCTATTTATGGTAAAATAGAAATGCAGAAAAAGGGCTCCAAAAGTGCATAGGCGGGGCTCCGCAGGGGCTTCAAAAATGCATAGTGCAGGCTTCAAAAAAGAGCTTCAAAAATACACAACAGGGGCGCTCCTTCTATGCACAAACCGAGCCCCCACACGTTAATCTTGTGCTGACCGGGCTATGCACTTTTTCGAGCCCCTTTTATGCACTTTCTACTTGACAAACACAGAAATAGTATTTGGAGATGTATTATCGATAATTGTCCATTCCCCGGATTTTGTATCTTGGGTCAGGTAAAAATACTGTTCAGTATAACCGTCATCTAAAAATGTCTTTGTATGGTCGTACTCCGTATAGTATTTCGCCCATACGACAACAAAGTGTTCCTCAAGATATTCATCTGTCCACCCTCTTGCTTCTGCAAGTTCACTGCCGGAGTACATAGCTTTAACACGCGCCGTTTCATCTTCATCGACATTTATTTTCTCAACGCGTAGGGCTATTGTATATTCCTTGTCAGCCTGACCTTCAATTGCGCTCCGGACGGTTTCTATTGGTTCGACGGATGGTTTTTGCAGCCACGGGTCAAATAATCCAAGTTCATATGCAGTGAATCCGCAAAGACTAAATACCGCTATGGCAGCAGCGACTAAAACTGCGATCCTTTTATGACTTTTTTTCAACAAACGGGTTCTGTTGTAAGAAAGTGCTTCACTAACATACTTGTTGTCGATTTCGCTCATAGCTTCGGTAAACTTCTTCGAGTTCATATAAATACCCCCTTTTCAATCAAATACTTTTTCATTTTCTGACGTATTCGAGTCAGCCGGACAGTAATATTTTTCTCTGTAAGCCCTACAAGCCCGGCTATATCCTTACAGCTGTCCGAAAACCAATACCGCCGCATGAAGATAACGCGATTTTGAGCGGTCAGTGTATCCAGAAAACTTTCGATGATCCGCGCCAGCTATCTTGCTTCAAATTCGGTTTCTACCGTGCTCGGTGCTGCTATGCAGGCTTCGATTTCCTCCATAGCAATCGTGTAAGTGCTGCTTCGCTTGGCGGCTTTTTTCCTGTAATACATTTTCAGAGAAATATTTCGAACGATCTTGCAAAGGTAGGTCAGCAACGGATCAGGCTTTTCCGGAGGAATTGTGTTCCACGCTCCCAGATAAGCGTCGTTTACACATTCTTCAGCGTCCTGCCTGTTGTTCACAATGTTGTATGACAGCTTGTGGCAGACTTTGCCGTACTTGTTGTCAAGCTCCCGTATAGCTAGCTCTGACCGTTCGAAAAACAATTCAACGATTTTTTCATCTTCTATCATTTTATCGCCTCCTTTCCGGCTTCAACTATATACTACGTTTTTAGCAGCAAACACTACATCAAATTCAAAATTTACTCAATAAAATTATATCATATTTTAATGAATATGGCGTCACAAATTGGAATAATGTGCTTTTGTATCTACACTTATTATGCGCACCTTTGTCAACGTGCTATAAATAGCACATTTTCAAAATCACAGCCTGTCCGCAAGTTTGCACAGCACCTTGAAATCCTCGCCCTTTACCATAATGAGAAGATCCTCGATATATTTTGAAAGCGTTTCGGCTTCCTCATGGGAGAGAATGACAGGCGGTTCGGAAGATGTAGTTTCTTCTTCATCGTCAGTTTTAGGAACAACGTCAGCGGAAGTGTTTTCCTGCTGCTGAATGTCCTTGACTTCCTTATGGGTAATCCGCGGCTTTTCAGAGATTATTTTCTGCTGCTTTTCGGGAGCGAGCTTTGCGACTTCGTTGGCTGTCGAAATCGACATATCTCCGGATTTTACCGCCTGCTCCACATCAGGGATAGCGTTGTGCTTGATGTTATCCAGCTTTCCGACCTGCGCCGGGGATACGTTAAGGGCGTCTGCGATTCTGTCCCTTATTCTGCCCTTGACGGGCTTTCCGGCTGCCTCAAGCTCCTTGAAAATCCGCGTCAGTTCCTCGTACTCGCGCATGGTGTCGGCGTCCGAATACTTGCGCTGGGTAGCGTTCAGCATTATGAGGTCAAGCTCGGTTTCATTGTTGCTGCGGTAACGTTGGTGAGCAGTTCCTGCTTCGACAGCTTGAAATTGACCAGTCCGAGAGATGTTCCGCCGCATACTGCCTTGTTGTCGTAAGCGTATATTTCGAGTTTCTTCACATCAGATACATCCACGTCAATGGTCTTCGCCTTATTTGAAGGAAGTATGCTGTACTTTTTGAGTAGCTTTCCATCGCCGTTTATCTCAACTGTGATATCAAAATCAGTCTTGTTGTAGCAATCGTCGATAGTTACTATCTTGCCGCTGAGGTTAGTATATTCGCCCTTGATATTATAAGTAGTCTTTACCCAGCTCTGTTCAGCCTTGCCGTTCCACCTTGCGAGCCATACTTCAAGACCGTTTGTGTAAGTCTTGCTGTCTGTGCCTGTCTTTCCATAGCGTGTTCCAAGCACGTCTATAAAGCTGTCGCCTTCATTGCCGGTGTATCTATCGGTGCTAACAGGCTTTAAGGCTGAAAGGTTCTTGCCAGTATCGGCAAATGCGCTCACTGACAGCAGTGCTGCGGTGAAGGCAGCGAGAAGTATTGCAGAAATAATCTTTTTCATAAGATTTCCTCCCTTTTTTGATATGGGAACCTCTAAAAACCGGTTTGAAAAAAGAGGACGGGCAGAGTGCGCCGAATGCGGGGAGGTTTAAAGAAGCAGGCGGTATGCTATGGTAACCTCTAAAAACCTCCTTCACGGCAGTTTTCTATGACTTACCAAGAAACGTCGCTTCGCTCCTTATCCATCATCTGTTGCGTTACCAAACCTTGAAATACATACAGTAAACGCATTATCCGCCTACGGCGGAAAACGCTGCGGATTGGCGCCTTACATCTGATATAAGTCATATACGAAATCTGCTCGTATCCCGGTTTTCAGAGGTTACCTATACACATTTTCACTCAAACAAAGTTTTTAGAGGTGACCATTTCTTCTTCAGCATGACATTTGACACATTAACTGAAAAATGATATAATCAGTCCGGGAAGGGAAAAACTCACCCTAAAAGGTGATGACAGAAAAGCGGAGTCATGGTACAATAAATAATGAGGTGAAATAATGGGAGAGTATGTCAGACCGGCGGCCGCATTCAGAAAGCTGGACGCAGCCAGGCTCCTGAAACAGGGAGTTTACATCTACGGAAGCTCCGGCTTCGGAAAAACCGAGCTTATAAAACAGTACCTGAAAAATCAGAAGTACATATATATACCCTGCACGCAGGACAACTGCGACCTTTCAGTGATCCCGGAGAACTGCACGGACCCCGTTGTGATTGATAACGTTAACGCCATTCAGAGCACCAATCTCAGGGACGATATCATTTCGCTGTTTTCCAGGCTTCACTGCTGGATAATCGTTTCCGGCAGAAGCAGAATGCCGAGCTGGCTTTTCGATACATTCATCAGGCGCAGCATGATGCTGATAACTGAAGAGGACATAGCCCTGACGCGCAGCGATATCGACAAATATATGCGCTCATCCGGACTTATCCTGAGCGAAAAGGAGCTCAGCTATCTGTACAAGTGCAGCTATGGAAACCTCATCGGCGTCAAATACACTGAGCAGTGTATGCTCTCAGGCGCCGCTCTTGACGAAGAGCTTTATCAGAAAAACATAGTCATCGTCATGAGATACTTCGAAGAAACGATCGTTGGCGCCCTGAATACAGAGGTCACGGAAATGCTGCTTAAAGTCAGCATTCCGGACGATTTCACGCAGCAGCTCGCGGTTATGCTCACCGGAAACACCGGGATATCTCGCGTTATTGAGCTGGCGATGGACTCCGGCAATTTTATGACAAAATCCGGCGACGTGTATACTATCCGTGCGGAATTCCTCGGCACGCTGCGCAACAAGGCGCTGAAGGAATACCCGCTCGAGGAAATAAAGCAGTACGCGCTTCTTGCGGGCGCTTACTACGAATCCAACAACGAGGACAACAAGGCGCTGGAGCTTTACGCGAGATACGGAAGCTCCAGCCGAATAAAGGAGCTGCTGCTGCGTAATTCCCGCAAGAACGCCGAATCCGGCTATTACATCGAGATGAAAAAGTACTACCTCATGCTTTCGGAGAATGATATCGCAAGCTCTGTGTATCTGATGTCGGCAATGTCGCTTTTGTACTCGATGATGATGGATTTTGAAAAGAGCGAATACTGGTATGAACGTCTGGCGCAGTACCGCGACGCATCCACCGGCGCAAAAAAGCGTGAGGCGATAGCCCGGATAGCCTATCTCGACATTACACTCCCCGGGCGCGGCAGCAAGAATATCCTGGAAATAATCAGGAGCTGCTATACGCTGCTGAAAGACCGCTCTATCCCGGTGCCGGAGTTCTCGCTTACAAGCAACCTGCCATCGATAATGAACGGCGGAAAGGACTTCTGCGACTGGAGCAGGCGCGATAAGGAAATAGCCGCATTCGCCGGAAAACTGATATGCAATTTTCTCGGGAAATACGGCGTAGGTCTGGTGAACGCCGCCCTCGCCGAAAGCTATTTCGAAAAAGGCGGCGATCCATACGAGATCCTTGCGATGTCCACATCGGCAAAGCTGGAAGCGGAAGCAGGCGGCAAACTGGAGCTCCGCTTTGCAGCAACCGCCGTAATGATAAGGCAGCACCTGATTCTTGGCAATCCGGACGCCGCCAGGGATCTGCTGAACTCCTTCGAGCGCACGGTAAAGGCCGAGAAAATGCGGAAGCTCCAGCCGTCAATAGACGCCATGCGCTGCCGTATCGCACTCATGGACGGCGAAGCAGGCATAGTTGAAAAGTGGCTCAGCGGTGCGCCGGATGAAAACGAAGGGTTCATTGCATTGGACCGCTACCAGTATCTCACCAAAATACGCTGCTATATCCGTTACGAAGAGCTGGCAAAGGCATATTCACTGATAACCTCCATGAAACTCTACGCTGAGAAATGCGACCGCAAGTTCATATCCATGGAGGTCTCGCTTCTGGAGGCGATAGTAAAATTCCGCCGCGACGCCGACTGGAAAGAGGAATTCATAAAAACTCTGGCGCGGATATGCGAGTACGATTTTGTCCCGATAATTTCCCGGGAGGGCGCTGCATTATTCCCGCTTCTTAAAGAGTGCCGCAGCGAGTGCGCCGCCGACAGGCGAATCAACGCAAAGTGGTTTGAAAAGGTGCTCACCGAGACCGGAAGAGTCGCGCGCAGATACCCGCTGTACCTCAAAACGGACGCAATAAGCGCGGCTGAAATATCGCCCATTGATATCCGCATACTGTCCTGCCTTGCGGACGGACTGTCGGTCCAGAAAACCTCGGAGGTGCTCGGTATAAAGTTTGAAACGCTGCGGTCAAGGATAAAAGAGCTGTACCGGAAACTCAATGTGAAAAACAAGACAGAGGCAGTCATTATGGCGCGCGAAATGAAGCTTATCTGACGAATAAAGCAACTCACCCAAAAAGGTGATGACAATTCTCCCGAAAAGTGCTAAAATCTATTTCAGCCGGCTGGTTTAGGTTTAAATATTTGAAGGAGAAGATTTTATGAAGAAGATCATCGCAATCGTACTCATGGCAGCAGCCATGATATGCTGCACCGCCTGCGGTCTTGACATGAGCAAGGTCAAGGGAGAATGGACGCTTTCATCTGTCGGCGGGAAATCCGTTGAACAGATAGCCGAGGAACAGGGAGTCCTGCCGGTTCAGGTGTCAATGAACGGCACTTTGTCCGACGATTCCTTTACTATGGCAAACGCGGTGAATACCGTCAGCTACAAGATCCAGGTAAAGAGCAACGGATTTGAGTGCCTTGACGACTCCAACGCCATTGCTTTCAGCGTTACATACGATAAGGACAGCGACACTCTCAGCTTTGCAATGGACTCCGGCTCAGGGGCTGTCACCTACGTTATGAAGCGCGGCACCGCAGACCTCACTATCCCGGAGGATATCGGCTCCACTGCTGAATCCGGCGGCGAATATTCCGCTGAGGAATACTATACCGGCGAGGCCGAATAAGAACAATCCCGCTTTTATGATAGTTCCGGCCTCTGTTTAATCATTTGCAAAACCGCTGTATCCAACGATACAGCGGTTTTGCATCTGATAACCTCTAAAAACCTGCTTCACGGCAGATTTCCATGGCTTACCAGGAAAAGTCGTTTCGCTCCTTATTTATCATCTGCTCCGTTGTCATATCTTGAAACACATACAGTAAACGCATTATCCGCCTGCGATAGAAAACGCTGCGGCTGATACTAATTCCAGAACCACATCTGCTCGTATCCCGATTTTTTGGGGTTACCAATACTTTTTCTTGCTTTGTCCAATATCTATTGCAGCACTATGATAAATCTGATTTCCCCATCTACTCTCCATTTGACTTTTTTGCCAAAAAAGTGTATAGTATATTATGGGAATCTTTAAAAACCGGTTTGAAAAGGGAAAACGGGTAGAGTGCGCCGAATGCGATGAAAGCCGACGAAGTAAGGCTGTATGCCTTACGAGGAGGTTTGAAGATGCAGTCGGTGTGCTATACACATTTTCACTCAAACAAGGTTTTTAGAGGTTCCCATATATTATTTTGAGAGATAAGTCAATAGGTTATCACACAAAAGTCATAAATAGTGTGTCATATGAAAGTGTACAGCACTCCCCATGAGCGTATATTCAGAGGAAATATTTCACACAGGGGGCTTCGGTGATATCACTAGTCTGGGGCATTTTTTAAGTGCTGTTTTTTATATTATGGAACAGCACAAATTATCAGATGATTTGTAGAACAATAAAAGTAAAGCGAAATATCAGTTCAAAAACCTCATTACTAAGTCCTTTATCTCTATTTATTTAACCGGATTCCCCACTGGGGAATAGTATGAAAGAATGTACAAAGCGGCACTGAATAGTAGCCGCTCTTTTTATAGAACAGTAACAAATGCGGCAGGGTAAGTTGCAGTATTTGACAAATCACACCTGGCATGATATACTTGATAAAGATAATAGTTGTCGAGGAGAGTGTTTGCAAATGATGGGGGACGTAATCAGGAAAGAGCTTAAAAAGCATAACATGACAAAAGCTGAGCTGGCAAGGCGTATAGGAGTGACAGGCGCGACCATAACCCACTATATTTACGGCGAGGTTATGCCAAAGCATGAGAAAATCTGCCAGCTTGCTAGTGTTTTCGGAGTGACGACCGACTACCTTTACGAAATTGAGAAGCCGTTTACTATTTCCAAAAGCGGACTGACTGAGGGGCAGATATCTATTCTGGAGCAGCTGGCGGAGCAGTTCCAAAATAAGCCGATGAAACATGACGTGAAAATGACTGATGAGCAGAGTGAGATTGTTGGACGTATAGTGGAGGAGTTCTTACGGTAATGGACAATGGCAACATGAATCTGATATTCAGAGGGCAGGGCAAACAGCTATGTATATCCATAGATGGATATGAGTTTGATGATGAATATGTCAAGCAGAATAAAGATGAGTTTGGTAAGTCAGATGATGAATGGCTTATGATTAAGGCTGTCTATACGGATGTGGATGAAGAGCTGGTGTGTTATGATCCATCGCTGGAAGTATACGAGTTGAACTACCTTTCAGAGCAGATTTCCAAAGTTTTAAAGAATACCGAACAGCTTATACTGGTTGAGTTCATAGAGCCAAATCTTATGTTCAAGTTTAATCAGAATGATAAAGGGTATTCAGTATGGGTGCAATTTTGGGACGAGCGGCGCCAAAGAAGGTATGCTGTTACGCAGGAAATGTCTTTTTCGGAACTGGAAGCATTTCGTTCCGAAGTCGATGCCGCTTATAATAAGTATTCTAATCGGTTTGATATGCTGTCATAAGAAGAAAATTGATTGTAAAAGCCTACCTTGACGATTCCTCGGCTTTGAATTTTCGTATAAATTCCCATCATAAAGGCTATATTTTGTCCATATTTCTTCCGTGCCAAGTCCTTTCATATTTGCAGAAATCAGGCAGCTTAGTCTATGGCATGTAGCTGTCTAGTTGCTCCGGTCTGAGGATTCGTCCAGTTTCGGCAGCTCGGTAAGCAGGTACCCGTATAAATTGAGGTTATTGTGCTTTGCCGATTCAATAACAGAATACCACATCATTACTGATTACACTACTGGATTGACTCCCTTTTATACTGCATTTGAGCGGCATTGATTGTGCCGCTCATTCTTTATTGTGTTTGAAGGATTAGAATAATATTGACAAACAGTAGTTATTATGGTACACTTAATTATAATAGATTGTTTTTTTGTCAACTCATGCTACGGCAGAGAACCCAGATTTGGAGAAAGAGAGGTATTTGAATACGATGTCAGGACACAGTATCCCTCTTTCAGAAATCTCGGATAGAATACATAAAATATGCGGTACAGAGAAAACGTATATGGTCGAATCTGGCACAGATGTCCGGACGGAGACGGACTACTATACAACTGATGGCTTGAAAGTACTTGGCAGGCTGGTCGATTTTCCTCACGATTTTGTGAGCAAAATCAATGCCACTAATCCAGGACTTGCAGGTCTGATTATTCAGGACAGAGTATCGCAGTATTTTGCTGATGGCGGTTCGCCTTTCTTTATTCGTGAGTTTTTAGGGAAAGGCTGTGGATGCGTTTCTTCTGTGTATGGTTTCTTTGACGATATACAAGTCTATGAACTGATAGCTGACAGTCTGCTATCTGAACGTATCTTCGTGGATGCGGTAATCTCTCCGGAGCGGATGCATTTAGTCGCGATAGATGCTGATAATTCGTTCAGGATTCCAGGTGATAACAGCGATTTATATTTTGGGTATTTTGTAGATAACTCTATGACCGGCTTATCGAGTTTCAGCTTGGGGTTCGGGGTATATCGTCCGGATAGTGAGAGCTGCTTTATTATTCCGGAGGATGACATCATCGGCTGCAAGCAGGTTCACCGTGGGGATAAATTCGATTTGGCTGTTCTTTCTGATGAATTCAAGAAGAGCATAAAGTCGTTCGATGCTAACAGGGCTTTTATTCAGGACAAACTTAGTCTTATGGCAGAGACTCCTGCAAATATCAATGAATTGTCCAGGAGTACTCGAATCGCTTATCTCAATGGTGCCCTTGTAACATCGAAGAAGCAGACTGAACAGGTTCTCGACCTTTTTAATAATGTCTATGGAGGAAATTCGGAGTGGGATTTGTCTTGCGCAATATCTGAGTTTGCTAAGAGAATGCCGCTTGAAAAGCGTTTCTTCCTGGAATCAAAGGCTTTAGGCATATCTTCGGTTAAATTTGGACTTGGCAGAATCAATCGAAGACGTAAGAAGTACCGTGAAATGCTGGCGAATCAGACTTCCTGATGTCAGTTAATTTCCGAGCGGCACAGTTTGGCTGAGATAAACCGTTGGTTAAACCAAGCTATCCTTAAAGAAGATAAGAACCCTACACAAATGATGCTAGAGTTTGCTAGGAGGAATACAATGAAATTTGATGAACTGACTCCCGAAGAGCAGGAGCAAATGCGGGAATTTTGGAAGCTGACAAAGCAGCCTCCTGAGTATTTCAATCGTATAATCAATAGCGGTATGTGCAATAGTATTATAAAAGGCTATGTGCTTATAGCGCTTGATGAATTGGGTCTTACTAATGCCAAGAGCGCAGCAGAGGTAAACAGCGTTATAACTCATTTATTTGACGATTATAGCGCAGAAGAAGCGCGTGAACGTGAAAAGGGTTAATGAAGTATGAACAACTATATTGTATGGTATAATCTGGATTTCTAGGATTCTCACATATGACTGGCAGATAAAGGTAATATTATGGGGCTTCACGTTTGGGTGAAGCCCTGAGTTATTAAAGGGAATCTCTTAAAACCTCATGTGAGCGAAATGTACAGTACACACAATCTTAGTCGTCAAACCTCCTTGAAAGGAAAGACTTATTTCATGGCTTTCCAAGAATCTGGTGCGTCATGCCCACTTATGCTTTTTACACCGACTTTTAGAGGTTTCCATAACATAATAGTAACCCAATTTTGCATTATATCTTTGATTTATGTGATAGAACGAGGGCTTTGATATTATATTTAAGATAAAAGATTTTTCGGCATTAGCTTTCACTGTATCGAAATCTATTCCTGCTTTGTTCTTGATTTTTCGCTAAAAGTGTGATATACTATATATCAAGGAGCGTGATAGTATGATTAAACGAGAGCTTTACCTAAAACAGATTCGCCCGTTTATCGGGCAGAATATCGTAAAAGTGCTGACAGGAATCCGCCGCTGCGGAAAGTCTGTCATGCTGACCTTAATTCAAGATGAGTTGAAAGAAAGCGGCATTTCTGCCGAACAGTTCGTATCAATAAACTTTGAAACCAGAACCGTGGATTATGTCAAGAGCGTTGACGAAACCTACGCTTACATCAAGTCGGTTTGCGAGAAAAACAACGCCAAGACCTACCTGTTTCTTGACGAGGTTCAGGAGCTTAATGGCTGGGAAACTCTTGTAAACTCCTGTATGGTAGACTTCGACTGCGACATCTATGTGACTGGTTCAAATGCAAAGCTGCTTTCGGGCGAGCTTGCGACATATCTTGCGGGGCGCTATGTCAAATTTAATATCTATCCGTTTTCATTCAAGGAAGTAACGCAGATGCTGCCAGACAAATCAGAGAAAGAGGCTTTTCAGACCTATATTCAGTGGGGCGGAATGCCGTTTCTCTATCAGTTTCCGATGGGAGAGTTCGAGAAAAAGCAGTATCTCAGCGACATCTACGACTCCATAATGATAAAGGATATTGTCGCACGAAACAAGATTCGTGATGTCGAGCAATTCAAGCGGCTGTTGATGTACCTTGTCGGCTCGATAGGCAATACGTTCTCGGCGACTAGCATAATTAAGTACCTCAAAAGCGAGAGCCGCACCATCTCCAATGAAACGCTGTACAACTATCTGGAATACTGCCGTTCTGCCTGCCTTATTAACCTTGTTCCCCGTCAAGACCTCATCGGGAAGAATATGCTCCAGTTTCAGGAAAAGGTATATCTGACCGACCACGGAATACGCGAGGCTATCTACGGCAACAATTTCCGTGACATCGGAATGGTTCTGGAGAACATCGTTTATATGGAGCTGCTGCGCCGCGGGTATGATGTGACCATCGGAAAGAACAAGCAATTTGAGGTGGATTTTGTTGCTGAAAAATCCGGGAAGCGTGCGTATTATCAGGTTGCATACCTGCTCGCGGACGATAAGACCGTCGAACGGGAATTCGGCGCATTCAGGGATATTCCCGACAACTTCCCTAAGTATGTCCTCACGCTGGACGAGTTTGATTTCAGCAGGGACGGCTATCAGCACATGAATATAAGAGATTTTCTGCTATCCGAGTAAATACAACCGAATAGAATGACCGGCAGGGGCTTGATGCTCCTGCCGGTTTCTGCGTAATTTTCTTTTGGAAAAGAGTCATTTCACTCGTAAAACATATTATCAGGTAGGAATGTGGAGAATAAGGTATTAGGACTGAGCAGTTTTTCTTATGGGAGCCTCTAAGAACCGGAGTGAAAAGCAAAAATGGGCATATTGCGACAGATTCTGGGAAAGCTGCCGAAGTAAGATTGTATGTATTATGAGCGTGGGGTGTCAAGTTTTATTATACAACATCAGCTTCAGAACTCCGGCAAATACGTTTCGTACAAGGACATAAAGGCTCTGATGTCAGATTGAAGCGGGTTTATCAGGCTGTTGACGAGCAGTCTGCGCTGGTTGCTCTGGACGATTTTGTTGCTATCTGGGACAAAAAATACCCGAAAATCTCGAAATCATGGCGGGAAAACTGGGCAAATCTCAGCACGTATTTCAAGTTTCTGGATGGGTTTAGGCGGCTGATTTATACGCCTAACGTCATTGAAGGCTTCAGCCGGCAGGTGCGCAAGGTGACAAAATCCAAGTCTGTTTTCCAAACCAACGAAAGCTTGATCAAGATGCTTTATCATATGCTGGACATAATCAAAAAGTGGACGGGATGGTGGCAGGATTGGGGTCAGATATACCCTTATCTCGCGTTATGCTACGGCGGCCGCATACCTGATTGACCGCCGCGCCGGAACTGCTGTTTCTATTGACAACGTAATTGATTTCACAGATTTTGAGATAGATCCGATTTTTTGTTTTCTGCGCTGACCTGACCAACTTCGCTCTTTTCAATAAAGTCTGTTAGAACTTCAGGAGTGAGTTCCCATACGACATCATACATTCTGATTGTTGCATAAAGAATCTGAATTGTTTCATTTGCATCATTTTCATGGCTCATATTGTAATGAGGTCGATTATCAACTTGTTGAGCTGTTCTTTTTCCTCATCATACGTTTTCTTCATACTCGCAAATAACGAGCAGTCAATTTCACCTCTGACATTTGCTTCAAATAAGCCCTGAATATACTTATCGGTCTCAGCCGTGCGAGCCTGAGCCTTATCCAGTTTTTCTTGTATTACTATTTTGCTGCTGTCAGACTGCTCTTCCACTACTTTGATGATGTTCTGCCAGAACTCGGCAGATTGCTCTTGGTAAAGGCAAGAACATTCATGATATGAGGTCAACACCGGAATATGAGGCTAACATAGTTGCATCCGAAATCCTGCTTGCTACAGACGATATATTTGAGTATATATACTATTACGATTAGACATCCGAGCAGATTGCAAAGCGGATATTAACCTTGTTGCATTGAGGATTTCACGTCTTGCGGAGATGGGCTACAACCTTTGCATAATTGAGAATCGAAGTGACTTTTTGAAATAAAGTACACCGTTGGTGGCGATAATGATTACGCCAGCAAAATTACAACAAGCATTAAATCACGTATCGGCAAGTAATCGATGTGTGTTTTTTTCATGCAATCCACCGACAAATCCTCATCGGACCCACTTGATAATAATTTTCAGCAGTTATTCGCATAAAATTGCGAAACTGTATTGAATTTCCTGATGTTTTGTGGTATAATAAATGTTAAGATGTCGAATTGCACCTTTATATTTGATGCTATAAACCCGATAATTATATTGGCAGTGGAAAAGGAGAATAGACATGGCGTTATCTTATAATCGCATGTGGAAATTACTTGTTGACAAAAAAATGAGCAAAGCGGATTTGAGAAAAGCGGCAGTGATTGCTCCTAACACCATGACAAAGCTCAGACGAGATGAAGCGGTAAATCTGGCTATCCTTGGACGAATCTGCGATGTGCTCGATTGTGATATTGGGGATATTATGGAATATATTAAAGATGTTAAAATTAACACGGAGGAATGACTATGGCAGAAGAAACTGTGCAGGTTGGTAAATATACACTTGAATCCTTAACTACAGGTATGTACTCCGACCCTAAAATTGTTTATAGAGAGTACATCCAGAACAGTGTGGACTCCCTGGAAAACGCTGTTTCTGTCGGTTTGATAGAATCTCAAAGTATGCGCATTGACATTATTGTAAATGCCGAAGAATCATACATTTCTATAAAGGACAATGGAACTGGCATCCCTGCTGACGATGCGGCAAAGACACTCATGAATGTAGGCAGTTCAAAGAAAAGAAGCTCCAATAACAGAGGTTTTCGTGGAATTGGTCGTCTCGGCGGTATGAGCTATTGTGATACCCTTACTTTCATCACATCTGCTGAAAGTGAAAAAGTAAAAACCGTTGTCACATTTGATTGTAAGAGATTGAGACGTCTTCTCGTTCCTGGGGAGTTTGAAGATATGAGTTTGTCTGCTGTTCTCGAAGAAATAACCACCATCGATACTCTCCCAGAAAAAGAAGAAAAGCACTATTTTTGTGTTGAAATGAAAGATGTTAATGGGTTTTCAGACCTTCTGGATATCGATGCTGCCAAGAGCTATATATCACAAGTTGCACCACTACCTTACCATTCAAGACATTTTATTTACACTTCCCAACTTAAAGAATATCTTATGAGTAACGGCTATTCTGTTGAAGAATTCCCAATATTCGTTGGTGAGTATGAAGCAGACCTGGAACCAGTATATAAACCGAACAAAAGCAGATTTAGGTCTGACAGAGCAAAGAGAACCGCCGATGAAATCACAAGTATGTCGTACTTTGATATTACAATCGACGGAGAGTTGTATGCTCTTGGTTGGTACGGAAACTGTGGATGGTACGGTTTCTTGTCTGATAAAGAGCTGTCTGGATTCCGTGTAAGAAAAGGGAATATCCTTATCGGTGATGGCAAAACAATGAATGTCATTTTCAAAGAAGCTCGTTTCAACGGGTGGACACAAGGTGAAATTTTCATTGTAACAGACAAGCTCATACCTAATGCTCGTAGAGATGATTTTGAGCAGAATGGTGCTTATTATAAGCTGATTCAAGCATTAAGTGATGGGGTTGGCTTGGAAATTGCTCGCACCATCAGAGAAGCATCTCTAACGAGAAACAATCCGAACGCCAAAGCATTGCGTGAGGTAGAAAAGAAGCTCGCAGAGGCTTCCACGGCGGTTTCTGAAGGCTTCAATTCAACGGTGGATAAAGAAAAGCTCATTACCACATTAACTGATACCGCCGTGTCTCTTTCGGGACTAAAGGTTGGCGATGACCTTTCTGTAAAAAAGGAAGAGCTTCAAGAAAAGGTTGAAACAGCAATCGAAGAAGTTACCGAAAGCAAAAACTTTAAGATAAATCAAATCAACTCCGGTATTGATAAAAAGAGCAAACAAGTCCTAAAGGTAGTAAGCGACATTCTTTCAAGAAAGCTCGCCAAAGTGCTTGTGGATGAAATCATCGATGACATTGTATCGGAGCTAAATAGAAAGTAGGTCTATTATGGAAATTCTCCCTTCTGAGTATCAAAGCATAGAGCTTTCGAGATACGAGAAAATGTTTGTGCGCTACGCTATTTCCAATGATGGTTATGGCTTTCTTTTGTTGAAAGTAAATCCTACGATGATTGAAAACGAAAGTTTGAATGTTGCGATTACTTCTAGGGGGATAGTGTTTTTCAAGTTCTTTGAGGATTTTTCGGATTCTTCTCTCTTTGGGACAACAATGCAGGCGTATGCCCAACTCGTGTATCCTACTGCACAGAAAATCATCGCTAAAAAGTTGCTTGGAAACAAATCTATTTCCGAAAATGGCACGACTCTTAAATTCCCCATCAACATTGTCCACGTATTCCCCAGTCTCAAAAGGGCTGATATTGAAAAGTCGAGTTTGGTTGCTATTGCAGATTTCGTAAAGAAACAATGTCTTTTTGCAGAGGAATTTTCCGAACTGAGACAGGGCTTTGGAATCGTAATGGATAGACTGCTGGATAATTCTCTTTTACCCGTGTCCGCAACACCAATGCAGATTTCGAATATGAACGTAAGCTCCGTTATGCAAAAAATCGCACCGGAGTATGTTACCGTCCGTGTCGCTTGTGTTGCTAATACAGAAACGACCCCTGGAGTCGATAGCGAACTTCTTGTGATTGATGAAAATGACGTTGTTGTAAGAGCCTTTCTCTTGGATAAGGAACAAATCAATATTGTTAATCGCATCAGTAAGGATGACCCTAATCAGTTGATTTTGGCTTGTGCTGGTTCGGGTAAGAGTGTTCTCCTCATATCCAAGTGCTTTAAGGCTGCACAGATGAACCCCAACAAGAAGTTTTTGATTACATGTAGGAATGAAAACTTACATTCCTTGTACACTTGGTTCATCGACCGTGCCGGTCTCCGTGAGAAAAATGTGGAGTGCATGACATTCCATACCCTCTGCAAGAAACTTCTTGAAAAAAATAAATTTATTGCTAGATACGGAGACTTCGATGGATGGGTTGTTTCTGCGATTGATAAATTGAATCAAGGAAAAATCCAGGAACGATATTACGGGATTTTCATTGATGAAGTGCAAGCCTTTGAGCCAGAGTGGTATAAGTTCTGCTTTAATATGCTTGAAAACAAAGACACAAAAGACCACATCTTTGTTATCTGCGGTGATAAAACCCAGCGTTTGGATAAGCTGAAAAAGCGTGGTCAAGCTCCTTGGCAGGTTGGCGAAGGCTATCCGAGTTATAGAGGCGGCAATAAGAACATCCGCATTGAAAAGAATTATCGCAACTGTATTGAAATCAACGAATACATAAATAGGTATGTCTCCAATGCCAAGCAATATCTGTATGATATTCAAGAGGATTACGAGATTGACCCCGATATGTTCCTGCGAGGACAAGCTGTTTTCCACGGCGAAGGGGTGAAATACATTCAGTTGCATACTAAAAATGCAAGTTGCGAAATTGATACCATCATTCAAGCCATCAACAAGATACACGACGAGAACGAAATTCCGTATGATGAAATCGCCGTCATTATGTATCAAGGACGGTTCCGTAGAAAAATTCCCGGATGGCTCGACAAACAATACTACTTGCAGCAATCGTTAGAGACGAGGTTGCGCCATGAAGATATTCCGTGTTGCCGTTTATATTCATCGGATGCGGGATGGCAAGACCACTTTGGCGAAACAGGCGGCGTTCGACTCATAAAATTCCAATCTACTCTTGGATTGGATTTCCGAGCTGCCATAATCTGTGGTTTGGTTCCCTTGGGGGAATACGACGGCATTAAAAAACCAAATTGGGAACTGCTAAAGACAAACGAAGAAAATTACAATAATGCAATAGCTGCTACGCAGAGTGCGGTTCAAAATCTCTATGTAGCTTGCACGAGAGCTAAAGAGGTTTTGTACATCATCGCCCCGGAAAGTGAAAATGAATCCGTGTTTATGAAAATGTTGAAGGATTCCATCAAATAAGAAAGGTAGGCGCCTATGAACCTTATAGAAAATAAAACTAAATTTACGCATTTGAGTATGCCTTCCTGGGGAGTCGGGATTTTTCGCAAATCAGAGGGTGGATATATAACTGTTGAGTTTGAAAATGTTGGCATTAAAAAATTCAATATGTCCAACATCAATACAATGCTGAAAGTCGTTGGTGAACCAGTTTCTCAGAAGCAGGCAACTCCTCACACTTCTACTGCTTATGTTTCGGTCAACACACAAAACGGTTCTCTCATCCAATATGATGGAGAGACAGGTGGCATTGCAGGCAAAAACGTAATAGAAGCATTTGAAGGTAACGACTCAATCATCTTTAACGAAACTTATATCATCATCGGCGAACATACAGAGGCGTTGAAAATTCACGCGATGTACGACCTCACAATTATGGGTGATGTTACGGTTCAAGAATGTGTCGTTAATGGTTCTCTTACCGTTATAGGTACAGCTCGTATTGCGAATCTGACCTGTTATAACGGGTTCATCTGTAAGGGCGATTTGTACTCCGATAAAATATATGTCGGCGGCGATATGATAGTTGATTCTATCGTGTGTGATGAATTGATTTGCGATGGTAACATCGCTATCCAAACGACCGTAAATATCAAACAAAACGCTCAAATTGGTAAGACTATGGTAGCTTGTGAAGGCATTATGGGTGCTGGAAAGTTCTCTGCAACAAACGCTATTGCTAATGAGTATTTTGATTTTGACGGAGAGTATGAAGGCAAGATCCTTGAATTGGAGATGGATAATACCATCAGCAATTCCATTCCTGTGAAAGTTACACCTGTTGAGACTATTGAAGAAATCATCGACCTTGTGAACCAAAAGCTCGTCGAAGAATATAGCAAGTGTCCTTCCTTGGACGAAGAATCAATTATTGAGCATCTTCGCACTCTTGGGGCTATCGAAAACAAGGAGTTGCGAACCCTTCCGATAATTGAGCCGTTGTTTTCAAAACTAACTGACCTGTCCTATCAAGACAAAATCGAAACAATCGAAGATTATTTAACAGTTCTTGTAGCGCAGAGAGATTTGCCAAGCGAAGTGTTATCTTATGAGTCCATTGACCACATTAGGAAACTGTTTCTTCCGAAAGCACAATGCGAAATGGAGAAATTGTCGTTTGAGCCGACGTCCATCGGACAGTTCGCTAACGTCCTTTCTATGGCTGTTCAGTTTGAAGCTGACCTCTCTCCGGATTGGGAAATGTTGATGGATAAAATCTTTGAGTCTGTCGGTCTCAAATACTCTACGGTTAGATATATGATTGGCAGAAACAAGCCTAAAAAAGCTGTCGAGCCAGCAGTTGAAGTTGAACTCAATGTGGCATCTGCAAAAAAGGAGGAACGGCAGGAAACTGCTCCGGTCGTTCCTCGTATAAAAAAAGTAGATTTCCTTGCAAAGAAGCTAAGCCATACTGGAAAAAAGTTTGGTTTAACGGACGTTGAGCTTGAACGCTTGGCGACTATTAAAATTCGTACATTTGGCGACTTTGTGAAGGCATCCGATGCCACCTTGACAAAGGTATTTGGCAAAAAAGCTTTCTTGGCAAGTCATTTGATACAAACAAGAGATAAGATTATCGAAAGATTGGCGGATATGGAATAACCAACCGCAAGTGAGGTGAATAAAATGGCAAATACCAAAAGCGTAGCCCATGAATTGTTGGCTAAAGAAATATTGCGTGGTTTCCAAGGCAAAATAACTGGCGATAACGCTGACTTCATTGTGGGCGAAAACCCAGAGAATCATTATTTTGTCGGTAAACTTTTGCCTGCGAACGATTCCCCAACATCATCCTGGGGATCTGATGTTTTCATCGAATCCATTGGCTCGGATTTCTATATCGCAAAGGACGAAATCGAGACAGCGCAGCTTACGGTTCATCCCAAGGGTGACTTTTATTACAGAGCATACCCCACTCTGGAACAGCAAAGAGCAGATATGCTCAAGAAGGCAAACGAGCTGTTTGAAACGAGCTTTGCAAACTTCGATGAGATTATCGAAAGATATAAGGAAGACCCTTCCGCTTTCACAAAAGTAAAAGAAAAACTCGTTCCGGTATATAAGAAAGTTCAGTTGCATCACAGAGACTTTACTCTCACCTTTACGCTGAGCGAGTTGCTTCGTGACAACCCGCAGTACGGCTATGCCGATGCAAGCCATGAGCAAAATAGACAGTTTGAGCAGTTCCTTAACGACCTTCAGAACTTGATTTGGGAGGACGAGAATTGTTATACCCATGAACTCTATGAAAAGACGACAATCAAGGATTTGCTGACGGAAAGTGACTATAAGAAATTCATCAAGAAAAATCAGAAGCAAGACACTCCGATTCGCCAAAATTGGGATGTCTATATTGACGTTACCATCAAACTTGTTAAAGATAGATATTTGGTTTCCGTCGCCCTGGTCAATGGTTCGCAGGTTCAATCAAATGGCGTAACCCACAAATCCAACAAGAAATCGGATGATAAGCCAACGATTGAAACGCTCTTTAATTCCGGAATGGAGATAGAGCTTGCGGGAGCCTCTTTTTCACCGATAGAGTTGGATTTCTTCGCTGATGATTACAAGTACAACAGTTGCCAAAAGGCTGTTGGTAATAACTGCTCTGTTGAGTACCACGAAGAAACAAACTCCATTACAACAAATCATCTTCCTACTTTTGTCCAGAAGCGATTGCTCACTAATGATGAGCTGGCGGTTTCATTCCAATCTTTGATTGATGCTCCGGTTGAGACACTAAAGGACATCCACCGGAAGATGCTCGCAGAGCACCTTAAATGGGAACGCAAATTAGAAGAAAAGAAACCTACTCTTTCTCCTGTCGGCATCAAAAATATGCAGGAGGAAATTGACGAGTTTGCGCGAGAAATACGTCGTTTTGAGTTTGGTATAGAGGTCATCAACGACTATCCAATAATTATGAAAAGTTTCGTGAATATGAATCGGACTTTCTTGAAAACCTCCAAAAAGTACAGCACTTGGAGATTGTTCCAGATTGTATTTATCGTTTCTCTCGTGCCGGATATTGCTGCGTGTGATGAAGATGTACTGCTTGACTCACAGAAGGCTCAGACCACACTCAACGAAGTTTCGCTTCTGTATTTTCCTACGGGCGGTGGTAAAACTGAAGCCTTCCTTGGTGTGTTAATTTTCAATCTGTTCTTTGATAGATACCGTGGCAAGGAATGTGGTGTAACCTCTATTCTCAGATACCCTTTAAGACTTCTTTCGGTGCAGCAGGTTCAGCGTTTGGCTAATGTTTTGGCACAAGCTGAGCTGATTAGACGTGCTGATGTAGCTATTTCACGGACAGAAGAATTTTCTCTCGGCTATTTCGTTGGTGATGCAAACACACCCAACAAAATCGAGAAGAAGGATGTAGTCAAATATCGTACCCGTTCGCAAGAAGCGATTGACGAGGAACGTATTATAGATATTTGTCCGTTCTGCGGCAAGCAAACGGTTCACTTGAAGTTTGATGAGGACTCCTATCGCTTGGTTCACTATTGTGGCAATGCAGAATGTCCGTCGAATGGCGTTCTTCCTATTTATATGGTTGACTACGAAATCTATCGTTATCTGCCATCTGCAATTATTAGTACAGTTGATAAGCTTGCCATTTTAGGAAACAATCCGAGCTTTAGAAATATCCTTTCCGGTGCAACACATAGATGCCCAAAACACGGTTTTACCAGCACAACTAGGTGTATGGTAGATAGAGAGTTCTGCAGTGTGGATGTCTCTGATTTTGAAGAAATCGAGATGTATGACCCTGCCCCTACTCTGTTTATTCAAGACGAGTTGCATTTGATTCGTGAGAGCTTGGGTACATACGCTTCACATTATGAGTCTTTCATAGACTATTTCGTAAAGAACGTCTCTCCGTCTCGCAGACCTATTAAGACAATCGGTGCAACGGCAACAATTTCGTCCTATGCAACGCAGATTTCTCAGTTGTATAGTAAAGACCCAATTCGCTTTCCTTGTGCATCTCCCGACTTGAAACGCAACTTCTATTCATACATTGAAGAAGACGACACACAGCGTTTGATTATGGGTTATGCTCCGTATGGGAAAGCAATTATTAATTCCGTTGTTTACTCGTTGAAGTATATGCGTGAGGTAGTCTTTGATTATGTACAGAATCCTGAAAAGGTTTTGGCTATCCCCGGTATTGGCATTGATACTGTTGAGGATGCGCATGAAATACTGAAGGACTACTGGATTTTTCTTGAATACAACAATGTAAAAAGAGACGGCAACAACGTTGAAGGCGCTCTTGAAACTCCTATCAACGTACAGTTACGTCAAGCAGGGATAACTCCGTTCAACACGAGAAAAATGACCGGTGACGAGACTTTCCAAGATGTTCGTGAAGTGCTCTCCAAGGTCGAGACAAATGACGATGTTTTCAATGGCGTAAACCTTATTGTAGCAACATCAATGATTTCCCACGGTGTTGATGCAGACCGCTTTAATATTATGTTCTTCTATGGAATGCCCGGTAATACCGCTGAGTACATCCAGGCATACAGTAGAACTGGCAGACATTACTCCAGTATCGTTATTGATATTATGCGTACCTCTAGAGAGACCGACCAAAGTTATCTGAAAAACTTCGTTAATTTCCACGAGTTTAAGGACATTATGGTTGAGCCTGTGCCTATAAACCGTTGGGCTACCAAAGCCATTGATTGCACTTTGCCAGGTATCTTTACAGGGTTACTCTTAACCAAGTATGATCCTGAACTCCAATATTCCTGCGGTTCGCAGTTCTTTATGAACAACATAAAGAAAGCGATTTCCGGAGGCAATTTGGATATTGCTACTGTGACCAACGAATTGAAAATGGCTTACGGGTGCACTATAGCCGGACAAGTAAACGAGATAGGCAATCAGTATAAAGCAAAAATTGAAGCCTTCGTTGAAGATGTTTTTGAAAGAATCGTAGATAAGAACTGGGAGCGAGAGAATATCTTCTCTGGATTTGAACTTATGGGCTATCATATTATGAATAGCTTGCGAGATACCGACACTCAATTGATTATCGAACTTGAATAAGGGGGTGAACAGAATGAGTTCTAAACAGCAGATGAAGCGAGGAAAAAACCAATCCTTGTATAAATACCTTCCCGAAACCTGGATAGATTTTTCTGTTCGTGGCAAAGAGCGTAAACAGTATATAGCGAAGGTTTTGAGATGGAATAGCGAAAAGCTCGATGATATCAATACCAAGCGTCTTATCAGAACCGTAAATGCTTCTGTTCGTTCTTTTGAAAACCAATGTCCTACTCCGGGTCCAATAAAGCCGACAATTGGATTTAGTGCAGAATTAAAAAAGGAAAACTGTGATGTTTTGACTCCAAAGGCTTCGGAAGAAGAAAGAGGTATTGTCGCTCAGATTAGTCCTCTGACTTTTTACTGCAAACTCTGTAACAAGGTGTATCAGTTCAGCAGTGCGGAAGAATATCAAAAACGGCGCTATTGCACAAATCCCGAATGTCACCACGCAGAGCTGGCTCAATTTCGTCAGATTTATTTTTGCAAATGCGGTTATGCGACAGACAAGCATAATCCTCGGTGTCCGGAGCACGGTTATCAGTATGTAAAGTGGTATGGTAACTTTGATTTTGTCTGCACAAAATGTAAAAGACCTATCCCGATGCAGGTAAAATGCCCTGTATGTGGTGGTATGCTCAGACCTAAAGTTGCTCTTGACCCTGCACAATTTTTTGTATTTAGTTTGAGCCTTATTGACTTGATTGACGAAAAACTGGAAAATTTTATCTCCGAAACAGAATACGGACCTTATATTACCTTCGCATATTGGCTCGGATTGATAAGCAAAGAAGAACTTGATGAAATCATCAAGAACGGAATTGTATCTGACCCCGATGCGTATCAAAAGGTATATGATCAGATGTATACGGTAATGTTTGCGGCATTCAAGGATGAGACCGCAGCAGCTACAGCCGCTAAAACAGCAGCCGACCAGCAATGCGGTAATCGCTTCAACGATATTATCACCGAACTGAAAACCAAGATTTTCGCTACCGAGGGCGATTTGTCCAGTATTGCGGAGCGCATCCTTGAGTACGATTTGGTTACACGACTTGATGATGTTTCGGATTTGGCTTCTGCGGTTGAAGTTGCTCGTTTACTTAATACTAACGCCAATCCCGAACAGTATGCTCAAATCGCTGAGCGTTTCGGAATTAAAAGCGCCAGAGTATGTGATAGAATCCCATTCGTTTCCTGCTCCTATGGATACACGAGAGTGGAGTCCGAATGGAAAGAGGGCGTACAGCTCCACGCTCTCAAAGAAGAAAAGCCTGGGCGTAAAAACATTTACGCTACCAAGCTGAATACCGAGGGCGTACTGTTTGAGTTCGATAGAAAAAAAATAATTGAATGGCTGCTTGTCAATCAAGTTATCACAACAGAAGAAGTTCCGAACCTGGAGTCCGAGGAAGAAATTAAAACTTGGTTCTTGAATAACATCAAACCAAGTCTTATTCATCCTTTCTCCACTATTGATGAGACCGCAAGTAAGGAAACTTACTATGTGTATCGACTCATTCATTCGCTTTCACACCTGCTTATCCGTGCTGCTGCTGATATTGGTGGTTTGGGTAAGGATTCATTGTCGGAATACATTTTCCCTGGCGTTCCTGCAGTTCTGATTTACTGTCAAAACTCGCAAGGATTTAACTTGGGTTCCTTGTTTAACACTTTTGAAGCATACTTCGATAAGTGGATGAACAAGGCATACATAATCGCACAGAAGTGTATTTTTGACCCGATTTGTATAGAACGGCAAAAAGCCTGTACGGGATGTTTATTTGTGAACGAGGTCTCATGCCAACATTTCAATAAGGATTTGGACAGAGCGTTGGTCGTAGGTCATGTTGACCGTGAAACACAACGAAAGACAACGGGCTTTTGGGAGGAATAAGTTATGGCAGTAATGCACCCGGTTGATATTGAAAACTATGATTATACGCCGACAGAAAAAGAGATGTACTATGCTTTGAAGGAACAACTACCCGATAAGTACCAAGTATTCTATTCTGTACGCTGGTTTGAGACGGTTGATAACAAGCGAATTGACAGCGAGAGCGATTTTCTGATTTTTGACCCGTCATTTGGCTTCATTACCATTGAAGTAAAGGGCGGAACCGGAATTACTGTCGATGACGGCAAGTGGACACTAATTGAGGACTACAGCCCTACGAACTCCAGTAGTAGAGAGTTAAAATGTAGCCCATACGAGCAGGCAGAAAAAAGTATGCGGCATTTTAGAAACTACTTTGTGTCCGAGTTTAATCAGAACTATAATGGTGTTTATGGGTTTGCTGTGGCTTTTCCTCGTTACGCTATAAGCTCCCAGTTGGCGCAGGATGCTCCTCCCGAAACAACTATCGACTTGAATGATATGCTGTCGCTGCGTGAGAAAATCAATCAAATCTTCCACTACTGGAAGAACAAGAGGAATATAACCATTCCTTTCTCCGCTGAACAGCGTACTCGTGTCTTAACCGCTATCAATAAGCAGATTTCTATGTCTGCCGCCGCAGGTGCATTGATTCCTATTAAGGAAAAGGAGTTTTCAAAGATAGATTTTGTTCAAGATTCGATTCTTGATTGCTTGCACAACTATCGGCAGGCACAAATTGTCGGAGGAGCTGGAACTGGCAAAACATTCATCGGAATTAAGAAGGCTGTTCGCGACACTTTGGACGATAAACGGGTGTTGTTTACCTGCTGTAACGAGGAACTTGCCGCCTTCGTAAAATCTAAGTTGGCGCAGTATCCTAAGATTGACGTGCTTACATATGCTGAGTTGATGAAAAACCTTTTAGGTGATGTGTACGACAACCTCTCGACAAACCCGAACGGTAACAAAAGCTGCTTTGAATATATGGACCAAGTTCCTGTCGAACAGAAATACGACTCTATCATTGTTGATGAGGCGCAGGATTTCGATATTGATATGGGTTTGGCTGTGAGAACCCTTTTGGTCGATGATAGCACATCGTTGCTTTATGTGTTCTACGATAAGAACCAAAATGTTTTTGAAATGGATTTTGAAAATGCGTTCGCCATTGATGCCCCGCCGTATGTATTGCGGTATAACATCCGAAACACGGGTAGCATCTATCAATATGCTGTTGAACGGACGAACTTGGGACACGATACTGTAGCAAACAATATTGTCGGTGTTCATCCCGAAATCCATAATTATTCCAAGCCGTCACAAGCGGTGAAGGCACTTAGCTTGATTGTGAACCGGTTGGTGCAAAAAGAATTTGTGCCAGCGGAGTCCATAGTTATAGTCTCTGATACATCCTACGAAAACTCCATTCTTGCAGGGGAGCAACGTATAGGAGCTTATAATCTTGTTTTTAAGCACTATAAGGATGTTGCAAAAGATGAAATATGCTTCAAAACTGCAGAAGAATTTAAGGGATTGGAATCTAATGTTGTAATTTATTTGACACATGAATTTACTAATCTTCCGTCCTCGACTACAGATAATAGAAAGGAATATGTTGCTATCACTCGTGCAAGGTACTATCTCTATGTGCTGAATACGAAGTGCAAGGTAGCGATTGATGATTAACATGGCAAATATTTTACTTATCGAACCGGATTACAAGTGCAAACAACCCCCTCTTGGGTTGATGAAAATATCGTTCTTCCATAAAAATATCCTGCACAATTATGTGCGGTTTACAAAGGGCAAACTCCCCATAGCTCTTTCGGGTACAAAGTGGGACCGTGTGTATGTAACATCTCTCTTTACCTTTGAGTGGAAGGCAACGATTGAAGCTATTGAATACGCCAAGACGTTAGTTGATTCTACCGATAAAATTGTGGTTGGCGGTATTGCTGCTACATTGTTGCCCGATCAAATCTTTGAGGAAACTGGCATCTATCCCGTGTGTGGCCTTTTGAACGAACCTGGTAAACTTGGACTGCCCGGAGACGAGTGTATAGACCAGATAACGCCCGACTACTCTATGCTTGATGATGTCGATTATGTTTATCCTTTCAATGACGCCTACTTTTTAAGCGCAACTAAAGGATGCGGCAATAAGTGCGGTTTTTGCGCCGTACAGACATTGGAGCCTACTTTCATTCCATATATCGACATTAAGGATAGAATTAGAGCAATTGACAGTCAATTCGGTCCCAAAAAAGACCTTATCCTTATGGATAACAATGTTCTTCGCTCACCTCGCTTTAATGATATTATTGATGATATTATTGCTGCAGGATTTGGCAAAGGCGCAACATATAAGAACCCTCGCACCGGCAAGACCGTACAAAGATACGTTGACTTTAACCAAGGTCTTGATGCGCTGTTCTTGACTGAAGAAAAAGCAAAACGACTTGGTGAAATTGCGCTTCGCCCTGCACGAGTTGCTTTCGATCATATTGAGGACAGAGACATTTATGAAAGAGCACTCCGCTTGTGTGCGAAGAACGGTGTTACTGAACTCTCTAATTACATTCTCTACAATAGCGAAGATTTCGGCGGTAAAGGTAGAATTTATCACGCTGATACTCCAGCAGATTTATATGACCGAATGAAAATCACGCTAGATTTGCTTGATGAACTTAATAAAGAATATGGACAGGAACAGCGTATTGCAGCATTTTCGTTCCCAATGCGTTATATCCCTTTATCTGCTCACGAGCGTGGTTATGTGGGCTCTCAATGGAACGCTAAATTCCTACGAGCCGTTCAACGAATGCTCGTTCCAACACAGGGAAAGGGCGTTTGCAGCCGCAGCTTTTTTGAAGCAGACTTTGGCAAGAGTGCGGATGATTTCGTCCGTTATTTGAGCATGCCGGAGAAGCTGATTGCTGCCAGAGGTAAAATTAGCTCCACCTCCAGAGGAAAGTCCGGTGAAACGGAAGAACAGTTTATTCTCAGAAAGGCGATCTGGGAGCGGGAACAAAAGAAAATCAAAATGTGGAACTCTTTGTATGCTCAGCTCGGCACCGAGAAAGATGATTTCATCAATTTGATTGGAGATAATGAATACCTCCCTGAAAAAGTTTTGGGGGTTTCCTCCACCATACAGAGAAAACTTTACATTCTCTATTTGACTACGCCCAGATTGATTTCCTTCTTAGGTATGGTTGATAAAAACTCGCCGACCTACTCTATGGTCAAGGAGTTTGTCGAGGTTGAATGTCACGAACTCTATATGGACATCCTTGACCTTGTATCTGGAAGCGAAGTTCAGCAGAATTATATATTCAAGAATTTTGTCGATTTCTTTGGGCGCAAAGGTGTTCTTGATTTGCTGACTCGTTTAGAAAAAGTAGATTTTGCAGTCGATAAGCAGTTGACAAAATGGGATGTACTCGCCAAGAAGGAAGGCATAGGCTATATCGACTTTGAGTTAATTCGTGTATATCGTCGCTTTGTGGATTTGGACGTCTTGACCGCTAAAGAACACAAGGATGCAAAGAGACACATTATGGCTATGTCGATGGTCGGACTTGCTTCTATCCTTGCGGAAAACATCGAAAAATTCGAGTCGTTACTTCTTTCTGCTATTGACAATGAAAAAGGGCAAGCCGTACTGAAGAAGGTCACTAAGACAATCACAAACAATATTCAGTTCAAACTTTCGAACTTTTTAGGAGAGGAAGAATAATGAGTAGCATAATAATTGGTAAACACACATTGGAGTCACTTACATCCGGTATGTATTCCGATTCCTATGTGGTGTTTAGGGAATATATTCAGAATAGCGTGGACTCAATCGACGAAGCGATTCGTGCCGGGGTATTACTCCCTGGTGCAGAGCAAATTTCAGTTCGATTGGTACCAACAGAAAATCAAATTGTAATTTACGATAATGGTCTTGGCATTCCTACAGTTAATGCAGAGAAAACACTTATCAGTATTGGTAATTCCAAAAAGTCCACGAAAAGCTCTCGAGGTTTTCGTGGAATCGGTCGTTTATCGGCTCTTAGCTATTGTCAGCAATTAACATTTATTACTTCGTTCAAAGGCGAGAGTGTTGGAACCAAAATAGTAATTGATGCTTCCAAGCTGTCGGAAGTGCTGGCGGACGACACGAAGGCAGATGTCACTGTCATAGATGTACTTGAAAGCGTGTACACCGTATCCACTTTTTCTGAACGTGAAGATTTACATTATTTTTCTGTTAAGTTGGACGGCGTAGACGTGAACTCCAAACTGCTTTCGTGCGCAGAAGTTGAGGATTATTTGACTCAAAACGCTCCTGCTCCTTACAATCCGGATTTTATTTGGGGAAAGGAAATAACAAAGCGTCTCCAGAAAGAGGGCTTGGAAATAAGTGTGTATAACATCTCTTTGGAGTATGGTACGAAAGTAAAACCCATCTACAAGCCTTATAAAGATGAGTTTATAGTGGATAAGGGCAAAAACATAACTGATGTCGTGCAGGACATTCAAATAATCAAAATCCCGAACGAGAGTGCAAACCTTACTGCTATCGGATGGATTGCAAAGACAAATTATATGGGAAGCATTTATGAAAAAGCAGTAAAAGGAATACGTCTACGAAAAGGAAACATTTTGATTGGCGACCATCAGACGTTGAATGTTGTTTTTAAGGATGCTCGCTTCAATGGTTGGTCAATCGGTGAAATTTTCGCAATAGATAAGCAGTTTATTCCAAATGCCAGAAGGGATAACTTTGAAAAGAACCCTGCATACTTCTCACTTTTTGAGCAACTTATGACGATTGCCGCAGGAATTACTAAAGAAATCCGAACTGCTTCATTAAAGAGAAATGCGACTCTATCTAACGCGCTTGAACAACTTAATGATACAGCCCAGAAAGCGGCTACCGCTTTAGATGAAGGCGTAACCGGCGCACAAAAAGGACTTATCACAAAGAAGCTCAGAGAAGCCCAAACTGCCGTTTCTAACTCTATGGCAAATAGTGACTCGGAGCAATACTGTCAAGATATTGCCTTTGCAGAACTCGATATGTTGATTGGAAAATTCAAGGGCACAACTAAGTACAAAGCTCTTAACACTATCGACAATCTGACAAACACGGAAAAGAAAATCCTTGAAAGAGTAATTCAAGTTGTTGATTCGTTGGAGATTGAGAATACTGATGTCATAATCGAGGCAATTTTATCTGACTTTTCCAATAAGTAATGCACAAAGGAGGCATAGCCGATGAAGCAAAGGACTTATATCGCAATCTATCTTAAATTGTTCTATGCCTCCGTTGTGATGTTGTATAATAAAACTTGACACCCCACGTTCAAAAGGATATACTAAAATCAGGAGGGTGAAGGACATGTCAGAAGCAAAGAAATACGACAGGAGCTACAAGGAGCAGTCAGTAAAGCTGGCGCTGGAAATAGGAGTAAAGCGAGCCAGCGAGGAACTGAAGGTACCGTACGGAACGCTGTACGGGTGGGTGCAGGCGGCAAAGAACGGCGACCTGGACATTGAGGAGCGAACCCCCGAAAACGCAATGAGCCTGGCTGAGGAGATCCGGCAGCTGCGAAGCGAGGTAAAGCGGCTGAACAAGGAAAACAAGCGGCTTCAGGAGGAAAGGGATTTCTTGAATGAGGCGGCAGCTTTTTTCGCCGCGAGCCGTCGGAAGTAAACAAGCAGGAGCGAATGAAGTTCATTGCGCTCAAAACCTGCGATGGGGGCGCAAAAGGCAGGATTTCATTCTGCTGCAAAGTGCTGAAAGTGACACGCCATGGATTTCACGAATATCTGAAAAATCGCAATAAACCCTGGAAGCATGAAGAAATGGCAGCCAAAATGATGGAGATACTGCATGAGGATGAATGCAACGATACATATGGCAGGGAGCGAATGCATAAGGCGCTGCTCATTAAATTTCCGGATTCCAAAATACCAAGCGAAGCCACGGTATACCGCGTGATGACAGCCATCGGAATAACGCACAGACCCAACCGAAAGCCGAATGGTAAACTAAGTCGGACCGTGAAGCACGAAAGTCAGACGACCTGCTGAAACGCGATTTTAAAGCCGACAAGCCTTTCAGCAAATGCGTAACTGATATCACAGAAGTCAAAGGTAAAAATGGCAAGCTATATGTGTCGGCAATATTTGATTGTTACGACCTGACGGCTGTCGGGCTGTCAATTGACAATAATATGAGAGCCGAGTTATGCGCTGCAACTGTCGAAAATACAGCGGCAGCGTATCCAGAATTTTGCGGTGCGGTACTCCACTCCGACCGCGGAAGCCAGTACACAAGCGCTTCATACAGAGCTGCGCTGAACGAGTATGGAGTAAAGCAGAGCATGAACAGTGCCGGAGGCAGATGTCATGACAACGCCCGCTGCGAAAGTATGTGGGCAAGAATGAAGAACGAGTTGTTTTACAGCCGCGGCAAAAGAAGTACGGATTACACGATAAAGCAGCTGAAAACAATGATCTGGCGCTACTACATGAGCTATTGGAATAACCGCCGGATATGCTCGTCGATAGGAGGAATGACTCCGGCAGAGAAGCGCCGCAGATATTTATTCCATTGCACTGCTGCTCAAAATTTTTGAGTAAAATGTGTAAAGCTATATTGACAATATCAGTGCCGCGCGACAGAAACGGCGATTTTGAGCCTAAAGTCATTGAAAAGCGACAGACAAGAACCGACGAGATCGAACAGAAAATCATGCAGATGTACGCGAAAGGCATGTCTCAACGTGACATCGAAGATACGTTAAAGCAGATTTACGGAACCGAAATTTCACAAGGTCTGGTTTCGCGGATAACCGACAAAATTCTGCCGGAGGTCAACGAGTGGCAGAACCGTCCTCTGGAGGCAGTTTACCCGGTAGTTTTCTTCGATGGGATCGTGTTCAATTCGCGCAAGGATAACAAAATTGTCACGAAATGCGTGTACTCTGTGCTGGGTATAAACATGGAGGGTCATAAGGAGATCCTCGGCACCTGGATATCGGAAAACGAGTCCGCGAGCTTCTATGCAAGCATATGTTCTGACCTCCAAAGCCGCGGCGTTAAGGATATTTTCATTGCCTGTCACGATAACCTCACAGGGCTCTGTAATGCGATAAACTCGGTTTTCCCCAAGACGAAGAATCAGCTCTGCATAGTCCACCAGATTCGCAACAGCTGCAAGTTCGTACCGTACAAGGATCGTAAGGCAGTATGCGCTGATCTGAAGAAAATCTACGGCGCCGTGAACCTCGATGACGCTGAATTTGCGAAAGAGGAATTCCGTGAGAAGTGGAATAAGAAGTACCCGAATATTCTGAAATCCTGGGATAAAAACTGGGCTGAACTTACTGTATTTTTCGAATATCCGCAGGAGATCAGGAAGATAATATACACGACGAATGCCGTCGAGGGCTACCATAGAATGGTCAGAAAATTCACTAAATCCAAGTCGATTTTTCCGACCGATGACGCTATCCGCAAGGTCGTTTATATGAGCGTTTCCGAGATTTCAAAGAAGTGGACTATGCCGGTTCGCGACTGGGGACTTGCTTACGCTCAGTTCACGATTTACTTTGAGGACAGATTCGCAGCCTAGGAGCAATTCGGGGCTCTGCCCCGAACCCCGGAGTTTATCCGCTGGAAGATACCGGTGAAGTATGAAAAGCAGCGAATTAGCTCCGCTGCTCTTCACCGTATATCTTGCAGCTGCGTCGGGTCGCTCTCCAGCGTTGCCCTGTTTCGCTGCATTTTTAGCTTTGGTATGTTTTTCGGGATTATTCGCGTTTACACAGTTATTTTTTCAGACCCGTCCAAATCGTACTTATGTTGATATACAGCGGTGTTCGTGTATCGGAACTGCTTGACCTCAAACGTGAGAACGTCCATATTGACGAACATTATTTCAATGTCGTTGAAAGCAAGACTGAAAACGGAATACGAATAGTTCCCATAGCGGACAAGACCTACTCATTTTTCAGAAAGTGGTATGACGACGGCTGTGAGTATCTGCTGCACACTCCAGAGGGCGCACACTTTGACTATCGGAACTACTACGATTCCTACTGGGCGCCCGTCATGGAACTGATCAGCTGCTCCCACAAGCCGCACGATACCCGTCACACCTGCATTTCCATGCTGACTGAAAAGGAAGTTTCCCCTACGATGATAAAGAAGATAGTCGGGCATTCCGGGGCTATGTCGCTGACGGAGAGGGTTTATACTCATGTTAATGTGCAGGAGCTGCTGA
>ERZ1673741.73-NODE-73-length-133635-cov-28.897851_pt1 | contig 133635 bp, 110 predicted proteins | sample MGYA00580209_ERZ1673741 | MGnify/ENA primary metagenome ERZ1673741 (study PRJEB41218, sample SAMN15661754) | gut metagenome | host: Homo sapiens | place: Canada: London | collected 2015-08-20/2019-03-30 | study: EMG produced TPA metagenomics assembly of... | reverse complement strand
CGGAAGGCTTTACAGTATTCAATGTGGAACCGGATTCATTGAATGCGCGTCGGAAGCTCCGGACAACAAATATGGTGGAATTTCAAAACAAGGAGTTGAAAAAACGGACAAGGTGTATTAGAGTATTCCCCAACAAGGAATCTTTGCTCAGGATCGCTACAGCGCTCCTGATTGAACTGGACGAAAAATGGCTTGCCGATGGGCAGGTCTATCTGAAAGGTTGACGGCAGATATTCGGAGAATTTACAGAAAAAACGTTACGTAGCCAAAAGAAGCGTCCGAAGACGAGGTATTTTGAGTTCAACTTCGCCTGATGTCGTCAAAAGCTTCCGTTTATATGTTCCTGCCCGGGTATCCTGTCGATCCGGACTTCGCTGATACCGGCCGGCGTTGCAAATTGCATCCGCTTCTTCATTCAAAAGAGTATTCAAGGTATCTTCAACGGACTTTCTGACCAAGCCGTCCAGATGCTCCATAACCTCTTTCTCATCGACTTTGATGGCTCCAGAGATTGACTTTTCATTTTTCTGCGCTACATTTTCCATAGCCTGTTTCCTTTTGTTTGATTTTTGGTCGGAATAATAATCAATCATGGAAACAGGCTTTTTCAAGCCTCTATCCCGTCAAATGTGCGCAATTTCTCGGACGTTATCCATACAAGGGCCAGCCGAGCAACAACGGCGGCATAAAAACGAACAAGATCAAGCACCCCGCAACCTTTCATAATCGCGTCCTCAATAAGTTGACCAATAATAAATAAACGGCAGTGCTCTTCCAGTTTCTATCGGTATCGGCATTGAGAAAAGACTTGCGGTATCATCCTGAATGATTCCTTTATCTTTCAAAATAGGAATTTCATCAAGGAACCAGTTTATATACTCTTTCTTTTTTGCCATGGTGTATTTCCGGCTTTTTAATTTTTGGGGGTAATGAGAGTTACTTGAGCGTATTCCACAGCCAGTAGGGATTTGCCGTCTTTGGCAAAATATAAGCCGTTGACGGCGGGGTATTTCAAAGAAACGCCTTCGGGATATCGGGTCAAATCCACGATCCCGGCACATCCGGCAGAGCTTTCACGCTGATATTTGGCATGACCAGTGCCGTTGCCCCCGGAATACAAAAGATATTTGCCGTTGTACGCAATGGGACCTGCGACATTGTGCATCGGATTCCAGGTAATACCCAGATTTGACGGCATACCTTTCCAGAATGACTTCAAATAATCATTGATACGGCTGCCGAGGACGGTCAATTTGTTCTCTTTTAGTGAATAAATGAACTGCATATTTATCCCGCAATCCGGTCTTGCCGCCCAGCTGTAAAGGTAGGAATCCTTGAATTTTGTAACATAATAAATATAATTCTGTTCATTGGTTCCGGGTAATGAAGCGATTTCAGTAAACTCATTTTTGCTCAAAGAATATTTGCCGAGTGCGCTTGGCATACCGCTGTAAAAGAGAATTACCTCATCCGGCGCATTCCCCATGCCGCCTGCGAAAAATTTTGCCTGCGGATTATTTTGGAACAGCGACAGACTTTTTCCTGCCTGATTGGCGGCAAAGTGGGTCTTCCGTACTTTGCCCTGTCGGTCACAGCTCATCAACTGTTTTTCGCCCAACAGCATCAAACGGTCGTCCTGAAGCCAGAGATCCTTGATGATAAAGGGAAAGTGCGACAAGCGGAACAGTACCTTTTTGCCGGGTTGCGAAATCCACACATAGCGTCCTTCAGTGGCAAGCAGGACAGCTTTATCAACTTTTATTGTCATAAACATTCCCAAAGCATCACCGCCGCCGTCACGCAATTTAGGCAAACTCCAGCAGAGTTCCGGAGCAGCGTTACCGGAAATACGGTATATCTGATAATCAAAGTTGTCGGCGGTCAGAAAATAGATATTGCCCTTGTCATCACTGGTTGAGGTATAGATTTTTTGTGTTCCCGTAACTTGCCAGAGTTTTTCTATTTTCCACGCCGGATTTTTCGCCTGCAATTCAGCTTCTTTGGCGGTATCGCGGCGGTGAAAATTACGGCTGCTGTGCCAGAAGTTTTGTAATTGAGCTTGATCCTTAAACATTCCACCTGAAGGCATTTGGGCGAATGGATCAAGTGTTTTTACCGGCACTTTTTTTACCGGTGTTTCCTTTTTTGCAGTTGGCTGTTGTGATGGCGTTTCTTTCGCAACAGTTTTATCCTCTTTATCTGATTTGAAAAAGAAAAAATATCCTCCTGCGGCAGCTAAAATCAACAGCAGTAAAAGCTTTTTCATGGTCACTTCTCCTTATATTTTTTATGTGATGATTTTACTTTTTCCAATAATCCGATATAGGCATTAACACTTGGGTAGTCGTACAGCTTATATGAATCAATACGCAAATTTTGATATTTTTTCAGCATGGCAAAAAGTTCTTCATATTTTGCTGATGCCGATTTGACCGTACACTCTTTGGTATAAAGAAATGCGTTGCACTCCAGACTTTTTGCCATGATTTCCAACCCCGGACGGTTGCGCAAAAGTTCTGCCGTCGTGCGAGTCCACTTCTGCCGTTGAAGTGATGGTATGGCTTTCTGGTATTTGAAAAGATCTTCTGAAACATCGTACATATCTTGGGCAGAGATTTTTTTGCTCAACAGAGTTTGCCACGCATTTTCTTTGGCTTGCAGATAACCGGCGTACGTTTCAAAAAGTTCCGGTTTCACATAGTTGAATTGCCAGATATCATCGCCCTGTAAAAAGATATTCCGGTTGGCTTCGAGAAAGTTCCAATAATCTTTGCGCAGCTTTTCCGGCAGAGTGTACTGACGGTAATAAATGCCGGATATGATCTGCATAGCGTTGCTTCGGCTGTCGGTGTGCGGTTTGAGCCATTGGGGGTGATGGATTATTTTCTGCAAGGCGGCGAACCAATAGGGGAAAAGGTCGGTCAATTTTTCATTTCCGGAAATTCCAAGATCAAAAAACTGCGGATCATCACTGTCAAGTGCAAAGGCGGCAAACTGTAATTTTTCCGCCAGTAAATATTTGTTGTCATCTCTGGCGATACGGGCTTCGGAAGCGAAGCGGCGGGCTTCATCTTTGAGCGTATAACGTTTTTTTGACGATGGAGTTGAACAATGTTTATGCAGCTCGGACAAAACGGCTTGCAAATCGGTATCTTCTTTTTTGAAAACCGTTTTATTTTTTGCATCAATGGCGTAAACGGCAAAGATGATCTCTTCGGTATTTGCTCCGGGGTTGAGTTCAAAGTGGATGATCTCTGAACCGCTGACCGCCTCTTGCCAAGCTCCAGACAGATTTTGTTCAAGAAGCAGTTCGACCAGATATTCGCGTTCCAGCAACATGGCGGGAGTCTGATTGATTGCCTGATTTATGGTTCGGGAATAGTTTTCCGCCCGGGGGAAGAGCGAATTGTGTAAATTATTGCGGATACCGGCAAAGGAGATGATGCGGCGTTTGAAAAAATCTTTGCCGGAACTTTTGAGTTTTAATATTTCCGCTTTGATTTCCACACTTGTGCTGTCCAAATCGGCAGATAAATCCCGGTAAGCCAGCCGGAACCCGTATCTGGTTTCAAAAGCGGTCAGGATATTTTTCTGAACCGCAATAAAAATATCCGCTCCGGCGAAAAGCCGCGCCAGTTTGGCGGAACCGAATCGCTGAAGCAGAAAGTGTTCCTGATCGATCGCACTTATGTCAGAGCGCTCGACAAAATCGACCTGCCCGGAAAGTTGCGATTGGACAAGTTCAACCGCATTTTTTCCGGCAATATCCAATCCGAGCAGGGCGAATTTTACTTCTCCGGGAAATACTGCAAAAGTACAGAATAATATTGTTAAAAGCAGAACTTTTTTCATAATCTGATTTTCAAAAAGCCTTTTTTGCTTCCGGGTTCGATATTGATGCGGATGCGTTGCGGACATTTACCGTAAGTGTTGGCTCCCATTCCGTTGTGTGTGGATATTTTGCCGTCGGGATATTGCATTTGTGTCCAAATTGCTGAACTTGGCGGAGTCGGGAACGATTTACCGTTGGCATAGTGCGGCATAATGACGAAGTTGAAACGGCCGGGGTTGATAAAAATATCCACATAATTCTGTTGAGTATCCTGCCGGATTTCCAGGAGATAGAAATTGCCTGCCGGAACATTTTCCCGTGTGACTTTGATCGCCTCTGGATTGCTGACTTCAAAACGGAAACGCTCACTGCTGTTATCCTCATCAGAACCGAAATAGCGGTGATATTGTGCTTTTGCTTCGGGATAAACTTCGACAAGCTGTTTCAAGGCTTTGCGGTATACATCCTCTTTCATCATCGTGCGTTCACGTTCCAACGCCGATAATGATTGAGCGTAAAACGATTGTCCCTTTTGCGGATTGTATTGGGCGGGAATATTGTATTTTCCTGCCAGATAGAGCAGCTTCCAGTATCCGGTATGATTAGTTTTCTGCCGCAGAAGCATAGCAATAATTTCCGGATTGCCGCGTTCTGCCGCCTGTTTGAAGGCATTTTCCTGATCTTTGAGCGGAAGCTGGAAAATTTTGAATATTTCACAGACCGGGTGATCGCTCCGGCTGGCAAGCATTTTCCGATATGCGGCGGCTTTCCGCTTATCACCTCCTGCATTATAGATCGAAACAAGTTTTGCTGAACTTTGGTTGGGATCAGGGAGCAGAGAAAGCAGAAATTTTGCCTTATCCAAATCCAACTGATAGTGTTTGCAGGGTGTTTTCTTATACGCTTCAAGCTCTTTGATCGCTGATTTCAGCAGTTGATATGCTTTATCAGGATCATATACATTATATTTGTTTTGGGGTGTAATAAGAATTGCCGCGATCATGATTTTTGCCGGAATGTGTCCGGCTTCGGCGGCTTTGTGGATATTATTATAATTACTGCCCAAACCGATGGGATCGGTACTGTAATTTTCGAAGTTGGAAAATGTTATGCCGTACAGCGCATCAATGCTGCCAAACTTTACCGCAGTCTGCCGCAGATGTTCACCGGAAACACTCCGGTCAGGATTGCTTCTGGACATCGCTGCCCAGATGGATGCTCCGGCGATATTGCCCATGATGCGGGTCTTTTCAAAGTAACAGTTTTTCAGCGGCTGTTTGCCTTTAAGATTGATTTTCTGATTGACAACTCTGCCGTGCGCGTTCCACGCTTTCAGAGTTACAGAACGCTGATTGCCGACCGGCGGAACCAGCATTTTGCGCCAAACTCCACGGAATTCTTCGCTGTGAAAGCGGCTCCCCGGAAAACTGTCGTTGTATCCGGCAAGCATCCGGTCAAAATATTTTGCTGTCTTTTGGTAATCAATGCTTTGACCGCAGTACCCCCGGCTGTAAACCAAATAAAGCAATATCGAAGCAAAATGGTTGCGGGGACTTAACTCCTCTGCCATTTGCAAGGCTTCAGCGGTCTTTCCTGAATAAAGTTTTTGAGCAACCGGAAGATACTCTTCCAATTCAGCGTTGCGGTTGTCGGCAAATGCCGGAGCGATGCACAAAATTGCGAGGATGGTTAATAATAATTTTTTCATTTTTTCTTTTTTATCTCCCGGCAAAATACTCTTTTGATATATTTTTTATATTCTTGTTTTCCATCACTTTCAAAGTCGATCCGGCGGCAGTTGTACGGCAAACGCATAATTGGAGTTCCATCCGGCAGATAACCGCCATCTTTATCCAGCAGACGGTCGTTTTTATCAAAAATCCCCGTACTCCATCCCCATACAACGCGGTCGAGTGCCACTATATATTCAAAGTTTTCCGGAATCTCCGGCGGATTTAATAGCAGGGTTATTTTCTGATTGCCATTGGAGGGATTTTTGTCAAAACGCAGTTGCTCATTTACGATTTTTGCATCAAACAATGCGGGGAAATCCGCTTCGATATGGGAAATAAATTTTTCTATGGGTATGGCAACTTCCACCGGCTCAACTTTTTTTACCGGAGTTGGCTTGGGGGCAACATTGCGGGGAGAAACGGGAGTTCCCTCTTCTTTTTTTAAAGCGGCGCGTTCGGCATCTTTTGCCTTGTCCGCCTCTAATTCATCCAGCAGCCAGTTGGTGGTGGAAACCTGTTTTCTGCCCCAGACAAAAAGTGGAACAGCGGCAGAAATATTGATGCTGCTCAAAGCGATACCGGGGGATTTTTCTTTCAGCGCGATCATCGTAAAGAAGCGGAATGTCGGAACTTGTTCATCGCAAAAAATACACTTCAACTGTTCGGGGGTGATATTGAAATCCACGCTCAAAGATTTTTTGCCGCTTACCGGAAAATCCTTTTCCAAAAAAAGATCTTCGGATTTTCCGGTGCAGTTGTCATTTCTGAAATGGTATCCGTACATTACCACCTTGACAACTCCGTGCGAGACGGCACCGCTCAATGCTTGAGCGGTGAAACTTATCCGTAAAAGCCCCGGACGGGCTTTGGAACTGCCGGAATAAGATTTGATGCCGTAAAGCGGATGTTTGAGGAAAATCGTATTGTTTTTGACATCAATAAAGTCGCGCAACGGCTCCTCATCCCGGCGTCCGGAGATTGTCCTGCCGGGATTTAGGTCAAGAGTCCAATTCTCAAGCGGAATGATCTCTGCCGACAATTGAAACACGGTCAGCAGAAATCCCGATATTCCCCACAAAAGAGAGCGCATCAGCAAATCCGTCCTGTTATTTCATCACCGGGAAAAAGTCCCCGGCAAGTTTCAACGCGGTCTGGGCAATGGCCTCTTTGGCGGCGATGATATAGGTTCCGCCCGCCAGAGTTTCTCTTGCCGCGCCGGTGGCAAGAAGCTTTTTATCTTTGTTGTAAATCGAAAGTTCCAAGCGGACAGCTGCCGAGGTGAATTTGTGATAATTTCCGGCATTGGCGGCGATCGCTTCGCCGATGACGGCATAGTCCGCTTCATTTTGGGTATTCACCACTTGGAAATCCAGAGCGAGCAAAAGTTTTTTCAATTCAGTTTCCGCAGCCGGATCAGGCACACTTAAAGCAATATCTTCTTTGACTTTTACAAAAACTTTGCGCTGTTTGCCCTGAACGACCTTTTTCAACCGGCTTAAAACCTCTTCTTTATTCTGCTCTTTGGGCAGAAGTTTCGCGCTCTGCTTTTCCAAAATAGCGGAAACTTTCGGGGCAAGCATCGGCACGAGGGAAGTAAAATCTTCAGTTCCGCTGGCACTTGCACCGAGAACGCGGCTGGTTTCAGTTCCGATGATCTTTACAATGACAAAATTTTTACTGCCGGACTTGCACAATGAACCGGTGATAAGGATTTTTGCGCCGATGAAGCGGCCGAGTTTTACCTGACTTTCCTTACTGGTCAAACCGACTGCGGAGAGCTGCAATTCATTGAGAGCTGCATCAAGTTCCGCACGTTCAACCATATCGGCATTGCCGGATTCCATCAACGCGATATTTAAAAGTTCGGCAACGGACTTGCCCATATCGGTACTGGCAGCTTGACGGTCGCGGGACTCAAACGGCAATACCGCAACAGTCGGCACGATAACTACCTCTCCGGCAAAAACTCCGAGGGTGAACAGCATTGCTAAAATGGTTATGACTTTCTTCATTTTTCAGCTCCTTTATTATGGATGTTGTTTTCTATAATATATTTTATCAAAAGTACATTTTCAATATTTTTCAAATCAAAATCCAGAGAAAAGACTATCACAACTCTGCCATTTTTTTTGAGCTTCGCATATGTACCGTTGCCGTTATTATCAAGAACTTGATCTTTTTCATCGTATAAGACGCTCAAACAGCCTGAATTCTTAGTACGGTGCAGCGAAATCGTTGTCCATTGGCTACCAAGTTTCAAGGGAAAATCTTCTTTACCGGGGAATACAAACATTATCTTTCCTGAAAAATCATCTGCTATATAACTGGAAAAACTTATGTCCTGCCTTGTTTTTTCTTTAAAGATAAAGCCTGCATTTTGTAAAAACTTTTCATATTTCAAGCTCAAACCCAATGCGGTGATCGGAATTCCGGCAAAGAGCCGTGGAGAATAAAAACAAAGTTTCCGTTTTTCAGTTCCGGTTTTCAAGTATGCTTCCAGAATCGCTCCGGCTTGCAATGCCGGAAGCTGAAAATGGATCCTGCCGTCGCCGCTTGCCAGAACTCTGCCGTGTTTGGCAACGATCTGCCATTTGCCATTTCCGGGAAAATCGTAACTTTTCCCCGACCACAAATTCAATACGGCATCATCCGCTCCATGCAGGATCGGTAATGCAAAGACAAGAATAAGCAGTATGGCAAAATGATGTTTCATGAGTGCATCCTGATGTCTTTACTGTTGTCCACCGGAATTTGGGTATTTATCCTTTTACCCTGAATGAACAAATCCACATCCAGTACCAGCGTCTGACGGTCACTGCGGGAAACGATCACATTTCCGGAAACACCCGGAGCATTGACGGAAATGGAGTCATTGTCGGCACAGGCGATTTTCAACTCAATATTGTTGGCAAGTTTGACGTTGAGAACATTGGAAGGCCTTTCAGTGTTCATCCGTTCTCCGATCACCAGATCATTGCCGACAAAGAGTACCGCAACCTCGTCCCCGAAGAGCCGCAAAGATTCCTGCATCGGATCGAAAGACTTTCCCGGAGCATTATTGGTTGCCACGCTTTCGTGTGTTGTTATTTCAGAAGTCGGCACAGTCTTGCCGGACATTGAGGTCAAAGCAAGCACCGTTATTCCGATAACCGCCGCAAAAATTGCCGCATAACGCCAAAAGTGGATTTTTTGCGGACGGTGGTCGATTTTCTCCATGAAACCGGCGATAAAATCCTCTTCACTTTGTCCGAAGTGGTACACCTGATCTTTTTTTTCTTTTAATAATTTTTCAAGAAGCTCTTCATTCATCAGCATTTCTCCTTATGATTTCCCGGCATATTCTTTGCCTTGTGTATTCTCTGGTACAAAGTGTTGGGAGAACACCCGAGGGCTACGTAACGTTTTTTCTGTAAATTCTCCGAATCTCTGCCGTCAACCTTTCAGATAGACCTTCCCATTGGCAAGCCATTTTTCGTCCAGTTCGATCAGGAGCGCCGTGGCGATCCTGAGCAAAGATTCCTTGTTGGGGAATACTCTAATACACCTTGTCCGTTTTTTCAACTCCTTGTTTTGAAATTCCACCATATTTGTTGTCCGGAGTTTCCGACGCGCATTCAATGAGTCCAGTTCCACATTGAATACTGTAAAACCTTCCAGCAGTTCATTCTCAAGCCAGCTCGACAGATCCGGGGCCGTTTTCCCGTACTTTTCAATCAGCTTTTTCAGCTGGATTTCAGCATCGGACCGTGTCGGCATATTGAACACGTCGCGAATGTCGTTGTGCACCTCCTGCTGCATACTTTTCCTGGGAATATGCGCAGTGGCATTCTGCTGAAGATGAAACTGGCATCGCTGCCACGGAACAGACGGAAATACGCTCATCCGGGCAGCTTTCAGATCAACATGATTGTCGCTGACAATCAGCTTCAGACCATGAAGTTCCCGAACGATCAGCGACTCCAGAAACTTACGCCAATGCACCTCCGCTTCCGAGAGCTCCACACTCACGCCCAGTACGCAGCGGCGACCACTCTCCGTGATTCCATACGCAACCAGCAGGGCACAGTCCACCACCGCATTATCCTCGCGACGAACTTTTTCGTACCGGGCGTCCAGCAGCAGATATTTGATGGGGTCCGGCAATGGATGTTCCCGCCATTTTTTGAACTCGGCATCCAACATTTCTGTCGCACGGCTGACCTGCATGGCAGAGACCTCAAGACCGCACATCTTTTCCAGGATTGCCGTGACCTCGCGGGTCGCAACACCGTGAATGTACATTTCCGCCATAGCAACATTGATTGCACGCTCGCTGCGCATCCCTTTTTCAAGGCAGGACGGATAAAAACCGCCATTTCGCGTTTGCGGGATGGACAGTTGAATCTCGCCTTGAAGCGTATTGATGGTACGCGGTTTGAACCCGTTGGCATGGTCAGTTCGCAAATCCGTACGCTGATACGGGCTTGCGTGGAGATAGTTCTCACGTTCCATTTTCATTGCTTCATTGAAAAGCATCTGCATGATTTCACGCAGACCGTCAAAACCTTTTTCAGACAGAGCTATCCCATAAAAATCTTTCAGACTTGACAAAAAAGAGATCCTAGGCTACCTTTTCTCTGCGACAAGCCAAAGGATAGAAACATGGGATCTCAAGAGCATAATATGGTGGTGCTGGGACAAATTGTCAAGCACATTCCGAAAAAACTTATCGAAAAACTGAAGAACAAGCACAAAATTCAAACGAGGAGTTTTTCTACGACGAGCCATGTCATAGCCATGATTTTCGCCCAGTTAAGTCATGTGCTGAGCCTGAACGATATCTGCGACTGTCTGCGATTTCACAAGGGTTACCTCGCTCAGATTCGAGATTCTGTTCCGCCGAGCAAGAACGGTCTGGCTCATGCGAACGCGACCCGGGATGCTGAACTTGCGGAAGATTTATTTTGGGCAGTATTGGGCGATATCAAGGAAAAGTACCCTCAATTCATATCCGGAATTCGGCACTATCCGGGGCTGCCGTAGAGGTTCAGGCGAGCGATCCATGTGGTGGATTCCACGACGATTCAGCTCATTGCGAAATGCATGAACTGGGCGAAGCATCGGGAGCAGAAAGCGGCGGCGAAAATGCACCTGAATCTGGGTTTGAAGTCCTTTCTGCCGAATTTTGCCATCGTGAACCGGGGCAAGGACTCCGATCCGAAAATGGCGTGGGCTCTTTGCGAGCCGATTCGCGCCGGAGAAATTGTCGTTTTCGACAAAGCCTACGTGGACTTTGCCCATCTGCATCATCTGCATCACCGAGGCATGATTTGGGTTACTCGCGCCAAGGACAACATGTGTTTCGACGTTGTGGGACAGCAACTGAGCGAAGAAGAAATACAACAGTCCCGGCACATGTATGAGGCGGGAATTTTTGTGGGACAGCAGCCGATCGTTTTGAGTGATTGCCGGATAAAACTTGCAAAAGAAACCTCCAGCGAAAAGTATCCGGATGAATTTCGGATGATTACGGCATGTGTCCTGCAGGACGGCAAACCGTGTCTCATGCAATTTATCTCGAATCAGTTCGAATGGTCGGCCTATTCCATTTGCGAATTGTACCTCGCACGATGGGGAATCGAGGTGTTTTTCAAGGAAATCAAGCAGACTCTTCAACTGGCAGACTTCCTCGGGATCTGAGAGAACGCCATTAAATGGCAGATATGGACTGCTCTGCTCACGTATCTGCTGTTGCGCGTCAATGCTTGGCTTAGCGGATGGAAAAGATCGTTCCGTAGGTTCTTCACCCTCGTGAAGGGCGTGCTTTGGAATCAGAAAAGATTGTCCACCTTGATAGCATGCATTGAAAAGAGGAGCAGGAGACTTCACCGCCCATCCGGTTATCCGCCGTCCAGATGCAGTTCGATTTTGGCGACATCTGAACGGCAAAACAAAAATCTGACAAAACCGCTTTTTCAAAACGGATGCCCTTCACGCAGAAATACTCCTCTTAATACCACGTTTTTGAGTTTTTATGGGATAGCTCAACATCATTTGTGTTTTTTGAATTTTCACGGCACGGCCACGCTGCTCTACAGGAGAGAGGTGCGGGGAGAAATTAATTTCCTGTTTCTTCTTCAGAAAAAAGCATGGCGTCGTGAGGCGGAATACGAACGGTTCCGGAGCAGAGCCCTCTCGGATGCAGCAGCTCGCTGAGGGCGGAGTGAAAACCGAATTCGGAGAAATCAACCTCCATCTCCTCCTGCGTGTCGTTGATGACCGCCAGAGCGCGGCGTCCGTTCAAAGTCCCAGTGAAAATGATATCCCATTTCCGGTAGTCCCATTTCTGAGGGAAAAGACCGGTCATGTGCAGTTCCAGACCGAGATTCAGAAGCGTGCGTTCGTTTTCCGAAAGCAGATCGTAACAGTCGCTGGTGAATGCAACGCCGCTCAAAATGGCGGAAAGCGCGGAGATTCGGCGCTCTCCTGGCGTCAAAGCTGAGCGGTCGTGACGGACAATCAGAACGTCGGGATCGGCCCGGAACCAGCAGTCGAAAAACCACCATCTGCTCAGCGAGGCGTGAACCGCACTGCTCATCATCGGCCATTCGGCTTTGGTGTCATTGCCGCAGCGGCAGTGATCCGCATAGCCGAGACACGCCAGGTAAACCGGGGAGCATGCAAGAATCGTGGCGTCCGGAAGCGTCTCCCGAATGCATTTCATTCCAAGACGGAACGCGCTGACCGCCGTTGCCGAAGGATCGTGATACTTCCCCGGATAAAGCCCGTAAGAGAGACCATCCAGCTTGAAGTAGCGGAATCCCCACGCATAGAAAGTTCTGCAGACATTCCGGATATGGTTGCGGACCTCATCATTTGTCATATCCAGAAAGCCCCAGATGTGGTTCGGCGCAGGCGACCAGCCCTGAACAAGCGCGGGAGCGCCATCCGCCTGCCTGACAAACCAGTCCGGATGCCCGCGATAGACTCGGCTGGCGGTCGACGCGACAAAGGGCATGAACCAGATTCCGGGAACCATTCCCGCATCGGAAATGCGGGCGGCAACAGACTCCATCGAATCCGGCCACTGTTCACAGCGTTCCAGCCAGTCGCCCTGATACGGCTGATATCCGTCGTCGATCTGCATGATGCGGACAAGCGGCTTGCTTCCGTTTCCGGCGGATTTCAGGATCTCCAGATTGCGGAGAAAATCTTTTTGAGGCAGATTTTCATAATAGTAGTACCAGGAACAGTATCCCGTCACATGCGGAGCGGGGGGAAGCTCCGGAAGGTTGTTCGCTTTCCGGACTTCTTCCGCATATTGCACAAGCAGAGTGCGCCAGTCGTCTCCGGTCAGCAGCAGAACACGTTCCGGAGTTTCTCCTTTGCGGATTTCCGGCTGCCAGACGTTGATTGCATAAAATTTGTTCGCGTGTCTGACGGCGGAAAAATGGGTGAGCGAACGGAAGGCGGTGAGCGCTCCGGCGAGAATGTAGCACGATTTCTCCGAATCGCCGATGATGATCACATCGTCGCTCGTGTATTCGCTCTCAAATGCGGAGGCCGCACGGATCGGGGCCAGTTCCTCCCGCAAACCCATTCCATTGGTTGTGGAATAGAAGAAAAAGGCGTTTTCGGGAAGGTTTACCCGGTACTCCGCCCGATAGCCGCTCTCCTTGCGGGGAACGGGATCGATCAGTTTTGCATCTGTCATTACCAGCACCAGAAGAAATGGTTTGTGTATTTTGAACGTCTGAACTCGTACGGAAGCAGGAAGTCGAGGTTTTTCCCCTTCCGTTCCAGACGGACCGGGAGTTTGTCGATTCCTCCGGCACCCGAGGAGTTGTAGACTCGCAAAGCGATGCGGTTTTCACCCGTTTTGAGCAGCCCGTCCGCGTCAAACTCCCAGAGCCGCGCACCGGGGCCGCCGAGATAGCCGTTGTAGATTCCGACCGGAGCAGGAAGCTTTTTGCCGTTGACGTAAAGATCGCTCTGCTGTTCCGTCCGCTGGAAGGTCGGAATATCGCGCAGCCCGTTGACATGGAAGTAGAACTTGCCCTTCGGAGCTTCCGGAAAACGGACGGTTGTGAAATACCATGCCCAGCCGTCGTAAGCGGAACCGGGAGCGTTGTTCGGCAGTTCGGGATTGCGTTCGGTTACGCCCTGAGCTTCCCAGATGATTCCGGGAATGATCTTCCGCAGTTTTTCCTTCGGACATTTTCCATCCGCAAAGCCGCGCGCTTCGCCGTCGCCTTTCGGATCGGTCGCGAAGGTCCATCTCCTCCGGCTGAGATCCAGCGGAGAATCCGAAAAACGGATGCGGAAGGCGTTTTCGATATTCAGATTGGAGAACAGAACCGACCAGATGCGCAAGGCTTTGCCGCGCGCCTCGCCGGACCGTATACGCGCCGGATCAACTCCGCAGACGATGAGTCTTCGTCCCTGATAAAAACCTTCTCCGGCAAGTCCGTTCGGCGTAGTTTTGACATCGGAGACCGCCTCTTTGAAACGGAGGGATTCCAGTTCAGGAAGCTCGAAAAAGTAGAAGTCGCACGCGCTCAGTCCGGAGAAGACGTGTCCCGCCGATGCGGGGAAGTCGGTTCCCGGACGCAGATCTTTCAGCAGTTCGAGCGTTCCGGAGAACTGACCGTTCCAGTAGCGCGGCCAGGTGCTGCACCAGAGTTCAAAACTCTTTGCATTCACCGCGTCCGCAAGCGTTCCGGAGAACGGCAGACGGACAACCGTCGAGACATCTCCAAGCCGGGCAAGAGTTCCGCCTTTGCCGAGAACTCCGACGGAGGAAGCCGGATTGATTGCGATTCCCAGAGACGACAGAAACTCTTTGCCCGTGTCATCGCCGCTGTAGCGGACGCCCGGAAGAAGCGCAGAGGGCGTTTTCGCGAATTCCCGCAGAAGATTGTCCGCAAGAAGCGTCGCCGCCGGATCAATCCCGTAACGGGAAGTGACGTCCGCCATGCAGAGCAAAAGGCGTCCGCGTCCGGAACGGGCTTCCAGGACCACGGCTTCCGCGCGGTCGTAGCCTCCGGTGATGAGCGGACGGAAGTTTCCGTAGGACGGCAGTTCCACGGTGCGTCCCGCAACCAGATTCCGGTTTGTGAGGTGGGGAACGGCGGCTCCCGGAGCGATACCGTACTGATAGACCGGATGCGGAACGACTTCATTTGCCACACTTTCCGCCCGCCCGCGCCAGAAGGAAAGATCTTCGTTTTGCAGACCTTCGGCAATTGCGGAATCCGTTGCGGCGATAAATGCGTGTTCCAGCCGCCGTTCCCGCGCATGATATCCGAACCTGGTGGAATCGTCCTGTTCAAACATCAGAATCCGTCCGCCGCGGACAAGGAACTTTTCCAGATGCTCCGCCGTTTTCGCACCTTTGAAGGCGTTGCGTTCCACGATGATCCGGGTGATGCGCGCGGGAACCGGAGCGTTTTTATCCAGACGTTCCGCTTTCAGACCCGTTTTCGCAACGAACGAACCATCGCCGATGACGCCGAGTCCGGAAATTTCCGGATGCTTTGCGGAGCTGACGGGGAACAGTGTGAGCGCGAACTCATCCGCGACTCGTCCGTCAATGAAAAGAGCGAGTTTGGCGGGGGTGCGTTTCGCTGTCTGCGGCAGGTTAAAGGCAACCGGAACGGAGAGCGTTTCCCCCGGTTCCGCCGCAAGTTCATGCGTGACCCGTGCACATTCCTTCCCGTCGACGGAAAGCCGGAGCTCCGCGATGAAGGAGCGGACGAGAAGGTCGTCGTTGACGGCGAAAATGGAGCGTTCGATTCTTTCTCCGCCGTAATAGTTGTGATCCTGTGAGAAGAGGTCTCCGGCGGGACCGGCGATCATGCAGAAGAGCGGCTGCATCTCCCGTTCGTAGATGTCTGCGAAAATGGTCGGCTGAATGCGGTTGCAGGACTCCCCGTACTTTTCCGGCCACGGGCGGTCGGGGAGTGCGCGCAGACAGTAATACCAGCTGTTCATTTTCATCCACTGGTCCTCGTAGCTTTCCGCGAGAGGCATGGTGAAATATTTCCAGGAAAGGCGGCGTCTGTCCTTCTCCTTGAAAACCCCTTTTCGCGGCGCCGGCATGGAATACCAGAGGCGTCCCCACGGGGTTGCGGAGTCGACGCCGTTCATGCGGTAATTGCGCATGCTTGCACGGAAAATCAGTTTTTCCGCTTCCAGCCAGTTTTCAAACGCGCGGTCGCCGATGAAACGGGCGGCGGCTTCGAAGTTGACCATGCGCCAGGTCTTGAGATCTTTCTTTCCGCTGACCGGGAACTTGTCGTCGCAGTGCTGCAAATCCATTTCATGAATGGAGCGGCAGCCGGCTTCATAGATGGAGAGCGGCAGTTTCCGGTTTTCCCTTGCCGCCCACGGCGCGTGAAACATCATGCGGTCGAGCAGATTCAGTCCGCCGGTGGGGTAGTGATGACTCATCCGCATGGAGCCGGGCAGATTTCCGGTTCCCTGTGCGATGTAAAGCCGCTCCGGATCGCCCCGGGCGAAAAGCGCCTGACGCTTTTTCAGGAATTTTTCGATTTCTTCGGCTTTCGGACTGTCCGGCATGAAATCATCGTCTGTCTGGAAGGGCGTCAATCCGAGTCCGTTGAAAATGAACTGTCCGTACGGGTCGCTGATATAACCGATGTTGGCGGGATGATTGCGGTAACGGCGCAATTCCTCAAGAGTGTCCGTATCCGCAAGCTTGTCGGAGATTGGACAGAACGCCAGAAAACCGTGTTTGTCAAGCAATTCGAACAGAGTCTGGTTGTTGCCTGCGCTTCCCGCGTGGAGATAGACGGCGTTGAATCCGAGTTTTTTGACGTATTCGAAAAAGCCGGGGTCGTAGACTTCCGAGGCATCGCCGGCAACCGGAGTATGACGCAGACGGATCGGGTTCCCGTTCAGGAAAAATTTTCCGTTTTTGACTTCAAACGTTCGGAATCCGAAGGAGACTTTTCTTTCGTCCGTCAATTTGCCGTTACGGTCGAACGCGCGGACAACAGCCGAGCAGAGGCGCGGAGTTGCCGGGTTCCATTGCGGAAACCGCTCCGCTTTTCCGGAGAAAACGGTGTTTTCGCTTCCCGGTTTCCGGCTGGTTTGATACAGAACGGTTCCGTCCTCCGCAAGCAGCGTGAGTTCCAGCGTTCCGAGACGGGCGAAATCGGAGCGGACTTCAACGCGGAATGTTCCGTCGATGCCGGAAGCCTGCCGGATCCAGATATCCTTCAGCGCTTCATTTCCGGCATCCGCCTCCAGGACAAGATCTCCGGTGATTCCATAGCCTCCGTTCGGAGTGATGCGCGGGTTGATCTGTCCGGTGTAAAGAAGGTCTATCCGGTTTTTCTCGCCGAACTTCAGAAGCGCGTTCAATTGACCGCTGCGATTCTTTGCGGAAGTCAGGATGCCCGCCGGTTTGCCGTTAACGTAAAGAGCGACTTCGCCGTCCGCATGGCCGAGATTGAAGAAGATGTTCTTGCCGCTCCAGTTTTTCGGGATCTCCACGGTCCGTTCATACCAGAGATACGGATTTTTTGCGGAGCCGGAACCGGTTACTTTGGAATAGTGGCTGTCGGCAAGCTTCCCGTTTTCCGGACGGAAGACCGGAGTCGCCCATGACATACCCATCGGCAGCGGCGCATAGAACCATTTTCCGGGTTCGGGCGCCTGTTCGATGTTCTGAACACCCTGAACCGCCCACAATCCGTTGAGATAAATGCATTCGGAAAGCGCGGTCAGTTTCTTTTTCTGTGTAAAAGCGTTGTCCCAGATTTTCCCGTTTCCGCCCGGATATCGTTCCGGCCAGCGGAATGCGGGTGCGGGCGTTCCGAATGCGTAACCGCGGAAGTTTTCCTCCATCCGGAGCTCCAGATAAGCGGCTCCGTAATTCTGAATGCTGCGTTCCGGCGCCGCCGGAGCGGCGGGAAGCTGACTGGAGCCCCGTTTGCAGTCGTTTACCTTGACGCACCATCCGAGCAGATTTCCTTTTTTCGGGATTCCGTGCGGGAAGAATTTCAGCGGAATGGCGGCTTCCAGAACATAACCTTTCCGCAACGCTCCGCCGATTTTGTGATCTCCGGAAAGAAGAGCTGTTTTGATTCCCTCCGCTTTTCCTTTCCCGCCGAAGAGAAACGGTTTCCCGTTTTGCGAGAGATCGAAAACGATCTGGAATCCGCATTCGCTCAGACGCCGCGGAGCCGCATAGGCGCGTCCCGGAACACCGGAGGCGAGGAACAGTTCAATGGAGTCGTTGTTCCACGGTTCTTTCGGAGAAACGCCTTCTTTGGGCGTGGCGTCGGCGACGAGCGCGAGGAAGTAGAGATTCTCATGGTCCGCCATGAACGAAAACTCTCCGTCAATTGTTTTCCCGTCCTTGCCGCGCAGAGAGAGGAAGCGGGGCGGGGTCCAGAGATAAAGCACATTTTCGTATCCCCAGTCTTTCTGAAACGCGCCGTCGATGATGACGCCTGCGGTCGGACGCGGAATCAGGAAATCGTCGTTGCCGCCGGAGAGTTCGAGTTCGGAGATTTCCAGCACGAGATCGCCTTTTGTCGTATCGCAGCTGAAAAGCCCGAAGTTGAGGATCATTCCTCTGGACTCTTTGAGGTCCGGCGTCCGCAGGTTGGAAAACGCCGTTTTTTCAAACGGGAATCCGCGGATTGCGGCGCCGGTGGTTCCGCGGCTCCATGCTGTTTGAAAGTATCCGCCGGTACAGGGAAAGGAAACGCCCAGATGTATTTTCTGTCCGGCAACGGTGCGCGCGGATATTTTCAGCTGATTGAAATCGCTGATGTCGCGGACCTTGCTGAAGAAGCCTGTGCAGTTGATGAACTTCAACGGTTCTTCCGTTTTCGGAAGGGTGAAGATCAGACGCATCCGCCCGCCCTCCTCTTTCCGTTCCACTTTCAGATTGCCGTTGTCTTTCCAGTCCAGCTCCCGGATAAGGTCAAGACCGTAAAGGGGAAGGACGGAAAAGCAGAGCAGGACCGTCCCGAAAAGAAATGTTCTGATTCCCAGCATGGAGCCCGCACCCTTTTTTACTTGTTTGATGCAGCGGGAGCCGGAACAATGTCGATGGAGGATATTGTGATTTCCATATCCTGTTTCGTCGTGTCGCACGCCCAGAGACCGAGATTGACAATCAGCAGTTTCGCCTGCGTCAGATCCGGCGTCTTGTAATTGCTGAACGCTTCCCGGGCAAACTCAATGACAGTCTCTTCCTTTTCTGTTTTGGCGCTCGACCATGCGGTCTGGTAATACCCTCCGCCGCAGAAGAAGGAGAGGCCGACGGGGATTGCGACATTGCCTTTGAGTTTCAGAGAGACTTTCTCCAGTTTGGAAAGATCGACCGGAGCGTTGAAGTTCCCGTGGAAGTTGATGAACTTCACCGCCGTTTCCGTTTTCGGCATCTGGAAGGTGAGTGTTTTTTCCTGTTTCAGCTCAACGCTTGCCGGAGCCTTTGCGTTCCATTTTGCGTTCGGCAGAAATTCCGCGCTGAACAGAACGGCGGGCGCCATGGCGGCGAAAAGGGCGAGTTTGAGTGATTTCATTTGCGGTCTCCTTAAGTTGGTTTGTTGAAAAGGGCGTTCAGCGTTCTTCGCTGACGTCGCAGTTGAGCAGTTTGCTTTCTCCGCCCGTCGGACCGAGCGGTCCCTGGAAGCGGTCGACGTGCAGGTCGCCGCGGAGCAGATTCGAGCTCAGCGCGTGGCGCAGCGGAATGTAGTACTGCGGATTCTGCAGATCATAGGGGCTTGCAGTTTTGTTGAGATGCTGAGCCGTGAACATGACAACGGAATCGCCTTCTCCCCACGGCATTCCGTCTGTGGCGATGACGGTCTTTGAGATGCTTTTTTTCTTTTTCCCGAGCTGACCGAATGTATAGTGATGAAGTCCGTAAGCTCCGGAACCGGAATTTTCCAGCGTGTATTTTGCATTGACATTGCCGTTTGAAACATAGCTGACGTAATCGGTTCCGCGGCTGGTCACTTTCGGCGAAGCCGTGTCTGCGGGACAGCAGAAAATCCCCGTCCGCCTGGGATTGGCGGAAGAGACCGCTTTATTTCCGCAGTATCCGAGATTCTGCAGCACCCGGTACCAGAAAAATCCGTTGTCTCCGCCTCCGAATTCCCTTTCCGGAACCAGCCAGTCGTTGTTGTCGTTCGCATACCCGGCGAACGCAAGCCCCTGCTGTTTGAGATTGCTTGTGCAGCTGATCGCATATGCCTTGTCTCTCGCCTTGTTCAGAGCCGGAAGGAGAAGTCCAGCAAGGATTGCAATGATAGCAATTACGACAAGGAGTTCTATAAGAGTGAATCCATAAGATTTCCGCTTCCGATATGAGATGTTGTTGCCGTTTGAATGAATCTTCATGCTGCCAGCCTTTCCTTTGCCGCTTCAGTTTCTGCAGTGTTTTCCGAATTCAGGTCGGACTTTGTTTTCCAAACCTTTCCTGTTTTTAATTATACCACATTCTGCCAAAAAAACAAGCCCCTGAGAGGGGGTGAATTCCTGAAAAGATTTTTATGAATTGAAAAATTTGATTTGTCAATCCATTTGACATCTCCGCTTTTACCATGTATATTCCGTGCCAAAAAGGAGTTTTTCATGAAGCGGAAAACAATCGGCGATGTTGCGAAGGAATCCGGTTACTCCATTGCGACCGTGTCGCGGGTTCTGAACAACGGACAGTGGATTACGGGGAAAGCCCGTAAAAATGTGATTGCCGCCGCGCGTAAGATCGGGTATCTCCAATCTTACCGCACCGTTGCGGTGATTCTGCCCTCCCTGCTCTGCATCGACAGTTATTCATCGGGAATTGTCGGAGAGCTCTCTTCTCTGCTGGAAAGCAAAGGGTTTCTGGTGGAAGTCATTTCGCTCAATTCGCTGAATCTGCTTCAGGAGCAGAATTTCTGCGGAGCCATTTCCGCGGTCGGCGACAGCGGACTCGAGCGCATCTGGAGCGATGAACTGCCGTTGCCGCTGGTCTGCATCAACACGAAATCATGGCATTTTGAGAACATCTACTCGGTTGCCTCCGATGACGAACAGGGGATGAATCTTCTGACGGATCATCTGCTGGAGCTGGGACACAAGCGGATCGGTCTGCTGCTCTGGAAGAAGGGAATTGACAACAATATGAATTTCAACCGTCTGTCGCGCGTCGCGGCGTTTCAGAAGACCATGCGCGACAACGGTCTTCCGGATGATCTTCTTTCCTATATCCAGTATTTCGATGAAATCGACATTGCCCTGCGCCGGCTTCTGGATCAGAAGGTTACGGCGGTCATCACGACTGCGGAGGGGAATGAAGTCCGAGCCCTTTACTACCTGAAACAGTTCGGTCTGCGGGTTCCGGAAGACATCTCTCTTTGCGGATGGCTGGATTCGGAATTCTCCCGTTACAGCGATCCTCCGATTACGGGAATCGAGCAGAATTACAAAGCGATTGCCCAGCATGCCGTCGACATGCTGGACAAGCTGATGCGCAAAGAACCCGTCCACGAGGATTTCATGGTCGGTTATACATTTCACCTCCGTGCCTCCTGCGGCACTTTGAAGAAGCGCGGAAAAAACTGAAAGCCCCCCGCCGGAAGCCGACGCAACGTTTTTCCCGTAAAGGCGAAAAGGCTGCATGCCGCTTGACCTGATGAAAAAGGGCGCAATATCTCCGAAGCTCCGTCGATCTTCCCTGAAAATAAAACGAGATGAGAGGAATTCACCGCATGGAACATGTTCAGCATTCCTCAGTCGATTAAGCCGTTTCTGAAAAAAGTTTCGATGAAACTCCGCCGACTCGAAGCGGCGTGTTTCCGTCAGTTCCATGGCAAAGACGTCTCTTTCGTCTTCAGCAGAATGCCGCAGCTCACAATACGTTCAATATGCCGAGGAATTCCGCAGAAAAGCTGATTGAAAAGCACGGGAAGACGGCACCGGAACTGTCGAAACGCCTTGAAGAAGGAGTTCCTGCTCGAATCCTCGCCGGAAACTCCGGACACAAATATGGCGGAATTTCAAAATAAGGACTTGAAAAACGCACAAGGAGCATTAAAGTATTCTCCGGCAAAGAATCTTTGCTCAGGATTGCAACGGCGCTCCTGATCGGACTGGATGAAAAACGGCTTGCCTACGGAAAAGCCCGTGAACGGTCTGCAGCTGGGATTCGGAGAATTTACAGAACGAACGTTGCACAACCCAAAAGGAGACAACATGATTCGTTATTCGTTTCGTTCCGGTCAGTTCGATCTGATCGCTGATACATATACCGTGATGCGCAGACACGGGAAGGATCTTTTCCACATTCGAACAAAGACTGCGCCGGACGAGGATATTCTGATCCTTTCTCCGGATTGCGGAATCGGAACGGCGAAAGGAGAATGGACTGAAGACGCTGTTCCTCAAGGAATGTTTCAGACAGAAAAACTCAGATTCTGTTTTCATACGGCGGCGGGAGATGAAACGACCCTTACCTTCCATTCGGATCGAATCGAACTGAAGGCGGAACTTGGCTCCGGGCATCCGGCAGGAGATTTCAAGGTGGGACTTGCACGCGGATCGAAATGCTTTGCGAATCAGGTTTTTTCGCCAGGACTGCCGGATTTCCAGCTGTCGCGGAATCACAAGTTCCGCCCGTCCGAACCGCTCTCCCTTGAACCGGGTTTGATTTCACCGCCCTCATGGAGTTTTTCGATGAGGGAAAATTGCGGCAAATGGTTCTTTGCCGGAATCGAACCGGTTCTGGAAGAGTTCAATTTCTGGGCTTTTGGCACTGATCCGGGCTCGGAATCGCAACTTCAGTATCATGTGGCTTATCAGAAAATGCCGGAATGCAAAACGCGATTCTCCGTCCCGGCTCTGGTATTTGAATTCGGCATGAACGATGAATACGAGGCTTTGTCAGCCTATACGCGCTCTATCGTAAAAAGCGGCAGATTTACCCCGGTCCGGCGGACTTTTCCGGATTGGCACCGAGGCATCAGCGTCTGCGGATGGAGCCGACAGTGCGAACTGATAAAACCATTGGAAAATTGTACGCAAAAGTGCTACGAGGAATATGTTTCCGATATTGAAAATGCCGGACTGGATTTCGACATTCTGATCATTGATGATTTCTGGGGGCCGAAACACGGCATCTGGCAGCCGGATACTGCGAAATGGCCTGACCTGCGGGGATTCATCGACCGCCAGCACGCAAAAGGGCGTCACGTTCTGCTGTGGGTTTCCACTATGGCGGAGGGACGCAGCGATGAAGAAGTCCTGCCGTCATGTCAGGGCGGAGCCTACAACTTGGACAGCAAACGTTTTCAGAAGACTCTCAAAGAGGATTGCCGCCGCCTGTTTTCGGACGCCCCGGGCTGTTTCAATGCGGACGGAGTCAAGTTCGATTTCACTTCGGTCCTGCCGGATGATTACGGAAATTGCACATATCGCGGCGTCGGTTTCATGTATCGTCTCTTTGAGCTGTTGCACGAAGCTGTGCTGGAGGTCAAACCGGAAGCGGTCGTTCTCTGCCAGAGCAACAATCCCTATTATACCAAAGTCATGACCATGATCCGTCTCAACGATTACACGGGGCTGCCCGAAAATGGTCTTGAAGAGATGTCGATCCGTGCCAGAGCCGCCATGGCGGCATGTCCGGGACTCGTGATCGACACCGATCATCTGGCATATTACAATGACTATCCGTTTGATTACGATTTCTTTCGCAAAATCGGAGAATACGGCAGTCAGTCGTGGTATTTGACGAAACGTATTTTTGCCGATGAAAAGCTGATGGCGATCCTCCGCGAAAACACGGAGAAATATTTGATTCATCCACAAAAGGATTGAATCGGCCATTGGCTGGACGCAGCAGAGGAAAGAGACAACATGAAAAATCTGAACGATTTCAACGGGTTCGGGGAACAAGCCTGTGGAAAAGGCAATGCAACTTCAAGAAAAGCCTTTCCCAGTCAAGCATATTTGCATCCCCTGGGCGCCGATGATCCGCACAACCGGATGCGCGCCAATCCGCAGAGAACGTTGTGGATTTTTCATTAAAAAATGCTTACTTGCGACAAAGGGCTGAATCAATGAAACAGATCGACTATAAAAGTGTTCCAGGTTCTTCGGGCGGAACCGCCATCGCAAAATACGGGAATTTCCTTTACACCGCAGGAGATTCCCTGTGCGTATACGACATTGGCGAAGGCGTGCCGAAACTGGTGAAAAAAATGCACGGATTCGGTTCCGGGCGGCAATTGGCCGTTTCAAACGGAAACCTCTATTTGACCGCGCGGAATTTCGGACTGTGGATCCTGAGCCTGAAAGATCCGGCGTCGCCGAAACGGATAGCCCGGTTCGATACCGTTGAACTGGCGACCGGGCTTACCGTGGTCGGCAACATGGTTTTCGTTTCCGAACGCATCTTCGGCATCGAGATCATCGACTGCTCCGACCCGGCTCATCCGAAACACTGCTCCATAATCCGGACGGATGAAGCGCAATCCGCCGTCTTTCACAACGGGATTCTTTATGCCGGAGAATGGGGAACTGCCAAACTTTCCGCAATCGACGTTTCCAACCCGTATCATCCGAAATTCCTCTGCCAGTATCCGCTGGGCGGATATGGAGACGGTGTGGATATTTCAGGAGACCTCTGCTGCGCGGCAACCGGACTGAACAGGCCGGGCGCCGATTCCACCAAAGCTTTCGGCGACGGTCATGGACTTGAGATTTTTCGTCTGACAGAACGGGGAAGACTACACCATATTGCTCGTTTGGAGTTTCCTGAATTGCGGACAAAGTCCTGTGATTTCTGGACTGTCCGCATCTGCGGAAAAACAGCTTTCGCGGGCGACACCTTCAACGGAGTCTTTCAAGTCGATTTGACTTCTCCGGAAAAGCCGGAAATCGTCGGGCATTTCGATTTGCCGGAAAGAACGATCCTGGATGCGCACAAAGTCATTCGGCGTCCAGACGCGGTCGGCAATCTTGTGATCGGCAGGGGAATGCTGTATGTCATCGGAGTGACGACCGGGTTGCATTATGCGAAGATCGCCGAAGCGGATGAATCCGGGATCGAACCGGAAAAACCGTTCCGCTTTCAACCGGGAAAATATCGGAGAGCGACATTGCCGGGATTCAAGTCGATTGATCTCGGCGGACAAGTCCGTCGGATTTCCGCGGACGCAAAGAACAACCGTCTGTTTGCCGCATGTTCCCATGGCGGCATCAAAATTCTTGATGCCGATGGGAAAATTGTCGGAGGGAAGAGCGTCCGCTGTTCGTATGATGTTGTTTTCCATCACGGCAAATTGTATTCGGCAGAGGGAGTCGACGGTTTTGCGGCATACGAGGTCGAAGGTGATACGCTGCATGAATTGGGCCGCTTGAAAAACCGCACCATGTTCCAGCTGATCCATATTTCGGCAAACGGGCGGTTTGCAATCTGCGGCGAACGCAGCGGAATCCTGCGGTTCCTTGACATCAGGGATGAAAAGCATATTTTCCAGACCAGACGCCACTGGCACGGCGGTCTGCTTTACGGCGACACGCTGCCGGAATACGATTGCACCAACCTTATACCGGTGATCTGGCCCTATGCCGGATCCGCATGGTATGATCTGAGCGGAGAAAAAGTCAAAATCGTCCGGAATGATCTGAAGGACCGTTGCTCAGGACAATGCGAAGGCATCACATGGCATGACGGCGAATTTCTGCAGACGACCATCAGGAATACACTACGGATCATTCCTGCGGAAAGTTTAGGCAAAGTGTATCAGGAGATTCCGTTGGGATTCACTGGTGTGCCGTCTGTTTGCGGAAACATCATCGCATTTGCGCACCGCAGAAACGGAGATGTTCAGGTAGGAAAGATTGCGGGAGAAAAGATCGTCCCGATTCCGGAACGGTCGTTTACCGGATTTGCCGGATTTCCGGATCGTGTTGTTTTTCTGCACGGGAAAATGATCATTCCGTGTGGTTGGCAGGGCCTTCTTATTGAAAAGTAAACACCCGATACATTTTTCCGCTCTGTATCGGGATGTTTTCTGATTGCAATGAATCAGGCTCTCAATTCTGAAACGTCCCTCTTCGCGGATGTTTCCGCATGGCCAGGTTGCGGCAATTGCCGGTACGGTTGGCCAGCTGGACGGGAAGAGGACCGTCACGGACGGAACCGCACCCGTTTGAGAGAGGCTTGCGCTTGAATACGGTCCGAACTGGAAAGAAAGTCACCGCAAAAGACAAAGCAAAACGGAACTTGTTGAGTGCGTCATGTGGAGAATATCCACTGCTTGCCCCCGTCGGAGGAAAGATGGTGGGCGCTGGGAGACTCGAACTCTCGACCTCTACCGTGTGAAGGTAGCGTTCTAGCCAGCTGAACTAAGCGCCCTCAGAATAAAAAATGGAGCCAGTCATCGGATTCGAACCGATGACCTGCTCATTACGAATGAGCTGCTCTACCGACTGAGCTAGACTGGCTTGTGGCATGCCCTTAATGTAACTCCATTTTTCAAATATGCAAGTGGGCAATGCAAAAAAAAGTATATATTTTTCAGTAAATATTCCGCTTTTCCCGTTTGAAAAATATAAAAGGAATGCTAACTTTCAGTATAAAGCACAATGTCCTTGCGGACATACCTGAAAACGAAAGGATTATAAAGAATGAAAGCCGAATTTCTCAAGTACCTCGACACCAACTGCATTCTGCTCCTTGACGGTACCACCAAGAAGGCTGCTCTCGAAGAAATCATCGCTCTCGCCACCACACGGTGCACCCTCGATGAATCCCAGCTCCGCGAGCTTATCTGGAAAAGAGAAAAAATGATGACCACCGGCGTCGGAAAAGGTCTAGCTCTCCCGCACATCCGCGTCCCCGGATTCCCCGTTCCCCTCGTCATCATCGGAATCTGCAAGAACCCCATCAGCGACTACAAGTCCCTCGACAATGAACCGATCCGCCTGATCGTCTTCATCGCCGCGGACGAGCGCGATCAGGATGCGTACATCCGTCTCCTCGGCAGCGTCTCCTCCAAGCTCAAGGAGCCCGCCGTCGTTGAAGAAATCTTCGCAAACATGAAGAACAAAAAGAAAGTTCTCGCTGCTCTTGCCGGCGGAGAAGAATAAGTCAAAAACAAACCCCCGCTTTTTACGGCGGGGATTTGCTTCTTACGATGCTTTGGATTCCGGAACTCGCGGGTCCGCCTTCCTCCGCATTCTGCGTTTGTACTCGCTGATGTAAAGCGCGAGTCCATTGAAAAACGCGGCCTTTCTCTCCGGCGAGATAATCAGCCCGGACTTCGGGGGGACGTACTTTTTCATAAAGGCTCCTTTCGCTGAATCAGTGTTACTGACATCTCTTTTCGTGTTTTGTTCTAAAGCTGTGCCGTGAGGTATTATGAATTCCGAATCTCACCTTGTCCTTCCGGAAATCGGCGATGTGCCGGAGTTTCCCGTGTCGGAACTGAAAGAAAGCGACTGGGGCGACGGGCTGGTCGTGCGCACTCCGAACTGGCTGGGCGACGCCGTTATGGCGATTCCCGCGATGCTTGAACTCCGGGGCGTGATTCCCCCGTTCTGCGGTCTTTTCGTGCTCTGCCCCAAAGGATTCGCTCCCGTGTTTGAATCTCTTGATTTTATTGACCGCGTTCTGCCGCTCTCGAATCCCCACGCCTTTATGACGGCGGAGGAGCGCCGGTCCGTGAACCGTCTCCATGCGGGCGCCGCGGTGATTTTCAACAACTCTTTCCGCGATGCGCTTGATCTGCGTCTCGCGCGGATTCCAAAGCTCTTCGGAGCGAAAGCGCGGTTCCGTTCGTGGCTCCTCACCCGTTCGTTCGAATTCCCGAAACGGCGCGATTTTGAATTGAACAAGCCGCATCAGGCGGCAAAATACATGGCGATTGCGCGCGCACTCGGAGGAAAGCCGTGGAACGGAATCATGCCGGAATTCAAAACGAATCTTCTGCCGGAAATCTGTCCGCCCGAACTCACACGGTTCTGCCGCAACCCGAAAATTCTCGTCATTGCCGGCGGCGCGGCGTACGGTGCGGCAAAGCGGTGGCCCTCGGAAAATTTCCGGGAGATTGCGCGCCGCTGGATTGCTGAAGGCGGTTTCGCCGCAGCCGTCGGTTCGCAGAAGGAGCGTCTGATTGCGGATGAAATTCTTGCGGGGCTCGACTCCAGCCGCTGCTGGAACGCCGCCGGAAAGACCTCGATGGACGGTCTGATTTATCTGCTGAAACATGCGGAAATGTGCGTGGCGAACGACAGCGGCGTCATGCATCTTGCGGCTGCGCTTGGCGTGCCAGGAGTGGCTCCGTTCGGATGCACGGACCCCGCGGCGACCTCGCCGATTTCCACAAACTGGAAGATCGCTTTCCGTAAAATCGAATGCTCCCCCTGCTTCAAACGGGTCTGTCCGAAAGGGACAAAGGAGTGTTTCGCCTGCATTACGCCGGAGGTTGTGTGGAAAATGATGAAAACCGATTGAAATTTCACTCAACATGCGCTATTGTACCACAGAAAAAATTTAACCGGGAGATGAATCCATGGAAGAACAGCAGCATACCATTTCCGTTTTAGTCGCCAACAAATTCGGCGCGCTCGCGCGCATTGCCGGACTTTTCAGCGGACGCGGATACAACATCGAATCCCTTACGGTCAACCGCACGCACGACCCCGAGCTCTCCCGTATGACCATCGTCACCACCGGCAATGAAGCCGTGCTCGAACAGATCGAAAAACAGCTCGGAAAACTTGTCGACGTGGAATCCGTCGTTGAGCTCGACAGCACCGATTACGTGGAACGGGAACTCGTCCTCATCAAAGTCGTCGCGCCTTCCGAGCGCAGACCGGAAATCCTCAGTCTCGTCGATATCTTCGGAGCAAAGATTCCGCTCGTGCTCAAGGACAAAATCGTCGTCGAGCTCTCCGGTTCCTCCGGCAAAGTCGAAAACTTCATTTCCCTGATTTCCGACTACGGAAAAATCGAAATCGCACGCAGCGGACGCACCGCAATTCCGAGAAAGTAAGGTCGCGCCCGTGTCCGCGGTGACCGTTTCTTTTGATTCCGGAACCCTTCTGCTGGATTTCGGAGACGTTCCGCCGCCGGGCGACACTCTCCCGTTTCTGCATTTCGATGAACGCGTAAACCTTTGGCGCGCAAACGCTTCGGATTATGCGCCTCTGCTGCGCATCCTTTATGCTGAAAAACGCGAAGTGCAGGACCGGGCAAAGGCGTATGCGGAACTGCCCGGTCTCGCTCTCTGCAACGGATTCAAGCCCATGCCGCATCAGGCGAAAGCCCTCGACGCATGGCTCAAAGCGAAAGGACGCGGACTCGTCGTCATGCCGACGGGATCGGGGAAGAGCTTTCTTGCCGTGCTCGCGATTCTTGCGGTCAAGCGTTCCGCCCTGGTGATCGCGCCGACGATCGACCTGGTGCAGCAGTGGGCTTCCTCGCTTCAGCGCGCGCTCGGAACGGAGGTCGGAATGCTCGGAGGAGGCTCAAAAGAGATCCGCGACATCACTGTCAGCACCTATGATTCCGCTGTCATCATGATGGAATACATCGGGAACCGCTTCGGAATCGTCGTTTACGATGAATGCCATCATCTGCCGGGACCCGTCAACCGCCTCGCCGCTTCCATGTGCCTGGCGCCCTACCGCCTCGGTCTCACAGCAACGCCCGAACGCGACGACGGCGGCGAAACCGTGATCTACCGTCTTGTCGGCCCTCCGGTTTGCGAAATTTTCATTGACGAACTCGAAGGGCGCGTCCTTTCACCGTATGAAACGCACCGCATCGCAGTTCCGCTCTCCCCGGAAGAGGCGGAGGAATACGAAACCGCACGTAAAATCTATACCGGATTCGTCCGCGCAAACGGCATCAATTTCAAGGCGCGCGACGGCTGGAGCCAATTCATTATGATGACCGCACGGCGGCCGGGCGGACGCGCCGCGTTTGAAGCCTATCTGCGTCAGCGCGCAATCGCCCGCTGCGGCAAAGGCAAACTGGACGCAATCTGGCACATTCTGATCCGCCGCAAAACGGAACGCACCATTATTTTCACCGCCGACAACGACGCCGCGTACGCCATCGGCAACCACTTCTGCTTCCCCGTCATCACGCACAAAACAAAAGCCGGCGAGCGCAAAGAGTTCCTCGACCGCTTCCGGTCCGGAGAGTACCGCGTCCTCGTCACCAGCAAGGTTCTGAACGAAGGAGTCGACGTTCCGGAAGCAGCTGTCGGGATCGTCGTTTCGGGCAGCGGAAGCTCACGCGAACACGTCCAGCGGCTCGGGCGCATCCTGCGTGCATCGGAAGGCAAACAGGCGGAACTCTATGAACTCATCAGCGAGGGAACTTCGGAAGTTTACGTCAGCGACCGACGACGTCAGCACCGCGCCTACGAGGGCAAGGATTCGGGAATGGAGGCGGAGCCATGCTGACGAAAGACCTGCTCCGGTTCAAAACCGTTTCCGGACGCATTCATCCGCTGTTCATCGCGCCGGATGACCGCGCGCTGCTTGCGTTTGCCTCGAGCATCGTCAACACCTACCGCGATTCCCTGCGGTATCCGCGTTCGGAAATTCAGGAGTCGCTTGCGCCGCTCATCAACTCCCAGCGGGATCTGAAACTGGCAAAAGGAATTTTGAAACTCTACGACGATCTCTGCGGATACTCGGGCGATTCCGAAGCCGATTGCCCCGCGATGCGCCGCACGCTTTTCGCCACGGCCGCGCGGATGATGGATGCTCTGAAGAGCTCAGATTCCAGGCTGGACTTCCGCACGGATGTCTTCCGAGAAGCGGGGGAAACGGTGATTCCGCTTTCGGAGAATATTTATCCTGATCTTCCCGATTGCGAACAGCTCGTGAAGCTTCCGGACCTTACGCCGGAACAGCTGCTGGGGAAATACAACATCGCGCTTGCGCAGTCGCTCGTGCTCTTCGCGGAGTCCATAGATCTGACGATCAAGGAGCCGGACAGTGCGCGGATGCGGCGCTTTTTCAAATATCTGAAGTTTTTCCGTCTGCTTGCGGACGTTTCCAAAAGCTCGAAATGGGAAAATTCCGCGCCGTCGGAGATCCGGTTGAAGATTGACGGTCCCGCATCGATTCTGGATGCGGCATCGAAATACGGACTTCAGCTGGCGTCGTTTCTTCCGGCGGTTTTCCAGCTGACGAAATGGAAATTCACGTGCGATTTGAAGTTGCGCGGCAAGGAGCTGCGTTTTTCTCTGGATGAAACCAGCGGACTGCATCAGCGGTTCGGGCGTCTCGGGATTTACGTTCCGGAGGAGGTCAAAATGTTTGCCGGACTCTTTGCGGAACGCTGTCCGGACTGGACACTGACCTCGGAGAGTCCGTTTCTGAAAGGCAGGCGCGGGCAGACGTTTGTCTTTCCGGACATTACGTTCATCAAAGGCAAACGGAAGATTTATTTGGAACTTTTTCACAAATGGCATTCGCATCAGCTCGCCGAGCGGTTGGATTTTCTGACCGCGAACGCCGGGATCCCGCTTGTTCTGGGAGTGGAGCGTCAGCTTCTCGCCTCGAATCCGCAACTGAAAGAACAGGTGGAATCGCACCCGCTGTCCGGCAAGCGCATTTTTCTTTTCCGTGATTTTCCCTCCATCGAAAAGATGAAAAAAATTCTGGACAGGGAAATATAAAATGAAAAATCAAACAAAAGGATAATTCATAAATGGGTTGCTTGGGAGTCATTGTCGGAGCTGTCATTGGATTGTGGATAACGGACGGAGGTTTCTGGGGATTCGTCATTGGAGCCGTCGCCGGACATTTCATTGTAAAGAGGTTCCATTCCGATTCACAATCCCGGAGCTTCAAAAAAGGAAAACTTGGTCTGCCGCCGGACTTTCCGGCTTCGGAAAAGACTGTGATTCTGCTGTTCCGGTGTTTTGGGAAATTCGCGAAAGAGGATGGCCGCGTCACTGAAAACGAGGCGGAAATCATAAAAGCACAGATGAATGAGTGGCATTTCAGCAAGGCGACGCAGAAAAAGCTGCGTCTGGAGTTCAATGCCGGACGTGATTCGAAACAGTCGTTTGAACAGCTTTTTTCCGAGTTTTATTCTTCTCTGAATTCCAATTCGTATCCATTACCGGGAGCCATTGCCTGCTTTGCGATTTTAGCCTGGGCTGACGGTTTAACTCCCCGGAAACGCAAACTGCTGAACCTTATTGGCCGCTCCTTTAACATGATGGATTATTTAAATTCAATCATTCAGGAACTTGAAAAGACGGATGAGGAGGAAGAGCAGGAAGAAGAGCAAAACTCCTATAAAGAAGAAGAGCGGAAAAATTATTCTGTTCCGCCAAAGAATTCTTTGGAAAAGTATTATGAAATCTTAGGAATTCCCGCAAATTCGACAAATGCGGAAGTCAAGTCCGCATGGCGGAAGAAGGCTCGTGATTTTCATCCCGACCGTGTCCGCGGCGCCGGGCTTTCCGAGGAATTTGTCCGTTATGCGAACGAACAGTTGCAGAAGATAAACGAGGCTTACGAGAAGATCTCCAAAGCCCGGGGAATCTGATAAAACTTGCAAGCCCCAAGTCTTACGCTCATTTCATGAGAACCGGAAAAACTTTTTGTCCGCCCAAAAACAACCCCTCTTTTCACGGCGTTTTTCTGCCATGAAAAGAGGGAGAAAATATCATCAGCCGTTGATCTTCTCGGAGAGATAGGCTTTCAGATTGTCAAGGGAGACGCGCTCCTGCTCCATCGTGTCGCGGTCGCGGACCGTGACGGCGTTGTCGCTCTCGGAATCGAAGTCGTAGGTCACGCAGAACGGCGTGCCGATTTCGTCCTGACGGCGATAGCGCTTGCCGATGTTGCCCGTGACGTCCGCCTCCGTGCGGAAGCTGTCCCAGAGATCCTTGCGGAGAGCGAGAGCCTTGTCGTTCAGCTTCTTGGAAAGCGGCATCACCGCGACCTGGACCGGCGCGATGCGCGGAGGGATGTGCAGAACAATGCGAACGTCCTCTTCCATTCCCTCTTTCTTCGTCGGAGCCTTCTGCTCGTCGTAGGCGTGGGAGAGAACGGCAAGGAAGGTTCGGTCGAGTCCGACGGAGGTCTCGACAACGGTCGGGAGATACTTCTCGCCGGTTGCCGGATCGAAATATTCGAGGTTCTGCGAGGAGTATTCCTGATGACGGGACATATCCCAGGTTCCGCGGTGGTGGATGCCTTCGAGCTCGCCCCAGCCGAACGGGAACTTGAACTCGATGTCAACCGCGGCTTTCGCATAGTGCGCAAGCTTGTCATGCGGATGGAACTGAATCTCGTCTTCACGGAACTGGAGTTTCTCGCGATAGTATTTGTAGCGGGTGTCTCGCCAGTGTTCCCAGACTTCCATGGAGCCCTTGTCCGGACAGAAATATTCCATTTCCATCTGCGTGAACTCGCGGGAGCGGAAAGTGAACATGCGCGGGGTGATTTCGTTGCGGAAGGATTTTCCGATCTGCGCGATTCCGAACGGCAGCTGCATGCGGGTCGCAACGCGGATCAGATGGAAATCCACGAAGATCGGCTGGCAGGTTTCCGCACGGAGATAAGCGACATGTTCATCGTCGAAAACGGGACCGACGTAAGTTTTCATCATGAGGTTGAATTCGCGCGGCGGAGTCAGGTCGGTGGAACCGCAGTTCGGACAGACCTTCGGGTCGGGCATCTGATCGACGCGGTGACGGGCCTTGCAGTGTTTGCAGTCGCACATGATGTCGCCGAAACGGTCGATGTGACCGGAAGCCTTCCAGACTTTCGGATGGCAGATGACCGTGGAGTCGAGTCCTACGACGTCGTCGCGTTTTTCCACCATTTCGCTCCACCAGAGCTGTTCGATTGCGCGCTTCATCGCGGTTCCGTACGGGCCGTAATCCCAGAAACCGTTGAAGCCGCCGTAAATTTCCGAGCTCTGAAACACAAAACCGCGGCGCTTGCACAGCGTCACGATCTTGTCCATCAGCTCGCCTTCCGTAGTAATAGCCATAAAAACTCCTTTAAAATAAAGTTCATTTTCAACTGGTAAAATATCATCTTTTTTGCGGAATTCAAATCAAATTGCAAAAAACACGGGAAAAGCTCTTCCCGGGGTTGCAACATCCGCGTTCACGGGGTATATTTAGGGAAATATTCAGAAAACCAGCCAACAACCGGAGGGACCGAACAATCATGGTTGCAAAAAAAGTCGTCATCAAGAACCGCGCCGGGATTCACTGCAGGCCGTCAAGCGCCATCATCGCGGAGGTTGACAAATTTCCGAACGTCAGTTTTGAACTCAGAGCGGAAAGCGGAACCGCCTCCATGCACAGCATTCTCGAACTTCTTGCGCTCGGGCTTCAGCAGGGCGACGAAGCGACCCTTCAGGCAACCGGGGAAAACGAGTCCGAAGCGATCGAAATCATCGCCGCGGCCTTTGAACGCGAATACGATTTCCCTCCGCAGAACTGATCCGGAGCGGTTATGAAGGCAATCATCATAGGAGCCGGAGAACTCGGGCGACTGCTCGCTTCCACGCTCTGCGCGGAGAATCACGACGTCGTCGTCATCGATTCCTCCAGCGAAAACTTTGAACGGCTGAAAGAAAAGCTCGACCTCATGGTCATTGAAGGCTCCTGCTCCGACGTCTCCATCCTCAAACAGGCGGGAATTCAGAACTGCGACACCCTCATTGCGGTCAGCGGCGACGAAGCGGCAAACATTCTCGCCTGCAAAATCGCGGGGAAATTCGGCGTAAAAAAAACGATCTGCCGTTTTTACACCCTCGACTGTTTCTCGCCCGCTGATGGAATCACGCCCGAATTTTTCGGTATCTGGCGCGCCTTCTCTCCCCCGGAACAGTGTGTGCGCAAAATCATCGACACGCTCGGCAACCCCGTCTGTCTTGAAAAAATCCAGTTCACCAATCCGGATGCGCTGATGGAAGTCATTTCCATCACCCCGAGCTCCATGCTGGCCGGCGCGAGGATCAAGGACATCCCCGTTTCCGACGCACTCTCCAAAGTCCGCTTCGCGGCAATCGTCCGCGACCATCAATTTCTCATTCCGCACGGCGACACAGTCTTCGTCCCCGGAGACAAGGTCTACGTCGCCGGGAAAAAAAGCGACGTGGATGATTTCGTCGAAGTCATATCCCCCTCGCCCGCCGTCCGGTCCGCGCCGTTGCGGATCATCATCTCCGGCGCGACCGCGACCGGAACCATCCTCGCGCGGGAACTTCTCGACGGAGATATCGAGGTCAGGTTCATCGAAAAAAGCGAACAGCGCGGAGAACGTCTGCTCGATTCCATGCCGCAGGGGATGCTTGTCATCAAAGGCGATCCGACCGATGAACAGGTCATGGAGGAAGCCGGCATTCAGAACTGCGACGCCTTTGTCGCCGCGGCCGACGATGACGAAGAGAACATTCTCGCCTGCATCATGGCAAAACGTCTCGGCGCGAAAAAAACCATTTCCGTCACGCATAAACCCGAATACATCCGCATCGTCCCGACAATGGAGATGATCGACAGCGGAATCAGCTCGACCCTGGTTTCCGTCAATCTGATTTTGCGGATCCTGGAAACGGGAACCATGCGGATCGACGCGAAACTTCAGCGTTTCCATGCGCATCTCACGGAATTTACGGTTTCCGCGAAATCCCCGCTTGCGGGAAAAACAATCATGGAATGCAAACTGCCCCCGACCGTGGTTCTGGCGCTTCTGTTCCGCGGAGCCGACGTCATTCCGCCCGCAGGCACGACTGTGCTGATCCCCGGCGACGTGGTTGTCGCGATAGTCAACCCGAAGGGGCTTAAAGACATCGAGCCTCTTTTCCCAAAGTGACGCCATGAACACCGCGACGGTTCTCTACCTGATCTCCATTCTGACGACCTTCATTGGTTCCGCGATGCTTGTCTGCATTCCGGTCGGATGGCGAATGCACGACCCCGTTCCGCTTGTCGCCGAATTCGCCGTCTGCGCCGTGACCGCCGTCGTCATCGGTCTGACCGGAATCTTTGCAACGCGAAAACGCCATGCGGACAGCGGAAAAGCCGGAATCCGCGAAGGCTTCGCAACCGTCGCTTTCGGCTGGCTCGCCGCACTGATTTTCGCTTCGCTGCCGTTTCTGTTCGTCGCCCGCATGTATCCCGCCGACGCCCTGTTTGAAACCGTATCGGGGCTGACGACAACGGGGGCGTCCGTTATCGTACCGAATCTGCCGCGCTGGGATGGAACCGTGTTCCCGAACGGAGTGGAAAGTCTGCCGCACTGCGTGCAGTTCTGGCGCTGCCTGATCTCCTGGCTCGGAGGCATGGGAATCGTGGTGTTCGCGCTGGTGATTCTCCCGTTCCTCGGAATCGGAGCGACTCAGCTCTACAATGCGGAAGTTCCAGGCGTGAAAATGAACTCCGACCAGCTGACTCCGCGCATCGCCGGAACCGCAAAACTGGTCTGGGGAACCTATGTTGTCCTCACCGCCCTTCAAACGGGGTGTCTCACGCTTGGCGGAATGCCGCTGTTTGATGCGGTCTGCCACTCCTTCTCGACCGTTTCGACCTGCGGATTTTCAACCAAACAGGCGAGCATCGCGGCGTATCCGAATCCGTTCATTCAGTGGACGTTCATTGTGTTTCTGCTCCTCGGCGCATGCAACTTCACGCTTTTTTTCAAAGCGGTGCTGACCAGACGCCGCCTGATCTACTTTCAGGATGCGGAGTTCCGCTTTTTCCTTGCGACAGTCGTCGCTTCGAGTCTGATCATCGCCACGGTTCTGCGTCTGAACTACCCAGAAACAATTCAATCCATGACCGGCGCGGCCGAGCCGAACAGCTGGCTGACGTCGCTGCGTTATGCGGCGTTCCAGGTATCCTCCATCATCTCGACCGGTGGTTTTTCGACCGCGGATTATCTGCAGTGGCCGACCCAGGCGCTGCTGATTCTGTTTCTTCTGACTCTGCTTGGCGGCTGTACCGGCTCGACGGCGGGCGGATTGAAATGCGTCCGGGTTCTTCTTCTCTGCAAACATGTGCTTTCCGAATTGCGCCGCTGTCTTTTTCCGCGTGCGATTCCGGATATCCGTCTGAACGGAGAGCGCATTCAGGCGGCGACGATCAACAAAACCCTTGCGTTCGTCGTTCTGTATCTCGGGATTATCGCGGCGACGGCGTTTCTTCTTCCGTTCCTTTCGAAAATGGATTTCATCACAGCTCTGACGGCCTCGGCGACCTGCGTCGGCAACGTCGGTCCCGGCTTCGGCGCGGTCGGACCCGCCGGCTCCTACGCATGGATGAGCGCCCCCGCAAAAGTGCTGTTGTCCTTCGCCATGATCCTCGGACGCCTTGAAATATACACGCTTCTCGTCGTTTTCATGCCCTCATTCTGGAAACGGTGAAAAAAACATTTGACTTTTCGCCGTTGCACCGATATATTTTCAAGATAACGAGGTAAAAAATGGGCAGAACCACTGGGAAGAATAAAATAGCGAAAAAGATTGCCGGTCAGGCGGTCAGACACGCGACCGGAAAAGTGCAGGGCAAGGCGATGCGGACTGCGGCGAAACACCTGCGCGGATATGTGCTCGCAACGCTGATTCTGCTCGGCGCGGCGGGAATCGGATTCTCCTATGTACCCGAAGAACGCATCCCGGATGCGCTCGAACCGGTTCATACGTTCACCCTCCGCACTCGCAACAATGTCATCGCGAAAATCGCTCCCGACTCCTCGCGCTACGACGACACCGCCGTTGTACCGGTCCCGAACTCAACTCCGGTCAAACTCTATTTCGCTCCGTCGCCGCATATCCGCGAAGGACTCTGCAAACTCATCGACTCCGCCCAAAGCTCCGTCGACCTCTGCATCTACGACCTCGATCTCTTCGACGTGGCGCGCGCCCTCACCGATGCGGAAAAACGCGGAGTCGCCGTCCGCATCGTCACCGATACCGACAATTTCAAGCTCCAGGCCGTAAACCGCCTTAAGGACGCCGGAATCCCAGTCGTTCCGGACAACCGGCCGGCAATCATGCACAACAAGTTCGTTGTCGTCGATGCAAAGCATGTCTGGACCGGATCCTTCAACTTCACTGTCAACGGCTCGCGGAAAAACGACAACAATGCGCTGATCCTCGAATCTCCGCAGCTCGCCGCATGCTATCAGACAAAGTTTGAAGAATACTTCTCCGGCAAGTTCGGACTGAAAGCCCGGCGCAAAACAAACGGCGGCAAAGTCGTCATCGGCGGAACCATGCCCGTTGAAGTCATGTTCTCTCCCTCGGACGGCGTGCAGAAGCGACTCCTGGGCGAACTTTCGAAGGCAAAGCACAGCGTCCGCATGATGGCGTTCTCCTTCACCGCGCCGGAAGTTGCGGAAGAACTCGCCGCGCTCGCGAAACGCGGCGTTTCCGTCCGATGTCTGTTCGACAACGGACAGGCTCACGGGAAATACAGTCAGAACAAAATCCTCGAACGCAACGGCGTCGCAGTCCGCCTCGCCCCGAACCGTTCGGGGAAAATGCATCATAAAGTCATCATCATCGACGACGAAACGGTGATCACCGGAAGCTACAACTTCTCCAGGAACGCCGAACGAAGCAACGATGAAAACATTCTCATCATAAAAAACAAGGAGATCGCCCGCGAATTCAACCGCGAATTCCGCCGCTGCTGGCGCGGAACCAAAGGCTATCTCTGAGAAAGGAATTGCCGAATGAAAAAAATTCTGCTCGTCTCTCTGCTGACACTCTCCGCCGCGGTTTTCGCAGCGGAACAGAAAATCGCCGTCCTCGATCTCGACCGCGTCATGCAGGAGTATTACAAAACAAAGATTGTGGAAGCCAACCTCAAGCGCCAGGCGGACATCTATAAGGATTACGCCCAAAAACTCATGGAATCCCTCTCTAAACTCCAGACCGAATTCACCGCTCTCCGCGATGCTTCGCAGAACATCACTCTGACCGAAGCCGCACAGGAAAGCAAACGCCTCGCCGCTCAGGACAAGTACCGCGAAATCGTCGCAAAGGAACGCGAACTCGCAACCTACAACCGCGAAAAATCCGCGCAGCTGCGCGATGACCGCGACCGTGAACGCGCAACCATTCTGAACGACATCCGGAAGGCTGCGGAAAACCATGCCGCACTCGCCGGATACACGCTCGTTCTTGACAAATCCGCCATCTCCGCCACCGGAATGCCGATCGTCATCTACGGAAGCAAAACAATCGAAATCAGCGAACCCGTACTCAAAGAACTCAACACCGGCAGACCCGCCGGAAAATAACAGGAGCCATCCATGAAAACTCTCAGTGCAAAACAGATCGCGGAACTCGTCGGCGGAACCGTCGCGGGCGACGAACAGCGAATGATTTCCGGCGTGAACTCCCTCCGCCTCGCCTCGGCGGACGACGCCTCCTTCCTCGCCTCCATCAAGCACCGCAAACAGCTCGATGAAACCAAAGCGGGAATCGTCCTCGTCGAAAACGGCATGAAACTTGAACCGACCGAAAACCGTACGCTCGTCTTCTGCGAAGCGCCCGACAAAGCGTTCACGCGGCTCTGCGGCGAGTACGCGCCCGAACCGATCCGCTACGAACCGGGCATCTGCTCCGGCGCATACGTCGACCCGACCGCCAAACTCGGAGAAAACGTCTATATCGGCCCCAACGCCGTTGTCCAGGCTCACGCGGAAATCGGAGACGACACGGTCATCGGCGGCGGCGCGTACATCGGACACTACGCCAAAGTCGGCAGAAACTGCATCATCAACGCAAACGCCTCCATCATGCACCGCTGCATCCTCGGCGACCGCGTCATCATTCATGCGGGGTCCGTCATCGGTGCCGACGGCTTCGGCTACACTCCGACCTTCCGCGGCCTCATCAAGGTTCCCCAGAACGGAATCGTGCAGATCGACAACGACGTTGAAATCGGCGCGAATTCCTGCGTCGACCGCGCCCGCTTCGGCAAAACCTGGATCAAGAAAGGAGCGAAAATCGACAACCTCGTGCAGGTCGGACACAACGTCATTCTCGGTGAATCCTCGGTTCTCATCGGACAGTCCGGCGTTGCCGGAAGCGCGGAAATCGGACGCGGCGTAATCGTCTCCGCCCAGGCCGGAGTCAACGGGCATATCACGCTCGGCGACGGCTGTTTCATTGCGGGCGCATCCGCCGCGCAGCGCAGCGTTCCGCCGGGCGTCTCGGTGTTCGGTCTGCCTGCCGAAACCGATGCGGAATACTTCGAACGCCACATGCTCCCGCGCAAGGTGAAACGCCTTCTCGCCCGTATCGAAACGCTCGAAACGGAACTGAAAGCGCTGAAAGAGACGAAGGGCGAATGACGCGTCTTTCCGAATTCCGGTGTCTCCGCTGCGGAACCTGCTGCAAGTGGGAGGGACCGGTGCGCGTCAATGAGGCGGAGATCGAACGGATCGCCGCCTATCTCCATGTCGATGTGCAGGATTTCATCAATCATCACACGGTTCTGACGCCCGACCGCCGCGGACTCTCCCTGACGGAGGCCGCGGACGGCAGTTGCGTTTACTATGACGACGCGGCGAAATCCTGCCGGATCAATCCGGTGAAACCGCATCAATGTTCCGCCTTCCCGTTCGAGTGGAACTTTCCCGGCTGGGACGACCTCTGCGCCGGCGGCAAAGCGCTGAAGCGGAAAAAGCCGTAAAGCGCAAAAGACTATTTTTATCTTCCGCGCCTCATTCTTTATTCTGCTTGAAATATTTCAGCAGAACCTGTTTTCGTTCCGTATCCTTTTCGGCTTTCCTGATTTTATCCGGAGAGCCTTCATGTTCCAGACTCCACCCCTCCCATTCCCGGAAAGCGTGATAGGTCCAATCCCACTTGTATTCCTCGAAAATGGAAATCAGTTCATTCAGATAACTGGCTCCACCGGGCGCCCAGACAGCAACCGAAAATTCCCCCGCCTGAATCTTGGCACCATACTTCTGCTGAAATTTGCGGACGGGCTCCATGGATTCGGCCAGGCGCGAACGGTTCCAGCCGGCGTCACGATAATCAAACCGTCTGGCATAGAATGTTTTGATGTAGCTCAAATCACCGACTCCCTGATGCGTATATTCTCCCGGAGCGTACATATGAATGGAGTAGATGATGTTGGAAAGCGGCATGGGCAGCATTTCAAAAAACACCGGATTGGCCATATGGTTGCTCTCGACCATAACCGGAACTTCCGGATCAACGGAGCGGATCGCTTTCGCCGCATCATACTGCAAATTCCAGAAACTGTACGGCACTGGCCCGTGCTGTATCGGTTCATTGCAGAGATCATACGCATAAATCTGCGGATTCCCTTTGAACCTCCGGGCGGTTTCCTGCCAGATTTTGATGAAGGCGTCATGGTATTCCGCTTCATGCATAATCCGGAAATGAGAACTGTCGGTTTTGGCGGCGGCCGCTTCTTTCCCGTACCGTCCGCCAAGCACATGATGCATGTCCACAATGACTTTGATGTCGTGTTTTTTCAACAGAGGCATCAGTTTTTCAAGATGAGAGAGCGCATCATTGAACCACTTCCGGTAGACGGCAATATCCTTCACATCCGGACATCCTCCGACAATCTGGTAACGGACCAGATTGACATTCCATGCCGCGAGCTCACGGATATCATCTTCCGTAAACTGCGACCAGACCGGAGACATTACCCCGCGCCGCGGAACGTCGGAGAGGACGCGGGAAGTGTACTCGCATTTGAAACCTTCCGGAAGAACGATATCCGAGACGGGAGCGATGGGAAACTCTTCAATGGAAACATTGCGGAACTGCAGGGTTCCCCATCCTTGCTGAATTCCAAAAACAATCTGGGCATCGTCGATCCCTTCCGGGAAATTGCAGAAAAGCGTTACCGGCACCCACTCACTCCGTGTTCCTTTGAAGCGAGGACTCACGAAAAAATTTTTAACATTGGCCTTGCTGTTGTAAACCAGGATCTTGCCTCCGGAATGCGGATTCCCTCTGACAGTTTCAATACTCCGGCATCGGATCTCGCAACGGATCTGCAAGCCCTTTCCAAGCAATTTTTCAAGAGGCAAATCTAGAATCGCTCCGCGTGTTTCATTGGAAATTCCAGGCTGTTCGGGAATCTCGACCGTAAACACTCCTTTATCATGGGATGCGCTGAACGTTCCGCCGTCCACGGAAAATTTGCCGAGACGGAAATCTTTTTCTCCGAGCACAATTTCCTCTCCGCCGAAAAGCGGAAGTGCTGCCGCACATAATGCGCATAATGCTGAAAACAGTTTTCTTTTCATGCAGCATTCTCCGATTATTTTTTGTTCAAACCAAAGTATTTGAGCATGACCTGCTTGCGGTCGGTATCCTTTACGGCCTTTCGGATATGGTTCGGAGTTCCTTCATGCTCCAGGCTCCAGCCATCCCACTCGCGGAATGCGTGATAAGTCCAGTCCCATTTGTATTCCTCGAAAATGGACACCAGCTCATCCAGATAGCTTGCCGCCCCGGGAGCCCAGATTGCAACGGAAAACTCTCCCACCTGGATTCTGGCTCCATACTTCTGCTGGAATTTACGCACAGCCTCCATGGACTTAGCCAGACGGGCACGGTTCCATCCGGCATTCCGGTAATCAAAATGCTTCGCGTAAAACTGCTTGGAATAACTCGTGTCATTGACTCCCTGATGAGTATATTCCCCGGGCACATACATATGAATCGAGTAAATGATGTTGTCAAGCGGCATCGGCGTCATTTCAAAGAAAACCGGACTCGCCATATGGTTGCTTTCAACCATGACGGGAACTTCCGGATCAACGGAGCGGATCGCTTTCGCCGCCTCATACTGCAGATTCCAGAAGCTGCAGGGAACCGCTCCATGCTGAATCGGTTCATTGCAGAGGTCGTAGGCGTAAATCTGCGTATTTCCCTTGAATCTCCGGGCGGTTTCCCGCCAGATCCGGATAAACGCATCGCGGTATCCGGCTTCATGCATCGCACGGAAATGCGAACTGTCGGCTTTGGCGGCCTCGGCGTCCTTGCCATATCGTCCGCCAACCACATAGTGCATATCGACAATGACCTTGATGCCGTATTTCTTCAGCAGGGGCATCAGTTTTTCAAGATGAGTGAGCGCATCATTGAACCATTTTTCATACACCTCTATGTTTTTGACGTCCGGGCATCCGTCGACAATCTGATAACGGAGCAGATTGACATTCCACGAAGCCAGGTCGTGAATATCCTGCTCCTTCAGGTTCTTCCATGCAGGGCTCATCACACCACGGCGGCGGACATCCTGCTTGACGCGGTCCGTATACTTCTGCACAAAGTTTTCCGGAACCTTGACACTGGTTACCGGAGCGACAGGGTACGTTTCATACACCAGATTGCGGAACTGCAGTTTTCCCCATCCCTGCTGGATTCCGAAAACAACATGAACCGACTGCTGGTCTTCCGGAAAACTGCATTCCAGAGAAACCGGCTGCCATTCAGTTTGCGTTCCACGCATGACAGGCGAAACAAAAAAGTTGTAGACGCCCTGCCGGAAATTGCTCGCAAGAATCTTTCCGCCCCAGTAAGGACCGCCCGCATCCGATGCGATATTTTCATAGCGGACCTCCCCGCGGAAACGCACCCCCATTCCGCGCATCTTCTGAACGGGAATGTTCAGAACCGCTCCAAGCGTTGCATTGCCGATCTTAGGAGACGGCGAAATCATCACCGTAAGAACGCCGTCATCGAAGCTCACTTGATACTTGACGCTCCCGGCCGTACGGTTTCCAAGAACAAAATCCTTCGCCGTCAGAGGAATTTCAGCCGCCGACAAAGCTACAACGAACGCACAGAGCGCAAAAAAAACAATCATCAGTCTTTTCATAAAAACCTCTCGGTTTGCGAGGAAGGACCCGGCACGCAAAAAAAACGCCCATGTTTGCCCTTCCAAGTTTATCTCGGTTTTCCGGATGATGCCGATTGCATCAATCCTGCGGAAACGGCGGAGAAGATTTCCTGTTTCCTCCGCCAAAAACGCTTACGGTCTGACCCAGTTATAAAAGAACGGAGTCCGGTTCGGAAGAAATCTTCTGCCCTCCACATGCCCGTCCACAAAAGAGAAATTGGAAATTCCGCCATGCAGCCATCCGGGAGAGAGATTGCCGCCATAGATGCCAACTCCATACGGAGCAATATATTCAACCCGGGCGACTGTGCCGCCCCCGAAATAACCGGTGTGATATCCCGCCACCCAGTCTTGTTCCCCGAAAAGCACGGCACGCGAATTCATGCTTGTGAGTTTGTTTGATCTGGAATTTCCCGCCACATCCAGCAACCACGGCAAAGTCTTGTCCGCAACACCGATGCTCACATCTTGAGTGCCGGCGACACTGTAATTCGGATGATAGGCTACGATGCTCTCCGCTCCATTCAGTTTGGACGACACAGCCGGACAAAGCATTACGGTGGATTTCAAGCGGGTGTAATAAACTGCTCCGTATATATCTCCCTCGTCTTTCAACGGGAGATAGCGTCTTAACTTATTCCAGTGTCCGCCTTGCCAGTCCTGCTGGGGCAGCCAGTCTTCATTGTCCGAAGCATAGGTATGAAGCGCAAGTCCGATCTGCTTCATGTTGTTGATACATGTAACCGTTTTCGCCTTCTCACGCGCCTTGTTCAGAGCTGGCAAAAGCATGCCGGCGAGGATGGCGATGATCGCAATTACCACAAGGAGCTCTACAAGGGTAAATTGACGCTTCATTCCAATCCAAACAAAACCTAATTTTTCTCTTTTTCTATTCATCATAACAAATCCCTCCTGTTTTTTATTCTATTTCAAGCATCACCGCATCCAGCGGCGGAACTTCAAGGGCAAGATACACACCGTCGAACGCGGTCTCGCCGGTGCGCGCACGGAGAACACCGCCGACCGGAGACGCGAAGTCTACACGGCAGGGCTCGGGACGGACGCTGTAATTTGCGAGAATCACGGCCCGGCGGCCCGCATGTTCCCACGCGGAACTTTCCACGCGGGGACACTCCGCGGGAGCACGGTTCTTCAGATGAATCCGGCGCGTTCCGCAGGTCACGCGCGGCGCCTTCTCCATGCGTCCGGCAATCAGGAACTCCGACGCCGCTCCGCGGCGCCATTCGCTCAGATTCCCGATCAGATCCACCAGAGGCTTCTGCTCCGGCTCCGGAACACTCCACCGCAGCGACCAGTGCCAGTGAATGTGTCCGCCGTCCTTCAGGACAACCGAAAGAAGATTGCCGTTCACAAAATTCCACGCGATTTCCCACTGCAGGAAAAAGGGCGTGCGCCCGACATCCACCCACTGCGTCAGGCAGACGCCGTTTCCTTTGAATCCGGAAACATATTCGTGGAACAGGTACGGATAGAGCGGGACCGGGCTTCCGCCCGCGCCCCACGCAAGGTTGCTGCGCAGGTCATTCAGACGGCATGTGCCGATGTACGGTTCCGCCGCCGCATTTTCGCAGCCGAGAACGGTGTGCCCCGCCGCCTCCTGCGCTTTGCGCAGCAGCTCGCGCATGGCGTCGGTCTGCCACGCTCCGGGAAGCGCGGGGTGCCCGTGCGTCTTCGAATAGCAGAGCGGTGATGCGCATCCCTGATTCTGGTCGAAGTACTGAAGGTAATCCACGCCGCATTCCGCCGCCGCGCGAATCTCATGCCGGACGACAGCCGCGGTGAACGGACGCTCCGGACAGAGATCGTGTCCCAGACGCGTTCCGTGCGCGCCGTTGCAGACTCTGGAATAGAGCTCGCCATGCGGACCCGCACAGACTTCCCGGTCCAGATGTTTCTCTTCGAATTCCGCACGACGGTCGTAAGAGGTGTCAATCATGCTCTTCTGAGTCCAGGCGATGCCGGAACCGTAAAGACCGACGGTATCTCCCGCCGCATGCAGAGCATCGGCGTAGTCGCGGAGTTTCGCTTCCCCGCCATAGGGCGGCCAGATGTACGGGGGCGCCCAGGGGGCGGTTCCTTCCCAGTGCATGATCAGCGCCATCAGCGGATTGCGCCACGCGGCGCGGTAACGCTCCACGACCGGAAGCGCGCTTGTGTAGGGGAAATATTCGTTTTCCGGCATCGCCCCCGTGTCGAGCCCCTTCCCGCGCACCGGATAAATCAGCAGAACCGGAGATTTCGCCAGCCACGAAATCATGCGGTCTTCGAGTTTTCCGGGAAGCGTGCGGTCATGGGATTCCATCCACGCACGGTAAATCTCCGCCGCATCCTCCCAGCCGCCACGAAAACCGGCTGTCACGATCTCGTATGCAACGGAATCAGCTCCGCCGGTGAAGTGCTGAAGGAGAGTAACCGCGGCGCCGGAATCATCCGGCATGAAGTCAATGGTCTTCGGAAAATGCGCGGCGTCGCGGCAGCCGATGAAGAGTCCGCAGCCCCGTGCCAGATACGCCTCGAACTGCACCGCCGCGGGCCCCGGATAGAAACCGGAAAGTCCCGTCATGGGATACTCTGATTTTTCGCACCGGAAATCCGCGTTCTTTTCCCGGATGCGCAGGTCGTCGATCAGCGTCCCCTCCGCAAACGGAAGCAGATACCGTCCGTCGTGAAAACGGCGGAGACGGATGCGCGGGAAGTTGATCCATTCCACTTTGAAATCACCGGTTCCCGGATGAACCGTGATGTTCCACACGGTTTCACCTCCGCGGACTTCCGCCGTCGCATCGACCGTGGTTCCGGGAGAGGGTTCACACGCATCGAAATGCAGTGCATGAACAGCTCCCTCCGTTTTCACGGAAACGGAGGCGAAATCGTCCGTTCCGAGCGGGAGGGCGTTCCCGATGAAATCGCGAAGCTGAATCTCGAAAATGCCGCAAGGTTCCGGCGCGGCGAATTCCGTTCCGCAATAACGCAGGGAAACGACCTCCCCGCGTTCATTGAATTCCGGAACGATTTTTTCTTGTTTTACCATATTCGGCTGCTCCTTTTCTGTTTCGCATATATTATAGAACAGAAAAGCGATTCCGACAAGGCACGATTCGCTAAAAGAATGTAACGATCCGCTGAAACTGAACTGTTTTACACATTTCCCCGTTGTTCTTTCCGGTATTGCACCGGAGTGATTCCGACTTCGCGCCGGAAAAGTTTGATCATGTAGTTCGCGGAGCAGAAACCGCAGAGTCCGGATATTTCACCGATGGAGTAATCGGTCATCATGAGATAGTCGCGGACCTTCAGAAGACGCACTTTAAGCAGGTATTCCATCGGGGAAACGCCGGTTGCCGTGCGGAATTTTTTCGTGTAGGACGGCACGCTCATTCCGGAAAGCTTCGCCAGCCCGCTGAGAGTGAACGCGCGTTCAGGCCGTCCCTCCATCATGCTGATGGATTCGAGAACGCCGAAACTGTTTTCCCCGAGTTCCGCCCCCTTTGCGCGCTTCCGGAGCGCGGGGATGAGGAATTCCAGGAAAAGCGCGGTCTCGACCGTTTCAAAGCAGTCGCCCCGGCGGTTCTCCTCCAGAATCGCGCGGTCAAGACATTTCGCTGCGGCTGTCCGTTCGACCGGAGCAAGATGAAGCTGGCGTTCCGGCGTTCCGTTCCGCTCAAACAGGATTTTCCATCCCGGCAGTTTTTTCAGTTCCGGATACGGCGCGAGCAGACCTCTGTGCAGATAGAGGTTGTAGAGCACCATGTTCCGCCCCTCCCGGAACTCGTGGCTTTCGCCTTCCAGGACGGAAAAGAGATCTCCCTGGATGAGGCCCTCGTGGCGGGTCTCCCCGCCGCGTCCGGTGTAGGAATGCAGAGCGCACCCTTCCGCGACGAACGCCAGTTCAATGAAGTTGTGCGAATGATACGGCACGCTCTGCATCTGCCGGTCCTTCACGATCTTCAGAGGAAATCCCGGCGTCATCCCGACATCCTGTTCAGTAAAGACATGCACGACTTTATTCTTCATCAAAAACTCCCGTCAGACCTGACTTTTTCCTGCGAACTCTTCTGTAATCTACTTTTGATTGCAGGGAATGTCAAGCAGGTTCCGTTCTTTTGTCCGCCGTCGTCAAGGCGTCCGGCCTCCGGATTGACACGATTTTTCAAACGATCCGGCAAGGAAAAGCGTATAAAATCTAAAACTCCGTATTGACAAACCGTCAAGCGGATGATATATTACCGGACAAAGAAAAGTATTCAGCTGTTTAACCTTTAAACAAGAAGGAAGGAAAAAAAATGGCTATCAAAGTTGGAATTAACGGATTCGGAAGAATCGGCCGCATGGTTTTCCGCGCCGCAGTGGAAAACTTCTCCAAGGACATCGAAATCGTCGGAATCAACGACCTTCTCGATCCCGAGTACCTCGCTTACATGCTGAAGTACGACTCCGTCCACGGCATCTTCAACCACGACATCAAAGTTGAAGGCAACTTCATGATCGTCGACGGCCAGAAGATCCGCCTCACCGCTGAAAAGGATCCCACCCAGCTCAAGTGGAACGAAGTCGGCGCCGACGTTGTCGTCGAATCCACCGGCCTCTTCCTGAAGGACGAGCTCGCCCGTCAGCACATCACCGCCGGCGCGAAGAAAGTCATCATGTCCGCTCCTTCCAAGGATGCGACCCCGATGTTCGTCTACGGCGTCAACCACAAGACCTATGCCGGCCAGGACATCATCTCCAACGCTTCCTGCACCACGAACTGCCTCGCCCCGATCTCCAAGGTTCTCAACGACAAGTTCGGCATCAAGCGCGGTCTCATGACCACCATCCACGCTGCAACCGCCACCCAGAAGACCGTTGACGGTCCCTCCAAGAAGGACTGGAGAGGCGGCCGCGGCATCCTCGAGAACATGATCCCCTCCTCCACCGGCGCTGCAAAGGCTGTCGGCAAGGTTCTCCCGGAACTCAACGGCAAGCTCACCGGCATGTCCGTCCGCGTCCCGACCTCCGACGTCTCCTTCGTTGACCTCACCGTCGAGCTCAACAAAGAAGCCTCCTACGAGGAAATCTGCGCCGCGATGAAGGAAGCTTCCGAAGGCGAACTCAAGGGCATCCTCGGATACACCGACGAAGCCGTCGTCTCCACCGACTTCCGCGGCGACGCCCGCACCTCCATCTTCGACGTCAAGGCCGGCATCCAGCTCGACCCGACCTTCGTCAAAGTATGCTCCTGGTACGACAACGAATGGGGATACTCCAACAAGGTCCTCGAAATGGTTCGCGTCATCGCCAAGTAAGTTCATTGCTTGACTGACAACAGCATTTTGAAAGGGCGGGCGACTCTTGAACGCCCGCCCTTTTTTATTTTCAAACTTTTCTCTAAGGAATTCTGATCATGGACAAGAAAACTCTGCGTGACGTCGATCTCAAAGGCAAACGCGTTGTCATGCGCGTCGACTTCAATGTGCCGGTCAAAGACGGAGTCATCAAGGACGACACCCGCATCAAGGGCGCTCTCCCCTCCATCAAATACGTTCTCGAACAGGGCGGCAGCCTCGTTCTCATGAGCCACATGGGGCGTCCCGATGAAAAGGGCATCACCCCAGACACCTCCCTCAAGATCGTCGCCGACTACCTCTCCAAGCTTCTCGGCAAGCCCGTTGCTTTCGCTCCGGACTGCGCCGCCGCCGACGACCAGGTCAAGGCCCTCAAGCCGGGCGAAGTCCTCATGCTCGAGAACACCCGCTACCACAAAGAAGAGCAGGCCAAGCTGAAACAGAAAGACGGTCAGTCCGATGAAGAGTTCAAGGCCGCGAAAGCCGCTCTCAAGGAACAGCAGAAGGAACTCGCCAAGAAGCTCGCTTCCTACGGCGACATCTACTGCAACGATGCGTTCGGAACCGCTCACCGCGCCCACGCTTCCACCGCCGTCATCACCAAGTACATCGGCACCTCCGTCGCCGGCTTCCTGATGGAAAAGGAAATCGCGTTCCTCGGCAACGCCGTCGAACACCCGGTCCGCCCCTTCGTCGCCATCCTCGGCGGCGCCAAAGTCTCCGACAAACTCGCCGTCGTCAGCAACCTCCTGACCAAGGTCAACACCCTGATCATCGGCGGCGGAATGGCTTACACCTTCCTCAAGGCCCAGGGCCACAACGTCGGAAACTCCCTCTGCGAAAACGACCAGCTCGAATACGCCAAAGAGATGATCGCCAAGGCGAAAGAGCTCGGCGTGAACTTCCTCCTCCCGGTCGACAACGTCGCCGCGGACAAATTCGACGCCAATGCCGACACCCGGATCGTCGGCGACGACATTCCGGAAGGCTGGATGGGACTCGATATCGGTCCGAAGACCGTTGAGCTCTACAGCAAGGCCATCAAAGACGCCAAGACGGTTGTCTGGAACGGCCCGATGGGATGCTTCGAAATGGAGAAATTCAGCAAGGGCACCTTCGGCGTCTGCGCGGCAGTCGCGGAAGTCAAGGCAAACGGCGGCGTCTCCATCATCGGCGGCGGCGACTCCGTTGCGGCCGTCAACAAGAGCGGACTCGCGGACAAGATGTCCCACATCTCCACCGGCGGCGGCGCTTCCCTCGAATTCCTCGAAGGAAAGGCTCTCCCGGGCGTTGTCGCTCTCAGCGACAAATAAGAGTTCATCTCCGTTTTGCACACGCGGAACCGGCTCGTCCGGCTCCGCGTTTTTCCTGAAAAGGTGATTCCATGAAAATCCAATCCGTCTGCGTCTACTGCGGATCCAATCCCGGGAAATCCGAACTCTACATTCAAAACGCGCGAAAGCTCGGTGAACATCTGGCAAAACGCAACATCCGCCTCGTCTACGGCGGAAGCAACTGCGGAACCATGGGCGCCGTCGCCGAAAGCTGTCTCGAACACGGCGGAAAAGTCCTCGGAATCATCACGGAACAACTCCATAAAATCGTCGGCAATCCCGCACTGACGGAATACCGCGTCGTTCCCGACATGGCGACCCGCAAGAGCATGTTCTTGAAGGAATCCGATGCGCTGATCGCCCTGCCCGGCGGACTCGGCACAGCGGATGAACTCGTCGAAGCCATGTCGCTCCAGACACTCGGTCTCAATCGCCGTCCAGTCGCCGTCATGAACATCAACGGCTTTTTCGATCCGCTGATCCTCTGGATGGAACGCATGTGCGAGGAAGGATTCCTCCGCCGCGAACAGAAAGAGATGATGATTGCGGAAACCGATCCCGAAGCGCTTTTCCGGAAACTCGAGACTTTTGAGTACCGCACCGTGGTTAAGTGGAACCTCTGAAAAAATCTCGAAAAAACAACTGAAAAATCAGTCCGTGCTATTTGACTATGTCCGGAAACGGAATATAGTAATCCGGAACAATCAGTCAGGAGAATATTCATGAACGATTTCACCATCACGCCAAACGCACAGAATCTGAATGTGCAGAATGATATTTTTGTATCCGCGCAATCCGCCGCCCAGCCCGCGGCGTCCGCACCGGCTCCGGAACAGTCCCCGAAGGAGCAGCCGAAGCAGCCATCCATCTACGGAGAAATCCCCCAGATCCCCACGCAGGACGCAGTTGAAGGCATCAAATTCGACTTCAACGACGGCATCCGCATCCTCTTCCCGCACAACGGGAAAGAGTATCACGTGACCTTCACCGACATCGACACAGGAATCATTCTCTTCAGCCAGGACACCGTCCCCGGAGCCTATGTCACCAGCGTCAAAAAATTCTTCATCCGCTTCCGTCTCATCATTCACGACAAGGGCGGAAAAGAACCGATTTTCACGCACGATTTCGACGCGAAGAACCGCGAAGTCATGATTCAGCTCCCCGTCGGAACCATCGGCGACTCCATCGGCTGGTTCAGCTACGTGGAACGCTTCCAGATCAAGCACCAGTGCAAACTCGTCTGCGTCATGACACCGTGGATCGCCGAAGTCGTCAGGAAGCAGTACCCGAACATCACCTTCATCGCTCCGGAAGAGACCAAAAACTACAAGCCCTATGCCTGCTACTACATGGGACTCTTCTTCCGCGGCGACGTCGACCATCAGCCGATCGACTTCCGCTACATCGGTCTCCACCGCACCGCCGGCTACATCCTCGGCGTCGATCCCGCCGACGAGCCCCCGCGTTTCGACCTCTCCGCCCCGCGCAAAATCAAAGAAAAATACGTCTGCATCGCCGCCCAGAGCTCCAGCCAGGCGAAATACTGGAACAACCCCTACGGCTGGTATGAAGTCGTCAAATTTCTCAAGGACAACGGCTACCGCGTGCTCTGCATCGACCGCGACCGCGTCCACGGCACCGGGCTGAACTGGAACCACATACCCTACGGAGTCGAGGATTTCACCGGTCAGCTCCCGCTTCAGGAACGGATCGACCTCATCAAGGACGCCGATTTCTTCATCGGACTCAGCTCCGGACTCAGCTGGCTAGCCTGGGGATGCAAAGTCCCGGTCATCATGATCTCCGGCTTCACACATCCGACCAACGAATTCGCCACGCCCTACCGCGTCATCAACTACCACACCTGCCACTCCTGCTGGAACGACATGCGCATCGATTTCGACCACTACGACTTCCTCTGGTGTCCGCGTCACAAAGGCACCGACCGTCATTTCGAGTGCACAAAGCTCATCTCCGCGGAACAGGTCATCACCATGATCAAAAAAGTCCCCTCCTTCCGTCCGAAAGAGGAGGAAAAAGGAAAGAAAAAATAATTCTCCTGAAAACCTGCCGTCTCTCCGCATTCCCGCAGAGAGACGGTTTTCATTTTAAGAAAAGAGGATCCGCATGAACGAACAGAAAACAGCCCAGGCGCTTCTCATCATCGACATGCAGAACGATTTCGTGCATCCCGGAACGCCCGTGCACGTTGCAGGCGCGGAGGCAACCGTTCCCGTCATCCGCAAACTGCGCGAATCCTGCCGGAAACATGCGGTTCACGTCTTCCACGTCATCCGTTCCTACAGCGCGGACGGGCTCACGGTGGAACGCACGCGTCTTGCAGACTTCCGCCGCACGCCGTTCGTCGTCCCCGGCACGCACGGGGCGGAAATCATCGCGGAACTCACGCCGGAAGCGGGTGAAACAATTGTAATCAAACCGCGCTACAGCGCATTCTTCCGGACGAATCTCGACCTCATGCTGAAACGGCTCGGCGTTGAACGCGTCCTCGTCAGCGGAACGCAGTACCCGAACTGCATCCGCGCAACCGTCAACGACGCGCTTTCGCTGGACTATGCGGTCAGCGTCATCACCGACGCCTGCAGCGCAAAGACCGAAGCCGTCGCCGCGGCGAATATTCTCGACATGCGCAACCTCGGCGCGGAGTGCATCACCTTCGCCGAATGGGAAAGCCGACAGCGCTGAGCGTCACCCGCGCACCAGAATCACGCGGGCGCTGCGCGGAGGCAAAGTCAGGATATCTCCGCGGACCGCCCCGCCCGTCCAGAAATCCTCCCGTGCGCCCGGAGGCGGAAGAGCGTACATCCGCCCGGAATCACTCCAGTTGAAATAACAGTGCAGGGTTCCTTCCGGATGCGGAATCGTGCCGTGACGGAACCCTGGATCGGAAAACGCCGCCGTCCGCCCGTACATTGAAACGAGTTTGCGGATCACCGCCGCCGACTCCGCCGATATTCGCTCCGGAACATCGCTCGAAAGCAGCATCCCGCCGGATGCGAGAATGTGAGCGCGGTGAAAGGAAAATTCGTTTTCCGAAAGAGAACTCTGCGGAACATCCAGCGGCTCGCCGCCGGGGCCGACCACCGTTTTGGACAGATTCTCCAGCACCAGACAGTCCGGGTCGTTGATCCACAGTTTTCCGTTCTGCCAGTTGCGCGAAAAGCATTCGCGGGCGAGAGCCTTGAAATTTCTCCAGGAACGGGAGACATCTCCCGTAACCCGCATTGCCGAACAGGTTCCGAGCGAAGGCCACATCGGGGCGTTGCAGCCGAGAATGAGCGATCCGGCTCCGGCCCCCTCCGTAAGAGCCTCCATTCCGCGGCGGAACGCTTCGACGCGCGTCAGGGAACGGTCGTGGCGGACGCCGAACGGCAGACACCCCCAGACCGTCGCATCCAGTTTGAAATAACGGCAGTTCCACTCACGCCGCATCGTCCGGAAAACCGTGCGGAGATAATCGCACGCGGCGGGAACAGAGGCGTCGAGCATATACCAGGGAGCGCATCGCCAGCCGCCGAAAGAGCAGCGGTCGGAACGCAGCGGCGCACCGGACTCATCCATCACAAACCAGTCCGGATGTTTCCGGAACAGCTCCGAATTCTCCTCCGCTATGAAAGGCGCGACCCAGATCGCCGGCTCCAGCCCGAGCTCCGCAATTCTGCGGCAGAGCGGCGCAACGCCCGACGGCAAGTTCGGATGCGGAATCAGCCAGTCCCCCATGCGCGCCTGATAACCGTCGTCGATCTGAATAAAACGCAGTTCGGGGAATTTCTCTTTCATCAATCCGGCGCTGCGGAGGATATCGGCCTCCGTGACCTCCGGTCCGTAGCAGTACCACGAACACCAGCCCGTGACAGGTTCGGAATACGGCAGCGGCGGATGATTCGCGGCAAGACGCGCGGCAAACTCCGAAAGCTGTTCCTCGCGTCCGCCCGTCCGGGAAAGATAAAGCTCTTCCAGCTCAAGGGAGCCGTGCGCGGGAACTTTGGTTCCCTCGCAGTCGACGACGAATTCGATGCGCTCGCGGTTGAAGCGGATTTCATTTGCGAACCGTCGGCAGGAAGCAAAGCCGCCAAGCGCCGGAGAACCTGTTGAAGGGAAAAGATGAAGCAGGTTGTAACAGGTGAAAAAACCTTCGCGGACCGGCAGGCGGTAATGGTCGCGGTCGGTATAGGCGGTCGCTTCGATCTCCTCCAGCGTCCCCCAGTATTGCGAAAGCATGTTGAATCCCTCGCCGTAAATGCGGGTGTCGGCGGGAAAAGTATGCGGAAGACTCAGGACAACCGCTTCGCGGATGCGGCAGGGCCCGTCGCCGCGGTTGACGATGCGGAAGGAGCGGAACGCTCCACTGCGGTTTTCGAGCAGTTCCAGCGCGTCCGGATCCGCGCCGGCGGCGACGATGCGAAAAGATTTTTTTTCAAAAAGAAACATGACAGGTCCTTGCATTTATGTTTTTCTTACGCTATAATATAGCACAAAGCGGGGAGAAATAACATGTCCAAATCTACAAAAAACATAGCTGATTCTATGAAACATCGGGGATTTCTGCAAATCCGCAGCACCGGCGGTCCTGAAGCGGAAAAATATCTAGCGCCTTTCGGGATACTCTGCGGAGGAACCGCCGCGCTCCGCGCTCCGTATGAAATGGTGCGGACCGGCGGAAGCGAGCGGCGGCACTGGACCCTCTGGCTGATTCATGAGGGAACGGTCGAATTCGAAATTCCGGGCAAACGCTTCCGCGCGCCGCCGGGGACGTCTCTGTTCATGAGTTCCGATACCAACCGGCGGTGCGTTGTGCGTGAAGGCATCTTCCGCCACACCTATTTCTCCCTCACTCCGCGGCCGGGCTGGGAACAGACGGTCACACCGTCGCTCTATGCCGCGGAGCTCGAAGCGCTGACAAACCTGTTCGTCCGTTTCCAGATAGAGAAATCCGCCCCGGCCGAGATGCAGCATACCGCGGAGCTGCTGAACGACTGTCTCCAACGGGAACTCAAGGCGCCGCATCTGGCGGGCCGCATCCGGCTGATGATCGAGCTTGTGGAATCCGCCCCCGCGCACAAATGGACGGTTGACGAACTGGCGCGCAGGCTCAACATGTCCGTCTCACTGCTCTATCAGCGCGTCAAGGAGCAATGCGGACGCTCCCCCGGAGAGCTGATCGACGAAATCCGGTTTCAGTTCGCCTCGGAAATGCTTCTGCGCACAGACGCCAAACTGGATGAGATCGCGGCGCAGACGGGGTATTCCAATGCGTTCGCTTTTTCCAAAGCGTTCACGCGCCATACGGGAAAATCGCCGCGGGAATACCGGAAAGAGCGGTAAAGGACATTGCAGTTTCATCTTTTCTTGAATATTTTCGCTTCCGCGATTTGCCAAATGTAAAAAAGTGTGGTAGATTAAGCTTCTACATACTGAAGCTGTTACGGAGTGCGGTTGCAATTTATGCGGAAAAATAAAATAAAAGTCTACTTTCTGGGCTCGGGCGCGTTCGCGGTTCCTTTTCTCGACGCGCTGAACAAGGCGGAAAACATCGAACTGGTCGGTGTCGGCACCCAGCCGGACAAACCGTCCGGAAGAAAACGTCTGCCCAAACCGACTCCGCTTGGAGGATTCGCCGATGCGGTCGGGATACCCTGCCGCAGAGTCGAATCGGTCAGTTCAGACGAATTCATGCAGCTGATGGACGAACTTGCGCCCGATCTCGTCGTCGTGGTCTCCTTCGGTCAGCTCCTGCGCGAAAAACTTCTGAACTTCCCGCGTCTGGGATGCCTCAACGTTCACGGTTCCATCCTGCCGAAACACCGCGGAGCCTCCCCGCTCGCAACCTCCATTCTCTCCGGCGACAAAGTAAACGGAATCTCCTTCATGCGTATGGACAAAGGACTGGACACCGGGCCGGTCTACTCTGTCATAACCATGGACGTTCCCCCGGCGATGAACACGCAGACTCTTGAGATCGCGCTCTCCGAGCTCGGCTCTCGGAACATTGCGGGGATCATCGACCGCATCGCCGAAGGGCTTCAGCCGGTTCCCCAGAACGAACCGGACGCCACTTCAACCCGGAAGATCCGCAAATCCGACGGTTCGGTTCACTGGGATGAACCCGCCGAACTGCTCGAACGCAAGGTGCGCGCATACTACCCATGGCCGGCTTCCACTTTCCGCATCAACGGAAAGAACGGACTCATGTCCGTCAAAATCACAGAAGCCCGCGTTCTCCCCGAGTCCGGTTCGCCCGGAACTGCCCTCGCCTGCGATAAAAAGTGGATCGTCGCCTGCGGACAGGGCGCACTCGAACTCGTCCGCGTCATCCCGGAAGGCTCCCGCGAAATGAACGCCGCCGATTTTCTCCGCGGCTTCAACAACCCGGAAGCCGTCAGACAGGTCTTCGACGGTCCTCCGCCGCCGGAGCCCAAAAACACTCCACTGGAAAAGAAAAACAATTCATGAAAAACAAAAAACAGATCATACTGAACTGCGAAGAGCTCGAAACCCGTTTCGCTCTCCTGCGGAACGGAAGACTCGAAGAGTATGAGATCGAACGGCGCGACGAGGACGAGCTCGTCGCCGGTTCCATCTACCTCGGACGCATCACGCATCTTGAAAAAAAACTTGAAGCGGCATTCGTCGACATCGGTGCCGTCAAAAACGGATTTCTGCACTACAAGGACATGCTTCCCGCCTCCTATGACATGCTCGACGACATCCGCCACGCCGAAGCCGAATCGGGGGAACAGCCCGCTGCAAAACGGCGCAAGAAAACATCCGTCCTCAGCAAAGTCGCCGACCGGATCCGTGGACTCGTCGGACACACCAACAAGGCGCAGCGCCTCAAAGAATTCGAGACGAAACTCCACAGCGGAAAAATCACCGTCGCCGACATTCCCAAAATGTTCCCCGAAAACTCCGAACTCCTCGTCCAGATCGTCAAGGGGCCCATCGGAACCAAAGGCGCGCGTCTCTCCACAAACATCACAATACCCGGACGCTATCTCGTCCTTCTTCCCTACTCCGACCACATCGGGCTCTCTTCACGCATCGACGACCGCAAGGAGCGCGACCGTCTCCGCAAGATTCTCGCCAAGCTCGACGTGCCCGAAGGCATGGGCCTCATCTGCCGCACCATCGGAGAAGGACACAAAGCCGCAGATTTTGAAAAAGATCTCGGTATGCTCCTCAGAATCTGGGAATCCGCAAGCGCCGCGCTCGAAGAGAAAAACGCGCCCGCAATCGTCTACCGCGAACCCAATCTACTCGAACGAACCGTCCGCGACTTCCTCACCGACGACATCGACGAAATCGTCGTCGACGACCCGGAAGCCGCAAAAAAGCTGAAGGCGGACTTCGCCGAATTCGGCTGCTACGACACGCGCATCACTCTCAGCAACCGCGCCCAGCCCGTCTTCGAACGATACAAAGTCGCTGAACAGGTCGCAACCGTCTTCAACCGCGTCGTCCAGCTCCCGAGCGGTGGTTATATCTGCATCGATGAAACCGAAGCGCTCGTCGCCGTCGACGTCAACTCCGGCAAAAACAAAAATGCCAAAGACCAGCCCGAAAACATTCTCCGCACAAACCTTGAAGCCGCCGAGGAGATCGCTCGCCAGGTTCGTCTCCGCAACGTCGGAGGACTCGTCGTCATCGACTTCATCGACATGCGCACGCAGCGGGACCGCGACGCCGTTCAGCGCGCAATGGCGACCTACGTTCAGCCCGACCGCGCCAAGACCCGTCTGCTCCCCATCAGCAAGTTCGGACTGATGGAAATGACCCGTCAGCGCGAACACGAAAGCGTCAAAGATGCCGTCTACGACCCGTGCCCGTACTGCAACGGTTCCGGACGCGTCAAATCGCCGGTCAGCATGAGCGTCGAAATCCAGCGCCGCCTCAAAGAACTGCTTAAACGCCGCACCCGCAAAATGTCGGTCCGCGTCATCATGCATCCGACCATTCTCGAACGCCTGAAAAACGACGACGCCGAACTGCTCAGCGAACTGGAAGAGAAGTACGGCAAGGAACTCTCCTTCCGCGCCGATCCGACCATGCACATGGAACAGTTCCGCCTCGTCAACCCGGAAACAAATCAGGAATATTAACAAGGAGTTTTTTGTCATGAGAGATACGTTCCTTCCCTTTTCCAAACCCGATCTGAAAGAATCCGATATTCAGGCTGTCGCGGATGTTCTGCGCTCCGGCTGGATCACCACCGGTCCGAAAGTCGCACAGTTTGAATCCGATTTCAAAGCGTATCTCGGGGCGGACGACGCCGTCTCCATGACCTCCGAAACCGGCGTGATGGAAGTCCTCCTCCACGCGCTCGGGATCGGGCCCGGCGACGAGGTCATAACTCCCTCCATGACCTGGGTCTCCATGATCAATCTCACCGTCCTCGCGGGCGCGAAACCGGTCTTCGTGGACGTCGACAGGGACACCCTGATGGTCAATCCCGAAGAGGTGGAGGCGCACATCACTCCGCGCACAAAACTGATCGTCCCCGTCCACTTCGCCGGCGCCAGCGCCGATCTCGATCCGCTCCGCGCCATTGCGGAAAAACACGGAATCCGTCTTGTGGAAGACGCCGCGCACGCGCTCGGGACCCGCTACAAAGGCAAACTCATCGGCTCCGCCGGAACCGCAATGTTCTCGTTCCACCCCATCAAGAACATCACAACCGGCGAAGGCGGAATGCTCGTCACCGATGAAGAAGAACTCGGCAAACGCTGCCGCAGCCTCAAATTCCACGGTCTCGGCGTCGACGCTTACGACCGCCTCACGCACGGACGCTCCCCGCAGGCGCAGGTCGTCGAACCGGGCTACAAGTACAACATGCCCGACATGCAGGCCGTGCTTGCGCTCGGTCAGCTCGCGCGCATCGAGGAAATCAACGCCCGCCGCACCGCGCTCGCCCTCCGTTACCGCGAACTGCTCAAAGACGTCGAGGAAATTCAGCCTCTCGCCGATCCCGCTTACGATTTCAAACACGCGTGGCATCTCTTCGTCGTCCGCGTCGTCAAGGGCAAACTCAACCGCGACGAATTCATGGCCGCATTGAAAGAGAAAAACATCGGCACGGGGCTGCACTTCCGCTGCACGCACCTCCAGAAGTTCTACCGGGAACAGATGGGCTGCAAGCCCGGCATGCTCCCCAACACCGAATGGAACTCCGACCGCATCTGCTCCATCCCGCTCTTCCCCTCCATGACGGAAAAAGATCAGGATGATGTCGTCACCGCAATCAAAGAGGTTCTGGCATGAAGTTCAACCGCCCCGCCCGCCAGACTCCCGTACAGCCCGAAAGCGCTCCCGGACCGGAAAAACCGGGTCTGAACGGCAAACAGAAAAAACTTCTGTTCTGGCTCCCGCTGTGGCTTTGCGCCGCGCTTCTGCTGATCGGGAATCTCGGCGTCGAGCCGGTCAAAGGCTCCGAATCCCGCTGGCTCGAAGTCGTCCGTGAAATGTTCCTCACGAACGATTTCCTTCATCCGACCATCAACTTCGAACCCTATTACGACAAGCCGCTGCTGACCTACTGGTTCATCGTGCTGACCTCGCTCTTCAACGGCAAAACCGTCAATGAGTTTCTCGCCCGCCTCCCGAGCGTGCTCGCGGCGGCCGCAGCGCTCATGGCGACCGTTTCCATTGCCAAACGCCTCTGGAACGCGGAGATCGCGCGTCTCTCCGGCTGGCTTTTCCTGACCTGCTACTCGTTCGCCTGGTGGGGACGCCTCGCCGAAGCCGATATGGCGAATCTTGCGTTCTCGACCGGCGCAATCGCGTGGTATCTGGCCTTCCGGAAAACAAAAAGCTTCCCCGGATATCTCGGCTTCTTCCTGCTCTGCTTCATCGGCGCGCACGCGAAGGGAATGGCCGCAATTGCGGTTCCCCTCCTCGCCGCGGGCGTGGACATGCTCCTCGCGAAAAGAATTCTCTTCCATTTGAACTGGAAGTCCGCGCTGGCTCTTCTCATCGGAATCGGAGTCTACATGATTCCGTTCGAACTCTCCAAACTCATCGCTCCGGCTGTCGCACCGGAAACACAGGAACTCATCGACGCCGACGGCACGCTCAAAACCAGCGGAATCGCACTCGCCCTGCGCGAAAACATCATCCGCTTCTTCGCTCCGTTCGACCACGACGACGAACCGTTCTATGCATACTTCATTCATCTGCCGCGCCTGCTTCTCCCCTGGAGCCCGTTCATGATCCTTGCAGTCATCGACGCCTTCCGCAGACGTAAACAGTTCCAGGAGGCGGAACGCTGGCTCTGCTGGACCCTGATTGCGATTTTTCTCTTCTTCTCCATTTCCGGCTCACGCCGTCCGTACTACATCCTCCCCGCGGTTCCGTTCTGCGCCATTCTGATGGCACTCTACCTCTCCCGCGAATCCTTCGACCGTCAGGTGGAAAAGATCAAACAGGTTCTGCTTCTGCTGTTCCGCTCGCTTCCGGCAATCGCACTGCTTCTCTGCGTGCTCGCCGGAATCGTGCTGACGCTCTTCCCGGAAATCGTCCCCCCCGCATACAAGTTCCTGCTGCGCCTCGTCCCGCAGTCCATTGTCGCGGCGCTTGCCGCCGTGTTCATTCTCGGAATGTTCCTGTTTCATCTGCGCAGCGAACCGCCGTTTACGGAAATTCTGCCGGATGTGAAGCTTGCGAAGTCCATCTTCTCCATCTACGTTTCCCTGCTCGTGGTGTTCGTCTATGTCATCCCCACCGCCTCCCAGTTCCGCACGCTCCGCTATACATTCCGTCAGATGATGCTCCGCGCCGAACAGATGCGCGTGCCGGATGAGAATATCTACTTCTATCAATCCGAACCGCGGGACGCCATATACTATCTGAACCGGAAAACGGAAATCGCCGTCATTGAAGACGAGGAAGAGCTGGAAAAACTCCGCAGGGAAAAACCGGGACAGCGCATTCTGCTGATTGCCCAGAACCGCAAGTTCGAGGATCTTCCGGGTGAAACGCTCAACCGTCTCCCGGTCACCGCCCGCGAACCGGCATATCCCTGGGATTCAAAGGACAACCTCCGCAAGAATTATGTCATGCGCATGATTCTGCCGGACAACAGAAAGATACTATGAAAAGAGCGATTTGCAATGAATAAATTTTTACTTCTGCTCACCGCCCTCCTTTTCTCCGCCGGAACCGCCCTCTTTTCTCAGGGGAAAACGGCTTCCGCGACAAAAACGCCCGCCTCAACCCAAAAAATAAAAAAAGGGATTACACAATGTTGGATCGAGAAAAAGTTGAATGGTCGCAACACTACTGGTGCGACACGGATGACAACACTCTGCCGCGCGTGCTGCTGATCGGCGACTCCATTGTCGCCGGTCACCGCTTCGACGTTTCGGACAGACTGAAAGGCATCGCAACCGTTGCGGCCTTCTCCTCCTCAAAAATCGTCGGCGACCCGGGATTCTACCGCGAGCTTCAGCTTGCTCTCGCGGATTATCCGGTCGACCTGATCTGCATCAACAACGGCCTCCACGGAACGCCCTACTCGGATGAGTTCTACCGCGAACGCCTGAAAGAGCTCGTTCTCTTCCTGCGCCAGAACACCCGCGCGCGTCTCACCTGGCGCAATTCCACACCCATCACCGTCAGGAATGAACCGGAAAAATTAGCGGAACTCAATGAAATGGTTCTTCACCGCAACCGCATCGCGGAAGAAATCATGAAGGAGCTCCATGTACCCGTTCTCGACCTCTACACTCCGATGGCGGAGCATCCGGAATACAGCGCGAAGGACGGTTACCATTACAACGCGGAGGGACGCTCGGCGCAGGCGGACATCGTCGCGGAATTTCTGAAGAAAATGCTCGCCGCGCGCTCTCTCGAACTCAACGTCAACGGTTTCCGCACGGACTTCCCCGGACACGTCTCCGACTGGTACGGATACGAATGTCTCAACTTCAAACTAGAAGGCATTTCCTGCAAGCTCGTCAAGCCGAGCGTCACGCCCGACCCGAAAAAACGCTGGTTCTGGCGCGCCCGTTTCTTCGGGGCGTTCCCGAACGCCGACTGGGCTCTGCTCGACCGCGGATGGTACGTCGCGCACATCGACGTCACCGAACTTTACGGCTCCGCGGAATCCAACCGACGCTTCGACATGCTCTACAACTTCCTGACCTCGCTCGGATTCAATAAAAAATGCGTTCCCGTCGGCTACAGCCGCGGCGGGCTCGACGTCTACAACTGGGCGGTCAAAAACACCGACAAGGTAAGCTGTCTCTATCTTGACAATCCGGTCTGCGACTTCAAGAGCTGGCCCGGCGCAAAAGGTCACGGCCCCGGCGACGAACAGAGCTGGAAGAACTGTCTCAAAGCCTGGAACTTCACCGAAGAACAGGCGATGGCTTACGACAAGAACCCGCTCGACAACCTCAAGCCGCTCGCCGACGCCGGAATCCCGATTCTGCATCTCTGCGGCGATGCCGATGAAGTCGTTCCCGCCGACGAGAACACGATGATCGTCGAAAAGCGTTACCGCGAACTGGGCGGACACATCGAGGTCATCTACAAGCCCGGTGCAAAGCATCACCCGCACTGCCTCGAAAATCCGCAGCCGATCGTCGATTTCGTCCTCAAATACAACAGGGACTGATCCGTCACTCCGTGTTCACATGCCCACGCCGGCGGAGGTTTCTGTACTCCTTCGGCGTCATGGCGCATTCACGGAAAAACTGTTTGCGGAAATAGGAAACATCGCCGTACCCCGCCTCGTATGCGATCTGCTTGACCGGCGCATTCGACCGTTCCAGCATTTCGCATGCCTTGCGGATCCGTTCGCGGCGGATCGCATCCCCGACGGTACACCCGCACACCTGCGAATAGAGCCGGCTCAGGTAATCCGGATGACACTGCAGGTGCGCAGCAATCTCCGAAGTCGTCAACGCCTCGTCAAAATGAATCCGGATATACTGGTTCGCCGCATCGGTCAGCGTGCTTCTTCCGACGCCTCCCGCTCGTGTCCGCAGAGCTTCGCGCAGCAGAATCGCCGAGAGCGCATCCAGGTTCTCCCGCGCCGTCCCCTCCCCCTCCAGCATCCCGCGTCTCTGTTCTCCGAGCAGGAGCTGCAGATACGCCCCGGCGAATTCCGGCGATGCAACCGGAGCGCACGGCTCCTCCAGGGCGAAACATGCATAATCCTCCCTCTTTTCAAACGCTGCATGCATCCAGAAAAATGTGAGATCGGGTTCGTATGCGGCAAGCCCGCCGTGACGGCGGAACGGAAGCAGAAAGAGCCGTTCCCCCGCCTCGACGTGGAACTCACGCTCCTCCTCGAATATGTCCAGTCGTCCGCTCAGAACGATAATCAGTTCCAGCGAGTCGATCGTCCGTACCGGATGGCGTCCGTGTCCGCGCGAAACGAACCGCCCGGCGGAAAGAAAATGCGGGGACGGAATGTCGGGCATGTCAGATTTCTCCTCTTTTTCTATTACTTTACACCCCTGTTATTTTTTTGCAAGCCGGTGTATAATAAAAGAAACAAAGTTCCCCAACTTAAGGAGTCTTGGAATGAATGCCTGTCAGAATTCAAAAATCGGAGAAGTGCGTCTGAACGACGCTTATTTCGCGCCGCGCATCGCAGCCAACCACACGAACACCCTCCCGGCCAACGTCCGCAAATGCCACGAAACAAAACGCCTGGAAGCATTCCGTCTCGACTGGAAGGAGGGAATGCCGGATCAGCCTCATTTCTTCTGGGATTCCGACGTCGCCAAAGTTCTCGAAGGCATGGCGTACGACCTCATCCTCAACCCCGATCCCGAACGCGAAAAAGAGCTCGACGAATATGTGGATCTCGTCTGCTCCGCCCAGCGGCCGGACGGCTATCTGAACATCTTCTTCACGGTCGTCGCCCCCGACATGCGCTGGAAAAACCTCCACGAATACCACGAACTCTACTGCGCCGGACACCTCATGGAAGCCGCCGTCGCGCACTGGCAGGCGACCGGGAAGCGCAACTTCCTCGACTGCATGTGCCGTTACGCCGACTACATCGCCAGCGTCTTCGGACGCGCCCCCGGACAGCTCCGCGGATACCCCGGACACGAAGAGATTGAACTCGCTCTCTGCAAACTCGCCGATGCGACCGGCGACAAAAAATATCTTGACCTGGCCAAATATTTCATTGATGAACGCGGAACCGAGCCGAACTATTTCGCAGAAGAGATCAAACAGCTCAAGCGTCAGGCATGGCACCTCGATTACTATCAGGCGCACAAGCCCGTCCGGGAACAGACCGAAGCGGTCGGACACGCCGTCCGCGCCCTCTATCTCTACTCCGGCATGGCGGACGTCGCGCTCCGGACCGACGACAAGTCCCTCCTCGGCGCCTGCGAACGCCTCTGGGACAGCGTCGCGCAGAGCAAAATGTTCGTCACCGGCGGCGTCGGCAGCAATCCGCACGATGAAAGTTTCTCCTATCCCTACAACCTCCCGAACACTACCGCCTACGCCGAATCCTGCGCTGCCATGGCGCTCGTCCTCTTCTCCGAACGCATGCTGAATCTGACCGGCGATTCCAAATACGCGGATGTCATGGAACTCGGACTCTGCAACGGGGCTATCAGCGGTCTCTCCCTCAGCGGAACGGAGTTTTTCTATGCGAACCCGATTGTCGTCGCCGACAACTGTCCTCCAACCTCCGGGCACAACATGACCCGCACCCGCCAGCCATGGTTCGGATGCTCCTGCTGTCCGACAAGTTTCTGCCGTTTCATCCCGCAGATTGCCTCTTTCGCCTACTCGAAATCCGGCGACGCCATCCGCATCGCCCTCCCCGTCGCGGCAAACGGAACTGTCGCTCTCGACGACGGCGAATTCAAATTTGAAGTGACCGGCGGCTACCCGTTCGACGGACACGTTGTCTTCCGCGTTCTCTCCGCTCCTGAAACTCCGGTCGCCCTCGAATTCCGCATTCCCGGCTGGTGCCGCAAGTACACCGCCTCCATGCGGGGGGAACTCAAAAAAGGATTCCTTGTTCTCAAGCGCGTCTGGATGCCGGGCGATGAAGTGGTTCTCGACTTTGAAATGCCCGTCGAGCTCGTCCGGGCGAAGCCGCTCGCGGAAGAGGATGCCGGCAAAGCTGCTCTTTCGCGCGGCCCGGTCGTCTACTGTCTTGAAAGCGTCGACAACGGAAAACTGCTCTCACAGCTCGTCGTTCCCGGAGACCAGACATTCCGTCTGGAACCGCTCAAAGGGCTCCTCGACGTTCCCGGGATCACCGGAAAAGCCATACGCGAAACGCTTCCCGAAACGGATGCGCTTTACAGCGCGGCGCGCCCCGAACGCACCGAAACGGAATTCCACGCCATTCCGTATGCGCTCTGGCAGAACCGTGGAGACGCCTCCATGACACTCTGGCTGCGCACTCTCTGACCGCTTTCCGCGAAATGAAAAGCGCCGCACCCGTTTCTCCGCGGATGCGGCGCCGCTTTTTTTACGCCGCGCGGTTTTATTTATGCAGGACGATCAGCTGATGCATCGCCCGGCTCATGGCGGTGTAAATGCCGTGCCTGTTCTTCCAGCGTTCATCGTTTTCGTCCACGTCAAGCAGGATCACGACTTTCGATTCGCAGCCTTTGTACTTCATGTAGGTGAAATACGAAACCTCCATCGCGCCGATCTCCGGCGCGCGCTCCACGATATGAAAACGTCCGACATCGTGATTTTCCCCGATGCTCGTATGCTCCAGCGAATGTCCGCCGAGAATCACAATATCCTGCAGCGGAACGCCTTCCGCCATGACCAGCCGTTCCAGTTCCCGCTCCAGCAGAACGCGGCAGCCGCCCTGCAGCACATGCACATCCGCTCCTTCCGGCGCAGAATCCATGATGGTCGACGCCATGGTCTGGTACGGCTTCAGCATTTCATAAATCTTTCTGGTGTTGCGGCAGTTTTTCGTCAGCAGAACCGGAGGAAGTCCGAAATCCGGCAGCTTCAGCTCTTTCGTGAAAATATTCTGATCCGGATCATAGAAAATGCAGCAGGGCGCACCTTCCGGAATCAGCATGGTGATCACCTCCCATGCCTCAGGCGCAAAATCCTGTCCTTCGTCGATGACAAGCGCATCGTAGTAAAAATCGGTTCTCTGAAGATACGTCTTCAGCAGGTTCGGCAGAACCTCCGAGTAAAGACGCGGATTGCTCCGGTATTTGCCTACCTGCGGTTCCGGAATCTTCAGCAGTTCGATGCAGAATTCAAAAAACGCGGCGGCTTTGATCGTCGGACTCTTCTTCACGGCCTGTTTCAGATGTTTCGCAAGCAGCTGGTTGAAACAGAGGAGCAGCACATTCGCGCCGTCCGCCGCAAGCCGCTCGGCTTTCTTGACGGCCATGACCGTCTTGCCCGATCCGGCACAGCCCTTCACCAGCAGACGCGGAAAGTTCTCCAGCGCATCCAGAACCGCGCACTGCTGCTCCGTGAGAAGGAAAAACTGCTTCTCCTCCATCCCGATCCGCTCCGAAAGCCGCTTTCCGTATTCAAAAACCGGAGACAGGACACGCAGGATCTCCTCCGGCGCAACCGCACCGGAGAGGTTCGAGGGCATCTGCGCGTCATCCAGCAGACGCGTCGCGAACTTTTCAATATACGGCAATCCGGTTTCGGTCAGCACGATTCCCTGCGCCTCCGGCGGTCAGACTTCGCAGCAGCCGCAGGAGGGGAAACAGACGCAATGCGCGAATTTCATCGGCAATTCCCGCTGCAGCGCCTCCTGCAGCAGACGCATCACCGCGTATTTGTTCCGCTTTGCCTGCTCCACCGGGTTGATCGGGCGGTCTTCCTGATACCATTGTCCGCGACGGTACGAAATGGCCCCGCCTTTGACTTCGATCACGAGCATTCCCTTTTTCGGATGATACAGCAGGAAATCAATCTCGCCGTCCCACCGTTTCCGGTTCAGATCCCGCGTCACATAGTCGAAGGAATGGAATACGCGCCACTCATCGGAAAGCCCCTTCCGGATCGCTTCAAAAACGATCTGCTCCGACATCGGACGCCGCGTCAAATCGCATTCGACAGGTATCATGACCGCCATTTTTCAATCGTCCACTTTCTCGGTCAGATTCCGCTTCAGAACTCCGATCTCGACCATCCGTTCCGCCAGCTTCTTCATCGTGTCGAAAGTGGAGAGAAACGACTGCATGTTCATCACCAGACGGAAATTTTTCTCCGATGTCGGTTCCTTCCCCGCGGGGTCCGGCTGAAACGTCGCGAAATCCATGCGGACGAGCCCGCCCGCAAAATGAATTTGCGGCATTCCGTCTCCGTAAAACTCTTCTTTGACTTGCATCTTTCCTATTCTCCTTCTCAGAACACGCGGAAACGCGCGCCGAGCGCATTGAAATCATCAATGAACCGCGGATACGTCACATTCACGCATTCCGCATCGCGGATGATCGTTTCACCGAATGCGCCGAGCCCCGCAATTGCGAGCGCCATCGCGATCCGGTGATCCTTGTAACTGTTGCACGCCGCGCCGTGAAGCTCCGTTCCGCCGTGAATGACCATGCCGTCCGGCTCCTCTTCGATGCATACGCCGAAACGGCGCAGTTCGCGGGTCATGCAGGCAATCCGGTCCGTCTCCTTGATGCGCGCCTGGGCGACATTGCGAATGCGCGTCGTGCCCTTCGCAAACGAGGCGGCGACGGCGATCGCGGGCAATGCATCGGGCGTCGCGTTCAGGTCAAGATCGGCGGCGGTGAGCGGACCGTCGCGGCGCACCGTTGTGACGTCGCCGTCGCGGACGATCTTCATGCCCATGCGTTCCATGAGCGAAAACACAGCCTTGTCGCCCTGCAGATCGTTGAAATCAAGATTGCGGATCTGGAGTTCACTGCCTGTTACAGCCGACGCCACGAGCGGGAAGGTCGCAGTCGAAAAATCCGCCGGAATCGTCGCCTCGAACGCACGGACGCTCTGTCTGCCCGGAATTTCAAAATGCGTCAGGTCCTCCGACGCCGTAAAACGCAGTCCAACCCGTTTCATCCAGCCGAGCGTAATTTCAACATACGGTTTTTCATTCAGATTTTCCACTTCGATCACCGTATCCTGTTCCGCAAACGGAGCCGAAAGCAGAATCGCCGTCACATACTGCGACGACTCGCCATTGACCAGCGTTGTCCCGTTCGTCATCGGCCCCTCGACCGTGAACGGACACCGCCCGAACGACGCCTCCGTCTTCACTCCGAGCTTCTCCAGGGCGGAGAGCAGATGCGCCATCGGGCGCGAGCGCAGAGACTCGTCGCCGTCAAACGACGCGGGGAACGGACGCAGAGCCGCGAGACCCGCAAAAATTTTAATGGAAGTTCCGGAATTCGCCATGTCGATCACGTCTGCCGGCTGATGCAGATCTCCGCCGGTTCCCGCAACCGTCCAGACCGCATCGGTTCCGCGGTCGACAACCGCCCCCAGCGCCTTCGCCGCGCGCACCGCCGCAAGCGTATCCGCCGAAACCAGCGGCGCATGGATCCGGGAAACGCCGTCCGCCATCATCGCCAGCGCAACGGCGCGGATCGTGTGGGATTTTGAGCCGGGAACGGCAATCGCTCCCGAAAGGGTTCTCGGATTGACTATCAGATTCATTCTCGTACCTTCCTTCCGTAAACAGTTTTACTGACCTGTACTATACACCCCAATCGCAAAAAATCATCCCGGAAAACAAAGAAAAAAACACTTATTTTCAAATCCCCGCTTGTTACTCCCCCGGAAGCATGGTATATTATGCAATGATTGTTTCTCAATAAACAAAGGAAAGTAGAACATGAAAATTCTGGTAGTCAATGCCGGCAGCTCCTCCCTCAAGTACACGCTTTTCAACATGGAAAGCGGAAAAAATGAAGTTCTCGCAAGCGGACAGGTCGAACGTATCGGAAGCGATACCCCCAATCTGATCTACAAACGCCCCGACGGTTTCAGAAAAGAACTCCCGCTCCATATCACCAACCACGGAGAAGCTCTCTCCGAAGTCCGCAAAATGCTCGTCGATCCTGAAGCCGGCGTCATCAAGAGCCTCTCCGAAGTCTCCGCCATCGGACACCGCGTTCTCCACGGCGGCGAAAAAGTCACACAGCCCGTCAAAATCACTCCGGAAGTCAAAGACATCATCCGTGAATGCTTCCCCCTCGGACCGCTTCACAATCCCGCGAACCTCACCGGCATCGAAGCATGCGAAAAAGACTTCCCCGGCGTCCCCAACGTCGGCGTCTTCGACACCCAGTTCCACCAAACCATGCCCCCGGAAGCGTACCTTTACGCCATCCCCTATGACTACTACAAAAAATACGGCATCCGCAAATACGGCTTCCACGGAACCAGCCACCACTATGTGACTCTCTCCACCGCCGAATTCCTCGGAAAGAAACTGGAAGACACCACCATCATCACCTGCCATCTCGGCAACGGCTGCTCCATGGCCGCCGTCAAAAACGGAAAAGTCATCGACACTTCAATGGGGCTCACCCCGCTTGAAGGTCTCATGATGGGAACCCGCTCCGGCGACCTCGACCCCGCCGCCGTCCTCCGCCTCATCGAACTCGGACACTCCCGCGAGGAAGTCGACAAGATTCTCAACAAACAGTCCGGTCTCTACGGCATCGGAGGAATCAGCAGCGGCGACATGCGCGACATGATGAACGCCGCGGCCGACGGCAACGCCCAGGCGGAACTCGCCATCAGAATGTTCGTCCGCCGCGTCATCAAGTACATCGGAGCATACTACGTCCTCCTCGGCGGCGCGGACGCCCTCGTCTTCACCGGCGGCATCGGCGAATACTCCCTCCCCATCCGCCAGCGCATCATGGAAGGACTCTCCGCCCTCGGCATCCGCATCGACAACGAAAAGAACAACCACTGCTTCGGCAAAAAAGGAGTCATCTCCACCGATGACTCCGCCTGGAAAGCAATCGTCATGCCCACCAACGAAGAGCTGATGATCGCCCTCTCCACCATGCGCGTTCTCGGACTCGACAAATAACATTGCCTCCCAAGCGCGTCCGTTTCCTGAAAACGGACGCGCTTTTTTTGAAAAACCATGCAGTCCACAGAAATCATTTTGATCCGCCACGGTGAAACCGTCGCCAACGCCGCAGGAACCGTCCAGGGACAGCTCGACGTCGAGCTGAATGCGACCGGAATCCGCCAGGCCGGACGTCTCGCAGAGCGTCTGCGCGACGTTCCGCTTGACGCCGTTTACGCCAGTGACCTCTCCCGAGCCATGCACACCGCCCGCATCATCGCCGAACCGCACGAACTCAATGTCATTCCGACCCCGGAACTCCGCGAGTGGCACTTGGGCGAGTGGCAGGGCCGCCGGATCGCGGACATTCTGACTGTTTTCCCCGGCGAATTTGAAGATTTTGTTCATGATTCTCTGACAATGACCGTCACCGGAGGCGAATCCCGTTCCGCCTTCCAGCACCGGGTTTCCGCCGCCCTGGACCTTCTGACCAAGCGTCATTCCGGCGGACGGATTGCGGTCGTCACGCACGGCGCGGCTTTAGGCATGATGTTCAAGCACATTCTGAATGCGGAAACCATCTCTTTCCCCCGCCGTCCGAAGACGAGCAACGCCAGTTATTCCAAAGCCGTTTATTTTGAAGACAACTCCTGGCAGCTGCTCACCTGGAACGACACCTCCCACCTCGACGGTCCCGGCTCCGAACTCGGCAAGTGGTGAACCGCCCTTCCGGCGGGAGCGACTCGCATTTTCTTTCCGTGGATACGGCCGTCCCTCGGGAACAGTCGGCATCCGTTGCTGAAAAACCGAAACAATCGGGATCACCGGCCCTGCAAAGGCATATTGCCGGCAGGGGTCCTCAAAGGTTCTCCGAATGCTTCCGCCACGCGCTCCCCCTGTTTCAGCGACCGCTCACAAGCCGCTCGCGTTTCATGCTTTCTTGTTTTTTCCCGTCAGTAAACGGCTCCGGGAAAATTCTTGTCTCCGTCCATTTCCGCTTTTCCTGGCGGTCCGAGCGGATTCCGGATGCTTGAACGGATGAAGTTTTGTGAATGGCGGCAGGGAAAACGAAAAAGCTGACAGGAAATCAAAAATTTTTTCCGAAAACAATCGGGGACCGCAAGACTTCAGGCTTTCCGTCTCCCCTTCAGAATCGCAAGAATGAGTGGATGAACGACAATTCTCCAATCTTTTTGGGCAAAAAAACAGCGATTCCGGAAAGCGAATGAAATCTTGACGGTCCCCGATGGAGGGGTTATCACCAATTTTCCGACATTTCACAAAAACTCATCTTTTTCAAACAGCTGTTCCGTTTCCCCTCGGAGAATCGAACCAAGCTATTAAACGGAAGAACCGGAGAAATCTTACAGAAAGAAAAAAATTATTTCTGATATTTTTTTATTATAACATCTTCCAGCGCAAGGAGTCTCAGATAAAGTTCCTTCGCTTTGTCGTAGGCGTCGTCCCACTCCGGGTCGCGGTGGATGTATTTTATGCTGAACTGGGGAACAGTCGTCTGGAGGAGGGTTATGAGATCGTTGCGGAGAGTGAAATAAAGCCAGACCGGGTCGCCGGCATATTTTCGGTTAAACGTCTCCACGGCCGCGTCCATCCGCTTCGAGTGGACGTACGTCTCCGGGGAACGGCTGTCGACATTTTCGGGATGCTGCAGAAGGTACACTTCCGCTTCGGCAAGTTCGGCAGGCGAAACAGGGGTCAGCGCAGCGTCGCCCATGGCCTGAACTTTCAATCTCTGCAGTTCGTCATATTTTTCCCGGAGGCACGGAAGGAGTTTTTGAAATTCATCCGAATGCTGATACCTGGTATTCAACAGGGCAAACTGCTTTTTATATTCTTCTTTGCTTTTAAAGCGTGGAGTGCGCTTTTTCTTCGTCGGCTGCGGAACCGTCTGCGGAACCGTCCGCGGAACGGTTTGCCGAACCGGCTGCGACGGAATCCGCTGAACCGGTTTGCGGAGGAAGAAGATTCCGGCGGAAAGTCCTGCCGCAAGAAACAGAAAAAGGAGCGCGGCGAAGATGAGCCATTTGTTTTTTCTGCGCGGAAACGGGGGTTGGAACGCCGTTTCCGGGACGGATCCGGAGCAGAGATTGTTGTAGAGCCGGATCATATCCGCGCCGCCGCACAGGGTGAGCGAGGCCGGATATGCGGGATATTTTTCGACAGGCATTCCGGTCAGAGCGCAGTAAATGACCTTGCCGAGGGAATAGTAGTCGTCCGCCTGGCGATATTCGCGGATTCCGGCAAGAACTTCGGGCGGGAGGAATCCGGGCGTGCCGACGAGGCTGACGTTAGCGGCGTCGGTTACAAGCCCGATATCGCCCAGCGTTGCGGAGCCGTCGATCCACAGAATGTTGTCGGGCTTGAGGTCGCGATGAAGGAGCCCGCGGCGATGCAGCGTTTCCAGATTCGCAATCAGTTCATCCGCCATTCTGCGGACGGCGTCGGTCGGGAGACGTCTCTGTTCGCGGAGGCGGTTCGCGAGAGTGTCGGGAATGTATTTTCCCTCTTCGGCGGAGAGATTGTCGGCGGCGTCCATGGTATACCAGAAGCAGTCGTCGCCTTTTTCGACATGGTAGATCTGAAGCAGGTTCGTGCGCGGGCAGACGGTCTGGTACCGGATCAGACCGTTGAGTTCGCGTTCGCAGGAGCGTCCCTGAGAACAGATGATTTTGAGAGCGACGCGGCGTTTCGTGAAGGTGTTTTCCGCGAGAAAAACGGAACCGTATGCACCTTGCCCGCACTCGCAGAGAAGCGTGTATGAGCCGAGCGTGTCGCCGACTTTACAGCTCAATTCGAGCCTCCGGATCGGCTTCGTTGTGGTGTTTCACGATTTTCTTCAGCATGGCGGTGCAGCGGTTTTTCGCGACGTAGAGCTGATTGACGGTTATGCCGAGAATGAGCGCAACCTGTTTGGCGTCGCGGTTCTGAAGACCGTACATTTCGAAAGCCTGCCAGGTCTTTTCATCGACGCGGCCGCGGAGTTCGTCTTTCGCCTCTTCGAGGGCGGTCTTGCGCCACTCTTCGAGGAAAATTTCATCGAAGGGATCGGGCGGATCGGGGAATTCCGCATTGATATTTTTCTGTTTCTGCGCTTCGCGGACCTGATCGACGATGCAGGAATGTATGATTCTTGCGAACCAGGTGCGGAATTTGACTTTGCCTTCGCGGTAGACGAACGTGGCGCCGCTGCTGAAGAACTTGAGCATGACGGCCTGGACGAGGTCGCAGCATTCGGCGTCGTTGAATCCTGCTCCTTTCCCGGCGGCGCGGATGACGGGCGTATAACGGCGGTAAAACTCGTCCCAGGAGATTTCGTCGCCGTTCTGCACGCGTTCAAGCAAAGTTTTCTGTGTCGGAGGATAATTCATAATGCCGTAATATACACGCTGATGTAAAGAATTGCAATGCAAGTTCTTCTGAAAAATATACGGAAGCGGAGGCAAGAGCGGTTTCAGCGTTGAACCGGCCTGATGACTCCGTCCGCGAATTCGCGGCGGAGTTTTTTCATGGTGCGGCAGTAATCCCATGCGAGAATTGCGGTTGCGCCGATCCAGGCTAAGGGGTTGGAGAGACAGACGCCTGTGTAGCCGAACCAGACGGCAAATCCGAACGCTCCGACCACACGGAGAACCAGTTCCACGACTCCCGCCATGAACGGAATGAAGGAGTGTCCCATTCCCTGCTGGACGTTGCGGTAGATCAGGAGCATGGCGAGAATGACATAACAGCTTGCATTCGTGTTCAGATAGATTTGTGAACAGTGTATGACCTGCTCGTCGTATCCGCCGATGAACCAGGCGGTGATGGGGGATGCGAACAAAATCAGCGGCACTCCTCCGAAAACGCTGAATCCGAGAGCCATTGCGGAACATTTGAAGACGCCGTCGCGGATACGCGGAATGTTGCCTGCTCCGTAGTTCTGCGCGGCAAAGGTCGCCATCGCAATGCTGAACGAGAAGAGCGGCTGAATTGCCAGCTGATCGATTCGCGTGGCGGCGGTGTACCCGGCGACCGCAACGGAACCGAAGCCGTTGAGCGCCGTCTGGAGAACCAGGACGCCGATCGCGGTTACGGAAAACTGGAATGCCATCGGAAGCGCGACGCGGAGGTGATCCCAGTAGAACGACGCGTTGAAAATCCAGTCGCGGCGGCGCAGACGCAGAATCGGAAACTTGCGGAGCATGTAGATCAGACAGAGGACGCCGGAGAGCCCCTGGGCGATCACCGTTGCCCACGCCGCACCCGCAACACCGCTTTTCAAACTCAGGATGAAATAGAAATCAAGAACCACGTTGACGATGGAGGAGATAATCAGGAAGTAGAGCGGAGTCCTGCTGTCGCCCAATGCCCGGATGATGCTCGAAAGCATTCCGTAGAAGACAATGGTCCAGCTGCCCCAGAACATGACGATCAGATAGTTGTACGTTTCGTCGACAATGTCTTCCGGAGTGCGCATGAACTCAAGCACAGGGCGTGCGCCGAACACGCAGAGCAGAGTCGCCGCGGCGGTGATGACTGCGCACATGACCAACGAGGCGGCAACGGAGCGGCGGACACCGTCCTCGTCGTGTGCGCCGAAGCGCTGGGCGGTGATGACCGCAAATCCGCAGGTCAGCCCGAAGAAAAAGCCGAAAACGAGGAACATGATCGATCCGGAGGAGCCGCCGACCGCGGCGAGCGCCTTGTAGCCGAGCGTGCGGCCGACGATGATCGTATCCGCCATATTGTAGAGCTGCTGAAAGATGTTGCCGACCAGGAGCGGAAGGGTGAAGAAGAGAATCAGTCTGGTCGGGCTTCCGGTTGTCATGTCTTTGACCATGGGAAAATCTCCATTTCAGATAAGATTGAATTCGCGGCGGAGAACGCGGAGCACGCCGTCGTGGTCGTTGTCTTCGTCCGTGACATGCGCGGCCGCCGCTTTCAGGGCGGGATGCGCGTTTTTCATCGCGTAGCCGTTGGGGCATCCGCGAAGCATGGAAAGATCGTTGAGGTAATCGCCGAACACCATGCACTCTTCCGCGGAGATTCCGAGTTTCGCGCGGAGAACCGCAAGGGCGGCGCCTTTGGAAACATCGGGATTCATGACGTCAACCCAGGAGCTGCCGGAGAGCGCAACCGCGAGTTCCGGCTCCAGCGTTTTGAGCGCGGGATAGACTGCCGCCTCCGCGCCGCGGGCAAAAATGGCGATCTTGCAGATTCTGTCCAGTTCCATTGCCCTGCGCAGATCGGAAAAATGTTGAAGTTTCGCATAATAGAAGCGCGTGTTGGTGATGAAATCCACGTCGTCTTCCGCAAGATACGCACTGCCGAGCCCGCAGAGGACAGGGTGTGCGCCGGGAATCTGCGCTGTGAGCGCCAGAACGCGTTCTACGGCATCGTGCGGCAGTTCGCTGCAATAGAGATTTTCGGAACCGCGGAAGACGATTGCTCCGTTTTCGGAAAAATAGTAAAGCCGGTCGGCGACGGGCATGAAGCTGTTGTAAAGATTGTAGTATTGGCGTCCGCTGGCGGCGACAAATGCAACGCCGCGTTTCCAGAGTTCATCCAGAATGCGGAAGGTGTCCGCGGGAAGCTGTTTGCGGCTGTTCAGCAGAGTACCGTCCATATCGGCGGCGACGAGTTTTATCATAGGAAAGCCCTCTGTTTTCAGGCGCATAATATAACACGGAAGAGAAAAAAATCAACCTCCGCTTCTGAAAATCGCAGAAGCGGAGGCTGCGGAGAAAACAAGTCTGAAGAGTTATTTCTTCAGCAGATAGCCGGGCATATCCGTACGGAACGGACAGGCGGGGAATCCTTCTTCATTGTAGAAGTTCGGTTCGCCCGGATAGTTGGCCCATGCGTAGCGGACTGCGACGGGGTTCTTGACGGAATCCGCCCAGACCAGGACGCCGGCCCCTTCGATGCGCGCATTCGCCCAGACGAACTTGCCGTCTTTTCCGGCGATGGCGAAGCAGTTGAGTTTCTTGCCGCCTCTGGCGACGAGTCCTTTGCCGACATTCGTGAAGCCGAGACGGATTTTGTTTCCTTCGATCTTCATGGATTCATACATCGGCCCCGCGGTGACGCCCTTGCGGCCGTAGGCGAGACGTTCCGCTTCGGCGGCGACGCGCTTGGCGAGCGTCTGCTTGTCGTTCGGGTGAATATCCGAATGGTTGCCGATATCGATTGCAACCGCCATTCCCGTGTTGGGAAGATTGAGCGTGGCGGTCTGGACTTCACGGAGTTTTGCCCAGGCGGGATCGGAAGGCTGGAGTTTCTTCCAGAAGTCATCCGCGAGCGGCTTGGCCGGAGTGTGACGCTCGAACGCGGCAAGCTGGACGAAGACGAACGGCATTGCCGGATCGTTCCATTTCGCGCGCCAGTCTTTGATGAGCAGCGGGAAGAGCTTCATGTAATCTTCCCACTGTCCGGCATTGGATTCTCCCTGATACCAGATGGCTCCGCGGACCGGGTAGACAATCCAGGGGGCGATCATGGCATTGTAGAGTGTTGCGGGGAACTGCGGAGAGGAGGAGGAGACCGCTATTTCAACCGACGGACGGGGACCGACCTTCTTGACATCCGCGGCAAATTCGACTTTGCTCTTCCAGACTCCGGCAAGCGCGATGCGGGTGTTGACTTTATTGCCGTTCTGGAGGAAAATCTTTTTTGCGGGCGAGGTGAATCCGCCGTCGGCGAAGAGGTCGATTACGCGGACCGCGAGCGTGTTTTTGCCGGCTTTGACAAGTTTGCCGGGAACTTTGTAGCGGCGTTTGAAACTCCAGTAATTCGGAGTGTCGGGACCGATTGCGCCGATTTTCTCGCCGTTGAAGAACGTCTCGTCGCAGTCATCGACGATGCCGAGCGAAAGAATCAGGTCTTTGCCCGCCCAGTCTTCGGGGATCTCAACGTCGCGGCGGAACCAGACGGCGCCGTCGATCTTGGAATCAATGAGTCCGGGAACTTTGGCGTCGGTCCAGGCGGAGACATCGAAATCGGGTTTCTTCCAGTCTGCTGCGGCTTTGACCTGTGCGTCGTATTGCCCGAAGAAGTTCTTGTACCAGGCGTTGAATGTGGCGTTGGCTTTGGCGCGCAGCTCTTTCAGACGCGCCTTCTCGTTGCGGATGAACTTGGGATCTTCCACACCTGCGATCTGCGAGAGTTCTCTGCCGCGTTCAGCGGACTTGTAACCGGCTTTGCTGATCCAGGGCTCCACGCGCGTTCCGCCCCAGTTCGTGCCGATGAGACCGACCGGAACATTGAGATCATGATTGAGTTCGCGTCCGAAATAGAATCCGAGTGCGCTGAAGGGCTGAACGGTTTCGGGAGCGCAGAGCTGCCAGCCGGTTCCTTTGATGGCGGAACATTCGACTCCGGGGGAAACCGTGCGGTCAACTTTGAACAGGCGGATGTTCGGGAAGTTGGCGTTCTTCGCCTCTTCAAGTCCGTTTTTGCTCCGGAAGAATTTGGAGTTGCCCCAGACGGGCATTTCCATGTTGGACTGACCGGAGCAGACCCAGACTTCGCCGACGAGCACGTCGTCGAACGAAACGGGGGTTGTCCCCGGAGCGCCGGTGACGACGACCGTGTAGGGACCGCCGGCCCGCATTGCGGGCAGAACCGCTTCCCATACGCCCTGATCATTCGCGACGGCATTGACCGATTTCCCCGCGAGCGTGACCTTGACGCTCTTTCCCGCGGGAGCGGTTCCGACGATGCGGATCGGCTTTTCGCGCTGAAGCACCATGTGGCTGCCGTAAACGTTGTTCACGGCAAAACTTTCCGCATTCCCTTCCGGGCATGAGGCGAACATAGCACATGCGCCGAGCATGAGAGCCGCCGACACGGAAAGTGCGGCATACAACAGTTTTTTCATTTGCATATCCTCATTTGTTTTGTTGAGTTTTTTCTGATTCCCATACGGCATTTTTAATATAGAACCGGGGCGCGGAAAATGCAAACAGCGGAAGCGCGAAAAAAGCTTTTTCTGAAAAAAAATTGGAAAAAGACTTGACATTGCCAACGTTGGCAGTATATTTATTCCATTGTCATGAAGGACGCTCTGAAGCATGCGGAATTGGTTCAGGGAATCCATAAAACAACCACTCAAGGAGGAAGATTATGACAAAACGCCGTTATGCCGTCTGCGGAGTTTCCGGACGTGCCCTTTACATGTGGATTCAGCCGATGTACCACGAGTTCGCCAACTCAGCCGAATTCGTCGGAATGCTGGATATCGACCCGCTCCGCTTCACCGTCTGCAAACGCGAGATTCCCGAATCCGCAAATGTTCCGACCTACATGCCGGATGAATTCGACAAGATGGTTGAAGAGACCAAGCCGGATGTCATTTTTGTCGTCTGCCGCGACTGCTACCATGTCACCTACATCCTCAAAGCTCTGGAAAAGGGACTCGATGTTGTCACAGAAAAACCGATGACGACCTGCTGGGAAGACGCCATCAAGGTCCGTGAAGCGGAAAAGAAATCCAAAGGCAAAGTCACCTGCACCTTCAACTACCGCTACAGACCGCAACACAGACTTCTGCGTGAGCTGGTTCTTGCCGGCAAGATCGGTCGTGTCACCCACGTCGACCTCAACTGGTACATTGACATCAAGCACGGTTCGAGCTACTTCAACCGCTGGAACCGCATGCGTGAAAATTCCGGAAGCCTTTCGATTCACAAGGCGAGCCATCACTTCGATCTCGTCAACTGGTGGATCGGCAGCCCGGATCCGCAGCTGGTCCATGCGTTCGGCGCTCTGAATCACTACGGTCCGAACGGTCCGTTCAATCCCTCCAAGAAAGACGGACGTCACTGTTCCGACTGTACGGAACGCAGAAAATGCGCGTACAAGAACCGCTGGGAATCCCGCGCGAACGTCATGAAGGTTCATGATGACCACCTTGACAGCTTCGATGAGAGCAAAGGCGTCCTCTACACCCCGTCGATCTACCGTCCCGACATGTGCATCTTTGATTCCGAAATCAATATCCAGGACACCATCGTTGCGGACGTCAAATATGCCAACGGCGTGCTTCTGAACTATTCCGCGAATTTCTCGACTCCGTACGAGGGCTACCGTCTGGCGATCAACGGAACTCACGGACGCATCGAGGCGGAAGAGTGGGGCGGTGCGGGTGCAACCGCGTTCCCGTGTCCGCGTGAACATGATATTTATGTTGATTACTACCCGATCTTCGGTTCCCGCGAGCGTCTCTCGGTCAAGCCGGGACTTGGCGGACATGGCGGCGGTGATCCTGGCATCCAGGAAGACGTCTTCCTCGGAGTTGAAGAGGATCGTCCGTATGATATCCTCGCGGATTCCCGCGACGGTCTTGCCGCGATCTCCATCGGCGACGCGGTGTTCAAGTCCATCACATCCGGACAGATCATCGATCTTACCGAAGTGATGTCTCACTGAGTCCGACTTCCTTTTCCCCCGTCTCCGGCACCGTGCCGGGGGCGGGTTTTTTTTGTCCCTTTGCAAACAAAGGAAAAGGTTTACGCAGAACGGACGAAGCTGATTCTGCTCAAATCAGGAGGGAGACGGTTTTACTCAAATCGCTGTTTTTGGATTACGGAGACCGGGGGTGAGAAAAAAGGAGCGTACGGAAAGGCGGTGATTGTGTTGTACCGCGGAAAGCTTGTAACGTTCTTCCCGGCGCGGAGCTTGCGGCGGATCTGCCGATAAAATCGAGCGCCCCGCCTTGAAAAATCAATTTTTCCGAATATATTAAAAAATCATTACAATAAAACAGACGGTGCCACGTTACATGGGTATGGAAAACGAACAGACAGACGAAGAGCTCATCCGTGCGTATCTCGACGGAAACGCCGACGCCTTCGACGCGCTCTACGAACGTTACAAACGGCCGCTCTACGCCTATCTGAACAAAATGCTCGGAAGCCGCCCGCTCGCCGACGACGTCTTTCAGCAGGTCTGGCTCCGCATCATCCGGAGTCTCGGAGCGTACGAGGGACGCCGGAAGTTTTTCAGCTGGGCCTCCATGATCGCCCACAACCTCGCGATCGACCAGTTCCGCAGGACAAAAAAATCCGCGGAGGTTTCTCTCGACGACGAGGAGACGACGCCATGCGAGCCGGTCTCTCATGCGGAGCCGTGGCGCGACATGCACAACCGCGAACTCGCAAAGGCGCTTCAGAGCGCGGCGGATTCGCTCGCGGATGACCAGAAGGAGGTTTTCCTGCTCCGCCAGGAGGGCCTCTCCTTCAAAGAGATCGCCGAGGTTCAGAAATGTTCGATCAACACCGTTCTGGGACGGATGCAGTATGCGCTCCGGAACTTAAGAAAACAACTCGCGGAATGGGTATCCTGAAAGGAGGAACCGATATGAAAACTTGTCCGGAAGTCATTGAAGCTATCGCATCCGGTCTCCCGCGCGATGCGGAAACGGAACGCCATATCGCGGAATGCCCCGACTGCGCCCTGTTCCTCCGCATGTCCGCCCTCGAAAACATCGGCAACGCCGAAGTTCCCGCGCATCTGGATACGGCAATCCTCGCGGAAGCTCGCCGCCATGCGGCACACCGCGCACTCCGGCTGTGGAAAATCGCCCTGCCGATCGCGGCGTCGTTCGCGCTTGCGTTCGGACTTGCCTTTTACTCGCTCATGCCGTCCGCACCGGAAAAGCAGGAGGCTCCGGCGACCGCGCAGACTGCAGCGTCACTGTTCGATTATGACGACAGTCTGATTGCGCTTTCCTGCGACGTCGCCAACGGCGCGCAGCTGCTCTCCTGCGCCGACGAATTCACGAATCAAGGAGTTCAAACGATATGAAAAAAATTCTTTTTCTGCTGACCGTTCTTCTCATTTCCGCTGTTGCGGAGGCCAGGCCGCCGGAAAACGGAGCGCCGCCTCCGCCGCCACCCGGACGCCATCCCCTGCTGATCGCTCTGGAGTCGAAAGATTTCACCGATGCGGAACGCGCCGAGCTGAAAGCCCTCGCGGCGAAGGATCCGCGCGAATTTGAAAAGGCGATGCGCAACCACTTCTTCAAGAACCGTCAGGCGAAGGCGCAGAAGCTTCTCGCTCTCCGCGAAGCCTGGCTCAACGCCCAGACCGAAGAGCTCCGGAAAGTCGCGCTCGAAAAGCTCAAAAACGCACTCCGCGAAGACGTGGAAGGGCATCTGGAGTTTCAGAAAAAACTGCTCAAGAACACGGAAGAGAACATCCGGAGCATGGAGCGGCGGCTGGCGGCAATGAAACTGCGGTACGAAAAACATTCCGCCGGGAAAGAAAAATATCTGGAAAAGCGTCTGAACGAACTCACCGCGAAGGAGGCGCCGAAGCGTCTGGTCCGCGAGGCCAACGGCGACTTCTCTCGTCCGCCGCGTCCGCCGAAACATTGAGATGAAATATCTTCTGCTGTTTGCTGTCTTCTTCTCCGCGGTTCACTGTTCTGCGGCGGAGAAGATTGTTTCCTTAAGCCCGAATCTGACCGAAATCATCTGTCTGCTCGGCGGAACTGACACGCTCCGCGGGCGCTCCTCCGCATGCGATTTTCCGGAAGAGATCCGCAAGGTTCCCGTCGCCGGGAGTTTCGGCAAAGCGAACCCGGAAGCCGTCCTGGCGTCCGGAGCGACGGTTGTCGTTACAGCGGCCGACCGCGCGCCGCAGGAACGCGCGCTTCTGGAACAGGCGGGAATCCGGTACATCGTCATTCCCGCGAAATCTCTCGCCGATTACGAATCCGCTCTTCGAACCATCGGCAAACTGCTGGGGAAAAGTGAAACGGCGGAAGCGGAGATTCAGAAGAACCGGCGCGCATTTGCACGCTTTCACAAATCAGAGAATCCGCCGTCCGTCTTTGTCATGATCTCCCCCTCTCCGCTCTGCACGGCGGGACGCCGCACATTCATTCACGAGCTGATTGAGCTTGCCGGCGGACACAATATCGCAGGGACGGAGGAGCGCGAATATTTCACCGTTTCGCCTGAATGGGTTCTGCGGCGAAATCCCGACATTCTGATTTCCTGCGGCGTCCCCCTTCCCCCGGATTCCATCCTGCGCGGCACGAAGGCGGCGCGCAGCGGAAAGGTGCTGACGGAATTCGATCCCTCCCTGCTCTACCGTCTGGGTCCGCGCACAATCAAGGCGGCACGAAAGCTGAACGAGTATTTTTACCGTCAGGGGAAATAATCAGCTGAAGCGGGGTCGAACAAGAAAGGAGCCTCCCGCTTTTTGAGCGGGAGGCGGTTGAGGGGTTCGAAATTATTCCGCAGCCGGGGCATCTTCCTTGATGGAATCACGATCGCGATGATCCTGCTTCTTCTCAAGGTATTTGCGAGCCTGAACTCCCGCTTTGTCGAGAGCATCGACAATCGATTTGTTCATGTCGCCGACTGTTTCCGCGGAGGCGCTGACAAGATTGTTCTTGATCGCCACTACAACGTCCGCTTTATGCACGTTCTTCTGAATATCGAGAACAACCCGGACGCTGGAGATCTTCAACGTCAGATCGTCGAGGGCCGCGTGAGCGGCATTCTCCGTCTGAACCTTGAGTGCTTCGCTTAAATCGAAGTGACGTGCGCTGACAATGATATCCATAATGTCATCTCCTTACGTTTGAACGGTCGGTGTTCGGAGCCGCCCGTTCCGTTTTATTTCGACCGACGGAAAACCGCCGGTTTCCTCACTGCCCTAAGTATAGACCGTTTTGTGCGCGTTTCAAGTCGGATTTGAATATTTTCCCGAAAATATTTTTTTCACATTTCTTTGCAGCGGACTTGAAAATTTGCGGAAGCGGAGTATATTGAATGGTTCTCATGGTTATGAGAAGCGCACTGCCCGCCCCTGTATTGCTTGACGCGGACTTTGCGAGCATAAGAAAGAACCTTATTCAAGAAAGGAAACGGGATGAAACAAGCTCAAGCCAAACACAAACTGTGCAGACGTCTCGGCTACTGCATTTGGAACATGCCCAAGTGCCCCAGCGTCAAGAGACCGTATGCGGCCGGACTTCAGGGAAAGAACAGAAAGAAATCCAAACTTTCCACCTACGGCGTCATGATGCAGGAAAAGCAGAAGCTCAAAGCACATTACGCTCTCACTGAAAGCCAGCTCCGCAACCTCTTCATCGTTGCAAAACGCAAAGAGGGCAGAACCAACGAAATCCTCATGCAGCACATCGAAATGAGACTCGACGCCACCGTCTATCATTCCGGTATCGCTCCGACGATCTTCGCGGCCAAGCAGTTTGTCGCTCACAGACACATCCTCGTCGACGGCAAAATTGTCGACCGTCCTTCCTTCCGCCTCAAACCGGGTCAGGTCGTTTCCATCAACGCCGAAAAGTCCCCGAAAGTCGCGGAAATCGCGCGTGACGTCAACTCCACGATCCCGCCGTATTACGAGACCAACAAGGAAGAGCTCAAGGTCACCGTTCTCCGTGAACCGATGATCGAAGAGATCCCCGTTCAGGTCGAAGCAATGCGCGTCGTTGAGTACTACGCCCGTTAATCGACTTCAAGTCGTTTCGACAGAAGAACCGTTTCCCCAAAAGGAAGCGGTTCTTTTTTTGTGTTTTTTTATTTTTTCCGTTTACTTTTCCCGTCTGTCCGCTATTCTCAAAAATGCATAAAATTTGAACAGCGGCAATCAGCAATTGATCGGCAAGCGAATTTTTCACAGGCCGTCGCCGTTCAAAAAAGTTGGCACGCCTTCTGCTAAAACCAAAGCATTCACTAAAAACGGAGATATAAAATGGCACAGTACAAAGAGAAACCGACCCGCTGGTGCGAAGCCAAGGCATTAACATTTTTTATCAATTTCATTAAGAATCATAATGGATCGGTCAACGACGATGATACCTTTCAGTTGGTCGCCGACCTGCTCACTCCTGAACGATGGTACGCTCTTATCACCAAAACGTTCCCTTCAAAAAACCTCCAGAAAATGATAAATGCTCACGGAAGGAACTCCCTGGATTTTAAAGATGATCCGCAGGAAGTTCTCAGAACAATCTGGAACTTTGAATTTGCACGTCCGAAACTGCGCGATCTTCTTGTTCAAATCTCAACCGAAGCACTTCGGAAGAATCCTGCAGAACATTATACGCATGAGCTTTTTCCACGTAAAGCAGCAGAACTTCAAAGGACGCTGAAACTCAGCGATCTGGAAATCCAAATCCTGCTGGTTCAGGCCTTTGTTCAAAAAGACCTTCTCTGTATTGCCGATGGTCACAACCGCCACAGCGACAGAAATGACAAAGTCATTTTCATTGCAAAATCTCTTGATCGCGATATTGCAGAAATCAAAGAAGCTCTTACGGAAAAAAGCCGGCTGTGCCGCTATGTGTGTATTGATAATGACTTAGACTTCAATTCCGAACTTTTTGGTTTTCTCAACGGATTCTCAAGCGTTCCGATCGCAAATATTTTCTTCGAACGCAACACAGAAAAGTCTCTCCCCTGGGATTTCTACGGAGCTGTCGTTGAAAAGCACGGAGAATTGCTTGAGCGCATCATCACCTCCCGCAGCGTGACGAAAGCGGCAAACATCCTGCTCTACGGGGCACCGGGAACCGGAAAAACGAGTTTCGCGAAAACACTTGCAGAACGTCTACGCCGCTCCTGCTATCTCATCAAGCAGAAACCCGGAATCAACAGAGATGCCGAAGGCAAACCTGAATTCCGTTTCGGAGCTCTCGGAGTCTGCGCGGATATGGTGGATCCGACACAAAGCCTGATTATCGTCGATGAAGCCGACGAGATGCTTCGCGGCGGAGGCGGCGAAAACTTTCTCGCATCAATCTTCGGAGGGAACGTATCCGTCGGCGACAAGGGACGCCTCAACATGGTGCTCGATTCCAGCAAGGTTCCGACCATCTGGATCACCAACACGCCAGCCGAAGCCCTGGATGAATCCAGCCGCCGGCGCTTCGATTACGCCATCCGCTTTGAACCGCTCACCGATGCGCAACGCAAGATGATCTGGCGCAACAATATCTGCAAAATGAATCTGGAACCGCTGATTCCCGATGAACTGCAGACCAAGCTGGCCTCGCTCTATCCGGTCAGCGCGGGCGGCATTACGCTCGTCCTGCAGAACCTCTCCAAGATGACTCCAGGACCGGAAGTGGTTGAAGGACTCATCGAAAAGCTGATGCGTCCGCACTGCGAACTGCTCGGGATTTCCACGCAGAAAAACAAAATGCTTCCGGCGAAAGACTACTCTCTTTCCGGACTCAACATCAAGGGGAAGATTCCGCTTGAAAACATCGTCGGCGCGGTCCGAAACTATCTGAACGGCAAGCGGAACGAGATTGACCGTCCGCGCATGAACCTGCTGCTCTCCGGAGCTCCGGGGACTGGAAAAACCGAGTTCGTCAACTATCTCGGCGCGGTGCTGAACACCAAAGTCATCGTCAAAATGGGAAGCGACCTGCTGGACATGTACGTCGGCGGAACCGAACAGGCGATCAAACAGGCGTTTGCCGAAGCGGAGAAAGAGCACGCCATTCTCTTTCTCGATGAAATCGACGGAATGCTTCAGAGCCGTGAACGCGCAACCCGCAACTGGGAGGTGACGCAGGTCAACGAGCTGCTGCACCGGATGGAGAATTTCAACGGCGTCATGATCGGCGCAACCAACTTCGCCGTCAATCTGGATCCCGCGGTCATGCGCCGTTTCACCTTCAAGCTGGAGTTCGACTATCTGGACGACGCGGGCAAGAAAATTTTCTTCGAACGCATGTTCCACGCACAGCTCGTCCCGGATGAGGAACGCCGCCTCGCGCAGATTCAGCATCTTGCCCCCGGCGACTTCCGCACCGTCCGCCAGAGTTTCTTCTACCTCGGGAACGACGTCTCCAACAGCGACCGCCTCGACGCCCTCCTCCGCGAAAGCGAAAGCAAAACCGGCTCCGCAGGCATAAAAAAACAGATCGGATTCTAAAATAATTTCATCCGATCTGCAATCGAACGCAAAGCGTGACGCGGAGCTGCATTTCCGCGTCACGCTCTTTTGTTCTTTAATTACGCCTTCATCAGGACAACGCAGGTGTGCTTCGGAAGCTCCACTTTGCCGGAATCGGAGAGAATGATCCGTCCGGTCCAGTGATCCTTCAGCGCAACGCCTTTGCCGAAGATGGAAACAAGGTCAACGTCAAGTGTCTGCGTATCGTCTTCGAAGTTGAAGACGCCGACGCAAGGAGCTCCGTCGCTGTTGCGCTTTGCCGCCCAGATCGCCGGAATTTCGCGATCGAAGAGGTCAATCGGGTAAGCGTCAAACGTATCCGTCTTGGCAAGCAGGAGCTTGGAGAGCGCGGCGCGTTCGGGCGCGAGCGTACTGAAACGGTCGGAAATCAGCACGAGTCCGCCGACCAGCCAGAGAGCGGAGGTCCAGAGCTGAATCTCGTTTTCGGTCAGCTCGTTGTTGTCCTTGCGGGCGATATGGACGTCCGGATCGTTGATCCACAGACGCTTGTGCATGTAGCGGCGGTTGATGATGTTGCGACAGACGTAGCTGACCCACGGAGCCTCGGTGTTCGCGCGGTCCTCCTCGCGTCCCCAGTACGGCGTGATGTCGGTGCCGATGCGGTTTGCGTTGACGATGCCGGCGCAGGGTCCGAGCGGCGAGGTGCAGCCAAGCATGAAGGCATCCTCGCCGATGCCTTCGCGGATCGCTTCATAGCCGCGGCGGAGAACCTGGGCGCGCGTCATCTTCGGGTTGTGGTAGACGCCGCCGATCACGCTGACTTCATACATCATGAAGTCGAGTTTCACATAGACGCAGCCGGATTTGCGGACGGCGCGGAAGAGGTCGCGGAGGTGGTTGCAGACTTCCGGATGCGTAACGTCGAGAATCGCAATCGGAACGTTGTCGCGCCAGGTGGTCGGATAGAGAATTTCGCCGTTTGCATCGTGAATCATCCATTCCGGATGTTCCTCCAGAATTCTGGAACCTTTTTCAACTGCGAACGGAGCGAACCAGAGTCCGGGTTTGATGCCGGTCGCGGCGATCTTTTCAAGCACGGGCTGAATGCCGTTCGGGAACTTTTCGGAGGGAGCAAGCCAGTCGCCGAGATACGGCTGATAGCCGTCGTCGATCTGGAAGTATTCCATCGGAAAATCTTTTTTGTGCTCGATGCAGTAGTTCAGATTCTCCAGAATGTCGGCTTCGGTGACTTTGTGGAAATAGTAATACCAGCTGCACCAGCCGGTCGGGACATGATCCCAGCTCCTGGCGTTCATCTGTTTCGCCCAGTCGGAAGCGTACTCCTCAAGCAGCTTCCAGGCGTTGGCGCCGTGACGGATCACAAGGATTTCCGAACGGATGGATTCGCCCGGTTCGAAAAGAATGTTGTCTCCGTAGCAATAGGCGGAAAACTCTTTGACTCCCGCATCATCGAGCTCAACCGCCATGCGGGTGAACTGATCGGCGGAAGAAATGAATCCGGCAAGCATGTTGTTTCCGGTGGCTTTGTCATTGAGCATCGCCACATATTCGCCGGAGAAGCGGTTCGGCGTGACGCCGTCGTACGCGGGGGCGTCGCTGACGCAGAAGCGCTTGTAGCCGTCGCTGACATGATAATCGGCCTCGCCGAATCTGCGGGAACCGACGGGGGCGGGCATGGTCCAGCCTTCGCGGAAGATGCGGATGTCTTTCCCCTTCGCGGGGAATTCGAATCCGGTGAAACGGAAACCGCCGAAGCGGACCGGCTTTCCGGAGTTGTTCGTCACAACCGCCTGAATGCGGCCGCCGTCCTGAAGTTCGACTGTGAATCCGGCGGAATTGTTCCGGGGAAGCCACTGTCCGTCAATCTGAATTTCGACTTGGATCATATCTGTTCCTTATTTGGAGGTGGAATTTTCAATAAGTCTGCGCAGAACCGGTTCGATCACAGTTGCCATGCGGTAAAAACCGAGGTCGTTCGGATGACAGAGATCAACCGTGCAATCCCAGCGGCGGTCACCTGCAAACAGCGTCTCGCCGTCGATGAAAGCGACGTTGCAGTCGCCCGCGCGCACGGCGTTTTCATAGGTCCGGCGGATGATCGCGCGGCGCTCAATGTCGTCACGGTTCACGCGCGGATAGAAATTGCAGCGGGAGAGCATGAGGATCGGAAGTTCCGGCCGCGCATCGCGGATGATCCGGAAAAACGGCTCATGCGTCCTGCGCAAATGCTCCGCAGTCGGAGCGTTGTGGTCGTAATCGAAAACGAACGCGGTCAGATCAAGCGATGCAATCGCGCGGGCGACGGCCGGTTCGCCGCGTCCGCAACCCGAGAATCCGAGGTTGATCTGCGGAGCGTCAAAGGCACGGCAGAGCGCGGCCGGATAGCTGTTGCCCGGACGCGATGCGCACGCGCCGTGCGTAATGGAGGAGCCGTAGAACAGAATCGGCTTTTTAATCCGGTGCGGAGTCGGCGGAAGCAGCTGCGAACCCGGAAGGACTCCGATTTCAATGTGTTCCGCCGCGCCGATCAGCGGCATGTTCACCTGAAACAGACTCAGCTCGCCGTCCAGATCCCGTGCAACGGTTGTCTCCAGATGACAGTTCAGCAGTTCCGGAGCGCGGGAAATTCCGATGAAATGCGGGTCGACGCCGTCCAGACGGTAGCAGTCGAATCCGTTCTGCGCGATCTTCGGCATGTGCGGAAGGTCGTGCGAATAAATCAGGTCCGCGCGGATCGCAACGACTTTGGAATCCGTGCGGAAGCGGATTGCTCCGCCCGTGGTGTTGTTCGCAAGTTCCAGTGCGCCCTCGTTGACGTCCGCCGCAGTCATATCGGCTGGCAGACGGTAATACTCCTTCCGCGGATGCTTCCAGGGGAAGCCTTCCACGACGAACGGGGCGCGGTTTACCGAATGGAACTCAAATTTCATGCCGTCGATTTCAACCGGCTTGAAATTTTTGTCGATCTCCTCCAGTTTCACGATGAATCTCCCGTTTAAACGTTCCAGTCTTCACCTTTGGACTCAAAATAAGCGGCGACGTGCGGAACGATCGGCTTGATGAGTTTCTTGATTGCGCGGGCATATTCGCGAATCTCCCACTGGGCGTGTTCGCTGTCGCGCAGTTCGAGGAAGTGCAGAAGGTTCGCGAGATCCACCGTTCCCCAGAAGGTGACCATCATGTTCTGCGGAAGGACGCCGCGCGCCTGTTCGCGGCAGACGCCGGATGCGAGCAGTTTTTCGTAAAGCGCAAGCGAGGACTGGTTGTGGTCGGAAATGAGTTTGCGCAGCGCGGCATCGTCGAACGACTCATCCGCGAACGACGCCTGGCGGTTGCTCTCCGCCTGGCGGCGCAGTTTCGGCGGAGTGTAGAACTCCATGTCGATTTCCGTGTAGCGGCGGGAAATTTCGTTGTACGACCAAGTGCGGTGACGGTGCCACTGTCCGCGCACAAACAGCGGACAGTGAATGCTGAATGTGAAGACCACGTGTTCCAGCGGGCTGGTGTGCTTGTTCTCAATCAGGTAGTTGAGAAGACCGACGTCACGGTCATCCATTGCATCCTTGAGTTTGCCGAAGGAGACGCGGGCGGCGTTGACAATGGTCGCTTCGGTGCCGAGATGGTCGATCAGGCCGACCCATCCCTGTCCATCGAGAACTTTGACGTGATTGTCGGGCGGAACATTGAGTTGTTTCATCATGATTGCAGATCCTTGTTGTATTTACAGAACTTTTGATTTAAGCTGAAGGGTTGATTTCATATTCGTGCTGACCACGCCTCCGGCTGCGCCTTTCGCCGATGTGCGGACGAGACGCGACGATGCTGCGTAGTCAAGCGCTTTGAGCAGAGAATCCCAGTCGGGAAAGCGTCCCGCCGGATCTTTCGCGGAAAGACGCAGCAGCAGCTGAATCGTTCCCGCCGAAACGGAAATATTCGGGTTGCGCTCCGCCGGAAGCGGAAACGGGGAAAGCAGATGTTTCCGGAACAGTTCCCCCTCATCGAACGAATGGAACGGCAGGACACCGGTCAGCATCTGGAAAAGCATCACGCCGAGCGCATACATATCCGACTGCATCGACATTTCGTCGCCGGAAACCGCTTCGGGGCTGATGTACCACGGCGAAACACAGGGATGCCCGCCGGTCAGGACAACCGATTTCCAGTAGAACATGCCGAATTCCGCAAGCCGCATCCGGTCCTCCGAGTCGTACAGGACATTGGAGGGCATGAGCGAACCGTGAAACGTCCCGGTCGCCCGGAAAGCGTCGCGCAGGATTTCCGCAATGTCATAGACAACTTTCAGTGCATCGAGCTGCGGCATCGGAGCCTTGCTGGAAATGCGGAACGCAAGATTCGGATGCTCGTAGTAATCCGTTACATAGTAACAGTTCGTATTGATGAAACCGAAGCTGTGGTAAGGTGCGAGCGAATCCGGCAGAGAACACGCGAGCAAAGCATCCGTTTCCCGCTTGAAGAGAGCGCGGTCCTCCTCCGTCGTATTTTTGTTGTAAACTTTGAGGCCGAACGGTTTGGAATTGAAATCCGAAAGCCGGTAGAGCCGTCCGTGCTCCGTCTTCCCGGTCTGGCTGAGAACGGTATATTTGCCGATCTTCTGTCCTGCGGAAAGCGCAAGCACGCCGGGGAACGGCTTCGCGCCGAGCCCCTCCACGGAATCAAGGAAACGGATCGTGAGGTCATGAAGGGAGATGCGGTCGCCGTTTGCCAGCGGCGTTCTTGCCCCCGGCGCGGCGGATGTGAGATCCTCGAAAAACCAGTTCCCGTCGCTGTCGGCAATCCGGAAATGCGGACAGTTTCCCGGCGGCAGAACGATGTTGCAGTCGGGCGTGCATCCGAGCGTCAGCAGAAATCCCCGTGTCAGACGGATGTAATTCAGTGTTCCATTTTCATCAAACAAAAGATAAGGCATAAAGACTCCCTCTATTCAAGAGCAATATACCGCGAAAAAGCCAAATTGCAAAGCGGGAAAACAACTTTCTTTTTCATGAAAACGTTTTTCCGGCACACCTTTTCAATTTAACGAAAATCAAACACGGCCCGCATAATCGCTGAAGAATCGGGGGTTAAATTATTGACAAAGCAACGGGAAACACCGTTTGCCAACCTTAACCAAGGAGTTCGTATGAACAAAGCATTCAGAATGACCGGTCTTGCGGCAATCTGCGCCGGAGGCTTCACCGCTGCCGTCGCAGCGGAACCGGTCTCCCCCGCAAACAGTGTCAACAAGGAAAAAACCAGAAAAATCCGCTTCATCGAAGACGACGCGCAGGAGTACATGATCTCCAAAGTCTACACGCTCAAACACATCAAAGCAAACGACATCGTGCCGTTCGTCCTCGGGGCAGTCAAGCGCTACTCCAACAACTCAAAGGTCGACCGCATCAACTACTCCGCCGGAAAACAGCAGTGGATCGTCGTCACCACCCCAGCCCCCATGATGCGCTATGTGGATGACATGATCGCCAAGATGGACCGCCCGAGCGGCTCCAAAGACGCCGACGGTTCCATTGTCAAAGGAACCGGAGTCACCCGCTATGTCTACAATCCCCAGTGGCGCTCCTCCGCCGACATGGTCAAGCTGATGGTCAAAGCCGGCATCTCCGGCGACGCCGATGAAGCCTATGCCGCTCAGGACGGAACCTACAAAGATCCGAAATCCTCCACTGGAAAGTTCGATTCGCGTATCGTCTACGACGCAACCTCCAACCTCATCTACTGGAAGGATTCCGCAAACAAGAGCAAAGACCTCCTCAAATATCTCAAATGGCTCGACCGCCCCGTCCCGCAGGTTCTCGTCACCTTCAAACTCTATGAAGTCCGCGACAGCGACCTGACCGACATCGGCATCGACTACGCCGCATGGAAGAACGGCCCCGGCCTCCAGCTCGCCGGATTCGGCGCCGATCTCTTCTCCGGACGCTGGAACGAAACCGTCCAGGTCGCCCAGCTCGCAAACAAGCTCATGCCCTTCATCTCCGACAGCATGTCCTGGGGATACGGCTCCATGTTCTTCGCTCCGGCGTTCGACATGAGCTTCATCCGCGTCCTCCAGCAGAACGGCAAAGCGCGCCAGCTCTCCACGGTCACCCTTGCGCTCCGCAACGGCAAAGCCGCTTCCACCACTTTCACGCCCGATTATCAGAACATTCTGAAAAAGGACAACGACAAGACCTACGTGGAAGCCTCGCAGACCGCTTCGCTGAAACTCACTGTTTCCGCCCCCACAATCTGCTATGACGGCAAATCCGCAGACGGCGTCTTCGACTTCAGCTATGCGCTCTCCAACGCCTCGGTCGTCGAACGCAACAACTACGGAAGCGAACTTTCGGAATCAAGCGCAATCAACGGGTTCGGAACAATCCGCATGAAACAGGAATCCTTCCTGACCGGCTGGACCCGCCAGATGGATGTGGAACAGACGATCGGCGTCCCCTTCCTCTGCGAAATCCCCGTTCTGAAATACATCTTCGGAACCACCACCCGCAACATTGAGAAGACTCACTTCTTCCTGACCGCCGAATCTGAATTTGTATCCCCCGACACCGACATCTCCAGAATCTCCGGCAAACTCACAGAAATCACCGAACTCGTCCAGAACGAAAAATAAGCCACGGAAAGGACTGATTTTATGAACAGAAAATTCAAACGCATTCTTCTCGGCGCAGTCTGCACCGCCGCAGGCGCCGCCGCTGCAAGCGAACTGCCGACCGGAAACCTGAATCCGGCATACTTCCCCTCCAACGTCCAGGCCCAACTGCAGGTCGGAATCGGAAGCGACACCGACGCGGTCCACTTCGTCCGCGACACCTCAGACTCCAAAATCATTACCAAAACCTACGTTCTCAAGAACGCCGATCCCGCCGAGATCCGCCCCTACCTCCGCAACATGGTTCAGGCCGTGCGCACGAATCCGGGGATCTTCAACGGAGTCGCGGCAAAAATCGCAAACCACACGGAACTCAGCACCCCGCTCGCAATGTCCGCCTACTACGACCAGTACCTCAAAGCCCCCACCGGCGTTGAAACCATGGTCCTCATGGACGGCACCGGACTGCTGATCGTCTCCGCTGAAGAGTACCGCTTCAAAGACGGTCCCGACGGCATGGGCATTGACTCCATCGTCGCCAAACTCGATGCAAAGGGAATCAAGAACTCCTCCGGTCAGCCGAAGTTCCTCTACTTCCCGAAAAACCGTCCGGCTTCCGAACTCCTCAACATGATCGAAGCAGTCGGAGCCAACATGTCCGACGACACCACCGAACTGATCGGCGGCAAAGACAAAGTCCGCGAGGACAAAGACCTCAACGCGCTGTTCTTCAACACCGCGCTCTATTCGAAGAAGAACATCGAAGAGATGCTGAAACTCTACGACGTTCCGCACCCGCAGGTTCGCATCCGCTACACGGTTTATGAACTCATGGCGGAAAACGACGGCAAGATCGGCGCCGACTTCCAGGCATGGAAGAACAACGAAGGAGCAAACTTCTTCTCCATGGGCGGAACCTACCGCGACAACTGGTCCGCAACCTATGCCGGCGGCATGGTCAAGGGCGGCAAACACAACCTCGCCGAATTCATCAACTTCAACCCGAAGTGGAACACGCGCTACCTCGACTTCCTCGTCTCCAAGAACAAAGCGAAAATCGCCATGAGCGGTGAAGTCCGCGCAAGAAACAACCAGGCGACCGTCATGAACCGCTCCACCGGCGTCTTCATCGTCAATGCGAAAGAAGATACCGGCGCGGCAACCACGATCAGCTCGGGATACGTCAAGGATCAGGGCTCGCTCGACATCACCAGCGCCGGCGGACACAAAGTCACCGCGAACGGCCCCTTCTCCGTCGTCAAGATTCAGACTCCCTCCACGGTCTGCTATGACCTCCAGGGTGTGAATGGAACCACATTCACCATCGCAGGACGCAGCGAAGCGGTCAAAACCGTTGAAGCCGCCCGCATCAAAGATGATTTCTCCATCAAATTCTATCTGAACGCCCCCGCGGACGGCGGACGCGGCCCGGAAATCACCACGAAGCCGGCAAACGGATTCGCCTTCAACATGACCGTCACCCCCTCCGTCACGGAAAAGGCGACGACCCTGAAAGTCGGCGTCACAGCGACCTCGCTCCTCGGTTACGCTTCCAGCGGCGCACCGCGTCTCGCAACCAGCGTTTCTGAAAATGACGTCATGATCGGCAACTCCACCGGAAACCGGTTCGTGATCGGCGGAATCCGGAAAAGCGAAGTTGTCCGCAGCTCCACCGGCATCCCGCTCCTGAAGGACATCCCCGTCCTCGGATGGCTCTTCTCCAGCGAAGGTGAATCCACAAAGAATTCGCAGCTCGTAATCGTCGCCGAATGCGAACTCGTCACCCCCGCAACCGCGATCCCCGCAGGACTCCAGGGCGACATCACCGACATCAAGGAAGCGGTTTCCGGAAACACCTCCGGAGAATTCAACTCCTACGGATTCCGTCAGTTCGGACTCGACCCCGAACGCTGATCCGGAAAAAACAAAAACCCCGCTTAATCCCGTCCGTCAGAAATGGCGGACGGGATTTTTCATTGCAGAAAAAAATTATAACCGGACCTCCGCCTGAAAATGCGGAACCGAATCCACACTCTCTTCAATATACCAGACGCCATCCGTCTCGCTTCCCGACACGGTCAGCACCGATTCCGGCGCGGTTCCGATCGGGAAGTTCGCCTGAATCTCCGAAACCACAGGAGCCGATCCGAGACGCACGGCGAGCCAGTCGAACAGACGCGCAACGTAGCGGGCGTTGTTCATGTGACGGTTCACGTCAATCTGCGATTCGGTCACCGTCAGCGGCAAAGGATCCGCACACTCCCGGCGCGGCAGTTTCGGCAGATCGGCGAACACCCGTTCGCGCCCGCTGTTGTCCGGCAACGGAATCGGCAGAGACTCCGGCACGCGGAGCGGACGCATTCTCGCCCGGTCAAGCAGCAGCCAGAAGCTGGAGCCTGCGGCAATCTGTTCGTCTCCGGCTGTCAGAATGAATTCGCGTGTGGCGAACAGCTTGTCCACTCCGGACGGCCATGTGGTTACGGCAATCCGTTCGCCGATTCCCGGAGTGCGGTAAATGCGCAGACGCAGACGTGAGAGCACCCACATCATCCCCCGTGTTTCGAGGTCGGCAAGTCCGCACCCCAGATCCGTCGCATGATTGGCCGCGGCCTCCTGCATATAATCGAAAAAGGCGTCAATGCGCAGTTTTCCTTCGCGCGAAACTTCGGTATGACGTACGGTAAAATTTTCATTCCAAACGTTCATTTCCGGCTCCTTTCGATTTCGATTTCGATTGCCTCCGCCCGAACAGCCGCCGCAGGTTTTGTTATCCGGACCCGCACAGTCTGAATCCGTTCATCCATACTGAAACAGTTCTGAACAACGCCCTCCCCGAGCGCCTCCAGCAGCTGAAAACGCGACGTCGAAACGAATTCGACGATCCGCCGTTCCACTGCGCTGTAATCGACCGCATCGAACAGATTATCGGTCTCTCCCGCCTTCCGCATATCGTATTCCAGTTCAATATTGAACACGACATTCTGCGGAAACTTCCGTTCATGCTCCAATGTCCCGATGACAATCGGAAGACGAAGATTTTTTATTCTGATTTTATCCATAATCCCTCCTTAGTTAGTGTCGCGCTCTTCGAGCGCTCGGCAAGTGTCGGCGGCAATGCCGCCTCGAAAGTGTCGCCACTGACGGGGCTCGGCAAGTGTCGCGCTCTTCGAGCGCTCGAAAGGGACGGGAGCTTCGCTCCGCTGATGCTGACGCATACTATTTTCAATGCGCGCCTCCGGCGCTTACACGCTGACGCGCAACTTTTTGCTCTAACAGCTATACCATTCTGCATGACAAAATCACCCTTCCTCCATCCTCATGCGGCAACAGCCGCTCAACAGAGCGAAGCTCTCGGCCCTTGCCGAGGCGGCAACGCCGCCGACACTTTCGAGGAGCTTCAGCGACGACACTTGCCAAGCCCCGCCTGGGGCGACACTTTCGAGCGCTCAAAGAGCGCGACACTCTTTTTAGTTTTTTTCTTTCCGCAAGGACCCGCTGACACTCCCAATCATAGCCTGCAGCATTGCTGAAATCTCCTTTGCTTCCTGAACCAGATCCTTTGCTTTTTCTCTCGGAATCATCTCTAATTTCGATGCAATATAAAGCTGGGTTCGCAGTTCTGCAACAGATCCTTTTGCAATATGCAGAAAATTGATGTATTCCTTATCCGTTTTGCGCTCTGCTCCTTCTGCAATATTCGACGGTATCGAAACAGCGGCACGCGTCATCTGATCAACAAGTCCATAATCATGAACATTCGCCAATACACGGTAAATTTCCACCGACAGCCGGCAGCCCCGCTTCCAGACTTCCAGTTTCTCAAAATTTAACATGATAACTCCTTAGTTAGTGTCGCGCTCTTCGAGCGCTCGGCAAGTGTCGGCGGCAATGCCGCCTCGAAAGTGTCGCCACTGACGGGGCTCGGCAAGTGTCGCGCTCTTCGAGCGCTCGAAAGGGACGGGAGCTTCGCTCCGCTGATGCTGACGCATACTATTTTCAATGCGCGCCTCCGGCGCTTACACGCTGACGCGCAACTTTTTGCTCTAACAGCTATACCATTCTGCATGACAAAATCACCCTTCCTCCATCCTCATGCGGCAACAGCCGCTCAACAGAGCGAAGCTCTCGGCCCTTGCCGAGGCGGCAACGCCGCCGACACTTTCGAGGAGCTTCAGCGACGACACTTGCCGAGCCCCGCCAGGGGCGACACTTTCGAGCGCTCAAAGAGCGCGACACTCAACACGTCATCCAGCTGTTCAAACCGGATATCCTTGTCCAGAACGGCGTCCGCGTTGATCCACTCTCGCGCTCCGGGATCGGAAAGGTCGAAGTGAAGTCCGGTGCGGAAGGATACTCCCGAAATGACAACGGCGCACATCGAAGGATAGCGCGGACGGAGATGATGCAGCAAGACGAACCCGCTGTCCGGATACTCCAGCATAATCTCGCAAATCAGAAGATCCGGGGGAATCGCTTCCGCGGCCTCCTCCGCTTCCCGCGCGGTCGATACCGCCGCCACCGTAAAACCGAGCGACGCCAGGTGTTCTTTCAGCGAAGACGAAAAACGTAAATCGGGATCCGCAATCAATGCATGACAGCCGGCGTAAATACTCATTGCGACTCCTTTCAGACAATCACATCGCGCGGAGCATAGGCAGTATGAAACAGCTCCGCGGACTCCGGCGCGGACTCCGTCTCAAGCAGGGCGCGGACATCCGGATTGGAATGCGCCGTGCGCAGATGCTCGCTCTGGTCTATCGAATAAAGCGCCTGCATCCGCGACTTGATTTTCTCCGGCGTAACGCCGAAGGGCTGTCCGCCGCCCGCAATGCAGCCGCCCGGACACGCATGAATCTCCAGCAGCTTCACGTCCCGCATCACGCCGGAACGGATCAGGTCAAGAACCCGGCGGGCCGCGCCGAGCCCGCTCACCACAACCACACCGATTTCCGCGTCACCGATGCGGATCGTCGTCTCTTTCAACGGGTCAAGACCGCGGAGCGATTCAATTTTCATGGATTTCAGTTCGCGTCCCGAAAGCAGACGGTGCGTCGTGCGGAGAATCGCCTCCGCCGTCCCGCCCGAAACATCCGACAGTTTGCCCGCCGTACTGCGCATGTCGAACGGAGCGTCCGCCGGTTCCGGAAGAAGAGAATTGAAATCGATTCCGTAAAGACGGAGCAGGCGCAGAAGCTCGCGCGAAGTCAGAACCGCGTCCAGCGCCGCCTCGCCTCCGGGGACCGCATGCGCGGCCTCGTTTTTCCGCGCGGTGCAGGGCGCGGCGGCAACACAGTGAATCCGGTCGGGCGAAACTCCCACCTCGCCCGCAAAACGCGTGCGGATCAGCGATGCGAGAATGCTCTGTGCGCTCCGCACTGTTGAAAGGTTCGGAATGAATTCCGGATAAAATTCCTCGATAAACGGAACCGCGGAGGAACAGGCGGCGATCAGCGGAAGATTTTCCCCCGATTTCAGCCGTTCCACAAGCTCTTTCGACTGCTCCTGAATCGCGATATCCGCCGCAAACGCGCTGTTGAACACCTTGCGGAACCCGATTCTGCGCAACGCGGCGTTCAGAAGCCCCGGGACATCCATTCCCGGCTTCAGTCCGAACTCCTCCGCAACCGCAAGAACAACCGCGGGGGAATGCTGGATCGCCACGCATTTTTCCGGATCGCCCACCGCCGCGGCAACACGATCCAGCGACGAATGCTCCACCAGAGCTCCCGTCGGGCAGACCAGCGTGCACTGTCCGCAGCCGACGCAGCTCGAAACATTCATGCTCTGATGAAATGCGGGCGCGACGACCGTCCGCCCCGCGCGTCCGACGAAGCCGATGGCGGAAACTTTCTGAACCTCCTCGCACACGCGCACGCATTTGCCGCAAAGAATGCATTTGGATGCATCGCGGACAACGCAAGCTCCGGTCAGGTCGCGCAGTTTCTCCCGGAACCGTTTGCCCGGCGTGCGTTCGCGGACGCCATATTCCTCCGCGAGCGTACGCAGACGGCAGTCGCGGCTTTTCTGACAGTAAAGACAATCGTCCGGATGATTGGAAAGAAGAAGCTCCAGCAGAGTTCTGCGGGCATTGATGACTTTTCGCGAATTTGTGAAAATCCGCATTCCCTCCGCGACGGGATAGGAGCAGGAGGGTACCAGGCCGTCGCCCTCCGCCCCCTCGACCTCCACAATGCAGATCCGGCAGGCGCCCACCGGCGGCAGATCAGGAAGATGACAGAGTGTCGGAACGCGGATGCCGACGCGCGTCAGAGCGGAAAGAATCGTCTCCCCCTCCTCGGCGTCGATAACTCGGTTGTTGACGGTAATTTCAAACATGATTTCTCACTCCTCCAGCCGCCGGACCGCGTGAAACTTGCAGACTTTCAGGCATGCGCCGCAACCGGTACAGCGGATCTGGTCGATGCGGTGAATGCTTTTCGCCGATCCGGCAATCGCCCCGTGCACGCAGGTCCGTGCGCAGACCGTGCAGCCGCGGCAGAGCGCGGGGTCAATTTCGCAGCGGATCAGTCCCTTGCAGACTCCCGCGGGACAGCGGCGGTCGTAGATATGCGCTTCGTACTCGTCGCAGAACCAGCGCAGAGTCGAAAGAACCGGATTCGGCGCGGTCCGTCCGAGCCCGCAAAGACTCGTCGAGCGGATCACGTCCGCAAGGTTGCGGAGTTTCAGTATGGCTTTGAAGCGGAGAAGCGCATCGTCTCCATGTTCCGCAGAGCGCGGACGCGTGATCTGTTCCAGAATCTCGCGGAGCTGGCGCGTTCCCTCGCGGCAGGGAACGCATTTGCCGCAGCTCTCGTTCTGAATGAATTCCATGAAATATTTGGCGACGTCGACCATGCAGGTGTCCTCGTCCATGGCGACAAGTCCGCCGGAGCCCATCATCGCTCCAAACTCGCGCAGAGTTTCGTAATCAATCGGCAGATCCGCATGGGAAGCGGGAATGCAGCCGCCGGAAGGACCGCCGATCTGAACCGCCTTGAACCGTTTCCGGTTCTGCATCCCCCCGCCGATCTCCTCGATGACGGAACGCAGGGATACGCCCATTGCGACTTCCACAATTCCGGTGCGGACCACTTTTCCGGAGAGAGCGAACACCTTTGTTCCCCGGCTCCGTTTCGTCCCGACCGAAACAAACCAGTCGCGTCCGTTCAGAATCAGTCCCGGAACATTGGCGATTGTTTCAACGTTGTTGATGACCGTCGGCTTCCCGAAAAGCCCTTTCTCCGTCGGGAACGGCGGGCGCGGTCCCGGCATCCCGCGCTTGCCCTCGATGCTCCGGATCAGCGCGGTTTCCTCGCCGCAGACGAACGCGCCCGCGCCTTTGCGGATGACGATTTTCAAATCGAAACCGCTGTCCAGAATATTTTCTCCGAGCAGACCGTACGCCCGCGCCTGCTCGATTGCGTTTTCCAGACGCCGGATGGCGAGCGGGTATTCCGCACGGATGTAGATGACGGCGCGTCCGGCTCCGATGGCATAGGACGCGATTGCAAGTCCCTCAATCAGGCGGTGCGGATCCCCCTCGATGAGCGCGCGGTCCATGAACGCCCCTGGGTCGCCCTCATCCGCATTGCAGATCATATATTTCTGGTCGCTGGCGGAATTCAGGGCGAGCTTCCACTTGGTCCCCGTCGGGAAGCCGCCGCCTCCGCGCCCGCGCAGTCCGCTCAGTTCCACCTCTTCGCAGATTTCAGACGGCGTCATGGTGTGAAGCGACTTCGCGAACGCGCGGTACCCGCCGCCTGCCAGATATTCTTCAATCGATCCGGGGTCGACAATGCCGCAGTTCTGAAGCACGCGGAAAGTCTGTCCGCGGAAAAACGGATGCTCCTTCAGCAGCGGAATTCCCGGCGCGGCGGACTGTCCCTCAAGCACGATCTGCCCGAGCAAACCCTCCTCCGGCACGCGTTTTTCAAGCAGGAGCGCGGAAAGAAGCGGTTCCACCTTCTCTTTTGTCACAAACGAATAGACCAACCGCGCGAAGCGGGGAAGCTGGACCATCACGACCGGTTCCGCCGAACAGAGTCCCAGACAGCCGGTTTCTACGACTTCCGCATCGACGTTGTGCCATTTCAGAAATTCGCGTACAGCGGCAAGCGTGTGTCCGGCACCCGCCCCCAGCCCGCAAGTCGCCGTCCCGACGAACACGGCCGGACGCTGCGGATTTCTGCGGAGCAGAAGCGAACCGAGCTCCTTCGCCCGTCCGGAAATCTCCTGCTTGATGCCGTCGTAAGTCAGCATGGAGAGAAGAATCGACTTGACGTCCTGCGGATATGCGGTCATGCCTCCCTCCCCTCGCGGTCGCGGATTGCGGAAACGATGTCGCGGATTTTATCTTCGTTCACACAGGCGTGAATCTCTCCGTTGACGCTCATGACGGGAGCCAGCCCGCACGCGCCGAGACAGGGCGAGACTCCCAGGCTGAACAAACCGTCCGCCGTCGTTTCGCCCGGATGAATCCGGAGATAGCGTTCCAGAAAATCGAGAATCGCGGCGGAGCCTTTGACGTGGCACGCCGTTCCCCGGCAGAGGATGATGTGGTATTTTCCCGTGTTTTCAAAGCGGAATTGATTGTAGAATGTCGCCACGCCGTAAACCTTTCCCGCGGCAAGCCCGAGATGCCGGGCAATTGCAATGATCGCGGTACGGGAGAGCGCCCCCTGCGACTCCTGAACATCCTGGAGAATTGCAATCAGATTCTCCCGCACTCCGGCGGGATGGCGTTCCAGGATGGCGGCGATGTTCCGTTCGTTCTGCATTCAGGTCAGTCGCGCTGTTTCAGATGATCGGCGAAATAAGCGAGTTTTTCCAGCGAGCTGGCGATGTCGATGCGGTCCGCGCAGACCGTCTCCGGCACGCGGAGCGGAACCGGAGCGAAATTGAGCAAGCCTTTGATTCCGGCTGCGACCATCATGTCGGCAACCGCCTGCGCCTGTCCCGCGGGAACCGTGATGATTCCGACGTTGATGTCAAGCTCCTTGACTTTCGATTCGAAATCCCTGGTGTGATAGCAGCGGCAGCCGGAGATGACGCGGTCGACTTTGCTTTCATCCGTATCGAACGCCGCAACGATGGTCAGCCCAGGGTGGCGGTAAGTGAAATACGAGAGAATGGCGCGTCCGAGGTTTCCGACTCCCACCAGCGCAATGGAACGGTCTTTCGAGCCGTCGAGTATGACGGTGATGCGGGAGATGAGGCTGGCGATATCATACCCTTTGTGAGGGCTTCCCTCGTGTCCGATCGTCATAATGTCGCGCCGCACCTGAGCCGGGGTGTTGTGAGCCAGTGCGGCGAGCTGGTGTGAAAAAAGTGTTTTCTGTCCTTTGGAAAGCAGATCCGAAAGGAGTCTCTTATACAAAACCATGCGCTCGATCGTCCGGGCCGGAATATTTTTCGTCAGTTTCATTTTCCCTTTTTACCGTGTTGTGAAAAAGTTCTTTGTGAGATTGTTCACAGAGAAACAATAACCCTGAAACCCGCAAACGTCAAGGGCGGAACCGAAAAAATATGCGTTTTTCTTCATTTCCGGAAGAAAATTCTCCGCGGACAACCGCTTACAGCAGCTGATCCTGCAGTTCATCCTTCGCTTTTTCCGGCTCGGCTTCCGCGGAACGGAACTGAAGATGAAAATGCTCGATGATCCAGCGCACAATGTTCGGAACCGGAAGCGTCGTCACAATCGAAAGGACTATGATGGCATTGAAAAAGCTGTTGTCCAGCATTCCGAGCTCTTTGCCGATCGCGGCGGCGGCGAGAGTCGCGGAAAGCTGAGGAACCGTCATCACTCCCGCGCAGATTCCCTTCAGATTCGAAAAGCCGCACAGACGCAATGCGAGCCAGCCGGAAAAAACTTTGCTCACGACAAGCCCGGCGATCGTCAGGACGATGATGCCGACATTGCTTGCGGATTCGAACAGCGCGTGAAGATCCGTCTTCATTCCAATGGAAATGAACAGGAACGGAATCAGAAAACCGTAGCCGATTCCTTCGAATTTGTGAAAAACATCGTAGGTGGTCCTGTACTCCGGATCCTGCATGATGCGCGAAAGTCCGAGCCCCGCGAGGAACGCTCCCACAACAAGGTTGATCCCGAGAAACTCTCCGGCAAGAACAGCCAGAAGGATCAGAAATAGAAAACAGGTCATAATCACATCTTCGCCGTTGTTCAGAACGCGGAAAATCAGACATCCCCCTTTCGGAACCAGCCAGAGCACCAGCAGGAAGTAGAGCAGAACAAGCAGCAGAAACACGACCGTAAACCAGTTGCCGAATATCGACGGGTCTATGTAATCGAACAGCGAAAGCGTCTTGTGGAATCCAGCATTGTCCGTCACAACCGTCTTCATCTGCACGCTCACCGCAAGAAGAACAATACTCGCGATGTCCGTAATCACCGTCGAAATCAGAACGGCCGAACCGAAAATCGTCTTGGAGATCTTCAGCTCGCGGATAATCGGGAACACAATGCCGACCGAATGCGAAGCAAACAGCGAAGCGTAAAGCAGTTTCCCCGGGAAGTCTTCCGCACGAAAATAGTTGTAGACCAGAAAGCCGGAAATGGCGGGCAGGAGGAAAGTCAGGATGCTCAGCGCCACCACCGGACGCTTTGAAGAGCGGATCAGCTTGAAATCCGCCTCCATTCCCGCAAGCGTCATCAGGAAGAGCAGCCCCAGCGAACCGAGGGAATTGATCAGAGTCAGTGAATTCTCTTCGATCATCTTCGGATCGCCTCCGAGAAACGACAGCGCCGGGGCAAGACGTCCCACGAGATCAAATCCGTTCGGCCCGATCATCATCCCGACGATCAGGAGCGCAATCACCTGCGGTATTTTGAAGCGCCGCAGAAACAGCGGCATCACCGCCATCAGAGTGATCAGGATCATAAACAAAACAAGAAAGGCATCGCTGCTCATTGGAAATCTCCTTTAATTTTTCGCTTCCGCATACATGCATTTCAGATATGACGATTCCCGGAACTTCGCCGGATGATCCACCGCGTGCGCCGTCCGTTCCAGTTCATTCAGCGGACGCCCCGCCGAAGACGCGGCCTCCTTCACGACTGAAAACAAAGCGTCCGCCGTCACCCGGCTCGAACACGAGGCAAAAACCAGAAGACCATGCGGAGCCAGCAGTTTCACCGCCGCCTTCGCCAGCCTGGAATAGGTGTTCAGCGCCGTCCGTACCTCCGCTTCCGCTTTCGCAAAAGAGGGAGGGTCGACTATCACAAGATCAAACCGGCGGCGTTTCGCGGCAAGATCGCCCATCGCGACAAACGCATCCGCCGCGATCTCGCCGTGCGGACAATGCGTCAGAGACGGATTCAGCGCGAAGTTTTCCGCGACGGCTCCCGCCGCGTGACGGTTGATGTCCACGCTCACAACCTCCGTTGCGCCTCCCGCGGCGGCGTAGAGCGAAAAACCGCCGGAGTAGGAAAAAACGTTCAGCACGCGCTTCCCGGAAGCCAGACGGCGCACACGGTCACGGTTGTCACGCTGGTCAAGGAAAAATCCCGTCTTCTGTCCGCGAATCACGTCGGCGGCGAAACGGATGCCGTTCTCAAGGAAGGTCAGACTGCCGTCGAACGGCGCGCCGTCGCAAGTGAAAACGGAACCGTCGGGACACCACGACGCGCCCTCGGGCGTCGCCGCGACTTCCCTGGAGAGGCGGATCACCACCCGGCGGATCTCCGGCAGCAGTTCCGTCAGAGCTTCCGCCGCCTCATCCGCCCACGCAATCCACGCGGCGGAGTAGAGCTTCAGAACCAGCGTGTCGCCGTATTTGTCGCAGACGAGGCCGGGGAACCCGTCGGACTCCCCGTGAACCACGCGCCACGCCTCCGTTTCCGGCGGAAGAGCCGGCAGACGCGGTTCAAGAGCTTTCCGGATTCCGGCAAGGAACAGCGGTTTGCCGACCGGAGGATTCTTCGAGCCGTAAGAAAGCACTTTCACGCGCACTTGCGAACGCGGATCGTAGAGCCCGGCGCCGAGGACGGAATTGGATTTGCCGTCGTACAGAACCGCAACGGACCCGGCCGCGCCGTCTCGCGAAAGTTTCTCCACGGAATCTTCGAAAACCCATGGATGACCTTTGCGGACCGCCTGCGCTCCCTTGTTTTTCAGGCGCACCGCGATGCGCACCTTCTTGCGTTCCGCAAGCGGATTTTCGGGAAACGGGATCTTCATGAAAGCACTCCTTCCTCGACCAGGACGGCAACGCCGGAAGAGTCGGGAATAAATTTGATTTTCCGGATGTTGTCTGCAGAGGAAACTGTAATGCGCCGTCCGGAAACGAGATCGCGCAGCGCAAGTTTTTTCCAGAAAGTCTTATGGAAATGCAGTTCTATCATTTTCTCCGCCGTCTCCGAACCGAAAACGAAGAGCATCCGGCTCTTTCCGGAAAAGCCGGATACCACGCGGCAGTTGCGGCTGATCAGATTGATTTTCGGGACAACCGCGTTCAGCAGGGTATTCAGGAAGTCCTCCAGTCCGGGACTGCGTGCAGACGCCGCGGAAGCTCCGATAAACGCGCCGAACAGCAGGATTTTCCCCTTTCCGTACGGGATGCTCTCCGCAAGCGCGGTCCCGTTGCGGTACGGAATCAGAACTTCCGTGTATTTTTTGACGACGCGCAGCGGAACCACATACGAGCCGGAGTCCAGCGTACAGATTTTCTTGTTCGTTTTGAATTTCAGGACCGGCGAATCCGGAACCATGCGCGCCGTCTCGAGAACGCCGGTCGCCTCCGCGATGAAGCGGGAGTCCGGACGCAGCGGGACGCCCGTCGAACTCCACGCGCCGCACTCGGGTTCGCAGAGAAGGATCCCTCCGGCATGCACGAAATCCAGAATCTTCTCCGCCGCCGCGTTCGTTATCACCGGAGTTCCGGGAAGAATCAGCAGTTTCTTGTCTTTCAGCACATCAAGAGACTCTTCCGAGCAGACGCTGAACGGAGTCGATGAAAAAGTCAGCGAACGCACCCAGCCGCGCAGGGAAGCCAGCGCGGACTTGAGATAAAATCCCTTCACCTGAAGCAGTCTCTCGGAAATACGGCTGCGGAAAACTGCAACCGTTCCGGTTTCCGGAGCCCATTTCTCCAGCAGATCCGCGGCGGCCTCCGTCTGACCCCGGAAACGTTTCAGGGCATTCAGACGGTCCGCAAACAGGAAATCGTCGGATGTCAGCTGATTGAACAGAGAATCTTTATCCCATTCGCCGAGCACAATCCGTTTCGCCCCGTATGCGGTTGCATTCCAGAGGAAACGGTAAAGCCGCCCCGGAGTCAGCTGGGCGGGTGCCGCCTGAAAACCGGGCGAACGCTCCATGACGCAAATTCCCTCGCGGCAGAACGTCTCGGAGGATGAGGCGAGAACGGCGGTCCGTTCCGCATAACTCTCGTCCTGCTCCACGGAAACGGCGATATCCAGCTGTTTGTCAGGGAGCAGCCCGGACATCCGCGGGGGAAGCAGCAGCGCGGCGGCCGCCCGCCCCGCCGGTTGAAGAAGCGCTGCAAGCTCCTTGAAGAATCCGGCCTCGCGCAGACGGCGGAAACGGAAAAACGCCATGGATTCGGGCGAATCGGGCAGACACTCCGGAGTCTCCGGCGGAATCTGGTCGAACGAGAAATAATTCCGGAACCAGCGGGCGTTCAGCTCCCGGATGGAGGAAAATTCAGACCGCAGAAATTTCCGGAACAGCTCAAGCGACTTCGGACAGCGGCAGTCGTCAAGCGACAGCAGTTCCAGCCGCCATGCGTCAAGCAGTTTTTTCTCTCCGAACTCCGCACCCAGGGCGCGGAAAAACGCGAACAGGGCATTGCGGTATTCCGGCTGTTCGAAACAGCGCTCCTGAATCCAAGCCGGAGGCTCCGCAACCGGAGTCAGAATCACGCGCATCCCGCAAACTTCAGCCTCGCGCAGATAAGCGGAAAAAAGAGAAAAATCAAAACGGCCCGGAGCCCGTTCCGCAAGACACCACGGAATCGGGAACACGATCAGGGAGACTCCCGCCTCCGCCAGTTCCTCCAAGTCCGCGCGCCAGCGCCACTGCGGAGGAAACGCCCCCGCTTTGATTTGCACACCTGTCTGTATCATTCGTTCTGAACCTTGTTTTTCCACAATTTAACGGCTCCGGTGAAAAATACAAGCTTTTTTTCAGAAAAACGACTGGAAATATTAAACAAAAGATTTATATTTCCAAGACCCCTGAACATTTTCCGGGACGACATTGTCTTTTTTGAGAAATCACGCACCGATTAGGAGATACGAACAATGAAACTGAAAAAGCTCATCTTCCCCCTGCTTTCCATATTTTTTCTGACCCTTCTCGTCTCAACCGGATTTGCTCTCACCCGGCAGACGCCGCCGCGCACGCAGCTCTATGCTTCCAGCCTCCCGGCCAAACGCCCCGTTTCAGAAAAGAAAGTCTCGCACGGGCGTCCCTTCGAGCAGACGGAAGAGATGCGCGTCATCACAAGTATCACCTACAACATGCTCTCAAAAATGCACTACGCAAAACGAGATGTGGATTCCGTCAACTCCCAAAAACTCTTTGACTTCTATCTCAAAACCCTTGATCCGCTCAAACTCTATTTCACGAAGGATCAGGTTGAACTCTGGCGCACTCATCAGAAGATTCTCCTTCCCATGATCGCCAACGGCGATGTTTCCCTCGCGCTTGCCATCTTCAACAAATATCTTCACAACCTCGAAGAGTACGATCAGTTCGTCAAAAACGCCACCTTTACAAAAGCGGATTTCGAAACGAACGAACTCTACCGCTTCGACCGGCTCAAAACGGACTGGCCGGCGAACAGACAGGAGCGCGCCGCACTCTGGCGCAAAAAACTCACAAACGATCTTATCGCCATCATGCTTCAGGACCGCATCAAAGCGGAGGAGCTGAAGAAAGAGAACAAACCCGTCCCGGTTCCCAAACCCGCAATCGAACGCATCCGCAAACGCGTGGATCAGTTTGTCCAGTTCAACAAAAAAATGGAACCCGTCGAGGCGCTTGAACTTTATCTCAACAGCTTCGCCCATCTCTTCGATCCGCACACCAGCTACATGGCCCCCCGCAGCGAAGAGGATTTCAACATCAACATGCAGCTCTCCCTCGTCGGAATCGGCGCCGTGCTGACCAGCGAGGACGGCTACACCAAGATCGTGCAGATCATTCCCGGCGGTCCCGCCGACCTCGACAAACGCCTGAAAGCGGAAGACCGCATCATCGCCGTCGCACAGGAGAACGCCGAACCGGTGGATGTCGTCGACATGCCCCTCTCCAAAGTAGTCTCCATGATCCGCGGCGAAGCCGGAACCAAAGTCCGTCTCACCGTTCTCGAGGGCGTCAAAGGAGCGAAAGCTCTCCCCGTCAACATCGAAATCACCCGCAACAAAGTGGAACTTAAAGAGTCCGAGGCAAAAGGCGAACTCCGCTCCGTCAAAGCGGAAAACGGCGAAACGCTCAACGTCGGCGTCATTCTGCTCCCCTCCTTTTACGCCGACTTCCGTGCCGCCAGTTCCGGAGACCGCAACTACAAGAGCTCCACGCGCGACGTCCGCAAAATCATTCAGTCCTTCAAGAAAAAAGGAAAACTCGACGGTCTTGTCATCGATCTCCGTTCCAACGGCGGAGGAAGCCTCCAGGAAGCCGTCACCCTCACCGGACTCTTCATCAAGGACGGACCCGTCGTCCAGATCCGCGACGCCGCCGGACGCATCACGCAGTACAAGGATGAGGATCCCGCAGTCGAATACGCGGGTCCGCTGATCGTCATGACCAACCGCCTCAGCGCCTCCGCCTCCGAAATTTTCGCGGGAGCCATCAAAGACTACAAGCGCGGAATCCTCGTCGGCGACAAGAAGACTCACGGCAAAGGAACCGTCCAGGTCGTCGCCGATCTCAACAACTATGTCCACTTCTACGGCTACGCCTTCTCCGCAGGCTCGATCAAGCTCACCAATGCGAAGTTCTACCGCATCAACGGGGCGTCCACTCAGCTGAAAGGCGTCGCGCCCGATATTGCCTTCCCGACTTTCACCGACGCCATGGAAACCGGAGAAGACAAGCTGGACAACCCGCTGAAATGGGATGAGATCGATGCCGTTGCCCATGCGCAATATGAGCCGAACATCTGCGCGATTGCCTCCGACCTCCGCAGGAAATCCGACGCACGTGTCGCAGCCAGCCCGGAATTCACCATGCTCAAGCGCGACATCGCGTACCTGATGAAGAACAAGGACAAAAAGACGATCTCCCTGAATCTCGAACAACGCTGGAAAGAGTACCTCCGCGAAAAAGACATTTACGAGGAGCAGGCAAAACTTCTTCATCTGGACGGCGCCGAAAAGGACAAAAAAAAGAACACCAAGAAGGATCTCTATCTGGATGAAACCCTGAACATCATGCGGGATTACATCACCCGGAAACGCGGAATCCGCCCGCAGGAACGCCGCGCAATCGCCGGCCACCAGCCGGTCCGCTGAGGTTCCGCATGCAGAGCATGATCATAGAAGGTCCCTCCAGGATTCACGGACAGGTGACGATCGGCGGCAACAAAAACGCCGTTCTGCCGATGATCGCCGCGGCAATGCTGACCGACGAAGAGGTGATTCTCCACAACGTCCCCGACATCATCGACGTCGAAAACATGCTTCACCTCGCCGCGGAACTCGGAGCAGACGTCAGACGCGCCGGCGGAACGGTTGTCGTCAAGGCGGAAAACCTCAAAACGAACCGTCTTCCGAAAGAGATCTGCTCCGCCCTGCGCACTTCGCTGCTTTTCGCCGGACCGCTCGCCGTGCGGACGGGGAAAGCCGAACTCTGGCCGCCGGGCGGAGACGTCATCGGAAGACGCCGTCTCGACGCCCATTTCTACGGTCTCCGCAAACTCGGCATCCAGATCGAGTCCGACGACATCCCGTTTGAATTCAAAAAAACGCGCCGCCGCCCGCCCGCGGAAATCGACATTTTTCTCGATGAAGCAAGTGTCACCGCAACCGAACACATCATGACGGCGGCGTGCCTCACCCCCTCGACCACGATTCTGCGCAACGCCGCCTGCGAACCCCATATCGGACAACTCGCCGGACTGCTCGTCAAAATGGGCGCGCAAATCGACGGTCTGGAAACAAACACGCTCACGATCCGCGGCTGCAAAAAACTGCACGGCGCGGAGCATACCGTCGAAGGCGACCACATTGAAGCCGCAAGCTACCTCGCTCTCTGCGGAGCCGCGGGCGGCGAAATCGAAATTCTCGGCGGCATCTCCCCGCGTCACTACTGGATGACTCGCCGCGTTTTCGAACGCTTCGGTCTCGCCTTCCGCCTCGAGCCGGGACGCATCGCCATGACCGCGAAGAAAATGAAAATCCGCCCCGATTTCGGCAACGCCATCCCGATCATCGCGGACGGCCCCTGGCCGCAGTTTCCCAGCGATATGATGAGCTGTCTCATCGTTGCCGCGACCCAGGCGCGCGGCTCCGTTCTCTTCTTCGAAAAAATGTTTGAAAGCCGCATCTGCTTCGTCGACCGCATCATCGCCATGGGCGCGAACGCGATTGTCTGCGACCCGCACCGCGTCGTAATCTCGGGTCCGGCGAAACTGCGCGGAATCACAATGGCAAGCCCCGACATCCGCGCCGGAATGGCAATGATCATCGCCGGAGCATGCGCAAAAGGCACGTCCGTCATCAACCGCGCAGAAATCATCTTCCGCGGCTACGAGAACCTCCCGGGGAAACTCACCGCGCTCGGAATCCGGAACACCCTGGCGGAAGTCTGATGAAACTTGCGCCGTTTCTCTTTCTGCTGACTTTCTTCCTCTGCGCGCAGGAAGCGTGGATCTCGCTCCCCGCCTCCGTCGACGCCGCCCTCGAGAACCCGGACCGCGCGGAAAAACTTCTCGCCGGCGTCTCCCGGTCCGCCGACCCGCTGATCGAACGGCTCGAACGGGACATCCGCGACGATTTGCAAGAACGGAATGCGGACGACGCGCTTGCCGCGCTGGACGATCTGGAACTCACCGCGAAAGTGCGTCTGCTCTACTCCCGCGCCGCAAACGACCCGGCGAGCGCGCGGCTTCTGCTCCGCCTGAACAATCTTCCCGAGGAACTTCCGGTCCACTTCCGCGATTCCGTGGAAGATTCCCTTCAGCCGCTTCTCTGGTATTCGAACACGAATCTGCATTCGCTTGCAATCCGCCGACGCCCCGACCTGCGACTGGAGAAAAACAGCTCGGTCCGTCTTGCATTCCAGATTCAGTTTGATCTCGCGAATCATCAGCTCGACCGCCTTCCTCCCGATTCGCCGGAACGGCTTCCCCGGCTGATCGAACTTGCACATCTCTGCGGCTGGCTCCCGGAACAGGAACCGCTCCCGCCTTCCCCCTCCCCGATCGCCGGAACGGAGGACCCCGTCTATGAACCCGAAGATTCCCCGCTGCTCTTCAACCTTTTCATGCATACGTTCAAGCTCATCGACTGGTCAGCGTACTAAATTTGTCAAAAAACCGTTTTTGCCACTTGCGCAGACGGATTTTTATGATATAGTATCGGTTATAATTTTAAAAGAGAACCACGAATGGAACCGGTCAAATGAAAATGTCTTTAGTCAGACGCATGGCGCAGACGGCTGCGGTTGTTTTGATATTTGCACTGCCCGCCGTCTATGCGGAAAACAAGTCTTACATGGACGATGCCAAGGTGGGTTCCGGCTCCACACTCTCGTATAAAGAATTCCGGACGGATCTCATTCCGAAGAACGCCAAAGGCGTCGACGCAAGCGCAGACGTCTACGAATATGTCGGCGACAACCTCATCGCGCGCGGTCATGCGGTCATCAAGTACGGAGACATCACGATCACCGCCGACAAGTTCATTTTGAACCTCGAATCCCGCGACCTCGAAGCCGCCGGACATGTGACGTTCGCCAAAAAACAGAAAACCGAAAAAATTGTCGATTACGAAGAGTATCAGGATCTGCTCGACGACGACTCCCTCTCGGTCAAATTCATCGAATACGTCAAAGTGCCGACCGGAATGCGCAAAATCAAGGTCTCCGTCGAAAACGTTCCAGCTTACATGAAAGCCGACCGCGTTTCCGGAAACCTCACATCGGGACTCTTCCAGTTCCGCAACTTCGCATTCCAGAACGGTCCGCTCTTCTTCGCCGCCGCGGAAGCCGAACGTTCCGCCGGCGGACAGCTGACCATCCGCGACGCGAAAATCACCACCTGCGATTACATCGTGGACGATCACGATCACTACTCGATCAGCGCCGGCAAGGCGGTCATCACCCCCCGCGAATACAACAGCGGCATTCAGAACTACAATCCGTCCCACCGCGAACACAGCGTTCTGGCGTACAACACCCTGCTGCGTCTCTGGGATCTCCCCGTTTTCTGGCTCCCCGTCCTTTACAAGCCGACGGAATCGGACAACTTCGGCATCGACGTCGATTTCGGTCAGTCTTCCGACTACGGGTTCTACGTCCGCGCATCCAAAGGATTCTCCATTCTGGACACCCCGCTCATGCAGCTGAACGTCGCCCCCATGGTGAACTACTACTCCAAACGCGGACTCGCCTACGGAGCCAAGCTGAATTTCGTGACCGACAATTCCAGAACGGAGATGTTCGGAATCTTCATGCACGACCGCAAGCCGTATGAAAGTTTCGACTACAATTACACGCAGCGTCACTACGCGAAAAAACATGCACGCCTGAAAATTCCGAACCAGCGTTACGACTTCAAAATCACAAATCTGACGCACATCACGCCCTCTCTGGATTTCCGCGGACAGTTTGAACTGCTCAGCGACTATCAGTTCCTTGAGGATTATTACGACACGCGCTACAAAGAGAACGTTCAGCCGCCCACCTACGCCGCGCTGGAATATCAGATGGAACGCGCCTCCGCGGCCATCCTGACCTCGCTGCGCGTCAACGACTTCGACACCGTATCCCAGCGCCTCCCCGAAATCCGCTTCGACATGCCGCGTCAGGAACTGTTCGGCGGTCTATACTATCAGAGCGAAACTTCCGGCGGATACTATGACATGAAGTGGCGCAAACTCGACAATCCCGGGCGTTACGGAAACGTCCGGGGCTATTCCAGCGCCCGCTTCGACACCGTTCATTTCCTCTACTATCCGATCAATCTGGATTTCCTGAACATCATCCCGCGCGTCGGCGGACGCCTCACCGCGTACTCCGACTCTTCCAAAACGAAGATTTCGGACGATGATCTGAACGAACTCTTCGGGGCCAGCTCCATTGAAGTCACGCGCTTCTCCAATCAGGTCCCGTTCAGGAACTTCGACCGCAAGGGGAAAGCCAGGCTCCGCTTCGCCGGGGAATTCGGCGTGGAAGCCAACACGAAAATCTACCGCACTTGGCAGGATGTCCGAAGCTCCGCTCTCGAACTCGACGGACTGCGCCACATCATTATGCCGTACGTCAACTACACCCTGATTCCGGAACCGACCGAAAAAGCCGATCATCTCTACTATTTCGATGACGTCGACCGCATCCGCAAGCAGAACTTCGTCCGTATCGGCATGCAGAACACCCTGCAGACCCGGCGCGGAAATTACGGCTCCGAACAGATCGCCGAATGGGCCTCGCTGGACACCTACTGGGATTTCCACGCACAGAGACAGGGACAGTTCGGATACGTCGGAGATATCGGAATCAAATTCTCCCTGACTCCGTTCAACGGACTCTCCTTCACATCGGAAATGCTCTGGGACGCCGGACAGAACAACAAGCACAACGCCCAGGCCACACGGAACAACGGACGCAAAGCCGGACGGGTCGGCCTCATGAAGCTCAAATATCTCAACGTCTGGAACACCTCGCTCACCTACAAGATTTCCGAAGACTGGAAAATCTACGGCACCTACAGCTATTCGGACAGCTACCGTCTGCGCGGAACCTACTCCATGGGCTCAATGCTCGAACAGATCAACGCAACCTCCGCAACGCTCTCCGCCGACTACAAAACAGCGCAGTCGTTCACCATCGGAATCGACTTCCCGACCTACATCGACCCCAAGCTCAAAGCCGGAGCCAGAATGTCCTACGACATCGAAAAAGCCGTCATGAGCAACGTCGCGTTTTACCTGAAGCGAAACTTCCACTGCATCGACGCCGCCGTTGAATTCGGACGGAATCAGGAACTGGACACCGACAAGGGCAAGGATACCGACTACTATGTCATGTTCCTGATTTCTCTCTCCACCATGCCCGAAGTCGGAAGCGGTTACAAACAGAAGTTCTAACACATTAACACATAAAGGTTTTTCATCATGAAAATGTCCCGCATGCTGGGCCGCAGGATCAAGGAAGATCCCAAAGACGCAAAGACGATCAGCCACAAGTTCCTGGTGCGCGGTGGTTACATCCGCCCCGTCTCCTCAGGCATCTACAGTCTCCTCCCCCCCGCCGAAAGAGTCATTCAGAAAATCGAAGCCATCGTCCGCGATGAAATGAACAAAGTCGGCGGACAGGAAGTTCTCATGCCCGTCGTGCTCCCCGCCGACCTCTGGCAGGAATCCGGACGCTATGAATCCGTCGGAGCGGAACTCCTCCGCTTCAAAGACCGTAACGGCAAGGACATGCTCCTCGGAATGACACACGAAGAGGCGATCGTTCACCTCGTCCGCACCGAGGTCACCAGCTACAAGCAGCTCCCCCTCATGGCCTATCAGATCCAGACAAAATACCGCGACGAAGCCCGGCCGCGCGCAGGTCTCATCCGCGTCCGCGAATTCACCATGAAGGACGCCTACAGCTTCCACACCTCCCAGGAGTCTCTCGAAGAGTACTACATGCAGGTTCACCAGGCGTATGTCAACATCTACCGCCGCGTCGGTCTTCAGCACGTCCTCTCGATCAAGGCGAACTCCGGCATGATGGGCGGCAATGTCTCCCATGAATTCATGTCCGTCGCCGATTGCGGGGAAGACACTCTGTTTGTCTCTCCCGACGGTCACAGCTACAAGGCGAACCGCGAAATCGCAGTCTCCGCAATCAAATTTGAACGCGCACCCGAACTGCCGATGGAAAAAGTCGCAACTCCGAACTCAAAAACCATCGACGAAGTTGCAAAGCTACTGAACGTCAAACCGGAAAACACCGGCAAGGCGGTCTTCTACACAGATTCCGACAAACGTCTCATCTTCGTTCTCATCCGCGGTGACTTCGAGGTCAACGAAACCAAGCTGCAGAACCTCCTCAAAATCAAGGAACTGGCGTTTGCAAACGACCAGCAGATTCTCGATGCAGGAGCCGTTCCCGGTTACGCTTCCCCCGTCGGAATCGACCCGAAAAAGGCGGTCATCGTTGTCGACCGCTCCATCGAAGGCACCTCGAACCTCGTCGTCGGCGCCAATGAAGCCGGTTTCCATTATATCAACTTCAACTACGGACGCGACCTCAAGGACGCTGTCGTCGCCGACATTGCAACCGTCCGCGAGGGCGACCCCTGCCCGGTCACCGGCGAACCGCTCCAGATGAAGCGCGGCATCGAAGTCGGAAACATCTTCCAGCTCGGAACCAAATATTCCGCCCCGATGAAGTGCGAATACCTCGACAAAGAGGGCAAATCCCACCCGATGATCATGGGATGCTACGGCATCGGCATCGGCAGAACCATGGCGGCGCTCGTGGAGGATTCCCACGACGACTACGGGCCGATCTGGCCAATGTCCGTCGCCCCCTATCACGTCGAAATCTGCGCGATCACGCCTGATAAGGAAAACGTCATGGAAGTTTCCGAAAAACTCTATCAGGAACTTCAGAAGCTCGGCGTGGAAGCGCTCTTCGACGACCGCGGCGAAAAAGCCGGTTCCATGTTCAGCGACGCCGACCTTCTCGGCATTCCGCTCCGCGCCGTGATCTCACCGAAAACCATCGCAAGCGGCTCTATGGAATTCAAAGTCCGCGGCTCCCGCGACTCCGAACTCGTCCCGCTCGACAAAGCCGCCGAATTCCTCGCGGCGAAAGTCAAAGCGGAACTCGAAAAATATCGGTAATCGCCAAGGGACCGGATATGAAGATTCTGTTTTTCTCCGATGTTCACGGTTCTCCCGAGAGCCTCGCCCGCCTTTGGAAACAGAAAGACGCGCGCAAGCCGGAACAGCTCGTTCTGCTCGGAGACGCCCTCTATCACGGCCCCAGAAACCCGCTCCGTCCGGACTATGCGCCGCCGAAAGTCGTGCCGGCGCTGAACGCCGAAAAGGAGCGGATCATCGCCGTCCGCGGAAACTGCGACAGCGAAGTCGATCAGATGCTCCTGGAATTCCCCATCATGGCGGAATTCTCCACTCTTTTCGCGGACGGCTTCAAGTTTTTCCTGACTCACGGACACCACTGGAGCCCCTCGGTTCCTCCCCCGGTCGCAAAAGGAACCGTTCTGGCTTACGGACATACGCATCTTCCTCAGCTGGAACGGCTTGAAAACGGGCTTATCGCCTTCAACCCCGGGTCCATCTCGCTCCCGAAAGGCGGAAATCCCCCTTCCTTCGGCTGGTACGAGAACGGGCATCTTCAGGTGCTTGAACTCGAAACTGGGAAGGAAATGTTCTCCTATGATCTCCATTCATAACAGCGAAAATGAACTCGCCCAGAAGCCGGAACTGATTCAGAAGCTCGGTATCGGACAGTTCATCTATCAAGGGAAAGACGGCGACACGCTTCCGTTCTGCCAGTACATGCACGGCGCGGACAAGCCGGGCAAATTCATTCTCGTCTGCTATTTTCACGGCGCGGGTTCGCGCGGAAACGACAACTTCCTTCAAGTCCGGATCGGTGCGCCGCCGCTCGCGTCGTACTGCGAACGCCACGGTCTCAAGGCGCTCGTCATCATGCCGCAATGCCGTGAAAACTGCAAATGGGTCGACGTTCCATGGGAATCCGAATCCCACACGCTCCCGCCGGAACCCTCGCGCCACATGAAACTTGCGCTCGCTCTCCTCGACGCCAAGCTGAAAGAGTTCGACATCGACCGCGAACGCATCTATGCGCTCGGCATGTCGATGGGCGGTTACGCGGTCTTCGACATGGTCAGCCGCCGCCCGGAACTCTTCGCCGCGGCCGCTTCCATGTGCGGAGGCGGCGATACCGCCCAGGCGCCGAATCTGCGCGACACCGCATTCTATCTGATTCACGGAGACGTGGACGCCGCCGTTCCGGTTGTCCGTTCACGGAACATGGCGAAAGCGCTCCGCGACGCGGGAAACCCGAATGTCGTCTACCATGAACTCGCAGGCGTCGACCACAATGTCTGGGACCCGTTTTTCGCGGACGACGAGGGGCTGGACTTCCTTTTTGCGCAAAAACGCACGCTTCGGTAAAATATTTTTTCGTTGCGCAGTTGTTTTTTGCGAAAATGGAGTTATAGTATCAAATTAGGAATCTAGTTGAAAATAAAGAAGTTTGATCTTTTCAAACGGCAATTAACAAGAAGGAGTATCCCGTGAGCTACACAATCATTGTGTTTGTGAAGCAGGTGCCGGACACCCAAAACATTACCGGAGACGCGATGAAAGCGGACGGAACCGTCAACAGACAGGCTCTCCCCGCGATCTTCAACCCGGAAGACCTCAATGCTTTGGAACTGGCGCTTCAGCTGAAAGACCGTTATCAGGCAAAAGTTACCGTTGCGACCATGGGTCCCCCGGCCGCCGCAGAAGTTCTGCGCGACGCGCTTTGCAGAGGAGCCGATAACGCAGTCCTTCTCACAGACCGCGCGTTCGCCGGTGCGGATACTCTCGCGACCAGCTATGCGCTCAGCAAATGCGCCGGAAAAATCGGCAAATTCGACCTCATTCTCTGCGGACGCCAGGCCATCGACGGCGACACCGCGCAGGTCGGTCCCCAGATCGCGGAAAAACTTCACCTCCCGCAGATTTCCTACGTGGAGGAGGTCCTTGAACTCAACGAGAAGACCGTCAAGGCCCGCCGTGCCATCGAAGGCGGCTATGAGATCCTTGAGACTCCCACTCCCGCTCTCTTCACGGTCATCGACGCCAACGAGCCGCGTCCGAAAAACGCAATTCGCATCATGAAGTACAAAAAAGCGAAAAGCAAACTCGATCTCGGCGCAGACGCAACTGCGGAAGACGTCGAAAAGCTCGCGGCTAAAGATCTTCTGATTCAGGCCTGGAGCGCAACCGACGTTGGCGCAGCTCCCGAACGCATCGGCTTCGCCGGCTCCCCGACCAAAGTCAAACAGATTCAGAGCGTCGTTCTGACCGCCGGCGACTACAAAGCCGTCGAAGCCACCGACGCCGGGGTCACGAACCTCATTCACGAACTCATTGAAGACCATACATTAGGGTGATTAACATGTCTGAACAAATTGGAAATGTCTGGGTTTTTATTGAGCAGGAAGGCGGAAAGATCGCGGACGTCAGCCTCGAACTCGTCAGCAAGGGAGCGGAACTCGCCGCCCGGCTCGGAGTCGACGTCGAAGGCGTCCTCCTCGGCTCCAATGTCGAACACTGCTGCAAAACCCTCTTCGAATACGGCTGCAAAAAAGTTTTCCTCGCCGACGACCCGCGTCTCGAACCTTTCACGGTTCTCCCGTTCGCAAAGGTCATTATGGATCTCATCCGCGAACACAAACCGAACATTCTGCTCTTCGGCGCGACGATGAAGGGACGTGAACTCGCCCCCCGCATCTCCTCCGAAAAGCTCGCCGGTCTCACAGCCGACTGCACCGACCTCAGAATCGACGACTTCGACGACAAGGTCAACAAGAAGTTCTACAAGAACAAACTCATGCAGATCCGTCCCGCATTCGGCGGAAACATCATCGCGACCATCGTCAACACCTGGGACGACCCACAGATGGTCACCGTCCGCGAAGGCGTCATGAAAATGGCGGAACCCAAAGCCGGAGCGACCGGCGAAATCGTCAAAGTCGACGTCGCCCTCACTCAGGCGGAAACCGTCGTCAAGGTCATCGAGCGCGTCCGTCAGGACAAGACCGTGAACCTCAAAGGCGCACAGATCATCGTCGCCGGCGGCTACGGAGTCGGCTCCAAGGAAAACTTCAAGCTCATCCACGAACTCGCGCAGGTTCTCGGCGGCGAAGTCGGCGCCTCCCGCGCGGCAGTCGACGCAGGATGGATTGACCACGACCACCAGATCGGTCAGACAGGCGTCACCGTCCGTCCGAAACTTTACATCGCCTGCGGCATCAGCGGCTCCGTCCAGCACTGCGCCGGCATGAGCGAAAGCAAAAAGATCATCGCGATCAACACCGATCCCGCCGCGCCGATCTTCTCGGTCGCGCACTACGGAATCGTCGGCGACCTCAACCAGGTCATCCCGATGATGATCAAAGCCTACAAAGCCAAAGCGTGAGGAGAATAGAGAATGTCCAACTTTTTTACCGATAATCCGGACCTGATGTTCACGCTCAAGAATCTGGATATGGAAGAGATCGTCGCGCTTCGCGAAAACGATTACAAACAGGCGGAGCAGTTCGATTACGCCCCCGAGAACTACGAGGACGCAATGGACAACTACAAGCGCGTCATGACCGAAATCGGCGAGATCACCGGCGAGCGCATCGCTCCCCGTTCCCGCCAGGTCGATGAAGAAGGTCCGACCTTCAAGGACGGCGTGGTCAAGTACCATCCGCTGACCGACAGGAACCTGCAGGACCTCAAGGACGCGGGCGTCATGGGCGTCATGCTCCCCCGTCAGTACGGCGGTCTCAACTTCCCGACCACCATCTACACGATGATGACGGAAATGGTCGCCCGCGCCGACGCCTCCCTCCAGAACCTCATCGGACTTCAGGACATCGCGGAAACCATCTGCGAATTCGGCTCCGAAGAACAGCGCCAGAAATACCTCCCGCGTTTCGCTTCCGGCGAAGCTGACGGCTCCATGGACCTCACCGAGCCCGATTCCGGCTCCGACCTCCAGTCCGTCCGCCTCAAAGCCACCAAAGGCGAAGACGGCAAGTGGTATCTGAACGGCATGAAGCGCTTCATCACCAACGGATGCTCCAAGATTCACCTCGTCCTCGCGCGTTCCAAAGAGGGAACCGTTGACGGACGCGGGCTCTCCATGTTCATCTGCGAAGCCTGCCCGGAACTCAAGGTCCGCCGCATCGAGCACAAGCTCGGCATCCACGGCGTCCCGACAGCCGAACTGCAGTACAACAATGTCCCCGCGGAACTCTGCGGACAGGAACGCCGCGGTCTGACCAAGTACGTCATGAGCCTGATGAACGGCGCTCGCGTCGCCATCAGCGGACAGGCGCTCGGCATTGCGGAAGCCGCGTACCGCGAAGCGAAAAAATATGCTTCCGAACGCGTCCAGTTCAGACAGAGCATCGACCAGTTCCCCGCGATCTACGACATGCTCGCCAAAATGAAAATCAAAGTCACCGCCGCCCGCGCCCTCCTCTACGAGACCACCCGCATGGTCGACCTCCGCTACGCCTACGTCGCGCAGGACGAACGCGGCGAAAAGGCGAAGTTCTACTCCAAAGTCGCCGCCGTCCTCACCCCGATGTGCAAAGCGCTCGCAACGGAAATCGCGAACCAGGTCGCCTACGACAGCATTCAGATTCACGGCGGAACCGGCTACATGCATGACTTCGATGTGGAACGCTACTACCGCGACGCCCGCATCACCAACATCTACGAAGGCACCACCCAGCTCCAGGTCGTCGCGGCTATCGGCGGCATCATGCAGCGCGTGCTTGACCCGATCATCTCCGAAATGCTCGAAATGTCCTGCGAAGGCTTCGATCCGGCTCTTCTCAAAAAAGTCGGCGTGATGTTCGCCAAGCAGAAAGAGGCGGTCCAGTTCGTCGCAGACAAAAAGGATTCCGCATACCACGACCTCCGCGCCAGAAATCTGGTCGAGAACGAGACCTTCGTCTTCGTCTCCCTCCTGATGCTGCGCGACGCCAAGAAAGATGCGAAACGTCTCCCGCTCGCGGAACGCTACATCCTCGACGCGGCACACGACTTTGAACGTAACTATCAGGTCATCATGAGCGGCGATCTCTCGACGATCGAGAAACACCGCGACGTCATTGACTACTGATAAGGAGAAACGGATACCATGAACAACGAATATCTGGAACGGGCAAAAAAAGTTGTCCCGGATGCAAAAACTCTCATCCTTCTCGCTTCCAGAAGAGCCACGGAACTCGCCTACGGAATGCGCCCGATGGTGCGCTGCAAAGACGAGAACCACCTTGATGTGGCCCTTCTCGAAATCGCCGAAGGCAAACTTGCCGCGAACTTCGACGCGAAATCCGACGATTTCATGCAGGAAATCATCGCCGCAAGAGAAGCCGCAAAACGTGAAAACGGCGAAATCAGAATGAGACACAACCATCCGGCAAACGAGGAGTGATCCTCCCCGTCCGGAAGAGAATCTGCGCGCCGTCCATTGCGACGGCGCCTCTTTTTTAGAAAGGAATATTTCCATGCCCGAAATCGCCATCATCATGGGCAGCAAAAGCGATCTGCTCTCCCTCAAAGGCGCATTCGATACGCTCAACAGCTTCAATGTTGAATTCACCGCACGCGTCATGTCCGCGCACCGCACCCCGGACGCCGCCGCCGATTTCGCTAAAACCGCGGAAGCGAACGGAATCAAGGTCATCATCTGCGCAGCCGGAATGGCCGCGCACCTCGCCGGAGTGATCGCGGCGCACACCACCCTCCCCGTCATCGGCATTCCGATGGCCTGCGAACCGTTCAACGGATTCGACGCGCTTCTCGCAATGGTCCAGATGCCTCCGGGAATTCCCGTGGCAACCGTCACCGCCGGAAAAGCCGGAGCAAAGAATGCGGCCCTGCTCGCAATCTCCATGCTCGCGCTCTCCAATCCGGAACTCGCGGCAAAGCTCAAAGCCTTCCGCTCCGAACAGAGCCGCAAAGTCGAAGACGCCGACGCCTCCATTCAGGCGGAACTCGCAAAGCTCAAATAACTCATTGAACATGAAACATTTCTCCGTTTTTCTCGCGCTCGGGCTGCTTTTCCCTCTCTCCGGAGAGGAGTCCGTCAGCGACACAGAAAAGACGGAAAATTTTCAATTTCAATCCGCGTTTCAGCAGGAGTTCAACACTCTTTTTGAAACGCTGAAACAGCGCGTTCCGGAATTCACGAATTCTCTGAGCCGTACGGATGCGGAACGCGCGCTTGCCGCCGCAATGCATGTTCTGCGCAGAGGAATCGAACCGGCGGAAAAGCCGGAACCCGTTCCATCGCAAGAGAAAACCGCACAGGATTTCTCCGTGCCCGCTCAGCGGAACGGAACACGCTGTCTGCGAATCTACATTCTCAGCGCCAACGCTTTCCGTGAACTGCACCGCATTTACCGCGACGCGGCAAACGGAAGCGGCCTCATCCTCGATCTCCGCAACTGCGCCGGAGGGATCTGGGACAGCAATGCGTTCGAAAAACTGCTTGCGGAACCGCCGATTCATACTGCGATTCTTTTAAGTTCAAAGACTTGCGGCGCGGCGGAAATTCTGGTATCGAAGCTGTTTGCGGCGCATCGCGGAATCGGGATCGGCGAACCGACGGCGGGACGCCCCTATCCGCGCGAACTGGCGGGCATCGGCTCCCGCCGCTGGCTCCTGCCACGTCCGCCGGAAGGCTCGGCAGACGTTCCATACGAAAAAATCATACCGCAAATCAAGATGGAAAATCCGGAGAAAACACCGGAGAAGCCCCCGGAATCGGATCCCGCCCTGCAGCGGGCGTCGGATCTCCTGACAAGTTTAAATCTTTTAGATCAAAAAGGCTTGAAAAAATAAATATGCCTGTTATAGTTACTACCGGACTTCTGCTGGTCTGCTCCAATCTGTTCATGACGTTCGCCTGGTACGGACATTTGAAGGACATGTCCGCCAAGCCATGGTACATCGCGGCGCTCGTGAGCTGGGGAATTGCGCTGTTCGAATATCTGATCCAGGTTCCCGCGAACCGGATGGGATATGCGGGAGGGCTTACGCTCGCTCAGCTCAAGATCATGCAGGAAGTGATTACGCTCTCGGTCTTCGTTCCCTTCTCCATACTCTACATGAAGGAGGGATTCAAGCTCGACTATGTCTGGGCCGCGCTCTGCCTGACCGGAGCCGTTTATTTCATGTTCAGACACTGAACGGAGGTGACTATGATTCAGGAAACAGTGCACGGCATCGGAACTTTTCTTGCGGGCGACATCGCCATGACGCTCTACTGGTGTGCGGCGGTCGGCGGAACAATCTTCTTCCTTGTCTCGCTCATATTCTCCTCGTTTGAAATCAGCGGCGTCGATTCACCCGACACCGCGCCGGACGGCACGTTTGACACGCTCGAACACATCGACACCGGATTCACCGACTTCCAGTTCATCAGCATCAAATCCATCTTCGCATTCGTCACGATGTTCGGCTGGGTCGGAGTCGTCTGGGGGCATCACGGCTGGCTCGGATTCCTCGCAGCCCTCCTCATCGGGCTTTTCGCCATGTTCCTTACCGCGCTCGCGGTCTGGATCATGCTTAAACTCCAGCACTCCGGAAACATCTCCGCACAGGACATGGCTGGACTCCACGGGACCGTCTACATGACCATTCCCGCCGGACGCTCTGCCAGCGGGAAAGTGACCGTCGCCGTGCGCGGAGAGACCCGCGAAGTCACGGCGGTCGCCGATGAAGAACTGCCTACCGGAACGCTGGTGCGCCTCGTCAAACCGCTCGATCCCTCCAGATTTCTCGTGGAAAGAGTGTAACGGTCATGGATGAGGAAAAGCTCGTTGCGGATCTGAAAACCGTTTTTCCGCAACGCCCCGAAGTTGCGGAAGGTCCCGGCGACGACTGCGCCGTCATTCATCTTCCGGATTCGGAACTTCTGCTTCTCGCGGCAGTCGATCAAGTGGCGGAATCCGTCCATTTCCTGCCCGGAGAAACACCGGAACGCATCGCGGCGAAACTCGTGAAACGAAACGTCAGCGACATTGCCGCGATGGGCGGCACACCCGCATACGCCATGCTGACCGCAACCATGAACCCGCTTTCTCCCGAATTCCTCGCGGCGTTTCACCGCGGCGTACAGAAGGCGTGCGCAAAATACGGGATGTGCGTGGTCGGCGGCGACGTCTCCTCGCTCCCCGCGCCCGGCGCAGTTTTCACGCTTTCCATTTTCGGCTATTCCGCCCCCGGAACCGTCAAGCTCCGGCGCACGGCGCGTCCGGGAGATCTGCTTTGCGGAACCGGACGCTACGGCTGCTCCTTCGAAACCGGGCATCATCTGGATTTTGAGCCGCGTCTGCGCGAAGGACAGTTTCTCGGGCAGTGCGAAGCGGTTCATGCGATGATGGACGTCAGCGACGGTCTGCTGAAAGATGCGCGGAGAATGGCGCTCGCCTCCGGCCTTGCGCTGGAATTCGACTGCGCCGCCATTCCGCTCCGCGCCGGGGCGACAGTGGAAGACGCGCTTTGCGATGGCGAGGACTATGAACTGATCTGCGCCGTTGCTCCGGATGCGGCGGAAACGCTCCGCAGAGCCTTTCCGCATCTGACGCCAATGGGTAAATTCACGCGGGGAATCCCCGGAAATATTTCGGGACTCCCGGTTTTGACAAAGAAAGGATTCGATCATTTCCATGAAACAGTTTGACACGCACTCTCCCGAGGAAACCGAGGCGCTCGCGGCGCGGATCGCGTCCGGAACCAAGCCCGGAACCATCATTCTCCTGCGCGGAAACCTCGGAGCGGGCAAGACGGCGTTCACGCGCGGATTCGCACGCGGACTCGGCATCGCAGACCCCGTCTCCAGCCCGACTTTCACCATCGTTCAGGAATATCCCTACGGCAGCGGAAAGATGCTTTACCACATGGATCTCTACCGCATCAGCGATTCGGACGCCGCGCTCGCTTTCGGAATTGACGATTTCCTGTTTGCGCCGAACGCAATCTCTCTCATCGAATGGCCGGAACGCGCGGAAGATCTCTACCCGCCGGATGCAGTCAACATCGAAATCGCGCACACCGACGATGAGAACCGCCGCATCATCACCATCCGGGACTGAAATGGAAGAACAGCTCACGTTCAAAATGGAAATCGCCTTCGACGGCACAAACTACCACGGCTGGCAGACTCAGCCCAACGGACTCGCCGTCCAGCAGGCAATCGAAGAGCGGCTCGGACGCCTTTTCGGCAATATTCCGATCCGCATTCAGGGCAGCAGCCGCACCGATTCCGGCGTTCATGCGCTCGGCATGGTCGCCTCCTTCCGCGCGCCGGAACGCCGCAACATCCCCGACTGGAAAATCCTGAAGGCGATGAACCGTCTGCTCCCAGACGATATCCGCATCCGTTCCGTGGAAGTCGTTCCGCCCGAATTCAATGCCCGGTTCGCCGCAAAAGGCAAATCCTATGTCTATGTCATCAACAGCGGTGAAGTCAATCCGTTCACCTCACGCTGGAGCTGGCGGCTCTTCGATTTTCAGAACATCGCCGCCGTTCAGACCGCCCTCGACAGCCTCCGAGGCACGCACGATTTCACCAGTTTCGCCGTCGAATCGAAGAAATACGACGACCCGGTCCGCTCAATCATCCGCGCCGAAATTTACGAATGCGGTCCGCTCAAGTGCATCCATTTCATCGGCGACGGCTTCCTTTACAAAATGGTGCGCAGCATGGTCGGCGTGCTCGCGGAGATCGGACGCAACCGTCTGCCGCCCGAAATCGTGCCGGAAATGCTCGAGATGCGCAACCGTTCCTGCGCGCGCGACACCGCCCCCGCCGCCGGACTCTTCCTCATGAAGGTGTTCTACGAACACAACGGCTGGGACAACTACGAAATGCGGTCCGTTCCCTGGGAGCTTTACTGATGGTCGACCGCATCAAGGTTCGCGGCGCCCGCGTTCACAATCTGAAGAACATCGACGTCGACATTCCGCTGAACAGAATCGTCGCGGTCTCCGGAGTCTCCGGTTCGGGAAAGTCGTCCCTTGCGCTCGGAGTACTCTATGCGGAAGGTTCGCGCCGTTATCTGGAAGCCCTCTCGACTTATACGCGCCGCCGCATGACCCAGGCGGCAAAAGCCGTCGTCGACGAAGTGCTCTATGTTCCCGCCGCGCTTGCGCTCCATCAGCGGCCGGGCGTTCCGGGAATCCGCAGCACGTTCGGAACCGGAACGGAACTGCTGAACAGCCTCCGTCTGATGTTCTCGCGTCTCGCTAGCCACCGCTGTCCGAACGGACATTGCCTGGAACCGACCCTCGCGGTCGCGGCGGAACGGGAACTCCGCTGTCCGGTCTGCGGAGCAAAGTTCTATGCGCCATCAGCCGAACAGCTCGCATTCAACAGTCAGGGAGCCTGTCCGAAATGCGACGGTACCGGGGTCGTGCGGACGGTTGACCGCGCGACGCTCGTTCCCGATGAATCGCTCTCCATCGACAACGGAGCCGTCGCCCCCTGGAACACGCTGATGTGGTCGCTCATGACCGACGTCTGCCGCGCAATGGGCGTCCGCACCGATGTCCCGTTCTCCGAACTCACCGAAAAGGAGCGCGACATTGTCTTCAACGGACCCGCCGTCAAAAAACACATTTTCTACAAGGCGAAGAATTCCGATACCGCCGGCGAACTCGATTTCACCTACTACAACGCCGTCCGCACCGTGGAAAACGCCCTTGCGAAAGTCAAGGACGAAAGCGGCATGAAACGCGTCGAACGCTTCCTCAAGCAGGAGCTCTGCCCGGAGTGCGGAGGCAGCCGTCTTTCCGCCGCGGCCCGTGCGCCGCTCGTGCGCGGAATTCCGCTCGATCAGGCATGCCGCATGACTCTTTCCGAACTTTCCGCCTGGGTGCGCGAAGTTCCAGCCTCCCTGCCCGCGCCGATGCGGACAATGGCGGAGAACATCTGCGAATCCTTCCACGATGCGGCGCGCCGCCTGCTTGATCTCGGACTCGGGTATCTGACGCTCGACCGCGCCTCCGCCACGCTCTCCACGGGGGAACGGCAGAGAATGCAGCTCGCGCGCGCAGTCCGCAACCGGACGACCGGAGTCCTCTACGTTCTCGACGAACCCTCCATCGGTCTGCATCCCGTAAACATCGCAGGCCTGACCGGCGTCATGCACGATCTGATTGCGGACGGCAACTCCGTCATTCTCGTCGACCACGACGCCCAGGTGCTCGCGGAAGCCGACTGGATGATTGAAATGGGCCCCAAAGCCGGAGCCGACGGCGGACGCGTTCTCGCGGAGGGATCAATTGCGGAAATTGAAAAGAACCCCCGGTCCCTGATCGGACCGTTTCTCTCCGGCGTCCCCACCCCTCCGCCGCGTATCCGCACACCGGAAACGGAGCTGTTCCGCGAAGGACGCATCCGCCTTTCCACCGGAGCGATCCACACCGTTCAGCCGCTGGAAACGGATATTCCCAAAGGGCGGCTGACCGTTGTCACAGGCGTTTCCGGTTCGGGTAAAACCACGCTCATTCTGGAAAGCCTCATTCCCGCTCTCGAAGCGAAAATCGCGGGCGGACGTCTGCCCGGACACGTGCGGGCGATTGATGCAGAGGGCATCCGCCAGGTCAAGCTCATCGACGCCACGCCGATCGGAATCAATGTCCGGTCCACCGTCGCAACTTATGCGAATGTTCATGATGAACTGCGTAAAATCTTCGCGAAAACGCCCGACGCCAAAGCGCGCGGATTCAAAGCCGGAGATTTCTCCTACAACACCGGGAAACTGCGCTGTCCTGCCTGCGACGGAACAGGGGAGATCAGCCTCGACGTGCAGTTTCTTCCCGATGTCCAAATCCCCTGCCCCGACTGCCGCGGCTCGCGCTATGCGAAAGAGGCGGACACTGTGCGGCTGCCTCTCGAAACCGGCTCCGTCTCACTTCCCGAACTGATGGACATGGACATCAATTCCGCCCACAAAATCTGCGGCGGTCTGAAACTTGTGCGGCAACGCCTCAACACGCTCCGGGAACTCGGTCTCGGCTATCTGACGCTCGGAGAGGAGACACCACGGCTTTCCGGCGGCGAAGCTCAGAGACTCAAACTTTCCAGCGAAATGGGGCGCAGTCAATCCGACGCCGTTTTCGTTTTTGATGAACCGACCATCGGGCTGCATCCCCTGGACGTCCGCACGCTCCTCGCGGTCTTCCAGAGACTGATCGACAGCGGCGCAACGGTTCTTGTCATTGAGCATGATCTCGACGTCATCCGCAGTGCGGACTTCATCATCGACATGGGACCGGGCGGCGGAACTGAGGGCGGGCGCATCGTCGCCGCCGGAACGCCGGAACAGATCCGCGCCAATCCGGAAAGCCGCACCGGAAGATTTCTCTGAAAAAACGAAACGCGGCTTGAATCCGCGCCAATCGCAAGTATGGTATACGAACCCAAACAAAAGGAACAATAATGGCAAATCTTCAGAACGACAGCGACAAGACCAGCTACTGTCTCGGAATGGATATCGGAATGTCCTTCAAGAAGCTTCCGGTTGAAATCAACCTCGAAGCCGCAATCGCGGGCATCACCGACATGTACAACGGCGAAAAACCGCAGGTCGGCGAACAGGAGTTCATGGAACTCATGCGCAAATTCCAGACGGAACTCCGCGCCGCGGCCGAAAAACAGGCCGCCGCGGCCGGCGCGGAAAACCAGAAACAGGAAGCCGAATTCCTCGCCAGAAACAAAGAGGACAAAGACGTCGTCACCACCGCTTCCGGACTCCAGTACAAGGTCCTCAAGCAGGGCAGCGGCGACAAACCGACCAAAGAGAGCACCGTCACCGTTCACTACACCGGAACGCTCCCCGACGGCACGGTGTTCGACAGCTCCGTCAAGCGCGGCGAGCCCGCGACTTTCCCGGTCGGCGGCGTGATCGCCGGATGGACCGAAGCTCTGCAGCTCATGCAGGTCGGCAGCAAGTTCAAACTCTTCATTCCCGCCGCCCTCGCCTACGGCAAACGCGGCGCAGGTCAGCTCATCGGTCCCGACCAGATGCTGATTTTTGAAGTTGAACTGCTCGACATCAACAAGTAATCGGAATTCCTGATTTCCCTGAAAACGGACTTGCCGTTGCGGCAAGTCCGTTTTTTTATATACTTTACAGGTCAAAAAAACGGTTCATCGACGATATTTGCCATAGATGAGGCAAAAAACAGAAGAATCAGCGATGAAGCGGAAAGTGACCGACACGCCGCTAAAGACCGTTGAAGAGACATTGAAAGGAGGTGAAATGGAGCGGGTGAAGGGATTCGAACCCTCGACCATCACGTTGGCAACGTGATGCTCTACCACTGAGCTACGCCCGCTTGAGTGCAATCAAAAAAATGGAGCGGGTGAAGGGATTCGAACCCTCGACCATCACGTTGGCAACGTGATGCTCTACCACTGAGCTACGCCCGCTTGATTGTGTGACATAATATGCCTCAAGTTTTCGTTTTTTCAAGTCCACTTTCTCATTTTTTTTGAAAAAAGTCGAAGCTTTTTCCGCTTTTCCGCTCTTTCCTGAAAAAAACCGCCCGTCTCGGCATCCCCGGATGTTCGAGACGGGCGGTTCACTCCTGAAATGAGGCTTACGCCGGAAGCTCCAGATCCTGATAATACTTCTGAACCCGCGGCGCGCGTTTCGCGATGTTCGCAAATTTGCCCGACACCTTCGTCAGATCTCCGAGCAGTTCAATGAAGATGACCCCGACAATGGCGTTGCAGGTCCCTTCACGCAGTCGCTCAATATGTTTGTTCTCGAGTTCTTCCGCAAGACGCAGAATTTCCTTTTCCGCAATCTTTCCCCGGCGGGAAAGTTCCGCATCGTGCGACTTCAGCGCGGCTAAAACATCATCCGCCTGGCGCTTGAGAAGCGAATACATCACATCCAGGTCGGAGAGCGCCGCTTCGGAAAGTCTGGCATCGGCATCCTGAAGACGCTTTGTCAGGCTGAGGATATTTTCCGTGTGGTCCGCAATGCGTTCCGCATCGTTGGTGCAGTGCATGAGAACGGGGATGTATTCCGCCTGTTTCTGCGAAAGTCCGCGGCGCGTAATCTGAATCAGGTAATTCGTGATTTCAAACTGGAGATTGTCGATGTTCTTTTCGCGCTTCTCAAACTCCGCGGTTTCCTCTTCGCTGATTTCACATTTGATGAAGTGGTTTTCCACCGCCTGCGAAATCATGCTCCAGGATTCGCGGACCATTCCGCCGTAGCAGATCGCCGCCTGTTCCAGCGCAATCGGCGGATTGTCCAGCAGATGCGGTTCCAGATGCTGAAATTTCAGAGAATCTTTCTTCACCGGAATCACCCATTCGCAGAAACGTGCAAGCCAGCCCGTAAACGGCAGGAGCACCAGCGTCGTGACGACGTTGAAGATCGTGTGCGCGTTTGCGATATGCCGCGGAACGTTCTGCGGAATTGCGGCAAAGGCGTCGCCGCTTGTAATGGAGTTGATCAGATGGAAGAAAACCGGAACGCCGGAATCGCCCCAGCGGATGTAGAAGGTCGCTCCGATCAGCAGCACTCCGATGCAGTTGAACATGGTATGCGCGAGCGCCGCCTGTTTCGCGATGCGGTTTGTGGGAATCGCCGCCAGCTGTGCGGTGACGGTCGTGCCGATGTTGGAGCCGAGCACGAGCGCAACTGCCGTGTAGAGATTGATCAGGCCGCTTGCTCCGAGGGCGAGAATGATTCCCGTCGCAGCGGAACTGCTCTGCACGATCATGGTGACGGCGAGTCCGATTCCGATCGCTCCAAGCAAAGCTCCGAACGGCATCCAGCCATTGACCGGAGCGCAGTCGAAAGAGCTGAAGAAGCGGATGAACGTCGGGAACTCGGCTATGGATTTGAGTTCGGAACTCATCAGCGTCATGCCGAAGAAAAGAAGTCCGAACCCCAGCACGGTCTCGCCCCAGCCGCGCAGGTATTTCCACGAAATGAAGAGCATCAGCAGTCCGATGATGATTGCGGGCATGGTGATGCTCGTCACGTCGAACGCAATGATCTGCGCCGTAATGGTCGTTCCTATGTTTGCTCCGAAGATGATGCCGATCGACTGCACAAGCGTCAGGAGTCCCGCATTCACAAAACCGATCACCATGACCGTGCTTGCGCTGGAGGACTGAATGACTGCCGTTACCACGGCTCCCGCGAGCACAGCCACATAACGGTTGCTAGAGAAAAGATGCAGAATCGTGCGCATCTTTTCGCCGGCGGCCTTGTTCAGTCCGTCGCTCATCAGCTTCATGCCGAAAACGAACACGGCAAGCCCGCCGAAAACATTCATCAGCATGGCGACGAAATTGATCCCGAGTTCGCGTACCACGATCCCGCGGGTCATGCGGCTTCCGGCGACTTCGATATTGACGTCGTATTTTCCGGTTGCTTTTCCCATGAGAACGGTTGTTGAGGCGCGTCCGGCTGCATCGGTGACCACGGAAGCCTCGGTAAGGGTTGCGTCGGCTCCTCCGGACGGCGTGTCCGCAATGCGGAAAAAGACCGGAACGCCCGCGCTGGGACATCCGTCTGCGTCAACGACTTCCACCGCGAGCGGTTCGGCGGATTGAGAACCGGCGCGAATCTCCTGGTTCCCTCCGGTGATTCGGATTCCGGAGATGAAACGGACCAGAAGTTCTTTATCCGGCGCATCGGCCGGAATGACCTTCAGATATTGATCCCCGACCTTTTTTCCCGCTTTGACGGAGACCCGGACGAGTCCGCCCGCATCGGCGACGGCTTCCGAGGGGGAGATTTTGAGATCGGAACCGGAAGCCGCTTCAAACCGGATTTTTGTTCCGCTTGCCGGCGGCGGTTCTTTTGAGGAGAAAATCCCCTCCGCAGGTTTTCCTGTTGCGAGAATGTAAAGAGGTTCTGCAAATTCCGTTCCGGGAAATGCGCATTGTTCATCTCCCTGAAAAACAGAGAGTTCCTGAAGCGGTACATTTTCGTTTTTACCGCATCCGCAGAGGAGGACCGCCGCGGCAAGCAGGGTCCATAGGACAGACAGTTTTTTCAAAAGTTATCTCCTTGTTGCCCGCCTGAAGTGCCCGGTTCGTCCATTCCGGAGCCTTTTTAACGGGAATTTTACCGGAATATAACACAGTTCCGACAATCCGGCAACTGCAGAAATTTTTTCTAACAGAATCCTAACAAACGCGAACGTTCCGTTCTGTCGTTTGTATTTGCGACAGAACGGAGAATAAAAATCCATAAAAAACGCAAGCCGCACTTGAAAAACGCGGAAAACATGTTATCTTACTCAAATTGACAATTTTCGAAAAACAATTCGGAGAGATGGCTGAGCGGTCGAAGGCGGCGGTCTCGAAAACCGTTAACGGGTTTACTCGTTCAGGGGTTCGAATCCCCTTCTCTCCGCCATTTTAGGCTCAAAAACGTCCTAAAAGTGCCATTCAGTACCATTGAGACATTTGTATCTTTGCTATTTTTTTCTATTTGGCAGACTTATGGTTCCGCCATGACCCAGTGAGGCTGAAATCTTTCTTCCTGCTTGGCGACTTTGCCGTTTTCAAAAGTCAGCAAATATGAGTGCCAGCGATAATCCCAATCCAGATGGAAGAATACCCGCCACTGCGGCGCCTTCATTGCGGTTTGTGAGGTCAACAAAGCCTCTTTATTCATGTATGAGTGATGCCCCAATGCTTTATTCGGGGAATTGTCTAAAGCATGCAATACATAAAAGTTTCCATCTTTCCGTCTTGGAGCGGTCTCCAACATAACAGATATTTGTTCCTTGGACATTCCTGTAAAATTTACTTCAGGGCAACATCCTGCGAAAAACAAGCTGCTTGATAATGCTAATGAAAACAAAAAGTATCTTATCATCATTCTTTTCATTTTTTTCATTCTTACTTTTTCCTATGCCATAGTAACCGTCCCCCCCTCATTATTTCTTTAAAATATCATACCTCAGAGGAAAATCAAGCAAAAAGTAAAAGGGGAAACATTTTCATAATTATATGCCCTCAATAAATTTTCCCCATGCTTTCAATTCAGGCCCCGTCAAACATCATGCCCTTGGCATCTTCTCCGAAAAGAGAGTTCGACCAGCTCTGGATACACTTCATTTTTTATTAATGAATGAGAGCGATTTTCCCTGAAGCGAACCAATGAACAGCATCCAAGGAAAAGAAAGATTTCCAAAAGCTCGAACGCTGCCCATACTTAAAGTCAACAATAGCATTTCCTCCTTCGCGTCGCACGATGTCTACCATTTTATCCTTGATATCATCCAAAGATTTTAGTTGACTTTGCCCGAAAAGCTCATTGATTTCCGTAGAAATCTCTTTCAGGACTTGACAATTTTCTGGGATTCCTTCAATAAACATGACCCCTTTATACTCTGAACTGTACATTTATTTATCACGCTCCAAAATAATAATCATTTCTTCTCTGTTGTTGCTGATAAATCCCGGGAAAGATGCAGTCACAGCCGCAATGACTCTCCAGCCCTGGTTGGCATACGCATTGATTGCTTGCTCAAGATTTTCAGGATCAAATTTCCCAGAAAACCATTTATCTTTCTGAGTCAAAACTTTATATTCTTTTATGCGATTCTCTTCTCTATTTAACGCTGTTTTGACAGCTGCCATTCGGTAATTAAAATCGGGCTGTACTGGAATTATACTCCCACAATTCGGGCATTGAACTTGTTGCCCAACCCATGAACTATCTGCCTCCATAGGTTGTTTACAATATTGGCAGTGGAATTTAAAATTTTCCATAATTCTCCTTTGTGTCATATTGTTAAGTATTATATAATAACATCATTAATCAGTAAAATCAAGCAAATATTTATTTTTTTGTGTGCGTATGTATTGTAAAGGGTAGTGTCCGGCTACGTAACGTTTTTTCTGTAAATTCTCCGAATATCTGCCGTCAACCTTTCAGATAGACCTTCCCTTCGGCAAGCCATTTTTCGTCCAGTTCGAGCAGGAGCGCCGTTGCGATCCTGAGCAAAGATTCCTTGTTGGGGAATACTCTAATA